>JAABUZ0100000100.1_pt1 | contig 206869 bp, 181 predicted proteins | sample 5562091 | NCBI WGS metagenome assembly JAABUZ01 (sample SAMN12813069, study PRJNA571459) | rock metagenome | isolation source: Antarctica rocks | place: Antarctica: Victoria Land, Linnaeus Terrace sud | collected 2015-12-21
TTTGTTCTCAAGTCCCATCCGAGTCCAGCCGGTTCAATAGCTGTTCAATCGCGTCTACCATCCTATTTGGCCTTCAAACGTGGTTGACCAGGTCGATGATTTGATATCTAAAAAGGGACGAGTGCACAAACAGAGGAGGAGTCAAGTTCTTAAACTAGCGATGGAGACTCAGGTAGATAACAGGGACAAACCCGTCTTAGGATAGTAGCAGCAGGAATTCATAGGATTGTCTCTGATACGAGATGCCCTGATGGACCTCGGGAGCGAAATATTACCTTTGGAACATAGATGTTGAGGATCGGCGGGGAAGTTCATACCTGGTGTCCCTCTAGATACGCGCAATTTCTTTGCAAAAGGTGTTGGTTCCTTGGTATGGCAACTGCGAATGTTTAAAGGCAGGTTGAACAGTCAGGCAACGCGTTTAAAAGAGTTGGACGTCCAACCGGATAGGACATCCTACCGGGCAGAGGCCCCAAAAACCTGGCTAAAAGCCAACTCCAAAGTTTTAATTTCTAGGGATCTCTTGGAGCCATTTGGTAGGGCTGTCCGGCAGGATGTCCTGTCTGGTTGGGCGTCCAACTCTTCTATAATTTAAAGGAACCTAAAAGGCAAAGGATGAATGGCATCAGGCTATGGGAACTAGACAAAAGCCTGCTCCTTTTCTCCTTCCAATTTCTTTCTTGGTTCGTCTGAGGGAGGGGACAGGTGGAATGGGCGCTCGGCGCTGGAGAAGAGAGAGGTGAACGCAATGGGCGTAAGGAGAGATTTTTGATGCATTAATTCGTCAACGGAAACTTAGGCGTTAAATTGCCACCTGAAAAAAAACTAACTACTGTCTATAGGTTTCGTATTTGGAATTGTTATGATAACTTGTATACGTAAATCATAATATATATATTAAAATTAATGTCTTTTCCAGAAGTATCCGGGATGGTCTAGTGGTTATGATGTAGGTTGGTTCGGAACTTTATAATACACATCTAATCGATTACAGTTCCGCTTGTCAATCTGGCCAGCCGCGGGAGACCGGGGGTAAGTTCAACTCCGTTCCTGTGCGAGCAGTCTAAGTTCTAATCCATAATTACAGTTCGATTCCCCGTCCCGGAGATTGTTCTCCTCTTTTTGTTGTATTTTTTTTTCTTTCTTTTTTCTTTCTCTTTCCTTTCAGCAATCTTAATTTCATTTTACTTGCATATGTTTCGCCACGCGAGTCGTCTTCCACCGAGCCGAGAAGTCGAGTATTGCGATTCCGATCATCCCATCGCGTGCAAAACGGAAAAGAAACTTCAGGCTTTCAAGATCGACCACAGACTTCACTGTCAGGTGAAGAATTCCTGCAAATCCTTTCCAAGGTGAAGAAGGCTAACGCGCCCCTCTGAAGACGGACTCTAACGCTCGCTTATGGGCATGCGATGCTGTGAGTATTCCTTCTCCAGATCAGTCCCTGGCCCCCGGGCAGTCCCCCTTCAGCGATGATATGCTGAAGATTGGATGGAGCGGACCATCGAGACAGCATCTGAGTGCTATCGACATTCCTGGGATTTTCAGAACCCCAGCTTACTGGGTAACGACAAAGCAGTATAAAACCTCGTGCGGCGTATGGTAAAACTGTATATTAAGGATCTCCAAAGTGCGTGGCTTGAGAGGGAGCACGGGAGAGCAGCGAGCGAGCATAAGGGAGCATAGGGAGAGCAGATGGACGAAACGGGCCTTAGCGCGCGAGCAAAGCAGCGATATTATTAGTTAACGACGGGTCACGTGCTATCCAGTTTGAAGATTGCTATATATATATATAGCTTTCTACGAGATGGGTTGGGAGTCATTGATGAATCGTGGCATGGCGGGCGCGAGTTGGAGATGATCGGAGTCTTCCCTTGAGGAGAGAATCACCCAGGCGGATCGAGTATGAGGGCTCATGCAGCGACTAACCAGAGGTGGTGTAGACAGTCGCATCTATTGCATCCACGGCGCTCTAGCTGAAGACCGGACTATCTTGACAGCATGAAGAGGTAGTATGCTATCGCTGAACTACTTCGCGGACTATGACCACCCTAATACAATCGCTTCGGCGGGCTCATGCTTGCCTTGACGGTCAAGCTACCCACGTTCTGCCAGCTCTTCTTCAACAGACTGACTAGGTAATTGATAGCCAGCATGATGTTCGAGATCAGCTCGTCCTCGGTCATTCCCACGTTGCCGACTGCGACACCGAGGCACAGCACTTTCTTGAGTTGGAATTTGATGGTAGATTTGACTTCGGTGATCTTTTGGCCGAGGTCTTCGTTGTGGGAGATGGGGGTGGGGAATTTGCCGGCTACATTAGATATGGTTGTCAGCTTAAGTTTCAAGCACGGGCTGCCATTAGGCCCGGTGTTGAGGGATAGGGAGCATGACATACCCTTCGATAGACCTGGACCCAGAAGACGAGGGATCTGCTTGATCAAAGTATCGGAAGCAACAAAGGCATCGTATTTCCGGGCAAGCTTCTTGATCAGCTTCTTGTTCCTGTTGAGCTTCTTGAGGTCCTCGGAGGACATGGCATCAACGCCGTGGTGCTTGGCTCGGTCGATGTCGTGCTGGTCACCAAGGACACTGACCCCCATTTCCCGTTAGTGTATGATATGTAGCGAGCCTCCAAACGGAGCGCCTCCCTGTACACGCCTGTGATGATTCGAGTGACCTACCAGACGCTCATGCCCGGCCTTGGGACCCTAGGCAACTTGACAGTGCCAGAGAAACGCTTGTCGCGCTGGGGATCATAATTCTTGAGGCCGATCTGCAGCTCGACGGTCTCAAGGAAGTTTCGCTTCTTTTCATTGAGGGAGTAATCGAGAAGGGATTGCACATTCGTGCGCACTCCGGCTGTTCGAAGAAGGGTTAGCTGGTGGCATTGACAAGTGGTGAATGTAGAGGGTGCTGGGAGAAGTCTGGTTTAGGACTTTGGAAGATAACGTACCGACTGTGATTTTAGACATCGTGAGGACAGTCTTCCAAGAGAATTGTTAGTTCTTTTGGTGAGGATTTGTGCACGTTGTCGTGGTGTGGAAGAAGTTTGAAGGTTCGCTTGCGGGGGCGGATTGTGCGGGCGTCTATGGCGCTAGTGGGCTAGGTGGGGTGGAACCCTCGATCTCTGCTTGAACTAGTACTAGAGTGCGCAAACGCTTCTCTTCAAGATCTTGGTGCATTCAAGCTGGCTCTCTCTCTGCGAGAGAGCTTTCAAGACCTTTGATGCGGCAAGGTCCAGCGTAGGGTGCTTGAAGATGTGCCCCAAGGATGAAAGGGTTGAAGCCGTTCGTCAGTCCGCAAGGCTCTCACAAGAATGCCAAATCCTGAGTTACCACATGAGACGGGTGCCTGCCTACGCTCGAGATGTACGATCTTTTTTAAAAACAGATGTTACACTGCAGGTCTGGCGTCTAAAGATCAGAAGCTCAGCTCGACGGTTGGCGACTATTGATTGGACAGAAACAGTGTGGCGTGACCTCCTGTTCCAGGCCTTGACTCCTGCATTTCGTGACTGCGCCGATCTGGTGATCCAACAAGAACATGATATATCTCTCCGCCTCACCTATGCCTTTGTCTTTTGTTTCTCTGTACGAAGTATTTTCTCTTTTATGTGGCACAAACAGAAATATCGAAGTGTTTTGCAAGACATAAAATAGGCGTTTTTGGCTTCTGCTGCCGCCTTGTTCGAGAACCCTGTGCAACTTATACTACTCCCTATAAATCTTGCCCAGCTATTTTTCTATCTATCCTGGGCCGTGTATACTCGCAATAGTGGATACTATGGAGGTCGATCGTAATCCTCCAGGATTCGAAAACTTCGACGATCCAGATGTATATCAAAGGAGTGAAGAGTACCTCTTGAAAGCTGATGCTCTCAACTTCGCCATCATCTTTGACAGCGATGAAGCCATTGCTGCTGTGGAGCTAACTGCAGCATCTTTCGATGCCCTTCTAGGGACAAAGGTAAGACCCTTCGCGGTCTGGTGGATGGTTTCAATATCGATATTATTCGCTAATCTCAGTGCTCAATATGTAGCCAGCGTCTTCACAGACACGATGGATGTCAGTGCTCTAATTCATTCATTCTTGACTACTTCACACTGACCTCCGAGAAAGCAACATTTTCTGCCCCGAGCTTCAACAAGATACGATTGAGGTGAGTCGTTCGAGTATCGTGCCAATTTACTCCTCTAAAGCTTGACATTCAGGTGCTCGCGAACCGCTATGGCTTCTCACCACGTCTTGCTGGCCTGATGTGCTCGAAGATCGACACCCCCGAGCCTGCAGTTGCTGAGCCTCGCCGTAGTGGCCTGCGACAGATGATGCATACTCAACGACGACTTGAACGGAAATCGGTAGAAAGTGGCACCACCGACGGAGAATCACATGAACTGAGCGCTACACCTTTCTTGCATCCCAACACGCGTTACTTCAACCACTGGCGTTTGGTGAACGAAGTCTGGTACTATTGTTCCGTCGACTGGGGCTCGAAGTGTATGGCAGTGCCCTTTTTTTTCAAGGATGAAAGCTAATAGGGACAAGATCTCTGCGTTGGGTACAACTCATTGTCCCAGCTACACGCCACTGAATTGAATGAAACCGATACCGAAAGCCACATGAGCAATAAGCCTCCGAGTCGGAGGCTATGGACTTGGCTGATTCATTGCGACGACGGTGAGGCCAGACATATGCATAGATTTGAGCGTTTACTCATCGGTCGCGTTAGGGACAATCATAACCATTCATGAAAACCCATTCCCGAACCGCCAAGGTGGTTTAGACGCTGCTCAACAGCAAAGCACTGAGAACATGCGACGAAATCTTATGATAGTCTTTCGACAGCTATCGACAGTCAATGACGAATGGAGAAAGAAGAACCCTATAATGTCCTTGCCTATTCGGTCCGGTTTGCTAGATATTCAAGGCAGCCCACTGACCAGTTTTGATGCACCAAGTCTACTCTTCTACTATCTGTTCGACGATTGGTTCACAAGCTATAGCTTAGTAGCAAAGCAGGAACACCAGTATGGCAAGCAACTTGGCCTTCTCGTACGTTAATCGCAATTATCCTCAATGTCTGCTAACAGGTTTTTAGCGCGAGCACATGTCTCAGAAGCCCGAAGTAAGGCATATTCAAAGACTGCACCTCATCGGACAACAACTAGCAGTTCTCAAGAAGATATACCAGAGCTATGCCCTGATCATTGAACGGATATTGGAAAGGCAGAAGCCCGTAAACATGTCCAACAGTACTCAACTTCCACAAGAGGATGTGGGAGAAAACAAGGCCATGCTCACCGCGCAGGCTCCAGCATACGCAGTTGCGCTATCTTCGGCTGCTACGGTCAGATTTGAAAGGCTGAGGGACAGGATCAATCTTTATGCCCTCAGTGAGATCCAGGATTGTCTTGACGAGAAAGAATCATTGGTATTCTTAGTATGCTTCTGACCATTCCAGGATTTGCAGAGTTGTCCGCTAATTCCACATGTAGAATTTCAACCTCATCACCCTCAAGCAATCCGGAGCAGTGGAAAAACTGACGCGCATCACCATCCTCCTTGCCAAAATGACCATCCTGTTCATGCCGGTCAGCCTCATGACCGGGTACTTCTCCGTCCAGATCGCCGACCTCACCGGCAAATACACCTCCACGACTTACTGGGTCGCCTTTGCTGTAATCATGACACTGTCGTTCGTCTTCCTGGTGGTATTTGGAAAATTGAGCGGAACTGTCGAAGGAAAGGCAATCTATCGATCGTTTACTCAGCTATTTCTCACTAAGTCCAGGAGCAAGATCAGCGCAAGAAGAACGAAAAAGTTTCCGTACACCCCAGAAGGAGAGACGCCAGCATAGGCCGAGACATTTACCCTTGTAAGCTGGCAGAGCTTAGCAAGCAACACCCATAGATAATATATCCGACCTCTCTTGGCCCAGGGGCGGCCGGCGGTGTTCCTATTACCCATTAAGCAGTACGAAGAGGCCACCATCTCCACAAACCCTTCGCCCCTGAACCCTACCTCTTCTGTTCCACGGATTGCCATGCACATCCATCTTCCACGCTCACCTCATACCGTAGTCACATCCCAATCCGCAATCGCCAGCCTTCTCACCCAGCCCTCGTCCCCGGCAATGCCAAACCTCAAACCCCGACCCGACGTCTAATATGCCACCGCCCAGCTCGCCAGGTCTTCCGATCCACTCGCGTCATGTGCACCGCATAAACATACGGCTCGACACCCAGCACAATGCGCATCCATATCCATAGTCCTCATCCGCCCACCCACCCTTCGCGGGAATCAGCATTCCCATGAGGTGAGCGCTGGGGGTGGAGGGTAGGGGATCTTGATTTTGTCTAGCTGGGATAACTCCTTTGGAGAGGGCGAGGGTAGATGCGTAGTCTCTCTGGTTTTTGATCGAGTGTTCAGCAGCTGCTGTTTTAGATGATAGTCTACGCTCCTCCTTCCTCCTCTGCCTCCTTCCTTTCCTCCTCCTCCTCCTTCTCCTCCTTCTTCTCCTCCTTCTCCTCCTCCTCCTCCTCCCTCCTCTTCCTCTACCCTCTATCCCATCATTCCCGACCAAGACCACACATACCAACATACCACCCCACCAAGTAAGAAGCGCAGAATATCGACATCCTCAGAACAAGCTCTGAAAGACAAATCCGAAAGCATGACCATGTACATACCAATATCGAGATATGGAGTACAGCGTAAACGCAGACCACACGCAACCTAGCAAACCTCGAGAACAGCCCCACACAACCACTGCAGATTCTTTTCTACAAGCGAAAACTCCAATCGACTGTTCCCCCCCTTTGATGTAAACGCAATACAAACATAGAAGGGAGCCACTGGGGTCAAACCCAACTTTTACTATTCCAACCCCCAACACCAACCTCTCACCAGCAGGAACCAGATCCCTTCACCACCAGACCCAAACAGACCTTCCAACCCACAATCCATGCCCCATAAACAATCATCTGAATGCTCAAACAAGCTCAAATCGGGCGCTCTCGACACTATGACCATCAAAGGTGGAAGGCGTGCATGGCAAACGAAGCGATTTTTGGCTCAAGGAACGATGGATATTTGGGTTTTGTTTCCGGGGTTTAGATTGGGGGGGTTGGGTGATTCACTTTCGAAGTGAGCGGCGCGTAAGAGACGATGTGTATTACAGTGGTCACTTTTCTCCACACGTCCCATGTTCCAAGAAGGTGGGAGATAGGAGAGATGGGGTTTTGGGATAGGGGAAGTCGTTGTTGGCCCAGGCTCTTGTGAGATTGAATTGAGTTTCAATTCCGCAAGCAGACTGGAAAGGTTCCAAGAGAGGCGGCATGTACTGGAGACAGAGTGGTATTACAGGATTTTGAACAGCTCCCCTTTCCTTTCGACTATCTTATGCAGACACCCCCGTCCATCCCATTACCGCATTTCTCATTCGCATGCCTCTGCACCTCCCTCCCTCCCCTCTTCCTAACCTCCTTTTGCTCACATTCACAAAACCGCCCAAACCGCAACCCCCACCAAAACCGCCATCCCAGCACTAGCCCCCTTCGCCACCGCGCCCCCCTTGAACGGCGACGGGGTCGCAGACCCTCCAGTCGTACCAGACCCCCCAGTCGTGCCGTTGGTGCTGGAGGTGGTGTTGGAGGCCTTGCCGCTGCTGAGGGTGAAATTGGCGCAGGTCAGGCGCGTAGCGTTAGCGGTGTGGATGACGATGGAGCGGTTGCCGAAGAAGGAGGCGGGGCCGGAGGCGGTGGAGAGGTAGAGGTCGAGGAAGCTGTGGGAGGTGTTAGTTGCCATTTGGTGGGTGTTGAGGTAGGGGGAGGGTTGGTGGGGGGCGGGAGGAAAGGGGAAGGGAAGAAGGGGCGGGGAAAATTAGAGGGGGATGAGGGAGGGGGAGTGGGAGGTTTACCTAGCGGTGAAGGGGCTCATCATGATTTTTCCATGCTTGCCGGCCAAGTCGCCCACCTGGCATGTCTGCGGCATGGTCGGGTCGCAAGGGGGTTTCTCGCCGCGGATGTAGGGGTCTAGGTGGGCGAGAGTGCCGGTGCAGTTGCCGTTGGCGGGCACGGGCTGATCGTGGATGTGGTACACTGGGATATTGTATTAGTTGCGTTTTTCGTCGAAGTTTGCCTCTTTTCCCTCCCTTCGAGGGAGAGAGGGCGTTTGACAGTTGGTCTAGGGGGAAGAGGGGAGAACGTACAGAATGGTCCCAAGCTCGCATCCGGGAAGCCAGAGAGGTTGACGTTGAAGAGTACACCTGTGCCATTTGCATTACTGGTGCCGGAAACGTAGCCACGCACGCCGCTGCTGGGGCTGTTGGGCAGGGTTGCGGTGTATGTCACGCCGGCTGGGTTTTTCTGGACGACGGCAGCGTCACCGAGTGCGCCAGTGGGGCCTGCGGCGGAAGCGAGCGCGAGGGTTGAAGCGAGGGTGAGAATGGTCGAGGAATGCATCTTGTAGGTGCTTGGACGAACTGTGCGTGTTGTTAGACGGGGTTTGTAGGAGAGTCCAGAAGTGAGGACTGGGGCGTAGGATGTAGGATGTAGAAAGTGAGAGAGGGGAATCCCGAGGCTATTCGAGATGAAGCTCGGGAACAAAGGAGGTTGCGAAGGGCTGGCGCGTAACCAAGCGCCCTGGAATGAAAGAAACCAACGTACTTGAGCAAGCGCTTTATTATTAGGACAGCGGCAGCGACAACGACAGTGGTTGAAACGATGAAGTACTTGCGCGATGGATGCAAAGGTGCGATTGACGTGAAGAGGAGAAAGAAGGAGGTTGGGCAGCTTGAAGATGAAGAGGCAGGCAAGCGTGGCGAGAAAGGTGCAGCTCGCTGGCCAAGTGAGCAACAGCCTGGAGCGACATGATTGGGCAGGCAAGCTCGATCACAGTATCACACTGACGTGAAGCCATTACGTGATGGAGCCAACAGTCGATCCAGATTCATTTCGATGACTTCCATCGGGAAGCAAACTGCGGCAGCGACTTCTAAAAGAGGAGCTTGGCTGGGAGCTAACGGCGCACTGGCTCTGGTTCGTGCCACATCTGCCACCATCTGCCACCGTGGTTGCGACCTGGAGAGAAGACCACCTGGAACAGCATGCCGGCGAGCTCGTATTCCATTGGCCAACCCATTTTGATGCTTTCGACTGTTTCAGACTGACTGTCTTGAGCTGATGTTTCTTCAAGCGGGATAGCCCCCACGAGACCTCCAAAGTGACACCGTGAATGATGACCACATCCAGCTCGACGGGACTGCTATCCGTAGAAGTACCTCTTAATCCAGGGTCTAGCGCTGATCCGGGAACGTGCTGATGACGAAACCTCGAGCATCAGATCTCGCTTCCGCTCCTCCTTCTTTTCGATCCGTGATATGGCCCGCCTGCGACCCGTGGAGCCGTGTAGGTTTCATTCGTTCCATCCTCAACATAGTTGGCCACCCTGCGACCTTGACTAAGTTTCAGCATTTTCGGCATGTCATCCAGGTCCTCGTGGCGATATGATTGGGATCCGATCTGCGGAATGCCATCATGACTCTCGAGTGCCGAGATGGCGCTCGCTGAGTTCCTGGGCTAAAGTAGTGGTTGGGGAGGTGTGGCTGGTCTGCGGTGGGATAGGTCTGTCTCAGGGTTCCCGCATGTTGAATGTGTAGGAAGTGGCTATCCCACAAGAATTGGTTTCTGGGAATGAGAGAGGACAAGAGAAGGAGGAAGAAGGAGATGGTGATGAAGAAGTAAGGGAGGAGAGGCAGAGGGAGGAGGAGACGACTAAGAAGAAGCAGATTAACAACTTAAAGGATCAAGAACCGGTCAACGAACGATGCAGTCCTATCTAGAAGTAATTAGCCACATCAGCCACCTCTACCACTGCTTCGATATAGGTGCGATCACATATCGTCGCGATGCAAATAGACAGGCAGGCGACATAACAAGGGATCATCGGCGTCCCGAGAGTGCCTTTAGATGTGCGCAAGCATATGTGTTCAACTCAAGTCGTAATAGATCAACATTTCATTCAAATGCATCTATCGTTGATAGGTCGCTTTCGTTGCTATAAATTTAGAGCTTACATCGTTGCCTGCAATGGGACTCTTAGACATAAGGAATAGGACTGCCCCAAGGCAAGTTGTGGACTGAATATAACGCGAGATAGTAGATGATGATCTCATATACAAACAACCTCTCTCTCGCCTGCTCTGCAGCAAAGCATGCTCTATCCCATCTAACCTCCTTTCCTCGCCAGGCCCCCCCTATTCCTTCCTCACCTTATAGCTCACCATCCCTCTACACCACCCCCATCTCTCCGCCATGCCCTTCGCGACCAGATCCTCGCCCACCGCCCAAACATCCTTATACGCCTCCCCCGCCTCCTCCCACACGAGCTGCTTATCCTCACACACGACCCACGTCCCACCACGCAAGTCCTCCCCACCCCCCTCCCTGCTCTCGCGATTCCCCCGCGAGTCTTTCGCCACATAATCTCCCCTCAGCAGATCCTCGGCGCGGCCTTTATATTTCTTCGCGACATAGTCGGCGGCTTTGGCGCGGGACATTGCGCGTCCTGCGCCATGAGCAAGGCTTAGAGCGTTGGTCTTGCCGTGGTCTGTGGATGAGGGGAACTTAGGGTGGAGGATGAGCGTTGGGGTTGCGCGGGAGCCGGGTAAGGGGAGGATGCTTAGGGGGAGGTTGTTCGAGGGGTTGTGGGTTGGTGCGGCGCCTTTGCGGTGGATGAAGACTTTCTCTTGCTGGACTTCGTTGGTGGCGCAGGGAGGGTGAGGAGGCCACAGAGTGATGGAGACGTTGTTGTGCCATATATCAACTACCTTCCTCTCCTCGACCTGGAACCTCGCGGTTTGTATCTCATTTGGGGAGATGATTTCACTGTGTGTGTTCACGCCGAGTATCCAGGCTTCGTTCCCGGGTTCGAGACAGGAGAGGAAGCGCAGTGCTATGAGGTCGCGGTTGCGTGACGCCCAATTGCACGCTTGGTTGTGCTCGGCGAGGTATTTTTGTGCTAGCGGTTCTGTAGCATGGATGCTGGTGCGGTGGTCGGAGGTGTATCGCTCAAGGATATCAGCGCCATAGCCTCGTGAGCCGGAGTGGACCAACAGCACCACTTCGCCCTCATAAAGCTCGTGCCTTAGGTGATTTCCATTCTTCGGCACAATCTGTGACTCCTCTACCACCTGCAATTCTGCAAAATGGTTGCCTGCCCCTATGGTGCCTAGTAGTTTGTCCCATTGCTCGCTCGTGCTACAGCTTTTCCCCTCATGACTCATTGGCCATGTCTCTCTATCACGCTGCGTTCGCCAGGCTCCCTCCAACCCGCGCAGCTTCTCGGCGATCTTCCGACCTTTGTCATCCTCGACCTGAGCTCTGGTAAGCGAGGTCTTGTACCAAGCCATGCCACAGCCTATATCACCCCCTATAAGTGGCGGATGGATCCAGTCTCGCGAGACCCATACGCCGCCGATAGGGAATTTATTACCGGGGTGCAGATCGGGTTGACCGCAAGCGTGGATGATACCTGGGAGCGTGCGGGCTGTCGTCTCGAGCTGGCGGATAGAAGTATCATCTACGAAAGCTTTGCTCGCTAGTATCTCGATCGGACAATCGGGATTGATGTCGGCGCTAATAGAGGCTGCGCCCGTCTCCTCGTTTATGGTCGTGCCTGTAGAGTCCTCTGCGCGAGCACCGACATACTCCTCTCCCGTGGATACGAGGAAAATGCCGTCGTCTTTTATGGCGTCTTCCCAGTCTTGTTCAGCTTGCAGCTCCTTCCCACCCAGAATGAAGACGCGATTTGGCTTCTTGAGACGCAACTTTGCCTTGGCGGCTGTCAGGATAAGAGAGCGGCATGAAGAGGAAGATGCAGGATCCAGTGAAGATGTAGGTGGCACAAGAAGTACGGACTTCGAGGATCGATTTGTGTTCGACGCTATGGTGATGCGTGTCGATGGCATCCCGCTTGCTGTTCGAAATCGTGGGGTCGAGGATGTGCTGTCTATCTCGAAAGGAGCAAGAGGATCGAAATGGAAAAAGAAAATCAAATAACAAGATTGGGAAGCAGACGGAGAATCTAAGGCGATGGAAGGAGAAGAGAGACAGAAACAGGAGAGTGTGGTTTACTTGCCGTTGAGCGAGTCTGAGTCATTCGCTTGAAGCAAACTTGGTGAACGTGTTGATGAACGCGACGCCAACGATTGTATCCGCAACTTGTTGCTGATGGGGTCTGTATGCGTGCCTTAAACTGCACTTCGAAGGCTGATAATCTTGGTGCTTATCTGTTGTTCACTTGGATCATAGATGTGGGTGAAAGACAGAGAGATTCCACAGCACCTAGATATGGTGGGAGAATGGACACCCGCCGTCTTTTGACAAGAGACCGAACAATGCCAATGTTTTCGAGTGATTGCCTTTGTTTGGCAATTAGCTACTAGAGAGATCACGTTTCAGTCTGAAGATCGTTGAAGGCTTGTGAGATGGGTCTTTGTGCGTAGGTGGAAATGGTACTTTACGCTTAAGCATAATTTCGCATCCTGTTGGCACCGTTCATGAGGTTACAGGCAAAAAACCTGCGACCTCGAGATCAACGGAGGTGCAATAAGTTTCGAATGTGCGACTGAACAGAAGGATGTCAAAATCTATTCTGTCCAATGTGAGGGCGGAAGTAGAGCAAAGTCCCTGATGATGCAGCTAGGTTTCTATCATGATGATACGCCACTGTCACAGTGCCTCCGAGGTATATCATGGACTGGAGGACATCATGTCAAAGGCATCCTGTAGCATGATGGACACCATTTCTTGTGAACCTGATTCTAGAATTGCTAAGAACACCTATCATTCCGCATGACCAACATACCAGCAGGAGCAGTAAGATAACATGAAGCTAGACTACCGAATGCACGTCAACGCATGCCACCAGGCCGCAGACTCAATCAAAGCCCACGCCTGCCGCTACATGGAACATGGATGCGGTAGTACTTCCATTGACCGGGAAAGGAGATAAAGACAAGGGGACAATCTTGCAGTCGGTCGAGGGGCTCCGTGTGGAGCTCCTCCACATTAACCACGCAGCCATATCTGTATCTTTTGTGTGCACTCCTAGTTGTGACCCGCCTTCCGGAGCGAGTTGCTCAACCATTCCAGACCTTCGTAGAGACCATCACCGGAGGTAGCGCATGTCGATTGGATATACTTGTCCCAGTCAGCAAGAACTCTACTCTGCGAAAGATGTACTGCATACCCAAGCGCGTTGACGCAGGCTGTGTAGACCAAGCTTATCCGTAATCTCAGCAGCGTTCATGGCGTTCTGGTTCGTAGTCAGTGATGTCGAGCCAGAAGGTTGACGGAGGACGAACCGGCAAATCCTGCTTGTTGGCAAAGACTAAGAGAAGCGCATCCCTCAACTCATCTTCGTTCAACATGCGCTGCAGCTCCTCGCGAGCCTCCACAACACGGTCGCGATCATTGCTGTCGACAACGAAGATGATGCCCTGGGTGTTCTGGAAATAGTGCCTCCACAGTGGCCGAATCTTGTCCTGTCCTCCAACGTCCCACACAGTGAATTGAATGTTCTTGTACTCAACAGTCTCGACGTTGAAACCTGGATTGTATGTTTAGTGGTAACGTATCGGCCGCGCAAGTACAGCGGAGCAGCTAACCAATGGTGGGAATGGTAGTGACGATTTCACCGAGCTTGAGCTTGTAGAGAATTGTAGTTTTCCCAGCAGCGTCGAGACCAACCATCAAGATGCGCATCTCCTTTTTGCCCCATAGCTTGTCGAAGAGTTTCGAGAACGTGAGACCCATGATGAGGGATCTATCTGGGGGTGACTAAGGCTGGATGAGGTGTATACTGCCCGAGTTGCTAATAAAAACAATGTCAGCTTGGTACCGTTCAAATCTCTACCAATGTAATCGCCCAAGGGTAGCGTTGCCAGCAACCATTTTCAGCTATCCGCTTAGCGCAAGCCCAGCGATGATGTGCAGGAGCGAAGGGCCTGAAAGGGTTGCTCATAATATCATGAAGCACCTATACAGCCGCTGCTGGAAGGACTCACCGTATTGTAGTTGGTGATTCAGTGAGTGATCTTGTAAATACCGGTGACGGTGGTAAACATGGGTGTCGGTGGATGAGGCCACAAAGATTTTGGACCCTCGATCTCGTTAGATCCGGTACAGACGGCACGTGATTCTGCTGAGTCAAGCACAAGGACCAATCAATGCAGGTGAAGCAGGCTGCCTCGTATACGTAGCAATCGTTGTCTGAGACTTCTTATATTTACATCGACAAGAACACTTAGGTGGCCTTCTAGAAGTATGTTAGGCAGCGGTAAATGCTAGTAGAAGATCACGTTATTGGCAAGGAGCGATGCTCTCAGCCCGCGAGTTTTGACCCAATCGTTCTCAGAAATTTCTCCGCCTTTTATCACCTGAACTGAGTAACTGCAAGGACTTAGATCCAGCCAAGAGGCTCGTCAGGAGCATCTTACTATCCATACCACGCTGGGCGATAGCTGATGTGGCTCTTTCTTGAGTTAAGTGGCTTCTCTTTGAGCCGGAGGTTATCCTTGCTTGTTCCCTATCTGAGGCCAATAAACCCGTCCCTGTCCTCCTCCAATGGTAAGTCCGCTTAGTATGTACACAGACGTCGTCGGTCGCCTGACGCCGATGGAGATCGGTTATGTATTCCTTGGTCGTCACACTGGTAGGCTTTGCCACTCACCACGGTGACCCGTTCATTCGGCTCGTCGTTCCGTACTTGGGATTTGAGTACCTTTATCGAGTTAGATATAGAGTTCCTCAGGCGTGCCTGGGTTTGGCAATGCTATCGCTCCGATGACTGATCGTCTCTCCATCACTTAGCTGTGCCATCGTATCAGCGCCGTAGCAGCGCTCGATTCGTGACGAGGTTGACTTCCGTCTTGGCTGTTCTTGTATTCGCACCGGTTGGGTATTAGACAGTCCCAGTGCTTGCGCCGTACGAGTCAAACCCTACACCCAATCCTCTGTCGTGGAAAGCTGTCATAACTTCTCATGTTCGCATTCAGCCATACTCTCTTCCCCAAGTGACCTTCACCTTCTCCGACTTCCGCGAACTGAGCCCTATCCTCCCAACCTCACCCTCCTTCCCCTCCTCGACGTAGTACTTGACAGGCCTTTGCCTCTTCACCGCAGCAGCGAGTTCCTTCTCCGGATAGCCGCACAGATTCGGTCCCAAATCCTCTCGCATCGCCTCTGAGATGTCCGCAATCCCTCGGTAAGTACCCATGCGCCGGCCCGCGATTGTCAATTGGCTGTTGAGCTCCGTGTCTAACCACAGAATCCATAGCCCAAGAACCCAGAAGCTGTTGACGCAGATAACGACCAGGACCCATTCACCGGAGAAGCCCCATTCGTAGAGGTTTTGCTCCGCGACACAATTGTAGTTGGAGGGCTCCTCAGTGTACAACTCGGTTACCGAGGTGTTCTTGTATGCGCCGTTGTCGAGGAAGGCATGCCAGGTTGTGTCGAGATGGTCATCGTAGAAATGATAGTTGAAAATGGTTGTGTTACATGGCACTGCTTCGGTGAGGTTGCAGCCTGGCAAAAAGTATAGAATGTTTTCCAAAGTCCACACGCCGGTGAGATCCAATGTTGTTTTGTTTGGTAGGACCAATTCTGTCCTGATTGCGCCTTCGTAACCGGACATGAGATCCAGAAGACTGGGAAAGGCGGCCAGATAGATGGTTGAGAAAAGAAGCCAAGCCATTATGAATTTGATCCGCACTCCGCGAATGGTAAGGAAACCTTTGCTGATATCCCACAGACAACCTGGCCTTGCCGAGTATAATGCCAGTGAAGCGAACAGCCCATACGGGACGTGAGCGATTTCGGCGGTCCGCATGAGCGCTGATGTGAAGACATGATACGCAAGCCAGGCTAGGACGAATTGCAGACCACGTCCAGCAACCCAATTCCAGACCATATCGAGGGTTTTGGCCTGCGCGAAAGACATCCTGCCGAAATGGAGGTCGATTCCCAGAGAACTCCAAGGTCCTCCTGCGAGATAGCCGTTGGGTTGACAGTTCCAGACGGGTATCTGTTCAATAGTGTTGCCCATGCCGCTGTAAGTGCCACCACCGAACTCCCGTAAGGCAGCAAATGGACCTGTCACAAACCCCAAGGATATGAATGGCACAATGATAACCGCCATGACTGCAAGCCAGACCCCAATGTATCGGATTCGTCGACCACTGTTAGGCTATCAGCTATGCGCCCTATGACAGGTCCTGCGACAGGCTTACTATGTCATATGCCTTTTCATGTATCTCTTTGGGGGGAGATGATTGCTACGCCCTTCCAAATTGTTCTCGGGGGACGTCGTAGAGACCGACCACCTGGAGACACGGTATTCTGACTTCTCCATGATTGCCGGCGCCTCCTTTCCAGGCGGTTAATCCGAACAGCCCAGCACTGTAACAGAAGGATCAAAGGATTACACGAGTATGATGCTGTGCACAAAGAAGAGGAGAGAGGGCTGTGTCATATGAAATGAAAGAGCGGTTTAACGCAAGCGACAAAGCCATTGACACCGATCCGCAATACGGGACGGAGCCGCATGATGCCCGTGGAGGATACTGGGAAAGAGCGATCAGATACCCACGATGACTCGTTATGCAGCTGAAGTGGGCTGTGCTACTGCTACATCGACGGAAAAACGTGTGAGAAGCGCGGCTATATGCGCAATGCTTGGACGAAACAGAGGCAAAGATAAACAAGTTTCAACCGTGTCCGAAGAGGTACGAGACTATTCGCGACGATAGTAGCCACCCGACCCACCACCTATCATTATGCGATGATATTGGCTTTTTTTACGGCCCTTGTCTGAGTAATGCCAGTGTAACAGATCAGTCTATAGCTGCGGACGATTAAACAAGTATCAGGCCTTGGTCCGTTTACGTGTTATGTACATTACCACTCAGGCGCGATGGATCTAGGGCAAAGCAAAAAAGAAGCATGATCTTGAGAACCAAATAGCATCGGGCAGGGGTATATTCGCCAAAACAAACAATCACAATCTAAGCTTCAATCTGCGGCCGGAGCCCAAGGTCAATGCACAAACTGCTTTCAACAAATGAAAAAGATGTAGTGAATTCTATGATGTGTCGCCAATGGCGTGGATATTGGGTCCAAAGGGCTCGTCCTCATAGCCAACTTCTTGGCGCACACCTGAAGCATCATCCTCGGGAAATTCAGCAGTTTGAGCATCTTGGTCATAGCTTGTCTGCCGCATCAAGGGTGGCGTAGCCGGAGGACCTAGCAGCTTTGATGGTCGATCCTCTTCTTGGAGCATGAAGCTTTGTCTAGGGGTGCTGCAAGGCCGTAGAGGTCGTCTGTATGAGGCTGGTCGTGAGGACTTGGTATTCTGTTGCGTTGGAGGAATTTGCCGTGCATTCGGGCCCGGTGGCGTCATTAGACTAGAAAGGAATCCCTGGGCAGAAGTTGCAGAGCGCGAGGGTGTTTGATTCGTGCTTTCGCTTGCGATACTAGAAAGGCTACTGAAAGGCGTTTCTCGGGCTCTTCTCCAATTGCTCCAAGCAGCAGCGGCAGCAAGAGGTAAAGCTTGAGGCGAGGCCGCAAGATTCGAAATGCTAGCCAAAGAAGGGAATGTTTGAGCGCGGGCCAATGCTGGCTCCTTCTCTTGCTGCTCCATTTGTAGATTTGCTTTGAGACGTATGGCAGCATCCTTGACAGCTTCACGATTGTAGCTCGGCTGGGACAGGTCGCTGATGATGTCCTGCAGGTCGTCAATACGTACGCCTAGCAGCTCTCGCAGCCAGTTGATCTCCATCTCCTGTTTCTTCATTTTCTCTGGAGCATCGTTGTCAACTTCGGATAGCTCTTGCTCGAGTTTCTCGATGCGACCCTCACGTGCTTGCAACTGCTCCTGGAGTACTATGATTGATTCACGCAATGCCTGGGGCGAGATCTTTTCGGGTATGTTCGTCCCTCTGGCGAAAGGCAGTGACGCATGAGATGAAGGCGATGTAGAAGCGGTCATTTGAGACTGAGCAGCTTGGACGGCAGCATGAGCCGCTGACTTGGCAATTTCTAGCTTCTCTTCAAGATGAGCAACACGATCCGTGTAGTGAGTAACCTTCTCATCCGCCAATGCCAGGCGCTCGTTGAGATGATTCACGGAGCGAGACTTATCCTCTGTCAGATTGCTCAAGGCTCGCTCATGCTGGGAGCGTAGTTCCCCGATCGTCCGCTCCTGAAAGCGGTAATGCTCTTGCAGGGCAGCATCACGAGCTTCCGCGGCCTGTCGAAGTGCAAGCTGACGGGATTCCGAAGCCTCTTCGAGCATAAGCTCATGTCTAGATCTGACATCTGCAGCATCAGTTATAGCATTATCTAATTGCGACTGGAGCCGTGAGATAACGCTTTCCAGGTTGGCCCGCACAGCGTTGATTTGACTTTTGGCAGCATCAAGATCCGCTCCCATTGCTGTCTTGGTGCGTTCGGTATCTGTTCTCGTAGTCTCTCTAGCGTCATGTAACTCACGTTCTAGCCGATAGGCAGTCTGCTGATGCTCAAGCTTCTCAGTCTTGAGCTGGCCCACGACTCGTTCAAGCTCGACATTGGCCTTTTGAGTCTGGTCGACCAAGAATTGTGCTCTCATCGCTTCCTTCTCTTGGACCTCCAATCTGTCGATCTCGACTTCCAATCTCTCCCTTGTTCGAGCTTCGGCCTCGAGCCTTGCGGCTAGCAAATCTAACTTGGCATTATACTCCTCCTCCCTATTCCGCCACATGAATTGGTCACGGGCGATGTCGTCGGAAGCCGTGGTCATGTCCTCCTGTAACCGCTCGAAGCGACCCCTCAGTGTCTCGCGACCCTGCACGCGTTCCTCTATCTCGGTCTTAAGAGCATCAATGGTTCTGGTAAGTCCGATATTCTCCGCCTTTGAATCTTCGATCTCTTGCCGCCACTGCGCGCTGGAAAGTCGGTACTCTTTCAGAGTATCCTCTAACGCAGCATTTTTTTCGGACAGCTCAGTTACGGTTTTGTCCAAGCTCTCTTGCAGACCTTCCAACATTGCGGTACGGCGCAGAGTCTCATGACGTTCTTCGTGGAAAATGGCAAGACTTCGCTCTGTTTCTTCGGCCGACTCTCTCTGCTCAGCAGCCTCATGCATAGCACTACGAAGAAGACGTTGATTGTCCGCCAGCGCATCTTCGGTCGCCCGTCTAGCTTTGAGCTCGTCCTCCGCCCTCGTTTCAGCAATCTTAAGCATACTCTCCAAGCCATCAATATGCAATTGACTTTTCTCGGCAGTTGCAGATTGATGACTGGATGTTATAGGACCAGATCTTCCTCGCAGTTGCCTTCCGACAGCTTCTTCGACGATGGTCTTGATGTCACTTGATGACTTCGGAGCTTGTTGTGAATTTGTCCGGAGTTCATTGACGGCATTGACGAGTTCAATGAGCTGGTTTGGTTGTGCTAATTGCTGCTGAGCTGCGGCAATATCTTGGATTGAAGCTTTCAAACTCTCATAGCTCTGATCTCTTTTGGGCGACCTTAGTCTTGGTGGGGACGTAACCCCTTCATCATCCTCATCATCGGCGTCGCTTTGCTCGGCTTCCTCGGAAAGTGTTCTCCGAGGCTTTCGGCTTGAAGATCTGCCTGCTATGGCTGCTATGTTCTCTTTGATGATGACTGCTAAGTTCTCTTGGAGCGTACCCAGCTGGCGCCGAACAATGCCACCAACAACGCCATGTATGCGTTCATCGAAAAAACTGCTTCTTGTGTGAAACTTTTGCTCGTCGCTGGAACAAATGGCGTCGTCCCAGTCACTGATAGACCGGCTACCAGGACTGTTCAATCGGCGGATGTCAGATTTTGAAGGTCTATATGACGGGCTGAAACGAGCATTGCGAGCTACTAAATCCCTGTCTGCGGTGTCTGCGCTCTCCGACTCTGTCGGAGGGAGGTATTGGTATGGCTCTCTAAGCCTGTTGGGACTTGGCGATGGTGCATCGCTTCTAAGATGTGATCCATGTAAGGGCTGATGGGATCCTAGGGATTCGTGAGTGAGGACAAGAGGGTCTTGTTCCGAGTTTCTAGCTTGGCAGGGACTTTCGTGGCGCACCACGCCGAGATCTGAGTCCTCCGCGTTGAGATGCTTCATGACCGCGTCGATCTCCTTGAAAGACTCATCGATGTAGGTCACTCCGTCGATGAGTGAGTCAGCTACAAAGTCTCGAACATTTGGTATATCTTGTTCTTGATGAGCTTGTGATGGGCGAATTGCAGATACTCCGATGGACTCGGATGAGGGAGTTGAGGAAATGGATTCTGATATGTCGTCTTGGTCTTCGACTTTACCTGAGCCACTGATCGCAGAAATCTCAATCTCAAGATCGTTCGGGAAATCACGAATAGCTCCCATTGTCACATCTACCGAGTCGGCAGTCAAGTTCTGACCGGCCTTTTCGAGGGGCGATTCAAGCGGTAAGGCAACATTGAACATTGCGGCTTCTTGAGCATTGCCAAGTGGAAATGGCACCCAGGCGTTACCCTTAGTACATTCTAGCGGTGTAACGTCATCTTTGCCGCTCGTCTCTGCGCTCAGCGGGCTCATCAATCTTGACGGATCTTCACCTAGATTTTCTCGGATAGGGGAGCCAGGGTTGGCAAACAACGGGACTTGATCGCCATCATTGTCGTGCCGTCTAATACGCTTTTGACGTCCTTCTGGTTGAGTGATCCTCCCGGACTCATCTTCTTGACCATCAGCATCTTCCTCACTGGCTGTCTGGCTTTCGCTGGGCTTGATAATGGGAATAGCCTTCGATTTCTTGGCAGGTTTGATGACTTCCGAGAATTCGATATTGCCAAAGATCTTCCTAGCATTGCTATCGGTCCCTTGTGGACTCAGCGGCGGCCCCTTTGCTTCCGACCCAGAGTCCATAGGATTGAACACAAGAGTATCAGGCTTGAATACTGGACCAGAAGAGGAGAAACTGAACTCTCGTGATGGTACATTTCGCTTCTGAAAATTTGCTGGTACAAAAGCTGGCGCTGCTACGTTGAGTCCACTATGGTCACCACACGAAATCGGATTCGACAATTGCAAATTACACGCAGGACCTGTGGCTGTAAGTGTCGGCGAGTCTAGCTGGTCACCCTGGAAAGCAAATACGTCTGGACAGGATGGCTTTCTAGGCTGGTACTCAAAAGCCGGAGCTGTGGCGTCTAATTTGGTCATAGAAGACTTGGAGACATGCCTAGAGCGAGTCTCTGCCAGAGGGTCCCTATCCAGATTTGAAGTATTTGCCGGGCTAGGGTGTGTTTCGATCTCATCACGCTGTGACTTCGGAATAAAGTCATCTTTCTCGGTGTGATCTGGACGCTCGCCATTCGATTTCTTCCCATGTATGTGCTTGCCTGACTCGGTCTTGCCACCCCCAGATGGTCCTTCTCTGTAAGCATCTAAGCTTGACTCAGCCTCCTCAATCTCCTTTTGTAGCGTCTTGCTCAAATTTTGACGATGACCTCGAGGGATTGGAGAAGCAATCTCCGGCTCGGTGTTATATCGCGTAGGAAGGGATTCGTCGTTGATTCGATAGAGCTCTACTCCTGGTTGAGAAGTGTGAACCATCATTAGCTGTTGCTGTTGTTGCTGGTGTAGTTGCTGAGCTTGTAAGCGAGCCTGCTCTTGTTGCATCAAAGCGAGTAACTGTCGCGAGTCCTCACCAGCCGCCGAAATACCTTTCATGCCTGAGTTTGTGGGAACCCCAGACGTAGGATTCTGGAATGGTCCAGTCACGATAGGAGAGGCACCTCTCGTTGCAGGCTGCGAATTATACTGCTGTGAAGGCGACCATGTCCTAGAAGGCGGAGGGGTGGGTCGAGTTATTGAATGCGTGGGCGGGAAGCCACCGATAGGTGTCATTATCGAGTACCTGGGGAAATGGGCTACGCTAGGCTTCGTCTCATGTGGATTATCTTGCGAAGCGCTTGAGCAATCACCGGACTTAGGCATCATTGGTCCTCTTGGCTGCTGAATAAGATGGTCGTTGTATGAGACCGGGCTTGAAGAAGCTATTGAGGGCGACAGCATCGCCACTGGATCTGTGGATGACACGTAACGGCTCCTAGTCTCGAGTGTTGTAGTAGTGCCTGCGGATGGCTGATCGTCACCAAAGCTAACTCCCAAGGCACGCAGCTTCTCTTCATTCAATCGGCTGACATGAGCTTCCCATGCTCGACGGTCAGGAATGCTGACTCGATATAATCTGTTCCTCCGTTCTTGATATATCTCTTGTTGATCCGGATAAATGCGCCTACTCTGGCCTTCCGAGGTTTGTGTGTCACTCGAGATCTCAGATGAGAGCCTGAATCCCCTTGTATCATAGCCTTGGCTCTCCCAACCTTCCAGACGCCTGCGCACGTCTTCAGGCTTGACATAAACCTTCTCTGCCGAGTCCGTCCTGCCACCGTCAAGAGGCAACGCAATTATGCAAGCCTTCCCGTGCCATAGTACTCGCTTCTTGGGTCTTTGAAAAGACTGCAATCCAGATATTGATGGCCGGGGGATTTTCGGTAGCGAATGTTGGGCGTTTGGCGAGGAGTCGAGAACAGGGGCCTCTGAGACGGTTCTGTCGAGTTGTGTCGGGCGTGGTGGCAGTGGCTTCCCTATTTCCGCGTGTTTTCTATCATATCGTGGGTCTGGAGAAGGCAGCCTCGGGTTTGTCGACGTCGCAGCTAGCATCGTTGTTTGAGGCGCTAAAGAATCCAAACTGCACTCCGCGTGGTTGTCAGAGCTCATAACACCAATCCGACCAGGCTCAGATCCGTTACCCAACCAGCAGTTGGTAAAATCCGGATCCAGTGCCTCCTCGCTAGCTTTCGAAGAATTCGAGTTGGTAGACTCGTCACTCCACCAACTGCTTTTCTCTGACTCTTTGCAGTCGATGAGGTTACTTCTCAACCAATCATGAGTATATCTGTGTCTCGACTGTTGCTGGGCAAGCGGGGACGACCTTGACAACGTAGTCTTTCCTGCGACTGCAACGGGACAAGATTCTCCACGTTCATTTGGGTGACTTCGCTCTATGTGACTGGGGCCAAAGCTTGGAGTGATTCTCGGGCTTCTTGCACGCAAAGGGGACCCTTCCGCGGTCACTATGCTGGAATTTCGGTGATGAGCGTGCTTTGCTGAGGTCACATCAAAGCCAACGCGGGAGTCGAACGGTGATCCCCATGGGGCGGTCCAATAGGCACTGTTCTCTGACTTGTGATGCTTAGCCGGTGTGTACGTAGCAGCCCAAGGTTTATCGGGGTGCCCTGGTAATGGGGTCTGCTTCAGGGAAGAACGAGCGTAACATTGGCTTGGTGAAGGAGCAGTCCATACACTCGAGGATCGTGAATGTAAGCTTTCGTTATCGCTGTAAATATCAGGTCCCGCTGCTCTGCTACTGTTTGAGAACTTCGGGCCAGCTTGAGTAGGAGGGAAGGGATGCGCCCAATCGGCAAAGGATCCAGGAACTAGACGAACACCACGTCAACATGCCAGCTCTGGACTTGGAAAGATGCTCCTAACCTTCCAGTTCGGCGACTGGCTAGATATTGGAAACGCTCCTGTCCCACAGCACTGTGCTATGCGATGATCCCGGATACCCAATAGAGATTGACAGACGCGGTTTTGTTCACAGGAGCGGTGACGACAAATGAAATGAGGCGAAAGAGTGTGCTGATCAATGATGGAGAGATAGGCTGCTCAATTCGATTCCATGTTGCTCGATAGCTGTCCGACTCTCTTACTCTGGGCCGCCGTCGATTCGTTGCTGTCGTGTAAGATATCTTGGACGGGAGAACGTGCTCTCACCCTTATTGGCTCGTATCACGTGATCGTGCGCGCTGATGCATTCAAGGCGGACCACAAACTGGTTCCGAGCTGACCCCCCTCAAACAGGATATCATGAGGATCACCAATCACTGACCAAGGGGACATCTACACATTTTCAAGGTGCTCTGGAATCAATTTTCTATTACACCAAATACTCATTAATCCCGCCCCTCTAATAGCTGCTAGTCCAAAAAGCGCCCTCTAATGGATGCTACAGGCCCCCAGGCATCGAGGCTATCAGAATCGAAACAAGAGAACACACGCAACGAATCCCCATGCATGCGCGCGGCCGTCGAATGGCCTGGGTGTGATGAACCAAGGTAGCCTCTCATAGGTTGATGCGCATGAAATGCTCAGCAGCCGATGGACCATTTGGGGGCGCGTTTGTCCGTGAAAGCACCCCAGTGCCTCTCATCAGCACTGGCTCCGGTATCGCCACGAGATGTTGGCTTCCATGTCTCATCGAAAGCCTCGAAGTAGAAGACATTGAAGCCCCAGTCAAGTGCAGCGCAGACGCCTTGCTTGTAGAACGTCTTTGCATTGTTGGTGCTGGCTTTGGCCGCTCCGTAGTCGTCGCCACCTGGTCGATAAATTTAGCATGTTGACATGCAATATTCACAAAAGGGATACGGACCGTCTCCGGGCCAGCCTGTCTCTCCGTTCCAGATCTCAATCGCGTCAATAGAGCCAGAGAGTTCTTGGATGTGACCAATGGCCTGCATAAGATCATCAAGGTAGGTGGCAGTCGCGTTGCTGATGGTCTGGCCCTGCCAATATGCAAAGGCGTTCACAAGTCTGGAAATTGTCAGCCGAGTGGATCCTCGCCCCAAATGGAAGCTTGCGTGATGTCCTTACAGAATTTCAACACCGCCGGTAATCAATGCATCAGCAGTTCCGTCCTGATACTTGTTCCAGCTGTCTGCGGTGCCAACCTTGACACCGGGGATTGCCTGCTTGACGCTGTTGATGTGCTGTAGCAGTTCGGGCCCCGTGAAGTTTCCTCGGTAGAGGGTTTCCGAGCCAACAGTGACGGCATAGACCGAGCTCTTGTACTGGGGTACGTATTGCTGCAGTGCGGCCTTGTCGGTTTTGAAGGAGTCTGGTGTGTCAGGCCTGATGAGAATCATTAGTTCTTGTATCAGAATAGACAGAACGCGTCAAGAGCCGGATAATCATCATACCACATCCCAAGGATGACCTTGATCCCTTTGGTGGCAGCGGCAGGAAGGATTTGCTGGGCCACCTGGCAAGGATTTTCCGGCACTGCGCCGTCGACCGCGGAGTATGTTCGGACAATGGAGGTGTAGGGTTTCAGAGCATCGAAGTCTGCTTCGTAGTCTGCTTGGGTTTTGCATGCCTGGTCTACATCGTGCTTGAGTAATTGATTCATTTAGGTCCTTGAATCCTGAATAACTCACTGGGCATACGAGCGCCAAGAGCGAATCCTAAGGTGCCGGCTGCAGACACGGCCAGCGGCGCGGCTGCAAGAGCAGCAGGAAGGATGGTAGAAACACGCATATTGCAACGTCGAAAGAATTTAGGTCTAGGTAAAGACTGTGAAAGAGCGTGTGTTGTTGGAGATGTTGGCTAAAGGAATGGATGTATTCCAAAAGGGAGACGTGGGTTGAAAAGAGTGACGAGAAGAAGTGCTGGCGAGTTGGAGAGAAATTGAGCAGCGATGTTTTGGGCTGATAGAAATCAGGTACGAGGCGCGGCAGCCACTGACACCACTGATTGGCTACAAGCCCTCTGAATAGGGGTACCGCCTAACGCACCGGGTTTTGGACTAGCCTTTGCCGATATTCCAGATGGGGAAGCCAGCTTGGCATTTTGAAAAATCGAGTTTCTGTGAGGGGGACATGTCTTGACCTCGGCATCACGAACGGAACGCCCAACAATATTAATAATCAAAGGCAGACAACTTGTCCTGGCATTGCTACTCGTAGCTTTCTCTGAATTAAAGAATATGGAGGGAAGCTTGGGCTCCCGATTTACATTATCATTGACATTGAGATAGACCGTGTGTCCAAGAAGCTTACAGACAGCGAAAGGTTCGTGACGGCACTGGCACTGTTGAATACCTTGGCATGGGAAAGAGAGGCGAATAACATAGGAAGTTCTGTCAAGGATCGAAGATGTCCGAGGGCTTATGGACGGAGTGACATGGCTTGAATGCACCAGCTCGACTTCGAGTATGGCTTCTTTCGAGCAGGCAAACAATGAGTCGGTCGTATTGCAGTGAGCTCGTGAATACACTCTCCTCCAAATCGCTCGTATCATTGCTGGCAGAGCTCTCACAGCTCAAGCTTTTCCTTCGCAAGCTCTCCCTCTGTCAGTCCGACATCCCCGTCCTCATCGTTATCACCAATGTCAGGCCCGTCCATAGTGAGCCCTAGCCGCGCAACCGTTGCCTCAATGTCCTCCATCTCTGCTCCAGTATCAGGAGTATTGGACAGAACGATGGGCTTGTCCACTTTTGCTACGCAAGGGCTCTGCTCAACCTTGGCATTGGCAGAGCCATTGCGTGAATGAGTGCCGCTCTCGTTGCTTGCTCCTTCGCTTGGGCCCGGGGAACCGAAAGTAAGGCGAGGGTAGTGAGGGTCGCTCTGTTCGCTCGGTCCTCCGTCTGTGATCGCACAGCCCATGCTGTCTACCGGAAATTTATGCCCCACACCCCAGAGCAACTCCTCAATTCCCTTCAGCCGTAAATAGCTGAAGCATAGAAGACGTTCCAGACTCGCTTGAGATACCCGAATCCACTTCTCGCAATCTGCTTGTTCTTTACGGAGGCGCGTGACCAATTTATTGTCGCGCTCCTGTCGCAAGTCGAAATCTCCTTTGAGCATCTTCTCGAGTTCTCTGTGTGTCTTGTAGCTTCGAATCAATAGATCTATGTGCAAGTCTTGCATATCACTTGTCCCTCGGTGGCTCTGTGGGCCATCTCCGATCGATAGATTGAGTGCTTGAAGTGCATTGAGGCCACCCAACTTATCGAATGGTGCTTCGTAATCGGCGACGATCTTGTCGGCAATTTCAGATCTCAGTTTAGCAAGTTCAGCTTCTGATGTTGTAGTGGACGACTGTGTCTCTTGCTTGTTCTCCATTCTGGAAGTGCGTTTAGCGCATTTGATGTTAAGGAAATGATATATATGGTACCTGCTCCTTTTTCCGGGGTGGAGAACGAGCAAAGGCTGCGTAGGACTTGCGATTTGAGGGAGGGGGCCCTTGAAGGATCTCCCGCAATAACAATTGAAGTACGTGCCTATGTGATTTGGTCGGTTCGTTGAGACAGCCTCGAATGTCGCGATCGTGTTTGACTTCTGCGTTTGCAGCCGGGTCAGAGCGGACGGAGTTGGGAGTCAAAGCAGCAGGAACACTGTCAATAGGCGAGCTCCAGAAGAGAAAATACAAAGATGCCGAGGATCAAAGCGACAACAAAGCACTGCTCGTTTTAAGGTGTTAACCATGCACGCCTGTGAGATCAAGGAAAGATGTTGTGATTGGACCGACCTCGACACTTCTTGGTGTGCTGCAAAGCAAGTCAATAGATTGTGCTAAATTGCCTTCCAGATATTGACATCTTTTGGCGCGAACGCGAACGCGAATCTTCAAACGACGTCAAGTATTGATTTCGATGCCGATCTCGCGACTTGTTGCACAAAATGTGAATGCCATTATTTCTCTATCACGTTCTAATCTCGAAACGACGCTCGATGGAAGCACCTGGACTCTCTTCCTGCCAAGCGCACAAACCACAACTCTTGCGTCCAACCCAAAACTCAATATGAACAAAAAGCAAGCCATAAAGTCCCGCCAAGCGAACAAAGCGTCAGAAAATGTGCAACAAGAAATCCATGCAGCGGATATACTCAAAGGAAACAAAGTGACAGCACAGAATACCCCTGCTGCAGCTCGGGCTTGCAAGCTCAACAGCCTCGTAAGTAGACTTCCGAGCATCTCTTGTCCCTTTCTGGGCCTTTGAAGATGCTTGAAATATGTCCCAGCAACATCTGCTCCCAATGCATGCACCTCTGCTCATTGCATTGACTGAAAGGAAGAATGCTGACTCGGAAATCAAACAGGAAGAGCAAATCATCGCCAACCAGGAGAAAATTATCGATTCTCGGGAAGGCCTCATTGCCGAGTATAAGACATACACCGACTCCCTTCAAGGGCGCATCGACCTTCTCGAGCGCATGGACAAGACCAAAGACGAAAAAATTGTGCTGCTGGAGGATGCCTGGACGAATTATACGAATCTGGTGAAGAACCAGGAGGAGACGCTTCTTAACGGATATGTGAAGGTGTTCGAGAAATGGGATGATAAGAAAAGTCAAGCGTATGAGAGAGAGATCACATCCCTGAAAGAGAGGATCAAGGAGCTAGAAGAGACGGTGAGGACTTGTGTTGAATTCTACAAGGAGCAGATCGAGGATTTGACGGGCAAGGCTGGAAGTCCAACAGCGTCTAAAGGGAAGGGAAAGTGGAAGATCGTACGTGATCATGAAGGTGGGAGATGGGGAAGGATGTTAGAGGGCTGGTGTATCGTCTCCTGAGCCGGCAATGTAAGTCTTGTGGACAAGGACACCACTTCAAAACCTCCGCTTCTGGACTGCAAACAACAGATGCAATCGGGCTTGCAAAGGAGTTCATTCCGCGATAAAACTCTTCAGTGTCAAGGGTACATTCTCTTCGAAATGGGCGGTGACAGTAGGGTGTCAACAGCTTCTGCGCTGTTCGCGGCTTGACTATCTAGAAGCTCTTCTTCCATTCTACGACCTCGACAACCTACTTTTGATACATCGGCAGGAAAGTTACGGATAACAACGCAACGACCTTAGATCTACCACTCTAAGGCTACTTGGTATCCCGTACATTTCAAGGGTTTCTTCGAATTGATTGCGCCCTCCAATTAGTGATTTGACCGAGAACGTCAAATTCTTTAACGTTTTACCTTTCGGGCTGTTGGCGTTCAAAGATCGTCGAGTCTATGGCAAAGTCATAAATACGGTTGCCGCGAGTATGTTACGAGATGGTGCATTGTTGTCTGCCGTTACCTGGGATAGAAAGGGGGACAATGCCTTTATCGAGATCCAAACTCGTAAGTGGACCCCAATGTCGAACATGCTACCCCGAGGAACAATTCCTTTCGATGCTGAGCTGAAATGCCACTTCTGTCTATGTTACTGAATGCACAATTGAACTTCGAAAGGTCTCAGAGGACTACTCTATTGTCAAGTGCCGAATTTCAACATTCTCTTTGCAACTCAACACATCTCGAGTATCCAACTTTTCTGTCACATATCTAGTATGACACATCTCTCTTTGTTACTTTGTCAAGAGGTTTCCTATATTATCTATTCATTTCCTCAATCAACTGCAACCTCCATCAACCGAACAACGACGCCAAGATGAACAAAAAGCAAGCCATCAAGCAACGCCAAGCGAAGCTCGAGCAAGAGATCCACGCCGCAGACATTCTGAAAGGTAACCTCGTCGACGCCGAGCAACAAACCCATCGCACAACACAAGCGCGCAGCATCAGAACCACCCTAGAAGAACAGCTCATCGCTCGCCACGAGACACGCATCGACAGCCTATCCCAGCTCCTCAAGGACGGCTATCAGATCGTCGGTGTCCGCGAAGCCCAAATCAAAGATCTGAACAACGCGTTGGAGGAGCGGGATAAGAATTTTGATAAATTCGTGGTGGAGCAGAAGCAGAGCACTGACACGTTCGTGAAGGAGCGAGATGCGATCTATGACAGGGAAAGACGAAGCATCGATGCCATACATAAGGAATGTTTGGAGGAGATTTTCGCGAACCATAATAAGGAGAGAGGGAAGACTGACGCGTTGCATGAGGGGTTTGTGGATAGGATTTGCGGGCTTCATGGCGAGCGGGTGAAGGAGCTCGCAGGGAATATTGTGCGGCTGGAAGAGAGGATCAAGGAGCTGGAGGGCGCGAGAAGTGGAGGGACGGACAGTGCGGAAGACGAGACAGGGCAAGCCCGTACGGTTCTTGTGGGCGAGGAAGGAGGCGCTAAGGGACGGTCGGTTGTTGCCAGCGAAGAGGGGAAGATTCTGGAGCTCATCGAGAAAGGGAAACAGGAAACGGAGGCCAAGAGGCGTGGGAAAAGCGAGGAGATGTCAGAAGGCAGGGGCGAAAAGAATTCGGTGCCCGTAGAGAAAGGGAAACAGGAAGCGGTAGGCAAGAGGCGTGGGAGAAGCGGAGATGTGCCAGAAGGAAGGTGCGTGGTTTCTTGAGAATCGACTCCTTTTGTACCCAAGAAGCCTTTGATGTTCCTTTAGATAAAATATCCCTACATTGCCATTGTCTGAGCCAGCGAAGAAGAAGATTCTAGACATAACTCAGTCGGTTACAATAATAGACGAAGAGAGAAGCGCAATATCGGAAAAGGAATGCGCTGTGATGGCAATCGATATGGAATAACCAGTCATAATAACTCACCCGATAATGAAACGGCGTCGCTAACAAGAGGCTTGTAACAGGACTTCAGGAAACAAATATTGAATGCTTTCCAGTGACCCGTACCTCAAGACACTACACGCGTTCCCGCCTCCATCTTCCTCTGTCTCCCTCGCTCGTTTCCCACACCCTTCTGCTTTCCTTCTCTTATAGTACTCGCTTCTTGGTCCACAAGCTCCGTGTTCGGCCCTCGAGCCTTTTCCCCTGCAGACTCAGGACAACACCCCTCGCATCCTCCAACTCCTCAATCCTCCCTTCTAACCTCGCAATCACCTCCTTATAAGTCCCCGTCTCCTCCTTCATCCACTTCCCATACTTCTCCGTATACCTGTTTAGCAGAAACTCCTGCTGCTCTTCCACGAAGCTCGACCATCTCTTCTCGTTCGCCAGCACCATATTCTTCCATTCCTGGATCAATCCCTTCAGTGTGACGATCTGCTCGTCGCGAGCATCGATGATTCGGTCTCGGTTCTCGATGACTTGGGCCAAGTGATCAATGTGCTGCTTTTGGAGATCGATGGTCTCTTCATGTTTCGTAATAAGTTGTTCTTCTAGACTCTTGTTTCTGGGAGCCTGAGAGATGGTGGGTGAGGTAACGAGATTGCCTTTCAAAATATCTGCAGCGTGAACCTCTTGCTCAGCCTTTTTAGAGAGCTGGTTTGCTTGACGCTGCTTGATGGCTTGCTTTTTGTTCATCTTGAAGTCGTTGTTAGACTGATGGAAAGTTGCAGTCTGTGGAGAGACCAGTTTTGTAAAATCGAGGAAAAAGACGTAACAAAGTAACAAAGCGAGATGTGTCATATCAGATACATTATGTGACAAGAAATAGGATCTCTCGAGATGTGTTGACTTGCAAAGATTGTATCAGAATATAACACTTGATTTCAATTCTGTTCTAGGTTCGATTGTGCACGGGGAACAATGTCGTTGCAAGCGGGCTGACCAAAGCAATTACTTGGGGGTATTGGAATAGAAATGCGCTGCCATGGCGACAGAGTATAATGCAACCCAAGGAGCCTCTTGACTGTAGAATTGTGTCCCTCCTGAATATATATCGAAGACTAGAGAACAATAATCTTCATGTCTAGATCCGGGTTTTACCCGACTGCTGCATTTGCCTATCTCATAGTGGTACGAAAATGTGTATGCGAGACATGTCGATCGAGAGCGAAGTAAGAGATGGTGATACACAGTAGCGACCTTGGACAATGGATGATCTACGACAAGGATCGCTGCTTTGTGGAACTGCGTGCCATTAGAGAGCCTGCTATCGGGGTACACAGAGCTCGAGTATCATCGTCCGAGAAACGCACATTAGTTGAACCATTCCAACTCAAGACACAATGCACCTTCCTTCTTTCCGCTTCCCCATTGTAGTCTCCTGTTTTATATCGATCAGAGCAGCGGGCTTCTTGGCCTCTTCATCCTCAGCCACTGTCAGTCGACCGAGAGCAGCATCGAGCTTTTCCATCTTCTCCTGCAAACGTGCAGCCAGGTCTACATGACGCCCCTTGATAACGTCGAGCTGCTCTCGGAGTCTGGTCGTTGTTTTACCGCTACGTTCGATGGATGCCTCCAAGTCAGCGTTTCTGCTCAGCAAACGTGCGATCGTGTCCTTGTCCTCCTGCCGTTGGCCCTCGAAGATGGCTCTGAAAGCCTCTTCGTACGAGTCCCGGAGTTCCGCATCGTGGTCTTCCATGATCTCGCTCAACCGCTTATGGAGGGGTCGATTGATCTCTGTCTTGTCGATACAGCTGTCCTCCGGCTCTTTGATAGCCTCGAGTTCCGCGATCTTTTGATGCAAGCGCTGGATCAGGTCCTTGTCTTCCTTCCGTTGTGTCTCCATGATCCGGCAATTCGAGCAGTTGGGTTCCTCTGTGGGCTTGGCAGGCCACTCCTGGAGGAGTCGGTCGAACCCAAATATGCTTTGTGCCACAAACTGGGCATTTGGCTCTTTAGAAAGGTGATCAAGTCTGTCCTTGTGATTTTCGCGCAACTTTTTCGACGCCGTGTCGAATGATCGTCCGCCTTCAAAAGGATTTTTCGACGTCATGTCGAATAATCGTCCGCCTGCAAAAGGATTTTTAAACAAGGGTTGCCTGAACCGGGCGTCACTATCCTCCAGAGATCCGATGTGCTTGACATGGCGCTCAATAGTCGCGTTCTGTTCATCGTTGGTCTTCATTAGAGTCTCGATTTGCCGCTTCTGAGTCGTTATAACTTCATGCTGTAATTTGATAGTTGCCTTTTGGGCGCGTTTCGAATCAGGCCGAGCTTTTGAGGAGCCTTCGGCACGGAGGTCAGCAACTCGGTTGTTTCTCATCAGAAAATCCGAATGGATTTCGTGTCCACCGCTCTCCGGGACTGGTTTCGGGCCAAGGGGTGGCCTCGCTTGCTTTTGATTCATCTTCGGAGCACGAGTATTTGAATGCTGGACTCTGGGACTATTAGGAAGAACGTAATAGTGGAGTACAAATAGGAAGGGGTTCTGAAGGCCGTGATAAGAGGACATTGTGATGCTGAAGCTATGATAAGTAAACAAACACTTTGAGAAGATGTTGACCTAAGGCAACAATGACATCAGAACACAACACTCAATATGTATTTCTATCTCTTTCCTAATGGTCATAATGCCCGAGTCAACATCAAGGACATCGTTGGTGAACAAAGGACCTTTTCGCTTCGAATACAATCCGAAGTCTAAGACCTAGCAATAAGAGGACTCTATATCTCCATGGCTCTGATGGCCCATTATCGCTCTAAGCGCCTCGAGTACTATACAGCTGTGTTCTTGCTTAATCAGCTTGTCAGCCACATTTAATTTGATTATCATCATGACAATACACATAATTGCCACGGCTGTCGCACTAAACATGTTTCCAATGTAAGCGACCAGCCATGGTTCTTGAGATCTTTGCGAACAACGCAGCCTAAAAGTCGAAGAACTTGTCGCCAATATGGCAATGGATTGGCAGAGGAGGATGGCCACATGGAACACCATTCAAGTATCACTTTTTGTTTGACGGAGAGGGTTTTGTTACGCTAGAAGTCAAAATTCCTGCTACGGAGGTACCTTATGCCTCGTCGACGGTTCTCATTAGCTTCTGATGGGGTACTTCGTATGTCACATGCAATGATCGCCATGGGGACAGACATCATTGGCTAGGAGCTAAACAATTTGCCCCGACAGTTGGTAAAGCAAATGAGGATTCCATGCGTCGCAGAGCAGAACCGACAACAACGCGATGATCTTGGTCTGATCGGCATTTCTATGTTTATTTTCTGACAGCATGACTGCTATTTATGTAATCACATACAGTAGTCATTTACATCTCTATCTCGTGGCAATAGAGGGTATGATCGTTAATACGAGGATCGTAATAATAGAATAGCCGGGCTGGAAAATGAAAAGACCTTTTCACGTCTTACCTAAAGTACCCTAGTCGGGCGGGGGCTACTCCACCCGAGCGTGAAGTTTCATTGCACGCCTGAGCCAAACGCAGGGGTCTTCTCAGGGGGCAACGCCCCAGCCTTTAATTTTCCACAATAAACACGCGTGGCCTTCCCCCACAATCTTCCACTGTATCTTCCCTTCCCTCTTGGTAAACCACACTCGTTGATCTGCTCTCCTACCTACTCATCTATCAGCTACTCATACCCGATTTCTCAAGAGCCTTTGAATTCACCCTACAACCTTTAATATACGACAAATTTCAGTCACCATGCGTTACTCTATCGTCTTCCTCTCCCTCGCCGCTGCGGCTGCTGCCCAGCCTCAAGGAGTCGCCCAAGGCTCGGGCTCTTCTGCATATGTACGTATGGAGTTGCGAATGATCCCACTCGAGACAGTGGTAAAGCTCTGTCTCTCGTTCTTTCAGCTGCGCCTGTCTGAATGTCGATGAAGCTCGTTGTCGCGTCGCATAGCCTTAGAAACAGTATGCTGACGATACCGCGCTCCAGACGAACCCTTTCACATCCTACACCACCCAGACCAATTCTCTTAGCGTGATCACTGGCATGCCGACGGTCGTCACCTCTCAGCCACTGCCCGTGACTACTCAACCACCTGTAGCCACCGTGCCAGCGTCTGGCCCTGTTCCCGCTCCCGTTGTTCCTGTCGCCCCCGTCGCCCCCAGCAACAGCACCGTTCCAGTTGGTTCCGGCAGTGGTAGCACTGGTAGCAACAGCACTTCGCCGTCATCAGGAGGAGTCGCTTCCAATGGCACCACTACTGGCGGTAGCAGCAGCGGAAACAGCACAACTGGCTCATCGGGCTCGGGCACCACCACCACTTCCGGCTCCGGAACCAAATCCACCTCGTCCTCGAGCACCAAGACCTCCTCAACCAGCTCTGGCTCACCCTCACCCTCATCTGGCGCTGCTGGGCTCCTCGAGCCTGTTCTCTCGCTTGGTTTCGCCGGTGCTCTGTTCGCTTTCTTCCTGTAGATCATCGTTGGTGAGCGGGGTCATTGCATCGAGTTCCGGGTTCTTATCCGGGTCCATTCGTCTCTTTATAGGGACGTCATTGGCTGGCGCATTGCCCTTTGCGAGGTTAAAAGATTCTTGAGACCAAGGGTTGGCGGCATGCAAGGAAAAGGTAATAATCTGTTACTTATGGGTTCGGCAAGTGGAGTGATGGTTTAGTTTAGGCTGGGGATTTGAGTGAGCAGCTTGATAGATTGGTGAAAGAAGAACTTTGAAGCATTTTATAGATCCCCCTTTGCACTCCTGGCACTCGTGACAAGACTTTCTTCTGATATGACTGTCAATTGGCCCTGATCATCGCAGCGTTGCATGAAGTTCAGCTCTCTTCTATTGATCCATCAGCCTGTCGGCCTCTCTTGACCTGCCTTGTGACCGCGATCGCTATTCTCACCTTAGATCCGAGCCTGGGACGGGACTGGGCTGGTTTCCCATCTCTTCCTCTCCAACCCATGCCAGGAAATATGTTGGGCTTACGGAGGTACTATCGTGCCAGAATTGTTGTGCTTACATGCTTGGCAACACCCGACTGAGAGCAATTTCAGACAGGATGCGGTGTCACGCTTGTTCGGCAGGAGTTTCACCACGGCAGATCTGGAGCGCCGAACCGGACAACGCTACCATGGTTGTGGCGTTGCAGGAAGGGTAATACAATGCTCCAGCTTTACTAACCACGCATTATTCGAGAATCTGAGACAACAAGCTTATGCGGAGATCATCAACTGCTCCAGACTGCACAGCTAAGAGGCATAAATCGGAAAGGACGTCTAGTGAAGCTATACTCGCTATACTGGGCTGGTTATTCGTGGTCTACCAACATCCTCAGTACAGCACAGTGATCGCGCTCCAGGACGAACAGTGAGCAGATCGACAAGAATCAAAAGTCCTGCTCAGCGACACCGAGACAATGGACGTCAATTGAAGAGCCCTTCTTGCGGTACCCTGGCACGCACCAACCCAAGCTACGCGCTTTCTCATACAATACCTCAATCACCGTCTAGCTTTCCTTGCCAGTCACCCATCTGAAAACAAATCGTTCGGAGAACCCAAAAACAATTGGCTGCGAAGCCTCCTCGGTACACCAAAAGAAGCGCATTGAATCCACGGAACTCTAAGCAGACGATAAAGGATTCAGGCTCGCATATTCATCCCAAGAGCTGATAGGATTACATAACAGATATTGTTGTCCTCCTGCTTCTTCAACATGAAATACGAAATGCGCCCCTTGCGATGACCTCACGGAGACGTGGACCAAGGACATCCTGCTCTCTAGCTCCCTAACTCTAGCCCTCAACTCCTTCAGCGGCAGAGATGTCCTGGTTCTGGCGTGGTTTTCAATCTGCTATATTCTATTACGTATCTTGTGCCCCGTGCACCAAATTCGCCTACCAGCACCGCCGACGAAAAAACCGTAAACGGGCCAGCGCCGAGCGAGAAGCCGAGGAAGGAGCATATCAGCATCCATCGCCATTCAGCACCAACATATACTGGCGCGAAGAGATGCTCCTGGGCCCTGGACCGCCTCAAAAGAAGAAAGAGCGGGATAAAGAGAGAGAAAAAGAAAGAGAGAATTGGAATAGAGGCTTAAGCACTGGCGGAAGTGCCCTCACTGGTGCCAGTAGTGCAGACACAATGGTCGTGACTGAAGGCGTGGAAGGAAAGGAAGTTGAGCAAGAGCGTCTTAGTGGCGAGGGGTGGAACAAGAGACGATATCAGAGGGAAGACGAGATACTATGGGGCTATGACGACACTGGCCGTGCGCATACACCAAGTTCAGGCATGAGTCGCACTCGCAATAGTTCCAGCGGTGGGAATCACTACTACGCCCGCAACCCAGAAGTCAACGATCTTCATCCACCCATCGTGAACACTCCTCTAGACAGAAGCCAGACGAGATGGATGCTGCAACCACCTCCCAGCGCAAGAGTCATGGCAGGCAAGGAGCGAGAACACCGCAGCCGAAGTGATAGCGGAAATAGTGGAAGAAGTCAAGTCAGCAGCAAGAGAGCTGCAGATATGAATCTGGGCCGACTCATTGGCGAGAAATCAATGGAAGAGCGCATCCGCCGGGGTGATGCAGCGTCTACAAATCCCATCGCGCTGTTGAGAGCCTCATCGAAAGATACACCTACCTCAGAATCATCTGGTCAACGTCACGACAGGGAACGACGACCATCGAGCGAGTCGTGTTCGACTACTAACTCCCAGCGTAAACCGCGACCACCTGCAATCACCATATCCGCAGATTCACATCCTGCAGTCTTAAGACCGCCATTATCGACAATGAAGTCGAATACGCATGCCGACCAAGCCCCAGCACGGCCGCAACGGCCGAAGCTAGTTCCAATGGACAGCACCTCCTCCCTTCAGGTTTTGCAAGAACTCGTCTCACCACTGAGCCTGAACGCTTCGCCTGCTGGAAAGCTGAACGTCAACAAGCTGAATGCTCTGGGGCGCTCGCCTTCTCCCCTATCCGAAGCTGCAATCAAGCTCCCTCCGGCTGACGCCCATGAAGACCAAGCTCTGAGTCCATCGGAAGTTGATACTCGTCGATGGAGCATGGCCATATAACCCAAGGTTCTATCTCTGTGTGGATACTCCTTCTTTGTCTACATATTGGGTTTTTGGCGGTTTCGTCTTTACGCTTCCTACCTGAGCTCTTAGTAATGAATAGACGAAGATGAGTGATGCGAATTTTAGCAAGTTGGACAAGAAGCAAGGCGCAGGTGGGAGTTCTTGACCTGGCATGTTGTTGATCTCTAATGCATTACTGGTAACCGTCAACTTTTCATGTCCAGATCGAGCCCCAAGAGACCTTTTCCAAAAGGCATGTTATACGGGCCGACATGCTTGGGACCAGTACGTCAACGATCGCTATTTTATTCCTTCTCGCTGATCATGCTTTGCCACTGGATTATAGTGCTTCCTAATCAAGTATTTTCCAGCAGGTAGGTTATAGGGCTCCCCATTCAAGTATTTCACAGCAGGTAGGTCGCTCGACTCCACCCGGTTCATCTTTCCCGCTTTTACACCAGTATCTCTCGTCGTCTTCTCCGTTCAATCCGCCCCTAGTCTATCTCTCAGCACGTGTATGAAACCGCATTACGCAACACGTCCTTTCCCCCAATTATATCACCACTTAAGCCATCACCCCATAGCATCCTCATAGGAATACCCACGCCTTATCGCAAATACACCAACCCCGTTCTCAGCCCACCAACATTCCAACTTCACCCTCCACCGATCTGTATCCCCATGGAATCAATCGCTGTTGTGCTACCGTTTCAAGATTCCAATCTCTCGGCTCCGAAGAAAAAATCCCGCATACAGCTTCGGAACCAAGCCGACTAATTTGATAGGTTTCGTTGCTAGAGCGGAATTTGGAGCCGTGATGGTTTGAATGGCGTGTCTCATCAGAAACCGTGTGGTGCCCTTGGGGGAAGGGCTGACTTGGAGTTGTTTCCTATGGTCCGCCAGCGATTCTGGAAAAGGGTACAGGGGCGCATTAGGGAATTGGTACGCTAGTCAGGCTATGCTGGGAATAGTGTTGGCGAAGAAGATCAGAGTCGGTTTTCGCTCGAAGGGGAGACGAGCTTCGAAACCGGGCTTCGCAGTACGGGAAATTTTCGCTTGGGAAGATGTCGGTACTACTTCCTTGGTTACGAGAAGAACGGCGGAGGAGGTGTCATTGTTCCTTGCCAGTTATTGCGTGGTTGCCGAGGACAGGGAGAGCGCTGTCGTGGATGCCGCATATCGAGAACGAGGCGATGAGATTCGACGGCTTCATCGTTCAGCACTGGATCCTTGGAACTGATCTACGGGATCAACAATACAAATTGGATATCACGGCGATGCAAGGTACGCAACCCGTTCTCGATCTGTATCACGTATCGTTTGCAAGGATATCGCAGGATTTTCCGTACTACATGTTCCGTACTACATTTTCCGTCGGGCCAGAGCAGACTGATAGATGCGATCTCGGCCTGGCTGTCTGTCCGCACACAGACATTGTATTATGCTCATCATGCGCGACAGTTGCACGACGAAGGAATAGACACAACGTCATTCCTAGGTTACTTGCAGGAATTGCCAGCCGTATCAAGGAGATCTAGGCATTCTTATCACCCATCTATATCCTTACCTATCAATCCTCCTCAACAGCCGCGTCCAAGCTCTACTGCGGACCAGGGGCCAAAGTCTGTCCCCCTCCTCGAGCCAATCCCTCAAGCTTCCCTCCCCGCTCACCTTTCACCACCCTCACATACTCCTCCAAAATCCCAATCTTCAGCTCTAGCCCCTCCATCATCTCCCGATCGATCCTCCTCATCTCCAGCACACTCCTATTCTGCCTCTCCACAATCCCATTCTCCCTCTGCAAGCCCTGAATGACCTCCCCCTGCAACCTCACCATCTCTTTCAGCTTGACCTTCTCCTCTTTCCCTGCCTCAATCACTCTTGCCGCGCTCTCGTTCTACGTCGTCAGGTTCTTGATCTGCTCCTTTTGGTTCTTCTCTAGCTGGCGCTTGTCCTCGACGTACTCTTTCAGGGTTTGGCGCAGGCCTGTGAGGTTCTCGATGTGTGCGGTTTGGGCTTCGATGACTCGGGCGTCGGTGGTGAGGAGTGCGGCTTGGGCTTTGATGGTCTGCTGCCGTTGGGTCTGAGTGTAGTTCGGGCGGGGTTTTCTGGGATTTGGAGGTGTGCTGTCGTGGACTTTGTTGCCTTTCAGGAGGTCGGCTGCGTGTATCTCTTTATCTGCTTCTGGCATCCCGGCCGCGGGGAGCCTCGTGGGCTCCGAGGATTCTGTGCATGTGTGAGAGTCTGTTGCTTCTTTCTCAGTGGCTTTCTTAAGGATTGGGTCGCCGTGGCGCTGCTTGTGGACTTGCTTCTTATTCATCGTGAGAGAATCGATTGTGTAGTGTCCCGATGTTGTCGCCTGATGAAGAGCTGACGGATTTGATGACGAGTAGGATAGAGGTCGTTGTTATTAACATATGAGCTCCCGGATGTGTGATGAACAAGCCTCAATCATCACACAGTATGTGACGGTCAAGTGGAACATTTGAACAGCCAGATGTGACATGGCAATATATGCTAATGACTCTGAAATGGCCTTGTCCTTCTCCTTGGTTGGGTTCTTCGGGATACGGGATTGCTGTCAGCTTTCTGCAAGCGTACTTCTAGCGTCTTGACTCCGTGGCGTATCAAGCAGCATGTAATTTGTGCTGGTCCTCTTTGCTTGATCGGTACTTTCGTAATTGGTGAGCGTATCTTACTGCCGTGGCCTTCAACGTTGATAATGCCTTTGTCCAAAGTTTTCTGTTCCTTGTCTTGGATGCAGCCAGGTTCGAACCCTTGGGAATCTAGCATCGAAAATATCTTATCTCCCTCCCCATTGTGATCCACCCGCTCACCTCCGTACTTTGGCGTCCCCATTATCCCTAATTCCTCAACCATCCCTGGTCGTGGCCAGCATAGGCCAAGGAAGCGACAGACGGCTTGCTTCGCTCGGTCACGGTTATCATCTGTTTCAGTCTCCTGGAAGTGGCCTCAGAACTCAATACGTTGGAACTCACAAGGGCCCATCCCCCCCCCACCGTCTCATCAACACCCCCATCAAACCTCATCTCCCATCGCACACCCCTTCCCCTCCTCCTCAGTTAGTAAACCCCTCCCATCCTTGTTAGCACCCACCCCTTCCCAGCCACACAAAGCCCCCAAGTTGAAGCACGACTACGCGTTGCAGCGCTGTCGATTCGCTTGCGAGCTGTGTTGGGAAGTGTGTAGGCGAGCAACAAGCTGAGAAATGGGGAGCTGATAGAGACGATGAGAGAGTTTTGGGGATGAGGTAGGGAGATGGTGTGGGGAGGATGGGATTTAGGAGTGGCATGATGTGGATGCTGGTATGAGAGGCCTGTTCCTAGGTCTCCGAGATAGGAGTGGTCGAGGGATGGTGGTTGCGTTTGGATTTGAGACCGCGGTTTTGGGACCTCGTTCTTCGGGAATTTTGTTGGGAGGGGGTTGAGATTTGGTTGTTGGAATGGGTGAAGAAATGCTCAGAACTGAGGCGGGCTCTGGAGATGGTTGGTGGGAGGGCGGTGATCCTAGGCCTGCTGCACTGATCTTCGAAGTCGTGGTTCTAGGAAGGGGTTTAGAGCGAAGCTGATGGTGTGCTCTGTCCCCAACCCGTCTTCTGTTTCCAATAACGCAAATATCGACACAGTAGATACTTACCTGACTCACTCGTGCTTGAAACTGAGAATGATGAATCTGTACAGATCGCTCCACCGAAGAGAAACAGCTTGGATTTGGAGAGAAGAGATAGGGGTAGGAGCGAGGGTGAGGAGGGGGGGCGGGGTGGTGAAGATAGTAGACAGGGGTGGTAGTAGAAGTGTATACTTGTTGAGAAGCTCGCATATAAGAAGTTGAGGTATGTCTTTCGATCGCTCACTAGGATATACAAACACTCGCCACCCCAGCGCTTTTCAGGTATTGCAATCTGTAGGCAGCATGGAGTAAACAAGCACGTGATGTACTCACAATCGCTCCAACCATAATCCACCGCTGGTCTCTTTGGGAGCCATCCTCGAATGTGCTTTGAACCAAGGTCTGACTCACCATCCCCCTGTCCACTATGAGAGCTTCACATCCCCCAGTTTCTCCTCCACCTGTTCCAACTCATCCCGCTGCACCACCTCCCATGCACAGATATCCCCTCTCGGATTCTCATTGAACGCCTTCACCATCTCCGTAACCTTCTCATACAACGCCGCCACATTCTTCGCAATCTTCTCCTCCCCGATTTCCTGCGCAGCCACAGCCCCCGCACGGAAGCAGTCCTCCATCTCTTCCAACGTCCATTCTAGGTCAGCGAATGGACCCACCACCACCTTCTTGTCCTCCTCAGCGGGCTTCGTCTTCGCTACCAAAGGGTAATGGATTTGTCCCAGATAAGTTCTAATCTGTTTATATGTATCTTTCGTGGATCTGAGGAGGGCGGTAGATTCTTCGGGAGTCTCGCACCAGTGGCCGATGAGGCCGGGCCAGTTTCGGAGTACCCATCTGGCGGCGAGGGAGTGGACGAGCATGCGGAAGGCGAGCAAGGGCTCTTTGAGGAGAAGGTCCCCACCGCTTTCGATGTGATCGTGTATGGTTGTGTTGGGGATCTTGTGTGCAAGAAGGTGGTATGCCTTTATAAAATCCAATGGTGTTGATACGCAGCTTACACCGTTGTCGACGATTGGATGGCTCCAGGATGAGGTCAGAGGATGGTGATCCTTATCGCTATAGAAGGGCTTGATAATTATGTTTTGGTTGAGAATGCTGTAGGCGATCATCCAGCCAGTCTTGACGCCTGGCGTTGGGGATTGTCTGCTGTCAAACATGTCGACCAGGAGCATGACCGGCCGTTTTGTCGGCGAGAAAGCTTGACCGCTAATCATGTGCATAAGCTGTTCGCGGTGCTCGTGGCCGGCACCGAAGATGTAGTTCAGCACTTTGCTATCGGGGGTTTGTCGATGAGCTGCCATGTCCTCGAAGTGCTCAAAAGCTTGGCCCATTTTCCATTCAAGGAACATAGCTTGCAACGCGTCAGGCGGCATTCTCTCACCTTTAGCAATGTCTGGGCAATGGCGCCTCCACGCTTCTTCGAGGAAAGGAGCTTCTTCAGCGGTGTGTGGTGGAAAGCGGCCTTTCCAGGCTTCTCCCAAGTAGATACATAATGCCCGTCCCGCGTCCGCCATCTTCGATTCTTTGTGTTCCCACGCATCCTCTAGTTTCTGCTCTTTGCTTTGCAGCTCCTTGATGTCTCGCTCGTGGCTAGGGTTTGAATCGTCGACGTCAGCATATATCATATGACTGATCGGGCATGCGAACTCGTAAGGCGGCTCGTGGCGTTGAAGATGGAGTATTTCGCCATAGTAGAGCGGTCTAGACAGAGGCTCGGCGACATAGTTGTTAGCCTGATCAATTTCGCTACGGATGAGCCTGGCCGACTCCCCAACAAGGGCGTAGTCCTCGGTCTTTGTATAGTACTCGTCGTCTAGGACCATCCAGCTGGTGGCCGTTGAGCAGGACATAGTTGAGAGTTTGCGTAGGTTGAGGAAGAGGAGATGACTTTGGATTGTGGTCGCTTCTGGTGAAGTTTCGGATCTTGATTGTCTGTTTGTAGGATCGTAGCTTGCCGAAGATGTTGTTTTGGTTTGCCAATGACATGGAGCTGTTTTATAGGGGAAGCTTGGGTGACTTTTTATATGAAGTATGGCTAAGGTAGTCAGCTCGATGAAACCACGTAATGACTCTGCTATAAGCTCCATCTGTTGACTCAGGGCTTCAACATGGCTCATTGTTGCTAGTGACCCACATCAGCCTAGATCAAGAAATGATACATACTGAAGGTCTCCATGAGGACCTTGAGCAATTACTTCCGGTCAAGCATCGCCTTGACTCGTAAGACGCGTAAAGCATGTGCGGCGCTCGGACACCGGCATTCTCTGTTTCCACGCGTATGCGGAAAGCAGGTACGACCTATCACAAGTACATTGTCGCGTATGCAAGATACCTGGTCAAGACTAACAGGACGAGCTAATATTAACAAAAATGGAACAGTGATCAAGACACACCTATAAAATGGAGCGGCCAGAGTCAAATATGAAATGAAGCCGCCAAAACCTACGCACAGCGTTTGATTCCAGAAGTGGGAGTACAAAGACGGGAGAAAACAGCGATACAGTATGCAGGCACCCATTGTACTATCAAGGGAAATTGAAAGTAGACATTGAGATCCAATCAAGGGTATTTACCCAAAAATCGTGTCCAACATGAACGATGCCAAGACTGTCTCTCCAGGGCTTCCAATGCATCGATTTATACGGTTACCTTTCGACTTACCCAACCAGCCGCCTGAATCACCAGGGATTTCGCTGCCTTCATCATCATCATCGCCGTCGCGCATCTTGCGATCTCTCCGATCAATGACGCACATTCCTCGAGTCCATTGACCGGCTGTCTCGATCCTGATATCCTCGCCCTTTGTCACCTGCCACTCTTTCTGTTGGCTCGCTGCAGTTAACGCGTACCATACGCACAGTGGGTCGTGTAAACTTATGTACGCGCTATCTCCCGTTTGATCGTGATGTAGATTCTCCGTATTGCGTAGGGTCGAGCCGACGATGGCATCAGTCCATTCTGCAAGTGGGCTGCCTTTGTCCATCAGAGGCTTGACCTTGGCCTCGAAGACATCCCGCCTGAGCTCATGCGGTGTAGTTATGTCGAGTGGAAAAAGTATCAGATTCAGCCTCCTGTCGCCGAGCTCGTCTTTTGACGGATAAGGTGGTATTGATTCCTCTTCGCTGCCATTCCGTGTCGAGACTGGCGGTGCAGGAGGCATCGTACTGTTGGGTGTTGGAGAAGTCAACGCAAAAATCCGGGCAGCAGAAAGCGGATCAGCAATGGTGTTGAACTCTCCGACCGGTGTGAAATTTCCCGGTACAGACACTGCACCACCCATGACCAGGACAGACTTAGCGCGAAGGAATACAGGCGGTGAGTGGGAGGCTGCAAGTGCGAGATTCGTCAAAGGTCCGATAGCTATTATGTCAATCGTATCCGGAGGGTTTTCTTCTAGAATTCGTAGTATTTCCAGATACGAAGGTTGGTTGGAAGCTCTAAAAAGAGAATTCGATGCTACTGGGCTCGTGATGGCGGCCTCGATCGCGCTTGAAGTGAATACAGGATCTGGTGGAGGTCGCTCAAACAAGGTTTGCCATGTTTCCTCTGGACTTGTGTGGTGAGGGTGCTATGGCCTTATTAGCAGTCGTTGTATAGCGAAATCGCTAGCGTTGCAGTCATCAATCGATGCCGACCGATGTCAGCAAGTCTCCATTGAAGGAGGAAAGTATAAAAGAACGGACATCGTCGGAAAGATATGCGAGCGGTAGTGACGGGTAGAGCTCACGCTTGTATGCACTCCACCCAACCCGTCTCTCCCGTCTTTGGTATCTGTTAGACAGCATCTTTGCTTTAGTGGTACTTGGATAGACATACGGAAGTAGTCAGCAATCATCATTTGACTTGTACACGGTTCATCGGCTCCGACGGCCACGAGAGGCTTCTGCCGCCTTAGATTTTCGAAACCCTCGGAAGAGCCACTTTCTCTGCGCCAGCGCAGCTCATTTTCAACGACATGGAACATAGACACGACATTAAGCAAGCATCTGCCACAATCAGCTCAATACATTGGCGACGCAAATCCTTAGCAACCTCTCAACTTCAACGTTCCCATAGGTGACTGAGATCAAGAGTACCTCTATGTCGTCGGGTGATGCAGACAAGGCAAGTAACATAGCAAGGATATCATCAACACCCTAGATTGAGTTTTCAGCTAACAGTGCTTACTTCCAGGCAAGTAACGAAACGCTTTATTCCGGCACTTCAGAGTTCATTGTTGAGCTCAGCCAGTACGATAAAGCGTACAAGCTCGTTCTCGATAGCCGGCAGGTTGCCTGATTGGGGGGCCTGAGAGATTAGGTCGAAGGGGATGAGCTTACAGGATCCGTGTCAATAATGACTCTACTTTTGCGTGCCATACCGACAATGTTCTACAACAACAACGAAACAACCTGAAGACCAAAGTGGAGTGAAAGTGCGAAATATATAGCCTCTTTATATAAGGGATGCTGGGAAACCCAACGCACGCTGTTTGCGTTACAAATACAAACGCTCAAGTCTAAGCAGAATCTGCGAAATGGCGCTGCACTTTTGCGCGTGTCACAACGTGAGAAGCTTGACAGATGCAAGGAATAAGTAAAAGGAGTGAGCATATAACGGGGTTTTCTACGATGCTTCCGAATGAACCGGTCGAAACCAACACCAGAACCTGAGACGCCAAGCCCTGAACAGTCGCTTGACGACAGCCCTATCGGTCTCTGACGTCATCGCATATATCGACATGGTTTCAGTATCTCTCGATTAGACGGTCAAAGGCCATTCTCCGCTACCTCGACCCTTTCATTCCCAACAGCAAATACTCAACTACATGATGTCGAACCAAGAAGACCAGTTCCCCCAAGGCGGCGACCTCTCCGACATGGCCGCAACAGGCACGACCGTCTCCGGAGACGCAGCCAAACCGAACTACATCCCCTCGAAGGCCAAACCCGGGCAGGGCATCAGCACTGAAGACGATCCCAACGATCTTGGGGCACCTGATCTGGCCGGAGTTGCGGATAACATGAACGAAATGCCGAGAGTAAGGCCACCACCCTCAGGCCCTTAGCATGGAGATTCTAAAGAAGATGGTAATGCATGGGAGACTAAGTGGTGGTTAGAGTACCGCCGATACTGCGCCTTTCCCAGAAACAGTCACCGGCACAGGTGACTCTATGCCATCGGAGGCGGGAAGTAAGAATTTGCACTTTCTAGGGAATCCGGATCTGAGCAAAGGACATGCGAGGTACGACAAGCATGTGAGGCAGAAGGGGAGTGATCAAGAGTGCGGAGCGGTGCCCGCGGAGGAGGAACAGGAGGTTAGGGATGGGGTTGCGCAATGATATGGGCTGTCGAAGGAAGAGACCGAGGATCTGAGAGGCGCAAATAGGCTCGCTAGCGATGGAGTCGAGAGCAGGATGTGAAAGCGATCCGAATTCGGCTCTGGATAATACTCTCCGATTATGTAAGGCTTCTCCCAGCATGAATATCGCGTCCCATGGAAGTATCTTGTGGCGCCAGGCGTTGCCTGTCAGATCTTCCTCAAGCGCCGCCATCTAAAGCCAGGCTTTCAATACCCTCTTGCACATTGTCCACCTTCCCAACCCCTTCTTCTCCATCCCCTCTCTCCTCACCTGTCACTACATCCGCCCCCTCCGCCCCCTCCCTCTCCCTCCTAAGCTCCTCCCTCACTTCCCCCAACTCAACCCTCAACCTCCCAACCTCCGCCCTAGCCTTCTCACACGCCTCCCCCATAACCCTGCACGCCTCCTGCGCGCGCCCAAACTCCGCGATATAATCATCCTTCTTCCATCAGCCCCTCAACAAGCCCAACAAACACCGCAACATGACTTACAAAAGGCCCTAAGCGCAATGCCGCTTTCTCAATGTCCAACTCTAGAAGCATCCCCTGGATGTCGGTAAGCGCAGTGGCCTCGGAGCCGGTATAGGGCCCGCATTCCATGGCCTCGGACATGGCGTCGAGGTAGGTTATTGCTCTGGGACCATCGAGCTCGCGGAGATGGGTGGTGTCGGCTTCAAGATCGGCGAGGCGGGCTTCGGTCTGTGGGATCATGGCGCGGGGTGGCATGATGTCTGTGGGTAGTTTGATGGTCCTGTTGATGGAAACAACGCTGGTTATCAGCGCTTATAAGGAGTTTTCTTCCGTTGGGTGCGTGAAGAGGGCTGATAGGAGAGGAACAGGTGGTTTCAGATAGCTTTGGTCCATGAGTCGCTCTGTGACAGACAGTATCAGAGCATGTGATCATGGTTGTATTAGACTAGACTAAGTCCTTTATTCCAAATGGTGGTCGCGTTATGCGGAGACTGGGTATCTTTGGACTTGATAAGTTTAGGATAGCCTGAGCCTGCAGAACAAAGAAGTTCACAGAGCTAAAGTAGCAAGGGCGCTACATCTAGAGTACCCGAGACACTTACTACCGAAAGAAATGAGATGTACTGATTGCACTTACGGTAAAATAGACTGAGCAAATTCTCTAGTAAGGTACCTCCGGGTACTCTTGAGTGTCTTGAATCAAAGCATGTACCCCTGAGGTATGCAAACAACTCTTACCCACTTCAACACGATGATTCTGGCATGGGTCCATGACAGGTGTCTGCTTGACTCGCTTCATGATCTATTCGCTACATCATTCTCCTCAAAGCTTCCGTCGAGATGTCAAACATAGTGGCAACCAACTTGTTTCAGCGTCACGAAAGTGTTAGCGAGATTCTTCGAGGCAAGTCACTTTGACTTCGATGTCAAAGAATGACACCGTGAAGATTTGCCCTGCTCCAACTTGCGAAGTCAGAAATCTGTAACATGCCAGCTACTGTTCGCTGGACCTGATCAATACCCTGGCTCCCTATTCCAAATGACTCGTGGACCACTTGGAGGCTGTCTCACCCAGCTCGCTGTATTCAACAACCAATTTTTGAAAGAGATTGGCGTCTTGATGCTACTGACGAAAGGTACTTGCTCAAGGGCGAGCGTGTACGCCACAAGCCCGGCAACCTGATCCCATGTGTCAATGCCACGTTCCAAGAATCAAGATCAAAGACATACCATTCCAGCGGACTGCGACGTTCCCGATCCCGTTCGGAAGCCGCCCCTCTTCGCACACTGAACATCGACACCAGGTGCCCAGACGGTGACATGCGTCGGGCCTTGAGAGAAAGGCGCAGGGCTTCCCGTATTGTCCACTGCTCCGACGACAATCAATGGGAAGGTTGGACTCTCCCATCCTGCGGGCAAGGTATCTACGTCTGCTTGCCTGCCGGGTGTTTCTGCATCGTTTCCCGAGGGCACGATAATTGTGCCTCCTAGGTCAAAGATCTCTTGGAAATAGGTCTTGACGGTGAGCCATGGGACAAGTTCAGCATGGTATGAGGTCCACGGATAGGCGATGACAGCTGGTTGAGTCGTTGGGCTGTCCATGATGTCAGTACGTATTACGGAAAACGCCCACAGTATATCCCCAAGTGATGGGTTTGAATCAACTTTGACTACAACCACCTTAGAATTTTTCGCTCTGAGACCGATGACGTTTTTGTAGACACCGTTGGTAATGCCGATAGTATTGGAGAGAACGCAAGAGCCGTGTGAGTTGGCATTATCATCGGTTGGAGTGTTTTTACGCTGAGCCTTGATATTGGGGGAATAGAGCCACTTATCAATGCCCAGTTGGAAGTCCTGAGGAGATAGTTCACTCTATAGTCCACATGGGCAACAAAGACGACAAATACTGACCGTGCTCGTTGAGTCAAGACCGCTATCAATGATGTATACGGTTGGTTTAACTCGCCAGTCGATACCATAGAGATAACCTCTTAGGCTTGCAAGCTTCTTACCAGGGGGCCAAGATACTACTCTCAGGTGTTCTGGGGCATTACGCTAGCGAGCGTAGGGTGTCAACCCATCCGTCACGTCAGACTCAAAGGAGGCCGTCACGTTAGACTGGGAAGACGACCCTGGTGACCGAGTTTCTGCTTGCTCCGCTACTTGTGTAGTTTCGAACAGGTAAGCCTGAATATCACATTAGCAATTTAGATACTTATAACCTGTTCGAAACGCCTACATCGAAACCGAGTTGTTCGCGAAGCTGCTGAGCAGCATCCGGTGATGCTCTAAGTTGCCAGTACAGGATATAATCATATTCGGGACGATACTTATCGGTTATCGTCCTGACAGAGTCTTGGACGGCGAATGCTTGGATTGCACTAGCAACTTGTGCAACCTTCTGTGGCTGCTGAGGGAAAACAGTGTATTCTCTGGCCTCAGGATTCACTGCTAGTCCAGTATTTGCCGAAGGTGCAGGCGAAAAGGAAGCTGAAGCTAGGGACGAATTTGCTGACACGTCTATACCAACAGGTACGTTTTGCGATAAGCTTGAGCCAATCGGTATAGTCAAAGAGGTAGTGAAGGTTGTGAAGACCTCGAGAACGACCAAGACGTACAACGTCGGATGCATTTGTTTAGGAAACAATTGTGATATATAAGCTCTTTGCTTGTTGGCATAGGCAAAGGCAAGTACTGGGCAACCTTCTTTATATAGATTGTCAGCTACGGGGCTCAAAGCAACGCCATAGCGCCATCGGAAACTGGTCGTCGCGAATCTCAAGATCATTGATCCTGGAGAAGCTGCACGGTCCCAGCATTGGACAATACTCCTTTTAGCGGCCAAGTCGGTATAAGGTCGAGCGAACCATTTCGGGGCTGGTGATCTTGATCCCTTTGTTGGCTGGTTCGGAGGCACGGACGTCGCACAAAATCATACGCCATGCTGTATGAGCGGTCGAACCATGAGCACTGCTTCTCATAAGCGATTAGCGATTAGTTGGCCATACGCGCTGAACATATCCGCTCATATTTCCTACAAGACCTGCCATATGCCCTGTGGATTGCAGAATCAACGTTGTGATGTGTTGTCCCCGCATACATATCTGGTGTTTCGCCTTTCTGCGATTGTGGATATGGACGTCCGCAGCATGGTTTCCGCCCCTCAATTCGTCAGCATTAATTCTGCCCTTTCCGACCAATGATACTCAACGACCATAGTAGGTTTTATTCCTCATCAAGATTGCTAGATTTTCTCCAACCTGCATGCAGTCCTGTCGGTGATCCGTTTGTTTGGCACCGGAGTGGCTCCAATGAGGCGGTCAAGTTCTATGCCTACAAAGCTTGGCTGCCCAGCGATAAAGTCACACAAGTCTTGCTCAGTGCGACTTTTGAAGCGTACAACCATAGGGGAGAACTTCTTATCTCGGAACCGTTGCAGTTTCGGGCGGACAATGTACAGCTGGTCTTAACACCCCAGGAAGGAATGACGTGGCGGGCATGGTCGACGGCACTTTGGGGAATGAGGATGGTTCTACATGATGATGAGATGTATTTCGAATGGAATTTCACGGTAGTCAGCAGGGAACTAGGAGAAATAGGCTACGGGACTCTTACTGACAGGATGGGATACTCGGTCAAATCGAACAACAGATAGGAGAATAGGAGATATGGCGTAGAAACAAGGTCCCTCTAGGGCCGTTTGCCACGCTAGGTCTGGCTTTGACGTATGGTTTGTCCAAACTTGATCTTGTAATCAGTCCTAAATTTGCACGATTACAAATTGTGCGCATTTCGCCCTAATTCTTGCTGCTAGCCAGAAGCTATCCGCTCGGTAAGTCGTCTTATAGTGTCTCCCGAAAGCTTATGGCTGCGTTCATCTCATGTTCTCTCGTGGATTTCCTGACTTACATTCTACAGGTATATCGTCACATATTGCTTGTTTCATATCGAAATTTCCGAAGTTGAAGCATTCTACTGCACAACATCTTGTCGCGTTATTCCCGAGCTCTCCCCGGTTGACAGTATGGACCAAAAGTCGCCTGCGCCAGACCTTGACAAGTCGAGATATGCGAGACGTCGGAGTAGTGCACGCTCTTGACACTCTGTTTGGCAAGATTGGTAATACTTGTGGGGAAACGAGGCCAAACAGCGTTCACTGAATCTCGTTCTTGTGCATTGTTGCCCGCTGCATCGATTCCGGCAGACTCAAGCCGTTCTTGTGTCTGCACTTGGGTAATCCAGATACAATTGGGGGTGGGCGACTATTTCAATCGACTTGCCGTGTTTCAGGGGCTAGTTCGCCGAAATACTCACCTGAGACAGCTTTTATTAATCTCCGGTTGATTTGCAACCCGCCCTCATGTTACTACTCGATTCTCTACTGCAAACATCAGCACCATGTGGAGTGTCCACAATAATGTCCCGAGGTCAGCTAGTGCGCTCGTTTCATCCTTCAGGACCTCAAGCCGCTCTATTAGTAACGCAGTATATCCAACGTTTATCGCCATGTATACTACTGTATATATAGCTGGAGGACACTGGCAGTCCATGCGCAATCATTCCACCACGCACAAGCAGCAATAGCCGGAAAAAAAGGAAGACACCGGTTAAAACGAGACAGTTGGGAAGCTGACAGCACCGACACCCACTTTGGACTTACCCAACCATATAGTCTGCCGATAAATCACAGTATTCAAGCTTGAACAGAGCTGTTACGGTGGTTTTCCCAAGATAGTACCCAACTATGTTCCATTCGGCTGTTGTATGGTCATTGTTGATTGCTGTCTCTTTTCAATCGCCCGTTCAGCGACCTACCTCAAGCCTGCGACTAGCCATTGACGGAAATTTTGCCGATCCGGGCTTCATCGAAGTCAACGGAACATACTACGCTTTTGCCACCGGCAATGGCAAACAAAATGTCCCCATGGCCACATCGAATGACTTCATCAATTGGAAACAATTGGACCAGGATGCGCTGCCAAAGGTACCAATTTGGAGCACCGGTGACACTTGGGCTCCGGATGTCGTACAGCTGGTGAGCATCTCTCATGAATGCCTTGACTGGCGATAGGCTGACTTAGGAAGCATGACGGATCCTTCGTGATGTATTTCGCCGCCAGGTCATCGAAAGACAAGACCAAGCACTGCATAGGAGCTGCTGCTTCGTCCAAATCAGTCACTGGGCCCTATACTGCGATGGATACGGAGTTCGCATGCCCGCTCCAGTATGTATCTCCTTGCTTTAGGTGATTGCCCATCCTTCGATAACCTCCTCTGATCTGCTTTAGAGATGGTGGAGCCATTGACCCTTCAGGGTTCCAGGATTCCGATGGTAATCAATTCGTCACCTATAAAGTCGATGGAAATAGCCTTGGAGGTGGCGGCCCTTGCGGCAACGCCGACGGCTCGCATAATACACCTTTAGTACTGCAACAAGTCTCGAAGCACGACGGAATAATCTCAGTAGGCGGTAATCAGACTATCCTTGATCGCGACGACGCGGATGGACCACTCATCGAGGCGCCCAGCCTGATTCGGACGCAAGAGGGGGTGTACGTATTGTTCTTCAGCAGCAACTGCTACAGTGGCCCGTACTATGATACCAGCTATGCAACAAGCACCACCGGAGTCCATGGGCCGTACCACAAAAGGACAAAGCCTTTACTGATGACCGGTGGTGATGGCCGCGGCTTGCAGAGCCCAGGAGGAACGACTGTTGCGCCTGGCGGGAAGCAATTTGTGTTCCACAACGACCAGAAGCCCAGCGACCCGACAGTGCGGCAGATGTGGACAGGAAATCTTGACATTCGAGGAACCACTGTGTCCATAGCGTAAGGTCCTCGAGATATTTATTAAGTTCTCTATGTATATTTTAGTGCAATGCGGTTGACAAATTATTTACCTCGTTGCTCTCCATGTTGGACACAGCACCGTACCCTATTCTTGACGGCCTGGCGAAACCATACCCAGCCAGGAGTGAAGTCTGGACAGTAATTGTTCCAGCTGCTCGCCGACTCCTACGAATCGTTGCCAAATACGATCCGATGTACTTCTAAACATGGCGACAATTCGCGACTCACGGCACAGATGCTTTGCAGAATCGAAATCCAAGAGTGCTCACTTTTCTTCGCTTACTCATCGGGCGCTAGGACAGGATACCGAACCCTAAGGCAGCCCTCATCACTCGCATGCGGCGCACCCGAAGCTGAAAACTGCTCGGGCACGCCATTGCAAATTTCTATATCCGTTCAAGATATTTTACCGCATGTTTGTGCGTGCAGAGGTCTAATTACGCTCACAAGGCTCAGATTGACAGCGCGATCCTCACCATGCCCGCTTCTCCACCGCTTTCCGCCAAACCCAAGGCTCTCCCATCCTATCTCACCAACGGACATTCTTCACCACTACAAAATCCACTCTCTCTTCGCGACAACAGCGAGCGGGATAACCTCTACGCAAGCATCAAATCATCGAACGGTCCTCGGCGGCAGCCAATCGATTTTCGTTCTCCACTTATGGCCCAAAACGGGGACCGGCTTGGACCTGCGCCTGCAACAAACAACGGAGAGGGTGTAGAACAATTGCCCGCGAGGGACTCAAGAGACGAAGCACCCCCGACCCCGCCGTACAGTGCAAGCCGGTCTGTCAGTCCTATGACGGCGCGACCGACGGTGGACTTCGATGGCTTGAGCTGGCCGAGTGAGTGATGTGCGGGCAACATACGTCTGGGAAAGGCCAGAGGCTGATCGTGATGACAAGGCTTGGGAACGCGCCAACGCTTGGAAGCTGGCCCAGAGCAGGCAAAGGAACGAATGGATAAGTTGACAGGAGCTGTTCGGACTATACTGGAATGCATGGGTTGGGATTCACTCTAATTCGATATCCACGATCAGTTCCGAGGGAGGACGTGGGCAGCTGACGGTTACAGGCGAGGATCCTGACCGCGAAGGTCTCCATCAGACACCCAAACGCTACGCTGAAGCAATGATGTTCTTCACCAAAGGCTACGAGGAGAATCTTAGGGACATTGTCAACGGTGCTGTGTTCCATGAGGATCATGACGAACTCGTCATTGTGAAGGACATCGAGATCTTCTCACTCTGCGAACATCATCTCGTGCCTTTCACAGGCAAGGTAAGTTCCATCGTTCTTTGAATGATTCAATGGTCTCCGCTCATTGTTTGAAAGATGCACATAGGCTATGTCGTAAGTTGCTGAATCCTCAGCCTGATCACATGGTACTGACTTACTGCAGCCCAATCGCCGGGTCCTTGGCCTGTCCAAGCTTGCCCGCATAGCAGAAATGTTCGCACGCCGGCTACAGGTGCAGGAACGTCTAACGAAACAAGTTGCTCTTGCTCTCTCAGAGGTCCTCCAACCTCGTGGCGTAGCTGTAGTCATGGAGTCAAGTCATCTATGCATGGTCATGCGCGGAGTACAGAAGACGAGCTCCATGACGGTAACTAGCTGTATGCTCGGCTGCATGCGGAGCAACGCCAAGACTAGAGACGAGTTCTTGAGACTGTGTGGGCGATGAGGATTCGTAATAAGGCTCATCAACTGGGCCGATCGTTCAACACAAGCAAGGAAGACGAGAGGGTTGAGCTCAACAGAGCAGCCTCTTGGCAAATGGATCTGTTATGGATTCGCACCGCACAGGACTGAGAGCCAGGCAAAGCCCACCTGACCTTCAGCTTCGCTCACAGGTAGCCTTCTAGTCGAGGTCGAAGAACCAGGAAATCTGGCCGTTGTGCCTCTCAGACACCAAGAGGGCTTGATCGGCAACGAAGAGCTTGAAAGAATGATAGGGAACATCGTTCGGTATCATCGAGCGAACAGCGTGGAAGCGCTACGAGCAGTCACTTGCTGGCGGTAGACTCTAGCACTTATCTCGCGAGAGGAGGCATTTTCAGGACTATTCGATTCCAATCACGCCAAACGGTACTTTTCTTCACCAACTTGAGCCTGCTACAGGTTGAGAATAGATTCAAGATCTGGATAGTGTAATGCATGTGATCTTTACCATCTAGCCATTGGGCAGCAGCAGATCCTGGATACATACCACACGCTCATAGACTTGCTTCCCATCTGCTGGCACTGGTATCCAGTGCAGGAAAAGATGTCACAATCAGCCACTAAACATTGATCCTGTAACATCCAGTCGCATCAGTATTTACGATTCTGCGACTTGTGGTAAGTCTGGGGGATACCTTCTATAGAGAATCAATCCTGCAATGGGGCTATGAAGAGGTATCGGTCTCCGACCTATGAGAGGCTTGTTTCTTCCTCCAGCTGGCGATGTGGAAGACATATAGAGCCCATGTGCATGTGAGCTTTCATCTGGATATCAGTAAATCTCATGTGAACCGCTGTTAGTGCTATGTGGTTATGGATCGATCTAGGTCAGTAGTTCTTCCGTTCGAGAGACGTGATTGATAACAGATTTGCTTCTATAACAACGTTTGTGGGACAGGAAAGAAGATGTTTCTGTGTGCGCCAATGTTTCCTACACCCTTATCCTAATCAAAGGTCTTGTGCAATACGTGAGTCGTCTATTGATGTGCTTTCGTCACAATCTAAAGTATCACATAAGTGCTTGCCATAGCTTGCAAGGTTACAGGTTGTCTTGTGCCAGCTTCCCAACGCCGGTATATCAATAATTCAAAGCGCAAGATGCTGCAGTCTAATTATCCAAGGGTTTGCGCAAAACACTCTATCGGCAACAAGGAAACGCCTTACACATATTCAAGGTCGCAGAAGGAATACAGCTACGCTTATATTACGCCCGACACTATGCTCATCAAGGGGCAGATATCAAACAGTTGGTCAAATATATCTAGGTCCGGAAGACCCCCGTGCATGCATGGCACCATCAGACAGGACATGCAACAACCTTGCTAAGTCTGTGAGTACAGAGTTTGTAATCCTACTTCAGACAGCTCGATATCAAAGAAATTTCGACTGTAAGAAACCAACCCGAAGCCGATAGCACGACAATTGACCCAAAGCTCCAAATCGCACGCAAGCCAACAATTCCAATCTGAAGCCTATACTAGCCTTGCACCTTCCATGATTCCAACCACGACAAGGATCCGATGAATGATAACCCAACTTCACCAGGGCCGCGGTCGAGATGGACACCGTCCTCGATGGTAGATAGTCCTCTCAACCTTTCGACATCTTCTGCATCTTCCCCGGGATGTAGCTCGCGGACAATGCGTCCATGTAACTTCGACGCTGCCGCAGCACGGATACCACCAAGTCCTTTTCGTACACATTCTGATGCGATCCTGCGAGTGATTTTGAGATAGTGGTGGGAGAAAATTGAGAAAAGAGCTGTGGATATAATAATTAGGGAGCAGATTTGGATGTAGTGGTGGTAAGGAGAGGCCCGGGTGCTCATGGAGGTGTGAGGCTTCAAATAGTACAGGATTCTCTGGGTGTGTCATGTCTTCTTCTTCCCTTCGCTGACTTATGACAGAGGTAGGATGCTAGGCTGATATTTCAGTCACCATTTGGACTTCTGAGCCTCGACTGACAGACATCGACTTCATTTACATGCAGCTCGTGGCGTGCTTGATGGGCTGGTCATCCTTGCAATGCAGATCCCAAAGCTCCGATTGCTGACAGAGGGCTACGGAATCAGACTCAGAGCCTGACCCATAGCTGTGTGTATTACCTACTGTATCTCATGCTGACAGTGTGCCTACTTCCTGCGATAGCACAACCTCCGGAGACACAAATTTACAAGGGATGGCCAGCCTGTTTACCTCCTGAAATGTCACGGTTCTATTAGCAGACATGGATCTAGATCCAGACCCTAAAGTCCCAACCTCCACATCTTTTATGCAGAGAACAACCGGACTTGACGGAATCATTTAAGCTGGTCGGTCACAAAAAAGCCAATATATCACCTCTAATCAAGCTCGAAAAGATGCAAACAGCCCAACTCAGCAGTCCCGTCTACGCCATCGAGAACTGCATAGTCTTACCATCTACAGACTCCTCAACCTTCTCAAAGACCTTGCTACATACCGTATTAAAAGCTATAACCATATCCCCCAGCCCCATCATCCGGCACCTATTCCCACACCGACACCCAGAATAGGACTAGCGAATGCGCCCAAACCCAGCTCTCCACCCTCCTTTTCCACGATCTGAGCACGATCTCAGCTACCAAGGACAGTTCGCTGCCGCCAGCTGCTCAGCGAGGATGCTTCATCGCCTGATACCAATCTACACACCTTTTGCGTAATCCCCGAAACCGACACTACCCACCGCCTGAGCACACAACCAGCTTTGGTAAGGAGAGATCCATCAACCACAGCAGTTTTCAAACAAACCTCCTCGACTGAACATGAAGCGAGCAATCGTGATTGGAACTTGATTTGTACTCCTTGTTGCTGCATTGGTTGTTTGCCTCGCATTATATGTTCTCGGGTATGAATCTGTGGGTACGAATAAGCCTGCCTGGACAAACTCACTTAGATAATGAAACATAAAGAAGAGCGATGGACGGCCGCTGAGCAGCTGAGCAGGATCACTGTCCCAGCAATTCTGTGCATGCCACGACCCATCCTCAAGTGCCATCAAGTCCCATAAGTCCTTTGCGATAACCAGGACTTCCCATATCCATGCTGAAAAAGCGAATTGCCATTCCTACTGTTCACCCAGCCTCACCAGCTCAGATCCCTCCCGCCATGTATGAGATCGCTTGTGAACGCCCTTTAAGGGAACAAAGCATACTGTCACTCCACAGAGGTGTGAAGTCCAACCTTCCAAGCGTGTTCGAATGCGTTCTCTAAAACGAGGCACCCTATCTCTTACCGCTTCAGCGGACCTCCAGCTTCGCGAGATGGGTGCTCCAGGAACACACTTCGATAAGACGAGGGGACCTGGCTCCAGTACGAACAACCTTGCAAGAATGCAATGACATTAACAACAGTGCTCGAAATGAAACGAGAGGAACAATGTCTCGCCAACCCAATCCCTAACGCAAAGTTTTCCAAATAACAGTGAAAGCGTCTCGCATCAACCAAGAACTCTAGCAGCGCTGCAATTTAAAGTCCTACACATTTCCCTCCCCAAATATTTTTCTTATCTCGACCTTGTCAGCCCCCAAGGACTACAACCCCTCTATCGAAATTCTACCACCATCAGTTCCTCTACCACATCCCCCGCATCCACTCCCCTACCCCTCTCCCCAAACACACACTCTCCCTCTCTCTAACTCCCACGGCCCCCCTCCCTTCTCCTCGCCTCCCCGCCTCCCTTCCCTACCCCCCACTCACAGGCACAATGTGCTACGAAAAAGGCATCCACTTCAGCTGCTGCAACAGCAATCTCAACAACCGCCACTTCTGCAGACATTACGATAAACACCGAATGTCGTGCCCGGTCGACCGCGGCTGTAGCGTTGCGTATACTCGGGATTCGTGCCCGCTGTGTAAGGATAGAGTGGATCGGGAGCGGGTGCGGAAGCGTGGGGGAGGTGGTGGAGAGGGGGATGATGGAAGGTGGAGCAGGGGAGGGCGCGGTCGGTATGGTGGTAGGTGGCTGGATGGAGGGGAGGGGGTGAGGAGTGGGGCGGAGTGGAGGGGGGAATGAGGGAGATTGGGTATTGTGGAGGACGATGGCTGCAGCCATTGATAACACGAAAAGCTAGCTGCACATGAATCTTCTCATTCCAGGATAAATCAGTACGCATCACTCGTGAAATGATGAGATGCTGATATGTCTGTACTTCTGCTCCCCAGTTCTCCAGCACTGTCCAACCCACAAATGGAGAAGCAATGACCGTGTAACCACTTCTGTCGTATCAGCAGCAGAAGCATAGAAGACTCGCTTGCCCTTGCATTACTTACGTTAAGTGTAGGCTCCAGATGAGCTACAGTGGAGCGCCCATAGTCCCGAATCCCCAACGGCAGAGAGCCATCGTCAGCTTCCCACCAATCCGGGAAGGCGCGGAGAGTGATCCATCGTCAGCTTCCCACCAATCCGGGAAGGCGCGGAGAGTGATCCCGTTTCTAGCACAACGTCGCCGGTAGCATTCATAAATTCAAGACCTAATCATCTTTCCCCCCTAACCCCTTCTTGTTGTATAGTAACAAAAGCTCCTCACGGACCACTTATTCCAGATCCTCTTTCCTCCCCGTATCAGACCAGATAACATGATCTCCAAGTCCTCATCACCCTATCCCAGAGAAGTGGTCCACCCCACCCCTTAGCATCTCTGCAACAACGAAATCCCCGGATGAACGAGCTGCCTGATCGACCAGTGACAGCAATCTCGCGGAAGGGGTCAGTGCGTGAAGCAGACTTTAGCATGATATCGAGCAGGAGGGCGCAGCAGGAAAGATAACAGGAATAGGGTGAAGGAAATAGCTCTTATGACTTATAGGAAGTGTCCATCATGCGAGCGCACGAGATATACATATTAGCGCCTGCCAGCCCTGTTGGGGACTTCGAGAGACTACACAAATAGGAGGACTGATTCTCGAGATGATCTTTCGCTCCTTGTAGATCAGGCAACTCGCCGTTGGCCGTTGCGGCCTTGAGAAAGCCAGAACAACTCTCCATACAGCGAGCTGCACGAAAAGAGTACGAGCACCCATGAGCACTTGCACAGGACGGAACGGAATGTGACAAGACTTCCACAATATGTACGCCGAACCGAAAGTGATCAGGCTGCTGGCTGGCGAGAGCGCTGGTTCGTAGAGATTCTTCGAGAGCAAAAACGTCGCTAAATAAACTTACACGGCGCAGACGAGGTCGATCAACGTAGGTGTACGGCCGTTTGTCCGGATAAAATTCCAGATCAGGGAACACATCAGCACTCGGACATTGAGTCTAAAATTGGCGTTGACGGCTACTATGCCGATGAAGCGATCGGCCTCGTCCACTCCGGCTTCATCAGATATCGTAGATTCGTGACTTCGGAGGACGAAGACCGTGGCTTCGACGGCTACGAAGGAGCCGACATACACTCATCCCCTGCCAAGATACGGGGAGCGCCCCTGATGCGATAGAACTTGATAAATTGCGGTACCAATCTGGAGAAGAAAACACAGAGTTGCAAGGCTGGACTATCCTGGAGATTCGTCAAGCCTTTCCCCCAGCGGTCCACCTCGATGGCCAAAATACCCCGGCGCTGTGCGAGTCTCTGCGCCGCACGGCGAATTTTCCAGCTTCCGGTGGCCCTGATAAGCTCTATAGAGAATTAAATTGCGTCAGACACGCATACTATAGGAAACACATTTCAAAGGAAGGCTTATTTGGGGAGAGAGCCAAGGTCTGAGGGCTGGGCTACGATAATGAGAGCGATGGGGAGGGGAGCCCAGAAAGCTGATTATCAGATACGCCATTATTCGAAGGAAACCGAGAGCCTACAAATCATCGTTAATGCAACGCATCAGGTGACGTTGGCAAGGCTGTGTGTACCTTGACAAAGGTCAACACAGAGGTGCTCCGCATGATAACCAAGGTTGCGTGAATGTACATAGTTGTTCATTACATGAAAAGGGTGAGGATAAGCCCAAGAGCCTGGACAGCAAGCGACGAGTATCGAGAGTATACTTGTGTGTGCTATGACCTTGATCCTCTTAGCGTAGCATGCAGAACAGGGTAGCTAGCCGCCACCGAGTCAGTGGGCCATGTAAAGAATGGCCAGCAGTCGTGGCGAACGACCAAAACAGTCGAGAGCTTTCCGAGTATCGAATATGTGGTTAATCCTGTATTCCATATATTGGCAACGGTAGGCTGACATCAGGGATTGTAAGTCTCTGGATGAGGTGGCGGCCAAGTACATGCAAGAAAGTCATGGTAGCTAGACAAAATCGGGCTCGAAGGATCTGTCAAGGGAGATTATGACGCTGAGCTTATGCATTGCAAGCTGTATCAACGTCTCGAGTCAGGGCTGAGTCCCTGGAGCCTCAGAACATCGCTGTCTCAGCCCGATATCTGGTATTCGATCGTTACCCATGCCTTTCCAAAGCTTCAAGCCCCACCCTCACGCTTGGCGTACTCGTCCTCGATCCTCTCTTCGTAGAGCTTGTCTGCAGCTTTCTCGACCTCGCTCTTCGTATGCTGCGCTGCCGAGCTACCAGATTGCGCACCCGCGTCGTTGCCGGCGTCGTTGGCGATGGTCGAAGAGGCTTGACGGAGGGAGGAGTTAAGGTCGGGATTGGATTCGGTGGTGGAGGAGTTGCTGGGGTTTTCGGAATTGGAGATAGAGGTGGGGAGAGGCATGTCGAGGTTTTGAACTCGCTGCAGTACTTATGCTATGACTCGGGGAGAGTGATGCTCGGTATAATGTAGCACAGGAATAGGTACCTTAGTTGCTTGAGGTATTCTCTTGTTGTGTCTACCTTGCTTGATGTTGAGGATCTCTTAGTTGAATGACCCGTGTCTATCCGAGAAGCGGAATGAAGCCGCTGCCAAGCCATGAAGCCCTTCGAAACTCGGTCATAATTTCTGGCAGCCGGGAGCTGTGTGGAGGTCAGCGTACTATGGATGACGACTTTGGGGACGATGCTGACTTCACAGCCGTCATCGAAGCAGTCGAGAGAAATCATTCGGCACCCAAACCTCCGGCATCCAGTGCATCCCCCAGCGCCCCCAAGGTTCAGCAACCCAAACCCCAAGCTCTTCCAAACCGCGCCGCTCCCTCCTCGATCCTTGTCGCTGCACGCCAGAAAGGGAATCCGATTCTTAATTCTATCCGTTCGCTACCATGGGAATATTCGGACATACCCTCGGACTTTGTCCTCGGCAACACCACCTGCGCCTTCTTCCTCAGTCTGAAATACCATCGCCTCCACCCCGAATATATCTACGCCCGGATACGCGCTTTAGGTGGAAAATATAATTTACGCATACTGCTCACTATGGTGGACATTCAGAATCACGAGGAGCCGCTCAAGGAACTCTCAAAAACAAGCTTGATCAACAACCTCACGCTTATTCTATGCTGGTCGGCGCAAGAGGCAGGTCGTTACCTAGAGCTTTTCAAGTCCTATGAGCATGCATCGCCGACATCGATACGTGCACATCAAGCTACCTCATATGCGGAGAAGATGACCGAGTTCATCACTATACCACGCAGTATCAATAAGACAGATGCAGTGGGTTTGGTAAGTGCTTTCGGAAGCATAAGAGCCGCCGTGAATGCAAGGCCGGAAGAGATCGGTACAATCGCAGGCTGGGGCGAGAAGAAAGTACAGAGATGGTGCCAAAGTGTACGGGAGCCTTTCAGGCTGCGAAAGGCGGCGCGAAGGGGTCTGGACCGGGAAGATACCTCTCGTTCAATTGGCCTACCAACGGAAGGGAGCTCTTTGGGTTTGCAGAGGAACGACAGCCTATTCGAAGAAGATGATGATCGAGCTCCAGAACAAACCTCTGACAGAAGTCCTCCCAGCGCAGGGCCTCCAAGAATCAGAGCGAGTACAACGCCTGAGGTAAGGACCACGTCATTGAAAAGGACGGCGGCACAAGTGCCTCTCTGGGAACCTGGAGAGGATGAGGAAGAAGCTCTCCTACTTGCTGCCGTACAAGAAGATGGTGTGCAAGCGGAGAAGCCTCAATTTGCGTCTGACGTGAAGGAGAATCCGCAGGCTCCGGCCCAATTGAACACACCGAAGGGTCCCGTGAATGATGGCGTGATGGCAGCATTAGCGAAACTCAGACAACAATAGCCTGGAAAATGATCAGCATCCATTTCTCTCGGAAGTCGGGTCATCCCATGTAGCGAACACAGGTATTAGTGGTCTCCGGAGCGCCCAACGGTCTGTTTCAGTCCCACTCCCGTACACTTCGCCTGCCTTCAATAAAGACTTGAAATCTTTCTCATTAGCAACTTTAATATTCATTACAGGTGCGGTACAGACGCAGTCTCCGGCACGACCTCATTGGATCCGCTATACCGCTGTTGCATTTTGACTTAGAGCGAGGCTGTTAAGACCCGGCGAGTGCATCTGCTATTTATATTGGACGGGTATGATGGAAGTCCCCACCGCACATTCTGTAGGTTCTTATACTCAAGGAGAATTCTCGGCTCGAAGTGGTTGAGGCGATAATACGGTTCCAAACGATCCTGGAGCTTCCGCAGTCTGTCGAAAAATCCGCGAGAAATCAAAGCCAAATATCAACAGCTCGGTAAGAGCGGGCTAGGAGTCTTCGTACCCGTATTCAACAGCGTCGAGAGACTGGAGGAAGCCTTGGATAGGAGGGAGAAGGAGCCGAGCGAGGAAGAAGTGAGGGGTTTAGAGGAGCTGTATGGGCAATCATGAACGATGTCAGATGACCACGAAGCAATCAAGAATCTTCTGGATAATCCGAGCCTGAAGCTGCTATGTCCATATACCTCATTGGCCAATCAAAGCTCGGACTAGTCAAGTATACTTGCGGTATCCTGTGTGCGGGCATGGGGTAACTCTCAGGAATACTCGGTTCACCCACACTTGAATGCCTTCTTCAGGTTGGATGTCTGAACTGTTCGAGGCAAATACTCGGATGATTTTTCCTCTCCAGCTATGGGTCTCACTGTTTGTTCCATTCATCCTCACTCCGCCAATCCTTTTCATATCTGTCGAGAAAGGAATCGACGGCTATGGCTGATTGCGCTCACGGACTGTGGACGCTCTCTACTTGTAGGAACAAGACCCGCTACACTCCATTTTCTTGACCGGCGTTTTGTCGGTCTGCGCCAAAGGCTTCCAATGAGAACGATAACGCTGATGACAGTCAGCGTACAGATATTAAGAATCTGTTGCGTGGCTCACATGGATATCGTGTGCGCAGATGCCAACTGCAAGCAGCCTCTCTCTATTTCAAAGATTACTTGTCCACGTACTATACTGAATTCGGGATCCTAGACGTCGCTGTGCCCGCGGTTATTTGGTCGGAAGTTGAGATTTGCGACGGCATCCTTTCGCTGCATGGATACATGTACTGCCAGACTTCGACTTGCCTCAGTTCTCAGGCCTATCGCGTGCCAAGCCCCTTCGGGTTGGCGGCTGACAATCAGCCTTGGTAAAGGCAGTGCTGACTTCCATTCACTTGCACCACGTCTAAAAATTGAGGCAAAATTCGACCAGAGTGGTGGAGTGCGGCTTACGTGAGGTCGTAATGCATTGTCTCGGCGACTCAAGCGTGAGCACGCGATTCATCGCCGAGCGACTACGGAGATGCATGCGTACTCGACTGCCACTGCCAGTCTCTGAAGCATAATGTCGTTGCTTGCTATCTTCCAGGTAGAATTCCCGTGTCCCACACCCGCGGAATTTCTAGACACGGCTTAGGCACCCTGCAAATTTGGTCAGCTCCTTCCACCAAGGATGTTCCACAACCTTTCCCCATAAAGTCAGCGTTGAGAGTCTACTTTCCAGGCGAGTTGCCACGATCAATAATCAGTGAGCTTGTTACGCAAGCAATTCGCCGTGCCTCGGGCAAAATCATGATCTCCAACAGGATTCAGCGAATCGTTGGGTGGAATGGGATCGCAGACTCTGCCTGTCTACAGCAGTGGGTACCATTGAGCAGTAGTACGGGTGCTGCGTAGACATACTTAAATTTTCTGTACCTCTCACCTGTGCTTGTTACACTGATTTATATCTTCAACATATATCAATACCCCATGATACCATCTTCATCCATATCTGTCAGCTCTAGCATATTAGAAATCCATCATATCAATTTGGTGGTGGTGTCGTCGATGCTTTGTAATATGCCTGCTTCTTCTACTTCCTATAACCTCCGTCTTTTAAAGCAATACAGAAACAATGTCTTCTCGTTTCCACTTCCGTCACCTCTCCAAGAACCTTCGAAACATTTGCGACCTCTGACGTCAAACCAACTCTGAGGATGGGATCCGAGTACCAAGAAGTTGCCGAGAAGGGCATGGCAGCTTACAGAGCTCCATCTCTTACACAACCACACAAAGCTAGACAAGCTCTTCGAGATGCGTACGAGGGAAAGATTACACTTCTTATTGGATACTATTGCGGCATCTGCACTGTTCCCACCGCCAGGGTCATTGCTCAATTAGGTGCCGATGTTGTTTGGATCGATTGGGAGCACTCCGCATGTGGTGTAGAGACCATGACAACCGTAAGGATCCTAATATATACATAACAGCACTGACGATTTTCCAGATCGTTCATGAGATACAATTCATGAGCGAGGGCAAGACTATGGCGTTTGTCAGGTACGGCTGACGCCCGTCATCACCCTGCTATACTGTAAATTGACGAATTCAATAGAGTCCCTGGCCATGACCACGCTTCGATTGGGTACGCTCTCGATGCTGGAGCATCCATAATCGTACCCCAGATTGAAACGGTAGAACAAGCTCAGCACGTGGTGTCAGCCGCCAAATTTGGGTCCGCTCAAGGAGGAACTCGCTCCGTCCCTCCCTCCCGTTTATTGCCAGGAATAGGAGATACTACTATGGACCCCACCCGCACTATATGGAAGAATATCAACGACCAGGCCGCCATCATCATCCAAATCGAGTCAGAAGAAGGACTTCGGAATTTGGATGCCATCTTGAGTGCCGTAGGCGACCAGATCGATGCCGTTTGGTTGGGGACTCTCGACCTGAGGGTCAGCATGGGATTTGAGAGGTTCTGGGGTACTGAACCAAGCTTCTTGGACGCTGTGGAAATGTATCGAGAGATACTGAAGAGACACAAGATGCCAGATAGTGGTATGTGCCTGAACGGAGAGTGGGCGAAGGGCGCCAACAAAGCTTTCGTTATCGTTGGCACTGACACTTTTACCTTGCTGGGTGAGACGGCAATTATCAGCAGTGCGCGAGAACATCTTCCTTATTCGACGAAGAAAGCGTTAAGCAATGGTCATTGATGGCCGGAAAGTCACGTTCGGAGGAAGGTTGGACTACATACATTGCTGATTACTATAGATCTTTTTGAGCTTGTGTCAGCACATATCAGCGATCCTACGCTCATTTGCAATGCGTAATGTTGTACCTCAAAGTTACAAAGCTAATTTACTTCCTGTCTTCGCCAATTTCATTGCCCAAATCGCCCCTTAAAGATGGAGCACCCACTCGGGGAAGCCTTCAAGATCGAATTTAATTTCAGACGTCAGCAGATGAATTCCACTCTTATAACGGTGGTCAATTGAGGAAAAACAGACTTCGAGGATAAGATGGGATAGACTCCTACATACATAGCTATTGAAACAAGCCTCACTATGGATCATATGGATGGGTAAGCGCAAGCGTACAAGTAGATGGTATTACCTTAGGGGGGGAAGCAGGGTTCTCGATACCGTACCTGGTTCATACTAACATAATTCGTCTTAGTGTACATTGTTAGTAGTGTACCACAATGTAAAATCGTACTTAGATTGTACTAAGAGTTTCTACATATAGTAGTATAAATATTTATTAATATTTAAATATCTTGTTTAAGTAAACAATTAAAAGTTGTATATGAATATATTTATAGAACGTATTAAGCCTTTGTTATTGGTATTATTATTGTTATTATTACGGTACTTGAACTGTACTCGAAGTGTACTTCAATCTTGAAATATTCTTTGCATAGATTGTTTTTATTAGATATGTTCGAAATCGAAAATATATCTAAAATGCAGTACGTATAATTGTAAGGTACTGGAAATAAATATCTCCTTTCTCGTACTATTTCAACTCTATGTACTGCCTCTAGATGATACCAGTACAATAATCTCGGATCACCTTGGCGCCCTAAGGTACTCCTGCCGTGCAACGCAAGTTGTCGGAATTGTTCCTAAGCCCTATGGCCTTGGCGCTGTTTACTCCAAAATGCCTCGGAGCAACTCCGAGGTCAGCTTCATGACTGTTTTTCAACAAAGCTTTGTATCCTTGAAACGATAATTAAGCCAATCTGGATAAGTCAGATACTTTGCCCGATCCACGTCTATGCTGCTTGACCACATAGATTACCGTTCTCTCACACATATCACAAAGAGCGATACTGGACACGACTCGGAGAGCCTACTTCCTCTGTCACGTCGTTCCAACCTGAGATGACTGGTCAGCAACTGTGATCTTATCAGCAATCACAACGATCGACCCAATTGACAGCGATGGCCGAATCTCGCCCGACCCTCTCCTACGGTGTGCTTCTCTATCCGGGCTTCGGAGTCCTCGACATAGCCGGGCCTCTCGAAGTTCTGAACACCTTATCCGGAATGAATGGTCTAGAACGCATGACGCTTAGTGTTCTGTCAAAGACCATGGATCCGATCAACCTGGGCTCGCCCTGCCAAAGGGGAGTAAATTTTAAGAGCAAGCAGCAATACTTACCTACCCACACCTTTGACAACGCCCCCAACATAGATGTCTTGCTGGTTCCTGGCGGATGGGGCTCGCTTCTACCAGCGGACACGACGGCCGAGGTGGACTTCATCAGGAAAGCCTATCGTGGGGATGGTTGTCCGCCTCTGCAATATCTTTTCACTATTTGTACTGGCTCTGCGCTGGCCGCTCAAGGTATGAAATTTGAGTGTCGCTGGATTCTCGATGTCTTGATTCTGGGTTGAGCCTTCGCAGAATGGAATGGCTAATGTCCCTCTGTCTTCATGAAAAGCTGTTAATTGATTACGGCTTGTACGTGTTCTTGCAAAGTTATATTGATGCTGACTACATCTGGATTTCAAGCTGGTGTCCTTGACGGGCATCGCGCCACGACGAACAAGGAGACGTGGAAGCTGGTGACACCCTACGGTCCCAAAACCTACTGGGTAGGGCAGGCCCGCTGGGTGTTCAGCGACAACATCTGGACCACATCCGGTGTGAGCGCGGGGACTGATGGGATGGTCGCTTGGGTAGCGCATTTATTTCCCGAGAGTACGGTTAAGCATGTGGTCAATTCGATGGAGTTCAACCGCGAGGAGAACTCGTCGAACGATCCGTTCAGCAAGATATAAAACGTTCAGGATGTGCCCCCGACAAGCTGATGGAAGTATGGTTCATGCAGGTTGAAGTGATTATGAAGTATTCGCTTCGTAGACAATTCCGATCTCCAAAGGAGTGGAACAGAGCCAGGATCAAATTCCCGCAGATCTTAGATTTTGGTCGGCGAAGACTGCTGACTGAAGCGCTTATAGATTATGGCTGACTTCGTCGGGCCTGGTCCGCGATGAAGCTGATAGACGCGGCCAATAACTTTTCAAAGCATCGAAAACTCTCTTTCCTCAAGAAGGGTGAAAGCTCTCGCAGCTTCATGATTTATATATTCCGCTTTTAACAAGATAGATTTGCTACCCTCGGTCGCTAATACCTATCGGTCCACCTCCAGCTTATTTCAAATCAGGCAACAACTTCAAGACCGTCATGCTTATCTTCACGAACATTCTCATCGTCCTTTCCCTACAATTACTCCTGGGACTATCCTCCGCTCTCTCTATCCCAGAAATCACCTCTCTCACCAACGAGACTGCCACCCGGCGCCTCGTCTGCTACCAAGGCCGGTCCATTGTGCCACGCATTTCCGAGCCGGACGACTGCGGCATCGCCGTCCGCGCAGTGATCGCCGAAAGCCCGCGCGCGGTTGACCCCGAAAGCTGGGGCCCCGACATCGAAAAATACAAAGCGTGGACCTGGGGCAGCTGCGCGCTTCTTCTCAAGCCGAACTCGATCCAATCGTATGACACGTTTTCGCGGCTCAAGCTGGCTGAGGAGGCATCTAGGGTGGTGACTGGCTGTGTCAATCCCGCGCATCAATTTAAAGGTGGGTATACGTCGATTGGACCGAAGGGGGTGTTTACACTCGCTGTTATGGGGAGGCCGAGACCTGGTCTGGTGGAGAGAAGTGAACGACACTGGTCAATGCAATACTTGTGAGAGTGAGGAATCAAGATTTGTTGTGATTGATGCGGTATCATGCCGACGACGCTAGAAGCCCTTTTAATAAAGGTATGATGTTATACACGTATCTGAGGTTTATGGCCTGAATTATACTGTCCTGGGTGCGCGATTCGGTTGTCAAATGCGAATTTAGTGGCTCCGCGGTTGGAGTTGCAATACTGATCACGGGATCTATTTCCAGGACCGACATCGACCTTGTCTCTCTCCATTTCCGCTTCGTCCTTACGGTTGAGAACGAAGAGTGTCTCCAGCCTTCGAATCGGATCGATCCCTGGGGTTCCTGGTGACTTCTGTTAGTCTTTACGTCAAGCTGCCTTGCATGCTAGTTATTACTCGGGCTGGAATTGATTGGAACGCGCCAAGATGATAGAGACTGCAACATATCGACCAGGAGGTCAACACGCATACGGCGGAAAAGGTTAATTCAGCTACTGTACAGAGCAAGAGTGTATGGAGAGATAGGGTTTGCAATGTTTGCAGGTGGATTTTGTAACTTTTTTAATATCTGCCTGTGGAACGACGCGCGCCGGCTTCGTCCGGCACCGCTTACACATCCTTATGGCCACAGAATGGGTTCTTATTCCGCCATTCACGACATCTGATCCTGATGAAGAGGCCTCGGATAGCTGCATTGTCTCGATGTGAACAATTTATCTTCCACGAGCGACCAATAAGCGAAAACGTCGACTTACAGCAATATCTCCGAGGTATAGACTCAACATCGACCTGGGGGTGGACAACTGTCGATATCGTAAGCGGCGGGAAAATAACTCCGTCTTGACCTACAACAGAACATCAAAATGTTAGTGAGAAACAGCCCCAAAAGCACTCTGCTCTCAGGTACAGGTTTAGCCGTCGTCACCTGACAGTATGATTGGCTATCAGAGCGAAAACGATGTCATCCGATGGGTTCACATATATCAGCCCACAGCGCCAATCTTTCGATATTTGCCCTAACTCCTAAGATCACTACCCGGACCTTTCCTCCCACAAGCCCGTGTCGCGCTAGTTATTCTGGCATTCTATGGTTATTGGGCTTGATATATCTATTGAGCCAGCTCACCGCCGTCCAGAGGAGAACCCATATAGAGCCCTGCATGGCAGGGGAGCTATTGCCAAGAGACGGCAAGTTAAGGGTTGGAGTATCGGGTCACCTGCATACTATTTAGTATGGCGATTTCCCGGTTTCTCATCCTCATCCTTTTGCGTCTCTTTGACCCACCCACCCACTCCTTTTACTCCTTTACCCCAGTCGTTTAGGTAGGGGGAAGTTTGGCGGCATGGTGGCAGTCCCATTACTAGTCCCCGTGTGGCTAGGCCTCTAAAGCAGACTGTCGCTGTGCCCGCCTAGGCCCAAGCACAATATCATGTATATATCAGAGCCGGCGATGCAAGCAATAGCCTCAGTGGAAATGTCTCGCTCCAGGAACCACTCGTCAGAAGTCATATCGCCCTCTTTCTTGCTGTATTCCGGAAAGCTCAATAAGTTGACGATGAGGTGCTGCTCATGAAGTAAAAGTCCTGCGAAAGGAGCATACCACAATGGAAACCTTCCATCTGGCGGAAAGCGCTACTAGCCCGTACGCCGCTACGATAAGTGTCCACGAGCGATCACCCATTAGCAGTCAGGACACCACTAAGAAGTTATAATTCAAGCTGAAGAGGAAGCACTCTTGTCTGACGGAGGGTGCTAGGAAAACGCTCGGTATCGTTGCCAAGGTGGAGGTCTTCGAGTGCGAATGCTCAGAGCCATCTGAGAAGCGTTCCCCAATTATTCATCGATGCCCTTTCAGGCTTACATTGTCCCATAGACTCTAGCGCTCCTCAGACCCTCGTTTTGCTAAGCATATTCCACTTCTTTGAAGCCCCGGTTTCGTTGTTCGGAATAGTATTTGCGCAGTTTTATGGCTTTCACCCAGTCATAGAGTCTGTTTCTTCTCGGCTCATAATGCACGACTGAATCCTTCACGTCGCATCTGTAACGGTAGGAACATTCAACGGATAACATTCATACATACTTACTTTGAAGGGTTCTGCAGCGAAGGCCTAGCCTATGACAGATGCAGCGACACACCTCTTGATACTGGCGAGCCGTCATCGTTAACGTGTGACACTCTGAGCCACTCTGAGCCACCATCCTGAGCTATCATAAAGTCTGCAGGAGCGAGTTCCGGTGAGGAGCCAACATTGCTAGCTCAGTCGTTTGTCTTTACAAGCGCCAGTCCTATGATCCGCGCGAAAAGCACTACAACGCGCATGTAGGAGGATCAGGAAATGGTAATAACCGCTTGCGCTTCTTGCAAGGATTCGCAGACGCATACCAAATGGTTATCCGGCTCGTAGTGGAGGATTCTTGTTGAACTTTTGGATTCGCGACGTGAATCCTCCAGCATTAGCTTTTGGCTTATGAGGTTCCTTGCAACATTTCGATCCGCTTATTTTGGGAATATAAAGAGTGTTCTGTCGGCTTGATTTCAAATATATCAAATGCATTGTCTTGGTCGATAAGTCTACTCCTCTGTAGTCGGGCTTGCTCAAAACACTTTGACAGAGGCAGTCTCTCAAGATGAGGCTCCTCTTCCAGCGAATCCTCCCTACCGTTCTCATTTCCTCCTCCATAGCAATACCAGCTCCGGCTCTACGCGATACACGGCGAACCGCTCCCGCACAACCACCCATTAACTGCACCTACGCAGCATACCAAGAGAACGCCAACGCTGCCTGCTGGAACCAGCTCGACTTGACCAGCTATCTGACTGGCTGGAACAAGACGACTCCGACATGTTCCAACGACAGCTCCAACGACGCCGACTGCTGCCGTGGGGGAGAAGTGTGGGCCAGCTGCTTCCAGCGTCTCGCAACAGGCACGCCGGAATCATGCCAGATAGGTTCCCTGCACGACATGACCATCTGCTACGACAGATCTCTAGGCCTTAGAACCTCCCTCGGTCCCAACATCGTTGATCAAGTCGTCTACGCGCACGGGACGATACAGAACATCAATGATTTCTTTTTTGTTTACGAAGAGAGTAAGTTCATCCTGCAAGTCGACAACACATCACGATGCTTCTCCCATCCAACGATCAGAGCCAGTCGCTTACTGTGTTTTGACCGTCTTTAGCTCTGTTCGAAGCTTTAGGAGATCTTATGGTCAACTTCATCCTCCGGTCGGATCTCCTCCCCAAAATCGATCCCTCAGACCGCACGATACTGAGCCTCGCCAACATTGTCGACGCGCTGGATCTTGGTCTGCCCTTTCTAGGTGTACATTATCCCCCTTCTCCCATCCGCCCCCCCTCTTCCCTTCCTAGAAACCCCACCCCCGCATTCCCCTAAACCCAGACTAATATACCACCCCACCACCAGTCCCCTTCCTTTCTCCCCCCATCAACTCTCACCGACCCGACCCTGCTGGCGTCCCACACCCTCCTCACCGGTCTCACCTCCTCCCCCGCCGTCGCCCGCGCCTTGCTCTTCCCCTCCACCCCCTCCAAGACGAATGTCTCAGTGGCATTCCTCTCCTCACAAGACTTTACCCCATCCAAAGACCACCTCGCCACCGCCCTCTCCCTCCTCATGACCAACCTCCCCACCTTCACCTCCTTCGCTACCAACGGCTCCTTCTCCTCCGACCATGGCTTCGGCTTCCGCGACTCGCAGCCGCACCTCACCCTCGCACTGTCAACCCACATCGTCAGCGAGCTGCTGAATCAGAACGGCTGGTTCGGCGTCCCTCTCAATGGCGCGAGTCATGCGGATTTCGCAGCGAGCTGTGGGGCTGCGGCGCCGGCGGTGCTTGGCACGAATGCGACAGTTTGCCAGACCGCTTCTGGCGAGGCTACTTTTTGGTCGCCTATTACGCAGAGGATATACGCGCTGAGGTATCAGGGCGCAAGGGATAACCAGAAGTTAAGTCCGATTGATATGTTGAAAAGCGTGCAGAACAACACGGCGGCGGCGTCGGTGTCTACCGCGCTGGGGTCGAGTACCACGGTGGATAGCACGGTGGTGGATATGCCGACGTTGTTTGATGGGGCGTGGAATTGCACTGCCGAAGGCAAAGCCGGCGGAGGCGTCGTCAATATTAACGCGGGCGGAGGGAGTGGAGGAGATGGGACAGGGACGCTGGATATGAGCTGTCTGAGTCGGTTGCCGATCTATCTTCCGTGTAAGACGGCATGTCCGACGAGTGTACTCGTGGCTGGGAGATGCCCGTTTGGATTTACGGGCAAGGGATGTTGATGGGATAGGGAAAGGGGGAGTGGTCCAAGCTTGGGCAGGAAAAGTAAACGGGTGGAACGTCGAGTTACGTGAATCTTGGGATGGGCAAATTGGGTGGTACGAAGGGCGCACAAGGGAGAAGAAGGAGAAAACGCAGCGTGGCTCGAGGACAAGGGGTAAGGCGGGGAGTAAGAGGTAGGCGAATGCAGAAATGCCTAGCTACCACACTAGGACACTTCTTCCGCCATGTGTTACCAGGGACTCAACGCCCCTCGAGACTCCATTAAAATGCAAAAACAATCTTACGCAAGCGAGATAAGACCCCTTAGACTTAGAAGGAACTTACGTCAACAACGATAGTGAAATCTCTACCACCATCTCTTGATATATGCTTCCATCACCCTAAAAACTAATCCACCTGCCTAATGTAGTACAAGCTACTCTACAATCCCAAATCCATCCTTCCATCCTTCCTAGACAGCTCATGAAACGGCACAACCCATCTTCCGCAATTCACAACCCCACCCCCTTTGCCCTCCTATCTTCACTCACTTCTACCTTTTGCAAAAACCCACCGTGCCGGTTGCCGGATCTCCCAGCCAGACACCTGCTTACTCAATATGCTGCACCTAGGCTATTGGGCGTATAATGCAGTGATATAGAGACGCAGATGCATGCTCTTTTTGAATTTGTACGTAGGTGACATCATCATAGAAGCTGACAAGTCAAAGACTCAGACGCCTTTGGGCTGGAATGATGATGAGGCGTTGTACAACGCGTCGGTATGTCCGTATCGTATATCACAAGAAGGGGACTAGACCGAAACACTGGCACTGAGATTTTGTAGAAAAGTAGAAGAGATCGTTCCTAAGGTGTGTTCTGCAGCAGGATAGCACAGAGTAGCGGTATACATACCGGACGACGCATGAGTATACGCTGTGTACCCACCTCACCCACGCCGTCAGCGGGCGTTCAGCACTGGCTTTCGATCTGCTGAGGTGCGCTACTCCTGGTGGGGATGACTCGTGAAGGGGTCGAGAATGGTATGGAAAGCATCTCGGGAACTGTAGGCGCGGTGAATCGCTGCCGTGGTGAAGCGAGGAAAGAGTTCAGAGTTTGATGGATGCTGTAGCGACAATAATTGCGGAGCCCGCATAACGTGCATGCAACGGATGTTTATGTCGGGTGTGTAGACCGGCATGGGGAAAGTGGAAGGGTGGCACATGCTTTCCTCGCCTATGCGTCCGCAGGAAGGTATGGGATAACAGTACAGGCTTGCCCTCGTGCTTGCCCCGACAACGGCTTATTCTGGTAGTTGTGAGGACAGCGAGCTGTCTAACCATTGCCTTTGAATAAACGAAGACTGATAACGAGCTCCAGCTTCCTTCGTCGGATAACTTGCTTTCGGGAAGTAGGTGCACGCGAGCTTTATTTCCCAACCGCTGGTCAAATTGTCCGAGGAGCGTTATCTTCATGGTCGAGCCTCGACGCGTTGGTTGATTCATGAGAATTTGCAAGAAGGGGGAAAGGATGGAGATAGTAGAATGTGCATACGGCAGCTGTGACTTATGTGCTCAGTTGTAGAAGTCGATGATATGAACAGGTAGTTCACGGAACTCGGAGATACGTCTTATTAGACTCGTCTTCTCTTCTGGTCAACGAAGAATCTCTTCTGAGTTAGGGGAGGAAGTCAATAAATTGTGGGATTTTCAGATCCCGTTCAGCCCTAATTTTGTTGGTTACCACGGCCGAGATCGCTTCAGAAGAAGGTTTGCTGTCAATAGTGAAGCTTGCAGACATGATCGTGTTTGAATATCGGTTGCTTACCAATTTACTTCACTAGAAAAGTCACGTGATACCTTAAGCCCAGATTGCGACCCTCGCCGACCATGCTCATTGGAATTACTGGATTATGATGTCAGCAGCTAATCGAGCAGAGCCGCATTCAGCCTTCTGAATAGGCTGGTGCAGAAATTGGCGAACTAGCGTCAATCCCCGAGAAAGAGCTTGCGAACGCAAGCAGCAGCACAGCCAATTAGAGCAGCACTTGCTGCAGGCGATTACCCTACATGATAAAGTGCAGTCCACGTGATGAGGCTCCTGGCTAGCTCTTGGCTAGCCTTACGACTCACTTCAGCCGTACTCCAACAATTGGCGAACTAGCGCCTCCCTCTCGGAAAGGCTCTGTGAGTGCACGCAGTCCTGTAACCAATCACAGAGTCAGAGGAATTCTTCGGATGCGCCCCATGCAGGGAGAATCCGATGTGCTCCACGTGCTGCTAGACACCACTGGGTTGTAATTTAGCGGTGCAAGGAGAAGCCAGAGAGAAACCTCTGATAGAAATACTCATTGTGGCAACGCCAGTCAACCGGCGTCTTTGAGACGCCTTGATTATCTAGCGCTTTAGCAAATGGAGGTTTGAGGGATGTACTTGGGGCCACGAGCTGTAGGTTTGCGAGTCGATTTTCTTGCGAGGAAGACAATAGAATTCCTTCTCCAGAATGGCACACATATCTCTTATATGTAGAGCAGTAACCGCTTGGTTGTTACTGCTGTATGGACCCCAAGCATTCGACATGTAAAAATTCAGTGCTACTTTGGGAGGATGCTCATTGTCCACGTCGTCAAGACTCGAAATGCCCATGCGACGCCAGAAAATTTATGTACAGATTGCTGTTGAATTAGATCGAGACAGGTAACGTCGGAGCAAGACTTGACTGCTGACGCCAATTTCTCAAGCCTGCCAATATTGTCCGCGAAAGTAATGATAATTCCGTCTTAGCCCTTGAGTATCGCAGGTTGCCAACCCCTTGCGTTGTAAGCACCCAATAAAGAGCTTCGACTTGATCTAGACACAGCGCTTTTTGATAGTCGTCGAGGTGGCGAAGTCTGCGCACCTGGCTCGGTCTGATCCATGCTTTGTCGATCGAATCGTAGATATCGTCGTTGATGTTGGATGTTGCTGGATCCCGAAGGGGTAGAAGATGATCGAAAGAGATGTGTGGAGGCAGATCAACCTCCGGCAAAGGGCTGACTACTGGATCGCTAGATTCCGCGTCTGAATCTGCTGCTGGCGACTGAGGTGTGCTTCCACGGCTGGCAATTCGCGAATCGTTCAATGTACTCCGAATTGCTGGTAATCGATTGAGACCGTCTCTCGGCTCGGAGAGCTGGCGAATGGGAGCTATTTGGTCAATCTTGCGACGCTTTTGCGTCCGGCGATGAATTGTAGCCGTATTCTCATCGTCTGCATTTACCTCGGCAGAACTTGTCGTGGATGCTTGAGATTCCGGAGCTCGGTACCTAGGGTTTGGTCCTTCCACCTGCTCCATCCATCGTTGCAAAGTCTGCTCCAAGGTAATGTCCGCGAAGTGCCATTCGCGCAGGTGCTTCATAGCGTTGTGCTTGGAAGCGTATAGTTTGTCCGTCGAACAAGCCTTGCATTGGGAGGAAAGGAAAGACCTGCCTTGTGATCTGTCTTTGCAGACCCAGAATTTGCGTGTACTGACGTGGAAACGCTCAATATGTTTTGACAGCGCGTAATCTTCACACTCTTTGAGGCAAAATTTGCATTGTTTTCGTATTCGGGGTCGTCGGGTGGCCTTCTTTGGATGACTTGCCGCTTTGTCGTCTTTGGCGGGGCCTTCAGAGTCGTCGACCTTTTCGCTTGTGGGAATTGCATGTAGTGTGTTGTTGGACGCTGCTATTGACTGTGTAGCGTATCGTGGCGGCCAGTTTATCGAACCAACAGCTAGGTCAGAATTTTCTTGATGAGAGGAGTCTAACATCGCGTAATGAGATAAGACACTCTGAGTCGCCGTATGAGCTGGTAAGGATCCTGATTGAATGTGCAAATCTGTTTGCTCTTGTTCTGACGTCTGAGCTTCGTCCGATTGCCTGGGAGGTAGGTGCACGTCAATCTCATCCAGAGTTTTGGTTCTAAGACAGTCAGCTATCTTGATCAAGTCGCGACCATAGCGGTTTAGAAGCTCTGGCAGCTCTCTCTCCTCAGCCTGGGACCAGTAGGTTTTGCGCTTCCCAACAGGAGATGGATCCACAATTTCGTCTAGACTTTGGCCATCAAGACCAATGCCAGTATAGTTGGTCAGCATGTTCAGATCTTCCTTCGGCGATTCAGAGTTAATGGACGGTTTAGGTATTGCACTGTCGGCCTTTGCGAAGGCAGGGAAGTCAGAAATGACCTTTTCGAGTGCTTCGTCGCAGATCATATCGACCTCATCGTGTATATTCAAAGGTCCTGAAGGCGGCACGTTCCTCAAGAGGTTCTGAAGGTCGTCCTTAAAATCACGGAGAGTATGATATCGCTGCTCCTTGATTCCTGCTCGAATGGTGTCCACACCTTGCACTACTCCTTTATCGGTGTCGTCCGCTGTCATTGGTGAGATATCAGAAGCCACCGCGCTCTCCGAGATCATGGAATTATTGAGTACAATTTCAGAGAACGATGTCGAGAACCTGGATTTGACAGTGGTAAGAATGTGTTGAAAACTTTGCTGGCTTGCTCTTCGACCTTGCTCGGTCCACGACTGGGAAATCCTAACACTTCTTGCGGACGATCCTGGGCTGGAAAACCCAATTGAATTGGAGCCATGTTGGCAGGAAGCCAAGCTCTCTGGGATCTCGAAATCTTCAGGAGACATGTGGTACCTCTGAGTGTGCTTTCTCAAGATCTCCTTGGATTTGAATCCCCTACCAGAGAAGTCGCACTGAAGGCATGGATAAGAAGCGTTGTGAGAGAGCTCATGGCTAGTTCTTGTGTCCACCGAGGAGAAGGAACGTGTGCAGCCATGAACCCGACAAGAGAAACCAAAGCGGGCCACAAATGCAGTGTGATCACTCTCTTGTACGTGAGAGGGTAGCGCGGAGCGGTCAAGTCTCAAGAGGCGCTCTGTAATTCCTCGTAGACGTTGCTGGAAAAGACTTAAATACGTTTGATCGTTTTGCAAGAGAAATGTTTCCTGAGCATCTATATTTTCGAAAGTTGAGGCCATTTCTGCGACTCGCGCCGTGAAGTACTTCCAGACTGATACAAGCCGGGCTTGGGTTGGGAACTTCTGAAGTTTCTGTAGCCCGTGTACGGCCAGACCGCGTTGCAGTGATGCGAATGACTCAACATTCCCTAAAGATTGACCCTTTAAGACTCTTGAGAGTCCATCCAAAGCGCCCATCAATTTTAGGCTCCGATTATCCAGGTCCTGAACACGACTAAAATGTTCTGCTAGATGCTCTGCCCAGTATTGATGGGCGTATGAATGAAGACCGTAGGCTCCTGTCACTGTAGATCTCTCAATGTCCGTCTCGGTTGCTAAGCCGCTTAAGCTAGGAACCAGAACTAGCGCGTACTTCAGGTTCACAATGCACGAGTAAGCAATATTAAAATGGGCTTCGGATGCATCAATAAACGGGCCACTGTGCATGTGTAGCAGATATTCCTTTGCCGAGAAATGAACAAGATCTAGGGTCCCCTTTTGCGTCTTCTCAAGCAATGGGGCACATAGCTCCAAGATGTCTCTGTCAGGGTTTTGACTTATGTTCTTCGGACATAACTGGGTCTGGCCAGGCTTCAAAGCTATTCCGTCGACAACTTCATGTATGCTGACGGACCGATACGCTATGCATACCCAAAAGAGTACCTTCAGAGCTCGTTCCCTTAATATCGGGCTCAATTGAGTCAGGCGAGAGAGTATACGGCCATATGCTTCGTCTAAACCATGAGGTAGCTGCTCTATTGCCAACTCAAACTCGCCTTGCGATGAGCAGTCTTCCAGCATTGTCTTCACCAGTCGTACCCAGAGGAACATCCCCTGTGCTCTATCTTGTAAATTTTGGCTTACTCGTCCCCAAATCGAGGGTGCGAAGTCTGGGAAACGGTCTCGTAACTCTTCAGTATTCGATCTGATGTATCGATGAAGACCCTCGACTGACTGCATATTGATATCCATATGGGCTTTTTGAGGCATGAATTTGCCGATTGAGGGCTCCTTTCGGCTGGAGACAAGCAATTTGCATTTATTGCCACCATGCTTTTGAAGCTCGAAAAGCGCTTTCAGTGTATCCCGCTGCGCCGTATGGTCCCACTCATCAATACCGTCAAGAACCATGCGTGACGCTTTGACCGAGCAGACAATCTCTTTGAGAATTTTCTTGATTGTTGGAGCAGAGCGTCCCTGCCCTTGCTGTACAAACGCCTGGTGGATAAGCGGAGCCAATTCAAGGTTCTGTCTCAATAGCTGAACGGCCAGGGTACGTAACAGTGCAGTAGCAGCGTCCTTACCCGAAGGTCTTTCGCCACAGAAATAGTATATGGTTGATCGGTCCGGATGGATTTCTGAGTTTTGCACAACCAAAGAACACAGAAAACTTTTCCCAGCCCCAGGGATACCGGACAGCCACACCGTCGATTCACGGTCATCGTCTCCAAGCCAATTAGTCACTTGGGTTTCACTAAGAATCCAATCGCAAGTGCCGAGCTGACGCTGGTCCGGGAGCCGGTGGAGAAACTCTTCCTGGGCGTCCTCATCGGCGGACAGCCAACCTAGTGTTTCAACAGTCAATTGATTGTTCCTCTGCTTCTCGTAGCTTTCCTCTTCGATTTTTCGCTTCTCCCACATTCCTTTCATCTCCAGATAGTGAGTAGCGGCAGCCTCCTTATCAAGAAGGTCACAATGAGAAGCCAGCCTTTGAAGTATTGATTTGAATCGACGCTCAAATAGACCCCAGTCGAACATAAACCACACGTGCCAGCCCTTGCGGCGGAACATCTTGTATGCTCGCTGATGAAACTCCAATACGTCGCTGTATATCAGACCCAACACCTGCTGGAAGTCTGCGCTGTCACCGAATGCGGCTTTTAGCTTGTCCAATCGAGGCATAACATCGGCGATGTCGCTGTAAGCTTCAGGGGTGTCAAGTCAGCATTCAGTCCTAATCCTCGTACAGATAGCAAAGAGCTTTCAAGCTCCTGTATTCGCCCTGTTCCTGGAAGCGGACCCGACTAGCCAGGACGTGTCTTGCAGCAACATCTTGAGGACCCACCCTGAAGTATTATATCCATCACTCCGGTGTATTGTCTAGCTAACTTGAGTACCGAAAGGTCAGCGAGAGAGTGATAAGGAAGATACAGTTGCTGTATTTACTAGAAGGACGAGCTTAATAGGTCCCTATCAAATAATTAGCGAACTGGGAACGGCGTGACACATGCCGAAATAAACATACCCACACGAAAGACATTGGCGAGAAGCCCTGGCAGAAGACTTCAATGACTCCAGAATAGCTCTCCATTGTCCGTAAGAAGCCTTCGATCCGACGCATGTATCGGAGATCCCTACGTTGACCTTGTTCATACTCGATCGTACGAGCTTCCTTCCATAGATCTTTTAGCGTCGTATCAAGGAAGAATCGGGTGTCCTCCGAGCTGAGCGTCAATCTGAGCCGATCGAGCGCTTTGACGGCTATAGCGTGGCCCGTTGCCATCGTCTTACACAAGAAATTGTTTGTGTCCATGAGAAGGCGACCTCCGTCAGGTTAAGGCCGCCCACACGGGGTACATGGCGCGCGGAAAATCATCGAGAATATTACCGCGGTTGCACGCCAAAGACGCCATGAGAAGAATGCAATGGACGTGTTGAGGCTGTGCTGTCGTATCCCTGGGAAAGGCACATCGTGGGAATGCCTTGACAGTCGAAGGTATCTTTCAGAACAGGCAGTACAGTCTGCACTGCGCCTTTCTCTTTGCCCAAAGATCCATGTCAGATGCGGTGACAGGCTGCAGACGCTACACGATCCAGCTGCGCCCCACTGCCGCATGGCAAGTATTGCCGAGGTGCTCTCGAGGCTTCCTCACAAAAGCACGACTGCCTCTAAGTCCGCCATGGATATGGTCATTGAAACGTTGTTGTTATTGGGCGGAAAGCCTGGCCGCCAAGCGCACCGTGAAATGCTTACTCCGCCTCATATCGCAACATCCGTCGCAGAGGGCCTAAAGCGGCTGCGTTTAGGAGCAACGGGTGCATTGCTTCTTATCGTTGTGTGGACTACAAAATACGAGTCAACCTGGATATTCAGCATAGCAGAGAGCTATGTGCGAGAAAAGCAAAAGATCCCATGATTTGTCCTTTCAACGTACGCCAAGCGGTTGCGCGAACCTTCATGCTTTGCCTTGGTTCCGAGCAATGCCACAACATACGCAATTGGTGCGACGTCAACGGCAATCATATATTGAGGCTATGGCCGCGCTGAGGCGTCTTACACAGAACGTCGTCCTGTGTCCAGTATTCGGACGCTCGCGGCCTCGGTGAGTATTTCTGTGACATTGGGACGGCTCAGTCGAAATGAGTCTGGACAGAGATCCTTCTCAGAAAAGGCAGTACCGTTCGGAGCGAACTGCGATGCACAGCGAGTCGGAATGGTGTTTTGGCATGGTATTCCTTGCAGTAATGTCGCCAAGCCAGTGTAGATCCTGACCATTTTGTCCAGGTCACAGGCCTTCGTCCCATGGTGTCGCAGCAATACGTTCTTGGAAAGACGCCTGTGGCTCTTAGCATATCAGATGACTTCTCAAGTCTCTTCGATGAAGAAACGAATTGCCTGTTCGGCACACTCTCTTCGACGATGAAGAGGATCATAAACGTTCTCCGCAAAGACTTGTCCATACAAATCTTCGCAGACTACAGTGTCTCACCTACGTCTGCTGTGGTCTACAGCCGTTCCAAGAACAATGGCAAGACAGCGGGCTGTCCTGTTCTTGAGGTCAACGTTGTGCTCTATGGACCTCCTGGTGCCTTTGAATCGATCGGTATCTTCGCGACTAGATGTAACATATACCTACAGCACCCGAGGCACTGCAATCGCAATGTCCCATACCATAATCCACACTGCTTGTCTCTTCAGGATACAGAAGGCCTCTTGGCCCATGATCTGGAAACCCAGCTAAAGCTGGCCGGCCCCGCGGCATTCGAGACCAACACCAATCCAATCGATATCTTTCTTGATGCAAGACAGCAGGAGCACCTCTCAGAAGCGATTCCACCATCGGATTTGCACACATCCCTCTACAAACATCAAAGACAAGCTCTAACATTCATGTTGCAGCGAGAGTCAGGTTGGGCGATGGACGGACGTCATAGTGACATCTGGAATGAGAAGGTTGATGTTCAAGGACAGAAAATTTACATCAACAATATCACAGGCCAGAAGCAAATACGACCCCCAGAACAATTTCGAGGGGGTCTTCTGATCGATGCACCGGGCCTCGGAAAATCTCTGAGTATCATTGCTCTGATTGCCGCTGACCTAGAAGACCAGAAGAGATACGAGCAGCCTGATAACCGATGTCAAACACTGCTGGTGGTGCCGAAAACTTGTAGGTCAAGGCAGTGAAGCTGCCCCGTTTCTGAACCTTACTAATCCCTTTAAGTAATTCAAACTTGGAAAGATGAGTTACAAAGGTACACAGTCTTCATGAAACATCGCCAATTTCCCCTGGTTAATCACACAACAGACACCTAAAGCCATCAAGTTCAATTCGTTATTGCATTTATTATGGTAAAGCACGTAAAACGCTTCTTGAACATTTGGACGAGTATACCTTGGTTATTACGACCTATTCCATTGTTCGCATAGACTGGAAGGCCAGTCTCGGGGTTAACAGACCAGGGGAGGTCGGAAACCTCCATACAGCGACATGGAGAAGAGTGGTCTTAGACGAAGGTACGTAGTCTATTAGACCCGGATGCCTAGTCAATTTGCTAAATATGGTAGCACACATCGCTCGAGAGCCCTCCAAAACTTTTGCAAGATCGGTGTGCGCTCTGCGAGCGGACAGGAAATGGGCAGTGACTGGGACACCAATCCAGGATCGATTAACAGATCTTTACAGCTTGTTCAAATTTCTTCAGTGCTCGCCGTTCTGTGATATCAAGGTCTTCAACACTCACGTCACGCACAATTGGAAAGCGAGATCTGACCCATATTCTGTGGCTAAACTTAAGAACCTTGTCAATTGCCTATCTATTCGACGACCCAAATACACTATCGAACTACCGCCTCGGCAGGATCGCACAGTCAAGCTTGAACTCAACAAGGAGGAGCGGCAACTGTACGAGTACATAAGGAGCAGCACGCTCCAGGGCATTGGCAGAGTGGACCGCGAAGGTGGTAGCGCAAACTTGTTCAATGTTTTGAGGATGCTCAATCGATTGCGTTTAGTCTGCAACCACGGCCTCCAGGGCAAGGAGTATGCTTACGGTGTGACTCAAGCCTCAATCAACAACCTCACATGGACCCAGAAAGCTGCTCAGTCACGTTTCGACCATCTAGACGCCATTGGACTAGCACGATGCTCCAATCCAGAGTGTGCTCAGGACCTAAGCTCAGCCTTGTCTAGCGAATTAGACAACGAGCACGAAGATGAGCCTTACATTGAGGAAGCTCTGACAGTCTTGTGTTCTACCTGTGTCAGTGACCGACAAGGAGCGGCGTCACGCTATCTCAAAGTCTGCAACCATTTCCCACGTCAGTTCTCCGGAGACTGCAATGATGATATGAATGATATTTTCGATGCCGAGGATCCGTTTTCAATCGTACAAAGTCGCGCCGTAGTCGATCGAGCAGAATGTGTGCCAACAAAGATCAAGCGTATAGTGAACGATCTGCTGCAGACTACGGATGACACCAAAATGTTTGGCCTTTTCGCTCATAACCCAAGGATAACACTGATATTTGTTTAGCGTTGTCTTTACTGGGTGGACAAAGACTCTCGATATCCTTCAGCAGCAACTTCGTTCCAAATCCGTACGATGCGTTAGATTAGATGGAACATCATCCGCTACAAGTCGAGCGAAGGTCCTTCGGGTATTCCGTGGCGATTCCGGCATTAAAGTTCTCCTGGCCACCCTATCGTGCGGCGGAGTTGGTCTTGACCTGACTGCAGCGTCACAAGCCTACATTGTTGAGCCTCAATGGAACCCAATGAGCGAATCCCAGGCCCTAGATCGTATTCATAGACTCGGCCAGTCCAGAGAAGTCTTCACAACACGATATGTTATGAAAGATACATGGGAGGAGCAGGTCATAAAGCTGCAACAAAGAAAGCAGGAGCTTGCCGATTTAACCTTGAGTTCTGGCGCTATAAACAAGGCGGAGCTGACTTACGGCAGGCTTCAATAGTTGAAGGAGCTGGTAGGTTAGTAGCCGGTCTGTCAAGGGCGGATGTACCACAAGATTCGTTTCCATGAGCATGCTGACGGAAGATACGAATCTGCCCTAAGCTCACTATCGCATTGATTCCTTTTGTCTTGACAGAGAAGGCACCTGCGCATATGCAGATGCTCGGCCGTCAGTGTTGACTTGCCCAACACATCTTTCGTTTGTTCGCCCCTCCTTTACATCGAGAACTCTACCACCTACGCTCAGGTCATAGGAGAGGCAGAAAACGATAGTGAAAGACCCTTAGCATGTACCAATACCCTACGGCGAGATCTCCTTCTAGTCGTTCCTAAACCACGACTTCCTCTGCAAGAGGATTTGGATATTGGTCTTTATATATCAACGATCGACGAGAAGTGCAATAATAAACCTCCAGAGCCTAGAGTCCAAGGAAGAGGCTACGTCCGAGGCTATGGCGAGCAATTACTGTGTTACGAGATTGCCGCTTTCCATGTTGTCCGTGCTGTTTTCTTTCCTCTCGCGGATGAATTCATCTTTGAATACGATGAAGCACGAAATGTGTATACGAATATCCATTACCTACTTACTTCCACCTTGTACCTTGAGGTCTGACCAACCGCTGATATGGGGGGAGCGGAGATGGCGTACTGGGAGGCAAATGGCAGAACGACGCGAGCAAGGTAGACAGGTAAAAAGAGGGAATGAAGAACAACGAGGGCAGTAGCGTCTTGTAGCGGCCCCTACCGTACGTTTATTTGGTCACCCACCAAGCTAATCTAAATTATGGGTCTATAACCCATCACAGCAAAGAGGGCATTTTCGAATCATCGACGATAACAAACAAACGATACTGAGATAGATCTTTGGTCTTGGCTGAGCCCTTACGAGCCCCCTGCCGTCAAGTACACGAATAGATAGCATTGTACTGGGTGCCATTAAGCTCTAGTCGCAGCTTCCGTCTCGGATAAGGGGGCTAATAAGGTAGATGGCGTGTAAGCTGGACTGCACGAAGACATGGTGGATTACCATACTTATAACTCAATTCTGTACAGGAACAAGGATGACAATCTCTACATTAGGCAGCAAGATCACGTGAGTCCTGCCTGCTCACATAATCACTACTATTATCAAACCTCCTCTTATTGGCTGTGGTGCTGCATATAGTCGCAGGCCCTTTCTCAGAAATCGACGCTAGTTCGCCATCTTCCGCATTCAGAAGACTACTCGGATGCGCCGGCTTCCTCACATTACCGCCATGCCCAGAGTAGGTGCTGATCCTTCTTCGCAATTGCGACGTATGCTTGAATGCAGCTTCTAAATTACCAATATTATTTGAGCGCTGTTTGAATGCTAGTTGGCCATGATACTAGGATCGATCAAAGGTCAGTTCTCGTAGTTCCAGTTGTTACTCTGCATAAATCAAGCCTTTCGATTGAGTCATAGATTTTAGGATATATGGTTCCGACTTGCCTCTATGCTTATTTGCTTCCTTCTGAAGGACTATAGTCAAACACAGTTGCTCGAACCCTCCGAAGATTCAAGGTCAAGATATGTATCGGCGGCGACTAGACGTCGATCCTCCAACACAATTGCCGGGCATTCTATACTTCTTTATCGATCTCTTTCTAGGTCTTTTTTCTCTTCCATTTCAGATATAATGAATATTAATGGTTGAGGATAGCGGTCGCCTACTACCAGAACCGCTTTCATACTCAGGATCTGCTTATCACCACGCCGTAGATGTCGCTCTCGTCATGAAAAATTATTACCCTATACAGTAGAACATTTGTTGAGAGTATTCCTGTGAGACACTCGTTCCTCCGGTCTCCAGCAGCATGGCATCCCCTACCACTTTCCATCTGTTGGGACGGAATTCTATGAGCTGTCTAGCCGATCGTACTCACAAACCCTTTCACAGTGAGCGAGGTTGTTTCACTGACAAGTATCAGAGCCTACTTTCTTGAGGACCACGAGTGCTGCGCGTTCACATGCTGTACAGGACAGAAGTACCAAAGTGCTCAGGCAGCGATATCACCTGATTCCTGCTTGATTATATCATCGTTCTTTGTTCGATCTCATTGGCTGGAGTGATGCATGTAATTGCAGGCCATCTCTCAGAAATCGACGCTAGTTTGCCATCTGTGGGTCTGCATCTGCAACCCCTCGGTTGTACGCGCGCGCCTATGCCCGTTGGGCTGTGGATGTCCCGTTTCACTAGGCGCTCGCTCCAGCATTGGTTGGCGATAAGGGTCGCCTACCTGTCCGCGGTGCCAGCTGCGAATCTGTTGCCTTACGAATAAAACCAAGCGTTCCCATGAACGCGTGGTATCCACATGATCAACATCAACGTAGCGAAGAGTGTTTTCCCAAACAGTACCAACGCTGTTGTGCACGATTGTGTAAGTAAAGATAGATAGGTAGACCCCGCGGCAGCAATGTCACGTGAGCTGAACCTTATCGAAAAGTCGGCTCGTCAAGAGTCGTCGTGATTGGCTGCAATGCTGCACCTACTCACAGGCTCTTCCTCAGAGAACGGCGCTAGTTCGCCAACATCGAAATCATCCCGCCCCCAAACTCAGCTCTGGAGAGACGTGGAATTCAGGCATTGAATCTAGCGAGGGTTTTTGATTGGCAGCTGCACCAATAGTGAGTGCGGCTGAGACATTTGCCAAGCCAACCCAAATGACGATCTCCGAGGATTCTTAGTGGGGTAGCCACGGTTACAGGTGACATCTCTAACAGCATATATCGCACACACTGCAGGTTTGGCAATCTTCCAATTCTGCCATTTGATAGTAGAGTACATTCTGTCGAAAATAAGGAACAGACTGCTTTGCTTACTGTCCGACCCTCGACACCAAAACTAATGGCGGGCTGATGCAGGAGACTGGCGACATTGAGGGTGCAGTGCTGACGACCCACTATGGTGTCTGGTTCAACGGTCACTTATTCAACCCCGCCACCTGTGTCCTTGTTCCTCGTTGACTCGTCAATTCAACCCCATTGAACTCAGATCGCGTCAACGGAGGAAAGTAAGTCGACTTCATAACCGTCCTGACGACTTATTCACGGAGCCCATAAGCTATCTTGGAGATCTCTACCAGAATCTTCGACCTTGCGTGCTCCTTCGGTTGTGTAAGAATCCGCTGAAAGTCCTTGACAGTATTCCGGGTACTCTGGATGCCCTTCTTCGCATACTCGACAGTGACGCAACTTCTGTGGTAGTGACCCGCTCGGTCACGTCCTTCGAGATTCGAAGGCCTGCAATTATACTGGCTGCGAGCTCAAATTTTAGTCGTATGATCAACCCTCAATGACCGAGTCGGTCGTCGATATGTTGGTAATTGAAGGATATGGTAATACAGCGAACCCAATCCAGACCATGAGCGTGAGGACAGTTTCAATCGCTTGACGAGGAATGACTATCAGTTACACGATCACACCGGCAATAGAGACAATTCTCTCTTCGATGCTCCTCGGGCTCAACAACATGACATCGGACGACCCATGGATCTTTAATGGATTTACAGGCAGCGATATCACGTGAGGGCTGCCTTAAAGAAATTCGTTGCATCAGCGGAAACTCCTCCCATTGGTTGCGCTGCTGCACGCACTGACAGGCTCTTTCTCAGAGAACGGCGCTAGTTCGCCAATTATTGCTTGGTTGCCTTAAAACCCAGGGGCTAGCAGAGAAAGCCGAGAATACGCTAAAGACAGGCACTGATTTTGGCGAGGGTTTATGATTGGTAGTAGGTGAGGTATGAAAGAGGGAGGCCGCTGTGGGTACGCGAGTAGAAGTGGAGAGGACAGGGAGATGGAGGCTGAGAGAGAGCGCGCCGAGGTATTCTCATTAGTCCTGTACGTAGAATCTAAACCACCTCGGCTCTTACTCTCATGACATGATGAGGTCTACAGGCTCCAGAAGAGAAGTCGTGCTAGACGCATAGTACAAACAGAGCATGGAAAGGTGACATACACCATGGAAGTAACGCCGCATGAACACCAGCAACACTCTTTTCACCCCCCTCTCTTCACCCTTCTATACACTCCCAAAAGTGAGCTTATTTCGATACATATCCAATCTCCGCCACTCCCCCAAGCGCATCTTATATAGGCCGTTTATCATGCATGCACCATCATATTCCATTTGAAATCAACTCGCTCAGTCTTCTCAGCCATATCAGGCGCTTCGGGAAACCACAATCCAGGATCAAGGACAGAGGAGAACAAAGGACCAAGAATCCCCACCTCTGAAAAAATCCCCCATCAATTCGACTCCAGTAGCGTAGAAAAGCGCGTGCTGTGTATTAGATCCCGCCTTTCAGCGCTTGTACAAATCCAACAACCTCATCTTCCCGTGTCCTGGGTGTCGTCCAAGCTCCGTTTTGGTCACAAGATCGGGAAATGCAGGCTTGCGCCGCTACGAACTTTGGCTGTCTCCGAATTAGAGGTAGGGGTTTGATTGGGTGGAAAGGAATTTGAGAGGCGGGGCGTGGCTGGGTGGGCATTGACGATCTGAGGAATTGGCGGAAGGGGATGCTGGGGCGTTCCTGGATTCGGGTCGCTAAGTGGGAGGGGGGGGGGGCCCCGATGGTATGACCGTACGGGTAAGGAGGCGTGGAAGGTTGTGATATGCGCTCCTCGGTGGCATCCAAGAAGACACCGAGATAAGCAATAACGAGAGCATCGAGTTTCGCCACTTTTCTCTTTCACGATTCCATCGCTTGTTGTCGGAGCCCCTCTTTTGAACCAATTCAGCGTCACAATTCTACGGGCCTTGATCGAAAAGGCCGGAATGGCACTTTCCTGTTGTCCAACTCATTCGATCGCGGCCCAGTCGTCGCAGCATCCACGAAGCTGACAGTCGAAGCAGATCTAAGAAGTAGCATCATTTCTGTATCCTCGGCCGCCTTGGCAATCTGTTCCGCCCTCAAGCCATCGCTGTTCTGAATCGAGCGGTCGACTCCATGTTTCTCGATCAGGATCCGCGCTGCGGCGACTTTTCGCTGGTCCACGGCGAAGAAGAACAACTTTTTGAGATCGATCTTCTTTTTGTCGACCAGAGCATTGGCTTCGATGAGTGCCAGCATGACCTCCAAATGCAGATTCGACTGGGCGAGAACGAGAGCTTCGTCTTTCCAGCGATCTTTCTGGTCGACATTCGCACCAAGGTCGATGAGACACTTGGTGGCAAAATAATCACCTTCCAGAGCAGCTACATGGAGTGGTGTACGCTCAAATCGATTCGGCTTGTTCACTGGCAGTTTCTTGGTTCCGAGGAGCATGGATAGAATGTCGGGATCGCCTTTTTCGACAGCGCAATGAAGGGGTGAGTTCTCCGTGCAAGGCTCTGGGATGTGCAGATCGTGATCTCGTGTTTTAATGGCGTGTGCGATGAGGTCCGTGAGACCTCGTTTCGCCATCGACCATACCGGGAGCCATTCTTCATTGAGACTCACGTTCGGCTGAGGTTGATGACCAGAGTCTGCGAGCATACGCATGATACTCTCATGACCATATTGCCATGCAATTATGAAGGGAGTTCTGTCAAATTTGTCTTCCGAGGAAGCATTGGCTCCATGTTCTAGTAGAACAGCTACGACTGCCACGTCGCCATGTCGACTCGCGTCATGCAATGGCGTCATGTGGTATTTGTCTCGGATGTCTGGGCTTAGTCCCTTTTCCTCCGGTGAGCGATCTTCTAGGAGCAGGCGGGCGATGTCATGATATCCGTTGCGGGCGGCGCCGTGAAGAAGGCTCTGCCCATCTTCGTCGGCGCAATCCAGATCAAACGAGTATTCCATCATCTTCTCCAAAGCCTGTTTAGCCCCTCGATTGACAGCGCGGAGCACGGCAGTGCCACCTTCGCGGTCTTTTAAAGCAGGGTCTGCGTTGTATTGCAACAGCAGGTCTACCATTTCGCAGAGATTCCGCTCTGCTGCACACCTCAGGGGAGACCGGCCTGCGTGAAAATCCACAATGTCGATGCCAGCTTGCGCATCGAGCAATAGCTGCACAATATCATAGTGATCTTCTCTGACTGCAAGATACACTGCAGTCATCCCGTTCACGTCTTGTAGATCCACGTCGACGTCCTCATGTTTGAGCAATGTTTTAATCATCTCAAGGTGTCCAAGGCGTGCAGCGAGCATCAATGCTGTTCGATCAAACTCTTGGCCATGGGTCATGTTGATGATCAGATCTCGCGGCATCTCGCATACTAAAAGTTCAACGACCTCGCCGTGCTTTGAGCGTTTTTCCGAGAGCACTGATGGATGACTGCTATGGTGTCCTAGGATTGCCTCGAATAGAGCCGTCCTTCCTCGAGCACTCACTTTCTGTTGCGAAGCGCCTAGCTCCAGAAATTGACGAACCACATTGGAGTGGCCTTTCCTACAAGCGTACATCAGTGGCGTTTGACCATACTTGGGCTCTACCCTATCCACCATGGACCTGTCCGGTTGCATTACAGAAAGGATCGACGACAGTCCATACCAGGCGCAAACGTGTAGCCTGTCGATATTTCTCCATACATCCCACGTGTCGTGTCCTCCTGGATTCGTAAGCCAAGCCGCTTGCATACAAGCACTCATGCACTGAGAGTCTTCGATGAGTTTTAAGGCGGCTTTTTGGATATCAGCCGCATACTCAGGGTTCTGGCTCGCATTGCGGACGTGATCTCCCCAGTACTGTGACGCATATTGAAGAAATGGAAACTCTTTTTTCTTGGCGATGAAGTAGCCATCGTCACAAGGTTTTCGTGGGAGGACGAGATTGAGATAGGTCATGCAGGCGCTGGCAATCTCGACATCCGCAGTTGGAAACCATTTCTGACTATTCTCTGCAATGTGGAGATAGTCTTCCAAGGAGCGGTGTACTAGTCGCACGTGGTTGTTTTCCTCGTGGACAAGCGCAGATGTTGATCCAAAGATAGTTTTGGGCTGATCAATGGCATCAAAGATATCATCCTCGGTATCGCCTTCTTCATATTGGAAGTCTGCTGTCGCAAGGGCATGTTGCAGTTCTTGTAAGCTCAGAGGCCTACGCGTGTGAGTGATCATACCCAAGATCTTATAGGCTCGTTTACGTTCTTCGGGTTCTTGCACCTGAATACGCTGCATAGCCTCCTTGTAGATATCGTTTATGTCGTCCGGGAACGTCCTCAGGGCTTTTTTCAGCATTCTCAAGTTTGACTTAGACTTCAATGAATCCATGTAAAGTCTTGCAAACAGAAATCTACCGTTTGCTTTCTTTGCAACTTCAGCGATAATCTGTTCAGGAAGATTGGGGTCAGTCTGGCACAAATCCTGGAATGGTGTCGTAATAGGATTGTCGGTTACGGCTGTGTCTCGATCGTCAACGAGGGCTGGCTTGCTATCTCCAACCTCAAGTCCGACTTCCCATCTTACATAATGCTCAATATCCGCTTCGGGGATTTCTACTGCGACCTCAACTTGGCCATACGGCTCCGTGAGAGGGTGCAATCTGTTATGGCACCAAAAACCTTTCTTTTTGCATTCGTAGCAAAGATCATAATTTCCTTTATTGCAGACCCTGCATCGGAAAGCGAGCTTAAACTCCTTAGAGCATTCACTACATTTATAGGTGCCAGTTGAAGTCTGTTCGCTGATTGGTCGCGTTGTGATCACGAGACTCCCCTTCTCAGACCTCAGCTCAAGTAGCTCTCGCAGAAGGATGCCGCGGTCTCTCGGTGGAAGCTCGTCGAAGCCGTCTACAACGATGTAGAAGCGATCATAGCGAGCAAGCTGAGTCACCAGAATCTTGTGGATATCTTGAGAGTAAGATATGGGCTCAAGTTTCAAGAATTTAGCTTTCTTAAACACATTCCTCAACTCCTCCGAGACGAGGAAGGTCTCATCAATCTGAATGAGTTGTTTGAGCAGGCTCCCTATCAAATGTGGTAGGGTCTGGACGTTTGTGGATTTGTAATTGAGATAGAGAGATAGAATAGGAAAATGATGCCGTTGAGACTTGCTGGGAAGGTGATGTGTGAGTATCGACGAGAGCACAGTCTTCCCCACCCCTGGCGCACCAACGCATTGAAGGATCCAAGGGCGTCCTTCAGTCCAAGCGTGGAAGCTTTCATCTTTCCACAACCATTCACCTACCTCCTGGAAGCAGTTCGTCCACAATTCATCTTGCTTTGCGATGAAGGACAACGGCGACAACCAGTCGGCAATCCCCAGCCTTTCTATTTGTTCTGCCTCCTTTCTCACTCTCTCCTCTTCTCTCCTTTGATTGAGCTCGATCGTCGACATGCGATCATATATGCTCTCCAATTTGCTTATACTGTATTCATTATTCTCTTTCACAAGACTCAGCGTCTCGCTCAGTGTCTCATCGTTCTTCAAGGCCAGAATGGTGTTGATCGCGGCGAAGCATGATGATACGGTTGTGAGTATTTCCGTGAATGTGTCCTTTTTATAATGCCATCTAGCTCTCTGATACGCTTCAGCCTTTTTCCACTCTCGCGACGGATTCAATTTGGCCACTGCATCTTCAATGGCCTGCTTGAGCTCCGCCACTATCCCCTTGTACACAAACACCCATACGCCGTTCTTGTCGAACCGCCCCCCTCGGACCTCCCAAAGTCCTCGGAGCCAGGGTGACGTCTTATCAGGGTCGCTTTTCTGGGCATTATCACAGCGCTCCATCAGTCTTCTGAGTACTGATTCAAGAGATTCGAATTTCTCCTTCAATTCCTGTATTTCCTTGGGAGCCCCAGCAAAGTCGAGCCCATATTTAATGGCTCTATTCGTGATGTCAAGGATAGCAATTATGCCCACACTGATACTTAATGGATCGGTCATGATCGTAGATAACAAGTATCTTGCCGACAAGGATCAACGGCGAGCGAGAGGTACGAGCAGAAACTCGACGAGGCCAAAGTTAACGTCTCTCACTGCAAGGTCGGGCACGTTCTAACCAGTTGAGCTATGAAATATATAGGTGAGCTTCAGATGATGGTGATGTATACGCGTGCCACAGATACTCGAAAAAATTGACAGGCAATCCACAGGTATACGAGGTGGTATGGTTACGTGGGCTAGACGGCATGTCTGGATTCTTGGGAGGATACATGATCATGAGTTCCATTGCACACTGACAAGGCTGAAGAAAGAGGACAACCCCTATGGTGCGGCTGAGAGCCTGAGTCTGACGATCTAGGGTCCTGCGGACGCCCGACAGGAAGCTGTCGTTGTATCTTACCATTTCGGGACATCGGTGGCTCATCGGCCCGGGGCGATGAACCAATCCATCTCCGGCAGGAAATTAGCACTGCAGCTCTAGGTGAGTATAGTGTGTTTAGGCCACCCACGCTTACTCTCCACCACAGCTCAGCCGCAATGGCAAGGAAATACTCCATACGGAGGAGTCCTCTCTCCCCCTCAAAGACTGTCGTTCCCGTGTCGTTGCTATACTATTCTCTGGGAAGCAGCAGTCTGGTTGACAGGGAGCTCGGCGTTGTCAGCAGTCTGAAGAACGGAGATCTCACCTACCTCTCGTACTGTTTACTGTCACTCTCTCTCCCCTTGCCATTATGCGCCTCGCCTTGGCTCTCCAGCTTCAGGCTCTTTTCTCAGCATTGATCTCTGCGGCACCGGCGCCAGAAGCAGCACCGACATCTACTGCTCCAGCAGCTCAGTCGACGATATGCGGCGATATCGTGAATTCCTGCAGTGCGTAACCCCCTCATCATCGAAGTCATCCGTCACCATTCACTAACAGAGATTTCAGACACAACCTTCACGGCCAAACAGGCGTATGAATGCCTCATCAGCGTACCTTTCAATTCGGACGTTGCGACTCGCTTCATCACGTACTATAATGAGACCATCCAGTTCCAGTCCACGTTGGCATACCTGAAGAACCCGCCGGCAAGCTACCAGCAACCTTCCATCGATCTTCTAGCAGGCCTCGAACATATACAGAAAGATATTGTCAATGGCGCGTTTCCCAACCAATATGCCTTCGAGGCCACCCTACAAAACCTGATATATTCGGCCCACGATGCCCATTTCCAGCTCGACTCCGGTATACTAGCCGCCTTCACCTTTTTAAGCCCGTACTCCATCGTTTCTTTGTCTGAAGACGGTGTGCAGATTCCGAAAGTGTACGTCACAGATGACGTTGAGCATTTGATCCGTCCAAGCTCCCACTTCAAGCCATCGGCTATCACAACGATCAATGGTCAGGATGTCACGGCATACCTCACACAATTTGCTGCGGCAAATTCCATTGGGAATTTGGAGCCGAACGCGGACTGGAATGATCTGATGTCAAGTTTCGCCTCTTACATCCAGGATGACTACGGCATCTTTGAAGCATATGTGGAGTTCTATCCGGGCGACTACATTACTCTTGGCTTCGAGAACGGAACTATACTTGACCCTCAGCCGTGGGTGGCAGTTTACAACAGCCCGGGCCCTACTGGACCACTTGCCACAGGAGGTGATTTTTACAACTTCTTCGTCCTGGGATTCTACCCTGCATCGTTTGACGTAAATGCGCCAGATCCATGTGCTGCGGTGGTCAATGCCACGGATTCGTCAAATTCCACTGCGACATCGACTAGCTGGCCAGACACCGCCTACCCAACTAATGCAGACATATCCCAGCCAAGCCTGTATCCCTACGGTGGTGGGTTCCTCACGGGGTACTTCCTTGGAAACATATCGACAGCTGTGCTCAGCATTCCAAGCTTCGCAATGTCAGGTGATGATGTCCAGAGGTTTTCGGACACTGTTCAAGACTTCCTGAATGCCAGTCATGCAGCTGGAATGCAAAAGATCTTGATTGATCTACAACAAAATCTGGGTGGCGACACGCTGTTGGCTATTGATACTTTCAAGCACTTCTTCCCTTCCAACGATACTTTCCGTGGCAGTAGACTCCGTGCCCACCCCCAGGCAGATGTCATCGGTAACACATTCACCGCCTATTATGAAAGCAACCAATCGATTAATGGCTCCCTATACGATGCATTGTCCGCAAGCGACTGGGTCTCCACAGATCGCTTGAACGCCGAGACAGGTCAAAACTTCACATCATGGGGTGAATTCTTTGGTCCCCATTATTACAATGGCGATACTTTTACAACAGTCCAACGTGAGAACATCACAAGCTCTGTCTTCGACAACGCAGCCTTGGGCATAGATATACAAGGAGCCTCGATTGCTGCTACATCTCCTAAGCTGTACAACCCGGAAAGCATCATCATCCTGTCTGATGGTCTGTGCTCGTCCGCCTGCGCCCTCTTTGTGGAAATGATGCACCACGAAGCTGGTGTCAAAACTGTCGTGGTCGGCGGTCTCCCAGAATCTGGGCCCATGCAAGCAGCAAGTGGTAGCCGAGGCGCAGAAATCTACATTGCCCAGAATATCGACAACAGTGTAGCGGCCGCCGAATACTTCAATGCCACAACGGCAGAATATCTGCCAACCAGGCAAATAGATGTATTAATCACCTTCCTCAGCGTGAATCTTCGAGACCAGATCCGGAAAGAACAGCAGGACGTTCCAGTGCAATTCGTATATGACGCGGCGGACTGCAGAATTTTCTACACAGCGGAGACTTGGAGCGATTACAGCAGTCTCTGGACTCATGCTGTCAATGCCATCAGCGACCCAAACCTGTGCGTAGCTGGATCCACAGGCTACTCCTCGACCGGGACAGGACTACAAGCCTCGACGCCTCCACCAACGTCCAAGACACGTGTCAACGGTGCATTAGGCACTAGCAACCAATTCACGAACATGTTCTCTGGCCAGGAGGTCGATGAGTTTATCCCGAAGCAAAAAGTGGTTTCGGGACCCACGAGAGCTGTGTCTCAGGTGTGCAACAACCATGGCAATGGCTGTCCGTACGGACGCTGCAGCTACAAAGCTACCCAGGGTCAAGGGTCGTTCAATGGCCACAGCATCATCTTTCGCTCGGGAACCTGCCCTGCCGACACGGGAGCTTCCTCGGGCGTCAACGGGCTCATCACAAAAAACAACGAGCCGGCCGAGATTCGTGGAGATGGGGGAAGGAAAAAGACCGGAAGTGCGAGTCCAATAGCTAGAGCAGTGATTGAGCAATATGGCAGCGGAGGTGCATGATGATCGCTTCCTTTCTTGTATGATTTGTTGGGGGTTCGCTCCCTTTTTCTATAATCTCTTGGGGTTGGCTACTTTCTCTATAACTCCTGGGAATTTAGCAGTACTCATCGCCTCACAGGATCTACGATGATTAGATCATACATAACCCATAATAGAATTGCTCTCTTTTCCTCTCTATGCATATCATCAGAATAATCACTCAGCACGTCTAAGTACTCTCCAGGTCTATCGTCCCTTCTCAAGGGAGCAAACATTGTATTGTGTACTCTTGATGCTCACCTACGCCTGCTTGATAGAGACGGCACCTCTGACGACACCCCCAATTACATGCTCAAAGATTCCGAATGCCTGCACTTATCGAAGCTGTAAAGCGAGCTCAGCCATATCAGTGCTCGTCAATGTCCGAGTCCATGCTGGTGATCGAAGAAACAAAGATTCGATGCCCTAGACCAAGGCTTTGCCTAGGTGCGAGGACCATTTCAACGGGCTTGACAACAAGAATCATGATCTGCACGAGCATATCGGCAAGAGAGCTTATTCTCGGTTCGATGCTCAACCGCTGTCTGGAAATTTACGAATCAGGGAATTTAAGAATATTTTGGTTGGTGGCATCGCTGAACTCGTATTACGTGATTGCTCCCTCTCGACGCTTCCTCTCATTGGCTGCACAGCTGCACGCACTCTCAAACCCTTTCTCGGAGAACGGCGCTAGGTCGCCAATTTGTTCTCCGCGGCACCTGGTGGCGCTGAGGCTGAAGTCATGACCCATTTTAGGCGAGCCCACCACTCTAAAATGGGTCATGACTTTTGCCGGCACCTGGTGGCGCCACAGCCTCAGCCTCAGTCCAAGCCACCTGACGGGCAGCAATATCATGATTATATCGGAGGGGAAATTAGCTGCCTGATCACCGGCTGACAGGCCCAAATCTGTCAGCTCGCGCGATATTATCTCGCCAAGACAATATTACTTTTGCCAAGATTTCGCGAACTTCAAATGCTTCGCACTCTTGCAGTTGTTTTTAGCAACGCATCTACGCATATAAAAACAAGTAATCAATCTAGTTTAGACTTTAAGCAAGGCGCTTTAATACTAGAGTTTTGCGACAAATTTTAAAGCGTTGAGTCAAAGGTTGTGTTGCTTTGAGCTCTATATACGCGGTCGCATTGTGCTCAATCTTGACATAATATTTAGGACTACACATAGAGTTAAAACGAACATCAAAATCAAGTCGTTTTTGCACTTGCATCTGAACAGGCAACTCAACGTATAAAATGTATTGTAGTAAGCGTAAGTTTAAATTAGACTAAGCGCTCTCGAATTCTGTTTTTGCAAAAAAATTGATGGGCGGGCGCCTCGTTGACAAAAATTTGAACTTTTTGATCCAAAAACGTGTCAGCTGCTTGTTAGTTAGCCTTCATGATATCACTGATATCAGGAACCCTGTACACCAAAAGGTCCCTCTGATATCACGGATATCACCTTGTCAGCCAGTGTCAGCTCTGTCAGTTACCCCTCTGACACCACGTGAGAGCTGCGTGCCTGAGGCAATCGATACGGGCAAGAGATCTCTTCCCATTGGCTACGCTGCTGCACGCACTCGCAGGCCCTTCCTCAGAGAGCGGCGCTAGTTCGCCATACGAGGCATGTAACAGGCTCGTCGGCCGGTGTTAGTTCCATTTAGGACTAGCTCAGAATGCTGATATTCAGCACTGACACGAAGCAATCTATCTCTTTACGCTCAACACTAGTTGTATCTCTTGTCTACCTTCCATAACATGGACAAATCGGGAGGCCTACTCGGTGTAGAGAAAAAGCTGTCTCGCAACTTTCGTTTGTTGGGGGTAATGACCACAATATAAAGAACGTTAATCACAAGCAATATCTCTGGGAAAGTAGACGTAGTACTTCTTGGAGCTGAGGGTGACTCGATTACTACGACAAGAAAAAGGGGCGGAGACCATGCCCGATGAGACTAGCAAGAGTCGACACGTAACAATAAGGTAAGTACGTAGCCAAGATCCGCAGAAAATCGCATGTTGTGGTATAATGAACGAATTCCCTTAGAAGAGAACTAAGTCCCTTAGACTTAACCACATATAGAGACTCTCTAATCCCAGTCTACTTCTACTCTTCCCACTCAGATTTCACTCTCCCCACTCCAGCTTCAAAACCTCGCGGGTCTGACTTATCTGATTATGTGCGAGCTATGAGAAGCTCTAGCATCGACAGTGGGCTTTACTTTGGTTTGATGGTTGATTTAGTTTGACGTATGTCTTGGGTATTACATTGACCCTTATCGTGCCAGAAGAGGCGTGGACTTCTGTAGAGGACAAACAGTAAAGCCCGCTCATGCTACCATTGGATGCTGCAAAAATTTCATCTGTTGACACGTTCAGCGTCCGTAGCATGAACCTCGCTCTCTTCTCGCATTGTAGTTCTAGTAAGGGTTCAAGCTAAGAGAATGTTGCCAAAGACAGCTCGAGCGAGCATACCATCTCATCTATGCCGAGGAGACAGGAGCTTCAAAATCGCGAACCATCTGACCCCAGGGTGAGAGGGAGCTTCCATAAAGCTCTTGGTCGGCTGGTCCGACTCTCTTTTGGGTCTCTGAAGACTGATACGAGGACCTTGTCTTGACCTTGAGAAGATTGATAAGCCAGTGATAAGAGATGGCAAATCATCCATACTTGTATAGAAGCCCTTTAACAATAGAGTCATGGATTGAATTCATGCCATCCCTTCAAGTGTAAGTACTTCTCTTGATAGCGGGGCTGCTGCTTGCACTTACTGGCCGCTTCACAGGAAACAAAACTAGCTGTGCCAAAGTCTCTCTTGAGGGTTGTCAGAGAATTCTGGCTAGTAAGGCTAACCCTGCAGGATTGCGTCATCTTCCCATCAACCTCTTCCAGACAGGAGCTGATACTCGGTATTGAATGATACTACCATCGAGAAGGCGAGGTGTTCTCGCGGTACTTTAGCTCTATATATGTATACTAAGACTCGCCTACCACACACTTGAGTCGCAGCTGATAAGAATAGCGCCGATGCCGTTGAGGTCTTCCTTGACTAGGCTCCATCCTCAAGTTGCGTTCGTCATGTCTCAAAAGTTCTTATCCATACCACCGCGCTTTTCGCTTGGTGGTAGAGTACAGTATCCCGGGGTCAATGGCCTGTTGAGGGTAGCTGCGAATGTCATCGTGTTGACACGGTTGACTCTAGGAACAATGCCCTATACACCTTCCACCATTTCTTTAGGCCTGTTGCTGGAGGTATGGGTCCAGTCTCCTCGCTCTCTTTTCCCATCCTATCATCACGATAAGGTCCTTGGCCGGGCGGCTCCGCAGCGGAAGTCTCAGCGATCACTGCTTCTGGTTCTGCTGAGTGAAACACTGCTTCTGGTTCTTCTGAGAGAATGCTTCGATAGCGTCGGCGTCTTATATAAATTGCGGTACAGGCGATCACGAGAAGTATAGAGACCACAGGGACCACGATACCAATGACGATGTGGGTCGGCGGACGAGGAGATGCAGAATTATTAGGGGCGGCCGAGCTGCCACCGCTTGGTTCGGGCGCCCCGACGGTCTGGACTGGTGTAGTGGTGGTGTTGACGGTCGGCGACGAGGCTGCGCTGTCTCCTGCTGTTGTACTCGTTGCAACTGCCGAATTGGAGGAGGTGATGCTAGCTGAATTGGAGGAGATGATGCTAGCTGAGCTGGGGGCCCCAGAAGTCTGCTCTGGTGTAGTGGTATGAGTTTGCGTTGGTGACGACGTTGCGAAGCCTGCTGCTGTTGTACTCGTCGGAATTACCGAAGTGAAGAGCGAGGCTACCTCGCTGGGAAATACGGCGTCCTTATTGGCAAGGACCCTTGAACAAAAAGCCAGGCTATTGTTGCTCTGTGACCGCATCAGCCGAGTGTCCTGCTCTTGAAGTATGTATCGGCGGCCAAAAACGTACTTGGGTGCAGATTCCTAACATAGCTACCTGGTTCGCAGTTCGGGCTTCAATGTTGGCCTGCTTTGCCACGTTCAAGGACTCTACAGCGAAGATACCGAACGCTACGGCAGCGACTATTCCTGCCAGTTGTAGAAGCAGATTGATGACGAATTGGCCGAGCGGTGGTGTAAGAGTTGCGGTCATCATTGGGGAGAGACCACGTGCTATTGCTGGGGGTGATTGGCCTCTCTCACTTGACCCATTCTTGACTTCAGCTGTGTGGCCAGCGCTTTCCTCACCCAACCCGTTCTTGATATTCATTCTGTGGCCGGCGCTTGGGTACTGACCACGCTTGCGAAGGCGCGTGGATACATCCTGTGAAGTGCTCAGAGCATGAGGCGAGGGAGGTCTCTCAGGTATTCCTTCGTCGGCTCGTTCTTTGGACGTTGAGCTCCGTGACTCTTGCAGCCTCTGATCTGCAGAGGCCATGTTGCTGAATCCGCTGGACGATGATCAGAGGACGATCCTTGATACAATGCATCACCTTGACACACAGTTTTCCTGATCATGAGGGTGATTGCCTGCGTTCGGGCTCCGTGAGAACAGAGAATAGGAGTCTTGCGATGTCTATGTAGGAAAGCCATGGCTGTTTGCAAGACTGTGGCCAGATCGTGATCTATGGCCAGCCGCACCTACTTGGCTTAGCTCCGCCGCTGCTCCTTCGAGCGAGGAACGACTGATCGCTCATTTCACCGCGCCTCGCGCGATTCATACGGCCGTAGCTCGAAAATAATGAGAGGACGTAGGATGGCTGTTTTGCGGACTGGAAGGCACGCTGGTAGCGAGCGTGTGTCTGGTAAGAAAAATAGCTCAGATACGAAACATCAGTCAAATTTTGCTAGCAACCATTGTATTATTCAACGCTAGTGTAGTGGTAAGCGTTCTGTAACTTGGGCACATCAATTCGAGAGCTTGACGGCCCGGCGGACCTTAAAATGGTGACTTCTAGGCACAGAAGGTTCAGGTGTATGCACGCAGAACAGATCTCGTACTCACGCGACCCGGAAGCTCCAAGTGGCTGGGCAGACGATACTACTCGAGTACAGATGGCAATCAGGTCTTCTTATTCATCTTGATACGTGGTGTCGTGGTCTGGGAAAATCGGGACGCCGCTGGTTGTAGGATAGCATTTCAATATCTTCAGTGAATGGCCAATTGCTGTTGGCTTGCTGTGGCTCATTCACGCCTGCTGTCTTTTGCTCTCCGTTGAGATGCGTTGTGTCAATAGGCTTTGGACAATAATCTTCGTTTACTATACCCTTGGGAAGGATTGGTGTATAAGCAGCGTTGGGTCTGATACTCTCTTCATTTACTGCTTTTCTAATCACTCGCACTCTATGCATAAGCTTTTCCAGCGCACACCACAAATTTTTTCTTGAAGACTTTCTGCCGATAACCTCCAAAAGCAGCCTCAACAATGGTCCAGGCTCTGTCCATCTTGGGACCAGGTAAGGGCTCGCAGAATTCTGGAAGCAGGATTGCCAAGGCGTACCATTTTGTCAAGGCAAACCATTTCCAAGGCGCAAAGTCATCAGTGGTATACTCTCGCAAAGCTCTCTGAAGAACATTCAGAGCCACATCTAGGACATCGAAATCGTCCTTTGGCGGTGGACCTGAACTCTAAAAGCGATGCATTGGGCGGCGTACTAGAAATTGTGAAGTGATGATCATATCTTCTCCTACAGGTCTCGTGAGTCTCTTTAAAAGTACGGCAGTATTGCAATGCCGTAAGAACTTCTCATGGAGTACTCGAGCACACTCTTCTACGATCGCATATCGTTCGCTCAAATCTTGCATCATCAGTGGATGGCCCTCAGAGCCCGTTGGAACATGAGCTAAATTTCTCAAGTAACGGGTTGGCTCATGCGTCACAGCAACAAAAGTCATATCGGTGAAACAAGGCTTATAGACAGCGACATTGCCGTCTTTGACCGAGATGTCTATATCATCGCTATGCGAGGGTGGATTGTTGATCAACCCACTGCCAGCAAGGGCCGAGTGCAATTCTCCGTCAAAAGCTGCTTGCATATCGAGGATAATAACAGAATACCACGTTCGGCGCCTCGTCTCACTCTCAAAGAGCAAGACTCGAGCAATCTCTAAATCAAATCCGAGAGCTTACCCAAGCCGTACTGCTGTGGCGATCAGTGCCCAGACTGAATGTGAGCCATTGCATATTCGTGATCCAACCTAGAGAAGATCAGCTACGCTGAAAATCGAGACCAAGAATCTCACAAGATGTATGACATATGCTTGCAGGACTGCCAAATCTGCTGTTGTGAGCAAATTAGCCTTTGACAGTAAAGGTTCCGTATCAGGTCGGAACTTTGCTAATGTTTTGCTTTTTGCTTCACCAACGATCTCATTGCTCTCGTTCTCTTCAAGACTGCAGACAGCAGTGAAGAAAACCCCAAACCTCAACACTTCTTGAGCGGGGGTGTACGCAAAATTCTCAAGAAGCAGCGTTCGTAAGGATAGTCCATGTACAGTGATAAGAATCGGATAAATGCGATGCATGTAGAAATCAAGGAGTGTAAATACAACAGCTTTGGAATGACGAACAAGTACACTAGGCTCAACGTAGCACAAAGAGTCGCCATACATGCGTATGTCGAGACCTTGGACTTCACCTTGAGGTGCTGCTTCCGTTTCTGGTGCCACGTCATCGAGCTCAAGATCCAGCTCATCTCTGTCTAGAAGCTCTCGTAGACCGAGTACCTAGAAGATAATCAAGGGGGAAAGCTCTTGAGACCCTATCAATTACCATTCATAAATGACTTCCTCGCTGACGGCAGTCCATGCCGAGTCTCGCGTCTCGGCGCTGTTGTTTGAAGACGTGAAGCGTGCCATGGGTTGGTTGAAGTCGACGCCGCTTACTGAGAGGCTTTCATGTCTCGCCACTCTTTCCCTTGGATCGCTGTGCTTATTGGCATGACGCCCTCGTGGTAAGCTGGCTCGGGAGGTGGGAACACACTCGACACCGCTTTGTATGCTGGTCTGGCAAGGCGCAATATTGTCGTATTTCTTCTTCCGCTGCTGGCGTTACCAACGGCTGAGACTTACCTTGGGCTTGTCAGACGCGTTACAGGGCACTGAAGACATCTCTTTCACGAGTACAACGATTTTATCAATTCTTGCTGAGATTCCTGATTCCGGTAGGATCAAAATGAAGGGTATTGAAGGAGTGACAGAGGCAACTGAAGAGGGCGGACAATTCTGTCTGCTTTAGCTGTTGGGACTTGAAAACTCTCTGTGTGCACATAATCCCATACGAGGGTACGAGTGGTACTTTGATTTCAATTCGTCAAAAACTACCTACATCTGTTCACTTCTCCCGCTTTCAAGCCATTGAAGCCCATATAACGTTCTGTCGCAGAGTAAGACACCGGCCAACGAAACTCAGTACTTCTTCCACTGATCGCTGGTGTTGATCTTGTTATACAATGCAATGAGCGCGGCACTGCCACCAACCTCGACGTGGTTCCTCGACGATGGATCCCAGAAAGGTTCTCGGACCTTAACGCCCCATTTCCAGGGTGTGTACCAGGAGGGTTCATACTCGATGAAGAGCGGCGAGTGACTCTTTGCGGCTACCACCTGGTCAGGCGCATAATCCCATGGCCAGTATCCTTCTTCGGGTCTCTTGGCCCTTTTGCTCTCGAAAGCCTCATAAACCTCATTGACCGACGCTTGTAGGCATTCCCTCATGATGTCCTTGCTCTGCGCGTTCTGCGTCTCAAACATCTGCTTGTCGCCCCAGATAGCGAACTCCTGGTTCTTCTTGTTCTTGACTGTGATGCCGAGTTTGTTGTCTTCGTTGTGCATAAGCTGAGATTAGAGTGTCAGTAAGTGTGTGGTGTAAGGCAGTAAAGGGTCCTGGTCAGGCTCACCATCGCGCACAGGTCTGGAGCCATGACCTTCATCGCTCCCTCGTAAAATTTCCGGAAATTGCCTACAGCGACATTCTGCAGTGTTCCAGAGACTGCGTCCCATGCTGCTCCAAAAGCAGTTTCGCTACCATGTAGTCTCCTCCGTGGAGTTCTGTAATGACCAGACGCGAAACAATCACCAAGATAATGATCGGGAAAGGCATTCATGGCATATGCAGTTTCCAATTGCCCCTCGGCTGCTTTCTTCAATGCACAGAAGTGACCGGCATTGTACGCGGTTACAGCGTCATTTCCAAAGTGATCAAGGTTGATTTGTGCCAACCGCAGGTAGCTGGGACCCTCACCCTTCAATGTGAGCAAGTGTGCCTGTTCGTCGTCTTGCGATAGTCCCGGGATCACGCCATCCTTCCTCATGCTCTTGTATACTTCGAAGGTCGATTTTCCTTCGGCTACAGCCTTCGCGATGGCTTCTACCTCCTCTTTGCGATTTTGGCGGAGACTCATCACTTCATCCGAGGCCTTGCCAGATTCACCAAGGGTATGGAAAGCGTCCATAAAGTATTGACATTGTTGGTCGAAGTCTTTGCCAGTGCAGACCGGATTGTAGCTTCCGAAGAAGTCGCCGCCAAGGCCATTGATCTCACCATAACTTAACTTGACCTTGTTTGGCAATGTGAGCTCCGCGGTACCAGACGTCGATTTAGTCTTGTCCCACTTCAGGCTAAGCATTTCTCCCATCATCTTGTGTTCGGCGTAATTGAACTCAATCTGGTCGTTCACTTCGCCAACCAGGTTACCATTTGAGTTGCGTGCCTCACTGCCACACGCAAAGCGGAAACCAAAGTCGCCAATGCGAGTTTTGGGGTCACCAGGGGCAAACTCGGTAGGATAGGTTTTCTCATCATCGTCCGGCCGGGATTCGCTTGATTGCAGGACGTAGAAATAGCCTTTAGCTTCCTCTATGTGCAGCGGAAAGGCTTCGGGCCAGGTGGGATGCCGCTCAGGCAAGCTGCGGCCATCAAACTTGACACGATACTTGCCTTCGGCATGCTCCTTTTCTGCGGCCTGTTTTTCCTTCTTTTCGAGGGAGAGGTGGGCAGTGTCTACCCCAAGCTTCTCAAGGACTAGATTCGAATCGCCTGGCTCGGCACAGTGGGTAAGAGTGTCCCACAGCAGTAGTAAATTGACATCCGCAGGCACGTGGGCTTCGTCGAGATCCTTGAGGCGCCTTTCGTGGGCTTCTTCGGAGAACGGATCACTATCTCACGTGAGCAAGTGGTCGCTTCAACCTATTCGTCAAATTTGTAGGGTAACCGACAGCTTCACTTCCTCTTTGTTTGTTTCAGACATCCTGCAGGTAACAGAAAGAGCTTTTTGTGCAAGTTAAGTCGTATCGGTCGCGTGGTGTTGATGGTAGTATGGACGTCTAAAATGTTAGGAATAGTAGTGTCCTTATATCTTTTACTTTGCGGAGGGCATTGCAAGGAGCCTAGGATGGGCAAGTCATGGAGTGGGTGGACATGGCGTTCCCCGGCATAGCTGAGACGAGCATTCTGTAGTTATCTATCAGCTCCCTGCAGGTCTATAGCGTAGACAACGTACCTAAAGTACTTTGGAGTGATCGTAACAGGTCTGGACATGACCTTTGTGCAGCAATTCCAGAGTCCAGGCCTTCAAAAGGTACCCAATCCAGATATTCAGCCAGCCTCCGGTGGATGGCTTGGTCATAGAGGAGTGTCTCTACTCATTCATTGGCCACTACATGGCCGCCATTCACTGACTGGACTCCAACCGACAGCCACAGTAGCAGCAGAACGGCGCCTCGTGGGACCGTCAGCGCAATCGAATCTTCTGTGCTTTTCCCCACAAGGGCGGAGAGGCGTAGCCAGAGAAGAGGGAAGATATTTCTTTAGTCTCGGCTATTCTTCCTAGGCACGGACGTGTCTCAGCCAGTCAATGACGGAAAGCTTGAAAAATCTAGTGATAGCGATACACGGTCAGGCAGAGAAGAAGAGCAGGTTGGGGACCTGACGCCCTTGACTGGCTGACATTGCTGTTTTCATTCAATGACTCGGGATCACATGGCGCAACAACCAATGAACAGCAGCACGTCCCTTCTGGAGGCGCGAACTTGCCGTGGCAGACCCAACAGGGTGCATATTTCCCGAATGGTTTCAGCTGTGACGAGACGGAAGGGAGACGCCACAGCGGCCTCTCCGCCGTCAAAACACCCCTGCATGATCCCTAAAGCAGCCTAGCCTCACCTCTAAACGACAACAGACAATGCTTTGATGCCAAGCTATCAAATGTCCAGAATCCAGACTTACTTTTTCCTCCAAGGGTCAGCGCAATCGAGCGCCACCGTTCTGCAGCTGTGATCACACCGTTCGTCGCCTGCCTCTTTCTGACTGGTGTGAGCGCTTCAATCCATCGCGAGCAGCGCTCTAGAACCGCTACGGGATTCTCCGCTTTCTCTTAGGCGGTGTAGCGATGAGACCGACAAACGCTTTAGGCTGCAGCAGAAAGTATCTTGCACGCAACGAAAAGAGTAAAGAAGCCTTGAAAAGGTCGTAACTGCTTCCAGCATGCGCCGTCCCAAGATCAAAAACCAGCGGGGTGAAAATGATGGATAAGTAGCATACCTGCGACTCACTCGCGCAACCAAGGCTCTGAAGACTTCTTTCCTTCTACTTGAGTACAGTGTGTTTGGCGTTGTCATCATGGCCCATCCTATCACCCACCGCGATGTCGAAGTTCTCGACAGAATGGTTTTGCTGCTCTCAAATAAACAGGGTGATGATCGCATGTTTATAGAAGTCCCTGATGGTAGGTCTCTATATCATCTTGCTGTTCTTGTAATCGACTCATCGGCGACATTCCAGGCAACCCGACGATTTCAATTGCGGCGGGTGTCGCAGTGAAGAGGCTCGACGCGGGCTGGTTCGACCAGGCCTGGTACGCGGAGCACAGGTCCACATTGTCAACAGACGGGACAGCATATGGGCTTCGCAATGTCCGTAGTGGAAGTATGTGTTTGTCTCAAGCCTCTCTGTTTTGCTTTGCCATGTACTTACGGGGCGAAACATTAGCTTACCTACAGGTCGGCAAGAAACTTCCAGATGGATCCGCTGAATTAGAGATGACTGCGAAAGTCACGGGTCCCCGCGGGACGGGTCAAACTTGGTACATCACCAATGATGGCGGGTTCGCGCGGTAAGCCAAATTTAGCCAGCTCTTCTTTGTCGACCCCTTGCCATAGATAGTAACGGTCAGTGAAGGATCAAAAATGTAAAAACCGAGCAGGTTTTTGAATTGTTTGAGCCAGAGGATAGGACGCCTCCCAGGTAAGCATCATGCTTTGCCTGTCATCATCCGTTCAAGAATTATGCAGATAACACTGGTGCAAGGGTCATACTCAGGGACAACCATTCGGACAAAAAAGAAACCCAGACGTGGAAATACGAGCGAGTCAGCCGGTCCGACAAGGACATAAAGTCTGCCATGAAAGCCAGTAGCCATATGCCAAATCAGGGCATCGAGTATCAGGGTACAGATGCCTGTTACCTCAATCTTCCACCGGATGTTCGTCAAAGAATATGGAAGGATACAGGCCTAGGATCTGGTCCCCTGGTTTGGCGGAACCAGATATTCGATTGTGAGTTTTGCTCCGAGTCTGAGTTCACAGGTGTTGCAATACTTTTGCTGAAGGGCGCCATTCCTCGTCTTCAAATCGTGTCGTTCGAAGGCACTGACATGGCCTTTAGGTGATGATTTTGCATTCGCTGCCAAAGCAGCAGTGTCACGCTGGGCAGCTGAGAATCTGAGAGGCGATGTAAGGAGATGCGACCATTCCACGTTAGATTGAAAACCCTGCAGCAGAGCAGCAAAAACCTTAGTTAAGGCAGGTGCTAATCAAGATTCACTAAGAGTAGGGTTTTACAATACTCTTCGGTATAACGTTCGGAAAGCGGAGAGGCAGTGAGGAACGACATGCTTACAATTGGTACCTCGATTGGTATTCTTTATCGAATATCGTCTTCTTTGAACCGTCCAACGGAACTCAGTCAAGTGAGCAGCCTTCTGACATTCATCTCTTGGATAACCGGGGTATAATTGACTTCTACCGTTATGTAGGCGATGGGTGGAACTACGAAGGCTTTAACGGGATATTCTAGTCTAGCGTTCGGCGCTTGCATGTTGGGGTGAACAACACTGGTGGAGCGATGCAGATGCCTGTTCGCGAGTATGAACCTGATCCGTTCTCATCCGTATAGCTTGATCATGTAGTCGCCTTACTCCTTCAGACGTACAAGACCCAATTAAACGGATCTAGGCGTACATTTCTGTCTGCTTGATCTGCCCAGACAATTATACCTCAGATTTAACCATGTAAAAAACTTTTTAAGGACCAGGGAACTCACCGAGTCCGGAGGGCCGTTGCAGCTCTTTCCGTTCATTGTGCTCCGCCCCTAGTGAGAATGAAGGCCGAACGAAGGACAAGCTGCCGAGGCAGCTCGTTGCAGCGGCCACGATCGCCGAACGTTAATGCCAGCTCCTCGGTAGCGAGATCATGCCATTTGTATTACTGGAATCTGTCATCGTAGTAGCTTTATAAGTAGTTGCATGAATGCTCTCGTCCTGACCTCGCGGTGTGTCCCGTTCCAGTCGCAGTCTCCACTCGCCTGGCCGCAATGGCAAATAAATCCTGCTAACAGGTCCGGACGCTTTCGGTGTTGCCATTATGCGAACACCCCGCTGGGAACACAAATCGTGCATCGCGCGACGTCGTAATAGGACATCCCTGAGCTCAACACACATACCATTCTTATCACATTCCTGACGCCTGAGAAGTTTGAAGTATACGTAAGCCCCTGACTCGGTTCACCCAATCTCTTGCAACGCATTCAACAATGTCGCCTCTCCAAGTAGCTCGTCTTCTTCTCCCATTGTTCTTCTCCATAGCCTTTAGTGAGCCCATCGAACCGCGCCAGGAGGGCCTTTACCAGCCATTCACGCTGTTTGCGGCTCATTCTGCTAGTCCCATTCACTTGCAGTCCATCAACGCCAACAACCTCAACTTCTGGATTGGCAAGCCCACCTCATCCATCTGCCTTACCAAAACCATCACCATTGTCCAATGCCCGTAAAGCAACATCACTGCGCTCACTTGGGGAGGGTACGCTGCGGGATTGGTGAGCAATGTACGCTCCAGCACAAGGAACAATATCGCTAACCGATGCACAGGACGTCAATGTTCCAGCCGGACAGGATGTCTTCGTTGCCCGCAACGGCGCTTTGTGCTTTTCGCGGGCGCACGGGGATTGGTACCCAGACGGAGCTATTGGGGGCCCATTCAAGACGACGTTCAATAGCATTTGCAATGTGCTCGGACAATTCTCTTTCTCTGGCGATGGCTCCACTGATTGGCTGGCTTGCCCTGTTGCTGAAGAGGGGCCGTGGCAGGTCTTTGCCGCTATTGAGGGGTTGGATGATGGAAATGTGCCGGGGGGTTGTGTGGATGAGTGTATTGGATTCGAGGCGCTTACGGTTGAGTATGTTAGGACGGAACCGGCGGCATTTCAGTATGAGTGAAGCTGTGCGGATGGCTGGATGGTTGGAGGTACAGAGAGTCGCGACGGTAAGCTTCAGCTGATGAGATAGGAGGAATTCTGAAAGGGCAGTCGGTAGCCTTGTTACAATCCTCGTTCCATCCAAGTTGACAATCCCAACATTCAACTCGTTGGATCCGGACTCTTTGCCGCAGACTTGACGCTGAATTGGTTGCTCAGAACGTCAATAGTACCGAAAGTGCATCCTTGGCTTTTGATAGATAGTACAGCGCCGGTGTGATCCTGTCGAACAAATAGTTTCTTAAGCAGGGATTCCCCCAGATTGAACTTCGTCGAGCGATGCGCCCACCACTTGAAAAGGTCAGAAACATAATGGGCTTGGTCGACAATGTGTGTCACACCCAGCCACCTCGTAGAATTCGAGTCTCATGCGTCGACGATTGTGTCCGACGCCTCCTGAAGCCCCAGCAAAGCTCAGTCCTGCATACCAGAGCTGAAATGTCGATTTGCTTCGCCCATCGACCGGGCCAATACACTTGGTTGAGCTTGTGGGGTATTGAGAATGATCCTTTGTGTTGCGACCCGACCACATCGAGACAAAAACGGTACGCAGCATTGCCAAGGACCAGGCAGCATCAATCGCAGCGCCTTTGGTAGGCCGGATTAGACGCATCGCCGGTTTTGTTTGATTGCGAATGATCCGTTGGGCAAAGGAGCTGCTGTTCCAAGACCGCCTCCCTAGTAGAGCTTTATGTTCCTTTGCCCTCTGCAGCTTTTCGTCGAGAATATCGCAGCTGTGAATAACAATTCGGACCAGGAAAGCATCAGGTGGCGTATTGTTCGATGTCTCTTGGCCTCTCCCCCTAGCGCGAGGTCCGTGGAGGGCCCATTTCTTGTGGATGGTGCCGACTCATCCCGTTCTTTTATGGAAGTTTCTCCCGACGAGGGAGACCATACTGGGCGGATTATTAGGCAGGGTGATCATGCTTCCCGCTCTGGAATTATGTGGCTAGTAAACACCCGGGTATGGTGAGCCAGGCCAGCGTCGCAATGGTTTCCATAGTGTGATTGAGACTTTATTGTATGGTGACTGACGACTAAACTTAGCCATGAAGGGTCCTAACCCTAACGCAGCAGCGGCATTGCTGTACCGGCACAGAGACTTTGTGACGACCGGTGCAGAAGACTCTGCTCGGCAATCCAGATACAATCGCGCAGAGGCGATGGGATTCGAGAGCAAAGAAGAGGAACTAGCCATAGTGACAAGAGGAGGAAGCGCAAGACTTTGGTTGACGATGCCACAAGCTGGAATATGACGCTGTCGTATTCTGCAGGCGCCTACAGCCACAAGACTTGGCGACCCTGGCTGACATAGCACTCACAGCACCCAAGATTAGAACGCCATTCGTAGATCGCCGGTCGAAGCGGCATCTGGGGAACCGCTGCAGCGCACGGATGCCAGGAGAGACTGTGCCTGTACTTGCCAGTGTAACCCCGAGTGGATTAGCTAGCTTGTAGAAGTCGTTGGAAGAAGTCGAGTGCCCAGCGTTCGGGACCAAAGTTGTTGTCGGAGAAGTTCGAAGCCACTCACGACTTTCTGGCAGGTGTTGTGTGCGTCATGTGGAATGGGTGCGCTTGCGTTGCCGGGAGTCTGCTTACTTTAGCGCAATTCTGATTGGCCGGCTTGGATGGTGTTTGATTCGTCACTAATCCACGGTCCCCAACTGCAGTGAAAGTAACCCTTTCATGACATAATATCAACCATCCTTTGATACATAACCACCACTCCCTATTTCGATAGCTCAGGTCGAGCCATCCGAGCACCATGTTCTTTACCGCCCTTAAGTGCCTCGCCGCACCCCTCACTCGCCGTCAGGCCGAAGCGCCCACTACCGTTGGTGAGTTTCTGAAGCTTTGAAGTGCACTCAGCGCCAGCTGTAGAGGTCGACCTTGCTGACAGACCCTATGATAGAAGATGCTCCAGCCTCTTTTCCCACCGAGAACAACGTCGTCAGCAGTGCAACAAGCGCAGAAAACGTTGACCTTGAGGCCCAAAAGCAATGCTCGCAAGCGATCGAGGGGCCAAGTGGAAAATCCAGATTGCGAAGCTTTTGGGTTCGCCACAAACCATCTGCTAGAGTCATCGGGGATTTGACCATCGGCCTGTCCGATGGAATGACGGTGCCTTTTGCTTTGACCGCCGGGCTTTCTTTCTACGGTAACACGAAGGTGGTCGTGTTGGCCGGAGTTGCTGAGCTCGTAGCTGGAACCATATCCATGGCTATTGGTGGATGGCTGGGAGCCCGAGGCGAAGCGTAAGTCTCTTGCAATCTCCAAGACCAAAAGTACACTGACGTTGCGAAGAAAACACTACAATACACAACTCACCAAGACGAAGCAAGATATCATCGACAAGAAAGCCTTGAAGATGGTTCAGGATATCTTGGGTCGCTATCCCGCTGTCTCCCCTTCGACGATCGCTGCTCTCTTCCGAGAGCTGGAACTTTCTCCGGACGGTCTCCAGTGCTTCCTAATGCGCAACCATCATGAAATGGCCGAACCGAAGAATTCCAGACCTTGGATATGCGCCATGACGATTGGCTGTGGTTACCTCTTCGGTGGTCTGTTGCCCCTCATCCCCTACTTCGCCGTTCGCCAGGATCAGGTCAGAGATGCATTCTATGCCAGCCTAGCCATCATGATCGTAGCGTTGTTCACCTTCGGCTATCTCAAGACTGCATTGGATAAGGGATGGAAAGGCAAGAAAAACATTCAATCCGCTCTCTTCGAAGCGGGCATGATGCTTGGCATAGGTGGCGCGGCGGTGGGGTTTTCCATTCTGGTAATCATGGGGATAAACCACAAGCTATGAGTGAGCAAGAGGTGGCCGGCTTTTTGCGAGGCCCGGACGACTTAACTTCCAAGGAAGCCTGGGTAGAAGATCTGAATAGCACCGAGCAACCCATCTCCTAGCGAATTGTGAATCATGTTATGTGATCCAAATCCATCGACAGCAGAAGCTATTGCTTGAAATTGCCCGAAGCAGAGGTCCTGACTTGATTCACAACTTACTATCCAATCGGCGGGTTGGCACACCATCTCATCGACTGATGATCCAACTGATGACTCTGGAAGAACAATGAATACCTAGGAGAGAGGGCCCAAAAACTGAGAACGATGGATGATTGGAGAACCAGGCTCGAATCTTTAGCCCACGATGAGGCGACGGCGACGCCGAGTAGAGGCAAAAAAAGTTCGTTGGGAATATATATATAGAGGAAACGTAGACTGTTGGTGGTTAAGCTTACCCCAGGCCAGGATTCGAAACAAAACGGTGAGGCAAATACACTTACAGTGAACAGCAAGGGGCTAGATCGACAAAGATACCTAGCGAAGAAGTCCACTGAACGTCCATTGTAGCCTAAGCGCCCTCGCTCGCTATTCATGTATCCTTGAGTTTGCCTTCCTTCGCCATATTCCTGGCATAATCGATAGTGTGCTGCACAGTCTCTTTTGCCATGCTCCACAAGCGGGTAGACTGTTCTTTCTCCTCTTCTGAACCTTTCCGGATATCAGGGCGCGGCCATTCAAAGTAAAAAGTAAGATAAAGGTCCTTCTCATCTTGACCCTGGGAGACAATGTTCTGTATGAAGGCACCGCTAGTGAGGTTCTTAAAGTCTGCCTAGTCACGCGTTGCAACGTCAGCCGTTTTCTCGAGCGAATGGCATCACCGAATATAATAGACATACCTTCCAAGGTTTCTGGAGCGTAATATCTTCTGTTGCTTTTCCACCGGTTGGCCCCATGCCCTGGCCTCTGTCAGCTGTAACACAATCCCGTCTTGCTTCTCAATAGACCTCTTTGAATGTCACAGTCCTCTTTATGAACTGTTCTGTCTCTTCAAGTACCTCCGAGGCAGACATCGCCTTGACGAACAGCTCAGGTCTCCGGCATTTGAGGATCATGACCTCCCAGAATTGGGGAACCGTCAGCACGGGCTCAACACCTGCTGGATTGATCGGAAGGGTCTGAGACTGGTAAAGCACAGCCATAGCTGCTTGTCAGGCCTGTTCAAGGAAAATGATATGACCTCCGAGTGTGTGCGGGTCCGGTAGTGAGACCGGGTCCAAGAAGAGGAGGGTCGAAGTTCCTCTCGATAATGCTCTGTCAACAGGCTCTAGTACAGTCCTTCCAAATACTGGAACGCTTCGCAGAGCTTGGAGACTAATCTAGTCGAACTTAACACGCTTGTTAACAAGAGCTGACATGATGGTGGGCATTGTGGTTGGGAGAAAAGACAATGGACGAAGTGGAGCGTCCCGCGCCGAAAATATTCCGGCGCTAAGGGATGACGTAAGTCGTCTTTTTACTTTACCCACTTCATCGCGATAACATCTCGATATGGGGGCAAGAATATTCAATTCCTCTCGGAGACATGATGAGAAAAGACACAGTGTCCGATACAGGGGAATATGCCTCTCTAAAGGTGTTTCATACCTATATCTCGAACAAACCCTGTATCTACTTCTTCAAGTCCTTGACGAAAGCGTTCCTACGTCCAAGGCCAGTTGCGAAAAGCAAGGCTATTTCGGCTAGGTTCTCTTACAATGATTTTCACAGGCTGATACTATTTTTAACAATGGTCTCATGGCAGGGTTGATCGGATACTGTCCGTGGAAAGACATGGGCTCTTCCCGAACCACAGATACCATGTCTCAAATCCCGTCGATAATCGTTATTCGCCATGGCAATCGCTCAAGCTCGCTGTAAGCCTTGCATATTGATCGAGGAGGTGCAAGAGTGGGGACCTGTATGAAGGCCTAACCTTATGCGACATCATCGCCAAAGAGATAATCGTAGCCTACAGGGACCTGAACTTTAACTTCCCTGCTCTGGTATGTGTGCCTGGTAGTAACGACGAGCAAAACAGATGATGGCAAATCAGCTCCATCCTAGGAGCTAGGCAAGTCTGAAAATACCATCAATCGCTGAGACGGGAGTAGTCTGTTCCTTCATGCGGTTGACGACATCGATGAAGCGGCCAGAAGGGTCATCAAAGCCCCCACGGGCCGATAATCAGATGAGCAGTCCTCTTCCACGAGCACAATGTGCATTATAGAGGTTCAGAGACATTTTTTGGCGATGATTCAAGGTCAACATATGAACTACCATCAGAAATAGCGAGATCAACTTTCGTCACCAATCACGAGAGACGGGTTATCCGAAATAGACACCACCGAGCACTGGATCTACTTTGGCTTCTAGAACTTCCCCTCTCATGCCGCACTCTGCCTCCCGGGTAGCCTCGCCGTTAGATGGAGCATTGTTCCACCTGTGCAAAACCTAAATGCGTCGCTCATATCGAGGCGCAGTGGACCACCCCATGTGGAACCCTTATAATGAGACGAGGAAGGAGCCAGGGTCTTGGACAAGAGATTCGGTAGTCCATTCGAAGCAGCGGTTACTGGGTTTAATTCCACAACTGCAGCAGATCATAGCGACTCTACGAGGCGGAGTGAATTATCCACCGAGTAAGTAGTCTCGGAGATGATGTATGAATAGCAAGATCAACGTAAGAGGCTCGTATCGTGCACCAACACTGGACTGAGGTCAACTATAAGAGGAATGGCGCATCCAGGAGAAACTTTTTCTTGTTCATCACCTAAAAAGTCTACGTACCAGACCAGAAGGAGCACCTTATTTCTGAAGCTCATAATTTCTCACATCCGAACTTTACGTCCGTTGTCCGCAGCCCTAACATTTTCAAACCATTGACCGATCGAATTTCCTTAATATTGATTTCAACATGCTACCCGTCACGGTTCTACTATCGTTGTTTCCCTTCGTTTTGCAGCTCCCAAGCCTTGGCCCGTTGCCCATCTGAATCCGTGATTTAAGCCTCCACCGAAACCATCCCAGATTGCCCAGCACTACCCTGCAGCACCCACAGGGACTGGCTCGGCCACCGGCTGCGGCACTTCAGCGAAGCTTTCCACCTCTCTATGAGCAAACGACTGCGGCTCTCCGAACAAGGGACGTAACGATCTCCCCTTCAGCATTGTGGTACCGAATGGACAACACAACTCCGATATACATGCTGTTAATGGTAGCTTCTGGACCGGCAGGAAGCAAGGCTCCGTCTGCCCCAAATCTGTTGGTAACGAATGTGCAAAGGACAACAGCACGAAGACGCTCTTGAAGCTTGAGGGTGGGGCTCTCAATCTGGTAAGTTCGGGAAGGCCGATCTGTCTGAGAGGTTATTCGAGGCTGACATCTCCTGTAGTTTGTTGCAGTCCCTGGAGGTCAGGACGTCTGGGTAGATTCCGAGGGCGCACTCTCTTTCCTAGGGGCACACAATCATGCCATCCCACAAGGGGGAGAGACTACCGGCTTTACTGATGTTGATGGTCTCGCCTATGGAATGCTAAGGTTCCAGTGCATGGACTTCATGCTCTGCACCGATACTAAGAGATTCAAGGACAGGAGCGTCAGGCAGCTGTTAGTTGGGGGTGTAGAAAAGCCTGGAAGAGAGTGCGTGCAGGTGGGAGCGTTGCAGCAGTTCACTCAGGACACAGAGCCTATGACTTACCAGTTTGAGTAAGGTAGAGGGGAAGCTGTTCGGTATTTTCGCGAGCTTGGCATGGCTGAGAGATTTTGGAAAGGCGATATCTCATAGATGGGTTGTGAAAGGCGAGGCTATGCACTATTGTGCGTATAATATTCTGTATATGAGCTTGAACTTTACAACGTGCTAAATATTGCTTCCTCAAGCGAGTGATTTTTACCGTTTCTGTTGCAGGCGAGATGCGCCTGGGGATAAAGTACATATGATGTGATTCCTCGGCCTCATGGTGTGCCAAGGGCTTGGCGAGCCCAGGCTGAAAGTGGGACATATTAGACAGGCTTGGCAAACGCAACGATTCCCTCTTGAGCTGGACTGCTAAGAGCAACTTATACTGGTACTTATTGACACCTTTCGTACTTGATAAATTGATTCGATATGTAGTCGAGAGAGACCGACATAAGACTACAATCAGCTAAGTAATAGTCGTTGCAGCTGGCCAACTCCCGGGTCTAGGCTATGTTTCTTTCCATATCATTCACGAATGCCCCACTATCGATGCTCATCATTGAATTATGCGCCGCTTGTGGTCGTCTTCGAAACATGGACCCACTGTCAAGCCACAGCTTCTGGCCAGGGAGAGGTCCATCAAACACACATCTGACCTGTGGGCTGAAGCATATCGAGATCTGGCTAGGGACAACAAGAAGCTAGTCACTGCATTGGACCAATTGTTGAGCGTGCAGCAGACTCAACCAACTGTGGACCACAGCCATGCCCCTCCGCGTCAGCTTCCAACCTTGGACGATTTGTCATGGACCGCCTCCTCCAGCAAAGAAGTGGAAATATCGAGATTTATTGAAGCACGTCTCACAGCTATGAATGACAGGAAATGGAGAGTCAGATTGGGCGAGCATTCTATCGAGGTTCGTGAACAGATTGACCGGATCATCAAGATCATTCTGGTTGCGCAGGACTTCGTGTCGTCTGTAGCTAGCATGGACCCTGTCCACGCCGGACTACCCTGGGCAGGAGTCTGTTTACTTCTTCCTATTCTCACCAATTATAGCAAGCAGCGCTCTGCGGCGATGGACGGCGTTGAGTATGTCGCGAAGTTGATTCGACGATATGCCGAAATTGAACGTTTGTACCTTGATGACCGAAAACTTCGGCTTTCCGAAGATCTCAGGACGACAATGACCAAGCTCTACCGAATAATCTTGGAGTTCGAAGCCAGAACTGCATGCCAATTCTCAAGAAACACCGCACACCAAGCGATCAGGAATATCATTGCAGCTGACGGATGGGATGAGATCCTGGCCAGCGTCAAGCAACATGATACTGAGTGCGAGATCCTGATCCGAATCATTGACGTCGAAGATTTCAGAGTTCGGAACGAGAGATTAGAAGACCTCTTGACCAATCAAGATCAACGTGTCACCGAGCTCCTGTGTGAGTCACGCAAGCAGGATGAATTGTTCCAGCTCCATATTATAGCAGAGCTTCAGCAAGGGCGGAATGAGTTCAATGAGAGACATCTGAACGAGGATGAATCTAAATGCCATGAGTGTTTCCGTACTAATGATTACGAATTTGATAAAGAGAAAAACCCAGACAGAATCCCCGGCACTTGTGAATGGTTTCTGCAGCACCCCAGATATCAGAAATGGCTGGGAGCAACAGGCTCGAGTTGGTTGTGGGTCACCGCTGATCCAGGTTGTGGCAAATCCGTTTTATCACGATTCCTCATTGATATTTTCAATCCGTGGTCCAGGACTCCATCATCTGGTAACGTGAATCCCCTCGATTCGATGCCATCGGGAGTGACGGGGGAAGCTCAAATTCAATCGAAGCTTTCTAAGACGGTTTGCTATTTCTTCTTCAAAGATGACAGTGAGGTCAGTCGAAGCTCAATAAATGCTCTTACCTCGATCTTGCATCAACTCTTCACCCAGAAGCATGATCTTCTGAAGCACGCGTTACTTTCGTTCAAGGAGAATGGCAGTGATCTAGCTAAGCTTTTCGAATCACTTTGGAAAATCTTCCATGCGGTTATCGCGGATCCTGTAGCTGGAGAGATCATCGTCATACTCGACGCGTTGGATGAATGCGCTGAAAAGTCGAGAGAAGCACTTGTCCGCAAACTTACATCACTGTTCTCGAATGCTCGGCAAGGGGCCTCTCTCAAGCTTCTTATTACAAGTCGGCCGAGTACCCCGATTGGTGATCAACTCTGGCGAGGAAACATAGACCCTGCGAGTATTCAACTAATGGGTGAAAATGAAGCCGAGATGGAGGCTATCAGTGTCGAGATCGAGCTCGTGATTCGAGAAAGAATCAAGCAGTTCGAGCAGTTGAGGCGGCATCGTGGTATCGAGGACAACGCATGCGAAGCTCTTCTGCAACGGCTACTGCAAGTGGAGAATCGCACTTATCTCTGGGTTTCATTGATCTTTCCAGAACTTGAAAGATGTGCCGGACTCTCGGAAAAGAAGCTACTTCATGCCGTTCAGACTATACCTACCACGATTGATGATGCATACGAAAGCATCTTGTCCCGTAGCACCGACCTGGAAGAAGCTAGACAGCTGCTCAAGATCGTGCTTGGTGCAGAACGTCCTTTGACTTTGGATGAAATGAACATTGCCCTCTCTACGACCAACGGATGCTGCTGCGTGGAGGATCTTGATCTTGAACCACCGAAATCCTTCCGCACGACGGTGCGTGACCTCTGCGGCCTTTTCGTGAATATCAGAGATTCAAGGATTTATCTTATACATCAAACAGCCAAAGAGTTTCTACTAGCCTACTGGACTGACTCACCCAGCGACTGCCTTTTAACGTCTTCTTGGAAACACTCACTGCACCCAGCGGAGTGTGCCAACCTAATGACAAGAATTTGTACTGTCTACTTGAGGTTTACTGAATTCGAGACGTGCCCGTTCGTACCTGGTGGACGTCGTTGGAGTGCTCTTCAAGAGGCTACCAATGAGTATCTTGAAAAGCATGCATTGCTCGAATACGCATCTCTTTATTGGTACCAGTATTCGAGATTCTTAGAATATGATGAATATGAACGGATGTTGTATGTTTGTGACCCAGAGTCGCAAGCATTTCAGACCTGGTTTCAGATCAATTGGTCGGCGAAAAATGCGGGCACATGCCATCCGAAAGGTTTCAATGCATGGATGGTAGCTGCTTATTTTGATCTGGGCGAGGCATTTGAACACCTTGTTCACATGGGGGTTGAAGTAGACTCTTTAGACTTCCACGGTCGCAGCGCACTGTGGTGGGCATTGGAGATGGGGAATTGGCACAGCGCCTACACATTAATCAAATGGTTCACCTCGCCCAACAGCATTGACGCTGTAGATGTGTTGCAGATGGCATCCTCACGGGGGCATGCAGACGTCGTTGAGATATTACTTGGGAGCTGGCGTGTCGAGGGGACTACTCGAGCTAGTGATGGCTGGACTGCATTCCAACGTGCCGCGAATAATGGGCATACACGCGTGCTCGGTGCATTGCGCATGAATAGCAACAGCGACGCCATTCGGCAAGCGACAGACATGGCGCTATACCAGGCGGCAGCCAATGGCCAGATTGATACGGTCCGATATCTGCTTGACAAGAACATAAGCCTAGAAGCCCGGTCAGCGGACGGAGAGACCCCGTTGTACAGGTCCGTGGCCAACAGCGACATAGCAATTACCGAGCTTCTGTTGCAGCACGGTGCCAATCCTAATACCTTGACAGACAATGCATGGAGTGGGGAAGGACGTGGAGAAACTGCACTTTACCGGGCAGTATGTGAAAAAGATTTGAAGATTGTCTTATTGCTCATCGAGCATAGAGCTGAAATAGACGCAAAAAGCTGGGGCTGTGAGACTGCTTTATATCGCGGGGTTGCTGCTATGACTGGAGGTGGTGATGATGCAAACATGATCGTAGAACTTCTCTTAAAGAGTGGCGCGGATATCAATTTGAGGACTGGAATGGGTGATACGCCACTTCGAAGAACGATGAGGGCTGGCCATATAACGATGAAGTGTATCCTAGAGGCATTCGCGGCAAGCTCAGGCATCGACATAGTAGCTAATACGGCAGACCCATCCTCGCAGCCAAGTTTCCTAAAGAATGAGATGAAAGCACAGCAGATCAGTAAGATCCACCGAAGCGAGCTTTTTGACACGGTGGAGATTACGGAAATATTCGAGTTGGATGATGGCCCTAATCGGGACTTTTACCGCTCATGGGTGTGTCAGTCATTCTTTGGCATCGCCTCGGAATTAGATCGAGTGAGGGATGATATGTGAGTGATAATTTTAAATTCTGTACCTCTTTGGCTTGACGTGGTGTAGCATGCATGACTTGTAGTGAGAGTAATGATACTAGCGAACTGTGACCCGACGGGTTGACGTTGGGCCATTGACTATGGCTTGTGTGTCATATCGAATCGTCCTTTTCCGAGGTTTTGTACGTTCTTGTGGCGGCTTCAGCGGTCACGAGTGTCCGACACGAAGAATAATATGTGCCTCTCACTGACGACTCCATCATAGTCTTCGTAAACGAGTTTTCGCCATGGCGAGGCACGTTTGGAGGGCCAAAGACATTTGCGGTTCTGTGGGCTACAGGAAAGCAAGAGAAACGTGCGAGAGACTGGAATCTTTCAGACCAGACATCAATGATGACGATTCGCGAGTCACGGGAGATCAATGGAGGGAAATGACCAAGGAGCTCCTGATTCTAGAGAAAGACCTCGCAGACACGAAGGCCTTGCTCCAGGAATTCTGTCGTGCGGCCACTGCTTCCACGATGTGTTTCTACGAGTAGAGCCAGCCGCCGTAATCACTAAAGATTTCGCAAACAAAATCAAAGGCTCAAATTAAATCGTGCTTTTACGATCAGCCGATCATGGAACCTTCTGCAATTGCGCATATACACCACCAATGTGCGGCCATGGCGCGCAACCTTCGATAGCTAATGAGGAAATCTGGATGGCACACGACTGGCTGATTTCATAGGTCCTATAGCGAGCGGAAGATGTGTGTTCCACTCGACTTGCTGATCACCAAGTCAGCCTTATATTGGCCCAGTGTGCCGCCGTCCTTTTCCCGCCTTGATCGTGGTCTTCGTCTCGACACTCGGGGCTCACTTCAGGAACCGAGAAGGAAAGGAACCTTAGAGCGCTCAGTGTCAATCGCTGGAAAAGAACCCCCTGAGCTTAATTCCGTATGTCGACTACGGCTTTGCTCGCTGCAGGGACATTGGCTTGCTTCGCAACAGCATGAGGCCACTCGATTAAGCCGCGACTTTATATCGCCCCTACGTAATCATATCATATCAAGCTATCAACTGTGATAAAGCCATATTTTCGACACTCGGGCAACTATACGGCTTCTTGGCTGACAAGTGATCCCTGTTGAATGTTATTTTTTGGCCCCGTTGATTGATGGGAGGAACTGTCACCCGAGCGTTCATGAATGTGCGTACATACATAAGGTCGGTCTACTCTGACATTGAGTCAAGCTAATCGCATGCGGGAAGAAGGACTTGGCTTTTTGGCTGTGCTACACATTAATATTAAGGGTATCTCTGGTCCGGTCCGTAGCCGAGATCTGAAGGATTCTGCACTGCCGGGTAGAAGTGCGTAAGATTCGACTCCCGGGTCATCGTCGTCAAGCTGCAGGCTTGATCGCACTAGACCAGTCAATGGCGCTGCACAGCCTGTGCGGATATTGCTCTGGCATCTAATTTCCAGAACGTGCATAATCTCCGTACTCAGCCTTCCATAGGGCTGAAGGGGCGCCTGAACCCTCGCTTAGCGGAAATGATCCGAAAAGGGGCAGATCCAGCGACCGCAGTTCGTTTCATGATTCACGAACCTCCCCACCGCAACGTCGGACGCCATTCTGACGTACCAATTCTAGTTTTGGTGTTCGAGGGACGACTGGAATCTTGGTTCTACTCTATGAAAAGGGAAGGCCTTACATGCTAAAGGCTTGGCATAACCCTGACTAGCGTCACAACTATTCAGTAAATTAACGGATCGTGAAGGGATGGCTTGACTGCGGTACGGGGCAATTTACAAGATGGCCGCACCTGCACACACTTTCCAGCTGCTCTGGTCTTTTCTCATAGACGGACCAAGTTCTTTACTGTCGACTTATATTCCGAAGCTTTGGCTTCATTCCACTCTCTTTTACGTCGAGTCCTTCTTTCACGGAGCTACCTATCCTTGACCCGGCATCAATCTTTTCTAGCCAATGGCGCTTCTTCTGTCTGTCCTCACGCATGCTTGCGTTCTAATTTTGGCGGCCTTTAACTGTATTGTGCGTGCAGCTCCTACAAGTGGTTATGGGCCGATCACGCAACAGTCTTCTGGCAAGATGGTCTTCTGTCACTTCATGGTATTCCTCCCCATTCAAGACCTGGTGAGATCGGAAATTAACATCACCAAGATTGGAGTGGTTTCCGACCGAACCTGCGCCGCCGATTACGACGCCGACATGACTCGTGCCAAGTCCCTAGGGATAGACGCCTTTGCCCTGAACATCGGCACAGATAAATTCACCGATGAGCAGCTTGGCTATGCATACCAGTCTGCTGCCAATAATGGCATGAAGGTCTTCATATCCTTCGACTTCAATTGGTGGAAAATATCCCAAGCGGCGGATGTCGGAGCCAAAATTAAGCAATACGGGGGCCAAGCTGCTCAGCTCAAGGTCGGTAGCAACGGAGACCAAGTATTCGTCTCGTCTTTCGCTGGTGATGGGCTGAACCTTGATACCGTTCGATCTGCTGCTGCGATACCCCTTTTCATCGCTCCGAACTTCCAGTCTTCCAATACTGGGTCTGCTGATGGAGCATTGAACTGGATGGCGTGGCCTAACAATGGCAACAACAAAGCTCCGGCAGCTGGGAGTAACGTGACAGTAGAGGCTGGCGATCAAGCCTACATCAGCGCACTCGCTGGAAAGCCTTACATTGCTCGTAAGTAGTATGCGCCTTTCGATAGCGTGGATACTGACAATTACCATTGCAGCCGTCTCTGCTTGGTTCTCCACTCACTACGGAAGCGAGGTCACGTACAGTAAAAACTGGGTGTTCCCGTCCGATCTCCTCTGGTATAACCGCTGGATGGACATCTTGACGCTCGCTCCACAATACGTTGAGATCATTACTTGGAATGATTATGGCGAAAGTCATTATATTGGACCTCTCTCTTCCCCTCATTACGACGACGGCAACTCTAAATGGGTCAACGATATGTAAATGCAGCAAGAAGCCCATTCACTAAGACACAAGGCTGACCAGCTTTTCCTCAGGCCCCACGATGGATGGCAAGACATGGCGAAGCCCTTCATCGCAGCGTACAAAGCTGGCTCGAACTCTGTGGGCGACTACATCAAGAGCGACCAGATCATCTACTGGTATCGTCCCACGCTCAAATCTGCCAATTGCGACTCGACCGACAACACCATGAAGCCTGCAGACGACTCGATGGGGAATTTCTTCCAAGGCCTCCCCAATGGCGCAGACGCTGTATCCGATTCCATCTTCGTAGTGGCTCTCTTGACAGCTACCGGGACTGTCACGGTATCGTCAGGAAGCAACACCCAGACTTTTGATGGCAAAGCCGGCGCAAACGCATGGGCTGTGAATATGGGAACTGGGAAGCAAAGCTTTTCATTGACCCGTGGTGGCAACACTATCCTAAGTGGCACAAGCCTGAAGGACATCAGCGCAGACTGCATATGCGGCATCTACAACTTCAATGCCTATGTCAGCACTCTGCCTGCCCGTCAACCAGAGACACTCCAATCGCCTGCTGGCTTCCAAGCTTTCACCTCTGGGCTTTCGCCAGGCATCTGTCAGCCGACGCCTTCGCTGGGCACGGCTCCTATCGTCAATACCGCACCCATCAGTACCGGAACAGGGAATCATACCACCACTTCAAGCCCAAGCCCCTCAACGGTGACCTCGGCGCCCCAAGTCTCCTCTTCCACGACATCGTCAGTCATCGCAAACCCGAATCCTTCAATCACGACAGCTACCGCTTCGACAGTCTCAACGTATCCTGCAGCGCCCGTTACAACACCCACGACGACAGGTCAAGTCCCGGGAGGAGAAAGTACGGTCACGGCGCTGAGCCAGCTCTTTCCGACGAATTGCATGCAGGCTGGTCAGGTCTGGGCTGGGCCAGCGGATTCGGATCCACCGGCGAAGTGTGGTAGATGATGTTGAGTGTGCGTGGGAGAGTCTGGGGTCGCCGTTTTAGAATACTTGCATTGAACACTTGCTGAATATATTCAGATTAGCGGTGGTACGTGGCCCCAACTTTGCTATGGCACCCAGCCTTCTCTCCGAGCCTTAAACGTAGAACTACCGACTCCATGCAATAGGAGCTGAAGGTTCGATACTGTCAGATAGACGACACAAAACCTCATGATCCCTAGCGCGCCGAATGTCAAGATGTTGTCCACACTGGGATACGGATCCGGGATCGACTGACCACAATGCGATTAGAATCTATGTTACGATAACATTCGAGGAAAAGCTCGGTCCCCTCTCGGCTGTCTTACGCGTTGGTAAGAAGATCGAATGCGTTCCCTCAAACGTTACTCATCAGTCCAGGCTCAATGCACGCTTTGGCACGAGTTCCCGCGAGCCTCCACGGTGTATGCCCTCTGCATCACCACCACCCACAGCTCCCACAACCCCCAACGATTTCAAGCCGCAACCTCTCAGCCCTACCCTCCCTCCCAGACGCCGACTTCCATCTGTGCCCAACCTGGAGCACACACTTACTACCGCGGACAGCATGCATGCGTAGCTATCATGCCCCAGTCAGCGCTCTACCATTTCGACGATGCCGACCCTGGCGTAGGCATATCAGCGACTGCGCCCCCGGAGAACCAAGGACCACCCTCTCCGCGATCTACAATATGCACAGGAATATGTTGCTTTGGCGGCCTGATGCAGTACTCGCAAGGCACAACCCATCGCGCTCTGGGGATGCAATAGGAGCTACCGGCGCCATGGTGCCTTTTTTGATTTTACGGCCATGATGCCTGTGGCGAAGCATTGCTAGCGGAGGCCGAATATGTTGGGAAGGCGAGATGAGTTATACTTCCTCATGTGGGGCCTTTTGGAGAACGCCCCCGTAGCGGATGAAGATGATGTAGAATACGGTAAAGCCGAGACCGGCATGGGTGATGTGATGGCTTGTGCGGTTGGATATGATGTACTTTGTTGCTGACCTTTCGGGGGCGGGGGTTAGGGGATGGGGTGGTGAGAGGGATGGAGGATAAGCTTTGGGAGGATTGTGGGGTGGTGAGAGGGGCGGAGAGGGGGGCTGATGTTGGGGCGGGGGATGGGCGGGGCGGGGAGGCTGTATGGTGGTGATTTGGGGATTTTTCTGGGTTGTTCTTATCTTGAGCTGAGATTTGTTGGGATTTATGTGATGCGATTACTATAGAATTCGGTGTCCGATAAAGGAATGTCGAAAGGAAGCTATGAGCTATTGGCATCCCTATCGCATTAAATTCAGAAGAAATATGTGGAAATGGCAAACTCACCTATCTCGACGCCTATCTCCCAAAGCAACTCGTTCAGACTTCAATCCGCCAAATTCACTTTGACCCAGTCGCACGACTAGAAAGAATTCGAACATCGATGGACAGCCGGTCAGCTCATTCCCCATACACACTCCTTAGACCCAAAAACAACGCCCGAACAGCGAACAGAGGGTACACGTTGACGTGGTTGACCCAGAGAAGTGCCACTCCGACGGAAGGGTGGACCACCAGTGAAGAACCATAGCCAAAGAAGCAAAAAAACAGAGCACTTGCCTCATCGAACCGGACACTCAACAACAAGACCCAAAGGAAACAGCCTATGTAAAGAGAAAGCTATCTCGAACAACCCTCCCCATTACGTCCTACCATTCACAGAACGCGATAGCCTTCAGTCAAGTCAGACTCAACAAAACTCCCATAGCTACCCAAACAACCAAGGAAGATCCAGCCCCTTCCTCCCACCCAATCATCCACATGTCCGCGACCACATCGCCACCGACCCTATACTCGCGCATCCCCGTAGCTCGCAGACCCGCCCCTCCCACCGACTCACCTGATTGCACCACATCCCCAAGCCCCTTGCTCTCACAACATCACACCGTCCGACTCTGGCATCCCCATCATTCCTCCCGATCCTCTTCATGCCGCCGCAGATCCTCACTATCCTCCTCACAAGCAATCAGCTGCCCAATGCGCTTGGGGATCCGCACCATCGTGCCGTCTCCAGTGAGAGTTAAAAAATCCAAAACCACTGCTGCTGCACAAGCTCGACACGGTGATCATTAACAGCAGGATACATCACACTTTCAAGCACAGGTGTCCCCGAGCTCCGCAAATCGCTCCGTCATGGTCTTTATATCCTCAGCTTTCCAACCTTCGACCTAAAACTTCAATGAGACGCGGCCGGATATCAGCATTACGTGCGAAATCAACAACGTGGGCGATCGCATGGCACCGGCTCCTAGCATAATCGAAACGGGCATAAACGTACCCGGCTGTCGTTGGCGGGAAATCGTTGAATCGCTGACGCAGGATCATGGATCACTCCCTTATGGATCGAAATTTCTGTGCGTGGCCCATGCTGCCCATTGTCCGCACCTGGAGGAACTCTGCCGCTACTGACCACGCACGTGTAGGCAAGTCCAGCGGGCGGAACGTTGGTACTTGATACCAGTTCGTTATTCAGAGCGATCTGGTACCATACCCGTATCATCCTTTCGCGCATGCTGGGTTGTGGAGCACTGGTGGTTGGGAATGTAGACTTTGGTCCGACGTAGATCGCTCTGGACAGGGTCCTCTGGCGGGCGGATATCAAGTCGTGCAGGAAATGGAGGCTTAGTGGGCGCTCAAGCATGGCAGTCGCGAGCTGGTTCCGAAGCTTGATACTCTTGGGTGGTGATATTCTACAACTGAGATTTGGAGGACTGAAGTTGAAAAAGGGGGTTGATGGGGTGGTCGAGGTTACTACGCGCTTAATCGAGTGTATTTCAGATAACCGAACATGGCCCATTCTCCAGGCTTCATGACCCACTCACGAGGCTTTTGCGCTGTGCGCTTGGTACCGGCTTAGTTGTCCATTGTAGTCTTGACGATAGTGAGCCAGGATGAAGATTGAAGCGAGTTGCCCGGCGAGAAGATTGTGCCACTGTAGCTGCGTTGATTCCTCAGCATATGCCGGATATTCGAGTCTAGGCCGTGGGAAATGGGGAGAGGGGATTAAAGGGGATTAAAGGGCTCTGACTCACAAGCTCGTAGGCTTGAAAAGACCGGTGGAGAAGCTAGCCGCAGACGGACCTTATTATGGAAGCAGTAAGAGATGTGACAACTCTTGTGCATGCAGTGTTCCTCATGTTCAAGTTGTTGATGATGGTTCGACGGATGCGGACACGCGTCCCAAACCGCCGACTAACTTTAGCCTTGCTTGTAAGCTAAAAAAGGTAGATCATGCGCGTTGAACTACTCCTCGAGTATGTCTCCTACACGGATTGCCGGGGCCGAGGAAAGAACGATCGAAAGAGCCTTGTATAGCGTGATATCCCAGTTAACAGTACCATATTCCATAGCACTTTCAATCAACGCAGTCGTCAGTCTACGCACTATGAGAATACCTACCCAGTTCCTTTGAATCTTGGATTCCTTTGTTAGATATCCTTCTGCATGCAAGGTCTTCGCTGTCCTCGTAATGCGAACCTGATCATATTTTGTCAGGGTAAATTCTTGTAATCCCAGATAAAAGCACCGAGAAGGCTTTTTATGCCTCCACATAGCTAAGCGTAAAAAGGTGTTTCGCGGATCTTGCCCGTGATCGGCGGGCGATCCTGGAATAAATTGACTTTGGAGCGAATATCAGGCCGTGGACTCGACACTCAAAGCGCGGAGCCCAGGCGAAGCGTTGATACTAGATACAGGTATTCCTTCGTGGTCATCGCCCATATTTTATTGCCGTCGTTGCAACGCTTGGAAAATAAGGATATATCAGTGTACTTGGTGCCACTGCGATGGAGGCGTCGTAGCCCGTCCTGGTCCACTCCTGTGGATTGACATTTGGAAAGTGAAGGGGAAACAGGTGGTCCATAAAGAGCTGAAGATAGCGGGAATAACAGAAAGGGTGGCGGTAAGGTATGCTGAACCGGCAGCTGTGTGATATAGTATATGATTTCGGCTTCCATGTACATTTCTTCTTTTCAAGTGTGGCCGTATTTGAGGTTTCGATTTGTGAAAGACAGCTGATCAATAGTGAAGACGACAGGTCTGGGGATAAATTTGGAAAAAGAGCCTTTAGGAAGGGACGTGCACAATTTAAGATAGATTAGGAAGATGTCAGGGGCTTAGGGCATTATAGAAGATGAGAAGAGATTGGCTGACAGCACTTGGTATGTTGGAAATCTGCTGCCCACCTTCAAAGAATAATTATGAATGAGTCTATGTATGTTTACAAGGAGCAATGCACCTAGGCAGCCGTGGGAATTAAAGACTTCCCTTTTACGCTCTTCATCTCAACCTGCAAACGCCGTATGTTAGCTTCTGGCCACGGCTCAGCCACGGGATCGTCTGAAAGAGAACTTACAAAGACGGAGCAAATAACCGCTATGCCTCCCGAGGCGATGGGTAGAATGATCGCTCGAGTCACCGCCATGTTATAGGCTACCAGCACGCCAGCCAGCGATGCGGCCGGTGTAACTTCCCGAACGTGTGTGGCTCCCGCCGCGATAATGACTGCTGGGTCAACGCTGGGGGCATGCACAGGGATCTGCTGGAGTAGTGTGTTTGAAAATACGTTTTGGGCGACTGAGATGGATATCGCACCACCAAGGGTATTGAAGAAGATCGCAAGGGCGTCTATGCTAGCAGTGAGTATTCCACTATTGAGAGCAAAGGGTGGAAGCAAGCTTACTTCCGGTGGGCATATCCTTCGCACTACAGACGGTCTGTACAGCAATGAATGGAAGCTGTATTGCCGCTCCGGAACCTATGCCAGCGAGCAACTGGTATCCTATCCAGATCCCGGCGTAGCTCGAGACTTGCAGCGTGTACAGCAATCCTGAGCCAACCGTGAAGATCGCAGCGCCGATCCACATGAAGGGTGTAAAGTAGCCGACGTATGTGACAGCACCTCCCACAACGACAGATGCAAGCGTATTAGACACGAGGTACGGTATAGTACGGATGCCGGAGCCTTCGGCAGTGGTGCCCTTGACAGCTTGGAAGTAGAACGGCAGAAAGTAGATATGCCTGCACATTGGTGAGCCAACTTGAGGTATTCCTTGGGTTAAAACGCTTACGCATATACGCCCATTGCGAGGAACGAGGAAAATGCTGAAGATGATGCTATCGTACGCTGGGAGATGATGCGGGGTGGTATGGTGGCCCTTTGTAGAGAGTCAGTGTGATGCGAAAGGGAGCTTCAACAACGGGCAACAAGTACCTGTCAGCAAGCTTGAATTGCCAGGCAACAAAGCATATGATGAGTAAGCCAAAACCAAGTATGCAGCCCCAGACCTTCGAGTTGTGCCAAGGGTACGTACTGCCGCCCCATTGCAGAGCTAGCAGCAGGCATACGATGGCGCATATAAGAAGAAATGCACCGAACAAATCTATCCGCGCTAGCTTTTGCTTGAATGACATGTCATCGTGCTTCCGCTCTGGGTTTTTGAAGAAGAAGAAAACGGTGATCAGGGCGACGGCACCGAAAGGCAGGTTGATCCAGAAACACCATCTCCACGACGCCCGATCCGTCAGGACGCCGCCCAACAATGGGCCGATGACTGATGCTATTCCGAACATGCTTGAGAGTAGCGCTATGTATATAGCTCTTTTCCTAAGAGGGACCGAGTATGCCACGATCGTCATCCCGCCAGAGAACAGTGCTGCAGCGCCAGCCCCAGCGACCGCACGCCCAACGATGAGCATTACAGAGTTCTTGGCAGCGGCGCAGATAACTGATCCGAGTTCGAAGATGAGCAGGGCGGACAGGTATGTCCATTTGACGTTGAAATAAGCGTAGACTTTGCCGAACGAAGGCTGCAGTGAGGTTGTGGTGAGGAGATAGGAGGAGCCATACCAGCCGACGTCGTTGAGGGAATTGAAGACAGTGGTGATTTTGGGTATGGCTGTTGCGATGATGGTGTTGTCTAGGGCCACGACGAAGATGGCCATGCAGAGGCCGAACGCGAGAACGGCGAGCTTTGCACCGCCGGGATATTTGCTCTCATCGTTCTGCTCATCGACGGGATCGTCTGCAGCATCGTTCCCCCGTTCCTCGGCAGTTTTCTCATTCGTGTTTCCTTGCTCTTTCTTGGTGTTGATCTTGTCTCCAGTCACTATTCCGTTCTGGAGATGGTCGGCCTTCTCATCCTCGCTCGCAGATACGGTATGCGATTCATCGCCGGCCGTTTCGCCGTTTTGCCTTCTCTCATCGTGCAGGGCGACAGGTATGTTGGGACCGATGATGTTGGTGTCGCCGGTGGGGGCAGTCTCCTCTGATGGTGTCAAGAAGGCTGGGCTACTCTCTTCGGATGGACCAATGAGGTCTTGGCTGGCTTCGGCACGGCCTTCCATGCTTGATTCCATCGGCAAGTTCCAGCCTGCAACGTGCTCAGATCGGCCACAACAGGTGCAGTCTTTACTCCTTTAGCCAAGCTACTTGATTGATCACGAGTGCCTCCTTTGAATGTTGCACGAAGGATGAGAATTATTTTCATGCAATCCTGGAATGATCGACACAGGGGCCTGAGCAAGGGTTTCGGGGTAGCCGACGGAAGACACTTGGCCCGGGCTGACTGTACGGAGAAGGATTTGTGCATTGCATCAACCACCCCGCTTAAACTTCCCTTCCTCATCGGAGTAATTGCCTTTCTGGGAGTGTATGCCGCACACGAAAGAGAACACTTTAGTAGTTATTATCGTCCAATTCCAAGCTGCTGTCACTTCACTATGACATGGTCTTGTGTGCAGTACTCTGTTTTCGCAGTAAAACTTCCATAAAGTATCTCCCAGTCCACCGTTCTACCTTACTTCGAACACTATTTTCCTTGGCCGTCTAGAGTAACCATGGTCTACCCCCTTGGACATTATAAGGCTCCTTCAGCTTGCACCGATCCCGCTCTACAGCCCTACAATTACCTTCCTTGTCGGTCACGTTACCGTGCTTGACACAATTCAGACACAACTGCCTTGGCGCCCGCTCAGTGGTCTCGATAGCCTGCGTGATCAACACTCGGAAGTCGACATGTTCGAAGCAGATACAGTTGGTGATCGTATTAGGATAGTAGTTCTCGAAGGATCGCAGTCGTGATGAAACCCAGGCCAGACCATGCCTGGATAGTCTCTGGCGTAGCGGAAAGACTTCGAGGCGATGCAGCTCTTGGAAGAAATGAGAAATCCCCGCTGATCGAACACAGGCCCAGGGATCGAGAACTTCAAGACCGTGAGCGCTCTGGCGAGCGCAGATGTTGGAAGTGAGGTATGGCTCGATGATGTCGTGGATCCTGATGTCTAGATTGCGGGAGACCTCCGCTTTGACGAATTCGAGTGCGTCTAAAGCGAATATTAGCTGACAATCCCGAACTTTGGAATGACCGATGGACTGGTTAGAGACTCACCCCAGAGACGATCCGGAAGTATGGAAAGGCCCACGGAGTCCTGCTCATCCTGGAAAAGAAGGTCAATCGGGTCTGGTCGAAATTGTTGCGCTGCTTGCCAGACAAGGCTGCTTGTGCTCTGGGTGAAGGCATCGTGGTCATCAAAGGCGTGAGACATCCATATTGTCTGCCAGTTCGAAGCCCCTAATAATCCGCCTAGATCACTCTGGAGCATCAAAAGAAACATTGCCGACCATGGTTTGAGGGCAACAGCGCAGTCGTACTTGTCGCAAAGGATAGCTATACCCTTGATGATGGGTGTAGGAAGACTTCCATGGGTCCACTCTCGGTGATGTAGGACTGTGGAAACCCAGTACATGGCCACTGGATCATCTTCCGGCAAAGGGATTACTGGGGGATCGTCGACGGATAATCCCTTCTGTAAGAAATCTGGGTTGACCATGGCCTTGAAGACTCGTGATGCAAGACCCATCACTTTCGAGGATACTCTGATGGGTCCTTGGGAATCGCCAAGAAGGAATTTCAAGTCGCCGTTCGGATCTGGATCGGCCGCCGAGATGACCGTCAGAGCATGGGGTGAAGCTAGAAGCGGACCGCCAGAGGGTACGGCTTCCATGCTTGTATTCTTTTTGATGCACAGCTTGTTCGTTGGCAGTTTGAGGGTCCTAGGCGCTGGACGCCTACAGATATGCAACTGCAAGAAGAGCTCGGAATCTCATGTGGATATTCCATGGCTTAAATATGGCAAAAGCCAAAGAGGCGAGTGATAACTGAACCCGATGTGTCGGCAGGCCTTTACCCATCACCGGCAAAGTAACTTGTGCTGTGTTTCCGTGATGATAGCCAAACCAGAGTATGTCCAAAAATTGCGACTTGGTTTCCATATCACTTACCGACATGAACGAAGCTGTCGCAGTCATCAGTTTCTCCGCGGGTCTCGAACAACATGAATTCGGGAGACAGTGAATTCTGTTAACACTCTTTCGGTACCAAGCTCCGGCCGGAGTCATACTTGCAAAATCGTTCCACCCAGAGTCAGAAACACATTGCTTCGATCGAAAGCTCCTCGGTGACGGTGATGGTTGGTGATCCGTTTTCTTTCACACTTGGTATTCTTTCACGATGAGACTCTGCCTGCTGTGTTCTAGCACCCGCGAGCCACTTGCGCGAGAATCGTACGCATTCTCTGAACATGCACACTTGTCCACCGGGGATGCTTGAAGTTATGCTTCTCCAAAAAGTCGCGATTGAGGAGCTGAGCTTGAGATAGTATTGACAGCTCTGACTAGACGTTCACAACCTCAATCCTCCAATGCCCATGTCCTCCGTGGGGCACTGTACTCCTATACGCGGACGCTGGCAAGACTGGCCAATTCTAATTCCCATCAGAGCGTTTTCACGCTCTCAATAAGGCATAAAACAATGATGCGCTCTGGGCTAGGCGATGCGAGAAGCTAGTTTCATGCCCGATAGAACTGCTGGGCTCATGCTCAGTCAGGTTAAGACATTAAAAGCATGCGACCTGAAAGAATGTCGAGTGGAAAAACAGTTTGCCCGGCTCGCTCAATAACGCAGATTTCAACACCATGTGAGTGAGGAGCAGCAATGCTAGCGATATTGACCACCTTGAGCTTCAAGATAACAGTACAGTATGGCTGGCTTTCCGTACAACCCAGAATGCTCGCTCCACAGTATCCGGAATTACAGATAAGCCTGTACGTTGAGTCAAAGTGCCGACATCGGCCAGGCTGCGTCGGAGTATCTGACGCCCTTCAGGTGCACTGCTCAAGCGTTGAGTCAGCAGACTCGTCACTCCTCTTGCCTTGATCTCCTTCGGCGTGGATACGTCCTGTGCAGAAATACGACGAAGAGTTCCCTGTGCTGCCCTACCTTGCCGTTGGTCAATTATTCCATCATCTATCCGTCAAAGTGTACTTCAAAGGAGCCCCAAGAATATGCGCCGTCAAATACTAGCGCATGTGATAGATTCACGTCGTGAGCAAGTAGACTTTGCAATGTAGCGTCCATCGGGCGCCCGGATAGTTCTTGATGCCACCGCCTTTTTGCAGAAGGAGTCGACATCTGACTCGATGGTCGCAGACTTTCTGCTAGCCCACCCATCTAGCGCGCGGATGATACCATGCGACTGGAAGCATTGATGGTAGAGGGTATCAGCTGCCGCCGTCAGCGTCATGAAGATTATCATCTGATCCATATGCGTGTAACAGTTGAGCGCTACACGTGTTTGTCATCAATGAATAATGCTAGCTACTTTGCATTACATAGTAGGAGTTGATCTTCCATTTTATCGGGTTGAGAAGTATTGTTGACGGTTCCGCTTTTTCTGCCAACCGTGTGACTGGGTCCTTGATCTAAGATACTGTTGAGCCCTTTACTGGATGACTACTCAACGTCATTCAGCTCAGCGGCATTTCCCAAGCTTTGATCCAATCATCAGAGTTAATACACCTCAAGAACCTGTCGCCATACATGTCTAATTCTCTACAGCCCTGATTTGGACGGTTGGCCATGTGCGGCCTCCCTAGGCCCGTCAACATGTTCTCACGGCCGTTGAGCGCTATTTGCTGGCTTCACATCCTCTGCCTTGCAGCTACTGCCCCTACAGAGCAGCATCCACTGATTGAGATACTACATTTCAAAGGAGATCTTGAAGCTCCTGACGCTTCCCACTCGCAGAAGCTTCACGGAAGATTTCTACATATTACAGGTTGGAGCGCTTGTCGTCATCCTCCAGTCACTGGTCTTTACTAACGTGCCCACCTCTGAATAGATTTCCATCTCGATCAATTTTACGAGTCCTACTCATCCACTGAGGCTGAGAAAGCCTGTCACAGAGGGACTGGGCCTGCTGGTACATTCGGCGCCGAAACCTCTGATTGCGACTCTCCTATATCCCTCATTAATGCAACATTCCATTGGATCGACAAGCACCTGAAAGATTCGATAGACTTTGTCATCTGGACTGGTGACTCCGCGCGTCATGACAGTGATGATGAGATTCCTAGGACAGAGGAACAAGTGATTGGGCTCAACCAGTTCATGGTGGAAAAATTTGTCGAGGTTTTCGGAAAGGAAGACGATGATGATGATCCTACAAATGACTTGATAATACCCGTCATACCGAACTTCGGAAACAACGACATCTTGCCTCATAACATTTTTACTCCTGGGCCAAATAGATGGACCAGAAAATTCTCCAAAATCTGGCGGAAACTGATCCCGGAGCCGCAGAGGCACAGCTTCGAAAGAGGTGGCTGGTTCTTCGTAGAGGTCATCCCTGAAAAGCTTGCTGTCTTCAGCATCAATACACTATATTTCTTCGATTCGAACACCGCCGTGGATGGCTGCGCCGATCCAACTGAGCCGGGTTATGAGCAGATGGAATGGCTACGCATACAGCTACAGTTTCTGAGACAGAGGGGCATGAAGGCCATTCTAACAGGTCATATACCACCTGCTAGAACCGAAAACAAACTCAGTTGGGATGAGACATGCTGGCATAAATATACTCTGTGGATGCACCAATATCGGGATGTCGTGGTTGGCTCAGTGTATGGGCATATGAACATCGACCATTTCATGTTTCAAGATTCGAAAGAGGTTGAGCAGAACGTCATGGACGGGGAAGTCGATGTGCGAATCCGGGCAGTGCTGGATGACGAGCTCACAATCCAGTCGTCTGCCGAGTATCTTTCTGATTTGCGTACCGGCTGGCGGAGACTGCCAAACTCAAATGTTTTGCACGAGTACACGGACGGTGAGAAGGAACATGGCAAGTCTCTGGAGACTTCACGAAGGAAGAAGAAAAAGGCCAAGAAACCCAAGAAGTCCAAGGAGGCAAGATACTTAGAGAAGATTGGCGGTGAGTGGGGCGAGCGGTATAGCCTGTCCCTGGTTAGTCCGAGCGTCGTGCCAAACTATTACCCGACAATGCGCGTGATCGAGTACAATATTAGTGGATTAGAGGGCTTCAGTTCTAGGGCTTCCGGAAAGCTTGTGGACACCCTCGGCTCGGGTGATCACGATATGTTGGGCGCGGATTCCCTTCGAGCAACATCACAAACGGGCAACAAAGCATCGGGGGAGGTAGTAAACAAGAAAAAGGACAAGACCAAAGGTCCAGGGAAAATGGGCAAAGATAACAAAAAGCACAAAGCCAAGAAGCCAAAATTCATCGCACCACTACCACCATCCAAATCGGCTCCTCCAGGCCCAGCTTATTCTCCTCAGACCTTCACTTGGATGAGTCTCACCCAGTACTTCGCCAATCTCACTACCATCAACAACGACTTCACCCCTTCTCCGTCAATATTGTCGGGTCTTGAACCTTCTCGCTTTTCTCAATCCTTAAACATCCCGCATGACCCAACCGTTGAAGAACAGCGCTGGCACGAAGGGAAGCACTCTGGTGAGAAACCACATCGTAAGAAGGCACACAAAGCATTCAAATATCAAGTCGAATATGACACCAGAACTGATCCAGTGCTCAATCTGACCGATCTGACAGTGAGGAGCTATATCGACCTCGCAAGTCGAATGGGCCATCTCAAATTGCCAAAGGTCTTTCCAATCAGTGTTCTGCCCGAACACGATATCTGCGATGGTCTTTCAGATAACGAGTTGGCGCCTGGTGATGCACAATCGTTAATTTGCGATGGAGTTATCGAGGCTTCACGGAAGGAAAGTAAAGGTGACAAGAAGAGGCGAAAAAGAAGGCGACAGAAGGAGAACGTAAAGCTGTGGCTCGCCTTCGTCAGAAAAGCTTTCGTTGGCTCTCGGGATGAAAAGGAATTGCGCGAAGATGTTGGAAGTGGTTGATGCTGACAGTCACAGGCACCAATATTGACATCTCCTGTATGATTTTATAGGTAAAATGAGGGTGGAAAACTGTCAACCAGGTCTTTGGATAACAAGCTATTGGAGTCTCAAGCCTCAAGGCTAACATGAACGGTCTGATTGATCCCCAGCGATGCAACACCCTGCCGTCGAGCGCAACTGAGGAGAAACATCAGGCAAAAAGAAGAAGAAATCGACATCGCGTACGGGAAGCCCAGAAGCCCAGCCCATATGGCGGCAGCGTGCACCTCGGAGGATTTTTGCGGCAATTTGGAAAAGGGCACAATAGATCAACGACGGAGTAATCGACCAGGGACGAAACATCACCAAACTCAATGATTGAAGTCTACTCCTGGTCATAGAGGGATCTCAGTAAGCAGCGACCAAGCCAAAGACTTTTCTTGTTGGAGGGCCTGGCCAAGATGAAATGCGTCCATCTCACCGATGCCCAGGTTTAGAGCACCAATTTCTCGTCCGTCACCTTTCGCAGACGCAGAGCATGGTAGAATCTCAAATATTCGTCATTTAGATTCGGGCGACTTTTCAAGCCCTCATTGGGTAGACAACGAGACGTGCCAAAGTGGCACATTGTCCCCTGTGCCCTTGGCTCCATCAGTTGCTATTATATACTAAATACTAACCTTTAATTTTCCACTGGATATGGACTTCAGAAGTCACTCGCACGCCTGCAAAGTGCATACTCCATGTTGGAAATTGTCAGGTTCTGGACGTTTGTCGCCCACCCGAGATATCATTGGCCCGGCAATACTCCTCCCCAAGTCTCTATCCACTATTCACGAGTCTCCATCCAAAAGAATCCAACACTTACTTTACACATTCCAACCCTTTTGTTTTTGTTGACCCCATTCTATCACACAGTTGCATCCACATCATGAGGCATACCTCATCGACACACCATGCCATAGCTGCTCTCATTGGATTCGGCGTTGTCCAACGGCTGGTACAGTGTCCAATGTTGGTCGACGATCATGGCAAATTTGACCGCCATTAACCTGTGTTCGCCGACTGCTATGGCAGCGATGGTTTCTTCGACAAAACCCAGGCCAAGGATCCTCCCAGTGGTGTTGACCTCCCGCAGAATTGTTGTGTAGAGCAGCAGGTGAGCGCACCTTCTTGCAACACTGACTCTTTTGGCAGTTAGCTCAAAAGCAAGGCTAACGACGGGCGGCGACAGAGTTCTGAAATTGGCAATATGCCTTTTCTCTGTGTGACTGAAACCTATCCCTAGTGATCAGCGAACACTCGGTTGGTACAACATCACTTTCTTGCCTTGCATTTTCTTCCTGTTGCGTTGCGACCGGCATCAAGCACCTCTAAATTACCAGTCTCTTTCTCAAAGAAGCCGGCACACCCAATTCAAGCGTTTTGCATGATGGGGCCAGAAGACACCACCTAAACTGTGGTTTCTCATTGCGGCGGAGCACCACTTATCACTTCAAAGATGGCTAGTAGCCCTCGGCAACGCTGATGCATCACTCTACAAGCTCGCCAGACCTCTTTTCATTCAGTACATCTATTTCCTCCGGTTTGGTCGATCTCGGCATGGCATGGCAGGAAAAATTTACTGCACTGATTCAAGGTCGACTCAATTTCTGGACTTGATACCTAGAGGCTACTTTTCCCACCTTTGATCAACGATTAAAGTATCTACATGCCATACAAGCCGTGAAGCAAGAAAATTGCAAATTGAGGTGTCGAATGCTCGTACTTTCGTTCTCTGATCTTTGCGCCCCGAGCATTCGTTCTTTCTCTTTTATAGCCCTCTCGAGTATGGCGATTCTGATCATTACTCCATTCGTACACATATATTATCAACATTCATTGTAATAACTTGCGAGCTATCAGGAATGGTAGCGGTACGACTACCCTAGGATCCTCTTGTGATATTCGCCAAGGTGATATCTACAAAGAATGTTATACAGGTGTCTATTGGTCCTCCCTGCTTAAGTTTTTTCCGTTGGTTGCAGTTAGGGAGTCGATCTTTCTCTTCAAGCTAATGAGTGACCTCCATGACCCATGCTCTGAGTCCCGCAATCCTCAAATTATCTCAACCCAGAAATTACGGGCCCAACTTCCAGCAAACGGTGCACAAGTGTCGCTGACAGAGATAGCAATTCAAAATGGTTCTGCATTCTCCCTCCCCTTGCGCTCAAGCTACCAAGCGTGCCCTTGTGCGTCCTTGCGATTTGCGATACCTTTCCCGGCATGTCAAAGAAAGCGGATTACCAAGTCAGCCTTCTACAATTGTTTTTCGCTGTATACTTATGTAGGTAGTGCGTCAAGCCGAAGAACTGGCGGTGCTCCTACGGCGCTGATAAGCGCAAGACAGTAAGTTCAGCACTAATTTTTGATGTCTTATCTCATGCTTCAGTGTGTCCCTATGCCGCAACGATTCAGCAAGCGGGTCAATACCCTGCTTGACTTCAGCACGCGTGGTATGAATAATGAGAACGCTGGAACCGATAAGTCTGGGCTCGCTTCGCGGGTTCGGCGCTGCCTGGCAGCCAGGTACGAGTGGCTGCGCGAAAACAAGCCGGCTTCTCGTCGGAGTCAAGCAATTCTGCTGGATATTGTCAGTGTTCTGTCCTACCCAGCTTTGATGACGGGTACCTCACTTCTCTGGACATGTTGTAATTGCTATGACGATAGTGTACCCTCGAAGCAAGATCGTTGATCCAGAAGTTGAATTACAAGATGCCGAGAAGAAACAGTACCAAGGGTGCCAAGACGAGTCGGTGGAAGCCTTCCACGCTGCACCACGATCAGGCAACCCATTGAGGGAGCATAGAACAGGCTTGGGGCTCGACTATGCAGCCATATCGATGGAAAAAGAATTGCTGAAGGCCTGAACGACGAACGGGACAATATTATGAAGGGCTACGGCATGGGAGAAAAGCTACGGAAAGCCATTTCGGACGGGAAATTACGAATAGATCATTCCTGCGAAGGATACCTCAACGTCTTCTCATCTATAAGACTGATCCTGGCAATTCAAGAGTTGTGCTACAGAATAGACATCAATTCCGAGAACATGATCAACTTCGGAAGCATGTAAGGGACAGCGATTCACTAGGCGATTAATGCCCGGTTTCCTGGCTCGCGAGAAACTCCCTTCCTAATTTCTTCCTAGCATGGTTTCCACAGCCAATCAGCTAAAGTAAAAGCTCGCAGTCTTGTGTAACAACAGGTGTGAAATTACCTACTATATAATATTACAACCGGTCAAACTCTTCATCTCTAACGCGGCGCCCTTGGCCGGAGGTGGTGGCAACATAACTCTACTCGACATCCGATTCAGCTGAGGGACAAAGGCTTTCTTTTACACTACTGGTGAGTAAAATACGTCAACATCTGAAATATGAGAGAAATGCAGGCAGATGCTCCTTTCCCATGCTTCACAGCCGTCAGCAGGAATGGCATACTACCAGATGGTAGCTTCGATAAAGTGTCAAGTGGAGGTCTATCTACCAGAGCTTTTCGAAGCGGAATGGCCTACCCGAATGCTCTCTTGTGAAGCGTGCCCAGCGACCTGGACAGTGATATTGGGAATCCTGCCTAGCATTATTTCATGCGATGTGGTATGTTCTGAATGGCTGAATACCGATTAAGACGCACGGCAAGGGCTCTGGCTATGCTGGATCCGCTGGCTGACGGGAAGCGCGTCCATTGGCAGATTGCATTACGAACACTTGTAAGAGAGTGAGTATAGATGCGTCCTCCACGGCGCTCTTTCGAAGCCACCAATCGAGTGCGCCACTATACAAATACACCACAATGAAGTCGATTCCAAGGAAATAGCTAAACGGAGAAATAATTGTTGAATGACTGGAGATCGCTATAGCAAATCCCTGTGTGGGATGGCTATCTTCGCAAGCAGTTCAGCTCTCTACATCATGCCAACCTAATGTTGGGAATTCCAGTCCCAAGATACGCTGAGCAATGTGAATGATTTAGGTCCCCGCTATTTCCGACGTTCGTCTGCAAAGTTACAGACGCTGATATATTGGACTTGGTTTGAGAATCACACCGTTCATTCGCCTCAGACTCCCGATCATATTCCATCCGGTTCCTTCTCTGGAACCAATCATGACTCACACGCCCAATCATCTATTGTGCAGGAGTCCGTAGGCATCTCCCGTCATTCCGCTTGTGTATCCCGGCACTCTCACCTGGTGCAGACAACAAAGTTGAAACAAGTGCTGTCACCACAGAAGAAGACGAAGTTAGGTCTTCAACTTGGGGAAGCCGAAGTCTAATACCAGATCGACCAGAAACACCACCACCATGTAATTCCCTACCAGGCCTCACCCTCGCCTTCTACTTTGCGTTGTTGGCTGCGCTAAAGGTTGTACTCTAACCGCCGTACTCGAGTTCACATCATTGTAGAAGACCATCTACCCGGCATGGACTCCATTCGGTCAGTGTTGCGCTTCACCGCCGGGCTAAACTGTTTTAAAGACATAGACGCTGACAGCGGTTGTCCCGTTATTCGTCTGTTCGGCGAGATCCAAGATTTCTGTCGCAGGAACATTGGTCGAAATCGCACGAACATTATTGAACTTGAGTGATGGCTAGCAACACTGGTGCCGAGTCTCGCAGAATACCCGATCGGAATCATTGCCTTCAGAGATGGAACATACAAGGTTGAAAGCTATTCTACTGCTGTTTTACAGCAACAGTACTTATTTGGAAGTTTAATCTCTCACGTAGATCTTATGGGCCCGTTAGCTGAAATCGAGCAGGGAACAGAACAGCTGGAAGTACAACATAAGTCTGGCAAACGTAGTGCGGTTCTATGGCGCCTGAACAGCAGTACATCACCAGAACAAACATTTCAAGGTCTTTCGATCTCAGGATACACAAGTTGGTTGTGCTTTGGACGCTACTGACGAAGAGAGCTAGGATGCCCCCAAAGTATCACATTCCTCTCATCGCAATGGTAAGCAATACTTGGGCAAAGGGCAAGATTGGCTGAACATCGAAGTATTTCTTGAGCTCGACCAGGCACATCACCTATTAGTCACCATAGCGTTGTACAACGCATACACCTCGGACAAGGAAATCGAGTACCTAGTTCCGGGAGGCACAGTGTCAGAGGACTCGGCGAAGCAATTTCATCTAGTCCTTGGATGGACAAAGCCCGCCGCCAAAGACTACATGTCCGTGAACGCGGATGACAATACTATGTGGCTTCCGTCGTACACTCATCTAACTACTTAGTACTCACTAAGGCGTGAGTGTAATCTGGCCGACATGTCGCAGCTTATGGAAAAGCGGAGGCGGAGACGGTTCTGGTTACGACTCAAGAACTCTACTCTTGTCAACGAAAGAGATTTGAGAAAGTCCAAGCACACATGGTTATATACTCAACAAGATGTTCCGCTGGTCTCTCATCTTGCGTCTTAATGAGGCCAAATATTTCTAGCGCTGATGCAGCAAGGTAGAGGTCGGCAAGCACACCATGATATGCTCGGCAAGGACTGTTCGATCCAGCACTTATGATGGAAATAGAGCGGAGAACAGCATTATCACCCCATTGCGGATGGAGTCAGTATGGTTGTAAGACAACAACTTTGTTCGGTTCGTCTATGTCTTAAAAATCGTCTCTTGTTTAATTCAGATCATTGTTACCACCCGTGGAAAGGGGTTTTCCAAAGTACTCGCCCATCCAAGCTTCAAACACACCAATGGCACCAAATCTTCGTTCATGTGGTGGTGGGCCTTAGTCGTCTGCTTTCGGAGGGTGCTGGCAGACGGGATTCGTTGGATCGTGCGTGCTGTGGTAAGTCGCGCATCTAAAGCCTGTTCCAACTACCATCACCAGCTTAACTCATCATACCACTGGCTCGCAGGATCTGGATCGTCGAAAGAGAGTTGGTCGCGAGAGAAAGTCCTTCTCTGTGAATCACCACAAGGTTTCCACACACGTGTATAGCGCTGCAATGGAGTTTGAGCTGGCTGACACTAAGAAAAGCCATACCACTCCAGAGCTCGAGAACTCATAGCTGTGCTGCTTGCTTGCGTGATTCTTGCGCGTCGCTACAGTCGACTCCGTTATGGTTCGTCTTCTATTCATGATAACCAGGAGAGTACTGTGGCTTGAATACCGAAAGTCAACATCGGCTACGATGGCAAGCAAGTACTACTTTGAAGAACAAAGAATCGACACTATTCTACTATTGATACTGACACAGAGTGTCACTTTTCTAGCCAGTCTCGAGACCATGGAACGGAAACCACGGTTGCTATACCTCGATTTGCTCGGCGCAAGGCCCGTAAATCGAAAATCTCACATGAGACCTCGATTGAAAATAAGAGCGATCACCCGCTCGCTATACCAAGTTCGAAGGACAAATCCAACGCCATGCTTATAATCGGCTTATGGATTGGGCTATGCATTTCGATACACAAACTTACGAACAGAAGCACATTTTCTGTATCGCGGGATGGCCGTAGATTCCAGGACTCCTCTTTCGCTTGATCTTCCAGGGGCATAGTCTTGCTTCAGTCTCCGCAATACGTCCCATCACAAGGCATAAGAGAGGCAGGAGGAAATTTACATTCCCAAGTATTTCGAGGACTGACGATATCATCTCAGCCTTCGCTGATATCAACGTCTTTAGGTACCAAGACCTTTTTCGACTTCTTTTCGAAGATTGGTAGGGGCGAGATTAATGTCAAGTAAGCCGCAGGATGAAAGGTTGCTGGCGCCCTGATCACTGGACATGCTTCTATCTATATATTTCTGTGCTCGTTCACGAGGACCCTCTAACGTGGAGCTACTGAAATCCACATAGTATATATGCTTTCACCACTGTTCATCCGACAAGTCCTTTCTTCGATAAATTTCTACGTTTTCTTGGTCGATCTCAACGGCAGGGTGTACTGAAATGACCCCATCTTCAGCGACTGCCTTAATGATGATAATGGTCATATCTACAAGTACAATGACGACATTCCTCCCTTCCTTGGACCCTATCAGTTTTGAGTGACAATTAGACCACTGCGCCGAACCGAATGTCCAAGAGAAACGCTTCCAACGCCTCGAAACCAGCGGCCACCTGTAAAGCGATCACGTAAGTACCTGGACCTTAAGTCTCTGACTTCATCTCACGCTGACTTGTTCAGGGAGTGCCAGCGCCTGACTCTATCCTTCCAAAAGGCGGCTCAATGTTCTGCCGCGAATGCTGGCAACGTTTGAAGGAGAGTCTGGACAAGAGGATGACGTGCACGCCTTGTTATCTCAACGTCTGTTACACAACATACTTACGCAAGCGGCTGCAAAGTCATTCTATTGAGACTACCTTGCGCGGTAGGCTACATGTCCCACATATTTCTGGAATTTGAGTGGTCGCAGATATCCCATGGAGAAATGCTCGCCACTCAATCAAGTTTATTGTCGAGTTAGAGTCGCTCTTTGTAATCAACATTGTTCTTTACAGCCTTGGATCAATTGGTTTGAAGTTTAAAGAACGACCACAATTATTTACGGAGCCAGTGTAGTTTCGGTCTCCGAGACGATGGACATAGCTCCACTGCCATCCAAAAAAGCAGCCACCTCCTCTAAGAGTAAAGCTGTGGCTGACAACGCAGACAGTGACAGCGAATCCTCAACTCTGTTTGCAAACAACTTCTCCGAAGGGGAGGAGGAAGAGGTAGAGCTGTCTCTGAAAGCGATTCAGGATGTCATCTGAAGTGGCGAATTAGTAGCGTTTAAAGAAGATGATAATGACAGAGCAGGTCTCCCAATGAAACCGGATTATGAAGAAGTAGAAGACGAACAAGATGAGTCGTCCCTTGAGCAGCTCGATGAGATGTTTCTGCTCAGCTCGGAAGCGAGATACACCGCTGGGTCTGCAACTCTATGTTCGTGCTGCTGTGTTGGCAGCAGAGCGTGCCACGTCTTCGTCGGCTGCGCATGGTCCTTTGATAGTGGCTATTTGTCTTTGGGTAAGCATCTGATACCCTCAATAGAAACGGCAGACTCGCAGAGTAGCGATACGTACTATAAAGGGCCGGCCCCAGCACCGATGGCTACTCGCTACCAGAATGTCGCCGTGGGTTGCGACCGTGTGTTGTTTGGCGGTGTTGGTATGTGTTGCACTGAGTCTTTACTGGCGGCAAACCAGCTCTTCGAGATGTTCACCATCTACGAGAAGACGAGCTACATACCTGTAAGGATCGGTTCGGATGCCCGAGGGACACCCAGGCGTGTGTTCACTTTGGGGAGAATTATTAGGGCGTGCGTGGGATGATAATCCGGTGGGACAATCATGATGGTATCAGCGTTGTCCGTGTGCCTGTGGCCGGTAGCAAGAGAAAGAACAAACGGAGTCGTGATGAAACCGAAGTCCAGCCTCTTCCTACTGGGAAACGCCTTCGCTTGGGCGATTAAAGGTTTGCACGAGGCAACCGAACTGAGAATGTAAATGCTGACAGAATGTTAGTTTGGGGCTCGAATCCATTGGCCTTCTTGGTTTGATTGAACTTGGCGTTTGAGGAACTGGGTTATCTGCACTGCTTTCTAGCCACGATGCCACTTTTGGCTATCTAATATTTACCATCATGCTTACGATGTGCGGTCGTAAGTGCTATGGTAGATGCAGTCACACCTTCAGGCACTATTACAGATACCGGCTCACTTTAATAGCGTTGCTGCTTACGTTCGTGGCTCTCGGTTTCTACGCAGTGGCTTTTCTCTCTGTGGTTTTCTGTTGTCTGGCACTCTGGCTACCCCACTGTAGGCGCCGTATCGAATTCAGTGAAGAGCCGATAACACTAAGATCTCTACCCTTTTCCAACTAAAATCTTTCGCGGAGAACCCCATAAATGACAGGCCTCAGACATAAGAAAAACATCCTTTTCTATAATTAGTGGGTTATTCCGCCATTGCTGCCGGAACACACACGCAGACTGGACAAGTCCAAAGGTGAGCTCAGTCTCTGCCTATACCATGCCTTCATCGGTACTTACATCATTCGAGAGTCATCGACGCCTTCAGAAGACCTACTCGAGTTCCGTCGAATCGAGAGAAATCCCGTTAGCCCCAAAATTTGATAAGTTGTCTTAGAGAAGAGTGTCTCCCACTGGTATGTCTACCCAATTGGATCTTTCCTTCCGATATCATCATCATAAAAAAACGACGCGAGTTCTACAGCTCCGTCATCGGCAAGCAGTATTACTGTGAGCCCCTGATCCTGAACTGACAGCTTGTCATTGGGTCGACGGTAAGATTTCTTACTTCAGACGGGCAAGGAGAACTTAGTCTCGGTGCAGAGCTAGCTGTTAAAGGACTGGAGGGCAGGCTCCTACAGGATTGACATGCAAGCTGCATTCTACCACTATACTTGAAGCAAATTATTATCCAATCATACCATTTTTATTAGACCACAGCGCCGGAATGGTCCATCCTATGTGGGTCTTCTGGTTCTTCCAACCCCCTCGCTCTAACCCAACTTGAAGTACAAGATGTCCTTCGTCTTCTCGATACCTTCAAGAACCTAAATTACTATATTCTTGGATTCCTCTTTCGCGAGTGATGTCTGGAAAATTCGCTCTCTAAAAGAGCTGAAATTACAGATCAAGACAGTTTAGATATCTTTATCTAATTCGAAATTGCGACATTGGACCATAACGTGCTGCAACACTCAAGGTTGCACACTGGGCTACTACGTTTCTCTTTCATTGCTGAAAGCTCTACCATCTCTAGAATAACGAGTTACGGGAAACGCCACATAAACCCTACAGTCAGATTCTCGCATGTGAAGCCTCAGAGTGTCATCTGTCTCAAGACAAATCAATGATATTGATTGCGAAGATTTCTTCGTTTGTGCTGCGTTCTATGTTATCTTCAAAGATGCGCCCGTCTCCGAGAACCACAGGCAGGAAAGTGGTCTGCAAGCTCTATCAGCGTTTTGGCCAGATCAATGTGGGAAATCTTGCTGGCATTCCATGCTGTACAAGTGGCACTGAGCCTAGTACCAACAACGCAGGAATGGACAGCGCCAAGCTAATTTCCAGATCAAGCAACAAGGCTCGTAGCAAGCGAAAGACTGCTGGCGGGGTTGAAAATAGTTGAGATGGCTCTGAAAATACATACCAGATAAAGCGGCGGAAGGAGAAGAAGCCTCTAGGTATGGAAACATTAAGTCGCGTATTGAGAAACGCTGTGATGACAGCAATAATGCGATGACAGAAACGATGCGATGACAGCAATAATTTGGGAGACGAGAATATGTTCTCAGATGCAATCCCAGCAGACTCTGGCGATGCTAAGAACCCTTTGGACGACGAGGAATCAGTCGGCAACCAGCAACGTCAGACTCCAAAATCGCTTGTCGTCTTGATCGATATGACCTCTCGAAATAATACCTCCTCAGAAGGCTTACAGAGATAACGGCAATACAGGGTACTTCTGAGTCTCTACAGTTCTTGGGCGAACCATGCACAGAGTCGAGACCTGCTTTAGCCTATATCGCTGTTTCGCACTTTTGGGCAGCACAGAGACAATGCCATTTTAAAGCACGCGGAGCTCGCAACTTCTTACATGGTCATTAAGAACGGATCGATCAACGTTGTGTACCTGGAACACTGCCTTGTCGTAGAGACATGTCCCTTCACTGAAAAAGCTCTCAAGAAGCTGAGGAAATCCACTTCGATATAATGAGAGAACGTCGAGAGAATCATGTGTGGCATGCGTCAATTTATGCTTCAAGGTATATTTGTGAGAGCGCTGTGGGCGGACAAAGTGGACATAAGAACCGAATACAGTCACTGCGAGCTTGAGTGAGTACTGAGTACAAAGATTTAGTCGAAGGAATAGGTAGCTATCAGAGAGTTTGTACTTGCAGAGACCATGTGATTTTGGGCTGCAATGGAGAGACATACATTTTTATCTGACGTTAGCAGCAAGAGTTGCACAGAAATCTCTGGATTTGTCTATGTCGATGGGAATTTTAACTTCATCCAGGCTACATCGAGCTAGTGAGCACATACTCTGAGGACAGGAACCCTGGCAAACACCAGCGGAACATCTCGCGAAAGATAATGTTAAAGACCCACCGCTGTATGCACGGCAATAAAGCTCAAGAAGAACCCTTTGGGGTCCCAGTGAGAGAGCAGTACCTCACAGATGAGATATGGAGATTTCCGAACGACGTGACCTAGCTCATGGGTGGAGAAACGAAAATTGAAGATGGGCGAATCGTATTCGCGTAAGTTCTGCAGAGCCCTTGCTATCCTACTCGTTCTATAGCTGACACCTGTTAGCGACGATGAATCTAGATTGGAGAAGATGGACTCTAGAAGCGGTCCGAATTATTTGGATGCAGCTGGTAGCCTTGCCAAGGCATAATGGGATCTCTGACAAGAAGTCATAGCTTCATCGCAGAGAAAGCCATCTCACATAGTAGAACTGACTGCGCAATGGCGCACTAGCGGATATGGGCTTTACCATTGGAGTTTGTGCTTACCTACGATATTCAAGGCTCTCCTCTCTGCCCGTGTCTCACTTGGTTGGGAGCGATTCAGTACATGACGCGCACTTCTATTGAGAATCAGTCACTCCCTACCCTAGCGCTGTAAGTTTTTTGCAGCAGTATACTACAGTGTCTAAGCCGAAATTTATGCCCAGGCTACATTCGACGCCATCACGAACGAATACATGAAAACGCACCTCAACGAGGCTTACCGAACCTGCAAGCTGCTAGAAAAGACAAAAGGTTGGGAGATCTGGCCGCGAGTCCATAAGGAGAAAATTTCTGCCACTGTGTGGCGTATCATCATGGAGCGTAAGGATGCGGAGCTGAAGAAGCCTGGGCCTTTTTAGGGTCGAAATATTATACATTTGGAGGGCTATGTTGGGGGGATATCGGTGCTCGAATGAGCCAGCATCGTTAAGGTCAATGGAATCGCCATATCTTGAAGGATCAATTACTTCTATTGTCTGTAGCGAGTTGACACATATGATTCATCAACACCGACGCGCATGCGGCAACTGCAGAGCTGGACGACAAGAAAGATAAGATCAAGAGAACCGTCGTGTTCTTTTCCGCACCCCGTGACTCCGAGAGCAACTTTCTGCAATTTTAGATCACTCCGCAGAATTTTTAGAGTCTAAAATCGACATCAAAACTACCAGAGTGGGTAGCAAGGACAACCTTGCAGATATATTTACCAATGCCTTGCCTCGGCCACGGTTCGAAAAGCTGGTCAAGAAAAAAGGATTGGTCAGAGGCAGCCGCGGAGATGACTCGACAAGAGTGCTGAATTGAGCGAGGGTGTTAATTTGTCTGATCAGCACAATGTCTTCGTGTCACTTGGTTGATAGCTGCGTTTGCTGTTTGGCATTACTTACTGTTGATAATATAGATTCTTTTGTCGTTCTCGTCTACTTGAGTGTACTCAGATCTTTGGTAATGTTGGATATCTTAGCTGGGGTCAATAAGCCGTTTACTCAATGTTTAATTGTACGTAGGTACATAAAACAGGCCTGTGATCCAAGACAGATGATGTCGGAACGATGCATGCACTCCTTTGATACCTCCACTGGACCCATCAATAGCATGCCAGTCTCATCGCGAATCCGCTTCGTTCGGGAAAATGTCTTTCTGTATCTGTGTTGTCGAGTATCTAAGCCACTTGTAGAGTTACGTTAGTAGTATAGTGCGAAAAAATTAAATCTCCCACAAGACAGACCTACCTGTAGTGGTTTTCATTCTCACTTCCTGTCACGGTCCTAGCATGAATTCTGACCGAATCCCGGATGCACAGCTACCCGGACTGCCGTTCAACACTTCGATACTTATGGGTGGTGGGGTGGTGTTGACTGTAGTGTAGCTAGGTACCCGGACCGACCTGGAGCCTACGTATATCTAGCTGGAGTTCACAGCTAAGCCTCTCTTTCTTCTTCTTTATGATTCGTCTTGTATCCAGGACAACACTCCTAGGCAGCTCATATCATCACGTGTCACCAACCACGCTTCAATCCTGACACTCTGTCTATCAAAGTTATCTTATCGGGATTGCGACAAAGGAATTGAGAATTGGTCGACTATACAATGGTCGCCTCAGATCCCTCCTGTCGCCGTCGTGAATCGTCAACATCGAGTAGTGGCAGCTCCTTCCCTTTTCTATCGCCAATCGACCAGGTTACGATTACTGGCATTCTGGACGACATCGAGGAATGGTGTCCACTCTTGGAGCGCCTACGCCATAACGAGTTCCAATTCCGCAAGCTGTGGCTTTTCCTGGATCGGAAGATCGATCGTCTGATGACTTGGGGTCCGATTGGTACTGACGAGCACCAATTTGACGTCCTCGAGCGCTTGACGAAGCTTAAAGAGGGTCCTCTCGGAGCTACTACTACGCTCGATGAGGCCATCGAGCAGCGACTTGAAGCATTGACTGAGAACCATTGTGGCGAGCAATGTTGTGGTAGATCAGGATGTCGGGTGGGTTGTTTAGATCCCAGTCTTTCGTTTACTTACACCATCTCACAGAGAACACTACCCTTGTCGGCTTGGTACCCACAGCTCAAGGTTCAGATCAACAATCCCGATGGCTCCTTCGAAAACCCAGATCAGCCTCATTTCCGCATAAAGCGCAGCAACTTCATACTTGAGGAGTGGGACCACGATATAATGGTGTGGTGGAGGATGCTCACAAAGCAGAACGTGACATCGATAGACCATGAGCGAGCTGCGGAAGAGGTCGTTGTGCATGTCGACAATGGTGACGTGTGGCATCTCACCTTTGAGAATACCGCAGAGACCCGAGCAGCAGTGGTATACCTGATGATCTAAGACCCTCGGGGGCTCGAAGAATACTCAGATCTCCGGAATAGCAGGCAGGTGTCGATTAACTTCGAGGAATAGCTTGAGAATTGAAATAGTGCATGCTGTCACAAGAAGTTGTTTGGTCAATCGCGGCCGATGGGTCGTACATGCCTAGATTGCACGCCACTATTGAACAATGACATTTTACATGCGACACCCTAGTATAACTCAAGGACTATCATGACTGCGAATTAGCGCCACGGGCATCCTCGCGAAGCCGCCAAAGGTCAGTGCAGTACTACCAGTGTCTAGCTCGGCATTCAAGTTCTGCTCGTACGATATAGTAGACTACCATACCATGTTATGTCCCAGCTTGGGGGAGACGCTGATGCAAGCAACGACATGTTTCGGCCCATCAGCGACCCTATTACATTTGGTGCATCAACCACGACGACACCACCAAAGCAGCTGATGCTCATGTTCACTTCGCCGTGTCGCGTATTCTGGTACGGCACTGTTTAACGACCGAGGCCGCAAATTCCGCGTCTCGGGGCACTTCACTCGCAGTCGCTATATGTCCCCAATCAATCACAACTAGAGCATGCGTTGAGCCCAAAATCACCTCAAAGTCAATGATGAATGTGATCGTCAAATCCAAGCCGGGCCTCCCTCCTTCCGTAGGTTCCGAAATTTAGGCTCCGCGAATTAATATTCTCTGATGACCCCAATGGCTAGTAATGCGACTGAATAGGAGTGGGCTCGTGAAGACATGCTTAGCAACCAGGCGTTGAATTCGGAGATACCAACTGCCAATAAACCAAATCGCAGAGACGAGGGCACGAGTAGCTTAATTCATACCAATCATACCAGCATTGTTGCAATTGCTCTGGATCTTGGCAGGTCTCCTGGGTGAGGACCATGACGCGTGCGCAGTCAATGGTATTTGGGGAATGCTGTAAGTCCAACCCATAGCCTATTCCGTACATGTCCTGGATCCCACCTTCCATCTGCCGTCAGGGGTAGATATGGCTTAGCTGACATGTGTTTGCCTGGTTACAATGCACGTCGAAATCATCGTTGAGGGCATTCTAGATTGGCCTTTCCGTAGGCGCTGGAAGTTCGGAAGGTTCATCGCGGAGCAGGGTAAGCTGTTAACGGTGGAGTAGATGCCGAACAAGGCGTTGAAAGGGAACTCATAGCATAGAATAGCCGCATGATCTAGAGCTTGTCTGCGAGATCATCGCTCCTCAATGCATCCACTGTCAAGCTAGTAGCCTCGTCTGTTCTCCCACGGCCTGGACCTCTGCACCTTCAGCTAAACGTTTGGGTTTCGAGGAGTACCAGAAACGCGTAGCATCCCATTTGCTCCTCAAGTCGTGCTTCATCCGCTCTGTGTATGACTTTCTTGCCTTCCATACTCGTCTCAGCCGCCTCGAAAGACTTAATGTAGCCCAGATGAGAAGTCCAAGCGCTGTGGTCGACAGCACCGCAACGATAACCGTCAGAAACGTCAAGGTTGATATCTCGCAGCCAGTACCTTTGGCACGAAGTTCCCATCGTTCGCCCGAGAGTGGACATATACCAGGCCTTCCAATGGGTGCTAGGATAGGGATCGGCCAGTCGTTCGCGATGCATGAGGAAGACTGCGGCGGAAGTCATTGGCTATGGTAAGCGATCAAGAGCCCATCAAGATTACCTGTTTGAGATCCGAGAGTAGGACGAGGAGCTCAACATACGATGGCACACCAGCTGCAAGGATCAGTGGTTTCTAAGCAAGAAGGGCAGTCTTGCAGGCGCCAGCACCGCTTGAGGAGAAAGTCGGCGTTGCTCCAAGGCGATTGCAATGAAGAGATATTGACCGGGCTTGGGGCCGGTAATTGCTCGACCATGGCGAGCGTAGGGCGTGTGCGCTGCTGTCATGAAAGTGAATGGTTTGCGAGGTTATCTATCCAACTTTCAGGGTGGAAGTTCGGACAGGACACTCCATGTCCTGGATTGAAGAGCACCTTGATTTCACGACCAGCTCGCCTAGGGACCTAATCTGTGGAAATTCAAACGCTCTACACATTACATGCATGCTCTCTCGAAATCGGCCTTACTGTATTGTGAGAATGGCTGGTCAGACTACATTAGTATTTGTTGTATTCCCATTCATCGCTCTCGCTGGACGCGAGCTGCGAGGCAGGATGCTGAGAGGGTAGCTTAGGAGCAAATCACGGTCATGCAAGCCAATGCTGCCGGCAGTTCCTGTAGCTAAACATGTGGCCTTCACCTGCTATCATACTCTGGCACCGAGATACAGCCTAGGCGGGTGAAGCGCGCGATAAGCAGAGAATAAATCGTAGGATGAATCTCAAACCTTTCAACCCGCAGCTCTCCAAAGTCGTTATCTAGTATCTCAATATACTTCCACTATCAGCGCTTGAGCGGTTCACTCAACATGCCTGAGATACCGGGCGGGTTCCCATGTATGGCTTACGGTCATGCCCTCATACTTGCCCTATGTCTGGTCACCGGCTGGCTCTTGTACGGCGCGATATGGCGTTTGTACCTGTCTCCCATTGCGGGTTTCCCAGGCCCAAGATTCGCAGCACTTACCTTTTGGAATGAATTCTATTACGATGTCATACGCAAAGGCCAGTACACCTGGAAGATTGTGGATTACCACAAGAAATACGGTTTTCCTCAGCAGTCCCCAACTTTCTGCCTCAGGAACCCACTGACATGTCAAGGCCCCATTATCCGCATCAACCCCTATGAGCTTCATATTTATGATCCGCAATTCTACGAGGTCCTGTATGTTGGAGGCAGTAAGCGCAAATCCGACAAGTGGTTCTGGTCGGTATGTGACGATTTCATACTCAGTGGCGTCAATTACCCCTAACGGAAGCATTCTGACGAGATCATTAGATGCGGATGTTTGGCTTCAATGACGTTTCGACCTTCGACACCCTGGACCATGATGCACACCGGATGCGACGTGAGCCCTGGAACCCATATTTCTCCAAGCAACAGGTGTCCCGCCTTCAGCCAACGTTCATACAACCGCTGGTGGACAAGTTCTGTGACCGCCTTGCTGAATATCAGGCCGCTAAGAAACCAGTTACCATGATCTATGCTTTCGCAAACCTGACTTCTGATATTATTTCCGAGTACAGCTTCTCGAAAGGCTACGGTAATCTCGAAAGACCTTACTTTCATGGCGATGATTACAATGCCTGGATGGCTCTAAGCAAGACAAGCCACCTCCTCAAACAGTTCGGCTGGCTTTTCCCGATGATGTACTCGTTTCCTCTCTGGGTCACCAGATATACAAGCCCGGAAACATATCGCGTTCTATGTCAGCAGAATGACCTTTTCCAGCAAGCTCAAGAAGCTATATCGCAGCGCAACCGTATGGAAATAAAAGAGACGACCGGTTGCGTGCCGATGATGCAAGCCTTCTTGAACTCCAACCTGCCTAAGTCGGAGAAGGCTGCAGCCCGGATGAAAGCCGAAGCGCAGTCTGCCATCTCCGCAGGAACCTTGACCACGAGCCACGCTCTCAAAGTAGCTACCTACCATGTACTGGCTAACCCGCCGATATTGACAAAATTGATGGACGAATTGTATCAAGTGGGGGTTAAGGCGGGCTCGCCGCGTAACCTGCAGCAGCTGGAGCAGATGCCATACCTTATGGCGATCTGGTACGAGAGCCTTCGTCACTTCCACGGGGCTTGCCATCGCCTACAACGTATCTTCCCAGATGCTGCGTTACGTTACAAAGAGTGGGTCATACCGCCAGGGACCCCGGTGGGCATGACATCGCTGCATGTTCATGAAGACGAGGACATATTCCCTGATCACTACGCCTTCAATCTAGAACGCTGGCTGCCGTTGCAGACGGAGGGGCAGAGGCTGCTCAAGTATATGTTTGCGTTCGGCGCCGGTAGTAGGTCTTGCGTTGGCCGCGAGCTGGGAAAAGCAGAGTTCTTGACGACGATGGCTACAATGTTCCAGAGATTTGGGAAGGATATGGAACTTTATGATACATACAGGGAGAGGGACATTGACATCAAGCACGACTATTTCAATCCAGCTCCAAGTGACGAGAGTAATGGGTTGATGGTTTTCTTCAATAAGAAGTAAGCGGCGAGTCTTCGTCGTTGTGCCAGTGTAACAGGTATTCAAGAGCACTTCTAGGTATGCAAGAGCACTCGTTGGTTCGGGCCTCATAACGTGTGATTTCTCGGACTGCGCAATATTCCCGCTAACCTTTTTCGTGGCCATATCAGCTAACAAAGAACTCGTTGTCAAAACAATCGGTGACATCTAGGGATAAAGACTGATATGAGAGCAACGAGACCGAACAAGAGGCAGAGCCTTTTGTCTATTCACCAAAGAAACAATAGAGTTGTAAGTCCAGCCTTCAATATAAAAGGCCTCCGTTCGCAAAGAACATATCCCCATCAATTCCCAAAGCCGCAAAACCTCCACATACTGTCCTATCAACCATCTACCAAAAACCAACACAGCTCAAACACGGACTTCCAAGACCGGACCTTCCACCATGTGTCACAACTGTTCCGTGGGCGGATTAACCAGCGCGCAGGCGAAAATGGACCCCAAGCGCCTCCTAGAGCTCGAACGACGCATGGCCGCCCCTCGCGAGCAACCTATCGTCAACAACGCAGTCGATGACGCAAGCCTCGACGCCGTCCAAAAAGAGTGGCAAGCATCGGAAAGCTACTCTGCGGCCCTCACCCTCAGCCGCCTGTCCATCAACGGCGAACGCAATTGCAGCATCCATCACATGGGTCCCTTGGACCCCGAGTCCGAGGGCCTTGTAGCTGGACTTCTCGAACTCCACGACTATGGCCTGCTGACCCACAACTCGCAGCCCTTCGAGCGCCTGCGGCCCGAGATTATGCAGCAGGGAGGCGGGTTCTGGGCCCAGGTGCGGCAGAGACCTTATCTCAGCTTCCTGATCCCGCAGCGCGATCGCATCCCGAAGGAATCTGTGGATAGGTTCTGCGATTTGCTGATGGCACATCCTAAGATTGTCACACGGATCACGGAGGCCGGGAAGCCCATGCGTACGAATCTCGAAAAGAGCCATGCGGTCACGGTGGAGCGTGTGGCATTGACTATTAAGGAGTTCTATGCTGAACCTTGGACTGGTGTTACGCACCTCCATCCATGGGACATTATAGGTCCCGAACATCAGGACTGTGATGTTGAAGCTATTACTCGAGCAGAGCCTTTGGATGTTGCGATTGCGGCGAGGAGCTGGGACGAGGATGTGGACTTGATTGCGCTCGTCAAGGATGTTGCGAAAGAGGCTTGTATTGGACCGGTCTACGCTGAGCAAGCTCGGCGCCGTTTCTCTTCTAGGTTGACAAAGCACTCCAAATATGTAGTATAGGTGAACGAATGGGAAGATAGATATCCGCTGGTTTGACATTTGGCGGTTGCATAATGGTTGCGACTTTTGGAAAACAAATTCCCCTCACCACACAGCTCAATGCAAATTGGAAGTTGGATATCTCGTGCCATCTAGATGCAAAACTGCTTGTTGATAGTTCAAAGTGATTGCCCTATCTTATACTACAACTTTTTGTATACATTACTTTGTTTAATAGAATGTTAACCAAGAGTTCAAAAAATCCATGGATATGCGCTAGTGACAGGGATAATCAAGTCGAAATAAAAAAACGTCAACAACTTTGCACTTATACAATCAATATGTATAAAAACAAAAGCTGTCGACTCGCAATGTATAGAGCTTTAATATGAGCCTCGAAGATTCAATGTGCGACCTATTTTGATAAAGTCGAACCTTTGAGGTGGGGAAAATTGTTTTCCCGAAAGTCGCATCTATTATGCAATCGCCAAATGTTCGCATGGAAGAACAGGGGATCCTGCCCACTCTCGCCGCAGGTTTGGCTCTTCATATCTTGATCTGACTTTCAAGATATGCCTGGTGGTTGATCTGACTTCGAAGGTATGCCCGATGATTTTGTATGCTGTTGATGAAGGCCTTCCGATGTCTCAAGAATTTCAGCCTGGGCATGCCCTTCTGTGCGTTCAGCCGCAACCACCTGAGCCATACGGCCTCTTCCTTAAAATGGTGACCCTCATCGACCAGCTCGTACTCGCCTTTGATGTTCCATTGCCATTCGCTCATCTTCTTGATAGCAACGGAGCTAATCCTGATCGGGCGGTCCTCCGGTTCGCGTAGACCATTGTATAGTAACGCCGTTCATATGTCCATTACAATGTGGCACTCCTCTCTACAAGCATGGCGTATTCGGCGCAAGAGCTCGATGTTGGCGATCATTACATCTTCGGAGACACGGAGTGTGAGAGTTCTGAGACCACAGAGGACCTTTGATAATTCGATTCCAAAAGTACTTGAATCGCTCAATTGGATGACCGTCTTAGCGCTTTTGGACCACGTAGTGGCAATTTCCACATTGCGGAGGTATTGGCGATCCTGGGTTAGGCGTCGGTGGAAGCGGAAGAGGTCGATCCAGCAGTCTTCGCCCAAGAATTGGAAAGTGTTGTGTCCGTAGAGCAATGCGGCCGCTTCTTCACGAATGGTCCTACTGACGCACAAAAGGCCTGCATCGATGGTGAATCTTTCCATCGGGGAGCGACCAATGCGAGGTGTAAGCTGCTCCGGTTCAGGATTGTCAAAGAATTGGGCTTCGGACAATCGCACACCGTCGGAAGCGCATGGCTCGTCGACCATGATAGGAATCGGTGTTTCGTTGACTAGACATAGACGGTAGATTTCGTGACGTATCTCAATTGGCAGGTTTCCCAATCGAAAGGGTTGCTGGACGGGACGGCGAGCCGGCCTTGCAGGCGTGGACGTCGAAGCACCTCCTGGCTGTCTGGCAGCTCTCCCTTCACTAGACATCGCTAAAGAAGCGGCCGCCAGAGTAGGCGGTGACTACTATACTCAGCACAACGCCGTGAGATAGGAGGACTTGACTCGTCGTTGAAGCTAGCTCTATGATCCCTGCCAATACGCTTGCGCCGAAAAGGAATGGCCTAGGGTTAACCGGCTCAAAACAACGTCCTGTTGGAAACCCTGCCACGCCTCTCTGCACAGACATCTTTCTTTATGCCCCAATGCTCGTTCCAGTCCCTCTAATCCTCATCTGCGCTCTGATTGGAACATCCAACAAGGTCGCTCATCAGTGCGCAATTAGCAGACTCGTCTTGAGGCGGTCCTTCAGAGCTTAAGGTCTGTGATCCTTGGGCTTTGCTAGATGTTTGGGACGCCGAGAGCCCTGTAGAGCTTCGAGGTCCAGTCGTGTGTTGCAAAGGCTGGAACCAACAATGATATGATGGAGCTCATAGAATCTCATACCCCAACAACAGGGTCAATGGCGACTCGGAGAGAGCCTGAAGCTCGGGGGAAAAGACGTCGAGCCGAAATCACTTAATGGTCGCTTGGACCGTTTATTTGACGCAAGATAGTCGCGATGGTGGCGTGCTTCCCCACTGGAAAATTTGTCGAGAAGGGCATCGTGCCTGCTCTGTGCTTCGTGAAGATCCTTCTCCAACTTCCGCCTGTGACAGAGTGTTCAATGCTGCTGTGGTGCGCTTTGGTGGGGACCTCAGTACTTTCTCCGCGATGCATAAGCGTTGATGGCTCTAGTCTTTGATGTATGTTTCGAGTATGTGTTGAACTCTCGGTCTGTTTACCGTAGATATCGGGTGGCTTCTCCTATTGCGGAGTTTCAAGCAGAGATGCGCACTGTGCTCTCGAAACCGTTCCCATCGAGATGAGGGCCTCATCAGTACTTCAACTCTTTAAAGTAATACCTCGTGTTGTACGCGAAGTTCAACTTTTTGTGTCGTAAGGACTCTTGCTTCCCAGCTATGGCACCTGGAGAACATTCCAGTATGTTGCAACCGCCGGCATTGACGACCATGGAAATTGAAGAAAGAGAGCGGGACGGAGAAGCCACTGGACAATCCGACGATAGCCAAGTAGCACCCAAGGAATGGTACTATTCGGATCTCGATAAAACTGTCGAGTACATCTCTGCGGAACTTACTCGAGAAAATCCGAATCGCTACAATGCTCCGACCATCCCTTCTCCACCTTTCCAGGTTGGTTTTCAGATACCTCCGGGGACACACTTCTTCCTACCACGACATGCGGATGACGGCCTCAGCTCTGAGATATTGCACTCCCTCATGAACCAAGATCGGACGCCTGAAGGTCTTCTGCGATTGTTGCTGCTCCATCATGTGCCTGTTGAGAGATTACAGGTCCCCTTCTCCGACGAGAATCGCACTCCAGAAGACTTGTGTACCTCTTTCTATTGTCCCATCACAGTTGAACGTAAGTCTGCCACACAGCTATTCCTGGTGCTTGACTCTTTATCCAGGCGAGCTTGGATTACTCATCCGGTATCCTTACTTTTCAGGTCATCTGATAATGGGAACCTGTTGGCATCAACAATACTGACCTCACAAACCTATAGACCGAGAGAGACGATACGTTCATAATGGCAAAGGTATCCCTTGGGCACAGCGGGAGGCGTTGCGAAGCCTCGGCCTTCAGAACATCTGGGGCGAGAGTAATCCTCCACCGTTCATATGGCAAGCCTTTTCGAGACTTGCGACTGGGACGAACGACGAGAATGATGATGATGTCGTCTTCCAATTCCTTCGCACAGTAAGTCGTATCTCCGGTGCATACATCTTACCCTGAGACTCAAATGCTGACAGTCGGTCTTTGCAGCACGGTAAAAGGATCGGCCCCACCCATGTGTGTTTCGAAGATACTGATCGAAGCAATAGTGCACCCATACATCCCTTTCGAGGGTCCTGACCTTCCTGGTTTCGATGGTTAGCAATACAACAGACAAGTGGGCTTCGAAAGTCTTCAGGCATGCAAGTTCACGCAGAAGAAGTATTAACAGGAATGAAAGTAATTAGGACTATCCTAGATGCTGTGTGCTAGATCCAAATGCGTGCAAAGTCGTTAAGGTTTGTGCTAAATACTAAAGGTCGCGGAGTACCAACCCTTCATCAGTGTCTGCACTGCTTCATCAATTCGTAAAAGACTCAAAACGGAGGATTCATAGCGTCCCCAGCAGAAAAGGCAATCGCAAGCGTGCGTATCTGGACTTGGTAAGTATTTATCAAAGTCTCCTAGGGTGTCACAAACCTCAAAATCGTCGTTCCACCTTCTCTCACTCCTTTTTCCTTATTTCTCCGACCAAAACCAACCGAAATCAGCAACCACGCCACCATCCTTCAACCTGACAAGGTCTCCAGTAGACCGCCACTCCGCTGCTCGTATTCGGCCATCGACGTGTTGTAGGCCTCCTCGGCCTCTTCACCTTCCAGGAAGTGGTAGGCGTTCTTTCCCGATCCCATAGCCTTCAGCTTTGCTTTCTGCCCAGGTGGGCCCTCGATATGCTTTCTCAGCTGCTCTTTAGATGGCAAGGGATCGATGAGCTGGCTCCGCTTACAGCCAGCAACAGAGCACAGGATACTTCGCTTCGGCCCTAGCTGCGGAGGTACAAGGATATTCTCTTTCGTGAAACGCACGTTGCAGAAGCGTTCACCTTCCTCGATCTCCTCCAGGAAGTGCGTTAGCACTGCGGCGTGGGTTAGTATAAGATCGCCAGGTTCTTGTTCGATCTTCGTCTCGATCTCACGGAACACGATGTGTCCGCCCTTGAGCTTGCCCTTGGTCCAGCAATTGGTGGTAGTCCAATTGTCCCGCGCGTCGCCCGTGTCCTTATGTGGACCGACATTGACATTGACGAGGAGGACCAGTCCCGATTGGCACGCTTGCGGCCCCTGGTACATGTGCTTGAGCTCCTTCTCGCCGAGCTCCTGGTACCGGTCGTGAAGTTGCTGATACTTTGCCGGATCGAGGACCGAAATCCATTTCGACACTTGGTTGTGCTCCCAAGTTGTCGCCTCCACATACTTGGCCAATTTCTGCTGGCGGAGCGGCGACTTTGGCTGGCTGTGGCTATGGAGCATTCGGCCCCATGCCTCCCGACCCTTCACGTATTGCAGCATGAGATGCTGGACAAGATGTTAGCCAACGTGTCTGAATAAGTTCATCAAAGGCTTGAAAAAACGCATTAACGGAATGGCCATGGACTGGATGACCAGGGCCTGCCCATCGGCAAACAGGCAATCAGTCAATCAGTTGCGTTAGTCCAGAGAGCATACATTCAACGAAGGTGGAACAATGCACGAAGGGAATGTTAAAACTTACCAGGCGGCCCCAAGCTTTGCCTTTCTGACGCCATTTTCGTCGCTGCTCTGCGTGATTTGCTATGCGTGAGTCCTTCACTCCAGGAGGAATGGGAGGGTATGCGGCGACGAGCTCCTGGATCGAGCTCGTTGATTGGCTGGCAAGATCAAGCTGTTCCTGGGGAGAAAGCCCAGCGAACATAGCTCCTTTGATGAAGTACAGAAGTGGCGTGCCGTCTTTGCATCTTACCACTGTGCTTGAGGTTGTGAGCGGGTAGTCGGCAGCTTCTTGCTGGTATCTATCTCGCTCAGCTTGGCCATTTTCGCCTTTTGGCGCATGGTGAATTGGGCCTTGGAAAAACTCCGAAGAGTCTTTCTGCAGTATCTTGACTGCGACATTGGCCTGATAGTCATCAAGGCCGATCGTCTCCTGGCCGCCATCGTGCAGGATTGGAGAATAGGCAGCAGCAGTTGGTGCCGTCAATCCGGCAAACAGTTGTTGCTGTATGAGCCGGGATGGCTCGACCGGCTCCTTGGGTGGTGCTTTGGTCTTCACCACCCGGGCACCTACCACAGAATTGAGGAACTTGGCAAGGCTCGTCTGCATGGCCTTGGTGCCCTTGGAGGTCGATTTGCTACCGTTCGTCGGCGACATTGTAGCGGATTGGATGCAGAAAGACGCAAATGCGAGTTGCCTCGTTTGGGACCGGTGCAGGACTGGGCCGTAAATGCGCCAAAGCGTTAATTAAAAAGCTAAAATGGGGCAAAGACCGGAGCAGAAGAGCAGCAAGCAAGGAGAACCAAAGTCCGGAGGCCAAAGAAGAAGAAGGAAGAGTCAAAGGCAGAAGACCAAAGAGCCAGATTCCAGAAGCAAGACCCAAAGCCAGCAAAAGAAGACCACCCAAGACCAAATACCACCCGTCCAAAGTCCTTGAAGCTATGCAAGAAAAATATAAAGAAATCTAGAATCGAGGTGCCCGACGAGGCTTTATATACCCTCTTCCACCCCATGGCAGCATTCATCGTGCCTTCCAAAGTGAGCTCCATATTCCTGCCAGCGTCACGTTTGGGGGTCAAAGCGTGGAATTCCTATATAGTATTCATCTGGTCTGCATAGTGAGGTTTAGATGGAGGGGGGCGTGAATCGCGAGGGTTGGGGTGGAAGGGGGCGTGAAGCGTTCTGATTTCGTGAGGATTTGCGTGGAAGACGCATTCACGGTTCGAGCTAGATAGGGAAAGATAGGGGGTATTTGTGTGAATAGGGTGGGTAGGTTCTGGGCAGTTACATGGGGCGATCAATGCGCAATCACGCAGTACAGATTTGGGAGTGGTTTTTGTGTGTGAATCTCACAGTCTCAAACAGAAAAACCTAGACTCTTCGCAATTTTACGACGACAATTACGATAACGGCATTTCACATCCCAGCACAGCAAAACAAATTCACCACGGCATTCACAATCATCACGACGCTACGTTCAAGCTGAATTCGTCCAATAATGGAATTCCAATGACGTTGGCATTCACATATATCTGAAAGACATATTCAAGGATAGACGGAAGCAGCATTCTAACTTTTATTTACACACATCTGGAAGGTAGATTCAACGCTGAGCGGAATCAGTATTCCAAGCTTCATCCACGGCCATGGTGCATGCAATGAAGCATAGCATAGGACTGATATAGAGCTGGAGCTTGCTGCAGATTAAGATATGTGAACCGTTCCTTATGCCTGTCAAGGGTACGCAGGTAGGCTTTTGGGCTTCAAGTTTCTGGACTTGAGAGGGTTTGTGTCTCGGTCGATAGCGACCATATTTGCCTACTGGCGTGATAACGAATTCGAGGACCTTGGGAGCGAAGAGTACAGCAGTCTGCGCTGGAAGAACATGCTGATTCGATGGTAAGGGGCTAAGAGACTAGGGATTGCCCGTTGTTGATGGGGCAAGCCGTTGAATGTTCTGATATCAGCATTCCGATGCGAGCCAGATGCGCTGTCGGACGACCCTGAGCAAACAACAAAGAAGATCCCTGACCTATATCCGCATGGGCTGCGATACGTGCTGCTACAACAAAAATGGGCCCATTCACTCTTTCCAGCTCGAAGGCGAGCAAAGCAACAACGCCTGCATTCAAGACACCTCCGCAGCCTTCTCCCTGGACCGCGCAAGATATATCTTCCATGTCCTTTACTACCCATCAGCTTTCTGCAATACACTTCTAGCGAAGCCATTGATGGGGAGACCTTGTGCTGATCAACCAACGGCCACCAGGCTGCTATTGAGGCCAATCGTTCAAGCACATCAGCAAGGCTACCAAGGCACCCAATCAAGCAGTAAGGGATCATCCCAAGACCGCTCTCCGGTATGACTCTCCGGTATAATTTACGTATATGAGTCAGTAGGTCGTCACCCGGTCAACAGGTGGGTCAGTGTAGGAGTAATTCCATTTCTTGCGGCAAACCTGAAGGACACGACAAAGGTCTCGTGCTCCTTGCCAGTTCATTACTATACTATCTTGTCCTCCTTGTCGCCCTTGGTATTAATGAAGTCATTTCTGCGAGGAGGGTAAGTCGTAGTCGTCGTTACACAGTCTTCGGCAGTTGGAGGGATCCGATACCGGCGTAACATATGCAAGGGTTGTGTCTACAATCTCCCCTCTTCATGTCCCGCCCAAGGCTGCGATTCCGGGATAATTCCAATGCCACCACATTGAAAATGCCACCCAGACATTCTTATTGACCGGTGCTGCTTTGGCGATTATGAAACTCTCCCCCACCGCGTTTCCACCCAACAAACATTCGTAGTCTTCACTCCATATCTCCAGAGTCAAGACGGCTCCGTTTCACATCTCCGCACCGTTACAATCCAGCTCAGCCCAGCTTCTATACCTCAACGGCTAAGTCCACCAACTCACGGGTCACGAACGAAACGAGCCAGTCGACCGGTCAACAGCAAATCGTACAAGGCTCGTCTTTTATCAGACAAAGCCAAATCAGCAACGTAGGAGGCCATGAGAAGGATACCGACACCAAGAAGGAGGACTCCGGCAGAAAACATGAGCGGGCACAGCGACCCTGGATGGCTCGTTTGGCTGTGATTATTTTTATTGCGACTATCCCCGCTATGGTAGTCCTGCGGATGCGGAAGGAAAGGAAGTATCAGCGCTATATGCGCGAAGAAATGGACTTCGTCAGGAAGGGAGAAAAGGGGTATTGCCGTGGATGCGGACAGCTTAACGTTTGAGGAGTGCGAGAGGTTTGGAAGAAAGGAAGGAGAACTTGGTTGAAGGGCTGGATGCTAGGGCCGATGAAGCTCTGATCTGCTGGAGCGTGCCCTCAAAAAGAATGGATCAGGGACCTCTGGTGAGGGAGGCTTGTGCGCCTCAGGTGGACACAAAGAAGTAATCGCGCACGTCACCAAGGTTTTCCGGCTCCATCATGATTTGACGAGGCAAAATTATCCAATTTCAGAAGCCAGAGCTTGATGTGGGGTGAGATTAGATTTAACCCTGCCGGAGTAGAATGTCGTCGAAGCCGTTTGAACAGATGCTCCGTTCTGTGGTAGCTTAGTGTCTCTCCTTGCTGCTCTCATAAGGTCCGATTGGCAGAAAACCTCAATCAGTGGTCTCAGCCGCTTTATCGTGGTTGAAAACCGTACTGGCTGTTTCATTCACTCTTCAATTCTTGTTTCTGGTTCGCCCAGGAGCAGACACTATCCAGTCTCCGATCGTCTTTTGAATTGCAGCTATGTCATCCCAGGATTAGTCCATTTGGATTGATCATGTAATTGACCTTGCTCTGTCAAGTCTTGCTGCTCATTTTTCTGCCTCACCGAAAGGACAATAGTCGGTCCTCTTGTTCTTGGTGGTTGGATTCCCTTTGTGCCCCTTCCGTGACACCAGCCTAAAGACTGGTAGTATCCTTTGTCCCAGACGAAGAGACCGGGGTGCAAAACCCCTTCATTGTACGTACAATGGCTTTGTGCTCTCGTAGAGATTGATCATATAAAACTGTATCAGTTGCTGACTCCAAATTCCTTCAGGGTATCTCCACATTCGTCGCATTTTCCACCAGTCTCCGTTCACATCAAGCACTGTCGAACGCCTGCAGGTATCTCACTATTCGAATAACAAGGAAGATTTTGACAGAAAGTATTGCCTTCTTCAAGAACTACGATCGTCTCCACAACCCAGCGCAGGACGCTGACATGGAAGCCTACGTCTACTCCAAAGAGCTCTGGGACGACATCGACTTGCGAGAGGATCCATCTCATCAAGCCCCAATGGCTTGCCAGTGCCGAAACCCCTTCTGCTACAAACACGGAACAAGAGACAAGAATCTCAACAATGAGTGGGCTTCAACGGAGCAAAAATCCAGCAGGCCGGACAAACCTGCCGTCACCTCCAACTCTACCGGCCACTCACAGGAGAGGCAAAAGCTTGCCGTTCTTGAAAATAAGTCGCCAGAGGCGGTCAGGGTCTGTGGCGCTCCCCAAAACTCTACTTTGTGGCATAATCGCCGCGCTGGCACAAGTGACAATATTCGCCAATCGGCAGAGGCGCCGCCGCCTGAATGCTCGGAACCAAGCTGCCCATTGAACAGAGCGCCATACAGCATCAAGCACTCAAGAGGACCGTACATGTGGAACGGATATTCCGTGAGCCTGATCCTGGCAGAACCGTTATCTTATAATCTCATCTCGATGATCGATGAGTTCGGAGGGAGTATTCCACCTTGGAAGATCTGGCTTGCATATCACAGGATGATGGAGAGAAAGGCTGACGAGTGCGACCAGCAGGTGGTCATGGGATTTTTCCAGCATCACTCCACTGCCGAGGCCTGGGATAGGCTGGTGAGAAAGCTGGCTCGGTTGGATAATCTTCGTCAGTGCGTTTAGAGGAGAGGTAGAGATACTTCTACCTGTAGCGTTGGAAATATCTAATGGTTGCTCGGCTTGCTTCATGAGCATTGTAGCTGATATTCGAGTAGCGCTTTCACAACGCTTGCAAATACTTGGTTTTATTGGCGTATTCGATTCAATCTGACATGGTTGGCATTTGAGAAACACCGAATCCTCCACTATCTGCACATACATTGCATCGGATAGATCTCCTCAACTCAACTACATTGGCAGATCGGGGTAGTAGTAGTAGTAGTATATTCGTAGACCGTTCCACACCCCTAGAGCGCATGCTGCATCTAACTGTAGGCGAGTATTCAACCTCACTCGATTACTAAGCTAACTAACGTTGATGTCAGCAATGCCCTTAGGTCGTGCCATTTATCGTTGTTCCCGACCAACGGATTCCACCTTTAAGAAGGCGAGAAAGCTCAAGGTCGGCTGTGAGACTGTGCATAAGGTTATTCCAATCAGCACAAGCCCTAGAAAAGCCTAGTGAATTCACGACCCGGAAATTCCTGCAGCACTTCAGCACAGGCTGACCGTTGATGGTGGCGGTTGGAGAAGCCGTATGACCATCATTCAGTAGGGACGCATACAAATCCTCTTTCCATATTCGACTTATCTGTGCAAACCTGTTCAGCAAGAGGCTTACCGATCATGTAAACCTCTAGTGGCTGGGATCCATCTTCAGAGACCGAGGATATTTGGAAAGGACTATCAAAGCCGAAGATGTTGGAGGCTTCCCCGTAGAGCTAAGTATAATCATCGTGCGCAGAGTATACTAGGTCGAGAAATGCGGTCTCAAAGTTAATCTCGTTACTCAAAATACCTTTACGTAGCTGTCTTCGATGTTGTCTAGCCCCACAAGAAGATCTGTCGGTGGCTGCTGATAGCTTGACGGAGGATTTTTCAAATACGTCAAAGTGCTCTAGAACTCCAGAGCATCTCTGCACTACTGCGTGAATTGCGAGGCGATCGTTTTATTGAGTGGTCGGCTGGCGAGGCAATTGTAGGTATCCAGCCCTGGGAATGAAGTAGCTGATTTGGGGGTCAACTTCCGCTACATATTGGGTACTGAACGCAAAAGCCCTGACAGCCACCTTAAAAGAACAAGCCACACGGATCTGCTCCTGTATCCTGCGGGTCTATCTTACCACTAGCAAAGGGCTGCGCCGATATGGAGCGGCAGCATGTATGTTAGAAGAACTAGCGAGCGGGAGACAAGCTCTTGAAGCAAATAACGAGGGCTACGACATCATGAGACATAGAGATGAGTGCCTTGTTACATGCAAATGCGCTTAAATATGAGAAAATTGTGCTCTAGGTATTGAAACATCTCGCTCCAGATCAATAAAGCGGCAGTGCCATCGAAAATAAATTTACAGCGCATGGCGGACGAATATGCCAGCTGGAGTGTCGGGGGTTGCTTGACTCACGCAGTCGATATTTCCGGGACGAAAGGTAACCACTCTGCAACCTGTAATTCAATTCAGCCGCAGAAGGCAATAAGGTGGGATGTGGCTGTCGCCAGGAAACGCAGTCTACAAGCAAAGGATGCCGGGGAATTTTCTAAGCTCAAGTACGTCGGGGGATGTCAGAATAAGTTGGAAGGCAGTTCGTGATTCGGGGTATGTAGTCGCGGAGTCATGGAAATCTACATGTTCACGAGGACGTATTGAACAGTACTATTTTATGTACGACTATCAAACATTAAGCAAGTTCCTCCTATATTACATAAAGACCATTATAGAACTTGTAACATCACGGCCATCACCAACTCAGCCAGCCAAACTCTCACAAGCCTGAATCAATCTGATCCACAACATTGCTCCCCGTGAAAGTAGCCCAATCTCTGCAGAGCTGATAAGAAGTCGAAGGGATGGGCAGCTGTGCGATACCGGCTGGGTTTTCGAGAATGTTCGCGTAGAGGCCACCTGACAAATGCCAACCGATGTGGCAGTGAAACGGCCATACGCCGGGGTTATCGGCTTTCCATTGAAGAACCTGCATCGAACGATGACTTAGCAAACCATGTGGTGAACGGTAAAACAAGGGAACATGACGCTGAACGTACCAGGTATCCATTTGCGGGCAAAAGGTGAACATCGCGTCGCATTGGGTTGCTTGGATTTACGATTGTACCGTCCCATGTTCCAGTACCGGCGGCCATGACATACCTGACACGCTTTTTAGCAGGCATTGCGAATTGGGGTGTACCGGTATGCTTACGTCTCATGTCCGTGGAAATGCCAAGGATGGCTGGTTGGAGTAAGGTTTTTGAGGATGACACGGACTGAACTGTAGTTGCCTGTGTTGTAGACGTTCCATTCCGGGTGGGAGGGGTACGACGTGTTGCCGGACTTCGCCAGAAGTAGCAGCGGATTGTTGTAGTCCCCACGGAATGTGGAGTTGTTGATAGTCCATATCAAATGTCCGGTTGAATTGATGGCGAAGTTAACATCCATGTTGTAGGTTTTGTCAGGTGCTCCAGGTGCTATTTGCTGGATGGGGACTGTATCAGTCAGAGGATCATTGGAACACGGGTCGGTAGTGTCGTTCCATGCTGTGGAGTAGTTTCCAGGAGTAGCGGTGAGGTTGGCTTTTTCGTAGTAGATGGCCGCGAGCCCCAAAGGATAGAACGCAGGCTCAGTACATTGTCCAGCTGCTAAATTAGATCGCATCCAATATACGTCTCCTGGCTTGCCAACAGCCTCCACAATGACATCGACTCTTTGACCGATCTGGATATTGTAAGTTTTCTAATGCCTGTCATAGGGCTCTTTGATGGAATGTTCGACTTACTGCAAGTGTTACAATTTCAGTAGTGTATGGTTGGATTTGAATCATATCATTGGCAATCACGGATAACTTGTGATTATCGATACTAAACTTTTGAATGCCAGCGGTGCCGGTATTGATCAGTCTTAGTTTGTGCTTCTTGCCACTAGTAAATTGGAACTTGGAAACGCCAGCGTTGTTCGTACATTTGGCACCAGTTGTGCTATTAGAGCAATCGAAGTTCATCTTGCCGTTAATCAAGTTGGTATCAGCTGCAGGTCGGACCTTTTTAAGATCGGTGCCCATAACGTCTGCGAGGATATCGAAATAGCCACGATGATAGTAATCCGTCAATGTTACAGGCCCTAGGTCGACGTCATAGGGAGCACTACTAGGTCCATGGATGATAAGAGGTCCCCAAAGACCTCCAGTATATTGACTGGAGTAATGCGAGTGATACCACGTAGTTCCGTACCTGCAGTGATGTTTAGAATCTCGAGTCAACAGGAAAGAAATCTACTTACGGTGAAGCTCTGAGGATATAAGTGTAGCTGGCTCCGGGTGCAATGGGGCACGTGGAGATAGCAGGAACTCCATCCAACCACTCTGTGTCTAATTGTCGGAAACCATGCCAATGCACTGTCGTGCCTTCTTCTGGACCCGAGATCTGGTTGTGTACAGTGACCTGGATCGTGTCGCCCCAATTGGCCTCAATTATCGGCTGACAACAGCGTTCAGCATTCATCGAATCCTAGCGAGGCCATGGACTTACACCAGGATATTGACCGTTGATTAGTAAGGTGCTTTTCTCATAGCCATCAGGAGCAACTATTCCCCTTGCGAACGTAAAATCGTAGGAGCGCACGACGCCAGTGTTTGGAGCGTCTGTATACGGATCCGCGGTGGAGGCTGTCTTGAAGCTGCCCCACGGAAACCCATCTACAATCGGCTGAAACTTCGTTAGCACGCAACTTCCGATTCGGTCGTGAAGTGTATTTTGTGGATAGCGTAGCGACAAAACGACTACGGTAATAGCTGCAAGTCATTGATCTAATCGTCGCAAAAGCTTGAAACTCTGGAATCAGGCTTGACCGAGATACATTGTAAATAATTGGCAGACCAAGTTCAAGATCTGAGAGTTCAAGATAGGAGACCAGAATACTGCGTTCCTGATAAAGGTATTGGACCAGCAGCGCAGACTAAGGCGAGCACAAAGGTGCGAAGAGAACAATGATGATCATCGACAGGTTCGAACGACCAGCTAGCTGGAATAGATCAACTTACATTGTTCGTAAGGAAAGGTGCTAACTTTTGGGCATGAAGAGTGCCGAGCTCACAACCACCTAAGGCGTGTAATCAGCATTGTGTTCGAGAGATTGGAGGCTCTACAAAATGTTCAGGGGAATGGCTAAGGACTTGCCGTTCGTCTGCTGCTGCGATAGGGCGGCGACCAGAGCTGTGGTGTTGTGCAGAAGCTTCGTAAGAACCGTCATTGTGAGGTTTAACCGAGGAAGACAAGGTCGGAATCGTGAGAGGAAGGTTTAAAGAGACTCCGTAATACATATAGATTCAGCGGCCAGTCAAGTGTGCATCAATGTCATCAAAAATTTGCCGCTACTGTGCCATGGCCACCGCACCGGTGATTTGCCTGCCATTGAGGCAAACAACATCATGATCAATTCAATATGGGAATTCATAAAGCATGAGCCAAGCCTAAGGTTGACGTAAGTAGCCCGACCTGCCTTTTGAACAATGGTGGCGTAATCGACGAGGATGAACTAATAGAATCCTAGTACAATATATCAAGGATTGGATAGGAGAAAGTTTAAGATCCTCCTTCTACTCGGCAGAAAGAGGGATCAGAAGGCACTGGAGAGGTAGGTCGGCTGGCTTGTTCACCGCCATTGGGTCCCATTAGTGAGAGATCAGTGGCGAGGTTGGCTAGGTGCTAGTCGTCTCATCAGGACTCAAGAAATCGGACACTATCCGTATAATTGTGTGGTGCATCTAGGAATCAATGTTTTCTTTTAGGAGTAATAGACCGAAGGTGTGGTTGCTGTACAGCGGGCAGCCTCAGGGGATGGAAAGCGTCCGCGACAGGCCACCCTTGACTGCGGCAAACATTTCTCCAAGCGATGTGTCCAAACCCGAGCAAATGGAAGGTAATGCTGGAGCGACGCCCCTGCTCCATGTTACCGGTACTTTCCATCCGCTGTGGTTGGTTAAAGATGCATACGCAATCGGATCGCCATTAGCTGCAGGAGATCGTCCAGCAGCTGCTGCAAATAAGCTTTCCAATCGACCGGTTGATCATGCTTGTTCCAAGGAAAATTCTCCGCTGCAAGCCCGTTGATCCTGCAATGCAGGTTGACGCGATTCGCGGAACAAGTGTGAGCTGTGCATACAGATATCGTCGCTGCGGAAATTGTGCGACAGGGTCCAATTTTCGTGAACTCTAGGGTCCCTGTTCCGGTCAATGGATCTATCCCGAGCCACACACCGCCCTTGAGAGACGTTTATGTTGATATATTACAAGATTCATATCAAGTGAACCTGTGGTAGATGGTAGCCCGAGGCTGTGTCAGAGCATGTCACGTGATTCAGGGTCCAAGCGTTCAAAGGTCGAGGGGACCGTGCACACAGACCTGCTAACGGAAATCTAACTGTATTTGGTACGTTCTATACAACCTTCCTATTTATTGGTACAACGCCCTGTATTGTAATCCTGACGGGAAGCAGGGATACACCCGATAACACTCCTCGCGTCACTCCATTCTCCTTCACGCATCGAACGTTCTCAATCACCAGTATGCCAGAAGCCTTCCCAGTTCTCGTAATACTTCTTTTAAGGATTCTACCAACCAGCGGACCAGCTACATTATTAGCCTAGGCATCTGGCTATCAGTTTCCATTACGGGGCTCGAGGATCTGGTGCATGATACCTTTCCCATCACTACGCTACAATCGAGGAACACGTACACCCATTCGGCCCGCTCATACGAGGGTGGAAGACATTTCCAGGGGTGCATACGTACATGCAAGATGTCGCCGCTGAAACTTGATTCGATATCGATGATGAATCAAAGGAGGCACGCCTAGATCCCACACGCCAGCCAACGGTGGTGTGCTAGGTCAATAGCTTCGTACCGTCCGTATCTTCGGCAGCCGAACCTCGAAAGCTGGGCCATGGGTCGATGTACCTGTTCGGTGGTGTCCGGCGTAGGTCATTTGGCTTGTCTTTGAATTTCATCAATGTCCCATGTAGTAATTGCCATCTCGTTCTCCCTCCAAGTCTTTCTCCCTCCTCTCAAACTACCTGTACATTCATCATGATTTTTGCCAAAATTGCAGGCGTTGTTGCCATACTGGCAGGGGCCGCCTCCGCCCAAGATCAGTGCAATCTCTTGCCTGTAGCAATCCAAAGTCTCCCCTTAAAGGCCTTGGTTGGGAATCAGACAATCTGCCAGAAGTACACGCCTTCGAACTCGAGCCAGTACGACTTCGTCAGCAAGTTGGTCAATCTTGCATTCACGGGTGACTACAAGCCTTTACCCAATTTATGGCCCGCTGTCACAAATGGAACCTATCAAGCTTCCGGGATTCTGAACCCCAACTCGGTGTACAGAGACCCGTGCTACACCGTCACGGCTATCAATCTTGTACCCTATTTCAACGGGACATACAAGTCAAACAACCGCAACGGAGTAGGTTTTACCTTTACAGTTCTGAGCGTACGAGACTGAATTGAATGGAATATAGAAGCCGGTAGCGATCAACTTCCTTGATGGCGGAGGCGTCACAGCCATGCTAAGCGGAGTACCAGCGTGGGACAGCAGTTCCAATCAATACAGGTTTTTCCTCAGAACACTCACCTCTCCACGGACATTCCTCTAACCCTACACCCAGGCTCATGACCCATTTCTACCAGTATTTCGGCATTCTCCTCGGCTGCGACGAGCTCAGCTTCCCCAATTACACTGGCAATCCGTCGCAAGCTGCCGTTCACCGCTACATGGACCTCAAAGCGCCAGAAATGCACTATTTCATCCACAACATCTACGACGCGGCCCTGACTCTGGGCGTCGAGGGCCCAGACCTGGTCACCCACGTGGGAGACGCTATCTCAATTGGTGTAGGCCTGGATAACATCTTCAACAAGAAATGCTCGCCGCCGCAGAAGGTGGCGATGTATCAGCCAAGCGAGCCACAGAGCATGTGCCATGATAATGCGTAAGATTTCTCTTCTTGCCTTTCCTTCCCCCAAGAGTAACCCTTTCGAATTTTATTTTTGGCTGACGCTCGTTCTTCGTACAGCACTTGCGCCCCCTGGGCTTTCCCAAACGCCACTTGTGCGCCGTACAGCGCACCAGGGTACGGCGTGATGCCTGCACTTGCGGGGCCGGCAGCACCTTCGGCAAGCCTGTGCAGTGCCCGTTACGGTGATCGGGGGGTGTATTAAGGAATCAATCGCAAAGGATCAGACAAAGCATGAACGATTTGGAAATGCGTACCTACCCTGGGTACCGATTGTTTATAGTTGGTGTAGCATAGTCAATACCATAGTCACTACACAAACATAGCACAAGTAATTATCCGTTCTTTGCGGTCATGTTCTACAGTAAAACCTCGTTTATTGTCTTGAACCCTTCATGCGCTGCACGAGTCAATAAACAATCTCCACAATACAGCTCTTATCCCCAACCCCACCCTCCCTCTTCAAACCACCTCCCCCTCCAAGCCCACACCTCCATCTCAAGACTCCCGCAAGCTCCATCCATCCATCCATCCATATCCTCAAAACACCACCTCCCCAAAATCCCCCCTTCCCAACTCTGAAAAAGTCCAATTCAGCACACCAACCACACCGCCCTCTCCCCAGCTCACCCTCTACCCCTTCGCATCAATTCTCCTTCCACCATCCCCTACGCACATCTCCCGCCACCCTCACCCACCCCATTACCGTGACTCTCACCGCTCTCTGGGATGGAAGCGATAAAAGGATAGGGGATCGGAAGCCCGTGGCGAGGGCATGGGCGAAAAGAAAAGGTGAGAACGAAAACGAGCGGAACGTTCAAAGTGCCGGGCCTTCGACGTTACTGCGAACGGGCCCTTGGAGTTGCTGGGCGCGGGGCATGGGGTTGTCGGAACGTTTTGTTGGTGGCTACGAGCCTTGTCGAGATGAATCGTCCTGGGAGAAGGGGCACACGTGACGGAGTAACAGTTCTTACAGAGGAATTGGAGCAAAGGCCGCCCTTGGGTATTTCATGAAGACCATCCAGCACTAGAGAACAAGAGCACGTACCAAATTCTATTTCGTATAATTATCTAGGCTGTTCATGTACATGCTGTGCTTGAAAGCCAAAAGCACCGAGGGCTCATGCGACACCAAAGTATGCAATGGAACGAGGAAATAAAAGACCCAACCACATGTGCGCCGTTTCCCTTGCCTCGTCAACGTCTCGTAAATCTAAGTCGACTTCCATAAAAAGCCGCTGCGCAAGCAACAATGACGCCTAGGCTCGCCAGGCCAGCCATTCGGTTACTCACCTGTGTCTCCTCCACAACTCTCCTCCATCTCGTCTGTCCCTTCTTCTTCAAGTCCTGCGCCGCCGTGCCCAGTATCTCAAAATCATTCCAATCGACAAAGTTCGTTCGATTCTGGTATGATATAGCACTACCGTACCAATTCGTGGTTATCCTTCCGTTTTCGTCCTTGAACCAGGATGTGCAATTGGGGTCCGCGAAAGTCGAATTCGCCAAGCGCGCTTGAACCTCATGGTTGTATTCCTCTACCACTTCCTGCTTGGGCTCCAAGCGGAGCGTCTTCCCTTGGCGTTTCGAGGCCAGGACGGCGGAGATCAGGGTGTTGATGTAGAGGCTTTGCGCTTCGATCTGCAGGATGAGACTGTTGTGCGCAAGGTTCGTGTTGGGACCGTACAGCATGGCGAAGTTCGGAAGGTTCTGCGCAGTGATGCCGAGGTAGGCGGAAGCGCCTTGGGCCCAAGCCTCTTCCAATGAGTAACCGCCAGCGCCATATATCTTGATTGGGTACATGAACTGGGTGGTGCGGAAGCCGGTGGCCAGAATGAGAAGATCGATGTCGTAATGTGAGCCATTGTCGACCTCGACACCAGTTGGTGTGATTTCGGCGATCGATCCTGTCTCCAGTGTCACGCCGTCCCGAGTCATGGCTGGATAGTAGTCGTCGCTGACCAGTATTCGTTTGCAGCTGAACGGGTAGTTAGGAGTCAGCTTCTCTCGCAACGCGATATTGGAGTGGCCTGGAAGCTGCGCGAGCATATGACCTTTGGAGATTGTCGTTATGTGCCTATGCGTTGTGCTTTGCGAGTCAAAGGCCGCGTCGAATACATATTCTCGGAAATCCATAAGGCTCGCCCGATAGCGCCTACGGACGAACGGGACATACTTGTATATCATTTGCCTCATTGGAGTTATCGGAGCATCATGCCTTGGCATCACCCATGCTGGGGTACGTTGGAAGACCGTGAGGTTTTTACATGACTGTACAACCTCAGGTATAATCTGCGCTGCTGTAGCTCCAGTGCCTGAATCGTGAGTATCTTCCACTCTGAAAGACGGCCTAGTAACGTACTCACCAATGATCCCAATTCTCTTTCCACGGAAGTCGTAGTTCCAGTCCCATCGAGCGGAATGCATCACCTTCCCCTGGAAAGTGCTTAAGCCACGAATATTGGGGTATTTGGGCATATTGAGCTGCCCAACGGCTGAGACCAGGAAATCCGACTGCACCATGTAGGTTTCGCCGATTTCAGCCTCCTTGCCACCGAGACGTTTGATCACTACCCGCCATTTCTGGCTATTGTCGTCCCAGCGGGCTTCTTCAACGGAAGAATTGAAGCGAATGTGGCGGTATAGTTGGTACTTGTGCGCCACCTGAATCAGATAGTCCTGGATTTCCTCCTGACCCGGATACTCCCGAGTCCAGAAAGCATTAGGCTCAAAGGAAAAAGAGTACAGGTGGCTCAAGACTATGTATACCGTTAGCAGCAAGGCATGTGAATAAAAGAGTGATCATGCATACCATCACAGCAGCAGCCCGGATAGACGTTGTCATTCCACGTCCCACCAACCTGGCTACCTTTCTCTACAATGACAAAATTCCGGCTACGGGAACGTTTGATCAAATCAATAGCTGTACACATGCCTTTTGAGAGCCATCGTCAGTCAATGTGGCTATCGCCATCCTGCGGTAGGTTGCGCAACTGACCGGAGATTCCGGCCCCAATTATCAAGACATCAGGTGCATTGACATTTCGGCCGTAATCAGCCTTGGGAAAAGGGTTCGGGTCCGTCATACCGCTGACGGTCGTGGTTTCATTCGAGCGGAGAATACATTTGTGTAGAGGCGGATGTCAGCAGCAAGCAGCAAGACAAGAAAAGACTGATAAGTCGTGGAAAAATTGGATCCTTTTTCGAATCCGGTATGTATATTCACAGGCAATCACATCGCATAAGAGTGTGATGGCCAATCAAGGTTTCCATTATTCGTGCTATCTAATCATCCTTGCCGGGTGCTGGCAATGGAACCACAAAAGGCATGAGCATCGACTGTGCAGTGGCAAAACGTGTGTATTCGATCGACCTATAGAGATAGCGGAGAGATGATGGTGGATGGGATCGGGCATGATGAAGCTAGAGAACCCCCCAATATCGGAGTCCCGAGGCAAGCTTGCCAGATCGTTGACGCCGTGTAAGGTGAGGTCAGAGCACAATTCAGAGTAACGGGCAAGGTTCAATGGTCCATGATTGAAACAGACTATGCTGATAGACTGGCCAGACGCTTGGCCTGTGGTCGGAAGGAAGATGCCCTCATGATTGTATGCAGATTTCGGCGGTTTCGCAAGCGGGAAGAGGAGGTTGTTGGTGGTGATGCTTGGGGAGTCTAATTGTGGCAGTTCGACTAAAGTTGCCGTCTGATCGACTATCAGTACCGGGTTATCTGCCGGAATCCGAGAGCCGGCACGGGCGACGGAAGTCCGTCATTACCAAATTCTAGTTTTGAATTACAGCTGGTGTATTTTATACCAACTTCTTATTAATACCATGCCTCAGGTTTGGGAAAGCAGGTACGACGAAAAGGATTCGCAATCAACCATGTGTATGTTCTGTTCCGCCGAGTTGAGAGGAGCAACTTCTTTTATTTATTTTTAGCCTGCAGAGGTGCCATTTACGTGCGTGTTCTCCGCCTATATCCTCATCAGCAGATGCAAATGTGTAGGCGATATTCACCTACTTGAATTAGGAGATCTTGTAAGACAGTAAACGGCAGGCGGAGAGAGTAGAGAAACGACATGCTTTTTGGCTGGCAGAGGTGCCATTTAGGGGCGTGCTCTCCTTCTATATTCTCCATCAGCAGGTGCAGTACGTAGGCGATGATTATCTACCTGATCAAAGCAGTTGCGAAAAGTGATGTTGAGGCAGGCGAAAATATTGATCAAGCACCCCTACGGCGGGCGCGTTCTGCAAACAGTGCAACCGCCGGGCGCAATACGAGATATAATACGTCAATCTGCAATAACTCTAGCAATACTGCATAAAATAGAGCAATCAAAACGACCTTATTATCCTCTTACGTAGATGGTTGATCAGGGCCATTTAGTAGTATATCAAAATTGTAGATGCATGCGCAAGTGCAACTGTAAGGTGGTACTCTCTTACTTTCAGAGGGTCCTTTGCTTGCCTCAGTACTCAGACCTGCCTGCAGAAAAACCTTTAACCCTAAAATCAACCCTAAATACTCGCTTAAGTTAGGGCGACGCTAGGGTTGAAGCTAGACGATAGCTTATGCGCGATGACTTAAACTAGATTTTAGTATGCCTAAGCATGTTCAAATTTGATATAAAGAATATTATAGCAAGTTTTTAGATTTTTTTTGCAACAAATCTAAGAGCAACATAATTTAATTTGAGAGAAAATCAACTTTCTTATTAATAAATGCATCATAGTTGTCTCTTTACAATTTAAAAATATTGTTAATTAACTTTATTGCGAAATACAATGTCGATTATAATTATTATAATTATTATTGTTGTTTAATTTGCTACTTTTGTCTATATTTTATTTAATAATGTCAAAATTAAATACGTGTTATATTTGACGTGCTTTTATTGTCGTCTTCAAGTTGTAATTCTTAAAAAAATCGAAAAATCTAATATTTATTACACAATTTTTAAGCTCGACTAAATTTTATATTTTATGTTCGAAGCTTTTTACAATTTTATTATTTGAGCGATCAATTAATTGAAGATTTTACAAGTGTTTAAACTTACTCAATTGTTATTGTTGTCGCATATTAAATACTTTATAAATTGACGAAAAAACAATAAACGTATTTAAGAGTAACAAAGATGTCAAAAAAATACAAATAAATTAAGCGCATATTGAGACAATTGTGCAAAATTGCTTTAACTTCAAGACAAAATAAGAGCAAATTAATAATTTGACGCAAACAATAGTTGACAACTTGATTGTTATAACAAAGACTAGTTTCCAAAAAAAATTGCTATTTTAAACAACGTTATTCATATATGATATTTTAAAAACTATGTTAATTATTATGTTGTTATTAATTTTAAAGAATAATTAATGTAAAAAGTAAAATAATATTTTAAGATATAAATTGTTAATATTAAATAATAACAACAACAACTCGAAGACGCAAAATAGAATAAAATCGAATATCTTTATACACAATTAATTATGTTATTAATATTTAAATAACAAAAAAATAATTAAATTAATCTTGTTCTAATATTTATTAATTCAAAAATTGCTATTAGTTAATACTTTAACGACAAGATATTAAGATATAGATCTTTCTCTTTCAAACTATATATGCTAATTATTGACAAACTTTACTTAATCGAAAAGTAACAAAAATTTAAAATTAAATATACAAATCTTAATATACTTTAAATACAATTATCGATTAAGATTTTAGTATTAAGAGTGTCTATTATCTTAAACAACAAAATTAAAAAAATATTTCGAAATTAATATAAATTTGACGAACAAATCAAAGTGCTACAAATATTATTAAATTGTTCTAAGATATTTTTGCAATTTATTAAGATAAAGAAGACGATTAAGAATATGTTAAATTTTAAATTTTTTTATCAAATATTTTGCAAAGCGCATTCAATATATCAAAAACAATAATATATATAAATAGCATCAATTTAATGCTTCAAATTTGCAAATTCTTTCGACAATAAATAGAAAGTCTTAGATATTTAAAGAAAGTTATTTAATAAATGCTTTTCATAATAGCGTTAATAATTAAAAATAATAAGAAATATATTCAATATACTTTTAAGAAAAGATTGTATTTATGTTTGTTTTTTAAGATTTTAATTTGTATCAAAATCTATAAAATAAAAATAAATAATTTAAATATTAAACAAGTTATTTAATAACTTGTATTTAAAAATATTAATCAAATATATTAGCGTCTTAAACGCGCAAATTAATACGTCGAGAAGCAAGCATATTTTATAATATTATATTCAAAGTAATATATAGAGTCTTAAGCTCTTAAAGCGCTAGTTAATCGCAAAAATGTCAATATTAATTTTGTCGTAATTATCGAAGAAGTAAATAATGCTATCGACAAAACGTTTAGAGAAGAAAACAACGTTAATAATTAAATAATAAGTTTCGATAAGAATACTTCTTAATTAAGACAAAATCTTGATAAAAATAACGCAATCAAGTCAATAAATAAGTTAGAAATTGTATAATGTTGTAATCTCGAAAAGAATATATAGAAGTTAATTAATATTTTGAACAATTATTATCGAAAAATCAAATTGCTACACTTTAATAACAAAATAATTAATAGTATAAATTTTGCAAAGTAAAACAAATTTAGTCTAAATTATATTACTAGAATTGCAATTCGAATAAACAAATATTTATTATCTTATATAGCAAAAATTAACATCTAGAATATCTAAATGCTAAAAAAGAAAATCTAGTTTAAGAAGCAATTAAAAAGCTAAAGAACGCAAAAGACTTGTACAATATTTTCTAATTCTTATCTTAAATTTTATTTAATTTTAATTATACTTAACAAGATATTAAAGAATCTAACAATTTAAGACAAATATAAAATTAATAAAGCGACTTTTAAGCAAATTATAAAAAACGTATAAAGTAACGCAACGCAATATAACGTTAAGATACTTAAAATCTTGAAATAAAATTAATAATTAAATATTAAATCGAATAAAATAATTGCGACAAGATTGCGCAACAAAGATAAAATAAACAAAGAATTAATAAACAAAGTTGTTGTAATTTTTTAACAATAACAAATCTTCTATTTAATTAAAATTAATTACAAATCTTTAACAAAGAGTAACAAAAAACAAAAAAAGGAAAGCAAAAAAGGAAAGCAAAATCGATAAGTGCAAACTTTGTCGATCAAGAAGTAAGAGAAAATGTTACGTCGAAAGCTAGAAATTAACAAACATTAAGAAACGAACAAGATAAAAATTTTTTAAAAACGTTCTCGAAAATACTCAAAATTCGAAGACAAGAGTTGCTAAGAAAATTTTCAAAAAATATTAATAAAAATCTATTGTTATTAAAGAACAAACAAAAGATTAAGAGACAAAGAAAGAGATTAAGTTACTTAAACAACTATAAACTTAATTTGATTATCAAATGTATGCGACGCAATTTTGATAGTTTAACAAGTCTTAATAAAGATAGACGCGACAATCGCAATAAGCAAAGTTGTTGTAAAACTATGTACGAACGTATAACAAAACGTTGTTACATCGACGCACTAAAGATAAGATTACGTAATATGTAGAATTGCAATTTAGAGAGACATTAATTTGTAAGAATTTTAAAAGAAAATTCTTAGAGAGAAAACTTTGCACGATGTTAAGTCGTTATTACGACAACTTAACACTAATAACGTATTTATTAATTATTAAAGATTAACATCACAATTATCTTTTTCTTTTAAATTTTAATTTTTAGAATTAATGTGTTATGACGACGTTTTATTTGCGCGATTACGTCAATCTTTTATTAAGTTCTTTTTAAAACTTTCTAAGATTTAATTAAATAATAAGCAATATCTTATATTTTTATGTGCGATGCATTTTTTAGTTTATATATTTTCTTATTAGAATCGCGAGACGTTTATAAAAGAGATTTTTTAATTTCTTTCTTTATCTTTTTTAAACATTTAAGAAGAAGTTAAGAAGCAACGATAATTTTTCTCGTATATTATTGCGAGATGCTATGTTGTTCGTTACAAACGTCTTATCGTGTGTTAACTTCAAATTAACAAATAAAAAAATCTTTTGTTTTTTAATTTTAAAGCGTGAATATGTTTTTAATTATTATATCGTTGCGTTATTATTGCGATAAATACTTGACAATAATATATTGCAATTTATTTGAATTTCATAAATTCTAAGTTTAGCTTGACTTGTTATTTGAATAAATTATCTCAATTTTCTTTGTTCGATTTAATCGAATTAGCGTAATTAATTCGCAATTAATGTTTATTAATAACATTATTATAATTTCTCTTTTCTTATATTATTTTTCGATTTATAATTAATAAATAGATGCAACATTTTTTGAATTGTTCTAATATTAACGACGATATTGCGCACAAATCTCGCATTTAATGTAAGTTTTCTTATTATTCTAACGTGTTACAATCTCTTTTTGATAAAAATAATCGTAAATTTTTACTAATTTTCGTTATTGTAATAGCGAATCAATTACGTAAGCGATACGTTAACGAGATCTTGTTATAAGTAAAATTAATAAAATTAATAAAAACAACAATATTAATCAAAATAACTTTTTTTGCTCTTTTCGTTTGCGCGCAAGCGCAACGTTCTCTTCTTTCTTGCTTCTATTGTTTGCGATGTCTTGTTTATATTAACAAAAATATCAATTATTAAATATGTTTTCAACTTTTGTTTGCTTCGCGATCTAATAATATATAATATATTAAACGAAAAATTATTCGCTATAAATATTGCGCTTCAAAGCGCAAGATTATAAGTTGTTTATATACTTTTATATTTAATCTAACTTGTTAGTGTATTCTTATTATTACTCGATATATTAAACGAGTTAACATTTTGTTAAAGCGTATCTTTGATAAAAACAATACTAAAATTGATTAGATTACGTTCACTTCGCAAATGCGATATTGTCTTACTATTATATACGCATAATAGCGAAAAAACAAATCGATTTCGCATTTGATTTACAAGAATCTTCTAATTAATATTAATATTAAGCTAGATTATTTATGCGATATTTAACAAAGAATGTTTAACGTAATACATTATAAAGCAAATCTCGATGCTTTTTCTTTAAAGATGTTAGATAAAAACAATTAGTTTATGTTTAACAATATTGTTGCAAACGACGAATTTAAGAGTTTATAAACTTTTTGTAATTTAATAACTTCGCTAAAAACAACATTATTTGTCTTGTTTTTGCTAATTAAGCTTCTCTAAAAAAGAGCGACGTAAATGTCTAAACAAAACTTCTCTTATATACTATAGTTATTTCGATAGCTTATATGCTTAATTCGAATATGTCGAATTACTTATTATCAAACAAGAGCATTTAAAATAAGTAACTTTTTTATTTGATAATATAAAAGCTAACAATTAGAAAATTAAATCTTATTTATATTTTTTTGCGAACATTATATTTTTGCGACATTTGTGTAGAATTTATGTTCGAAAGATTATAGTTTAAGATATGATTTTATTATGTTTAAAGCAATAAAATTAAGTATATTTTAAAAGATTGCGTTTCTTATTCTTGTTATTAACGATTTATTTTTGTAATGTTTATACATTATTAAAGACAATTAAACAACAACAACTAAAGAATTAATTAAGAAAGACTCGTATAATTAATTGCAAATAAAATGTTAAATCTTGTATTAAATAATATTCGTACAAGAATTCTTTATTAACGAAGATTAAGTAACACTTAGATTTAAATGCACTTTATGTCGCATTTTAATAACTCTTAATATTTAATTAATTTATTAAAAGAATTATAATATTACTTATATACATTATTTGTATTATTACTATGTCTCAAATATGTATAACAACATTAAGTTTTATTTTTTATTGTCGAAATTTCTTTTGCAAATACGAAATTCTAATTTCTTTGTTTTCGAAATTAATTTTTCGAAAAACTTATGCGCATTATATTTCTTAAGCTTTCGTTTTACATTCGCGAGATAATTTCTTAATATTTAATTATTTTCACATAATAAAAATTCTTTTTATCGAACAAGATATTATAACTTGTTATATTTTAATTTATAATTAAGAATATCTTTTACTTTCTATTTCTTATTTTTGTCGATTAATATTATATTTTTAAGACAATAATGTTTGAGTTACAATAATATAATTTTAGTAATAAAATATAAAAGACGAAATAAATACGTTATTTGACAAGAGAATGCAAACAATACTTTTGCAAATTAATAATATTCTTAATTTCGAACAATCTTGTAAATTTGTAATGTGATTGTTGAATCAAGTCGAACACTTTTTTCTTAACTTAATTTATTCTCTTAAGTCTTGTAGAATTAAATTAGGATTAAGACGCAAATTCAATTTTAAAATCGAGTTTTGTCGAATTAATGTCAAGAACTTAAGCTAACTTTGTTGCGTTAACATTCGCTTAATTTATCTTATTTTATCTATGCGCTAATTCGATTAAACTAACGTAGAATTCAAGTTAATCTTATTGAGCTAGCGCAGAATTTACGTTAATCGCATATAATTAGCGCGTTGCGTGACGTTACGTGATCGAACGAGTTGAATTGAGCGTTCGACGCGTCTTATGCGTTCGATTCACTCGATTAAACTAGAATTTTTGTTCGATCTCAACATTAAAGTTGAGCGAGTTAATTCGTTTAAATTGATACTTAATTCTTTAATTATGCTATAAATTTGTAAGACAACTTTTTCTTCAAACAAGCATTTAAAAGATTTTTGACAAAAAATATAATTTCGTTATTAACTTAATATTTTTTTGAAGTAATCTTCTTATTATAATCTCGAGTTTGCGTTTGTTACGTAATTTATAAACGATTTATTAATCGATCGCATTTGTTTTACAAAAACTAAATTTACTCTTAAGTAATAGAAATGTCTAACCAATTTTTGTTGTCTTAGTTAAATCGAAAATCTACAACGAATTTAAACATTAATTTGAAAAATAATATTTTAATCGACGCATGCAATGCGTTATTATAAATATATTAAATTAGAACTAATAACAAGTTTCAATTGTCTTGTTTATAATTGCAATAACAACGTAAATAGTGTTTCAACATCTAATTTTATCTTTCGATTTGCTTATTAGTCTAAGAGTAAAAAGTAATACTTAGCTTTCATTTAATGCATATGCGATAATATATCGCGAATTTGTAGTTACTAATAAAGAGCAAGTTACGATCAAAAATAATTTTACAAACTTTGAAATAAATAAATAACATTTTTTCGAACAAAGTGTTAATTGAATCTTTCGTCGATTATATAGATTTAACAAAAATGTATAAAGACATTTTAAGATATCGATCGATCACTATTAGAATTGCGTTAAACACATTATTTTTGTAACAACTAGCAAACAACTTCGTTATAAAGTTTATCGAAATTTTGATTTATAATTAAGCAAAAATAAAGAGCGACGTCAACTTCTTGTAAAAACAATAATTCGAAATCTTATTTTATTAATAAACGTCGCAATCTTTGATATATATATTAAAATTCGCAATTATCTTTGATTAATAGAATCTTTTATTTATAAGAATGCGTGTCTTTTTAATTTTAAAGTGTTTTATTAAAGCGCTATTATAATGCAAGCATAACAACTTACTCTTTAATAATGTCTTATCAAAAATTAAAATAACATAAAAAAAACACTATTTTTATATAAATTGATTAATTTCTTTTTGTGCAAATTTAATTTAAGATTTGCGACGTTAATTGCTTCTTAATTTTAAACATTATAAAATTCTTCTCTTATAATTCTTTTATTTTGAATAATAACAAAAATAAGAAATCTTTTAAATTGTTCTTTTTGTTGTACGCAATGCAAACGTCGTTACGACGCAATTGTTAAATTATTACGTTTTAAGTTGTGTCTACAACTTCTTTCTCTTTAAATTTACTAATTGTATGTTTTTTATTTAAAGAATTTTTATTAAGAAGTTCGATATTTATTTTTTTTTAATTTTCGATATTTAAGTTTCGAGTTTGTTCTTATTACGTAATGTTAGCGTTTAACAAACGTCTTTCGTAAGTACTAATGTTATTTCAATAGCAACAATAATAATGTTCTTTAACTTATTTTTAAGCATAAATAAATAAGTTTTATTATTTAATTCTTTCTTGTAATTAAGATGTCAAGAGAGTTTGTTAATTAAATTTGTTTTCTTCGTGCGATATTTGATTTCGAAATTGTATTTCGTTAACGAAAGTGTTTATTAAGATTAACGACAATTTAGCGTTGTTATTTTTATAAAATATCGTAAATTATTATAATTTGTTAATACAATAATTGAATATTAATTATTCTTTAAATAGTATCGATATTACTTGAAGTCAATAACAATAACGAGCAACTTTTGATAATAAATTTCGTATTAAGTTTTTGCGAAAATTATTTTTCTTAAATAGAATGTTATCGAATGTTACGTCGTTTAATAGACTTTTCTTATAAAATAAATTAATTATAATAGAATTGTCGCGATTGCGAATTTCAAAGCGTTTATTTTAACACGAATGTGATTTTTTGAATTAAAGTAAATTAGCATAAACGTTTATGTAAAAATCGTGATAAACTTTTAAAAAATTAAAATAGCATTCTTGTTAAATACAAAAAGATTATTTTGTTTGTTTTACTTATTGCTCTTTAGAAGTTTTATTAAAGTTTAAGTAATCTTTGTATAATATTTTACAAATCGTCAATAAAAGTTTGTAAAATTTAGAAATACTTAAAACTCGCATAAAATAGTAAGCTAAGATTATATTTTAACAAAGTCGACTTGTTATAAATTTATTAATATGTTATAATTGCTTATAATGTATTTTAGAAATTTAATCGAGATTGTTATAAAAGAGCATTTGAATAACTTTGCGTAAAACTTGTAAAAGCATAATTTATCAAATATTTAACGTATATAATTTTAGTATTTCTCTCGTATCTTAAAGTAAATCAAAATGTTATTAAGATAAATTACACAAAGATAATTTATCAAATCTCTTAAAACTTTGTTGATTAAAATTTAAAAAATAATTAATGCGTTTGTTAATTTAAACAACATTATTGCGTATTTGAAGTGTTTATATTATGTTCGAAAGATCGTCTTTTATTTATTATCTTGATGAATTCGAATTCGATAATAAGTGTTTTTCAAATTTAGTTTCGTAAAGTACGCGACGCTTATTAGATAATTTAGCGTCTTTTTTATAAAAGAAAGAAAATATCAATTCTTAATTGTAATTGCATTAAGATTGCGATAATTAACACATAATCTTAGACTTTTATTGCTCTTTAACATAAATAACATTAATATTTCGATTTAATTAATTTATTCGCAAATTCTATTTAAAATTAAGTTCTTTAAAAGATAATTACGTAAAACAATTAACTTTTATTCGAAGAAAATATATAACAAATTATAAAACAATTTTCTTTCAAAAAGCAAATTAATTTTATAATTTTTCTCTTCGTATTTAAAAAAAATAAATACATTTTTAAATCGAAAACATTGTTATAATTTTAAATGTTTTTAAATATAACGCATATTATTGACATTTTGTTAACGTCGAATTCGTAACAAATTAAAGTAAATATCGAAATTTGTTTTTTAAGTTTTAGAAAATTCTTTAAGAACTTAACGACAATAATATTTTTCATAACTTAATAACGTAAAATTAGCATATATTAATTGACGTAAAAATTAACTTTTATTATTTAGAAAAAATTAACAATAATGTCGTACACGATTTTATCAAATGCATAGAAAACTTGTTTTAATATATATTTTGTTTTTTATTATCGCAAATCTTAATTTTTGTAACATAAAATTTCACAAATTAAGTTTTCTAAGTTATAAAAGCTTTTGTTTTAATTGTAAGTTATTTAATCTTTTTTAAATATTATATCTTTACAAGATGTTCGTTAATGCAATTAATATAAATATTTTTATTAAGAAGATCTCTTTGTTTATGTTACTTTTTATCGACAAATATTAATAATTTTGCAAAAAAATCTTTGTCTTGTGTTTTTAACTCGCAATCGCAATTATAATTCTTGCGAATTTATTTAGTTTTTTGAATTATCGAAAATCTTTTTAATAAAAACTTAATTATTAAAATTTTATTATTGTTTATATTTTTTATTGTAACAAAGAACTTTATTTGATATCAACAATTATATTTAGCGTTGTTCTTGCTTAATTTAGCAATATTTGTTATATAAAAATTTACAATAGAATTTTTGAAATATTAATCGATAAACTTCTTAATTAATAACGTTTCTTCTAGATACAACGTTATATTTTATATATTTTCTAAGTTATTCTTTTTTAAATATTTGCTTAATTCAATAACTTTAAACAATTTCTTTACAAATAAATTAAGTCTTAACAAATATAAGTCTATAAATATTTAATTATTAAGCAACTTGTCGTTATTTTAAAAAAATATTAAGCGTTCTTTTTGAAATATTTTTAAATTTAAGTTTAGTAACTTTAGCAATTAATTTATCTCAAAATTAAAATCTTTTTAATTTTGAAAATTTACTAAATTATCAATTAATATTGTATCTTGCAATTTTTTCGATATTGTTAATACATTAATTATATAAAATATGTGCAATAATGCTTAAGCATAATTTGACGTGTTTGTTGTCTTTGTCTAAAAAACAATTGCAATTTTTCAAAAAATATATTTTAAAAGTTTAATATCTGTATATTTAATAATATATCGAAGTATTATATATAGCTTTATATAATTGCAAAAGTTTTAATAATTTTGAAATTCTTAATTAAGAGTTAATAAAATTGCGATAATTCATTGCGCAAATAATAATTTATAGAGCTGATCTTTTATACGTCAAAGTATTTTTATTTAAAATTTAATAAGTTTCTTAATATAAGATTTAAATTATGTTAGAGTATTGTTAATAATCTTGAAGTTGTGTTTCTTTTAACAAATTAAACGCATTATAATGTCGATTGTGCAAAATTTATAACTTTGTGAAATTAGTCTTTCGATATTGTAAAAATTGTTAAATTAAACAATGCGTTTGCGCTATTGTTTATCAATTATATATTGAAGACTTAATTTGTTTTTAAAATGCGCATTATTAAAGTAAATATAATAAATTAATTGCATTATATTGAAGTTAAGATATTACAACTTAATTATTAATATTAATTAGTTAAAGCTATCGAAGAAGAGTTCGAATGTATATTTTTGTAAGACTATTATCAATTTTATTCTCTTATAAGTCTTTAGATTACTTGGGCAAATTTGTATGATATTGTTAAATTATAAGTTGTCGCTCTTAAAATCAATTTGCGTAGAATAAAGATTGTTAATAATATCAATATTATTAATCGTTGTACTTTTATTCTTGAAAATCAACTTTATAGAATAATATTTAATTTAATAAGATTTTAGCGATTGAATAAATAGCATAAACGTCGATTAAAAAAATTTATCTTTTATCTTCTTGTACTTTGAGTTTATAAAGAGATCTTGTATAGCATATTGCAATTAAATTTGCTTTATTAATCAAACAATACTAATTAATTCAATTATTATTTACGTTTATGTTAAGTTTAACGTTCTTTATTTTTATTACAAGTTGTTGAATCGAAAGCGAATAAAATTAAGAATTTTATATCTTTTTTCTTAACAAAATTAAGTTAAGTTTGTGAGATTTAAATATAAGAGTTATTGTAATAAACTTAAATTGTCTTATTTTATTAACTCTTTTATCTCTTTTATCTTTTGCATAATCGAAATTGTTATATATTAAAATTATAATTGAAAGTTTTCTTATTAATCTAAGTGGTTTTTTCATCTTATTTGTCAACTTTTTTATATAGCGTTGAATTGTGCAATAAGATATAATTAAATTAACGAAGTATAGCAAATTAACAATTCTTCGACGAACGTTATTATTGTAAAGATAGAGAGGAAAAATCGATTAAAAATTATTCGATTTATTAAGATAAAATAGATAATATAGCTTTAACATTGTTAAGAGCTAAGCTCTAAATATGTTTTTGTCGCAATTGCTTTAGCGTCTTAAGCAATTAATGCTAGCGATAAATTTTAACTAATAAGAAGCATGTTTATTTATTATTTTCTTAACTTTTTTAAAGTCGATTAAAGTTTTCTAATCTATAATCTCTAAAAATTTCTAATATTTTTTAAAGATTTTATTCTTTATTAATACGTTTAGTTCGAATTGCAATTTGTTTATTACTTAAAGTTAATTACAATAAGATGTAATAATAAACTTTCGTAAATTTATTAAAAGAGAGAATTCTTCTTTTTAATTAAATTCTTATAGACGTAATCGAGAAACTCGTTATATTGTTTTGCGAATTTATCGCAATATTGTCTTAACAAAGTTAAATACTTAGCAACTATTAACTTATAACTTGATATTAGATTTGTAATATTTTTTACTTTCTTAAATTTGATTTTGCGAGATCGACGAACATTTGCGAGAAAAATTAAGATATCTAAAGATAATAAGCAAACGAAATAAATATTGTCAAAAAGATAATCTTATTTGTTAAAATTTTGCAAAAGAAATAATAAAACGAAATTTGATGTTAACTTCTTAATAATTAATAAAGACTTAATAGAAAAAGAGATTATAATGCGAAAATTTTAATATAGCAAAAAATACTTCGAATTTGCATGCTCTCGAATCTATTAAATAAAGATTGTGTTTATTTCTAAATTAACGAGATAACAAAAAAAGAAAATAAGCTAAATTAATTTTATGCAATACTATTTTGTTTACTCAATTATAAGCGAGCATTTATATTAATGCTTATAACGTTATTAATGCAACAAATTAGATTAAACTTTAATATTTTCGATTTTGCATCTAGATTATTGTATAACAATTATTATAAAATTTACTTTTTTCTTTGCTAGACGTAATTTTTTCGTCAAATATTTAAGTCAAATAATCGAATTAGTTTTTCGCTTTTTTTTACGCTCAATTTTGCGACTTTCGATGCGTCATTTTATTATTAACTCTTTGTTAAAAGTCTTCGTCAATTATAGAAAATCAAGAGTGATAAGTTAGCGTTATTTAATTCTATTAAATGCAACTATTAATTACAAAGTATAAAGTTACAAATTAAATCTATTAATGCATTTTAATTTTTAAGTTTACTTTTAAATATAAGATTTATTGCAAATACAATTTGCTTAATTCGATATCTCAAAGATATCTTATGAAATTCGAATAACATCGCGTAACAATATTATAATTGAAAAAATTGTTACGTTATTGCGTAAAGATATTGTTAAATCTTTATAAAATACTTGCTCTTAATTCTTTTATCTTAAAGATTAAGTTTTAATATATAATTTACATCTTTATTGTGAAACAACAAGTTTAAGTAAATGCAACGCAACCTTGTATATTATTTATTAAAAAAAGTAAGACAACGTCTAAGCTCGCGTCAAATGTTTAAGAGTCTTTATAACTCTTTTTGCTTTGCGTTGCTATTTGCTTTTTATTCTTTTTTCTAATTATATAAAAATAACAATAATTTGTTGCTTGCTATAATAAAGAATTTATTTCTTTTTTAGATTCTCTTTGTTCTTTTAATAGCACATATATATTTACGATTAATTATTATTAAGTTAGTATATCTATAAATAAATATATTTCGACTTGTATTATCGCTTTTGCAACTTTTTCAAAAATTTAAAATAAGCAATATTAAGATGCTTTGTATCGAAGAGACAACGTTTATATAATACGCGTTTTGATTTTTTTTGCAATTAATCTCTATATAGTTTTAATTATAACATTGTTAATATAAGATATTATTAATGTATTTTAATATCAAAATGCAAATGCTAATTTTATTTAATATCTTTTAAGTGTGTTCAAGAATTCGCAATCAATTGTTTTCGAATTTAAAAATATATTATTATTTATTAGCTTTGCATTTGTTATCTTTTTTCAAGTTCTATCTAATACTTTGTTGATCTATTGATATTGTCGATCGCAATCGATGTTCGAAATTTGTTTAAACAACGTTTTTTTTTCGATTTATATCGATCGAATAAAATAGCAAGACGAAACAAGTCTTATTATCTTTCTCTCTTATTTTGTTTCTCTTGTTAAAAATCTTGAAAATTTAATTCGAACGCAATAAATTATATTAAGAATCTTAAAGATTTAATTTGAACGCAACAAATTATGCTAGAGATCTTAAAGATTCAATTCGAACGTTTTATAAATGTTTGATCTTTTTGTTTATTTAGAATTTACAAAGTTATCTTGTAGAACGCATTTGCGCTCTAACTTAATTATATATATAAACAACAAAAAACAAGAAGAAGATGTATCAAAAAAAAGATAAAAATATTTATAATATATATATTCGAAGTAAAATTAATTATAGACGTTTAATATTGATGCGTCTTGCAAATCGAGAAAAAACAAATATATCTTGTTAATAAATAAGAAAAGAATAAGAATAAGTTGCGATTCTAATTGTTTTAAAATTTACTTATGTTTAAACAATTAATATAGCTAGACTAGTCGCGTTGACCCGGAAATGTTACGTGCAAATGCCAAGACTTAGGTCAAAAAAATTCGAGAAATCGAATCGCTTAAAGTAGTTTAGTCGATTACTATAAGTAGTTTAGCGCGAAGCGCGTTAAACTAATTTGAGCGATTCGATTTCAAAAAATCATTGCGACCCAATCTTGACGTTGGGTCGAACCAAAGAAATAATATCATAATTTGGCTCGACGATTAGTCTAAATATAGCAACTCGACTTTCGCAAATAAAAATTTAAATTTAAATCTATATTTAAACGATTAATATAATAACTCGACTTTCGCAAATAAAAATCTTAATTCAAACTTATATTTAGATAATCAACATAGTAACTTGACTTGTGCGAATAAAAATCTCGATTTATACTTGTATTTAGACAATTAATATAGCAATTCGACTTTCGCGAATAAAAATCTTAATTCGAATTTGTATTTAAACCTTTAATAAATATAAGAGAAATAAAGATTAATGCGATCAAGAATATATATAGAGATAATAATAATTAAGATGTATTATAGACAAATATGCGCAGCGCGAAATTGTCTTTGCAAGAGTTTAATTGCGTCGTAAAATTAATGCGTTAAGAATATATGCATTTTATTAACTTCAAAGATTTATATTAGCAATAAAGTTAAGCTATATAGAATTTAAGCGCTTATTAGATTACTAATTGTGTTGCTAATTTTAACAAAATTAATCGAAGATTAAAATTAAGATAATTTATATAAATTGTGATTCGTTTAATTTGGGTTTAATATAACGTAAAAACAATTAAGATAATCGAAAAATATTGGTAGAAAAAAATAAAATTAACTTGCAAAAACTGTTTTCAAAAAAAGATAATCAATTTATAATAACAAATTACATAATAACAATTTTGTCGAATGTATTAGATTTAATTGCAATGTTATTGCTAACAACTATTAAAACAATTAATTTAAGAAACATTTTTTTCTAATATTTAACGATTCGCAACAAGAAAGCAATTATATAATATTTTAAGTCTAATTGTATTATAATTTAACGCACTTATATAATAATAAATTATAGCGTGTAAGACTAGATAAATAAATATTATTTTCGCAAAATTTAAAAAGAGAAAGAATTCGAATATTTTAACATATTAAGTGCTATCTTTATCTAATGCTAAAAAAAAATTATTCAAGATTAAGTTAAAATTATAAGAAAATCAAATTCGACTAAATATTTATAGACAACTCTTTAACTTTACGCGACATAAAGAGTCGAATAAAGCTCAATTTACTAAAATTATTGTTTTTCTTAACTTTATTTGCTATAAATTCAAATTACAATTAAATTTATAAGATTGTTTATCTTTCTACTTTTATGTGTTGTAACAAGAGCATAAAGCAAGATTTACAAACGCATTAATATTAATTTATTTATCGAACAAACAAAGCGATACTTAAATTTTATTAATACAATTTTCGAATATGTAAAACTCAATTATAGATTAATTTATTTTATAAACAACAATTGAGCACAATCTTTCTCTTTATTTACTCAATTGCTTCTTTCGCTTTTGCTTTCGCTTCTTATTTTTTGTTCTTCAATCTTGTTGTCTTTAGCGCAAGAATAACAAACAATATTATTATACATAACAATATCTTTATTATTTTTAACAATATTGTTGATTAAGAGATTAGATATTATTATATAAACTTGTCAAACAAAGATTTATATATTAATTAGAACAATATAATTAAGAAAGAAGCTAAGCATACAAATATTAATAGCAAAATAAATAAAGAAAAAGAAATTGTAAATAATAAGATTTCGATAAAGAATAATAATAACAATATAAAGATAAGACTTGTATAAACTAAGTCGAGAAGTTGCAAGTTTATGCGCTAATTTATTGCAAAAAGAAGAAATAATTGCGCAAAATTAATTGTCGAAAAAATCAAATAACGCAAAGAGAAAAAAGTACGTTAAGATTAATAAGAAATTAAGTATTTTTTTGGAAGAAAATTAAGAAAAACAAACGCAACATTATTATTAGCAATAATCGTAAATCTTTTAAATTAAAGAAAAAATAACATAGAAAGATTTATTGCATATTTAATATTAAAAAGTTAAACTTATATAAAAAGTTAAAGAAGATATCGAAACATAAGTTTAAAATATTCAAAACTTATTAATTTGTTATAAAATCAAAAATTAATACTTTTGAAAATTAAAAAAGAATTAATATATTTTAGATCAAAGTTTGTCTTAACAATTATCTTGTAAGCGTTGCGTTTAAATAGTTAATTATTAACATTCAAAAGAGTGCATATTTTATTAATTTTAATAATAATAACTTTTTAAAAGTAACACGCATTTTGTTCGATTATATCTCGAAAAACTTTTATCGCATAAGCAAAAAAAGCTGCAAAAATTATATTATTTATTTGAATTAAGCAAAATATTATTACAACTAAGCTAAAGACATTTATTGTCTAATAAGAAAAAAAAGTGTAACAAGAATTTATACTTTGCTTATCTCTTATATAAAGATTAGATAATTAGCAACAACAAGTTACTATAAAGAAAATTGATTAAAATTGCTATTCAAATATTAATCGATTACTTTTGCAATTCTATAAAAGAAATTACAAAACTAAACAAAAATATATTTGAACTAAGAAACTCGCTTATTATCTTTAAATTTAGAGAAGAAAAATCGAAAGCAAGCAATTAAATTATTTGCTTTATTGACGTTGCTAAGAAGAATTTTTCTTTTATTTTTAAAATTCGATCTTGCGACGTTTTTGCTCGCAAATTAAACAATCTAAAGTCGATTCAAACTTTAATTAAGATAAAAAAGAAATAAAAGAAGATCGCTATTTAATTAATTAAAAGCAAGACAAATAAAAAAGAAATTAACAATTATAACAAAGAAAAACTAGATAAGAAGAAACTTAAGCTAGAAAACAATATCGATAAAGATAACGAAAAGAAACTCGACTTAAATGCGAAATATAACAAAAAGAAGATTAACTTTGACAACAATTTATTTAATTTAAGAAGCAAAAAGAAGTAATTAGAATAAACAAAATTGCATTTGCGCAATTTTGTTTTATCAACTTTGTTGCATCTTTATCTTAGTTAAGATAAGCAATTATTAACAATAAGTGCTAGTAATAGATTTCGAATTTCTTTCTTTCGATATGCGTAAAATGTAACTAGTAATTATGCAACTTTTATAAAATTAAGTAAAAATTAATGTTACTCTTGCATTAAATTTTAATTTTAAATGTATTAAAGACATTTAAGTTACATAATCAAAGTAAAAGAAATAAAAATATAATTGTTATTATCGAGTTAACAAGCTTTGCTGTTGTCTAATTAATTGTATACGCTAAACTCTATTATGGATTAATCGCGTCGAATTAAGTTATCAAGTTCGAATCAAGTACTTGATTCGAATCTTAACATTCGTATTAACTCGATTCGAAAGTCTTAACAATTCGATTTCTAAAATTGAAATTAACAATTCAAATTAATTTCTATACTTGAAATCGAAACTTAATTCGAAAAATCGACTTTAATAATTATAAGAAATTCTAAAATAAATAGTAAAAAATCATGTTTTAATTTATAATTTTTCGATATAAGATTATTTAATAATGCATTATAATAATGCATTCGAGTTATCTAAATAGCTAGAATCAAATTATTGATTTAATTTTTCTTGTTAAAGAGTTTAACAATCTTGTTTTGCATAATTTTGTTCAAATTACTTTTGTTTTTTTTGATTTTTTTATTATTACTTTTATCTATATCTTTATTATTGTTTTTCTTATTATTATTTTTGAATTAAAAAAAGAAAAAAATTATTGTATTTTAAGAAGAATTTGAACTCTTAATCTTTTTATTCTTGATAATAATAACATAATGTTTACAAGAAAATTAAAAAGAGTACAATAATATTTATCAATTTTTTTTTACAAATATTGTGTTATTATTATTGAAATGCAATTACTTTATTATTGAGCTATTAAGATTTTAATATTTGAGCACACTTTATTTAAAAATATATAAAGAATTAATAATTCTAAAGTAATAACATAATTCTTAAATAGTCAAATACATTACTCGAAAAATTAACTTAAATCGTTAAGATATTAGTTTAAATATAAATTACATTTAATAAATTTAAAATCTTAGTTTTACACTTTACTTAAATCGTTCAATTATAACTTAATAATGCAATATAATAATGCAACAAAATAATGCATTGTGATAGTAATGTATAATAGCAAACTCTTTAAATTATGTGTGTAAAATTATTAATTCGAAATACTAATAATCTTGTTCGCTTTACTATTATTTTAAATAATTTAATTCGAATTATTTTTTATTTTGTCGTTATTTTTATCGTTATTATTTTTATCAATTTTATTGTTATTGTTTTTATTTTTCTCGCTCTTATTATTTTTTTTGCTATTACTATTATTATTCGTTGTTACATAGTAATTATAATTTAATTTTTTCACATTATTTTAAATCTTGTATTAAGTCTTTTGCTTATAATTTTTTTTTTAATTACATTATCGAAATTCTTTATTTTAACAATAATAAAATTTAAAATCTTTTTCTTCTTTACATTGTTTAAGAATGCAAATTCTTTAACAAAGATATTAAACGATTTTATAAAATTATTATTATTAGTTCTCTTTAAGTTATTCAAGTTATTATAATGAATAATTTGTTATTAAATGATTTTTACAATTGATTTTATATAAATTGAAAAACTTTTATTAATGTTAAGCTTATTGTTAACGTTTAATTGTAATATTAATTAACTTAGATATAAAACATAAATAATGCATTCAAATAATGCATATTTTCTCAAAAAAGAATTTTATTATTATATTTGTATTTTCACACAATTTTTGTGCTTTTTCGACGATTTTAAATCGATTTACTTTTTTAATTGCAAATTTTATTTTTATTTTTTGTCTTAATTTATTTTCGAAGCATTTTGTTATTAAGTTATTAGCATTGTATATTTGATTGCATTATTTAAATGCATTATTATAAATTTCTTTATTAATTTAATGCTTTTTAACTTTTTTTTAACATTATTTTTTATAATTTTAAATTTAACTTTGCGACTTTTTTTTACATAAACGTTTTACAAAACTTCTTAATTTGTATTAAAATAACTTTTCGATTGTTACTTTGCTTTTTGTACAATTTTTTGTACAATTTCGACTTGCAATAATTTTTAAATTTGTTAATAGCGCTTTTATTATTTTTGCGTATACTTAGTTTATTTCACAAACAATGTATAAAAGTAATGCAATTATATAGTAACTTAAAAGTTTCTCACGATATTTAGTAAAATGCGACAAAATTTAAAAAGTAAAAAATTCGAAAAGATTAATAAAATTGTGAATAATGTGTTAACAAGTAATTTTATTAAAACGAAGTAAAAAATATATATATTAAAATTAGAGTTAATATTTATTTACTAATATTTACTTTGAACTTTTGTTAACATAAGATTATTATTTTTTTACATCAATATATATCTAATTTTGTCAATATATTACGCAAGTTTATTTTTTTTAATTGCTTTATTATTTATATTACATATTCTTATTGTTAATTGCTAATTTAAGTTTTTCTTTTCATGCGATTTTTCGACGCGTTTGCACTAGTAAAAATTATCAAAATTATTCCTTATTTTACTATAACTTTTTTGAATTTTATCTTAAACTTAACATCTTTCGTAGACTAATCGTCGGGCCAGGTTATGATATCATCCCTCTAGCTCGACCCGGCGCCAAGACTGGGTCGTGACGATCTTTTGGAATCGAATCGCTCAAAGTAGTTTAGTGCGAAGCGCACTAAACTACTTATAGTAATCGACTAAACTACTTACTTTGAGCGATTCGATTCTTCGAATTTTTTTTGACCCGAGTCTTGGAATTTGCACGTGACATTTCCGGGTTAGCGCGACTAGTCTAATATCTCGATTACATTTATATAAATCTTTTTTGAATATTATTAAATTTATTATCTTCTTTAATAACTTGCATAAAGTAAATAAATAATGCATACAAATAATGCGAAATGTTTTGTCTAAAATTAACATACTTAATTTGTTAATTTGTTAGTTAATTTTAAAATCTTCTTGCGATAAATTAATTTTTCAATTTAATCGTAACAAGATAAGTACAAGCGAAAAAAAATCTTAAGAAAAAATAGATATTAAAGAAAAAAAATTAGAAATATTAATATAATTAAGATAATGCGAACAAATAATGCATTTTCGGCTAATATACTAATGTTTTGCGATAATAAGCACGAAAATAAAAGCTTAATATCGTTGCTTTTCGTAAAATCAAAAAATATTAAAAGTTAATCGACTTTCTTATATTTCGACTTTTATTTTAGCGTTTAATTTGCGAAATTTTGCATAATAAGATTAGCAATTTCAATTATAAAAAACATCATTGTATTTGAAATTTAACTTTAGCAATACTTTAAAAAGTAATTAAGACATTTATATGTTTTTTTTTTAATAAATGCATTATCTCTTTGCATTATTATTATAATAATAGAATTATAATTAATATTTTACGCATTATAAATTCGAATTTTGCGACAATTTACATTAAGCGTATTATAATTTAATTAAAGAATTTGAATTTTATTAAGTATTTAATAAAGCAGTTTGATTTTTTTAGTTAAAAATTTTATAACAATATTATATTCTTTTTTTTAAGCGATTATAATATGTTCTTTGCATTAGCTAAGAATCAAATTTTTGAAATTCTATTATTAATAAATTTCTTTTAGCAATTTAAGTTATTAAATGCATTATTTCTTTGCATTATTACTAATAATATTTAATTATTTTTGTAATTATTAAAAATGTCTCTTCTATAAAAGTTAATTTATTTATTAATAAATCTAATTTAAAACGATCTTGAAATTTAATATAAAAAAAATTTCTTCTTTATTTATTGCTTGATCGTTTTTTTTTTACAATATATATTTTATAATTGCGGAACAATTTTTTTTGTGTTTAAATTTATAGTACGATTGAAGTACTTAATTATTATAATTTGCTTAACAATTTGCAAATCTATTTAAGATGAATTTTATTAATATACTTTTCGACCAAGATTAAAAGTTCGTTCAATATTCATTAATAATACTAAATATAAAAATATATCTCGAATTATTTGCGTTAATCTTGAAAAATTCGATGCATTGTTTCTTTAATATTCTTAAATTAAATATTTATTCTTTATAATATCGAAGCGAAAATATTGATCGTTTTTATTTTGCATCGAACGAGATTGTTAAAATTGTCGAAATAAGAATTTGATAATAATTATAATAAATTATATCAACATTAATAAAAAATTATATGCATTATTATATTGCATTATTTTTTTAACGATATTTGCTCTTTGCGCTTTTGTTTTTAAATTAATAATCAAATTGTAATAACGTCGAAAATAATTTTTAAATTTTGTCTTATATTTGTTTTTGTAATTGATAGTATTGTTATTTTCTCTCTTATTTTAAAATTTATAAAAATTAATTTTTTGCGTAAAATTTAAAATGTTAACGAAATTATATAACGTATTATTTAATTCTTTTGTTCTTAAATAATATTTTGTATGCTTTGTCGAAACTTTATTACAAATCTTAATTACAATATTTGTCAAAAAATAAACATTGATTTTTTTTTTTTTTAGATATTTAAAATAATTAAACATTGTATCGAATATTTGAAATTCTGAATAAATATTTGTTTTAATTGTTTGCGAAACTATAAGAATGCATTTGTAAAAAAAATTTAACATGTTATTAACAAACAAAACTAAGTTTTATTTGTTTTTGTTAAATTTAATTTGTTAAATCTTTAAATTTTAAAAATATTTTTTTATTTAAAAATTAATGTAATTGCGTAATTAATATGTTTGACAAAGCATAAAATAAATAAAGCTTTAACAAATACAAATATTTTGTATTAGTTTTTGTAACTTTTTATTAATTTTTTCTTGAAAAACTTTAAATTAAAGCAAACGTTAAAATAAGTCGTTAATAACAATTGTAAAAGCGCAAATTTAATAAAATTAATAGATGCATTATTTGTTTGCATTTAGACTAGTCGCGCTAACTCGGAAATGTCACGTGCAAATGCCAAGACTTGAGTCAAAAAAAATTCGAGAAATCGAATCGCTTAAAGTAGTTTAGTCGATTACTATAAGTAGTTTAGCGCGAAGTGCGCTAAACTACTTTGAGCGATTCGATTCCAAAAAATCGTTGCGACTCGATCTTGGCGTCGGGTCGAGTTAAAGAAGTAATATTATAATCTAGCCCGACGATTAGTCTATTTGCATTATTATAAATTTAATTTTTTTTTTAAATATATTAAATAAGTTTATTCTTCTTGCAATATCTTGAAATTGTTTATTTTTTAATTGTATAACAATAATGTTATTTACTGCTTTTAATTTTATAATTAAAATAAAATCTTAAGTTACAAGATTAATAATATAAGTTAAACAAAACATAGAGTTTTGTTGTTTATTTTATTAAAATTCTCGTTAATTAAAGATCTTTTCAAGTTTGTTTTTAAGTGTGTTATTATTACTTGCGTTATTGATAACAATTTTAAGAAGTTTGTCTTTAATTTCGAAAAACTTCAAAATCTTTATAAGTTTTAATATTAATTAACAATTTATATATTCGATATTAAAAGAAATAAATTTAATAAGATATTTGCGAAATTAAAATGCGATGTTTATTTAATATATTAATATTCTTAAATAAACAACTTTTTTAAGAACTAAATTATGCATTCAAAGCAATAAAGACACGTTAAATATTCTTGAGATTTATCTTAATTTTTTCACAAATTTGATTATATTTCGAAAGAATTATTTTAAAGAATTTTGTGTAATTCAAAAGCATCAAATTTAATTAAAGCATTTTTAATAACTTTCGAAAGTTAAGATTGTTAATAATTCGAAAAAATAGATTCAAATTTACGAAAGTCTTGCATAATTAATTTTCTCAATTATCTTAAATAAAGAATAACGACAAATCGATATAATTGTTTTTCTAAAAAATTGTTAGTTTTGCATTATTTATATGCATTATTTATCGTAATTCACGCAATTAAAGACTAGATTAATTGTGATTTGCAATTAAAATCGTTTTCGTTTTAAACAAAAAAAGAATAAAAGATGTTTTTCTATATTTAATATGCTTAAATAACTATAAGTAATAAAATAATTCGAAATTTTGTAACAACTTTTGCACACAATTTTTAAAATATTATTTATAATTGAAGTTATTTAAACATATTTATTTTAAAATTCGAATTGTGCTTTTACATTAATCTTTTTTGTTTAACATAAATTGACAAATTTTGATTAAGTTTTGTTTAAAATATTGTCGTTAACAATTGTTTGTAATTATTATGTTTAAAACTAAATATTAGTATTTGAATTTTATTTAATGTATTCGTTTCTTTTTCTTAAAACAAGTAATAAACGATTGATAAATATCTTGTTTGCTATTTCGCAAAGAATTTTTTTTCTATTATTAAAAGCAAAAGTAAGAAAATCTTAATCAAATTGATTCGCGAATTAATTAAAATATCAATTATTAAATAACAAGTTCCAAGAAATAGATTTGCTAGACTTTTTATTATTTAAAGACAATAATCGACTTAAAGTTCTTAAAAAGTTCGACATTTTACAAACAAAAATACAAATATAATATAACAATATTCTTTAATAATTCGAAAAAGTAATTCGAAAATAAAAAAATAATGCAAAAAAATAATGCAAGTAATAACTAGTTTAAACAATTTATTTTGAGATAATATAAGCAAACGTAGCTTTTGTGTCGAAGCATACTATTTAATACTCTAACGAAAAACTCAAAATTATAATAACGTATATTCAAAAATAGAAAATCTTGACATAATGACGTTATTTTCGATTTTTTGACGATTCGATTTAATTTCTAATATTAAAATCGAAAATCGAGTTAAATCAAATCGAATTAATTTCAAATCGATTTCTAATGTTGAAATCGTCAAGTCGAATTAATTTCTAAAGTTAAAATCGAAACTTGATTCGACGATTAGTCCATCTTATTAATATTACTTGACGTCAATTTGCGCAAAATCTTAAATCTAACAACGAGCATATTCTTTCTCTTCAAAAGCATCTTTACAAAGTTGTTATATTTTTGCGTATTTTTTGACTTTTATAGTTTCTTTAAACTATAAATAAACGCAATATTTACATTCTTGAATTTGTCTTTATACGCAACAACATTCTTTTATTATTTCTCAATTATTTGATAAAAACTTAATATTATTTTCGTGCAAGCTTGTTTACTCTTGTTGTTTAACAAAATTAAATCTTAAACAATTGCGCTCTTGTATTTGATTTTCAAGTATCTAAATATATATATATTAATATAGTAAAAGCTTGTGTTATCTCATTTAATAATAAATTTAATATAATAAGAATACAATATTAAATAAGAATTGCGATCGAATTAAAGACAAATATATAATATATAATATCTTAAGTTTATGCCAATAACTTGTTAACTTAAGAAGTAAAATATTGTTCGCAGTTATTTATAGTTAAGCTTGTCGTTTTGTTCTTGCTAATAATGTCAATATATTGCAAATTTCTCGATTATAAGTTTATCAATTCTTGCTTTGATTCGCTTCTTAAAGCATAAAAATAAGAGAGAGAGCAAGATCTTAAACTTATAGAGTTCTCAAATAAAAAAATTTCTTAGTATAATAAACAATTGATAAAAAGCAATTAACAAGACAAAGTAAATATTATATTAATGTTCCGTTAATGCAACGCTAATATTAATAGTATAGAGCTTGCATAGATCTCTTAGAATAATAAATCAAGTATAAAAAAAATTACAAGTCTAGACTAGTTGTTGGACTAGGTTTCGATATTAACATTCTAATTTAACTCGAATACTTAATATTAATATTGTAACTCAACTCAAATACTTGATATTAATATTATAACTTAACTTAATATCAATCTCGAGTTACTAGTTTAATTCTCGAACAACTCAGTTACTAGACTAATTGCGTTGATTCGAGAAATCGAGTTCGATTTAAGAAATTGAATCGAATCTTAATAGTTCGATTTGAATTAAATCGAAAGTTGAAATCGACAATTCGATTCAATTTTAAACTTGAAATCGAAAATCGAATCGAAAAATCGAATCAAATTGTTAAGACTATTGTTATTAGAAAATTTTATTATTTTTAGTAATATTTTAATTATTTTTAGTAATAGTTAATTAAAATTTAATAGAAATAGCTAATTTATTTAAATTAATTAATAAACATATTAGAACTTTCTTTTTATAAATAAATTACTACTAAGTATTATCTAGTAATTAATAAAAAAATCTAAATTTAAACTTAATTTATATTATTTTTAGTATTTATAATGTTCTTGACAATTTGATTCCATTTCATTTTAAAATAGTTAAAACTAAATCGATTTTCGATTTAATTTCTAAAGTTAAATTGTTAATTCAAGTCGATTTTAGAAGTTGAAATCGAAAATCGAATCTACAGTTAGTCTATCAATTACTAAAAATAGAAAAAGAGAAAAAGTGTTAGAACATTGTCGACGCACTAGATTCTTATCTAATCTTGATTAAAAATCGAATCTAAATCGAGAATCACGTAAGCTTTCTAGGAAAAAAATAATTACTCGATTCGGACTAGTCTACGCGACGCTATTAATTAAGTAAGAATTGGATCAAACTCGAAATTTTAGCAATTAAGTTGTTCGAAGATTACACTACAAGTTACAATTCGATTCGAGTTCTCGACTCAACTTGTTAAGTAGATTAATCGTCGAATCGAATTTTGATTCCAAAAGTTGGAATCGAAACTCGACTCGAAATTTTAGCTTAAAATCGAATTGTCAAGATTGATAAATCAAGCTACTTGATTAGCTCGCTTAGAACGAATTCTTTCGCTTAATTTTTAAGAACTTGAATCTAACGTTATAAAATCAAGTTACGTAATGAATTCGGATTTTCGCAGTTAGTCAATTGTTAAGCAATCGAAAATAATATCAAAATACTAAGATTTTCTATTTTTAATTCGAAAAGTTCAAATCTAAAAATAGAAATAAAATAAACATTTATTTTCATCTTGTTTTAATTATTCGCATTACTTTAATATATTACTATATAATATTTATTATATTTTAGATAAATAAATCAAAATTAAACAAATAAATTAAATAAATAAATAATTTATAGAAAAATCTAATATCTTGATAAGTTAAGTTGGAAATTTAAGTTAATACTCGATATTAATATTGTAACTTAACTCGAATATTTAATATTAATATTGTAACTTAAATTAACTTTTTAATATTAAAATTCTAACTTAAATCAAGTCTTAATAAGTCGAGAATCTAACTAGAACTTAATAGCTTAACTCGACGCAACTAGTCTATACAAGTCTTAAAACAACTATATAATTATCTTGATTTATTGTATTTTAAGATTATATTATTCGATAATAACAAGATATTAATATTTAGTTTTTGCTATATTTTTTCTAACTTTGTATATTGTATTAATTATATCTTATAAGTATAGTAATAAAACAACAATATTATTATTAATTGCAAAAAGCTGTTTTCTATATATAAGCTCTCTAATAAGTCTTTAAAGCAATAGAAGACTCTTTGTTTAATAGAAATTCTATCTTTATTAAAGAAAGACTACAATATATTCTATTATTAGACTAATCGTCGAGCCGAGTTATGATATTACCCCTCTGGCTCGACCCGGCGCCAAGACTGGGTCGCGACGATTTTTTGGAATCGAATCGCTCAAAGTAGTTTAGCGCTCTTCGCGCTAAACTACTTATAGTAATCGACTAAACTACTTTAAGCGATTCGATTCCTCGAATTTTTTTTGACCTAAGTCTTGGCATTTGCACGTGACATTTCCGGGTCAGCGCGACCAGTCTATCTATTATATATATTTTAATATTAATATATATATTTGTATATATATTGAAGATTATATTTAATTCTTACGTATTAAGTAAACAAAATACTATATTAATTAATTTTTGCACTTTAATAATATCTATATTTTGCAATTAAAGAGCGCTTACTATGAAATTAAGTAGAAACTTTACGTTTTTATTAATAAGTGCTTTATTTGCTTTACAAATTATTAGCTAATCTTAACTAATATTTGTAAAATAACAAAAAATTAGTTAAAGCTTTTCTTGTATAATTAATATATTAATTACAATAATAATCTTAAGAAAAGCAGAATTTATATATTTCAAGATTTTTGTTATATACTTATTTTCTATAATCTATATAAGTTTATTATTATTTTTGGTTTTTAAAAGATTTGTATTTACTATAAGTGTATTTGCAAACAATCTATTATTATTAAATTTTATATAAATATCTTTACAAGAATTATAAGTTTGCTATATTGTAAGAAAATAGATAGTAAGTAGTAATTCTAGTAGTAATAGTTAAATTAAGAAGCAATCTATGTGATCGAAGACAAAATATGTGCGTCTATCAAGATATGTCTATTAAGACTCTAATTCGATGCAGACTAATCTATCTATCTCAAAGAGAATATCGTAACAATCTGCTATTATTTTCGAAAAAAAGTTATGTTCTTATAACAAAAACATAAGAGTAATAAGAAATTGAAGAAAACGCGTTCTTTTTAATGTCTAGACGAGTTTTATCTTCGCGAAATTCTTAAAGATTAAATTTAGGAATAAATTTGAAACATATCTTTTCGAAGACTTAAAATCTAACTTTGTTAAACATCTCAAATCTATCTAATTTTCGTCTCTAAGATCTTTAACATATCTCTTCCCTTAATTATTGTTGTTAAGCTCTTCTTCAATATAGAACTTATAATCTTTAGACTCAATCGATTCGCGTTTCGAGAGATAGATCGAGCTTAATAGATCAAGATTCTCTTAAGATTTTGCAGATCTTACGAATCTAACTATCCTACGTACTCAAATTAATATTGTCGAAACAAAACTTGTTCGAAGAGCTCGTTTTGTTTTCTTTATGTTCGACAAAATTGCGAAATCTTAATTGAATTAAATTATGTCTTGACGCGTAAAGTTTTAATGTTCGCAATGCGCACAAACGTTTGCAATTGCTCGCTAGTTACATAATTGCGTCAAACTATTACGTTTTTCGCTTTAAACATTAGATTTTGTCGATTTAAACAAACTTTACTTTTAAGACAAATCTAATAAATCAAGAGAACGTGTGCACATCTTACGTAAACAAATTATAATTATTATATAAAATAAACACATTCACGAACGCAATGTTAAGAAATGTCAAGATTGTCTCTCGCAAAACTTGACTTAAATTTTTAGATTCTCGAAAATAATGTAAGATTTATTAGCTCTAATCTTGATCTCGCACAAAGTTTAAATATTAGTAACAAAAAATTGCAACTTTTGTTATAGCAAATCTATATACATCTAGAACTAAAGTTAGAATTTATCAAATACAAATAACGTCAATCAAATAAATCTAGGATTTGCTATCGTTAATTAAGAATTGTTAAGAGAGATTGTTTATCTTTTAATCTTGTTACAATAATCAATTGTAAAACAATTAATATTGCGAAGAATAATTATAGAATTGCTACAAAGTCTATAAATTGTTAAATAATTAATGCGACAAGTTTTGCGACAATAATGCAACACAATAGAAGTCTATTATTTATTGTTAAATAGACGTACAACTATCTATTTATTCAAGAAAGTCTTTGAACTTTGTATAGAATAAAGATTCCAATATATTGTAAAGTAATTACACATAAAAACAATTTTAAATCAACGTAAATTAATTATGCGTCGAGATAGTGTCGACAATCTTTGTCAAATGCAACATTTACAATATTTATATTTATAAAAATATATGCTTAATAATAATAAAAGTATAGAAGAACAATATTGTAATGTTAGCTCTTAATAATTAACGAACACGTTATTAGTGTTAAGTTATCGTAATAACAATTTAACATCGTGCAAAGTTTTCTCTCTAAGAATTTTCTCTTAAAATTCTCACGAATTAATGTTTCTTTAAATTGCAATTCTATATATTTTGTAATCTTATCTTTAGTGCGTCGATGTAACAACATCTTGTTATATATTTGTACATAATTTTACAATATTAATTCGTCTTAATCTTTATAAGCGATTGTTCGACAAAATAATTAATTCGATATGTAATACAAGACGAAATTTGAAGACAAACAAGAAACAAACGACGTCTTAGCGTCTTTAGAGCGACGAAA
>JAABUZ0100000104.1_pt1 | contig 204347 bp, 169 predicted proteins | sample 5562091 | NCBI WGS metagenome assembly JAABUZ01 (sample SAMN12813069, study PRJNA571459) | rock metagenome | isolation source: Antarctica rocks | place: Antarctica: Victoria Land, Linnaeus Terrace sud | collected 2015-12-21
CTGCCCTCCCTCCCCGCCTACCTCGATCCAAAACCCCACCACCGCCCCCTAAACACCTCATTCACCTAGACATCTCACTCACCTCAACACCTTCCCAACCTCAACAGCAGAGCCCTCGGACCAATAAGCTCCAGCTCAGAGCAAGTGAGAAGGGGGTGGGTTAGATTTCTAAGGTGGGGGAGCAGAGGTTTTGAGTGGGAGGGGGGGTAGAGAGTCTTTGAGTGGGGGGAAGAAAGTGTATGATGTGGGGTGTGTATGAGTGGGGAAGTGGGAAGTGGATGTCTGTACTATAAGTGGAGAAGTAAGAAAGACGGGAAGAGAAAAAGATGTATTAGGATATTGTCGAGGGCGTTCTCGACGGACGCTGGTGGGGGAGAAGAGAGGCAAGAGAAAGGCAAGAGAAAGGCAAGAGAAAGGCAAGAGAAAGGCAAGAAGGGGGGTAAGGGGGACAGAGAGGTTGAGGTTGCTGATGGTGGTGATGGAAGGAGGGAAGGAGGGAAGAAGGATATTAAAGTTAGAGAGTAAAGAAAGAGAAGAGGGTGCAAGAAGTAGAAAGAAGTAGAATGAGATCTGAGAAGAAAAAGAGAAAAAGAAAGAGAAGAGATGGAAGAGAGGAAAGAAGCTATAATGGAAGGAGATGAAACGGAAAGAAGGTACGAGAGGATAGAATAGAATAAAAACAAGAGGAGACGGCATGGGATGGGAGGAATGGGATGGGATGGGCGGGATAGTTGGGATGACATGGGATGGGATGGGATGGGAACGGAAGGGATGAGATGGGATGGGAACGGAAGGGATGACATGGGATGGGAACGGAATAGTATATAATGAAACAGGATGCGAGAGCGTGGCTGTGCTGGTTCACTTGCTCCTCCATGCCGAGAAGACGATGCTTGAAACACCTGGCAGAAGCGAGCTCAGTAGTCTGCGCGACTTTTCGGTGACGACACTTTGACGCTGATTTCTTTCGGAATGAGACGACATAAACTTGTAACAGTCGCGACAGTAGAAGAGAGATGTTGTGCTTGCTACATAGAACAACAAGGACCTTCTGGTTTGCCGGGAGTCGAGAAAGAGAAAAGGGGGAAAAAGAAGTCGCGATCGTGAGCAGCGAAGAACATAAACCATCTTTCTGAAGTTAGAATCCAGGCATTACTATTCAAGGCGTTCGTAGAAGCGTAGCTCACGGAACGGGAAACGAGCTCGAAGCTGCGAGGCTCGATATCTGTCGACCTATTGTGTGTACTTTTTGAGCGCAGATTTTCGATGTAAGATAGATAGGACAGTTTAGAAGATAGAAGCGGTTGAGAAGGGGATGGCGATAGATTTATTGACAATTGAGTATTATCGAGATGGTTGAAAAGAGATATGGCCAATGTTACGAGATCCAGAGAACGAACCTTCGTTTTTGCGTTGTCTTCTAGTAAGTCTTTTTATTGTATTGACAGCCATCCCCTGCGATAATCTATAATCCGCCAGCCATGCCGGATTGGATCAGACCGAAACTTCTCTCTTGAAATTCATCCCCCTAAATCTCGCCCAGATCTTCTCTTCCTAAAACCTCTTTCCTTTTCCCCCTTTCCTTTTTCCCATGCCCGGTGCGCCATCACCCATCACCCATCACCCTGTTCCCCATCTCCACCTCCTCATCCCTTATCAATTACCCCCCCCTCCCCTTCGGCTTCATAAACCCTATCAAAAACACCCCAATTGAAACAAGCACAAGAAGCGCCATCAACGCCGTACTCACAATACACCACGTACTCCTCCTCTTCCCGCAGCAATTCCTATATTTCCCCCTCTCCGCACCAATCACCCTCCTCCCTCCAACCATGACTTCACGAGGCCCGTTCCTATCTCCAAAGTCGTGGGTAGTAGGTAGTAATTGCCGTCCTCTTGGAAGTGGCTGCCCTTCGGGACCTTTCCCTCCCTCGCCCAACCTCATGAAGAGGCAGAAATGGGATTTTGGCGGCGGGGCAGGGAGGCGGCGCTGGGCGTCGAGGGCGAGGTTGAGCGTCTGCTGGGGGAGGATGTCCAGGTAGATGGGGAGCTGGGGCGTTGGTTGCGGGAGCGCCCAAGGGGGGAGGATGGGGGATGGGCATAGAGATGGGAGGTCGGAGGGGGTGGTTGAGAGGCTGGAGGAGAGGGTTGCAGAGGGGGGAAAAGTTCGGAGAGCGAATAAGGGTGGTGGTGAGGGGTGGCGAGGGGCTGGTGTTGGTTGTAAGCGCGGGGTTGGTGGTGGGTGAGCGTGACGGCGAGGGGCTCTTTGCGGGAGAGAGTGGGGGAAGACGAAGGGTGCGGGGTGGTGGTGGTAGATTGTGTGTGGATGTGGGAAATCTGGAAAGCGGGGGTAGGCGCTGGATTGTGTGCGTTTGCGGTAATGAAAGGGAGGAGAGCTGGCCATCTTGGTGATGAAGTCCGTGGGTGACGGAGCTACTCTAGATTGATGTTGCTTGCGAGATGTCGAAAAAGTATGGATTGCGGTGGTAGCTGCTGCGAGATATGTCGGATGCGAATTTAACGATGGTGGTAGATCGAAGGATAGATGAAGGAATGATAGCGGTAATAGGACACAGGCAGCAAGAAGAAGGAGAAGAAGAAGAAGGAGAAGTTGGAAAGAAAGAAGAGGTGGTAGAGTAGCAGAAAACCGTTGAATTGCCAAGGTCTTCATAATTCTCTCAAGAAGCCACAACCAGAAATCCAAGAGCAGGAATACCTTGCAGAGACATGAAGCCATTGAAGCCCGATGTGCATCAAGCAAGGCCATTGGACCCACGGCGAGCCGAAGAAGTAGACGAAGAAGATACCGTAGGAAAGAGGCTTGATTGCCGCGAGCAAGATACAAGATGCGAAAGCATCCGGTCTCCGCAGCATTCCGCTCTGGCTGATTGTTGAACCATGGCTGAGTAACGGACTTGATGTTGAGAAAATATAAGACCCAGGGTTGGATAAACGAGATATATATATATGACCGAGATATGGAATCCCGATGGATGTTCTAAGCACTAAGATACCTGACGCTGGTGGTTCTGTTCGCCTTGCAGAGCGGGTCTCTGGCAAAGCGTCCGAATGTCGTAGAAGGCGAAGAAACACTTATCGTCCAAGAAAGGTACGTAGACGTCGTATACATTTGGTACAGATGAAAGATGTTCGGCATCGATGTATTCCAAGCAAAGGCTCGATGCCCATGACTAAGCTCAGTGACCACTCGCTTCGCCATAACAAAGTCGATTCGTCTCCCCATCGGCTCGATCGTGTGGCAGGAGGCAGAAAACCGCGTCTTGGTCATAGGTCCCGCACAATCCACACAATCCCCAGAATCGTCGCCCCAATCGTGGCAGTCATGGCCCAGATATACGCCTGCCTCAATGCGATCCTTCGCCTTTCCTCCGTACGCTCTTCGCGCAAGAGCCTGAAGTTCCACTCGCGGTCTTCAATGGAAATCGTCGGTTCTGGCATTGGGATACCGCTTTCATCGGCGGTGGAAGTCGAAGGGGTAAGGTTGATGGGGGAGTAGTCGTAGGCGGGAGGCTGGGAGAGACCCATTCTGCAGGGCGGATAAGAATTTCAGTGGTGTGAAAGAGTGGAAACAATCACAGATATACTTTTCGAGGGAGCCAAGTATCAGAGTTGAAACGCCTTCGGATGAGGCGCGGCTAGATACTTATGTTCGGTGGGAAGGCTTGGAGTCGCAAGTGGATTGACGTTCCGCATCATGGTCTCGGTTAACTATCACAGGACACAGTGTGATTGGTCGGCTCGTATATTACCATCGGGCAGCCATTTAGCTTCCCGCGTCAAAAGCGGTCTTCAAGAGTGAGAGCAAATGCTTGATTGCAGAACAGCATAGCACTGTGACTGTGAGTAGTCGGCGTAATCATCTCACACCGTCTCGCCATCGGTTCTTTGCGAAGCTGACAACTCAGCTTGCCTTGTATCGACAAGCCGCCAAAGGGGTATACCACAAAGGCGTCTGAAATTCGTAATATTTCGAAGGCTGCCTCAACCTAAGGATTCAATGCAAATAGAACGCTGTTATTATGTCTTCCAGGCTTTGCCCTGGAGCATGGATCAGCGAACTCCCACAGTGATGAGAAAAGCCAGCAGAAGCATCCAATGTTAGTCAATTGGAATAGATGCTTGCCGTTCGCGACAGGGTGTATGATCTCTTGATGTTCTTCTAGAAGTAAATTTACCTCCTGCGCCCTCGGGTATCTTCCGTACGCCGGATATGTTCAAACCCTCCGATTCTTCGTGATCCGTCCATTTTCGAAACCGTCTCAACCAGCTTGGTAAAAGCGAAGTAGCCTGGCCGAAGGACTTGCCAGGCTATTCACTTCTTGTTGAGCTCCTCCATAACCTGCTCCCGCTCCGCGAGCTTCGCCTTTTCTTCGGCGACCATCTTATCCACCAGTTTCCTCGCTTCCTTCAACCGATCTATTTCTGCACCCTCACTCTTCTGGCTGTACGGATTATCTGGAGTATCCGCGTAAGGCAGCTCCGCTGTCCTATCCGTCTTCTTCTGCCCTCCCTTCGATAATTTTGCCCCCTTCCCCTTCTGCGTCGGTGTAGTCGTCATAATCTCGTAGAGCTGCTCCGTTGGCTCATTGAAAATAATCTCCTCATAACTCTGACACCTGACAGGCTGCCTCCTCTCCTTCATCCCCTCTGCATCAGGGCCAAATGGGTGTAGTTTGAGGAAATGCCATAGCGTTTGCGGTTTCTCGGCCGCTTCAGGCACGAAGTATAATTTGATCTGGACTTCGAACTCGCCCCATCCAGTTTCTGTTACTTCAAAAGGGGGTGACTCAACGGTGCGCAATGAGTTGGCGTAAGTTTCGTGCAGCTTGAATTGCACTTTTCGTAGCCAGTAGGAGATATCTTCGCCGTCGACGCCGCGGATATAGACTGACCATTTATGGGTGTGGTCTGGGTTGAGGTTTGGGGGGCGATGGTCGGGGTCGAAAGGTGTGGCTATACTGCCAAAGACTAAGACGGACGGCGTGAGCTAGAGGGAGCTGGGGAGGTGGATTAGCCCTACCAAAAGGGCGGTAGATGGAGATGCCCTGTTCACGGTCAGATCTAGGAGCAGCAGGCCTAGCGTATGTGCGTTTGTAAGGACTAGACTTGGACATGATGGTTAACGATGCGGGAGGAATATACACATTAAAGCGATGCAGCCAGAGTGTAAGAGATAATGTCCATGGCAAGCAATTAGTCGTTCTTGCATGCAAGAAAGGTCGCACTTACCTTTACACGTTTGCTGCTCGCAGTAGTAGGCATAATGAGTGGGAAGGAGCTATTCAATCCCGATTCCCGATTGTCAAGGCAAACAAGGAGTCATGCGCAAGTAGCAGTATGAGACATCCTGCAAACAAGGATCAAAAGCTTGTAGGCAGAACAGATAGGATATGAATCTGAAAGAGTGTCTGATGCAAGCTTGTATTGCTCTGGATGAGTTATGGTTGACCTCAATGGAATGTTTGATGAATCCGACATGCTTCTTGCCAAAACCTCAATGCCGGCAATAGCCGATTGGCTACTAAAGTGCTTACTATCACATCTCACACGAAGTACATACAATCTAATTTACATGTACATTGTGTTTTGCGACCATAGCTCTAACTTCAGCTACACGCTGCCATATGTCCCAATTTTCCGAAAGCAGTCGTCTGTCTCAATAGTAAAGCGCTGTCAAAGAATGGTAGCAAAGTTCGCTTCTATCTCTACCTCTAGATAGCATAATCGAGAATCCAGCGTTGAAAAGGGTGTATCTTAAGGGAAAGAATTACAAGGCCAAGCACAGTGCTAAGTAAATATTGCATTGCACGACCATCTCAGCTGCGTTGCCTAAGGCCGGAACCTATCTCTCCAAGCTCAAAAGAAGTTTCTCTGAGCCTGGTAGGTCAAGCTTGCAAAGCGAAGGGACCGCTGGGAATTTGGCAACCGAAGCTGGATGACCCAAACTTCAGTCAATGCTCACGATTCGAAACCTCTCTCTACATGACGACATATATGTACATATATATAGCTGGAGCTGGCGCATTGGTTGAAAAGCCCATGCGCCCACGTCGTAGCTGCATGGTATACCATCCAGGATTCGCTCTTCTCCTTAATCCCTTGTCAGTATCACCTTCCTCGTCTCAGGCCGCATCAAAGTAGATACACTCAAAAGGGTGTGTAGCCGAATGGCGATATTGTTGAGCCCACCACCATGCTCCACAAGCACCCATCCTATATCAGGTTCATGTTTCGCGGAAGTGTTTTGGCGCAGTACTTCTCCTTGTCCTTGATGAGGACTTCGTGCACTTGTTGATATTGTCAAAGGCTATCGAAAGCAGTGCCTTGCAAGAAAGCGGAGGTGGATATTGGCCGGTGTGGTATTGAAATCGCTTACCTCTTTAGCTTCTGCGACATTGGTGGCAGCAGTAGTTTTAGTAGGATCTTCCGACCGGGCAGGCAAACTGTCAAAGAGAATGATTAGAGCACATAGTGGTAGTAGACTAAGCGTCAGATTGTAATGTGCTAGCTGCCGATATAACCAGCAAAACAATGGGTTCGAAGCGCATATTGATGGCTGAGAAATACGAAGTTCCTTTCATGTGAACTTTGGAAAAGTAGAGACTTGCTTAAACCCTACGGCATGTATGCGACGAGATTAAAAATTTCGTAGACGTTAGCAGCTGCGATATGGGTATATTTGCCCTCTGTGTTCAGACCCTCGAGTATCAGTGAGTGGAATGGTATTCAGGAGTTGCCTCGGGCTGCAGCGAGATGACCAGGTATTGGGTTAGTCTCCAAGAGAATAAGTAGGAGGTAATACTACTGTTGATACTATCCCTTTTTGTGGTCCCGTACTGTAGATTGCGAGCCAGGTTCGCCTCCTTTCATTGAACTTCAACGTTTTGACGCTTTCACAGTGGGCGAAACTCGGAGTCGAAGACCGCTACCTATCCAACGTCATTCTGTGAGACCGTTCATCGCTGACGGATTGTGCTTTGTCGAGAGATTGAGAAAAACCAAAATAGAAGCATTTTCGCGCTTACCATGATCTGGAATAATGGTCTTGCACTATATGGGTCGTCTTTCCAGCTTGTAAAATAGTTCCTCCTCACTGTGAAATATCTCAACCGATGCTATCTCCTCATCGTCCTCCCTCTGAGATTCCTCATCCGACGCTCCCTCCTGATTGTCCTCACTATGAGATTCCTCATCCGACACTGTCTCCTGATCGTCCTCGCTCTGAGATTCCTCATCCGACGCTGCCTCCTGATCGTCCTCGCTCTGAGATTCTTTATCCGACGCTGCCTCCTGATCGTCCTCGCTCTGAGATTCTTTATCCGACGCTGCCTCCTGATCGTCCTCGCTCTGAGATTCTTTATCCGACGCTGCCTCCTGATCGTCCTCGCTCTGAGATTCTTTATCCGACGCTGCCTCCCGAACCGCCTGACTCTGGAATTTCTCATTCAACGCTTTTCTGATCTCGGCCGTGAATTCCACAGTCTTTCTACACTCGACGAGGACCTTGAGTATTTCCAACCTTCCCCACCCCTTTCCGATCAGATCCAGCACGACATCCGCTGTTATGTGACAGTCTGGCTGATGTTCCAGCAACAGTCTCATTACCTCGCCGCTCTCGACAGCTTTGAGCATAGCTGGGGTGGTTCCCAGTCCACCGTCACGTTTAAGCAACGACTCTAAAGCCTCGAAACCGGCCAATCGATAAGTAGAATCGCGGATTGCCTCGATGAGGACGGTCTCGGTCGCCACAGCAGATTCGTCATGTCTCAGAAAGAGGCTCGTAAGATCGGGGCGGTTTCCATAGTTGGAAGAGTCCGAAGATATAGCAGCTAGAAGGTCACACTCCCTGATATGCACTTTGGGTTCGTGGCCCAACAACATTTCAAGAATTTTGCGCCGCTCCTCCGATGATTTGGTATCTTTTCCTTGCATTGTTGGGTCTGCATAAGAAGATACAGCTGAAGCTAATGCAGATTGGTTCTCGTCATCATCAGCATTGACGTCGGCACCGCGGTCGAGAAGGCTCCGTATCAACTTCATGCTGCCATGGGCACATGCACAGCGCAATGCAGAACCATGCTCTGGCGAAGACCGACCAACATTCACTCCTCGGTCCAAGAGAAGTTCGGCGATAACCGCGTGGTTTCCTGTCACGGCAGCGATAAGTGGGCTTTCGAAACAGCCCCCGAAGATGTTGATATCATCCATCCCCTGGAGCAAATAACGAACAATTTCCTGACTACCCAAGTATGATGCAAGGTGTAAGGCGCTGCCAAATGTCCTTACGGTCGTGTCCATCTCCGCGCCTGCTTCGAACAAGCTTTGGACGACTTGCTCGCATTGTCTGATCTTTGTGCCACGGATGCTGTAGAAGTCGTGCATTGGTTCAGGAAAAGGAAGCTGTTTTGCAAGAGATTGGCATGACTCGGGCTGCGAGTGGCACCGGACAAAAAGTGCCACAGATCCTTCTAGCGCCGCTATCAACGGACTTCCATATATGGGGCTGCGGAGTATGACATTGGCACCCCGATCGAGGAGATATTGCACAATTTCTGGCCTCGAGTGGCTTGCTGCAACATGCAACAGAGGAGCGTCAACACCGTCATTTTCATTGACATCAATCCCTGTGTTGACCAGCATCTCTACCGCTTCCAGCACTCCCGCTGAGCAAGCCTGACGAAGTAGATCGAATGATGGAGACGCGACACGTTCCAATAATAGACAAATCGTTTGAGGATCGCCTCCTTCCATTATCTCCGATAGAGCTTCGCCACAAACTTCTGCTTCATACTGAGAGCCAGACAAGGTTTCGAGTAGCAGCTCAACTACCATATGCTGGCGATTGTTGCATGCTGCAGCGAGTGAGTCTCTTTGTGTCAAAGGACCGCCAATGATGGCTCCTGCGCTCAAAAAATCTTCGACGATCTCCAGCTTGCCGTTCTGCGCTGCCTCCGATAGTGGTGTATCCCATGCTGTGGCTCGGGATGGTGTAGACAACCAAGAACTGCCATGCACGTCACTCTGCCACCGCCTGGGATAATGAACAGCATGGTTGACGTCTGCATGGGCATCAAGTAGTAAACGGACGATCGATAGATTGTTTCCTTTAATGGCAGCCATCAAAGGCGTTGCAGATGAGTCGTTTGTCTTCTCGATATTAGCACCGTATGCCAGGAGGAGTCGGACCACAGAAGGATGCCCTTCTGCGCAAGCTGCAATCAGAGGAGTAGCTGCCTTGTCTGGTATGTAGCGATAGTATTCAGGCTGAGTTTCTGATATATTGACATCAACACCACTAGCCAATAAAAGATCAACTACTGCCGCGTGTCCTTGTTTGCACGCTGTGATCAAGATATGCCGTTGGTTCGAATTAGCTGTACTTACAGCAGCTCCGGCGACGAAGAGAGCCTTGAAGATCGCGTCGCTCCTCGACTTAAGCGCTAAGTGTAATACAGAATCGCCTCTATCTTCATCGTTATCTTCATCACTAAGGTTGACATCAGCGCCGCAGGCAAGCAAACGGCGAACAACGTCCTCGTGACCTCCAAGTACAGCAGCGCGCAAGGCCGTACCATGGGCTCCACCAAGGATGTTGACGTTGGCACCAGAGTCTAAGAGATGATCAACGGTCTCGATGTTACCAACACGAGAGGCAGCTTGTAGTGCGGTACCGTAATAGTTGCCCGTCCTGTTCACGTCTATGCCACGCTGAAGTAGCAATTCGACGCATTCTCGATCTCCAGCCATGCAAGCCATCTGAAATAGGAGACCGTATCTGGGGTCGTCCGTAGTTATATCGGACAGACGCGCCAATAGAATCTTCACGACTGCGCCCGGTCCTGTGCTCAAGACGTCTATTATGGACCTTGAAAGTCTAAATCGACCATCATCTCCATATGAATCCCAGTCCGAGCCCTCGAAGAACGACAGGGCTTTGCTCAAGGCTGCAGCTTCGCGACCGCGTAGGTCAATGGAAGATACTGCTTCTTGGGCCTCAAGAACGGCTTTGATGATTGGCAAGCCTCCTGTTTCTCGACGGGCAGCAGCCTCAAGAGCGGTGCCATGCTTCTTCGTCGCGGCCCTAACACGCGCACCTGATGATATGAGTTTCTGCACGAGTTCAGCAGTACAATATGCCGCAGCAATATTCAAAGGATAGCGGTTGTATTTGTTTGCCCTATTAGGATCGGCCCCTCTCGCCAGTAGTATTTCGACGCACCGTTGTTGAGATAAAATATCGGCTGCTATCCAGGCCGATTGACATTGTTGCTGGAAGTATCCAAGTTCGGGCTTGGAATCGAAGCGCTCGAAGCCGAGGAGAGCGGCTTGAAGCGCACTGAGCTTTCGGGTAGTTGCGTTGTCGTCGTAGAACTCGTGGGATAATTTGTGGCCCAAACGTCTATCGCCTCCGCTAGTGTATCGTGTTTCCTTCACAGCGGTATTGACATTAGCCCCCTTTCTAACCAAGTATTGGACAGTCTCTTCATGGCCGTTTCTCGAGGCAGCTTGCAAGCATTGGTTGAGTTTCTTCTTAAACGAGTCCGTTGGCCTGCTGTGTTGGATCAACATAGGTAGAATGTCCATGAAACCATTTTCGGACACGTCGATGAGGGTTGCAGGATCGACAACGATATTCTGACGTTCAGGATGCTTTTCCAACCAATAGACGACAAGGGGACGGTTGTCCTTTTGTGAGGCTTGGCTGAGACCGCTAGAATACTGGGGAACCCCGAGCAGCTTCTTCGCATCGCGGTTCAGGACTAGTAGTAGAGTTTCTTCATCGCCCCAGGCGCAGACCGACTTTAAAGTCTCCGTCAGCTCCTTAAAGTTGAGATCGGTTATGCGCTCAAACACAGCTTTCATGACATCAGCTCTACCGTTAGCAGCGGCGGTGATCAACGCTCGTCCGTACAAGTGACGGGAAACAACATCGGTACAGCGTTGGGCTACTAAGTCCTGTCCTCGTCTGAATATCGGCAGATGACATCCTTTGCTGCCTATGTCCAGTATTAGGCGAGCGGTTGCATCACAATGATAATGCTCCTTCGGGGGCTTTCTAGAAGACCGTCTTTTGTCTGGGAAGATGACCCGGAATTCTGCCGTCTAAGAATCCATTAGCGTGGTTTGAACCTTTCGCACTGGGGCGACAGATGCGTACACTCTCGACTCGGGCTAACCCGAGCATCTCTTCATGGTTTATGAGTAAATTGACCACTGACAAATGGCCCTGCAGTGCTGCAGCTTTGAGAGCTTTCTCAAAGGCCTCTGCATCTATTCGGTCGGAAGGAATTGAGCGGCCACCTTTTCATGCCCGTTCTGGCACGCTTCTTGAAACGCCGCAACAATCTCTGAGTCTGCCATATTCAGTTCATCAAATTGGCCCAGAAGCAGCTCAACCACTGCAGAGTGACCTTTTGCAGCCGCTGATCGTACTGGATAGTTCTCGTCATTGGGGTAGTCATACGTTCTTCCTTTATGATCGCGATAGGACTGTGACATTCCATAGTCGGCATTGATTTTTCCTCGTATCATTTCAACCACACGAGAAGAATCTGTCACGGAAGCTCGTTCGCGCCAATCCGTGGATGCTGGCCGATGGTCTTGGATAGGTTTCCTATCCAAGGATCGACTCGGAGAAGCGTCGCGTAAAAGGTTCCTATATGGACTCGGAGGGCTAATTTTATGCATTGCTTCTGGTGGAGTATGCTGTGCTTTGTAACCCTTATCAAGTAAGAGTCGTACGATCCTCTCGTGACCACCTTCTGAAGCGGCATGGAAGGCGTCGCGCGAGAATCCTTCTCGATGTACGTCAGCACCAGCATCAAGTAAGATCTCCACTACCTCTCCATGGCCACGGTGTGCAGCAGCTTGGAGAGCCGTTCCGTAAAGCCCACCCTCGTTGTTCACGTCTGCACCATGGCTCAGAAGAGCTCTAGTAATCGGTTCATGGCCTCGCATGGCTGCTGCTTGTAATGGTTCGCCAAACAAGCTAGAAACGTGAAGGCTTGCGCCAAGTCTGAGAAGAAGCCTTACGGTAGATTCATGACACATGATAGACGCCGCACGGAGAGGTGTGCCCAGTACGCCTTCTTCGTTTAGATCCAGTCCCTGCTCCAGCAAAAACTCAATCATGGCATCCTGCCCGCCGAGAGCGGCTGTTGCGATAGCACCCTTTGCCATGTCCGTTCTCGGGTCGTTCAATTTTTGCATATATCGCTCAACCACTCCCATGCGGCCTTTGAAGACGGCAACTTGGACGGCTTTACATCGCGGGGATCCGAGATCACCGTACACAGAGGCATACTTCTTCTGTAAGTATTGGAGCACTTCTGAAAAACCAGCTTCGGCCGCTTGTTGGAAGACGGAGTCAAATTCAGCTTGGTTGGATACGTCGAACTTGCCGTCTAGTAGCAACAGAGCAATTTTTTCGTGGCCAGCTAGTATAGCATACTCAAGAGCGCTTCTCGGTCCTATTTTCGGTTCTGCGCCATGGTCTAGTAACAATTTCACAGTATTGGCATGCCCGCCGAAGCAAGCTGCGTGCAATGCATGACCATACTTGCCGCCGAGTGTGTTGACATTGACTTTATGTTGAAGTAAGCGCTGTACAACCATCTCTTGACCGGTGGCTGCAGCCAAGTACACTCCGCTGTGCCCAAGGTCATTTGTTCGGTTCCAATCATACTCGGTCGCAATAGCGAGGTCATCAAGGATGGGGCTTAGTCCGAATACGCATGCCGTGAATAATGGACTGCCGCCAGAGTGTACCACCGAATTGAGTTCCTTTGCCAATGCCTGGTGGTTGGGCATCTTCTTGGTAAATTTGCCAATCTCTTCCATCCAATCGACAAAGGCAAGAGCAACATCACCTTCATCGAAGATGAACTCCCGCATCTTGCTAGTTACCGATTCATCATCTACGTTGACCATGGCAAGCCTGCAGTGCTCTGGCCAATAAAGCGCGCTGTAGTGGTGGAAATTGTTTCTGGGAGACAGATCACTTACCATCTCAGTCGGTAAGCCTTCAAGACAGGTATTTAGACAGCTTCTAGCAGCAACACTATGGATGTAGCATGATGCAAATTCCTCTCTCGTGGCAAGGAATTCCTGGAAGGATATGTGTGCAAAGCGCAACACGTTCAACTCAGAGTCTAGCACGACCAGATTGGAACAAATGTCAAATAATGCGGCCAAAGTCAAATCCTCTTGTGGCTGTGACAGGTATTTCGCCATTGCTTGGATGACAGCTTCAGGAGATAGAGCCTCTTGCGCAACGAGGAGCAAAGAGAAGATTTGTACAGCGTAGCTTCGAGTGTGCTGGCCTGATCTTGACATTCGAGCGAAGTCTGCTTCGTAAAGTTCTTTCAAGGTATCCTTTGGGAGTGCTCGCATCGCGTCTCTGATATCAGCATTTGTCTTCAGTCGACAAAGGTTCTCCATTTGTCGCGCAGCCCAGACGAACCTATGAAGTTGAATGCGTGAGACCAACCATAGAATATGCGAACTTACATTTCTCCGGCTCCTGCTATCAGCACACTCGTCAAGGCTTCTTTGAGACTCTCTGATACAATCCCATTGAGCATTCTTCGATTCTGGATTGCCATAGAAACCTCTCGGTGCACGAATTCATTCATGTCCTGATTAACATGCCCCTTTTGAATCCTCACAGCCAGAGCATTGGGAAGTAATGCATGTATGTTGCTGTCATCCCTACTTGTGACAAAGACTTTCACAATGTCCAAGGAGTCTTGGGCGATCTGGGTCAAGGCAGACAAAAGTACATGCCTCGAGTTGGACTCGATCTCATCCACAGCATCTAAAACAATGGTCGCTGGATTCGCTGCCGTGGTGTCAAGGATTAGCGTAACACACTCCCTTGCCTGGAGCCTCCTTGGTTCAAAGCCATCGAGTTTTGCTTCTGCTTGCCGATGTTCGAACTCTTGCAGTACTCTTTCGTGAATGGTTGGTGAGGGCTTATCGCCGATAGTCAATTGCCTCAAAATGCTACGCAGAATCTCGTCGGGGTTGCTTCGCTCGGGTTCAGCTAAATTCTTTGTGCAATAGAAGTACGCTATTGGAGCAGGCGAGGTTTGTCCAGAGCTCTGCCTTAAGGAGGCATCCACGACGGCCGATGCCAAGGATGTTTTCCCAGACCCGAGAATACCGTGTAGCAGAAATAGAGATGATGAACTGCTGTTCTGCCAACTTATGTATTGGGGGTGATTCAGTAGCCATTGGCCTGAGTTGCGAAGTCTACTTTCCGAGTGCCGCTTGTGGTGACAAGAAAATGGTACTGGCGAAAGCCATTGGAGTATTTGTAGGTATTCACTCTCTTGTAGCACTTGCGCAAAGATACTTGATTGATCAATCAATCGCTTGATAGGGTCATTGAGTGACGAAAGAAGACTATGCATAGCTGCGACCTCGTTCGCGGTATCAATCTGTATATCAATAGTGAACACCTCGAGGAGCCTCGAGATCTGGCCGTCAAGGATCTTGATTGTAGCCATCTGTTCATCTTCGGAGAACTTGATCATACTCTTGACCAGACGGACTAGACACACTAGTTTAATCGGTATCATGCGCGAACAGACAACTGACCTTTCGCGGAGCTCTGAAGATACTTCCTAGCCTTGGCAAGAAAAGTCAGAATCTCAGCGTAGAGACGCACGATCATGTCTTCGAGCTGATCACGTGCCGGCGATCTGTGTTAGAGATACAAGTCCTCCAATATCGCGTATCGAGTAATAAGATGGGACACAGTCTCAAGATTCTCAATTGTCTCACCAAGGACCTTTCTGTCATTCACGGCCATCTGATGAAGATCAACAAGTTGGGTCTTTGCCTGATGGTATGGCTCTCTACCTGCAACACAAAACGAAAAGCTGCCCAGGCAGGCGCAGCATGAACTGGGTCAAACTGCATGGCGGCATCGCCAACTGCTATGAATTTTTCGACCCAGACTATAATCTTCTCGACTACGTCTCGGAGGACGATGACTTCACCATTGCGCTTCTTGAACGTCCAACGTTTCTGCGCGCAGAGCTGTCTTTTCTGTTGTGCTTCCTTCAAGGCCTTGGAGAGTACGTTGACACGACTGATCTGCGTCAATCCAAAGCCGTTTTTAAGCTCGACATCTAGAGTATCTAAAGCTTTGTTCCAGAGGTCTTGCGACGGAGTCACCTCAGAAACGATCGTTGGCTGGTTTTGTGTAGGCATCTTAGATCCGCTCAGACGCTTGCCGTCGTTCTTAGTCTGTTTCCGTGGTTTCGAGGAGCTGCGTCACAGATGGACCACCAAATGCGAACAAGGACGAGCCCACCTTTACGTTTCCTAAAATCCCTGAGTTCGATGCGGACAAGAGCAAAATGTATGGAAGGAGACACGTGAAACTCTCTTGAGAGAACGTCACTGGATTGAAAGAATCGATGGGGTAGGTAGCAATGTCGTCCCACCCGACAAGGCTGAAGTCCTGTACGTGTGCATATGCGGGCTCGGCCAATCTGCGAGTGAATCATAAAGTAGCGACGACAGATTTCACAGATGTGAATACAGAGTAAAGCAGCGCTCACCGGATCCACCATCTGGAATGAAGCCGGGTCGATCACCACTCTCTTGGCAATATTAAGTACTTACTTTATGTCAATGCCAGCAATGGTCGATGGGCCGGCGTTGCGGACGGACCACGCTAAGTGATTTTACTACCAAAGTAGCAGTCTACCTTGCTCCCCAACAGCTTGATATTACTGCATCTCATGTTGGAGGCAGATAACTGTCTCAATGGCAAGATCAAGTCGATACAGATGAAATCATGCAGTCTTAAATTTACCCCAGCCAGCACGCTACGTTCATGGACAACCCTCAGTGGTGTGTGTAGCAACGTTCGTTTCGTCAACCAGAGGCTCCAGACAGCATCACCAAGCTCCTTGATGGACTCCATAGTCTGCAGCACCTGTGTGATCTACTTTCCGAAAACCTTTAGACTCTTCTCCAGCTCGTTCTTGGGCTTAGGCCCCGGCTTCTCTCCCTCTGGTTTACCGAACACCAATTGTGCCTTCATACTCCAGGTGGTCGGAATGTTGAATTCCGTCTCAAGGCGGACATCGATGAGCGGGTTGTAATGCTGCAGATTGCAGCCCAGGCCTTCAGCGTCGAAGGCGGTCCACATCACGTATTGATGCATGCCGTTGGTTTGCTCAGACCCTATGGGGAGTGTGAGCAGCTGGATACAAACGATAGAGGATAAGATGGAAAAAGGATAGGTAGCCGGTACAGCCTGGGAACTTGTCTTCATAGGTCTTGAACTTCTCTTGAAACTCGCGGACTGTGGTAGTATCCTCGTAGCAGAGAACCTAATCACCAGCTTCAGTCAGCTTTACTTTCACGTCAAGGTTGAGTGGGTCCACCCACAGTCCCATAAGCCGCCTCGAAGCCCCCAAACCTCTGGTTTGCATACTCAAATTTGTCCGCCGGCAGTGCCGCCCTGTAGATCTCCCTCACAGCCTGCCAAAGCTTCTTGTGCTCGTTCTTCAAGACCAAGACTAATCGCGTTGTCTGCGAGTTGAAGGCGCTCGGGACATTGAGGAGAGTGTCTTCGACTATCTGCTGAATCCGAGAGTCTGGGATGGGGGAGGAGTCGCTGAGACTGTAGACGGTGTGGCGGTCTTTAATGGCATCGAAGAAGCTAGTGGTGTTTACCATCTTGATTCGATCGGTATCAGGCTTGGAGAAGGGAGAGGTGGTATTGAAGGTCCGAGTGTAGATTGGGTTTGGAGATGCCGATGAGGGAGATTGGGAGATTGAGGAGGCTGTTGGTGGGAAAACGGGTCTCTGGAGGAAAGAGCGGACGAGTGATGCACGCTTTATAAAAGAACTAGCCATACCATTAAAAAGCTGTGAGTTGAGTAGCAACGCCAAGGCAAGAAGCAGTAGAGACGCTAGAGCTGCGCGAGTCGGCCGGCGCATTCCGAGAGCATTTCAAATCAAGGGAGGGAGCCATTATTGAAATACCGAAGGCGGTCCTTATGCCATGCTTGGTAAGATAGACAATCTCGGAGCCCGTACGTACCTTAGATGACATAGAAGACTTGAAGGGTTGATGGTGTAAAGCGTGCTTGAGATCCGTAAGCAAGTATCCAGACATGCGGAACACATTCCGCCTGCTCGTCTTGTTGGTCGCACAACTCCACAATAAACAATGTGCGCTTAGTTCAGGCAACTCCAATTGAATGCGTCGTGCGCGGATGAAATGCCATGAGCGGCCGGACGATACTGCAGTAATTATTCAACAACAAGACATACTGGAATCTAGAGTCGCTGCTTGACCTCAAAGTGACACAATATTGGCAATCTGCATGGCAATCGTGCTCGTCTGCTACATCGAGCCCTGTAATCATTCCTGGACGTTATGAGTAGTGAGTGCACGATCTCGCTCGTGGATTTCTCGTATCCGTGACTCTTTTACCTCTTTCCCGATATTCGCTTTGCTGTCTCCGCAATTCGGAAACTTTCGTGGGGACTTTGTATTAGGTAAAGCGTCAGTTAATAAGACTAATGACCTCGACGGTATATACAATACGTTTTGGCCCATCTATATCAATCCTCTTGAGAAGCGTTATCGTGTGGTGTTGTCATCTTGAAAAACATCGCGGACCATAAAGACAATCCCACGTCATCTAGCCTTTGGTCAAGTCAATCTCCATTCAGACAAAGCTCCGTCGTTCGAGCGTCTCATGGTCTCACTCGCCGCTTCCCCTCGTATCGGCAAGTTGTTATTCCTTCAGAAAATGATTGATCCTATAGTAATGCATCCCAGGCCCTCTGCCATCATACCTTAAACGCAAGAATACCAGCAGACATGCGAAGATATACCTCTACTGTTTCAGGAGACGAGGTACGCCCACTCCAAATATTCAACTTTCACCATTAGAGACCAGGACTGTTTCTATCGGAGAGGCTTAGATCTTTGATTTCCCCCGGGCAATTCCCAGACAGGGTTCCCGGCTGGCATTTCGTGATGCCGTTCGCTTGACAGCTCTTGTATCTCCGGAACAATGTGACGAATGTGGTTCATGTCTCCCTCCGGCGGCGGCTCGTCCAGCAGACTACGTTGCGGAGCGTTCCGCTTTGCAGGCTTGCGTCTTCCCCACCAAAAGATGCCAGCAAGCACGCCAATGGCAGCACATCCGGCTCCGATGCCTATCCCGATCTTTGCGCCCATGCTTATTCCAGAGGATACAGTCGCGCCGTAAGTGGTGGGAGGTGTGCTTTGAGCAGGCGCAGAACTGATGATTGTTCGCGTTGCGGCGGCGACGCTGGCAGTGTGTGAGGCGCTTGACGAACTCGTCGAAGTTGCGAGGGAGGTAGAGCTAGAGCTTCGTCTCGTGGCCGTACTGGCACCTGCTGCGACGGTCGTGATCGGAGTACCAGCTGAATCCAAGCGAAATCTACCGACGCCAGTATCGCAACAATCTTTCGTGTGGTCGCAGCAGTAGTCCAGGGTGTTATGGGTAGCGTTCGCGCAGGTAATCAAGTCTGTACCACCAGTACTCGCACCTAGCAACAATTAGGACTTGGTAGAAGTCGACGTCGGCTCCAGTAGCGAAGTCGATCACATACCCAAACAGTACTGGGGACAGTCGGGCGAACCCCATGATCGGTCTGTACAAGCACCCCGGATGATTCCTTGGCTGCCACTGCCGCACAACCCGTTGTCGAGACAGGTACTCCCTACACCGCAGCAAGCACTGACATTCGCAGCCAAGTTACAAGCGTAGTTGCCACCGGCAACGCTCTCATCGGGGTAATAGCATATTGGTACGTTGAGGTTCTGGGCTAGGACACCAACTGCAAGCAACAAAAGTGATAAAGCTCGCCACCCATGGCTAATCGAACATGGAAGCAACATCACGATTGAAATACAGCAAGCAAGAAAAGATCAACGTCGAGACGTATTGGCGACTCCAGAGCCATCAGGATGTTGGGGCGCCAGGCATGTTGGTCAGCGCAAGTCGTAGGCTCCAAAGTCACCAAAATCCTTCGGGAGCAAGGATCATATATCATACCCCTGAGCATACCCCACCTGGAACTGCAACCTTTCTCGTTCTCTCATTTCGAGAGATTGACAGCCATCCATTATACTCTCCCACTAATATTTCCAAACGCCGTGCCGCCCCCCGTTGCGCTCCAGCATCGAGCCTGCAATGTCCAAAAGCTTCAGCCAATCAGCGGGCTGCCAAAGCCGCTGAGGCTGAGACCTCCTTGTTTCAAAAATGCGCTCGTCCATTTCTGTTGGCCCAAAAAGGCATAGATCCTCGCTGTAGCCGCCCGCCGCCCGGCAAACAAGTGCCTACGGTGCGGCTGGCTTCCTTCCAACATTCAAGCCCACACTTATGCAACGCTACTTCCTTCTTGTTGCATGGACTATAAAATAGGCTTCGAGCCATTGAGAGGCCGAGAGTGATAGGCAAAGGCTTGGGAATTCATTATCTGCAGATGAATAATGCAGAAATACCCTTTCCTTTCCCGAACCCACGTCGTCCGGTGAAGACAATGACAATGGAAAATTGAAAGGAACTTTCCAAAAAAATGCAAGTATGGAAGATCCAACAGCTCCACGACTTGGATCGTTGGGTGTCTATCTCCACCAACGCATTCCTACGGGCTACGCAATCATTCCGTCTTCTTATTTCAACAAAGCATAAGACCTCGCTGTCCAACTTCACTCACCTTGGAATTCCAGAAAACCCGGCCTGAGTGCTTTTAGTCACTGTGTCCATCGTAGGTAAAGCTTTGCATGGCTTGCTCGACTAGCAGGTTCACTGAAGCCAATGCTACGACATGTTTACGAGCTGGCTGTGACACGCAAGATGTTCGTGCTTCTTTTGTCGGGCTTTGAAGCTGTTGAGGTTGGTTACTGGAGGGTGAAGGATTAGGGGGTGGTGGATGTTCGGGCGCTGTTGTGCTGTGGTTGTTAGGTGTGGAAGGGAAGAAGGAAGGGGATAGAGGTGAAGACAGTGGGGTTTTCGCTTGTTTTTATACGCTGGGTGTTATGGTACGGAAGTGGAGTGGAGTGGAGTGGAAGATACTGTGTGCATGCTCTATACTGATCTAGCAATCTGCAAGGGTTTGCTTTGCACTCGTTGGCTTCCAAACCATGCACCCGTCGTCAATGGTGTAATTCCCACTCATTAGCCACATTCCTCGCAGATCCATCCAAAACCCAAACCATTGTCAAACCAATTCTTTTGGTGCCCGCATCGAGTACAAAGGTTGTCGATGTTCTTGCGGTCCAAGGTAGTCTTCATAACCGCCTCGAAATTCTCGATGCTCTGTCTGACCTTCGACATCAAGTCGACCACAAAGTCCCTATCATCAGCCACCTGTGAAGCAAACAGAGCATCCACCTCAGCTCCTTTGAATTTTGTAAACTGGATGGCCACATAGCTCGTAACCAGTTCGCGCAGAGGGTCTTCAGGCAACTCGCTGACGCCCGTCTCTCGGTAGGTGTACTGGATAAGAGCGACCATGTTCGCGATGAGCGGCATTCCCACCACTGGCGACCCAATGGTGATTAGAAGGGACCGCAAGCGCTGCCAGGCCATGTTCTTGAGCTCGAGCAGATCTTTCTCACATCCTATTACATACAAGGTGGCATGCGTCATGAAGGTTGCGTCGTAGTCGAGCAGCTTGGACGAGGGCAGCTGGTCGTACATACGGTTGGTGAATTCTTCCGCTCGAGATGTTTTCTGGACGGCGTGGCTGCCCTTCCACTCGAGTTCTTCCAGTGCCGTCGAAGGCCCCTTTCCGGTGGGTGTGGCACTGGGTGCTGGAGAAGATGCTGATGGCTTTACAGCGCGCATGTGTGGTGGTAAGTAGTTCTGCTCTGGTTGCACTGGCATGTTCCACTCCTCCTCTTGAAGCTCCATAGGAAAATCTTCATCGACCGCTTGGTCCGTAACCCCCTTCACATCGTTAGATTCGGGCATCCCTGCCTCTGACTGCTCCGGTACAGCCACCCGGCGAGCTTCTGTGGGGACCGGAATCGAGTAGTCGCCAGTGTAAAGCCACTCCAAGAACTTCTCGACAATGTCGGCGTTCCATTGTGGCCATCTAATCTTACGCTCCTGGGTCTCCAAGCCCCATCCAGCCACCTGTAACTGGAGAACTTTCGATTTCGCAAGAATGCCGGCATGGGCGTAGAAGACTTCTTCAGATGGACCAGCAAGGATTTCGAAGACCGGCGTTTGGTAGGCTCTGTTCAGTGATAGCGTCAGCCAACGATATCAGAGCGTAGCTGGAAAGTTGCACCGACCTAGTAGAGCGTAGATTATCCATCGTAGATGGACCGACCCCACGGATAAAGCGTGGGATGAGGTTGTACGAAGTTCCGAGAGGAAAGAAGTTTGCCCTGCTTCTTGGCCTATCTGTTCTGTCACTTTCATGCACAATGCCGTGTTTGTCTTGACCGTGTCAGGTTCCTTGCCGCTTGATGGGGTTTCTCTAACGGAGCGAGGCAATAGTTATCTGGACGCAGGAGCACTCACACCTGCGAAGTCCAAGTTGTGCGTAGCTTGTTGTGTCCAGAGTGAGGAGTAGAGGATTTTCGAAGGCTTTGTGTTGGTTGATCTAGCGGCGAGCGTCAATGCGTTAAGCAACGCGTCCGATTTCAGACGAGTCCTTTATGAATGAAGTGTTGCTCGGTACTCGTGTCAAAGGGCTCACATCCTTAGAAGCCAACTTCGCAGTAACGGCCGTGGTCATTGAGGAATAATGCAGATCCGAGGGAGAGGAAGAGATGTCGGCGATTCTGTGAGGCAGCCTACGACCTCGACGACAAGCCCCGTGCTGATTCGAACCATCGAGCTTGTTGTCATGAGGCAAGAATTTCCGACGGTATTCCAGGGACAGACACTGAATTTGCAATGCTTGTTGCATCGAAAGTGAATGTTAGTATCGCCAGTACCCTTACGAACGCACCGACCGACCAATGACTCTTCCACTATCAACAACGCTTGTAACTACCAAATCAGGATACACGCTGCCAATGGTGTCGCTGAGGCCTTGTCGTACCCTGGAGGGTCTCGTTTGCCCTGCCCCAGCGCGGATTAGGTAAATCAGCTGGAAATCGCTACATGAACTATCAGAACTCAAAGACGATAGCCGAATACGGACCGCTTCAGAGCTGCGACGCGCTTGTCAAACATTGCTTCACAAGACCTAGCTAGAAGTTCTACCACAGGAAAGCACCTTGCCACGATATGAAGTCTTCCGGCAAGGAGTCTTCCGGTAGGCAGTAGCAGTTCTTCAGCCCCGATTTGTCGAAAGCAGTAAAGACAATCCGTGCGAGAGTGTGATGTATGTTCTCTGTCATGACTGAGCTCTCAGCTCTTGCAATTCGTTGATGACTCTGGTTATGATGCTCGAAAGAATCACAGCCACCAGCACCATAGGGAAGATACCTGCCACTAAGAAGCCGGACTGACCGAAATGCCCATCCGCGCACATGACGACTAGTACCGAAAGTGATAGGTTGATCAGGAGCAAGCCTGTCAACAGTCTTCCATAACCAACCCGGAACCCACGCCTTTTGGGAGATGGTTTTGTCAGGCTCGAACGGATAAGTGGTGTGGGTGAGTTGCAAGGTAGATCTTGCGCGCGCCCGTTGCGCCTGGGGCTCGAAGCTTCCTCGGCTGATGTCGCGACATCGCCTGCCTGGCTATGGTTGGGAAAGTCAGGGCCTGGAGGCTGAGTTCCGCTCGGCCGTTGGCTCTGGTAACTTTGTGCCTCCCTCAAACCAAAGCCAGTATCGACTCGATGAGGGGTTGATGTTTGCACCATCTCAGAAGCACACTGCGGGGTTCTGGGCCGGTTCGAATTAGGGCCTTCTTCTAGGGCATCAAATGACAGCAGTAGCCCTTCGAAAGAAGGCATGTGAGGGCTACATTGGTCCGGGGCTTTGTCAGGCGATGGAGCGTAATATTCTCCATGACAAGCGGAGGGAGCAACGGCCGGATCTTGCTCACTGGTGGTGTCATCTTCTCCGCTGAGCGGAATCTCGATTTGCTTCGAAGACTCAGTGCTAGGTATGTCTGTAGGCATTGGTCAGCCAAGTGTATTTGGTCAGGCCGGTAGCATGCATATTAATTACCGATATATAATTCATACAATGTCAAACATGGTAGAAGTAGGAGGAAGATTGGCATCACCTGGCCAAATGCCATCGTGTTCTGATTACCTGAGATCCCTTGAGCTGGCGTATGACGCCTCGACGTAAACATTATATCCACCCCATATATGAAGTCGGCCAAGAGTGTAGATATTTGGCTCAGAAAGGAGTCGCTGAATTCTTTGATCACGAACACGAACGCATGAACGTAAACCTTGAAGCGACTCTTGGGATTTTTCCTCCTAAATTCCTGATGTTGCCGGAAACGCCTTATCTCTCTTTTCGCTCTGATTATCTTGCCCCTTTCAACAATGCTGAACGAGGACGTTGCACTCCCATGTGGGTCAATCGGCCCTTGCTGCCGCCGTTTGCCACAGAAAAGTTTGACCAATAATCGTACGATCCAATCGGATATCGACCAATCCGGGTCAACGGAGAAAAGACGTACAATCCGTCTCATGTATACTGTAAGTAAGAAGCCCCAGGTAGCGGCTAGTATAGCAATGTCTGAAAGGTCCACATAGAGTGATGGAGATTCTAAAAGGCATTGAAGTGGGAGCGAACTATCTTTCGATGAAAACGGAACAATTTGGGCGTACAGAAGCAGACCTAGTAAACCAACCATCCCAGCGACTCTCCAATTCCGTACAGAGGGGATCTCAATGAAGTATTCGCGTAGCGACCCAAGAGTTGCGAGGTGAACGGCGGAAGAAAACCATGCGAGCGCAGCGACAATTTGAAAATGATAGATCGTCATTGAGCACCTCTGCATGTAGCCAGTAGTCAGGACTGCAAGTCCTGTGACAAGTTGCTGATCACTCAGTCCGAGCAGGAAGCGTTCCAAACCCCTCCTCCGCCTCCGCCTAGCTTCGCTGACATTGTGTGCAGTCGAGGTTTCGAAGAGCCTCGGGGCGAGGCCTGGAACGCATGAACAAAGGGTTTTAAGACCATTAAGGACTCGGGCGAGAGCGAAGTGGTCCAGCTCATTTAAGATTGTTGGACGTAGAGCATGAGCGAAAAACCCAACAATCACAGCAGCGAGGACCAGGCTGGCGCTCAGCAGGAAAGAGACTAGTACCTTCACCAACTGTCAGCGTTTTGCGTCGGGACCGTGTATCTTCTCGGGATAGAAATCTAATACACACTCCGATACCCGCAACATCCGAGTCAGCTGACACAGGCTGATCAGACAACGTGCAGTTAACAGTTGTTGAGTTGCAGTTGCCCATTGCTCATAGGTGGAATCGGAATGAAAAAACCAAACAATAGGTGAAGCCTGCCGAGTACCAGGATTGGCACTGGGCGAGAATATATGTACATGATGGAGGACAAGGCTGGAGAGGTCGAAGCGCTTGCAAATGCTCTAGCCTGATACTGTAGTGATATACCGACGGACGGCGATGATTAGGTCTTCCAGTAGATGAGCGACGGCATCTTTTGGAAAGCCATCACACCTTGCGCGTTGTGGCTGTGGCGCGCAACCCTGCTTCCAGTAGACTGAGCACTCTCTCAAGACTGGTGAAATGCGCCTCGCGACTGTGCATTCGTAGACAATGATCGAAGAAGAGACGAGTTTTTACCAATCGGGACGTCAAACTGAATTGAGGCTGTAAGGTCTGCATCGCTCCGTCGCGTGCTATAATGTTCTAGGCCTTTACCACGTCACCACATATCCCCAGCCACCCAGCTTCCCCAGTGGCCAGTGGCAGTAGGCTTCGACGCGCGGAGCGCCGTTTCTTATAGCCTCGAGATGGGCCCTCGATGATCTTTCCCACTTCCAGCGGAGGCGCTCATGACGACCTTCAGCCTCCGAGCCGCAAGCCTCGCCGAGGTTGCTCTCGCCGGTAAAAGTCCAGTACTGTGGGCTTCTTAAGACGAAGCATACATACGGAGCAAGAGCAACATTGAAGCGAACTGGACTATGGAAATTAGAATACATCGTCGGAAAATCGGGCCGAACCCAGCCACGGACGGACACCAAAAGTCCCCGCGATAGCGCCACTAGTGTGGTCCGCCAGAGCCTGGAGGTCGCCCGAAGGAACCCCTGAGGTCACCACCAGGGCCACTCAACTAGCTGCCTACGGGTCACCAGTCACCCTAAAGCTTACCTATGGCCCCTTAGAGATCGCCCATCAGCTCTGTTTTGACACTGCGAGGGTTTTTGGTGTCCTTCTCTCTAGCGATAAAGTCCTTCTGCATAACAGTCAATCATTAATTCCAGAAAGACTCCCCACCATCATCCACCCACCACAATGGCCCCCCCAATCCCCACCCCTGTCATCCGCCCCCCCACCCTCCTCACCTCCACCTCCTTCTCCGCCTCCCCCCCTTCCCCTACCTTCACCCCCCCACCCCTCACCTTCCTCACCGGCACCTGGCACATCACGCACTCCACTCTCCCCATGTGGCGCTCCAAGCGCAATGTCACCATAACCTACACGCCCCTCTCTCCAACTCCCTCAGGACCCCCCTCCACCGCCCCCGCACCAGCACCACTACCGCAACTCGACGACCACGTACAGTACAAAAGTGCCGAGGGCGGCAAAACGCACAGCATCCGCGGCGTGGATACAGCGTGTGGGGAAGATAGCGGGGTTTGGGAATGGAGGGGGAGGAATTGGCTGATGCTTGTGCGGAGTCGGTGGGAGGTGGTGGGGTGGGGCCCGCAAGGCCCGCAAGGGCTGCAGAGGACGGTTCCTGGCACGGGTGAGGAAGGAGATGGTGAGGGTAGGGAGAATAAGGGAGGGGACGGTCAAAAAGGGGAGGGAGGGGGTGAGGGAGGAGGTGGTCAGGGTGGAGGAGTGGGGGAGGAAGGGGGAGGGGAAGAGTGGATGGTGACCTATTTCGCGACGACGATATTCACGCCTGCGGGGATCGATGTGTATTCGAGGCGGAAGGAGGGGTTGGGGGAGGGGACGCTGAGGGCGATAATGGAGGGGTTGAAGGGGGTGGACGGGGAGGCGTTCGGGAAGTTGGTGGAGGGGGTTTTTGAGGTGGTTAGGGATTAAGTGCGGGTGGAAGGGGGAGAGGGGAGACGGAAGGGGATCGGGTTGTGAGGTGGTTGAGATGGAGGATATGGTTGATGGGCGAGGAGTGGAAGCGGGAATAGTGCGGTGTAATGGTTGATGGTGTTGTGATATCCTGGATAAGCGAGCTGGAGGAGGTGGTGTATTCCCTCTCAAACGTCTAATGAATGCGATGAGAGTATGATGTAGGTTTAGAAGGCACGTCTATATCAAGGCAACCGGAGTATATCGAGCCGGATATTTGGCGAATTGCAGTGTCCACGATAAGAATCGGGAGACGAGCACGCGGCGCAATAGACGAAAAGAAAGGAAATTGAATGAGTATTCTCTCTCCGCAGATATCTGGCATTGGAGCTCGCTTCCTATATACCTCAATTTTAAGAGTAATTGTGAAAGAAGGGAAGAGGGAGTAAACAATCTTAGATCAAACTACATGAAGCCAACACACACACAACTATGATAAGATTGTTGATGGATCGATGGGTACTAATGAGTCCAGTGTTGTAGGTCGCTTTGCGAAGCGCTCACAAACGTTTTGATACTGCTACCGACACTAGCCATACCTCACCGATTCAGGAGGCAGATTTCCGTTGTGCTGGTCTTGTTATTCATCTACTAGATTGTCGTTCCCATGCGCACTTGTCAGGATATCCATGGCAATGTCAGTTCGTGGACGTTCTTCAACCTCCTCCTTCTTTGCCGAGTCAGAATGACTTTTAGGTGCGAACGGCTGGAACTGCCAGATTTTTGGCCAAGCAGGCAGAAGATAGGAAACCCCCACTGTCGTACAACATCACCTTGACAAAGTTGGACATCCTTCATCCAAGGTCGCGATAAGATTGGCGCTTCAAGTTGGCACTTTACCACCTTAGGATCACCGAGCGCGGAAACCAGAAGGACAGACACTAGCTGCATATCGATCGTAACCCCATGTGACACGCCGTGCATGAGGATTAGGCAGGCCCGAAAAAGCAATCGCCGATACTCGTGTTTCGAGGCCTGTGGGCCGAAATTCTGACACTCCAGTGAATGAAATCCTGCTGCTTTATGTGATCGATGCCCACAATATGACAATCAAGCCGGACCTCGTCATAGATGAAGGTCGAAGGAACGTCAGCTCGGTTAGAGGATGCATTACAGTGTTGCTGTAGGTGTCAGAAGGAGTCTCGATCCATGCCATGCATGCGACACGCTGCAGTGCACCGAGACGTGGTCTTGATCGCCAAGATCGACCGGTCACACTGAATCAGATACAAGACGTGCGACAGCTTAACCGCCTATCGTATTTGCGCACCCGGATTCGATCAAGATGTACTTTGAGTCACTTCGTAAGCGTGAGTCGAATGGAACGCCAAGGCAGCCACCATGCTGTATTATTGCTGTAAGGTGAGCTGGCTACCGCGGAGAGGTCTCCATTGGAGTGGCCCGGCCGCCCGAGCAAGTCTGAATCCCGACCTCGACTCTACAGACTACCGTGGACCACGGTTCGGTACGTTGTGCATGATTCGTGCAGTAGTCACATGCGCGAGATGCAGCCTTCTGGGAGCTTAACGATACGCCGCCCTAATGACCCCTTAGTGGTGCCGTTCGGATGAGCAAGCCAACAACAATAGCTGAATCCCTGCCTATGCCTTCAATGCCTTCGTGACATGCTGAAGAATGACTGCTGCGGTAGAAGTTAGATCGATAAGACCCAAGAGGCCTTCAAACGATGGCCTCCGGCCGGAAGCGAATGAAACCGTCGCTTGTGTACTGGAGGGACTCGGAGATCCTGGGACTCTGCCTTTTGCAATGCTTGGTCGTCACTGAATGTCCGATTCAAGAGCCGCAACATCATCAGGATTGGAGCATACAGGCAAGCCCAGAGCAGCGGGTGCGCTCATTGGTGAAAGGCTTCGACCTTTACGATGTGACAAAAGATCCAACTCTTTAGAGATAAGGTCATCTTGGACAACGAAGTCAGTGCGGAATCCCGGATCCGCTGGAAACAGTAAATCATAATTATCAACAGTATACTGGGCTTTCGACGGTTCCGAAGACAACAGCAGATAACTACCACCGATCGTGAATCGTCTGATATGCATAGGTTCTGGCAATTCCTGAGTGGACACTTCAGCCCAGGACCCATCGGAAAGGTCAGAAGTCTGGTCTGGCTCCTTTTGCCGCTGCCAATACTCAAAGACTAGCCGCGCCCAAGCCTCATCGTTGAGTGTTCCGTCGTTCAGGTCTCGGAGTAGTGCTTTGTCCCGCGCGCGCTGCACGTAATCGATGGGCGAGCACCCGAAGGTATGCAAGATCCACCAATTAATTCGTGGTCGCGCCTTTGGGAAGGACTTTTGTATTGTTGCAAGTACACTGTCGCTCTTGGTTCGAAGCCTGCTTACAAGGAAATGTGCTCGGTCTGGCTCTGGCTTTGGCTCCAAGACTGGCCCGGACGGGCTTTCACTACTCGCTGGTTGCGACTTGTCCACCGAAGAAGTATTGGATGCATCATCTTTACTAGAATTACTGAGCCCAAGGATTTCAGAGATAAGGTCTTCAAAGTTCTGCTCTTTCTCGTCAAGTTCCGTTTCCTGGAGGTTGTGGTCGGTCTCAGCTTGGTCATACTCATACTGAAGCACACCAAGCTCGTCCCTTTTAGCTTCTAGTGCGGCTCTTTTTGTCTCTAGTTCTGCGTATAGGCTCCGCGCTAGCGAGAGCTCGGAGATTAGCCGCTCGCTGAAGTTTTGTCGTATAAAGCTTAAGATATCGGCTTCGGTTTTAGCAAAACTGGTTCTCTCTTCCAGCAGCTCATTCCTTTTCTCTTTGAGCCAGAGTCGCTGGCGAAAGAGCGCGTTGCGCAGAAGAACCACATCCCTCCGTGCTCTTCTCAAACTTCGTCGTCCAAAACGAGACGGACTTGGTCCTTGCTTTTTGGCTCTATCAGAATCTGTAGTAGAAGCAGCGTTCTTATGATTGGCATTAGGGACTGGCGGAGCTTCTTCATACATCAGTGAATCGAGGACGATTGAGTCAGATTTCGGCCGGGATTCGTTAAAATTTTCGATGCGGTAGCCTATGTTGTTTGTCGATACACGTATACAGTGTTGCGAACGCGTCTCCGAATTATGATGCCACGTGTTGGAGTCGTGTTTCTGCTGCGACCCGTGCCGTAGGCTTCCTGCCGACGGAGAAACCCGTGCTGGGCATGAGCGTGTCCGTACATCGGGAGAGGAGACCAGAGTAGAAGGCGTTGATCTCGATGCTTGGTCGAGAACAAGAAACATTGGGGGAAGGAATTCGAGCTATCTGTGCGGCTCTCATGTCTTATCTAGCTGGGTCTGCAGGTAGTAATCTCCTGCCCTTGTTTGCCTGGATTTGCTTACATCCCGGGATCCTTGTTGCACAATCATAATTATTTCGCCGTTGGACAAGGTCTCGGACTTGAATGTAGACAAGGCTCAGGCAGAACTGCGGTCTTGCATCAAATGATATCTCTGGAACAGATTCAGTGTGATGTAGTAGTGGCTGCCTCTCTTCTAGCCCAAAAGGCTGCGACACTCTTTCATTGCCTTAGAGCGGCATGCGGTAATTTTAGGCGAATGGCTCTGGCCCAATTGTAGATATTGTCCAGCACACCCTATTCCGATTCATTTTGCATGCGAGCCATTGGACATTGTCGTGAAATAGCTGGTGCGCTTGAGCAGTTGAGAGTCGACAGCAATCTCGAGGTCGCAAAGGGCCGCGAGAATGGGGGCTGCAGGCTGCGTGTTTGCTCGCAGCAGAGCCGCATCACATGATGCCAATGTCCCATCGAATCCAAGATTATCTAAAATAGCGGGCCTAAAGCGCCTGGATCTCGTTCTTGAAGAGTGATCGCAGAACATGTGAAGCACTGAAGATGAGCTCCTCCACCGACGGATTACCGTGGGATCCAGTACGCAGAAGCCACTACCGTTTAGCCCGGCGACCGGATGGTACGCTCTTTGCCGTTAACATAGGAGCTTCAAGGGCTTTGGTTGAGCCGAGTTGACTGACAGTTCTCGTAGGCAAGGTAGAGCGTACCTATGTTCAAACGTAAGTACACTATAAGCTTGATGGTGGCATATACAGGAGGACTGAACGGCCATGAAGGACGCCCCTTCCACCTCGTACGTCCTCGAACAATCCCCGCGCGCTGCCTTTGAGCCAAAACGCACCGGGGTCGAGCAATCCCAGACCTCCTACCGGACCGCCGCAACCAATTGAACCATACGGTGCGCAGAGACCGCCTGGACCGCAAGGTGGCTCAACCGGACCCTATGGCAGTTATCTTGGCCCACACCTGGTTCAGTCATATGGCACTCCGGCTCAGTATGGCTACGCGACGACGGGGAATGCACAAAGTCTCGCCACTGGCATGAGTGGCCTTACAATGGCCGCAAACCGCCCTCGTGTGGCCAGTACCGACCCCAGTCAAGTAACGACAGCATCAGCTAGCGAGAGCCGTGTTTCTGCTGCGCCAATCAGCAGACCACCAGGTATGTGATATAGAGCTCGCATCGATGAAATGATCGAGCCGCTAATTGAATGCACAAAGCCCCCAGCGCAGGGGATCAATCATATACCCGGACAACGAGCGGCATAGGAGGTACAACTACTTTACTTGCTGTAAGACAATCAACTTACAATATCAGGACAAAGAACACAGTATCAGACGCAGTCGCAGCAGCCGTCCCAGCAAGGCGAAACTGGCTACGGGGCTGCAATCAACGTCTCAGGATCCCAAACTCAACGTGGTAAGTGATGAGCCTCTAACGTTCGCATGGAGGAACTCAGAAGACTGACCAGACAACTGTATCAAGTTTACTCAGGTCTTTCGACAGCGCCATCAGCTACCTCGAAATATGTGCAAGGTAGGCAATATCAGCAGGACCGGTAGTGCTCAGGCTAAGACACTCAGCGAGCGCCACGGCGTATGAAAGCCACATGCAGCAAGCCGCGCCGCAAAGGACGGCCTCGTCTCAGGCAGGATACACCACCTCATCTATGCTCAGCCCCTATTCGACGCATGCAGCTCCAGTAGCTGCACCAGGTACGTCACAGCAACTGCCCACTAGAACATCGTCCTGGCAGCCTGCACAAGGTCCTGGTACTGTAGCCACCTTTCCGGGTCAGGTCCAAGTAGGGTACAAGTCCCGCACAGGAGCACAAGGTAGCACTGAGGGTAGACAGACAGCGAGAAGTGAGACTGGCCTTCTCGATGCTTCCCAGATGACAAAACTGAATGATGGTAGATGATACGACAATTAACCAGTACCGTCACCGACGACATTCCTCAGTCAATGATGAGACGTTCAGGGACGACATCTCGCAGTACCTTGTCAGGGGTACCACAGGTCATGCTGAAGTGCTAGACCCCAGTGAGCCTGCTCAATGTTGTATTATGTTGTATTGTGGAAGAGGGCTGACGCGCTTCAGGATTCCACGTTCGAGAGAACCACCACGAATTCTTCAAGCTGGGTCGAGTAATACACCCATCATCGCAACGCCGAAGCAGGTGCTAATCGCAATAGGTATTCAAAATGTTATCTTGGGAACCCCAAGGTTCTGGCCAGCCGCCGGGCCCCCTGGGCACTAGTGTGGCGAAATATGAAAGTGTGCAGGTGTACGGAGAAGTAGCGTTCGCCAAGATCTATCGCTATGTGGTAGTGAATGCCAAACCAAAGCAGGGGTACTCAATGTGCCTGTGAGTGACTCCTTAGACAGCCCACGAAGACTGCGCTCACCTTGCTTAGCCGTATCTCGACAAATGGAAACCGAGGCACGGCGAAGAACCTCCTCGATCACCGCGAGCACTCCATCATATACACGAGCAAAGAGCCCCCATCCAAATTACCTGAAGAGAAGAAGCTCACCAAAGACCCGATACATGTGGTTCCGTTTGATGGCCACCTGCTTGAGGCTACCTCGCGCGTCAACTTTGCGAAAGCGTTCCCGATCGAGCATAACGTCAAAGTGCTTGAAGTGGGCACAGTCTCTAAAGACCACTTGCGCAAATTCCTCGGATACTGGGAGAACGAGACTGAGAAAGGCTTCCCATCAAAGAGATCGGAAAGAAAGTCAGAAAGCTCGAGGAATCAAAGGGTCACACCAGGTCAAGGTCGACGAAGGCATGACTGAATGGTTATGCGGCGGAAATATCAGGAATGTAAGAATTATACGTAATATGACCACTTCGACGGTCATATCAGGACACGACGGACTTACCATAGTCCGTCTGGCTTCTTGCTAAATAGCAAGTCGCTTTACGTGTTCACCCTGGCATCGACATTGCCCGCTGGTGATGGATCGGTGCATTTTCTTATCTTTGTAGCAGATTCCGCTCTCGAATTTCCTTAGGCGCTGGGATGGATAACGATTACGAACCAGGTATTTCCGGCGTTGAGCATCCAAGCGATAAGGTTCTCCTAAGGACGATGGTTACGAGTCAGTTGGTTTCGAAGGGTCCTTTGATTCTGCTCATATAGCGACGATGTTCTCCTGGTTTCACGTGTTTCTTTATGGTCTGAGCCCACGTCGTGGGGAGACGGGCGGGAGCCTATCGCCGATGTTATCTCTATTCTCGGTGTGGCTGTAAGCGAGTCCTTCGTTTAGTCTTATGTTTAGTACAAGGCGTTTGATGGGCATCTATCTTGCAAGCTTCAAATGATATGTTTCTGTTCGGCTGCAATGAGGCTGATCTGGATGGAAGTTGTTGATTGCAAATTTAAGAAGACGCGAAGTGGGGTGGGGCTGCCTAATTTGTGCGTCATACCTGTATGGGAACCTCTCGCTTTTGGGAAAGGACTAGCCTTTTAGGCGAATCCAACATGATTCTGCTTTCATATCTTTTGAGAATGGATCCCACAAGTTGTTGGAATGCGATCATGGATACTACTCAGAATGAAATATAGAATCCCCCAAAACACCCCTCCCTGGTATCAATGCGTCGTAGCCCAAGCCAATCCGTCAACACCACCCACAATGGAGGCCAGCGATACTTCAATCATGCCCTCGCTTGAATCCCATCGCTCGTCCTTTTCAAGGCCGTCGAGCCTTCGCCGCTGACACCCACATCCTTATTCACCGTCCCCGGCCTTGGTAGCGCTCGATGACTAGTACCTCCACCTCGCAGAGCACCGGTAGTCGGCGGCTTTTGCTCCGCGATGCTATCCACAAGACCTAGATTCTCCATGCTCCGGACGCAAGGCGGATCTGGGGAGGTCGCGAGTGGAGGACTTGGTGGAGGAGTGTCCGGTGGAGTGTAGCCTGTTGCCGTCCCCGCTGCCGATATGGGCATCGCTTCGGAGACAGCAGGATATGTCGGAAGTCTTACGGTGGCTTTCAAGGTGCGAGATATGTCATCCAGTAATAAGTCCATAGGTGCAATATAAGCTACATTGTTGCTCTCTGAGAAGGCGAGCACGTGAGCGCAGACACGGTTCGTACCGTTGTCGATGACCCAGGCTCCTGAGTCGCCACCGGCTGGTTGGGTGTTAGTAGGTATTAATCAATCGGATACAGAATACAAAGGCTAGCAAAGCTTACTTCCGAAGTTACCCATGACAGCCCAGCTCTGTGAAGCAGAGATTCTGCCCGGCAGCTTTATCATGCTCATGGCAGGCAAGATCCTGCCCGCTTGCAGTCCGCTTGTTCGACCAAAAGCATGGACGTGAAGCCCGCCCAACTCCTCTGCTTTCACCACCTGGCAAGGATACGAGGCGTTCTCGTCATGTTCAGGCGCCGGAGAGGATGCTTTCCGGCTGCAATGCCGCGCGCCACCTGCGACAATGTTGGTCGTTCGTGTCCTGTGCTGCTGAACTTTGATGATAGCCCAATCAAGTTCGTGAGATATCGCGCCACGCTTACGGCGCTTGATGCCCGATGAGGCGTAGACATGACCAAAGCCATGCGATGATAGGTGCTCATCGTCCATATCCTCTTCGTTCGGGAAAAAGCCTTCGTCGACATCATCAATTGCTGGCTGTGTGACAAAGAGATCCTCGCCGGTGCCGGGCTCAATGCCATCAGTGTCTCCCATGTCAACCTCGTCTTCATCATCCTCTGGATACTCATTGTCCTCAGTCTCCAGCATCTCCGATAGCCAAGCGTCTGCATCGCCTTCTGAGGACTGATATCCCTCATCTTCGTCATCAGAGACTTCGAAAGGATACAAAGCCTCCGGAAGACCTTCCGAAAGAAATTCATCCTCAGGTACTGATTCGTCGTCCGAATCCTCGGTTGGCGCGGCTATGGAGCGCTGCAAGTCCACTGTTTGATCCAAGCCAAAGTCGACATCCTCGTTTTCTAGCATGTGGTGTACACTCATGCCGTACAACTCGCCATCCACGAGGACTGTCCCGCCAAAGGTGACAGGCGGCAGGTGATGACTGTCCAAATATGCGCCGATGGATGCACCGCAGGCTGGTCTCTGCTGGTAATGTTGATTTTGCACATTGACACATCTACGAGGGCCATCAGAAGTGCCACTCCGCTTCTTGCTCTTCTTCGCGGGTCGTCTTCGTTTGCCAGCTTTCGAGCGACTGATTTGGCCTTTCACCACTTTGATGTCAAAGAACCCCTTTTCTCTGTTCAGGTAGTGCAGAGCCTTTCGAGCCTTGTCCGTACTAGCGCACATCATGTATATCGTTGGCCGTGCATCTTCCGGTGTCTCGCCAGACATAAAGAGATCAATGCTGTAAGATTCCCAGCGGTCGATGACTTTCTGCAAAATTCTGTCCAACTTAGGACACATCGTCGCATTCCAGTATGCTGAACAGGTCATGGGTATATCATGGGACCATACTTTGCATTTGGTAGACTTCGGACGAGCCGGTTGTGTGAAATCCGAATCTGGCAACGGCTTTCTTTTGATACTTGAACGTTGCGCTTGTCGAGGAAGTTCGATCTCAGACGCCTGTGGCATTGCTTCAATAAGATCCGCCACAAGACTGGCGTTCCTATCTTTGCGGTGTGTGACAGGTTGACCGTCAGCAGACTTCACATCACCTAGGACTGCAGCCTTAGATGTTGTTTGCGGGTCATCTAGGTCATCTATAGCGCAACATCTTTTCAACGGCTTTACCACGTCCCAGTACAGATCTGTTTGCAGCCTTGTAGATTGATGATGCACATCAGAGAGCGCTACCCGACCACTTGATCTTCGCGGCGGCCGGTGCTCGTCGCCAGCCCTCAGACAGTCGTCTACAGCTTGCATGTACATAGCTCCGCACTTGGCGGCTAACTTCTTGACGTAGACAGTCTGCAATCTGATCTTGAAATCTGCTCTGGTGTATCGAGTCTTCCATAGCTTACTGAGAGGCATCCATAGGCCTATTTCTAGGAGTATCAAACCAAGACTGTATAAATCATAGGCTGGCCGGAACGAGGTCCTCAGTCCTCGGATAGTCCGTGGGTGACGGTAAATGCTGGAGATGAAAGGCTCCTCCTGCGCATTAGGGACGTCCTCAGCGCCTTGATCGAAGGAGGCTACAAACGGTTCCCTGATGACGCCTTCCTTCCACGATTTCACTTCTGGTGATGTCACGGTTTGCTCGCCAGGAAAGAACAAAACATTGTTGCTGTTGATGTTACGATGTGTGACTCCTTTAGTATGGAAGTATAGCACGCTAGATGCGAGGTTGAATGCGAGACGGAAGCGGTCCTCTAGGTTCGGCATATTGCTACTATCGGTATCCGCGCCATGCTGAAGAAATGAAAGCAGACTTTGTGGCTGTCTGGAATATCCGTGGGCGCTGGTAGGCAGATAGCCTGGCCGCTGGTAAAGGGGGAAATGCGGCAATTCATAGACAAGACCGGAACGCGATTTTCGATGGTCTTTGAACCAACCAAGGAGCCTCAAGGTCGCCGTACAGGCACTATCGTCGAGGAGTGGCGACGCCTGCAGTATTTCAAGCAGTTCGTCAAACCTTCTTGGCGGATGCACGCTGACAATGGATGAATCCTCTAAAGAGTCATACTCCAGAAGGACAGGTAAGTCAGAACCTTTTTGAGACCCGGGAGCATGGCGAAAGTAGGCAAGGATTCTATCTTCTGCGCTTGCTGCAACGGTTTCGTAAGACGGCGGTGATGATCCTGGCGTATTTGTGCTCTGTGGGATACGGAGCTGGTCAAAGTCAATGCAGCTCCATGATCCATAACTACTCGACGTTTCGTGAGCTTTGCCTTTCACATCAGAAAAAGTTTCTCCTTGAATCAGTGCCTTGACGTTGCCGCTCTTCTCTGACTTATTGTCTGCGAGCCTGTTCTGCGGTGTCGATGATTCCTTGCGGATGGCCTGCTGCGATCTTGATAGATCGCAGAGAGTATCAATAGATGTAGTTAGATCTCTCACGATATCGTCCAGCCGCGTCAGATCTCTGCTGCTTTGCTCCGCTTCCTTACCGAATCGAGAGAGCATCTTCACATCTGGAAAAGCTCCAGGTACCGGTAATTGGATGTTTGGCTGAGGCCGAAGTCGCTCGGCTTCATCTAATAATGCATTGATGGAGGTCATGATACTCTCCACCAAGTCACTGATCCCAGCACGATCAAGAGAGCCATCGATGTCTCCGGTGTCGCTGGCGCCTGAATCTGCCCATTCCAAACCCCAGGCGATCAAACGATCTTTCTGGATACGTAATTTGAGATATGTCGTCGATAGTCGTGGATTGCTCCAGTTTTCATTGATCCGAACCACATGCTCATAGCTCTTCTTGGTATCGGTATATATTTGTGTCAGCCGGCGTGGAAGCAAGGTATGGCGTAAGGTCTCCATGCCTGCTAGAACCGCAGCGAGAGTTTAGAAGGCCTTCCAAACCGATGACAGGGCAGCCTGAGTAGACGACGAGATAAAATATCGGATGGATCTCGCGGATCGTGATGGGGTTGCATGTTTCATGTATTAGTTGCTGCCTAGTGTACAGATTTCCCTTTCGGAGGTGCCTAATCCAGGCGGTGGCGTTGCTCGACTCCACAAATGGACCCATACAACGACTACTTTCAAGGTGAGCATCTAGCTGGTTATAAAGTACGTAACGTAACGCAACGCGTATTCGCTTTTCGTAAGTCAATCGTCTTCTACCTCGTTAGGCTGCTGTGCTCTCACAGAATTTCCTTGACTGCTGAGGTCTGGTGACTGCCCCGGGTATCGGCTCCGCTAGGACCACATTAACCCTAAGAAGCAATTGACGACGCGTCTTTCGATCTATTCACACAAATTGATCTAGGCCAAATCTCTGATTTGACATTGCTGCTTGGATGATACTTGGGCATCGGCAAGAAGAGCCGCGTATATTAGTTCCGCCTTAATACTGATTCGTAGGCTACTGTCAGTTGCGGAGGCAATTTGTATCGCCCCAAGCTCAAGGACTGGGGCGATATAAGGTAGGTCAACTTCGATGAGCCTAAGAGCGTGGCGGCTGTGCCATAACCTTTCATACTAGTATTTGATCACTAGTCCTCTGGAGCGTCGAATGGGATTAAAGACAATGGACTCTCAAGGAGATAGTTATTCCCTGACAAAAAGGCTTGCCATCCCCATCCCTGTGCCAACACACATACTTACCACTCCAAGCTCGCTCCCTAGCCGTTCCATTTCTGGCAACAGGCTACTGACCTGCCTCGCTCCCGTGGCTCCTAAAGGGTGGCCCAATGCAATACCACTGCCTTTGGTGTTCACCTTTTCCATGTCCAGTCCGAGCTTTCTGATGCAGTATAGAGCCTGACTAGCAAACGCTTCATTGATCTCCCAAAGACCTATATCTTCAATTGCAATGCCTATGGCGGCAAGCAGTCTCGGAATGGCAACGGCAGGTCCAATTCCCATTTCGTCCGGTGCAACGCCAGCAACAGTCGAAGATACCCACTTGCCGATGACGCTCATAGTGAGACCAAGGGAGGTAGCAGTACTGCGCCGCATCATCAGGACGGCAGCCGCACCATCACTGATCTGCGAGCTATTGCCTGCTGTTGAGCAACCATCAGCTTTAAAGACGGGTTTAAGCTTCGCCATAGACTCGACGTTTGCGTTGTGTCTGATACCATCGTCTTTGGAAATGGTCTCTTTCTCAAGTTTGACCTCCGTTCCATCCCCTGGACCCTCTTCTGGTGGGTTCTCCACTTCAACACATATTATTTCTTTGTTGAAAAGTCCATCCTTCTGCGCTCTTGACGCTTTCCGATGGCTCTCTGCCGCGAACATGTCTTGATCTTCCCGTGTGATGCCGTATCTTTCCGCTACGTTCTCACTCGTCACGCCCATCGCCATAATGCAATCCCTGGCCGCCTTCGCGGGACTGACCCTAAGTGCCGGCCACAATTCTACGGGCACAGCCCTCGACCCATAGTTTCGCGTCATACTCTCCATACCAGCGCCTATGCCGCACTCAATGCGACCTAGTGCTATGGAGTCGGCAATAGTGGTAATAGCCTGCAAAGAGGAGGCACATGCGCGATTGGTGGTGTAGATGGACGTCGCATCCTGATAGCCGACGTGACAAGCGGCCATCCGCGCGGCCTTGGATCCGCCGAGTTCAGAGAGCACAGTCCCTACGGATATATCGTGGATGTGGGCTGCGTCAAGGGCAGGATTGGCGGCCAAGGTTGCTTTGAGAACCTAGACCTTCGTTCAGTAACAGCATAACATATCCATAGTCCTTTTTGACATACCGCCGCCAGCATCTGCTCAGGGTAGGCATTGCGCAAACCCCCTTTGTAGGCCCGGGTGATGGGTGTGCGGAGGGCGGAGAGGATGACTACATCGTTGGGTGATTTCTGAAGAATACTCTTTAGTCCCTTCTGCGCGTATGCCATGACATCGAGTATTTCGCGCAATTCGCACGAGCATCAGACAACAGAGCCAAAGCCATCGCAATTCCAAGGACTCGATGAAGTCGGCCTGATAAGTCTCTTCTGGGAATCGGGATTTGCCAACGGATGGAGAACTTGGCGCTAGGGCCTACGGCCCGCTAGACCCGACCTGCAACATGACGCACACAACTCCATTCATTACCTTAGTATGTAATGCAAACGAGTATAGAACCTTTTCCAAAAGTTTGACAGCACGACAAATGATCTCACGCACCGTCGTCGGAGTGCTGGCTTTGCAAGGCGCATTTGGCGAACATTTCAAGCTCTTGGATCAAGCTGCACAGCAAATATCGCCAGGCCAAAACGCTGAATGGCAATTCATAGAAGTCCGCACGCCCAAAGAATTAGACCAATGTGATGCTTTGATTATACCCGGTGGTGAGAGCACCACAGTAGCCTTGGTCGCCACCCGTTCAAATCTTCTGGAGCCGCTTCGAAACTTCGTCAAGTAGGTAATCCAATGCTGTCGCCATCGTCCGCTTGGGGACTAACATGAGTCTGATTCAAGGGTTCAGCGAAAGCCGACTTGGGGCACCTGCGCTGGTCTGATCCTGTTGGCCGAATCTGCGAACAGGACCAAGAAGGGTGGTCAGGACCTCATCGGCGGCTTAGACGTGAGGGTCAACCGAAACTACTTCGGCAGGCAAACGGAGAGCTTCGAAGCGGAGGTAGATTTGCCATTTCTGGCAGGAGATACCACAGAGGCAAAGCGGACGCCGTTCCCCGGCGTTTTCATCCGGGCGCCAGTTGTAGAGCAAATCTTGCCGGAGATCCAAGGAGAGCATACTGAAGAACGCGTTCACGAGGATACCGTGATTGCTCCTGAGAGAGATCCGAGAAAGGAGCCCGCCATGGCTGTCGAACTCATGGCCACTTTGCCGGGGCGAACTCGCACCCTGAAGCAGAAAACCGCTGGGGAAGCACTAGATGACGAGATCGGAGATATTATTGCCGTCAGGCAGCAAAATGTTTTCGGCACAAGTTTTCATCCTGAGTTGACGCAGGATGCGCGGATCCATGTTTGGTGGTTAAAACAGGTCAGGGGAACTTTACGGGACAGCTAAAGTAACAAGGCCTTTCAACATCAGACCAAAACATCCGGGACTTGCGAAGTCGTGTGAGCTTCGAGATTTCGGGCCAGATCCCCATGTTCCGAATTCTCAGCGAGCTGCATGGCTGGCGGTGCAGGGTCTTTCTCAGTATGCTCGAGTGAGGTATTCGGTAGCTCGCTAGGGGCCTTTGTGGTACAGCTTCCTTCGCAGCGCTCTGCTGGTATCATGTATCTTACAGCTCGGTTGCTCACCCTGACAGCCTGAAAGCTGGCGCATAATGTCTGCATGGCCTAGGAGAATCCGACGGCTCAGGGCCCATCACCTTCCTCTACCGTATTCTTCCTCTTCTTTGATCCGCTCAGCGTCAATGGCTCGACCATAACCACCTCTTCCAGGATCGTACTCGTCACGATACTCATCACGGACTTGCCCTCCCGACTTTCCGCGTCTGTAAACCTCATCAGAATTTCTGCAATAACTCGATCACTCACAGAACACACCCATACTGCCTTCCCTCCTGGAAGCCTGGGTCCAGGTCGGTCCGAATAATCCGCTCGTCGAGCTTAGTGCCACCGATATACTTCATGCAATCCAGAGCATCCTGATGGTTGTAGTACTCAACGAAGCAGAAGCCACAAGGTGTCTTGTTGAAACGATCCAACCCCATCACGAGTCGCTTTATCTCACCGCACCTGGTTAAGCTTTAGCATACAGCGTCGCATTGAAGATAAGTGACATTGACTTAGCAAATAACTCATGTATCTGCTCCTCCGTCGTATAAAAGGACCTTTAGCACTTGGTGAGCCATTGAATAGAAATTAATTTGCAGTAGAACATACAGATTGCCCACGTAAAGGGTAGCAGCATCCTTCAGCGGATCCTCTGGCTCTTCCGGTGTGGTCTCCCTACCTATAGGTTCATCCCTGTACTTGCGCTTCTTGTTCTACAAGGTGTCAGCAGAAAGGGCTAAGAGCAGACGGTGGCCCAATGCTGTGGATGTGAAAGGGCTTCCTTACCCTGCCTAGGTAATATGCACTAGGCTTGTCCAGCCGATCGACAGTATTACGCGTCGCTGCAGGCATTGCTTCTACCTTTGTTCAGTAGTGATTTATTACTGAAGAAGGTGTTTGCGGAGGTTTGCTGTACTTTAGCTTGCAACCCAGTCGCGGCGCGCGCTTCACGAGCTTCCTAGCGCCCGTCAACACGGTTCAATGCGTAAGTGGAATTCCCTGACAGATCTTTAAAGAGTTCGATACTTCTGCAAAACCGGCTGCAAGTACTGGACTCCAGTTTTGCAGCTCCAAGTCTGGACCCGCACGTTTGACCATGCCCAAAGTCATCAGCTACACCCCTCCCTGGCTATCTAGACCAGACCCGGGTTTTCAAGTATTCAGCTCCACACCACCGACACTCTCCCCTTCTCACACGAATGGCAAAATCCCACGATATTCTACCAACGGGCACACCGACTGCACCAGATCGGCAGATGAGGGACCAAGACGGACTATCGCTCGGAGGGGAACCGAAATATTCGTAGTGGCAGACAATCAGATTCGCTGGTCTGACCTGTGCATGCTCAAAGAGGATTGGGAGGAAAGAGAAGCTCGGAAAAAAACTGTACAGGCAAGAGCAGGGTCTCAGCAAAAGCTACAATCCGATGGCGATGGCGAGGAAGGAACCTCGGGCAGCTATAGGGTACACATTTGACCGACAGCGATACACTCAATGCTGATTGTCTACTAGGTGCTTGAAGCTAGCTTCAGTGAACAGATAAGACAACTTTCAATATCGCCGAATGGAAGGTCTGTGGCCATCGTCACCTTACACACCATCCATGTTGCTCTCCTTCCAGAATCGAGCTTGCTGGGCCAGCCAGACAGAGGACCTTTACGAATGAAGCCGAAAATGATCGGGCCGACTACGCATGTCGTCTCACAGTCCCCAATCGCCAGCGCTCTATGGCACCCGTACGGAGTCGATGGGAGCTGCCTTGTCACCCTCACCGAAGATGCTGTGATTCGACTTTGGGAAATCAACTTCAACGATTCATGGTCCTTTGATAGTCCCTCTCTCGATGTCGACCTGCAGAAATTAGCATCGGGTTCATCAGAGAAAGAAGACTTCAGACCAAACAAGCTGAACAGGAGGCGGGGATTCTCTGTCGACGGGATAGGGATGAACGTTGCATCGGCCTGTTTTGGGGGTACAGGATCGAGCGAAGAGTCTCCATGGAGTGGGATGACGCTATGGATAGCTATGAAGGAAGGAGACATTTACGCTCTGTGTCCCTTACTACCAGGACACTGGCAACCTTCATCTACCACATTAGCCTCCCTTTCAGCCAGTGCCATGTCAAAGCAGGCGTCAATGCAAGAAAAGTCATTGTCACCGGAGGAATTACAACAGTACGAGGACCAATACAAGTGGATATCTGATATCGATGGTCAGGACCCTAGGTTCGTCTCAGGAAAGGACCAATTCTCTCTGGAAACAGAGATCTACACTCGACCTTCACGTCCAAGCGTCCAAAGACTGCAAGGGCCCTTCCAATTGTTGGCAGAAGACGACGTCGACTTAGATCTAACCGACATACATGTCATAGCAGCGAAGATCGATGGCGAAGAGCTTATGTATGGGGAAGAGCCTGATTCGGACTCCGGACTCGGCATGGATGACGAGGGGGGCCTTGCTGCGTCCATCATCTGTCTCGGGACCAAGAGTGGTCGTGTCTACCTTTGTGTAGACTTAGTGGGTGTAGAGGGCCAATGGCTACCTCGAAGCAAGGTAAGCCACCAGGAGACAGCCTATGTCAAGTTGGTACTGATCATGTCGATTTCTCTACAGCAGAGTCACCCCACGCAGCCAGCGGAAGAATTTTACTTGACAACAATCGAGATAGTAGATACCCTTACGCCCGAGGCTGCCCCTGAAACGGAGTGGCCAACCTTCAGTATAGACGAGGGTTCGCGATACTCTTTCTTCCTGACACATAGCCAAGGCGTGTTCTTCTTCAGTCTCGATCCCTGGGTGCAAAGCCTTGAGAGCGAACTCCAAAGTACTGCAAGCGTGGGCACTGCTTTCAGAATTGATGTGCTAGCCAACAGTTGTGGTACACTTAGAGAACGCATTCTTGACTTTCGACGAGATCAGCATCGCCATGGCGGTACGCCCGTTGCAGCAATCACTCTACAAGATTCGGATACGGGCTACTTCCTCCTGACGGCTGTTGACGATGTCCCTATCGCAGCAGTGCTGGACAGACCAGACTCATCACCAAATAACGAATTCGATTTGGTGACCACTGATGACCTGGCACAGGGCATGGATATGCTAGCGCTCAGACCTACCCGATCACCCTATGTCCCTCCAAGCTCGCTTTGGGAGCGGTCGACGCTGCCGACTTTTCTTGATAGTCAGGTTCAGAATCGACACAAGAAAGCGCTGAAAGAAGAAATCCGGCTGTCGTCTGCGACTCTTGACCTCATGACTCATGCCCACCGCGTCCTTAGCCAGGAGACCCATGCCTTGGGCGTTGCAGCTGCGGACCTGTTCAGGCGTTGTGAGCGACTACAAGATGAGCTCCGTGACCAGATCAGTAGGGTAAAGGAGACTGCGAACCGCATTGATCAGGCCATTGACGACGACGACGATCAGAAGAAGGAAAATGATGAGTCAGATGTAAAAGGACACGTTGAACGTAGGCTAGAGAACGTTCGTGCCCGGCAAGAGAAGCTTCTGGCGAGATTCAATCGGACGAAGTCCCAATTCGCCCAATGTCAAGGCAAAGACTTGAGTGAAAATGAGCAATGCTGGATATCCGACACGCAAAAACTGCAGAAGTCACTCATACCGCCAGATGAGGAGGCTCAACCAAATGATGAACAGGTGCTTGAGCCATGGCAAAGACTTGAAGAGGTTCGTGTAGGGATCCGAATCACATATTTACTTTACTGACTCTGTACAGGCGAAACAATTGGCCCAAGACTTAATTGCTCACGCAAAGGAGATTTCGAACGAAGGGCAGACACAGACAGAGATCTTCAAAATCCCTCCGGAATTACGAAAGTCGAAAGTCGAACAGGTCATGAAATTTCTGGAAAGAGAGTGAGTCGATCGGGACAGCTGTCCCTTAATTGTCAATCTCGTATAAAACGCTGACAGTTGTCTGCTTTACAGATCGGCTTTGATAGATGTTACGCAGATGAGGCTAGAGCGGCTGAGTCTGGCATCAGTATCATGACTTTTGCGGTTCTCGATGACTGATTCTATCCACGGGCAATCCGTAGGTGCTGTGGCCAGCGTTGGTGTGCTTTCGTGGTATCCGGTTCCCACTCCGTGGCAGCCCGATAGGGTTAGGGGCGGCTTTGGAAGAACAGCGCTCCTTCGAGCGACTTGAGGAAATGATAGACTCATGGCATCACTTCATGTAGAAGCGCAGAGGGCAAGCAATTGATAGTAGTGAACGATATCTATGTACAGACCATGGTCACTGAGAGAAATGAACGTACTCGTGCCGAATCAGGCGACTCTCTGCAATGTGAGAACCCTGGTGCCACTGATGCTCCGTACCTTATAGAAGGCATTCTATTCATTTCATATTCTCATGCCCTTAGGATCGGAAGGCGCTGTACACCTCTTAGCTGGTGAACAAGAGGGAAAGGTGTTGACCCAAAATCGAGGTGAAATGGCCGAGTCCGTAGCGTGATCCTACTTTCACCCTCAGTCTACCCGGCCCTCGTTCCCCAAGTATATATACCCCGTGGCCTCCCTACCAATTCCTCTTCTTTTTCTTCAGCTCTCTTTGCCTTTTGGCTTAGATCAAGTGTAGTATCTGTTCTTTTCAGTTTAATCTCTGAAATTGTCCTACGGGACAACTCAATGATTAAATTCATTTTTGGAATTCGCTGGAGACTCCCTGTGCTTGCATACAGTCTTCGGCACCGTGTCACTGGCCTTACACTGCCGCCGGTTGACGCGAACCTTTTTCATCATTGGCTTCAGCTTGTCTGGAGTCTTGGAGAAGAATGGATTTTCCTGTGTCTCTGATGTTCGCAAATATGAGGAGTATAGTTGCAGATGAGGAGCACAATTGCTGGGCCAGTGCTTCAGTTGAATTTGCTGAAAGGACGGGTTTGTACGGAAGAAATTTTGTGTGCGCCGCAAGCCAAAAAGCCCAGCCACCGAAGAATAATAGCCGACCGACAGCGACAGCTTTCTGTACTTTAGATTTATCCTCCATGGCGCCATGACCGTATATAATTGGGCTTAATCTTATTATGATAGTCTGATAGAACTAATGGCGAATTACCTCAAAGGCCTCTTTAAAGGTGCAGATTCTGCGCCTTCACCCTCTCCCGTCAGTGACGATGCCGGTACTCCACTGTCTCAAAACCCCTTTCAGAAAGTTATACTGACTGCTTTATGTCAGATTTCGCGGACTTCGCTGGAGCTCCCGATCCATCACCACTCCCAGATTCTCCTGTAAACAGTGTGTCCGCCACTGCCCAATCCGCCTTTCCTACATCGACCTCCGACGTTGTCTACACAAAATGGTACCGAGTCTGGGAACGGGCAAGTCCTCGCGACTTCTACCAGGAAGCCTTCATCATCCCATTCTTCCTCCTCATCTGTGCGCTACATCTGTGGGGTCGAAGCACGAACAGGCGCAAGGCGAGGGCATGGATGAAGGCGCACGCAACACCTCTTGAGAATGAGTTCGCGGTGCTGGGTTACACGGGCAAAAGGACACCTAGCCTCGAGGCTGTACAAGCTTTGGGGCTCGCGAAGGCAATGGAGTCAGCAGATTTCACACTGCCTCAGACCATTCTCAAGGAGAAGACGGCAGCAGAATTTCACACCTATGCTACTGGGCGGCAGAACACGGCATTCTTGGACGTCAAGCTCTATCTGTACAAGAGATATAACCCGATGACTCTGCTCGTCGAGTATGTCTTGAGCTTCTTCTTCGAGAGCATGCGCCCACCGACTGAGAAGATGGAGGCCGTTGCTTACGCTTTCGATGGGAAAGAGAAGGATCTCGTTCCCAGAATGAACAAGGAGACCCCGGATGTCAAAGGCACTCAGTCGACCTACGATAACTTCGTTTTCGCTGTCGTCAATAAAGAATTGATGCGCGCCTTGCGGGAGGAGCGCTATGATATCTCTACAACAGGCACCAAAGATCATGCGAAGTTGCCAGCATGGGTGACTACCATGAGCGAGGCGGCCGAGGTCACTGATTTCATGATCACACCCGAGCTCGTGAAAGCTATCGAGAAGGCTGGCGATGCTTTCGAGTTCTTGATTGTCACTGACCAACCGCTGGACAAGCCAACGAAGTAAGCCTCTAATCTCGTAGACGTTGACTTACATGGGTTGCTGACTCTTGACCAGGCTTGACGAAACAATCCCCAAAAAGCGTATCACCCTCTCACTTCGCCTCCCACCCTCATCCTCTCGAGATGCGTACTCACCAACCATGCCCATCTTCAACTATTTCCTCCGTCTTCCAGATACCCTGGCGTCGAGCGCGCATTTCCGGCCCGAAGTACAGCGCAAGCTACGCAACACGCGCGAGGGGGAGATCAACAGGCTGAAGAAGAGCGATGAGAGCGAGAAATCGGAGGAGCGGAGACTGGATAGCGAGAAGAAGAAGAAGGAGATGCGCGATAATCGGCTGAAGGGCATGAGCGCTGAAGAGCAGAGGAAATTCCTTGAGCGGGAGAGGGAGAAGGGGCAGAAGAAGCAGGAGAAGAAGATGTCGCGGAAGGCATAGATGGACTTTACAATACGCTGATGTGATGCGCCGTGGACGATATTGTAGGATATGTGGCTTGGTTTGAAGACTACTGTCGAAATTGTGGTGGGGTTTGATAATTCCATGTCCTTATTGTACCTACCTTCCCAGATACCAAAACACCCAGGTAAAACTACTATCTGGTTGCTCAATTGTAATATGTAAGGTACTTGACTTACAAGCCTACTTCTTCAATGATTCTCAATATAAAAACGCGATGCATCACGGAGCGGGAGGACCTTACACCCGCCTTTCGTCATGCCTGGTCTGACATCACTGCCAGTTGAACACCAACGGAATCAATTCCTCTTACATAAAGCCTGTTCCTTTTCCTCTTCTGATGGCTGTGTTCGCTCCAAGATTCTTTCGTCTAGTATCACGACCACTCCTCCCTTCTTTTACGCCAAAACTGATTGCACCACATCTCCAGTATCAACAAACTCACTTCAGACCCTTTCACTCGACACTATCTAAGAAAATGGAGTCCAACAACGATCAATTGCAGCTTGCCAACCTCTTCGACCTCAAGGGCAAGGTTGCTCTTGTCACGGGTGGAGGTGAGTAATTCCACTTACCTCCCAAGTCAATACTCATCGCCCGATAGGAAGTGGCATTGGCCTGATGATCACACAAGCCCTCGCTGTCAATGGAGCCAAGGTCTACATCGTCGGGCGTACCGAAGACAAACTGCAGACCGTCGTCGAGACTCACGGCAAAGGCATCTCCGGCGAGATCATCCCTCTCGTTGGCGATGTCACCGACAAGGAAGATATCCTGCGTCTCGCCAAAGAGGTCGAGTCCCGCGAGAAGTACCTCTGCATCCTGGTCAACAACGCCGGCATCCAAGCCACCGGCAAGATCTCTCCCACGGGCAAGAACGCAGAAGAGTTCCGCGACAACCTCTTCCACTCCGAGGGCCAGACCTTCGACAACTGGACATCCGAGTACAAGACCAACGTCGCCCAAGTCTACTTCATGACCGGTGCCTTCCTTCCCCTCCTCTCGCGTGCTACGGACCACATCAAGGGATACTCCGGCACTTGTATCAACATCACCTCCATTTCCGGAATCGTGCTCAAGTCCCAAGGCCATTTCTCCTATAATGCCAGCAAGGCGGCTGCCAACCACCTGACCAAGATGCTGGCGGCCGAGATCTCGAACCAGGGCATCAAGGTCCGTATCAACTCCATTGCTCCGGGAGTGTTCCCAAGTGAAATGACGGCGGGGGAGAGCAAGGATAATCAGAAGAGCGAGCTGCCTAAGGAGAAGTATGGTCACCTGCCATCTGAGCGACCAGGGAATGATAGGGACATGGCGAACGCGATCCTCTTTGCCGCTACGAACCAGTATCTCAACGGACAGATCGTTCCAGGTAAGCACGCAGTCTACACTTTGATTGAATGAGCACTGACAGGCGAAAAGTGGATGGAGGGTATCTTTTGGCGTACGGCTCTTGAAGCGAAGAAACGAAGGCATGGAGATGGTATTGGCAACGGAAAAGCATTGTTGGCGGTAACATGCAGTGAGAGAGATATCGGGCCGCCAAATTCGATCAATGAGATCATATTCTGCCCGGGGTTAGCATTGTCCAAAATTCCCGACGTGAACTTGAAACAATATGGATACTTCAATGCTCTTCGACCCTCATCAGTATTATCCTGTGGTGTTCTGTACCAGGGTAAGATGGACAAGTGGATTGCAGTGTAAGAAACCAGCATGAGAGCAAAGCTATGATTAGTCATGCCGATGTGGCGCCACGTAGCGCGAGATGGACGGCAGCCAAGGCCCAGCCACTTGCTAGCGCTGCGTTGACACCGGCACATCTTCCAGGTTGAGGTCGCGACCTGTTTTGAGATGACGAATGAACGCCTCGCACACTCCCAAACAGGATTCGTATTCGACACGAACATTGATGCAGACAAGCGCTTTAGCTCGCGTAGGTGGTGGCGAGAGCTGACGCAGCCAAATATGCTCCGTACTCCGTAGGCTCTTTTGGGATCCGTCATCCTGGTGGGGCATGAAGCGCTGAGATGCATGCTCAACATAGCCTTCACCATCCTTTGTTCCCCATGTTGCTTATACCAGCCATTATCGAGGACCATTCCATCATCTGTCTTTCGAAACACTCGTTTATCTTCAAGCTGCTACAATCTTGCTTTGGCTAAGACAGTAGATCTTCTCTCATTCCCAACTTTCCAGAACTCCAAGAATTCACAGCTGCTGTAGTCCTAACCCCCTCTGAATCATGTACTGCTTCCTATCGCTACTCTCCCTTTTGCCTCTGGCTCTCACTGCTGCTGTGCCTGCTCAGAATGGATCGGTCGCCTGCAACAATTCTCCTGCGCTCTGCAGCAGATCCTACTCGAACATCACCCAGCTCGGTGCCCACGACAGTCCATTTCTACGGGATCCATCCACGGGCAACAGCCAATCTGGCAATCAGTATGTTCTCCAACCTGCAAGTATACCAGTGGTAGCTAACGTCATCTAGATTAGTCAATACCACCCTACAATTGAACGCTGGCGTTCGACTCGTAACCGCACAAGTCCACAACAATAGTGGATCGTTGCATCTCTGCCATACAAGCTGTGCATTATTGGACGCTGGGCCTTTGAGTACATGGCTGGCCGAGATAAAAGCATGGATGGACATCAATCCAAACGACGTGGTTACAGTGCTTCTGGTGAACTCGGATACCTTTACAGCTATTGAGCTGCATCAGCAATTTGTTACGGCAAACCTTTCTACATATGGCTACGTACCACCGCAAAACACCGTTGCTATACAGACATGGCCGACGCTACAGGACCTGATTGCAAACAACACGCGCCTAATAACCTTCGTTGCGGACCTAGATCCTTCGACTACCATGGCAGCAAACGCACCATATCTACTCAACGAGTTCACGTTCATTTTCGAAAATCCTTTCCAAGTGACAGACGCAGCCAATTTCTCCTGCACTGCCGATCGACCTGCAGCGGTCCATGGCAACACCGCTGCAGCTGTTGCCTCAGGCCGTCTTTCACTAGTCAATCACTTCCTAGATCTACAGGAGCCCTTCGGTATCGTCGTTCCTGACGTCGCAAATGCCAAGCTCACGAACGCCAACAGTGGTGTGGTGGGTAATTTGGGAACTTCAGCTAGCCAATGCGCTCAGGCCTTTGGCAAACAGCCGAACTTCCTGCTTGTGGACTTCTTCGACCAAGGACCGGCGATTACCACTGTTGACCAGATCAATGGCATTATCCCTGTCGGACGAGCCGCAGCAAGTACATTGACGGCTACCCAAAAGAGTCTGGGCTCCGGTGGCTCTTCGACGTACGGGGTGAAGAACCTTTTGTTCAGCAGCTCTTTAGGAGCGTTGGTGCTTGCCGGCATTGGTCTGCAGGTGGTGATGGCTTCGCTTTGAGTGTTATGATATCCATGATTATGATCTGCATAGCATTGGCGTACTTGTTTTCGACATTTCGGCATTGGATCTGATTGCATAGCGTGGATGGTCTTGCGATTAGGATATACCTCAACGAAATAGAATAAATCCGCATATACTACAAACACAATCTTACCACGATGTACCAAATCCCTCAGAAACACTACCAAACACACCACCCCAACCCCATCGCCCCCCCCCCCAAAAACTTTCACCCCTCCGCATCCCTCGCCAACAACTCCTCAACCACCCTAACCTTCTCCCCAAACCCCTGCCTCTTATCCGTCCGCGACCCCACCCGAATATCAGTCTGGATCCGCACCACCCCCTGCCCATGCAGCAGCCCATGCGCCTGTCCGATGATCCGCATCACTTCATCCCATGAACCCTCTGCTTCCGATACATCAGCCTTCCCCAACAAGACCCCCCCCCCACCCCGCAGAAACCCCCCCCCAAAAAACAAGTAGTTTATTGTGTGGGAGTAGGGTCGAACGTACCAACCGTCGTCCCGGCAGAGTGCATTGAGTAGTTCAAACCACTCTTTTGGAGGAGGCGCTGGATGTCGGCGATGTGGGCGGAGACGGAGGGGGTGGGTGTTCCTATCTACCGATAAATTACGATGGGCGTGGAGGTGAGGAAGGGGGGGGAGGGGATATGTACGGGGATGAGACAAAAATCGGCGACGCAGGCCTCTGGTGTTGAGAGGTTGGAGGGGGAGGTGGTTGGGGGGGCCATGATGGTGGGTGTTTGGGGGGGAGGTTGGCAGCTGGTTGGAGGAGGTTTGGAGGAGTGGGCTTTCTCTTTCCTGTAAGTCCCTGTTTCTACCTTATACTTTCCGTTGATGTAATTCTTGCATCGGAGGTCTTGGCATATACTGGGATTCTAGGCTTAAGTGGCGTGTCTAGGGCTGGGAAGTGCTTTATTTACTGCGAGCCTTGGCGTTCCCACCATCCGCTCCAGCAAACCTTTGGCGATGCTTTACTATAAGATTTTTGTTATCATACGCCTTACATCTTCTTTCAAGAGGGACAGATTCACGGCGGCTTTGGCATAAGATCCCGGAGGTTTTACTGCCTATATCGGAGGCTGCCTCTAATTTGCGCTTCTTTGTCAGGCTTCGCTTCTCATCAGATTTTGGACATCAAGCCAACTCATCTCTATAATTCTTCCTCTGAGCTCCTTTCATGGCCTTATTGAGTGTTCTGACTGAATGATCCAGATACATTGACTCTTTGCCTCTTTAGCTATCACTGATTGATGATTCTGTCGTCATTCAATTAAGTCTCTTTCCGATCGATGCTAAGCATAGAATGACAAACCCCTGCCGGCGAACGGGACATACGATGGGCCCAGCAAGCAAGCTTACGATAGGTACACCCTCAAGGCAAACGATGAGCAGTCTCTTCGCTCAAGGCTCGTTTGAATCTTACTTGCCCTCATGATGTTCTGCACCTCCTGCGCTACTCTTGATCGGACCCCCTTTGCTTCTGAATTCGGAACTTCATGCCCGCCTTCCCACTCGATCAATGAAAGGTTCGTCTTCTCTATCAATGATATGGTCAAGGCCGCGAGCGGTTGGAACGTAACTTCCGTCCTGCTATGAATATTGTCGAGTGTGAAACAAAGGTTTGTCGGTCAGAGTGTTGGCTACAAGCAAGATGTTCAATCCGTTTGGCTTTTCTTGTCTCACAAGGATGGCCGATATGGCTAAAGTGCCTCCTTCCGAATGAGCTTTTTCCCGTCATATGGTTCGTTGACCTTGATCTCGTTCTCGACCTTCGCGATGGGCTCCCGCACTAATGAAGGAGTGTCTACGCTGCTGTGCGCAAAGAAAGGAGGCGTGAAGAGGTCGCCTAGTCCTGGATATGAGGCACTTCTACAATCCCTTCGAGACGATCCAAGGTTATATCTTCATCTACTGCGGATTTGAGCGCATGGAAGAGGGGTGCTGCCAGTCTGCCACGTTCAGTATAAAGACTCGTGGCCTTATCGCTCATGGCTCTCACCGCTTTGCATTTCGGACAGCTATAAGTCTCATCATTCAGCACCAGCGCTCAAGACTCAGGGTCATCGCTGACCGAGGCATTGCTACGATGTCCGTGCAGACACAGGAAGCACAACTTTCTCTGCAAGACCTGTGTCCCTAAGCCAACCCGCGGGGTCATCATCTGCGCCGGCAGACAAAGGAGATTGAGTCTCGTGGCGAAAGCTACGTTACTCGATTGCTAAACCCTCATCTAAGCTAACGCCGTTCTTGAGTGACATCAGCTTACACTGAGTAGGTCGATGTGACTACAGGAAATATGTAACAAACCTACGCGATCTCGACTCAATGAAGTGAAGACATCCTCGATACCTATCCCACCTCGTTGAATTACAGCATCAAACTCCGGATGCAACTCAAGCCACCCGAAATGGGATCAGAGGTGGCTAGAGGGTAGGTGCCCGAGCAAGATCCAAAGCATGCGTTATAGAACAACATAACTCTAGGACTAAACACCCGCAATATTATGGATATCTACCACAAAAGAAAGTCGTATTCCACAAGCGAGGTCGTCTAGTTTGTGTGGTCTCACCTCGAGCGCTCCTAGCAGTTCACAGAGTTCCAGAGAAAATTTCGGGTCTAGCCACTTCGCTTGTTTTTTCATTCTTGAAGGTCATGAGTTCGAATTAGGCTGCGGTCCTTGGAGGTCTCGTTCTTTTTATCCAGCATAGCATGTTTCTTTCGCCTCAGTGTTGATGAATTGGAGCACGTGACCGACGCGTCACACCAACATTTGTTTTGCCAATCACACTCAGTTGCTTGCATACAAGGACACAAACATAGCATATGACCTTGGCATCGAGTGCTCTGGCATCGTTACTAGAGGTGGTAGGACGGGCTAGAAAGGTCAAGCCAGGTTCCTGTGTGTCTCCGAAGAGTGTCAAAGCCATGTGAACATTATTCCAGAGACCACGAGCTTTTCTGTTGTGGCTTCTTTTATGGACGTGTTTGGAGTCGCTTGTCATGCACTTTACGATGCAGCTTGCCCTCTGGCTAGGGAGTCAATATTGATGCACTCCCCAAGTAATGGGTTTGGGCAGGCATGTTTTCAGCTAAGAAAAGAAAGTGGACCTCAGGTATTCGTCACTGCTGGAACACTTTCAAAACAAAGCTCCTTTATGGAAAAGACTTACGACTTACCAGGAAGCCACATCCTCAAGGTCTTCGAATCGAAGATCATAACGCTCATCGGAGGGAGAGGCGTTGAAGTCATTTTCGATGCGCACACAGAGTCTTCGCTATGCATGGGCTTGAGATGCATTGCAATGTTTGGTCGATTCATTGAAGTTGAGAGAAAGAATGATTTAGAGTTGAGACGGTTGGTGTGGCTTCTTTCACCGAAAAAGGGGTGAGCTACAGTCCCGTCACATTTAACCTAATGTAAAACCATCTCCTTGAGGTGCTTGTAGGTCTCTGTCGAAGAACTGCCGAATCAAGATCTTTATCAAGTCAGATGTCGAGACGCTTCAAGACATATGCAGAGCGGTGATTACATAGGAAAGATCATATCGACTGCAGATCGGGACTGTCTGGTGCAGGTAGTCTTAAAGCAATGCTCAAAGAGGAAACTCGCAAAGAGACATCCGCAGGCAGTACCCAAGCCATAGACAGGCTGTCACATACGTGCAGATTCGTCTCATCTCCTCTTCGGCGGATCGGGAGGCATCGAGTAAGCCTTCGCCAGCTAGATGTTAGGAAAGCTGGATGCGAAGAATCTCATACTACCCTCACGACCCGGTCTTGACGCTAGAGGAGCGCAAGAGACAGTAACGACCCTGCAGCAAGCCGGCGCAGTGATCGAAGTTATACACTGTGACGTCTCTGACTTGCAGGCCCTTACAGCCAGCGTTGACGGATGTACTTCATCAATGGCCCCTATCCGAGGAGTATTTTAGGCAGCCGGTCCATAGTTTTGCAGATAAATGACTAAATAGCATTTCGCACTCATTCTAATGCTGGCATCTACTAACACAAATGCCCTAGGATGCTGTGTTCTCAACTACGATACTTGATAGTCATTCTGGCGCCCTGGATTCGAAGTTCCGCAGTACACAAAATCTTCACGAGTTCCTCTCTTCACAGGAAGTTAGGCTTTACTTCTCAATCATGCTCTCTTCCATCGCCGGCGTCATGGGCAATTCCTCTTGACTCAATCACGCAGCTCGGAACACCTTCAAAGACGCCCTAGCTCATCATCGCGTCCCCCAAGGTCTTCCTGCTTTCGCCATCGATGGCGGCATCGTCATTGATGTAGGCTAATTCGCCAAGAACCACACCAAGGTCGGCAGCGGCATCTCAGCTGCAGTCAAGGAGATCACCACCAAGGATCTCAGCGCGCTCACCGAGCACCACGTCACGGCCTGGCTGGACCGTGAACGCAGCGGCATTGTCGTCGCACCTCAGGTCTCCATCGGCATCGGCGAGGTCCCATCGTGGGATGCGCGCTTCTTGCACGTCAGAGTCAGCCAATCACGAGCGTGGGCGCGGCAAGAGGTGCAAGGCGAGCAGGAGTCCTTGCAGGAGCAGATGGCCAAGGCGTGGAAAGACGCCTCGTAGCTCACGCAGGTCATCTTGGAAGCGTTCTGCCAAAAGCTGTCCAAAGGTTTGTCATTGCTGTAAAAGGTACATGAGGACGACTCGGTCCCGGCGCATGAGGTGGATAGCTTGGTTGCGGTGAAGGAGGTGGCAAGATATGTTGAATGGGAGAAGGTGAGGCAGGCCTGACTGCTTACTGTTGAAGCAACCATTTTGACAGCGACCGAGAGGACACTAAGACGAGGGGCTGACCGTACGCCGAGACTCAGATCTGACTCTCGTTCGTCTCCACGGCATCTAGAACATTGTTGCTTTTTATTCGATGAAGCGGCAGGATGCTAGTTCCAGCTGGTAAACACAGCAGATGTTCCCTGGCGCTATAATAAAACAAGTTAACGTAATGACGAGGGACCGATCGACCAGTGACAAGCCATTGCTAAAGAGTCAAACATTCGAAGCGTATCGTCTACTTCGTTGCGAAATCCAGAGAGGGACTTATTGAAGAGATCAATAGATCAAGGAATTACAACAATTTTCCTTGCCCCTTTGCTCAACCTTACACGGCGACTAACCCTAATCAATGACCCTAAAAACTGCCCTTCGCGGCTTTGTCGCGTTGAGGCTGCCCCAACCCAACTTCCCACACAATGAACGCTTTTTCCATCGCTAGCAAAACCCCTAAGGACGGAGAAAGAAAAGTCGCAATTAGTAAGTCATGCTACTGTGTAAGATATAAGGGGTTTGTGTGGGCAAAAGTAGGGGAAGACACCTGCTTGATCCTGATTCTGCGGCATCCACCTTTCACGATTTCTCTTCACGTTATTTTCTCGTGGTCGTTTACTGGTGAGGGTCTACCATCTACATCCCACGCATCGTCGAGCAAGCCAGATTCGTTGTACTATAAGGACGATCATGGACCCGGCAGGTATTTTCATTCTGGAGCCGACCTCTGGCTTACATCTAGAGTATCTCGCCGAAGGTGCAGCAAACATCATCTACAAACCTCTCAACCCTCCGGAAAGTCCTACTACAGAAGCCGACCTACGATTCATTCCGGATGGTAGCACTCCGACACCCCCACCCACAGATCTTCAACCTTTGATGATAGACCCACGCCTGGATGGTAAACTCATTCGACTTCGTAAGGATCTGTCGACTGTATTGCCCGTCAGGACTTCATGGGACCACTTTCAAAATGTCGTGTCACCATTGTTTCTCGATAGTCAGCTAGTGTCTCAGACATTGTTCAAGATCTCGCCACTAGTCATCAAGGATCTCAATGTAGAGCTTCGCCAGATGGAAAGTCATGGCCAAAGGCCGAGCAAAAGAAACGGGAATTATCTAGCGGAAGATGAGAGCTATGGATCATTGGTTTCCGATATGTCCTCGAACGAATCGAGCGTGAGCCTTGAGTTCAAGCCTAAGTGGCTGGTACAGTCGCCATCTGCTCCTTCGGAGAGCAAGCGCTGTAGGACCTGCGCGTTGCAGGCTATGAGACTGGCTGCGCGGAAAGACGATCATGGAGCAGAAGATGGAAGAAGTGGCTTTTGCCCGTTGAGGCTTGCTTCTAGCGATAGACCACAGGTGGTTGTGGCTGTCGACCAGATACTGGCTTCGCCTAAACTTTTAGCATTTCGAGATGAACGTCTGAAAGAACTTATCGTGGACTGGATACTGAACGCCTCGCTCTTACAGCGTTTGAAGCAGCTCCAGGTGGAGCTTGATCCGGTTGGTACTCTCGAAGCTGATTTGGCGACTCAAGACATTTTGACAGCGATGACATTGCGTGATTGTACTTTGTTCCTCAGGGTAAGAGCATGTCTTTTTCTTATATGTCAAGGTTTGGGGTTGACACCAGTGGATGCAGATTCCGCTTTCTGGGGCAAGTGAGATTGAAGCCCGACTTGGAGATCTGGATCGAAAGGATTCGAAAGGCGAGAAGGCATTGTACTGGAAACGTACCGAGAGACAACTAATTGATGAAGGATGGTATACCTGTACAGAGAAAGATAACCAAGCTCACGAGAACGAGTGCTTCATCTCGTGTCCCATGTAAGGATGAGGTTGCTCGTTCATCATTGTTTATCAAACCTCCGAAGTCACAGAATGCAAATATGGCTTCACAAAATCTAGCTTAGCAAAGGACGAGCCGACGTCTTTTGACTTGCGCGGGTATCAGTCAGTCGCGGCGAGCTGCATACGGGATCCTCCGTCTGCATGTAGGGTTATTGGACATAAATGATTCGCCGATTGATCGTCTAGTGCTGCCTCAACGGATCACCACTATCACAGGCTGCCTTGTCGCGGCATATCCACAAGACCGCCCCGCTTGCTTACTGCAGTCTCTACGCCATCACTGCAACCCTGGCGCCATCTCAATAGGTCTACAGTGCTTCGCGCAGTATTTGACGTATCATGCAAGCATTAGCAGCGACACTACACTTTGAGATGTGGGGGACCTGATCGCACCGGTCATGGTCGTGGTGAATTCCTACAAGAGGAACTCGCGCCGTTGTCCATGATGGATCGCGAGGCCGAAAGCAAATCTGCGAGTCTGCTAGTCAGCATGTATACCGAAGCGGACGAGAAAGCTGGTGACGAGACCAAGCGTAGCCGGGGTCTGGATACTGCTTCGGACTCTATGGTCTCGGACATCGATAAAGATGATGTCTATTCATTGTCAGAGCAGAAGGCCATCATCCACCGCATTGATCGGAGGCTCGTCGTAACATGCGGACTTATATACTGTTTCTCGCTCATCGACCGTGGCAACCTCGGTAATGCTTCTATAGCAGGGTGAGCTCACTATGTTGAGAACAAGTACCAGCTTCTTTGCTCATCCACACTTTCTATCTAGCATGACGAAGGACTTGCATCTGAATGTTGGGTACCGATACGTACGTATGAAGAAGGAAAAGCGTATATCTTCAACTCGAATAGGTTTTGGCTGACCTGGCGTTGCCCGACCGCAGTCGATCGTAGTCCTGGTTTTCTTTCCAACCTACGTTATCTTTCAGCCTCTTGCGACTGTGTTGACTCGAAAGCTGGGTCCTCGAAAGTTCCTAGCGACGATCGCTCTCTTCTGGGGCGCGACAGAGATAGTAAGCCCTTTCCTCTGCGCATAGCCGTTTAACGAGTGACTGATCTTGACCAGGGATTCGGTTTTGTACATACGTGGACCACAATGCTCGGACTTCGGGTCGTCCTCGGTGTTCTCGAAGCCGGCCTCTATCCAAGTATTGTCTACCTCCTAGCTACTTGGTACTCCCGTTGTAAGTAACCTATGGTGACGAGTGTTAGCTTTGCATGGCAGGCTGACCAAATTACACAGATGATGTTGGTAAGCGGTACGCAGCTTTCTACGTGATCGGCTGCCTTGCATCTGCGTTTGGAGGTATTCTAGCCTATGGTCTCATGCAGATGAATGGTCTTGCCGGCAAAGCAGGTTGGCGATGGATCTTTATCATCGAAGGCATCGTAAGCTTTCTCGGTCGAAATCCATGCTGGCCGGAAGCAATTGGATTGCTGATACACGCTGATTTCTTCAAAGATTACATGTGTAGTCGCCTTCTTCGCTTACTTCTTGCTTGTCGACTTCCCTGAGAAAGCTCATCAGTCATGGAAATTCCTCAACTATGAGGAGTGCCAATTCGTTTTACGGCGGGTCAACAAAGACCGAGGCGATGCATTGCCAGAGCAGTTCACCTTGAAGAGGTTCTTGCGACCTGCTCTTGACTTCAAGCTTTGGGCTTTCGCATTCATTTCCTTGTAAGATCTTCAACTCTAGCCTCAGCATTATAGCAATGGGCGAAGATAAGATTACCTGCTGATGATCTTTTACAAAGCCTTATCATAACGGTCACCACGTCTATCTCAGTCTTCCTGCCTATAATTTTGAAGAATGGCTTGGATTTTAGTGAGCATCTTCCCAAACTCCATGTCTTGTCTAGGAACGGAGACGCTGACCTCGAACTATCAAAGGCGTTAGTGCCTCTCAGTGTCTCGTTGCGCCTCCGGTACGTTGCTTCCTTATGCGATCAATAGCTTTTCTCATCTCTTAAGTCAAGACCGACACTCTCCGATATTGTTGTCATCCCCAACGACGTTTCATTACTAGATCGTCCCCTAGATATTAAACCTCCCGTTCTAGCCAGCTAATATACAATCTCTCAGTACGCCCTCGCCGTCCTCCTCATGATCCTCTCCGCCTACCTCGGCGACAAATACCACGTCCGCGGCCCGATCCTGATCGCCAACTCCCTCATCGCTCTCATCGGCCTCCCAATCATGGGCTTCGCCTCCTCCAGCGGCGCTCGCTACTTCGGCGTCTTCCTTGTCACCGCCGGCACGAACGCCAACATCCCCACCGCGCTGGCATACCAAGCCAACAACGTCCGCGGCCAGTGGAAGCGCGCGCTGTGCAGTGCGATGTTTGTGGCTTTTGGAGGCATCGGTGGGATCAGTGGAGGAACGATCTTTAGGGCGCAGGATGCCCCGAGATACGTGCCCGGGATCAGTGCGGCTATTGCGTGAGTGAGATGCTTTGCTGCAAGGTTAGAGGGTTTTGCTGACGATATCCTTGATGGGTGGTAGGTGCAATTGCTTGGTTGTTGTGTTTGTGCTGGCGCTAAGTGGATGGTTTGTCCATGCCAATCGGCAAGCGGAAAAGGGCAGGAGAGTTATTGAGGGATCGGAGAGTTTCAGGTATACCATCTGAAAAAGCCCAATCAGTGCTGAACAATGCACAAATGAAACACTCAAGAAAGTTCCAGCATCGTAACGCATATACTGCGCCGGCGGCCACCTTATGGTCGAGCCTCTTCATGGCTTCATCATTTGACTACGCTTACCGTCCACATGGAAGCCGTGTCACGGCAATACTTCGCCCGTCTTCGAGATGAGTTCTTACGTTTAACGGACAGCGACAGCTACCATCGAGTCGACCTTCGTTTGCAGCTCGGTAGGCCTTCAACCCTTGGAAGCAGAATCTTGTCAGGTACTCTTGCTTATCCCATGCGCCGGCAAAGTATACTTTTCGAGAGTTCCTCGTATCGCAGATGAATTCAGGATCTCCTTCGAGCCCTGCTCCTCGGGTATTTTGATTAACTTAGAAATTGCTTCAACGGTTTGCCTCTTCAGCCATGCGTTTTTACTTGCGGTTCACTCCATTAACTTCCCGCCCTTGCGTTTTTCCATACATGTCTTTGCTACAGCAGCACTCGCCGTCTATCCAAGAATATCTACCTCCCAACCCACCCACCTCTTTAAAAGCTGACATCGAAACCCCCACCACATCTAATTCCCAAAAGGCTCATATCGTCCCTCTTCCCTTTTCCATCACCAACCCATCCCACAACACCCTCGCACCCCCCTCCTCAGTGCCACCGTCCTTACCGTCCCTCGCCACCGTTCCCACCACTCCACGCTTCCTCGCTCCCTTCTGATAGGATGATTGGACGCTAATTATCCCCATCGCCAGTGCCAGTCTCCTCGAACTTGAAAGACAAACATGGACGTTCACGCACTACTGCTCCTCAGCGATTGAGCAGCGGCTTTCGGGAGCCTTGGTCACTACAAAGCCAACTTCTCACGTCGGCGCGGTATCGTATCAAGCTCCTTCCAAGGTGTCTTTACTCCCCAAACCCAACGCCCCCCATCCCCAACCAACGCCTCAGCCCCATCGCAGCATCCATCCATCCATCCATCCATCTCACTCTCACACCCACTCCCACCTCCACGATCAAGAATGACAGGCAGACAGGATGTGAATGTCGCTACCAAACGGAGCGTGGATATTGAGTATTGGCGGGCTCAAAGTGGGGCTGGGAGTTTGGAGATTGATTGTGTAGAGTGTGGAGGATGTAGCAACGGGAGGGGAGCGGGAGGCTTGTTTGAGGATGGCCGGACAGACCCAGCTCCTCGTCCGTTAGATGTGGCGCATAAGCGTATTGGCTTGGAGGCAAGAAGGGTTATGCGAGAGCAGTGCTGGAATCGCAGGGAATTGTGGGCACTTGACGCTCCTTTGGGTGAAGACGCATTGACGACGTATTGATGGATTTAGGCATTAACGTAGAGTCATTGCGATAAGAGGCAAAGCTGTTAGGCGGGAATGCTGGTTTGAGGATTAGATGTGTAAAGGAAAGGGCGGAAGAGAAGCTTACCCAGGAGTCACGAGTGGGATTATTTCGGTGCTGCTGGTGTATGGATTAAATGAATGAATCCTTGGTCTTGTTGAGGTGGCAGGAGTTGGAGTGGAAAGGAAGGCCGCTACTGTTCCCCAAACGTGAAGTGATTTATACATCAGGCGTGAGCCATTCTATGCTGTAGCCCTAAACCTCTTTTCCTCCAATTCTGAGTGTTGATGTACAGTAGGAAGCGGCCACCGTAATGCCGCTAAAAATGATGCAATTGATGTACAGCAGAAAGCCGCCACCGTAATGCCCGCTAAAAGCAATGCAATTGATGTACAGCAGAAGGCCGCCACCGTGATACCGCTGAAAGCAATGCAACCTGCAGGCGCGAGCCATCATTGTAACCCATCTGTCCATGCATCCGAACGCCGTTCTCGTGAACTAGATACTGTACAACGCCCTCGTTCTGCCCTGGTAAGGAAATGATTGGTAGGCATTACCAAGTCTCCTAAGGCCGATATCAGCAGAAGCACTTCCATACCAATGGATCCAATGACGAAACTCACAGTGATGTACTGCCCCGCCTGCTTTTTTCCGTCCCAAAAAGTCTGAGCGTCCTCTCTGTTCAGATTACCCTTGTCCATAACGACATCCACCAACGCCTCCTCCACCCCCTCTCCCATCCCTTTACTACTCCCACAGACAAATACCCGTCCGTCGGGTGCGTTGATAAGGAACCACCCAGATCTGCCTGTTGCCTCACTTCCACCTGTACGTACCTCCCATGTCCCCTCCGACTTTGCACCGCCTTTTTCACTTGTTCTTCCTCGACGCCCCATTCTCCGCTGTACAGTCCGTCAAGGACCGAGTCCCGTACTCCTTGCAGTACCCAGACCTTGTTTGCGCAGATGGCGCTTCGCAGGCGTTTCTGTACGAAGCCTCGGAAGGGTGCGAATCCGACTCCGGCGCCGATGAGCAGCATAGGGCCGTCGGTAACGAATTCGCGGGCGAGAGGGTTGGCCATTAATCCCTTAAACATGGGGACTTGGAGCTCGAGATCGAGAGGGTCGGTGCCTGCTTTTTCCGCATCGATGACCTGACGTGCGACTCGCTCCAAGAGGCCCGACCCCACGCCTATACGCTGCCCGCCGCGCCAGTTGTGTGTTTCGTGCACTGTGACTGCAATCTCGATGATGCGGGGATCTTTGTGGCCTTTGGGGTCGAGGAGACAGGGGTTGTGCGAGAGAGAAGTAAAAGCGGGGCATCAGTGCTGGGAGAACGGATAGGAGATGTGGGAGTGGAGGCTTCGAAGAAGGAATTGCGGAGAGGAGCTGCGCGAGAGTGATGTGTGGGCCAGTCCGAAGGTCGCACAAAGAGGCCTGACCTTGGGCGGAACAGAGGTAGAGGAGGACTTTATACTCCTTGGCGGCGGAAGCAATTTAACTAAATATTAATTTTAACGATATATTTTTCTCTTGTTTCTTAACTCAAATTCTATATTTATCTTATTAGAGATTATTTTTAATATCGATTTTTTACTTAACAATTAACTTGTTCGCAAACTATATTAGCACAAATAATAATATAGAGATAGCAAACGCAATTTACTATATTAATATTTCTTTTTTTTAATATATTTTATTTGTTGCTCTTTAGTTAGTCTTAATCGATTCAAAATTCAATTACAATTATTAAAGACAACTTATATTTTTTGCTATATTTTTCGAGAAATTGTAATTGTCTAATTGCAAATAAATATAAGTCTTTAATATTTAACTTAATATAATCTTTACAAGATATCTTTTATCGAAAAAGTCTACTTCGATATTATTCTTTTTCTTAAATTCTCTTTATAAGTATTCTTGTCGTCAATTAATATATATATTATTATTCGTCAAATTTGAGCAAGATTTAACTCAAATTTATATCTTTATTTAAGAATGTTTATCTAAACGTTATTTTGTGTAATAATCTCTTTCTATAAGTACACTTTTAGTTAATTAATTTATTTGTTGTTATTTGTTAAATCTAGACAAGATTTAACTCAAATCTTCTTCTTTATATATAGATAAATTTATTTAAATGTTGTTATTTTTTTTAGATTCTTTTTATAAATATCTCTTGCAATCAATTTATATAGTACTTGTTATTTATTGTAATTTAAGCAAAATCTAATCTAGATTTAAATTATATTTGTTTCTTTAATTAAAAATACTTACTTTTATATTGTTCTATTTGTTAATTCTTTTCTACAAATACTCTTGCAATTAATTAATATTTTTGTTGTTATTCGATAGTTTAGAGAAGATTTGACTTAAAAATAGTTTAGATCTAGCTTAGATTTGCGTCTTCGATTAAAAATATTTACTTTAATATTGCTCTAATTGTTAATCTCTTTCTATAGATATTCTTGCAATTAGACTGATCGTCGGGCCAGGTTATGATATCATCCCTCTAGCCCGACCCGGCGCCAAGACCGGGTTGCGACGATTTTTTGGAATCGAATCGCTCAAATTAGTTTAGCGCGCTTCGCGCTAAACTACTTATAGTAATCGACTAAACTACTTTGAGCGATTCGATTTCTCGAATTTTCTTTGACCCGGGTCTTGGCATTTGCACGTGACATTTTCGGGTTAGCGCGATCAGTCTACTTGCAATTAGTTAATATTTTTATAATTATTTGTTAGAATTAGATTAAATCTTCTTTAAGTAACTTATATTTATACAATTATTACTTATATATTTGACGCTTTTTTTTATTAAGATTGTTAATTAATTGTCTAAATTAATTTATTTTTACATATTTTGTTACTTCTTGAGCTTTTAAGTACAAATTCTTTATTCGAAGTATTTATCGAATTCTTGTTACTATTTTATCGATTACGTCGCTTCGATAAGTATTCGAATTTCGATTTATTAGTATTCAAATTTAAGAGAGACTTTTAAAGAAAAATATGCAAAATCTAATTATTGTCGAACTTGTTAATAGCTTTTTTGCTACAAAATACAATCTTTTGTTGCAATTTTTATATATATTTTTCTTTTTGTATTACAAATTAATTATTCTACTTCTATTGTATTTTTTTGTAGATATTTGTTAATAGATTATAAGTATAAAGATCGCAATTGTTAATAAAATAAAGTATATATCTTCGATATATTGTTCTTCGAAATAAATAGATATCTACGTTTTATATTTGAAATTCTCGATATAATAACAAATTATATCGAGAAATTATAATTCTTATTATTTTAATTGTCTTTAAAGTTATAGAATTAAATATATATTTAATCAAAGAATTAATTTCAAAACTTCTTTAATTATTATTAAAAAACAAAGACGTAAAAATCTTAATTATTATTAAGTTTGCAAATAATTTGAGTTGCTTCTTTTAATCATAATTTAGCGAGAAGTTAATAAAGACAAACAAACTTATATCTTAAATATTCTTACTCAAAAAAGTTAATTTCAATAATAAGATCTAAATATAATTACGCGACTTTCTATTGCTAATAAAGTTGTAATAGTTCTTGATTATATTACAAACTTGCTTTATTATATAAGATTAACAATTCTCTATCGCATTGTAGAATTACAATTAAATAAATTCTTATTTACAATAGAAAGAAATAAAGACAATATTTTTTTTATCTTCTTCGACACAAGAATATTCTCTACATTGTTGTTACGCTAATTCTTAACGCTTCTTATACAATTAATTATTCTCTCTTATACAAGTTTTATTAGCATTAATAGCTTGAATTTTTGTCAAAAATTAGTTCAAGATTTACAATTTTCGACGTTATACTTAATAACAAACGTAATTTGCAAGAAGATATATATCTTGCGCATAATAGTTTTATGTTTTAATATAAAGATATATTTCAAATATTGTTTTATCTTATTTTATAGAACAAGAATATCGATACGACATTAAGTCTTGCGTAATAATATTGCATTTTTTGTCTATTTATAGATTCGAAGATCTATAATATAAACTTTGTACAATTAATTTCTAAGAACGTAATATTAAATTCGACGTTAAGAGATTAAAACAAATATAAAAGATATATTTTCTAATTTCGAGATTTGCTCTTAACAAACGCGAGATTAGTAATAAATTGTATTTAATTAATAAGTATCTCTATAATTAGAAATAAACTTATATTATATTATATTTGTAACAATAACATTCTTATTATATTATTCTCTTAATTGTCGAATAATAATATCTTTCTTCTATATTTAAGAGAATCGCATAATGTTTCGAAAATCTTAAATTCTATCTTATTAATCGAACTATTATTATTTTTTTATAAAAAAATAAACATATATTTTTGAGAATTTAATAAGCAATAATCGCGCTTGTTGTTTATATGTGCGAAGTTTGCTTAAAAGCTATCTATAGCACAAAATTAGATACTTAAATAAGTTAATAAAATATTGTATTTAAAATAGCGTAAGCTTGCTAAAGATTAGGAAATTAGTAGAAAGTGCGAAAATAGAGTTGTACTAAAAAGAAAAACAAACAAAAGAAACTATTGTAATGCGTCGAGATACGCTAGTTCTAAATCTAGACTATATTTAATTAAGATCTAATTAAGATTTAAATTAAATCTTAATTAAATCTTGACAATTTTTACTCGAACAAAAAAGATAACATCTATTGTTACTCGAAAATATTTTACTTTTGCTTATTTGTTAAAATCTTCTTTATATTTTTTACAATCTTATCTAATATTATTAATCTAAATAACTATATATAATTTAATAATTTTGAGTTCAATTGTATGCAACTTGATAATAGCAACAATACAAACAATCTTTATAGTAATATTGAGAGTAGCAATTTAAGCAATAATAAAACAACTATTACAAATATCGAGCTAGATAGTAGCAATAACAATAATAGCGAGAAAGATAATAATAACTAGAAGAAAACTAGTATCGAAATCAAACTAAATAGTAACAATAATAGCGACAACAAAAAAAGTAAAAATCGAAAAAATAAAAACAAACAAGAGAGTACTAAAGAAGTGAGCTATATAATTACAAACAATAGATTTAATTTCTTAACATCAATTTACTTGTAATAAATTACAACAAAATATTACTTATTGTCTCTAATAATATTAATACGTCTATTAAGAATAATTTAAGTTTTGTTAACTTAATTAAGATTTATTTTGTTGCTTCGACTATTATAAAGATATATCTTACATTAATAAAAACTAACTTTCGAATATCAAATTATTAGAAAGTTGATTTCGTGTCTTCTTTACAATTATTGCTCTTTATCTCGAATTGTTGTTTTCTTATAAAATTAACTAAGTTGCATTGTTAAAATAAGAATAAGATTGTAAGCAATAAGTATAAATTTAACAAACTTAATATCTATAAATTACGCTCAATTATTAAATTTATAACAATTAAGAATATTTGAATATATTATATATTTAATTAATATTAAAAGATATTGTTAAATATATCTTTATATTTAAGAACACAAAAAAGATATTAAGCTCGATATCTTTAATCTTCTAATACAATCAATAAGTTAAGCAATATTTCTATTATTTATATAAAGTTGTCGCTCTTATTATTTACAATATTAGACAATTAAATCGAGATATTGTTCGCACAACTAACAAATAATAATACAAAATTGTTGTTCTTGTTACTTAAATTAATTGTTGCTCTTTTGTACTTTAAAGATTTTGTGTTATATATTGTTAATAACAACTTATTTGCTAGACTAGTGTGATCGTTAAGTTGGGTCGAACACTTTTTTCTTAACTCGACCCACCCTCTTGGGCCCCGTAGGGTTGGGTTTCGTCGAGCCAATGTCAAGAATTTAAGCTAACTTCGTCGCGTTAGCATCCGCTTATCTTATCTTATCTTATCTTATCTTATCTATGCGCTAACCCAATTTAAGCTAGCGCAGGATTCATGCTAGCCCAATTAGGCTAGCGCAGGATTCACGTTAATCACATATGGTTAGCGCGTCACGTGACGTCACGTGATTGGGTGGGTCGAGTTAAACACTCGACGCACATTCTTCGCTCGTCCCACCCTGTTGGGCTAGGAAATTTGCCTGACCCTAGGGTTAGGGTTGAGCGAGTTAACCCGATCGGGTTGAAACTCGACCTAACGATTACACTAGCAATTAAGATTGTCAATAATAAGATAAATCGATTACAAGTTTTGATTGTTATAATAATATATTATTTGCGTCTTATTTATAGATATAAGAATTAAAACAATAGTTGCTTTTGTTAATACTTAATCTTGCTTACTTTATTATTAATCTCTTATATATTTTTTTGTATAAATGCATATATTATTTGCTATTCTAATTTAAATAAATATGTATATTAGATTTTCTTAAAAGAATTTGTGTTCTAATAAAAAGCGCATTATATCTTTTATATTTTAATAATATATAATATACTTAACAATAACAAGACAATTTATTGTGCTCTTAATAATAAAGTTTTTGTTTGTTTAATTATTATTTCGAATCTTATATAATATGCAATATATTTGCGTATATTATTCTTTAACATTGTAATAGCTATATTGTTTGCGCGCATATTTAAAGTTTATATTTTAAAGAAAAACATTAATAATACTTTTTGTAATTTTGTAATCTATTAATTATTGCGCAAATTCTTAATTTGTAATATCTCGAAAAAACTTATATATTGTACAAGAAACTTCAAGATATATTGTTATGTTTTCTTCGAATTAATAAAGATAATTATTTTCTCTAACTATAGATTTGTTAAATTCTTTAACTCTTTTCTCTTTATTATATTTCTCTATTATTAGAGAGAAGACAATAGATTGCAAATTTATTGCAAAATTGCTTTTTATTAAGCTACTAAATATCTTAAGAGTTTAATCTTTGTTAATAATATTGTTTTGTTATAAAATTGCAAAATAGCAAATTGTAATCTTTGTAAGATATGTGTCAAAATAATTCTTTTAATTTTAGTTTAGTTTAAAAGATTGTAAAGCTTTGTTATATATTATTCTATTTAATAAATTTAATATTTTAATCTTTGTTGCAATTTGCCTAAGTTTAAGAAAACTATTGCGTAATTAATATAACTTTTCGTTCTTTAATTTATCTTTTATTTTTATCTTAAGTCTAGATTCTTTTCGATTTTTTTTTCTTAAATTATTAAGTATTTGTCGAGATATTGCGTTAGTTTATTGTTGTTTTTAGTCTTAAAATTACAAGTATTGCAAATACGTAATATAATACTTTAATTATCAATCTTAATAATACTTTCGATTATATATAAATTATTAACATAATAAGAATAAAAACGTCTCAAGATAATTTGCGTATTACGTATCGATAATTGCAAACAAGAATAACAAATCGCATTATAAAATCTTGAATTTAATATTAAATTTTATAGAGAAGAAGTATCGTCAATCTTACGAGATTGCAATTAATAACAATATATATAGATTAATATTCTAAAAAAAAATAAGAAGACCCGTAATATACAAGAAGACATAAAATATATTTATTTTATTGCTTTACTTATAATATAAGAGAGATACTAATTTTTATCTACGTTTAATTAAATATTAAGAGAAATATCGATAATTATTATTATAATGTTCTTATATAAATTGAGTCTAACAATTAAATTATTGTAATTTATAATCGATTAAAGAGCTAATTAGACAATATTTAATTAATTGTATAAGATATAATCTCTATTATTAATAATTATCTCTTTCTAACAATAATATTGTTTTTATGTGCATTAGTACTTAAGCTCAAACGCGTTCGAAACAATTATTTGTATTTTAAATTCTAGAGCAAATCTTAATATCAATAAGAAATTAATGTTGAAGTAAAAAAATACGCTTCGTTATTGCTCAATATTCAATATTTATAGATATCAAGTTCTCTAAATTAAATAGTTCAACTTTAATTTAAATACAAGATTATACTATAGATTAAAAGAAAAGATATTGAACAAACACAAACTTATATTTAGAATTAAATTTATCCAATGTAGTTAAGATCTAATTAAGATTTAACTTAAATACAAGATTATGCTATAAATTAAAAAAGAAGATATTAAGCAAATACAAACTTATATTTAAAATTAGATTTGTTAAATTTAATTAAAATCTAGTTAAGATTTAATTTAAATACAAGATTATACTATAAATTAGAAGAAGAAAAGACATTAAGCAAACACAAACTTATATTTAGAATTAGATTTGTTAAATCTAATTAAAAATTAATTAAAATATAATTTAAATACAAAATTATATTATAGATTAGAAGAGAAGATATTAGACAAGTACAAACTTATATTTAAAATTAGATTTGTCAAATTTAATCAAGATTTAATCGAGATTTGTCTTAAATTACAAGGTTACAAGATAAACGCGTAAGTTAGAAGAAGCTTAATAGCAATTTTATTGCGTTTGACTATAAAAGCTTTATGCTACTTTATTTTAAATATACTTTTACTATTATTAGATTTCTTGCATATTCTTAATATTAATAGATATATTTACAAGAGTATTATTTTATTTAGCAACTTCAATTCTCTGTTTTTTCTTAACATTTACAATCTCGAATATATTAACAATAAAAACAAACTTTATCTTCTATTTCTTATTTACTATGCGTTCAATTCTCGCTATTGCATAAAATATACAATAGAATATTTTATTAATATTGTTTTAATAGTAAGCAAGCTTAAAAATTTATTTGCTTAACTTCAAATTAATAATAAATTTAAATATAATAACAATTATTATTTATTAAAGATTTAATACTATTTTTATAAGACTTGTTATATCGATAAAAGTATTTAATTAATTATAGACTAAAATATTGTCAATTTCTATATTGTTTTTAAATATAAACGTATTAACAATTATATTGCGCTTTGCTTAACTATTGTAACTTATTTATATATATTGACTTAATATAAAATATTCGCAAAGAAACTATATAGAAGAAATTAATACTTGTTGATTACAAAATAGATTAAACGCTATATTTAATTTATAAAATAGTAAATACTTCGACTCTTATAAATAAAAGAGTTAAGTTAAAGTATCAATTTACGCGTTTTACTACTAATGTTATTTCGAGAAATAAGAATATAATAGATATTAAAGCGTTAAGATATAATTTAAGAAATAATTTGATAACTTTTAATTTCGAGACATTTCAAATAAAACGTAAATAGAAGTTTGCTAAAAAGCAATAATTTCTTGTTTAATTAATAATTGAATTTATATATATACTTTCTATTTTAGCGTTTATTTATTTTATCTTTTACTTAAAAGAGTTAATATTGTGTTCAATTACAAACAATATATTGTTACAAATATAAAACAAGTTAACTTCTTTATAGATTCTCTCGAACTCTAATATTGTTAATTTTTTTTAAATATTATTAAAGATAAATTCGTTTGTAACAATTTTAATTTTAGATAAATTGCAATTCTTCAAGTTGTTATAAGCGCATACTTTTTTACTTAATTATTAATTATCTATAACTAATACAAGATTATTCGAGAATAAAGTAAGAAATTTTTCGATACAATCTTTTAAACTCGATTAAGCAATTTTAAAACTAGCACTTCTTTTTGTAACATTAAATAATAACGCGAAGCACAATCTTTGCAAAGAGTTAACTAAATATATTTATCTCTCTTTTAATTCTTTTGTTGATAATTATTCAATACTTTTTAATAGTTTTCTTTATTATTTTTATTACAATTGACTAAGAAATATTATGAAAATGCTTCGAGACTTTAGTGCACTTAAAAGCTCGCAATATTATTATAGTTAACAACAATAATAGAAACAAAGTATTAATTAATTTTAAATAGAAATATTTGTTAAAATCGAAACTTCGATTTGTTGTTCTTTATTTGTTGTTAAACTTTTTAAATTCTCTTTTTAAAATCTCGACGTTGTAGAATTTATTAACATTGAAGAAGTTGCAAAGAAGACAATTCATTTATTGTATTTTTCTTGTTCTCTTTGTATTCTTCTACAAGAAGTAGCTATAAGTATTGATAATCAAGTTGCTATAAATATAAAATCTTCAAAAGCTCTAAATAATCTATTATTATAACATAATATCGACGATTATATTGTAATACTTGTCGAGATTAAAATCTCTTTTTATGTAAGATAATTGATCGCTAAGCTTTTAAATAAGTAAATATAAAAATCTTAAATTATTCAAAGTCGATTTCTTAACTTAATTAAATATTTTATTTTAGATTTTTTAAACAACTTATAAAGATATAGAAGCATAATATCTAGCTTTGCTAAATCGATAATCTTAATAATAACTTGATATTAATTGTTAATATTAATGCTTAAAATTACAAATAAAAAGTTGATTTTTTAATAAAACAATAATTATAATAATTAAAGTCAAATTTGCACAAACAAATATCTAATTAAATATCGAAAATATTAGTTAAAGAATAAGTAAAAATCTTAAATACTTAGTAGAAACAATAGTCATAAATAACAAACTCGACTTTCTATTTAAATAGAATACTTTTTAATCGATGCTATAGATAAATTTGAAAAACAACAATAGCAATTGCTTCGACTATCTATAGATAAATATTATTAATCTTTATATTATTAATCAAGTTAATATATATTATTTTTTTCAAATTTATCTTGTTTTTTACAAAAACGTTACAAAGATTTTAAATACTTATATATACTCTAGTTATAAATTAGATAATCGAGTATTGTTAATAAAGATAAGCAACAATATATTTGACAATACTTATATAACTTTTTTATTGATTTTTGCAAAAACTAATTCTATAAAATATATAGCGCATTTCTATATATTGTCGACAAAATATTTATAGAGTTAACGAACTTGCATTGTTTTAATTTTAGTAATTAAATTAATCTTAATATGCAAACAAAGAAGTAATATTTTGACTTAATATATAAATCTTTGTTTTGCGCTTTATTATTCTTGTCTCTTTTAATTTTCTTAATACTTTTGTTTTTTTACTTTATGTCTAACGCAACAACAAAAACAATTTCTATTTCTCTTTTATTAATCTCGACTATAATCTTGAACTTAAATTAACTGTTATTTCAATTATTTAAGATATTGTCGACAATATTTCTTAATATATTTTTTGCTTAACTCTCTTAAATAAAGATAAAATAATTATTAATTATTTGTTATTTAAAGATTTAAAAGTTTAAAGATAAATAACTTCGAGTCTAAAACAATGTAATATTAATTTTAAAGATATAGAATAAAAAGAATGTTATAATATATTAATTAATTTTACTAGTTTTTTGCAACAACTTTGCTAAACAATATAACAAGATTTTCGTAAATTCGAAGACATTAAAAGAAAGAAAATTAAGCAAATTATTTTTAAGATTAATATCGATTAAATGTTTTTGCGCTTCTTTTATTCTTCAAATAGATTACAATATAAAAGCGAAAGATTAATTTACTTATATTATCTTGTAATTAACATTAGACTTTAATATAATTTCGATATATATATTAATTGTAATAATCTTATTGCGCAAATTGTTATTCTTAAATAGAGCAATAGAATTGTTTAATATATAATATTTTAAGACTTAATTAACTTTGTCGCAAAAGATATTGCGCGTTTAAAGTCAAACTTAAAGAGAATTTAAACAAAAGTTACTAAATTGCGAATAAATTCTAAATATAATTATAAAAAACTATTTAACTTTAAACTTGCACAAGAATATAGACAGTTATATTCGAAGTAAAATGCAATTAATTGCGAACTTGTTTAATACAAACTTAAAGACAAACAAATAAAGAGAGAGCAAAATAAAAAAGAAAAGTAAAACAAAAAAAAAGTTAAAAAAAGCAAAGAAGAAATTTGTTAATAAAGAATACTTTTAAAGATTAGTATTGTAATTTTATCTTTTTATTCTCTTTATAAGCTCTTCTTTTATTACGATCTTAATATCGAAATTATCGATATAAATAATTGTATCTTTACTAAGATATTTAATAAATATAGAATATTCAAGAATTTTTATAGAATTCTAAAATTTTTGTTGCAAAATATAAACAAAGTTTATATACTTTAACTTAAATATTATTTTGAGATAAAGATTATCTTTCTAGACTTTAAAAGAATATTATTTTGTTAAACAAGCTTTAATGCTTAAATAAGAAGTTACTTAACATTATATTTGTAAAATAAAAAAAAGATTCGCTTAATAAATATTTTAATTCAAATATATATATTATTGTTGTTAACAAAATTAAGAATTATTACAAATAATATTATAATAAGTTATTAATAAATAATATCTTAAGAAATATAATAGCAAAAAAATATAAGTAGACTATAAATATCAAAATTATAATTAAATAATTATAAATTTGTTAAGACAAAATGCATGCGCATTAGAGTTAACGCAAAAATAACAATTTATAATTTAAGTATTGATTTGTTGCAAGACGTTAAATATTAACAAAATAACAATATTAAGAAACTTGTTATTTATTATAAGTCTTTTTAGAATTAACGCAAATAATAAAGACTTCGAAATAAATATTAAATATTAAAAAGTCAAATTATAGAGAACATTTAAATAACAAATTAAGACAAGAATATATTTACAAAAATACTCTAATACGTTAGAACGCAAAATAAATAATCGAAATTAAATTAATTAAGATTTAACTTAAATTTGATTTAAATCTTAATTACAAATAAGAAATATTTACAAGATAATATTAATTTAAATAGTAAATTTAGACTTCTTGAAAAGTTTAATTAAAATTATTAAGACAACATATAAATCTAAGTGTTTATAGATGCTCGAAGACTATATATTTGAATTTCGAAAAACGCGTTATAAACGTAAATCTCTTTGAAACTAGAAGAAATCAATTTTAAATATTGAAAAAATTGCATTTTTTATTGTTAAAGCTACTATTTAAATAATAAAGCTTTAATATCTAGTTTTTAGAGTTATTTTGTTAAATTGTATTTAAACTTCTTCTTGTTAATACAATATAATTTTAATAATATAATCTATTTTATAAATGTATTTAAAATATAACGTTTAATATTAAATCTTATCTACAATTATATTGTAAACAAAGAAAACTTAAAATAACAATATCGAATACAATTAATAAAATCGATTATTACTATTTAAGTTAAAAAGAATATATTTACTTTATTTTGAATTAACTTTTATCTTTTTTAGATTTTTAATTTCTCTTGTAAATTAATAGACGCATTTGTCGTATTATTAATTCTATTAATATTTTTGCTTTTTTAACTCTTTATTGTATCTATTATCTTAAACGTCTTAACAATAAAATTTATCTTAACTTTCTATTTTTAACTAATTATATGTTCGATTCTTGTTTTTGCATAAATAATATAGTAAGTTATCTAATTAATATTATCTTAACAATAAACGCGTTTAAACATTTATTTGTTAAGCTTAAGATTATAAAGTAACTCGTATAGAATAATTATTGTAACTTGTTACAAATTTAAGTTTGTTCTTATAATTTTAGTTATCTTAATAAGAATATTTAACTAATTTTGATTTAAAAGCTTTCTAGTTTTTACGTCTTTTTTTAGTATAAAAGTATTTATTGTTAACTTGCGCTTCGATAAATTGTTATAATATATTCGAGACTTACAATTTAATGTGCGATGTTTACAAATATACTATGCAAAAGAAGTTAATATTTGTTAATTATCAAGTATATCAAACAATATACTTAATATATAAGATAAAAAAAACTTCGATCTTAAGAAATAAAGAGATTAAGACAAGATATCGATTTACGCGTTTTATTATAAGAGCTATCTTAAAGAAAGAAAATATCATAAGATATAAAATATTAAAATGCTTTTTAAGAAGCATTTTAATTGCGTCGAGTTTTAATGCGTTACAAATAATTTGTAAGTAGAAATTCGTTAAAGAATACTTATTTCTTAGTTAATTAATAATTGAATTTATGTATAGCGTAATCGACAGATTAAATTTTAATTCAAAGAAGTTGATTCGCTCAATTTTAATTCTAGAATCGAACAAAAGTTCTAGCTTAATCGAGTAAGTCGAACGCATAAGACGTGTCGAACGCTTAATTTAATTTGCTCGATTATATAATGTTACGTAACGCGCTAATTATATACGATTAGCGCGAATCTTGCACTAGCTTAATCGAGTTAGCGCATAGATAAGAGAAGATAAGATGAGCAAATATTAACGCGACGAAGTTAGCTTAAGTTTTTGACATTAACTCGATAAAATTTAATTCTAGAATCGAGTTTGCGTCTTGATCTTGATTCAATTCTACAAGATTCAAGAGAATAGATCAAATTAAGAAAAAAGTGTTTAATTTGATCTAACGATTACATTATTTATGCAAACTCTCTCGACGTTTATATTAATTTATTTTATTATATACTTAAAAATAATAAAGACAATAAAGACTAAATACAAAAGATTGCTACAAACACAAAAAAGATTAATTATATTATAAATATTCTTGATTTTTAACAATTTTAGTCTTGTCGAATATTGTTAAAGATAAACTTAAATATACTAATTTTAATTCTATTTAATTTGCAAATTTTTGAGTTATTTTATTCTTGTCTTAGATTAAGAGTCGATTATTGAATTGTATATTACAAGATGCTTTTCTAAAAAAATTGCAATAATTAATAATTGTATAAGATTCTTAAGATTTACAAATATTCTTTTTCTTAAAAACTCTTATTATGATATTAAATTAAAATATAAGATAAAAGCTTTACAAAGATTGAAACTATTTTATTTGCTTCTTTTATCAACTTTTTTGTCTTAATATTTCGATATTTTTTAATAATTTTCTTTATAGATTGTAGGTTAATTAATCAAAAATTATAATAAAGATATTCGAAAAAATCTCAAAACTTAAAGTTCGCAATTTTAAAAAAAGTTGCAATATTAATAAAGTCGAAACTAATAATTATTTCTAACAAAGTTGCAAATCAAAATCGATATATTAATTTAATATTTTTTATAAAATCGATTATTTTTTATAATTCTTTTCGAAGATTCTTTATATTATGCGATTTGTTAATTATAAAAAAATTACAATATAAACGAACAATCTTCTCTATCTCTATAATTGTCTATTTCTTTTTCTAGAAGTTATATATATATAATTTTATAAATTTACTTTCTAGACGCAACTTTTATAAGTTTCAAATTATTAACAATCAAATAGAGATATTTGTCAAGAATAAAGTTCTATATTAAATTAATTAATCAAGAGATATTTATTTCGATAATTTAATATTAAAATCTCGAACAATCTTAAGTTTATCTTTCAACATCTACGATAATTGTATATCGAAATTCTTAAAAAGTTCGTAAAGCTTTATAAGTATAATGTTAAGACTTTTAAAATTAACAAATCTAACTATAATTTAATACTAATTACTAATATTAATTTTTAAAACAAGAAAAATAACAAAATTATTAATAGAACAAACTTTGTAAAACTCAAAATTTAATTAACAAGAATATACGTCTAATTAAGAGTAAAAAGTGTTTGCTAAAGAACAAAGAAAAAATTTCGATACTTTGAAAGAGCAATAGAAATAAATAACAAATTCTTGCTTTTATTTATTTCGAATTTCTTGTTATCGAAGTTATAGTTAATATCGAAAGATAACAACAACAATAATCTCTATAGTTTGCACGTAAATATTTTTAATCTTTATATTATTTATTAAACTAACAAAAATTATCTTTCTTAAATTTATTTTGTTTCTTACAAGTTTTCTATATAGATTATCTTTATTTGCGTTAACTATTGCAATAAAAAAAGCAATTAATTATTATTAATAAAATATAGATAATAGTATGTTTAGCAAATAATACGTGACTTTATTGTTAATTATAATTAAAACTATAAATACAAACTAAATAACGTATAATCAAATATTATCGATTTTATACTTATATAATTAGATATTTTAAGTCGCTTTAAATCTAAGATTTGCGTTAACCTTTATATATAAGAATAATATATTGACTCGACGTCTATATTCTTGAGTTAATTATTGTTTTCTTTAATATTCTTGTCTTGCAAGTTCTTATTATTTGATTTCGACTTTTTAATATTAACAATCTTTACTTTTGTATTAACTTTTTTAATTAAAGACTTGAGTTTAAATAATTAATTTTTCTTTTTATCTAAGATATTGCTAATTATCTTTTTTCACTTTTTTTTTCAATTTTCTTCGATAAAAATAAGGAGATTATTAACTTCTTTTTATTATTGAACTCTAGATATTTGAATGCAAAGCGCTTCGAATCTAAAGCAATGCAATATTAGGTTTAAGAATATAAAGTGTAAAAAATATTGTAATATATTGATTAACTTTATTAATTTTCTTCGACAACTTTGCTAAACAATATAATAGAGTTTTTGTTAATTCGAAGACATCAAAAATAAATTGAGCAAATTATTTTTAAAATTAATATTAATAAAAAGTCTTTGCGTTTCTTCTATTCTCTAATTAAATTGCAATACAAAAGCGAGAAATTAACTTATCTATATTGTCTTGTATTTAAATTAAGATTCGAAAATAATTATTACTTATTTGCTAAGTTTATCAAACTCTATTGCGCAAATTATTGTTTTCGACTAGCTTATATAATCTTTTTAATATAATATATATCAAAATTTAATTTACTTTGTTTATAAAGATATTTCGTATTTGCAATCAAACAACAAGAAAGTTTAAAAAAAAATTACTAAGTTGCAAGTCAACATTAAAGATAACTATAAAAAGCTATTTAATTGTAAGTTTGCATAGAAGTATAAATATCTTTATTTAAAACAAAATTCAATTAAATTTGAACTTGCTTAACACAAATTATAGAACAAACTAATAGAAAGAAAGCAAAACAAAGAAAAGTAAAAAGACAAAAAAGAAATTAAAAAGAGCAAAGAAGAAATTTATTAACACAAAAAGCTTTTAAAGATTAGTGTTATAATTCTATCTTTTTTTTTTGCAATCTCTTCTCTTATTACAATTTTAATATCGAAATTATCAATATAAGTAATTGCATCTTTATTAAGATATTCGATAAATATAAGATAATTAACAATCTTTATTAAATTTCGAAATTTCTCTTACAAAATACAATTAATTCTTGCTTGCTTTTTGATAAATATTGTTCTAAAATAAAAATAAGCTTAATATGTTTCTAGAATAATATTGTATTAGCGAACAAGTTGTAAAACTTTATCGAAGAAGTTCTTAATAACGTTTAGTGTAATCGTCGGGTCGGGTTTCAACCCGATCGGGTTGACTCGCCCAACCCTAACCCTGGGGTCAGGCAAATTTCCTAGCCCAACAGGGTGGAACGAGCGAAGAATGCGCGTCGAGTGTTTAACTCGACCCACCCAATCACGTGATGTCACGTGACGCGTTGACAATATGTGGTTAGCGTGAACCCTGCGCTAGCTCAATCGAGTTAGTGTATAGATAAGATAAGATAAGATAAGCGAATGCTAACCCGACGAAGTTAGCTTAGATTCTTGGCATTGGCCCGACGAAACCCGACCCTAGGGTCGGGTTCGCGCCTTAACCCTGGCCCAGCCCTACGGGGCCCAAGAGGGTGGGTCGAGTTGAGAAAAAAGTGTTCGACCCGACTTAATGGTCACACTAATAACGTTTAAGTAATCAAAAAAATATGCTCTCTTTGTATATATTTGCGTCTAGACTTTTAAAGTTTTGTTATAATTAAAATTAAAGACAAGTAAATAAGATGCTATTATAAGTTCTTGATAGATAAGTTCTTAATAATTGAATTTAAAAAGATAATAAGAAAGAAAGAAGTAAGCAATAATATTTAAGATTATTATCAAAAATCTAAGAACTTATTGACGCAAAATATATGCGTATTAAATTAAATTTAATAATAGTAATTTACGACGCATTATTATATAATTTGTATATCTAAGTAAGATCTTGATCAAATCTAAGTCAAATCTAGACCAATTTTCTAAATATAAAAACAAAAAAAGATCGAGTTGTTAAATTACAATATTTGTATTAGCAAAGAGATTGTTATATATATATAGATAGAGTTTGAACAAATTAAGCTACGTAAAGCAAGATCTAGAAAGCAATAAATTAAATTGCCAAACTACAAATCTATTTATTTGCGAAGAACATATTAAAATATATATATAAGTCAAATTTGAGTTAATCTAAGCTAATATAAGTAAGTTTTGACTTAAGAATAATTTATAGACAATTTATATTTATAAAGAATTGTCTAAGATGCGCGCAATAGTAGTTAAACAAAACAATTAAAATTGCAATATACATTACTAAAATTACAACAAAAATTATGTTTTGTAATGTTAAATATATGTTTCAACAAGACAAAGTAAATATAAACTATAAAGTTGTTGATAAAAGAATATTGCTATTGTAATCAAGAACTAGCTATAAGTTGATCTCGAGCTATAATAGCGATATTTGTATCTTGAAGTTGACAAGTTGCTTTCTCAAATTGTCAATGTTAAAATTAATATAATCTCTTAATTAATTAATTAGCTATATTAATTTTTAGATTGTTTTAACTGTTTTTGATATTTTTAGTAAATAATATATCGACAACTCGATTTTGTTAGATACTACTCTTTTTATTGATAAAATACTATAAATCTCTCGAGATTTGTACAAGTAGATTGATTGTTAAGTTAGATTTCGATTTCAACTTTAGAAATCAACTCGATTTGTCGATTTTAACATTAGAAATCGACTTGAAATTTGATTTAATTTCTATTATTTTGAAATTAATTTAATTTAATTTGACTCGATTTTCGATTTTAATATTAGAAATTGAATCGAATTGTTAAGAATATTAAGAATATTAAAAATAGTTTAAATTTAGTTTAAATTTAGATTTTTTTACTTATTTTCTAGATAATGCATATTAGTAATATATAATATAAAAACAATCTAATATACTTATTAATTAATTTAAATAGATTAACTATTTCTATTAAATTATCAATTAATTGTTATCAAAAATAATAAAATTTACTAAAAATAGTAGTTTTAACAATTTGAATCGATTTTTCGAATTAAGTTTCAATTTCAGATATAGAAATTAATTCGAATTGTTAATTTTAATTTTAGAAATCGAGTTTTTAAGACTTTCGAATCAAATTAATACAAATTGTTAAGATTCGAATCGAATACTCGACTCAAACTCGATAATTTAATTCGATACAATTAGTCTATTTCGAAAGCAATTTAACAGACAATTAGAAGTTAAAATAGAAAATAGAATAATAAATAAAGTAATAGACAAGTTTTGTTAACAAATATTGTATTAATTATATTGTCAAATTATCTATAACAATCTATATATAAATTTAAATTAATAAAGATTTGCTTTAAAATTAATAATAAAAAAAATAAAAAAAATTAGATTAATAGCTACTCAATATTAATATAAGTGCTTGTCTTTTATTATTATATAGTTCTTCAATTTAAATATCTATCTTCTTATAATATTTCTAGTCTTAATAAGATAGATACAATCTTTCAAGTAATTTGTAATTATTTTTTAATTTTTTAATTTTGTTATAATCTCTCTCTTCTTTGTCTCTAAGTTAACAGGATTGCTAGATCGATTTATAAGCGAAAAATATTAATATTGTACTAATATTAAAATAACAATAGAAGCAACAAATGCTCTAGAAAGAGACAAAATAAATATAGAAGCTATTACTAATTAAGATTAATAAATATATTATTGTTGCAATATTATTAATATCTTTATCGATAAATACAAACAAATAAATTAAGAAACTGCAATAAAAGAAGTTTTAGAGCATTGTTTTTTATCAATTATATTAGACTAATCGCGTTGATTCGAAAAATCGAATCGAATCTTAACAATTTAATTCGAATCGAATTAAAAGTCTTAACAATTTGATTTAATTTCAAAAGTTAAATTAAAAATTAAATCTAAAAATTAAATCGAATTGTTAAGACTATTATTTTTAGTAAATTTTATTATTTTTAGTAACAATTAATTGATAATTTAATAGAAATAGTTAATCTATTTAAATTAATTAATAAATATATTAGATTATTTTTATATTATATATTACTATTGTGCATTATCTAGAAAACAATTTAAAAAATCTAAATTTAAACTAAATTTAAACTATTTTTAGTATTCTTAATATTCTTAGCAATTTAATTTAATTTTAATTTTTGAAATTGAAAATCGACTCAATTTGATTTAATTTAATTTCTAAAGTTAAATTGTCAATTTAAGTCGATTCTAGAAGTTAAAATCGAAAATCGAACCAACAATTAGTTTAAATTATATTATCTATTAACTTAATAAGACTATTAGTTATATTTAGATAAGCAATATTAATCCTTGTTTTAATTAACTATTTAAGAGACTTAATATTTGATTTCTATTTAGTCTAAGCAATTGTTGCTCGACTAATAAATAATATAGATTTATTTCTTTATTTTAGAAGATTATAAAGTAAGAAGAAAGGAGCATTAACAAAGATTTATTTTGCTTTGCTAAATATATAATTAATTTACTACTCTATTTGCAAATTTGTATATTTATAATAACTATTATTATTTATTTAACATATATTGAATTTGTTAAAGCAAGTATTACTATTATATTGTTATTTTCCGATTAAAATTTCGCGATAGTTATTGAAACGTTTGTTGCAATTTTGTTTTTTTACTATCTGCTTCTTCTGCTATACAATTCGAGTTTAACAACAATATGATAATCTAGATCTTGAACAAGAATATTAATTGATAATAAACAAAACAATAGATTGATTAGTATTGCTTTAATTAAGTTAAATCGATTGTTTTAACAACAATATCTAGCTTATAATTAGAATAGCAATTTATTTTGAGATTAATATTAAATCTATTTTATTGCGTTATATATTTGTTAAAACGCAATATCAACAAATCGAGATAATTCTTTCGGGAAGCTTTTAGCAATTAAGAGCGTCCAAGATTGTTGTGCGCATGTTCTAGTCCTTAAGTTATATTAACTAGAGTTAGTTGTCTCGACTTAGTCTTAAGTCTTAACAAAAATTTGAGGAATAGTAAAGAATCTTCCAAATATTATCTGTGTTGCCAAGACTTTATCTGTGCGTTATTAAAACTTATAAGCGCAATCTATCGCAAGCGCAATCTATCGCAAGCGCAATCTATCGCAAGCGCAATCTATCGCAAGCACAATTTATTGCAAGCGCAACTTACGTACAATTATTTACGCACTATTAATTACGTATATAAGAAGCGCTAAGTAGTCGCATTACTTACGCGTAGAAATCTTACAAATTGTTCGATTCTACTATGCAAATTACTATAGTATAGACAAGTAACAAATAAAGACGTAATCGAAATGCGATCAAAGTTTGTGCGCATCTCGAATATCAATATTGAACTTTTTGTTAAGTTATTTTTGACTTTTCCAATGCAAGCTTTAGAAGATTCCCAAGACTAGTTCCGAGCCTGTTCCGAGCTATCTGGGTTATATCTGCATCTTGAACTTGACAAGTCGTCTCTTCAATTTGTCAATAGAGATAGCGTTATCTTCTGTAGTTTGTTTCTAGCATAATCGAATTTAATATTAATAACAACAAAGATTAGATTGTTAACATGCTTTTTTACTATTTGTTTCTCTAGTTTTAACTCTAGAATCTTTGTATTAAATTGATCTTTAATTTATTTGTTAATATCTATATTAGATAATATTTTTTCGAACTATTTAATGCGTAAATTGAAACAATCTAGAATACGCAAAAACATCTTAATTCGAAAAGAATATTATTGTTCTAGTTATTTCTAAAAAAAAATCTTTTCTTGTTTCTCTTGTTTTTTATTCGAATTACGAGACGTCTTTATATCGCTTGTTCGAGATAACAATAATATAGAAGTTTGTTTCTTTTGTTGTTTTGCAAAAGTTTTACAAACAATTACTTAACTCTTGCTTATCTCTATTATAAATCGATTAATTTTAATTCTCTTTTATATATTAGATAAACTCTATTCTATTTTTGTTAGTTTTGATAACTATATATAAGATAATAATTGTATTCTATCTTTATATCTCTTTTTCGAGATTAATATTCGAATTGTACAATATAATAATGCAGAAACTTGCAAGAAAGATACAGACAATTAATTACAATTATTGTCGATTAACAATTTGTTTAAATCTACTCTTGTCGATATATTTTCTATTAATAGAATAGAAACAAATAAATTAGAAGAAGAAGAATTAGATATAGAATTGAAACAAAATTAGAAGCAAATATAGTAGAAGAAGAATTAAATACAAAAGTAGTAGAAGAAGAAAAATTAGAAAAACAACAACAATAGTTAGTTTTTAATTGACGAATACGTTTTTGTATCTTCTTCTCTACTTGTCGATTTTTTGTTGTATTTAGTAGCAATTGTATTGTAGTTTTATTTTAATTTTCGCAACAAGTATTTGTAGTTTTCTTAACAACAATTTGTTATTTATTAGAAATAGCAACAACAAGAAAGTAACATAGACAAGATAGAGACAATAAGATTATAGACCAGATATAAAAATATTAGAATTTGATTAATATTTGCAAATTAAAATCTTAATAGAAATCAATTAACTATATTTAATATTCTTAGACATCTACTAATAAATTAAGATAATAAGATCGAAGATCTAAAAATAAAGTCTAGAATTTGCAATTAGCAATTTTACAATATTTGTAAATTCTTGACTTTATTTTTTAGATTCTATTCTTCAATTTTTGTCAAGATCGCTTTAGATTATTTTATTAACTTTCAAATTTCTTGATATTTTTTGTAAACTAATTATTGATTCGATTTTCTATTTCAACTTCTAAAGTCGACTTAAATCGACAATCTAACTTTAGAAATTAAATCGAAAATCGATTTAATTTTAACTATTTTAAAATCGAATCGAATTAAATCAAGTTAATTTTTAATTTTAAAAATCAAAATCGAATCAAATTGTTAAGAAATCGAAAATTATATTATTATGCTAAGAATTACTATTTTTAGACTTATGTTATTATAACTTTGAAATTTTGACTAGAGTATAGCGTCGACAAAATAGAAAGCTGTCTCTAGAATCTAAATTAACTATATATTGTTATAGAGCTTCGAAGTCGATTAGAAACTCTCGAGACAAATTAGAGATCAATTAAATATTACTCGAAACTGCGCAAGACTAAGCTCTAGTTTAATTCTATATAGACGCGTATTTAACTCAAACTTCGAACAAAATTGTATCTAAATTTTAATATTCGAAATACGCACAAACTCTTGTAGCATATTACGCTAATACTTTCGTAAGAGATATTAAAGAGAATTATGTTATCGAAGAGATTTGCAGACGTCTTTAGACAATGCAAGCAATTACTTAATAACAAAAAAGTACAACTTTAATAGTTGTAATAGTAAATCGAGACTTAAGATAAATTAAACACAATCTATAAAAAAATTGCGTTCGAAAGCTATATATTTTTCTATTACTTAAAATTTAAGGTGTTCAAGATATTTAAAATCTTAATTATCTTAATTATTCTAATTTAGAATATAAGATATTTAAGAGCTAAGTTATCTTAATTATCTTAATTTTGTTAACAAATCTTTTTTTTCTAATTATCTTGTAAAGAGCGATACGCAACAAATAGTATTTATTAGCACGCAACTTGTAATACTATCTTTTCTCTTTAAGAATTTTTGTCTCGAAACTATCTATTCTTTCTTATTATATTAATTAAGCTAATTACTAAATAATGTCGCAATTTTGTTGCTAATTGTTGCTATAAATACGTCTTTCTTATAATGCGTTCTTGTCGAGTTTGCGTTTCATTTAACGTATCTTGTTAAATAAATAAAAAATATCTTAAGTATAAGAAGTATTATCGAAAGAATCGAAAATATAATTTGATTTCTAACTATCAAAAAATAAATAAAGCTATTTAGAAGACTAAAAAATTAAATAACAAAATAACAAAATTGTATCTAAGAATTGCGCAAAAAACAAAACAAAGAAAATATTAACTTTGTTATTTAAAAGATATAAATAATATAAAGTCGAAGAATATTCTAAAAATTAAAAACAACAAAAGAGAAATCAAATATACTAAAGAGACGTTCGAAGCTTTATTTGATACTACTATTAGTTCTTTATTGTTTGCTCTCTTGTCTTTTAATATTTTATCGATTTTTATAAGTAATTTTGTTGCTAACAAAATTGTTGCAACTTGTCAAAATATTTCTTTAAATTCTTAAGTAACTTTTATATATTTTTAAAAATAAAATATTCTTTTTATTTAATAAGATATTTTTGATCTTTTTATTGTAAGATTTTCTCAATCTTATATTGTTTCTCTTTCTATAAATAGAAATAAAATATATTTTATAAAAACATAATTAAATTTATTGATTTTAACAATAAGATATAAAATACTAAAAATACTTTGATGTTCTTAGATAAGTCGAGTTTGTAATTAATTAATTTCTTTGTCTTTTTAATAAGAAATAATTCGACTTTAATATAATATAATTTTTTGCTTAACTTTCTTGTTTTAAGATTTTTTATAAAAAGATATATTTTATCTCTTTTTTTTAGCTAAGATACTATTTTTTGTTTTTTGTTTTAATACTTGATTAATTCTTTTTGGATCTTTAAGATATTGTTGTGTATCTTTTTTAATATTGCTATTCTCTTAATAATTAATTAAGTTAATAAATATTTTTGCTCTTTTTTAAAAAGATTAAGTTCTTTGTTATAGTTAATAAAGAATAGAATTATCTTAGTAATATTCGAAATCTTTGTATTTAATATTAATTAAGTTATAAATAAAAGTAATATTCAATTGTTATAAGTATTATTAACATAATATCTTAAATATTGTTTTAGATTTTAATTCATTTGCTTTATTTAATTATCTATAATCGAATAATAAGTAGTAAATATTCTAAATCTTGTTTCTAATATCAATATAAGTATTTTTTAATAATTAGATATAAAGAGCTTGTCTTTGTTACTAATTAGTTCTTTAAATATATTATAATATTGTATAAATCGATTTAATACAATATATTTTAGTTGTTCTATTATAAACTTCTCTTTGCATACAATGATATATAAATACTTGATAAGTTTGTTAACTATTATTAGTATCGAATTACATTTATCTTTAGTTACTAAATTTGTCGACTTAAACAATTCAATAATAAAGTTTATTATAACTTTATTCTATAACAATTTAGATAGTTTCTAATATTAAATTTTGTTATAGCTTATATATATATTATATTTGTTTTGCTTATAATTAAGATATTGTTTAATATATATCTCGATAACTTGTTTTATCTAAAAAAAACTAATAATATTAATATAAAAGCTAAAGAATTTTAATTATTCTTAAATGCTTTTGCAATAATTTATTATAATATTTCTTTATATATTTGTCGATTTTGTTAATAAATATTTAAAGTTTTTCTTTTTTTATTAAAAATTCTTCTTTATTATTTCTAACTATTTGTAAGATAATATTTAGCTTGTACTTATTTAGTAATAGTAATTTATTTTTGTTAATTTTGAGATATATTGAAATTAAACAATTTTTTTGTTTTTATATAATTACTTCTTTTATTAAATGCGTTTGCTCGATTATTATTTTTATCTAATATATATTGTATTCTAAACTTGTATTGTTTAATAATTCTAATTATTATATTTATCTTTTTTTAAACTATTTAATAGTAATAAAGTATAAAAGATTTTTGTAATTTATAAGAATTGTAAATTTTAATAATTCTTTGATATATACTTTTTATAATTTTAGAAAAATTACAATAGCGAGTAGTTTCTTGTTATAAATATTATAATTTTGTTCGATTAACAAGAGTTTTCTTAAAAGATATATTATTAAATATTATATATTTTTATGCTCTTAATTAAAATATATATTGATAGCTAAATCTAATATATCGAATTTAATTTTGCTTAATAATTATAAGTTGTATATCTTTAATATTAATTTCTTTAAATATTTTAATTTAAAATTCTAAAATAATTTCTCTTCTATTAATTTTTGTATTTATAACATCTTCTTTTTTCTAAAATTTATTAATAATATTGTATTAACAAAGTAATTTTTAATAAATATCTTGTTGTAATTTATAAAATCTAGAAAAAATTAAATTTTCTTAATATTAATAGATAATTTTTATTCTTTAATTGCTTGTAGCTTTTCGAAATTTATATATATTCTATATTGTTTAACAACAAATTTAAGAAAGTTAATCTCTTTTTAATAAAATTTATATTTCTTTAATTTAAAATATAGATTTCTTTTATTTAGATATTTTAATACTTTAAAAATATAATTTATATATTTTTTCAAAATATTTAAGTATTTTATAACAAATCGATTTAAATATTGTTATAATATATTGTTAATTATTTTTTGATATATTGTCAAAACGTTTTTAAATTCGAATAGCATTATTGTATATTTATATAATCTATATTATATACAAAAAGTTATTTTCTACTTTTTCTCTATCTTTATTCTAATTTAATTGTACGCTTTTTATAAGTTCAATTTAATAAAATACTTTACTTCAAATAGTCGATTTTGAAGCTCGCTAATATTAAATAATAGATATTGATTTTTTATTATAATATTATTTAACTTTTAATAATCGATATATAGACAAAGAGTTTTATTCTTTTAAAATACAAAGAAAATCTAATATTCTAGTTGTAATTAAGATTTTTTATGAATTCTTTTTTTTGTTTTTTGTTAAATATTTGCAAAGTGTTTCTAACTTTTTTTTAAATAAAACATATATAAATTTAAACGTAAATTGCTTGTCTAATTTAAGTTTAATCTTGTAATTTTACAATTAATATTTAGATAAAATTTCGATTATTTTCTTTTTCTAAAATAGATGTTCTTAATTATTGTATATTTATAATATATATTTTAGCAATTTTTTTACTATACTATACAATTTAGAGCCTTTAAAAGATTCGCAATCTTCTTTACTTACTTTAATTTTATAACTTAACTAATCTTTATTAATATTTATCGAGTCAAACTTTATTAGATTGTTTTTTTACAAAAATATAAGCTTGCTACTTGCAATCGAATTTCGACTTAATCTTTTATCTACTATTAAACGTTATCGATATATAAATTAAATATAAATTGCATAATTATATTGCGCAAATCTAAGTACTTACATATTTTAATTAACTTCTAAGTTGTGTTGCTTTAATTAAGATATTTCTAAAACAATATTATAAATAGTTATTCTTATTATATTAAAGATTAGTTTCTTGTAATATTGCTAAATAGTTATCAATAATAATTTTATTTCTTTTTTTACTTTTTTATTCTTTGCAAGTAATAAGTTTTTATCTACAATTACTAGATTGTAAGCGTTAAACTTTTTTTAAATAAAATATTCTTCTCTCTCTACAAGAGCTTTAACTATAAAGTTATTTATTATATTAAAATCAACTATTATTATAAGTCGACAATTGTTAATCTTAACTAATATAATAAAATATTATATATATATTGTTAAGTTTAATTGCTATTGTTAGACTAATATATTGTATTTCTTCAATATACTTTTTATTAAAGAATTTGAACTTTTCTTTGCTTTTGTGCTATAACTTTTGCTTTAAGTATTTGCTTATACTAAGCTTTCTTTTGTTGCTAAATTGCTAACTTTAACTTTCTAGAAAATTAATTAACTTTGTTCTTTTCTTTTAAATAAGTTTAGCATAAATTGTTATAACAAACTATTTATTTAAAATCTATATATACTATAAGATTTAGTTGTTCTATAATAATATCGAATATATTCTCTTTTATAGTAACATTGCTTTCTAGTTTCTTCTTTCATTTGTTTACAATCTTCGATAAGCTAGCTAAAGTCTCGAGATAATCTATAATAATTTTTATGCATTTGTAAAAGTTCTTTCAATTATATTTTTTGTCTAAGTCGATAACTAAGCTATAAGATTTAATAGTTTTCTAAAGTATTTAATTAACTTTCTACGTAAATGCAAGTATTTTGTCTAATAATATTTTATCTAGAACTTTTTATAACTAATTTGAGTTTTTTATCAAATAATAGTTGTTGTTCAATTTAGTTTTAAAGATATTTGTCTTTATATTAATTTGCTTTCTAATATTGTTTTAACTATCAAATATCTCTCTTAATATAATATTGATTTGTTGAAAATTTATTAAGTTTTATAATCGACAATTTCTATTGCAAAATAACTCGATTTATTATATAAATAGTACATTTTTTAAAATTTGTTATCTTGCTTTTCTCTAGAATTCTTTTCTTTGTAGTGCTAAATAAAATTTAATTCTATAAATATAAATTTTTAATAATCTAAATTATTGTACTTTTAATTAAAACAAAATTATTTTTACTAATATTCGATTGTTAGTTCAAAAAAGATTTCTGCTCTTTTATAAAGTTAATTGTATTGTTTTTTTATAACTCTTTTATATAGTTTGTTGTCGAGATCGATAGTTACTTCGATAAAATTAAATATATTGTTAATAAATTTGTTATTGCGCATTAATTTATTCTTAAGATTGTTTTTAAAATTTTGTCGAAATATTATTATAAGTACGAGATTGTTTTACTCGATAAAATTAATATATTTTTGAAATTTTGTTGCGTAATTTGTTGCAAAAATTTGTTAAATTAAGTACTAAATTATCTTTTTTGCAATTTGTTTTTTGTTAAATATTTCGAAAATTCTTTGAAACTTTTTTTTAAAGTTATTGAAGTTTGTAAATATTGCACAAGAATTTTTGTTATAATTCTCTAGATATTTGCGTAAACTTAATTTAAGTTAATATTAAACTTTTTCTCTAAAATATATTAATACAAAAATTGTCTTCTAATTCGCTAAAACAAAATAGAAGATAAAATAAATATTTATTTATATAAGTTAATTCTTTAGATCGATTCGATCTTTATAGTAGACGTTAAGCTTGTTAATTCTTATCTTGTTGTCTTTACTAAATGTTAATCGACGTAATATTGTTAAGCTAGTACTCGAAATAAAGACGCGTTAATCTAATATAAATATTCTTAAAATATTCAAAGTATTACGCTAATACTTTTATAAAAAGTATTAGAGAAGATTATGTTATTAAAGAAATTTGTAGACGTTTTTAAACAATGCAAGCAATTACTTGATAACAAGAAAGTGTAACTTTAATAGTTGTAACAATAAGTTAAATATAATATTATAGCGTTATCGACGCGCTAGCGTCTTAGAATATAACAGAATATATAATCTCGACTAACTATAAAAGTTTCGAATTGCACAACTTCTCTCTCTAGTTAGAAAGCAAGAAGTAGACTTGCACGTTATAACAAGTATTAAATAGAAAGAAAGTTTGTCTCTTGTTATTCTTTAACAATTAGTCTTACTATTATCTACTTTATATAGTTGAGAATAGTAATAAAAGTTTATTATATCTTATGTCTTTTATATCTTAGTGCGTCGACAAGCAACAAACATATTTGCATTTTATAATTTTAATTGTTCTATCTTTCGAAGAAAAAGACTCGAAGTATAATAGTATTATATCGAATTCAAACAACTTAAATTATAATAATTATTTAATTATTAAATTAAAGTTCGAGAAATTTAATTTCTTTCGAGACAACAATTGTTTATAGAACGTCGACAAAAATAATTGTTGTTAATATAATATTAACAAAGATAATAATTCAAATACAATTAGAGCTTCGACTTTATATTAATAGATTAAAACATTAATAGTAGAGATTCGAAATCTGCAAAACATCTAGTAAATCTAAATTATAGCAATCGAAGAAACAAATCTTTAAGCTTCTTAAATTGCTATTGTATTGTTATCGATTATATTTAAATTTTTAAAGCTTAAAAAACTAAAATTATACAAGAGTTTAAATATAAATAAATATATTATTTAATTTTGCGAGATCGATATTAATATAATGCGATTCTTAATATATTCTATTACAAATAAGAATAAAATTCTTTATTGTATATTATTCTTAAAAAATAATATTGTTACGCAATAATATTTAAGAACAAGCAATAGTGCTAAGTTAAAAAGCAAGATCTTTAAAAAATTCAGAAATTTTTTATTAAATCTGATAGCTAATTCTACTAATTGTTGTCTTCTCGTCTATAAAAAATAAGAGAACGCTAGACAAAAGTTAAACTAAAAAATTACTATCTTTAAGAAATATCTAGATAAGTTAGAGATTTATCTATTGTTGCTTTTAAAGAAATATAGAATTTATATATTTTTAATTAAGCTTAAATTGAATTTAAAAGTAAAAGTTCTAGATATTAATAATATATTAAACACTCGCGATAAGCTTCTAGCTATAATTATTATGCAAAAACAAATATTAAATTGTATTCGCAAAGCAAGCTTAAGCAATTTCGATAATTAGCAAGTTACAAAAGATTCTAATATTTCTTTAAACAAATCTTATTAAGATTGTTGCTCAAACAAAGTCAACAAATTTATTAAAAATAAGAAGTTCTATATTTCTAAAAACTTGTTAATATTATGTAAGCAAGTTTACAAGATTAGTAACGCAAACTATTTAAGTTATATTAAATACTTTAAATACTATAAAAAAAGAAATTATAAGATAAAGTATTTTAATAAATACAAATAAGACAAGTCTATTATTATTACTATTACTATAATTGATATCAAAAAAATTAAGCTTTATCAACGTCTCGCAAACAAAGCAAAAAAAACAAATAAAAATAATAGACTCGATTTTAGTAAAAGATTAAATTTGACTTCTTAATAACAAATATTAAGTTATAAATTTAGTCGACTCGAAAGCTAAGCTAAATCTTATTAATTATATTTATATAATATAATAGAAATTGCAATTTATATCTGCTATCTTATCGATATTAAATTTTCTTAATAACAATAATTGTTATTGCTATACATCTATAAGTTAATCTATTATCTAATTAACTTGTAAAATTAACATCGAGAATATATTATTTTATTCTACTTAATTAAATATATAAGTCTTAATCTTATATTAGATATATTAATGCTAATCAAGTAAGATATATTGATTAATTCGAAGATAAAAAGTTGACAATTTAAGATCGCAAGTAACAAATTAAAGATAATTAATCTTAAGCAATTTATTTTAGATCTCGTTAAATATAATACAATTTATACTATTGTTTGCGCTAACGTTACAAAGACGTTAGACAGAAAATTAGTAAAATCTAAGATCTCTAAGAAGTTAAGAAATCTAAAAGATATTTATAATAATAAATTAATCGAAATTCTATTAAAATTAAGAAGAGAAAACTATGCTATTAAATTTTAGAACGACAAAGAGCTATCTTTTATATCTCTTTATAATCTTTTACAAAACAAACTAATAATACTTCGATAATATCTCGATAATAGATTAGTCAAAGATTGAATTAAGCATTTAGTTTCGCTTATAAATGTTTCTATTCTATTTGTATTAAAATCGAAATCAAATTACATTTATACGTTAATTATAAAGATTTAAATGCAATTATTATTAAGAATTGTTATCTATTATCTCTAATTATAGAAACACTAGATTGTCTATGCAAAGCAAAGCGCTTTATTATCTTAAATTTAAAGAATGTCTATTATCGCATTTGCATTAAACATAATAAGAAGTAAAAGACAATATTTTGTACATACTATAGACATTTTAAGTATTAAATTATGCTATTTAAATTAGCAAATGCATTTGCAACTTTTTAGGTTTATATTAATAAAACGTTGCAAGAACTAATTAATATAATTTGCGTAATTTATATAAGTAATATACTAATATATAGCAATAATTCGACGAAGTATTAATATTATATTAGACAAATGTTGAAACATCTTTGCAAATATTTGCTATATATTAATCTAAAGAAGTGTAAGTTCAATATTATAGAAATTAAATTTTTGAGCTTTATTGTGTCTCTAGAAAGTATATAGATAGATTTAAAAAAAATTAAAACAATTAAGAAGTAATTTAAATTAAAAACTTATTATAAGCTTTAGATGTTTTTAAGCTTTGTAAACTTTTATAAACACTTTATATATTACTATTTGAAAAGAGTTGCTCTTCTTACTAATCTATTAGAAGAAAGTAAGAATAATAAGAAATTTGATTTTTTTGTTTAATCAAATAAAGCAAAGCAAGCGTTTTGCTAGTTTTGCAATATTTTTATATTAACTTTACTACTTTGTTATTACAATTCGAACAAGAAAATTAGAGTAAAGACTAACGCGTCTAACTTTGCGATTGCGAGTATTCTAAGTTAACAAAATAATAACAAAAATTAATGTTCGATAGCATTTTAATTGCGAAAGATAATTTTAACAAAGCAAAATTATAAGATGTATAATTAGAAATTACTAGCTATTATAGTTGTTTTTAAGCAATAGAGACACTATCTAAAGAATAGTACTTATTCTATCGAGATATAATTAGATTACAATAATCTTAAATAATTTACAGATTAAAAGAAGCTAAACTTAAGACAAGCTTGTTAAGCGCTTAAGTTAGTTATCTATAACTTTGAAATGTTTTATTGCTTAAGTAAAAAAAAATCGATAAATAAGTTATTAAAACATTTCAATTATAAAGAGATTTTGTTATTAAATACAAGATTGTTGTTAATGTTGCAAAATAAATTAACATTGTTGTTTAATAAAAATTTGTTAATACAAAGCAAACAAAAGATATCAATTAATTTAATTTTTATATTTCAAAATAATTAGTATTGTTGTTTGACGAAAAGTTACTAATACAAAGCGAGCAAGAAATATTAAATAATTTGACTCTCGTATTACAACTAGCAAGAGTATCTACTAATAACGCAAAATTTTTGCGACTATAGAGTAGAAAGAAAGTTCTTTATAGACTAGCATCTCTATTTTAACTAGTTAATATATAGATTGTTATCTCAAGAAAAGCAATTAAAAATATATCAAAGAAATTATATAAGAAATCTTAGAGATTAATAAGATTCTTAATTAAGAATCTCTAGACTAAAGATATTTAAATCGAGAAAAGTTATATTAAAATCAAAAAGTTATTTTGTTGCTAACAAAAAATATAAACTTTAAATCAAGAAAGTCTCGTTAAATATAATAAACTACTTTATATCTTAAAAAATGCAATTGTTAAAGAAAAGTTAATTAGCAAAAATTATAACAACTCTTTGACAAGATACTTTGAAATTAAGAAAATTCTAAATCTATTTTAGAGAAAGTATTTTTTAACTTGTTTGCGGGAAGCAAATAAAAACGTATATCAAAATATATAATATTTGTTAATGCATCAAAGTTTCTTGTTATAACTTATATAATAAGTTTCGATTCTTATTTATTGCAAAGAAATTATAAAAGAAAATTATTATAAACTTTGTAATAGATTTGTTGTCGAATAAGCATTATAAAGTTATATATAACTTAATCTTTATAATAGTCGATTGCTATACAAAATTAATCAAATATATATTTGTAATTATTAGAATTAATATTGTAAAACTAGCAAAATTATTTTTCGATAAAATTGTTTTATATTTTGAAACGTCAATTAATATAATAAGCAACAAAGAATTTGTCTTTACTAGTATCTTCTAGTGTAATTGTTGGATCGGGTCGGACACTTTTTTTTTGTTTAACCCGAGGATTCGGACAGACTTCTTTGTTTAACCCGAAGGTATATTAATTAATTGCGCTACGTAAAATAGTTCAAATCAAGTAATTCTTTTCTTGCTAGAAAGCACGCTAAATTCTCTACAAAACCAGATAATTTTTTTAAAATACGTATAAAATACAAGAAAGTTATGAATTTTTTAAAATTTAAGATTTTTTAAAGTTAAGCTTCCCGAGCCCGATTACTTAGCGATTCCCTCGCGAAATCGAGTTCGACGATTAGACTAGTGTCTTCTAGTTTGCTATATGCTTTTATGCACGAATTAGAAAACAATTAAGTATTGTCTTTTATTCTTAGATAGATAGCTTAATTAAGCAACAAAATCAAACTCTTAAATACTATCTTCGCACTTACGCTAATGCAAAATAGACAAGATAGACTAATTTATTGCTAACAACAGAATTTGTCTATAATAATAGCTATTATGTCTTAGTTAAGACTTTGTCGTTCTATTTAATATACAATTATTATTCGAAGATCTACTATAAAGTTGAGAATAACTCTATCGAAAAGAAAATACTATTAACACAAAAACGCGTAAAACAACTTTATAATTTAAGAAAAATTCTAGCAAAGCGTCTTGAAAACGTTGTCGCACAATAGACAAAGTACTACAGTAAAAGATATAAATCAAAGAACTTTATTGTAAAAGAATTAATTATGCTTTTGATTAAAAATTTGAAGCAAAAGAGATTTAGCAAGAATATATTGTACAAGTATGTCGAATTGTTTAGAATTAAAAATAAGATTAAAACGCAAACTTACTATTTTATCTTATTAAATTTCTATCGAATTCATAATACTTTTTATGTTTTACTTTTAAAATTATATTTGTATTGCATAAACAATAAGTAGACGAAACAAATATTGCAAGCTTCGAAACTTATTAAAAATAAAATCGAATAAAAGATTGAAGAAATTCTAGACAAAACTAAGTTAAAGAGACAAATATAATATAAGATTAAGTAAATAAATTAAGACAAGAAGTATAATTAATAACTAAGAGAAAAGTTTCTTAATAATGTCAATAAATTGCGAAAGAAGTTTAACGAGCAAATATATAGCAAGCAAAGACAAAAAAAGTAACGCGATACGTATTGCAACAACAATAACTATATTAATAATAATTTGCTCGATAGAATATTGCGCAATTGTTGTTGTATTGTTGTTGTATTTAATTAGATTTATAATAAAAGATTTCTTTATTTTGTTACACAAGATATTAAAAATAATAGAATTGCTTCTCTTGATATAAATACTTAAAATATAGCTCGTAAATATAACTATCTAATTGTTTTCTTTTAGTTGATAATATGTTGTAGCAACTTAGTAAGTTCTTAACAACTTGTCGAATTTGTCTTAAACAACTATAGAAAGTTATTAAATTTATTTCAAAATAAGTTGTTAAACTTTGTAGAATTATTTGTAAATAAATCTTCGAAGTTGCTCAAAGTATTCGCATTCTCTTAAGAAAGCTAGATTGCAAGAAATTTGCTTTATTTGATTTCTATTATCTTTGTTGCAAACTTAATGTTGTTATTTATATGCATCTTTGTGTTCTTTATCTTTTGTAAACGTGTAAGTAAGCAAAGCGCAAACAAAAATAAAAGAAAAACCTATTATATTATTATTTGACAACTTTATTAATAGCTTAGAGTTGCAAAGAAATTTAGTTGTAAAATTGTAAAATTTTGCAAAAAAATCTCTCGAGCGTGTTCAATTTAAATTGACAACAAACTTAAAGATAATTTGTCTTAATTTTGTCTTTTTTGTCTTTGTTAACAACTTGTTCTTGTTCTTGTTTCTATTTTTTTTCGAATTTTAAATATATGTTAGTGCATTACACAATATATTAAAATAAATAGAAAAAAAGATAAAGAAATATATTAAAGAGCAAGCAAAAATACATATAGTTAATACACGCTTTAAAAGAAGATGAATTAGCTACTTTATCTTAATAACAATGTTATTTTAATTTCTCTTTGTTTTCTCGAGTTTTTGTTCGAGTTCGATCTAATATTCTAGAGTGCAAATTAAATTACGTTCGAGTCAACAAATATAAGATTACATTTGGTTTATTGTCGATAAAATAAATTCTTTATTACGTTATTAACTTTTTAGATTAAGAATAATACTCTTTTGTACGCATTTTATTAATCTAGAAATTATATTTTTAACTTCGAACATTCTATAATATTTGTTGACAAAATATTCTATTCGATTTTAAAAGTATTTAATAAACTAGTAAATATTAATAATTGTTATATTGTAAGCGCAAACAAAATATATTTTAATATAGTAATTTAATTTATAATAAAGAATTTTGCAATAAATGCAAGTACTTTTCTTCTTATAAACGTATATATATTTGCTTATGCAAGTTATATATAAGAGATTATTACAAATTGTAATGTATTAATTCTTATAAACAATAAGATGTCGAAATTATTTGCTATTTTAATTTCTTAACTTCTTAGAAGATAAAAATAAAGATATATTAATTTAATATTTGTACTATATATATAAGTCTTACATATTGTTGTTTTTGCAACAATTTACTTGTAACAAGAAAGCAATTGCAATTAAGAAAAATATAAGAAGAAAGAAAAAAAAGAAAAGAAAAGAAAAGAAAAACAACAATATTTGTATTTATAATCTATCTAATGCTTGCACAACGCCAACTTTACTTTGAATTCTATTTAGAACTCTAACAACAACAATAGTAAAGCAATAACTTATTATAAATTATTATTGTCGCTATTACGTTATTCTATAGATTAAGTTAAACTAAAATATAAACTAATTTCTATTAAATAGAAGACTTTTTTTCTCTTAATTTTCAAAGAGATTTAAAAAGATTTTTAACAAATTCTTGTAATATTAACGCTTAATAAGCATCTTTGTCTTATATAAAACTTATACAACTTCTTATATTATTAAGAATTAGTACTTTAAGAGAGAAGATAACTATAATATTATAGTGTTATTAATGCACTAGCATCTTAGAATATAGCAAGACACGTAATTTTGACTAATTATAGAAATTTCGAATTGCACAACTTCTCTTTTTAATTAGAAAGCGAAGAATAGACTTGCACATTCTAGCAAGTATTAGATAGAAAGAAAGCTCGTTTCTTGTTGTTCTTTAACGATTAATCTTATTACTCTCTACTCTATATAGTTGAAAATAGTAATAAAAGTCTATTATATCTTACGTCTTCTATATCTTAGTGCGTCGACAAATAGCAAATGCATTTGTATCTTATATCAAGACTTAAAATAAATTAAATATAATTTATAAGAAAGTTGCGTTCGAAAGCTATATATCTTTCTATTACTTAAGATTTAAGATATTTAAGATGTTTAAAATCTTGATTATCTTAATTATCTTAATCTAGAATTTAAGATATTCAAAAATCAAGTTATCTTAATTATCTTAACTCTATTGACAAATCTTTTCTTTCTAATTATCTTGTAAAGAGCAATACGCGACAAATAGTATTTATTAGTACACGACTTGTAATATAGCACTTCGATTATATCTTTATTTGTTACTTATTTATATTATAGTAATTTAAACAATAGAATCAAGCAATTTGTAAGATTTTTACGCAAGAGTAATATATAGATTACGATATCTCTATTGTATACAATATATATATATATATAATTAATTGCGTTTGTATTAGAAAGACTCTTAACTATATATAAGTAATATTAAATATATTATGAACTAAATATAAGTAGCTTATTAATAATATTGTTAGCATTAAACTTAATTTCGATCTTATAACATATTCGAAAATCTTTACGCAATTGTCTATTAATCTCTAAACTAGCGTAATTAACAAGTTAAAATTCAATTCAAATAAATTAATTCGCTCAATTCTAATTCTAAGATCGAGCAAAAGTTCTAGTTTAATCGAGTAAATCGAGCGCATAAAGCGCGTTGAACGCTCAATTCAATTTATTCGATTACGTGACGTTACGTAATGCGCTAATCCGATTAAGCTAGCGTAGAATTTACGCTAATCGCATATAGTTAACGTAAATTCTACATTAATTCAATCGAATTAGCGCGTAGATAAGATAAGATAAGTGAATATTAACGCGACGAAGTTAGCTTGAGTTCTTGACATTAAATCGACGAAATTCAATTCTAAGATCGAATTTGCGTCTTAACTCTAATTCAATTCTACGAGATTTAAGAGAGTAAGTCGAATTAAGAAAAAAGTATTCGATTCAATTTAACAATTATATTACTCTAAATAACTTTAAATAAGTATTGTAAATTTCTAACTTCTTAATTTAAGATAGATCTCGAATAATTCTGCGAGAGTTCTAGTTTTGTTGATATAATTTAATATACTTCAAGATTACAGTAAGACTTGGTTATATTATTATATAATAATCTACTTGAACTAATTGTTGCTTGCATTATCATTTTGTATTACTTTTCTATTTTAAAGAGATTTTCTTAATATTCTTAAATTTACAAGTATGTTTTATTTTATAATAATTTGTCTAATCTAATTATTACTTATATTATTATTTTATATTACTCTTTTATTTTAAAGAGATTCTCTATATATTATTTAAAAATATTGTTTCTATTACTTTTGTTTGCAATATATCTAATTTTTTAAAAACTTTAATTCAATTATTATCTTTAATTAAAAATAATTTTTGCAAATCTATTTTGCGCAATTTTTTATCTAGTAGTTTATATTCTAATTAATTTGCAAGTTAATCTAATTAAAATTTTCTTAATTTTAGTTTCAATAATAGAAAAAAAATTCTTTACAAAATATTAAACAAAATTAGAGATAATTTTTTGTTACTTATATTAAGAGAGAGAGACAAATATATCGAATAAAATTTAAATACAAATATTTAATTTTAAGAATAATAATTATAAATTGCAATTAATAAAAGTATTTTAAACAAAACTTAATTAGGATTTGTTAATTTATATTAAGCAAAAAAAGTTAATATAGAAATATAATCTAAGCTTTAAAACAAATTTGTTTAAATAACTTTAATTATAAAGAATTTCTCTAAAATTATTTGCAAAAGTTGTTATAAGTTTTTAAATTATTTTATTGTATACAATTATTTAAGCATAACAAATATAAAGAAATATTTTTAATTTACTTTTTATTTAAAACAAAAAAAATTTAAATTATAAATTGTAATTAATTTAGTTTTTAATTGAGTAAGTTATAATTAATAATACAAATAAATAATACAAAACTAATATATTATTAGAAAAAGAATTATATTAATTTGTTGTTCTTCTTTATTTAAAACAATTAAGAAAATTAACTATATAAGACTTTTGTTAATTTAAATCTATTTTTTCGAACTATTAATAATTCTTACTTTCGAAAGTTATTAAAAATACTTTAATTAAAGTTAATACTTTTAGATTGCACAAAACTATTAAAAATAATTCTCTCAAACTTTAATTAAATTTGTAAGAAAATTAAGATAAATCTTAAAGATATTTAATATATTTTTATTGCTTTAAATATATAATCTAGTTCTTAAAAAGTTGTCTACTTAGAAGTATTAATATATTAAGTTAATATTGTATTTTAATTTTGCAAATATTTTATTAAATTTATTTCTCTTAATATTAAGTATATATATTTAGACTAATTGCGTCGATTCGAGAAATCGAGTTTAATTTAAGAAATTAAATTAAATCTTAACAATTCGATTTAAATTAAATCGAAAGTATTGACAATTCGATTTCTAAAATTAAAATCGACAATTTGATTTAATTAAACTTAAAATCGGAAATTAAATTAAAAAATTAATTCGAATTATTAAGATATTAATTCTATTATAGATTATAATTAGTTTGTTTGAAATCTTAGTTATATATTTTAAATTTAATAATACAATATAGTAATACAATATAGTAATACAATATAGTAATACAATATAATAATATATTATAATATTAATTTGTAATAATAAGCTCTTTAAGCTAAGTATATAAAGTTATTAGTTCGAGATCGCAATAATTTTGTTTATTGTACTATTATTCTAAACAATCTAATTCGAGTTGCTTTCAATTTTGTTATTATTTTTATTATTGCAATTTTAATCTTTATTATTTGTATTTTCTTTTTGCTATTATTATTAATATTAGTAACTTTATAGTAGTTATAACTTAACGTTTTAGTATCTTCTTAAACTATATATCGAAATTCTTGATTATTATTATTCTCTTAACAATATTGTTAGAATTCTCTATCTTAATACCGATAGAATTAGAAATTTCTCTCTCTTTTGTGTTTTTTAATAACGCGAATTTCTTAACAAAGCTACTATACAAATTGAAAGAATCGATATTATTAACTCTCTTTAAGTTATTTAAATTACTATAGTAAATAACTTATTATTAAATAATCTTTACAATTAATTTTATAAATATCGAGAAACTTTTATTAATATTAAACTTATCGTCGATACTTAATTGCAATATTAATTAGCTTAAATATAGAAAACAAATAATATATTTAAATAATATATATATTTTAAGAAAAAGATATTATTATTATATCTATATTCTTATATATTGTTTATATTTCTTAAGTAATTTTAAATTGTTTTATTTTCTTAATTATAGATTTTTTCTTTGTTTTTTGTTTAAGCTAATTTTTAAAGTATTGTATTATTAAGCTATTAATATTGTTTATTTCATTATATTATTTAAATATATTACTATAAATATATTAATCAATTCGATGCTTGTTAATCTTATTTTTAATATTGTTTTCTATAATTTTATAATTCGATTAAGAGACTTCTATTTAAATAGATATTTTAAATAATTTCTTAATATAAATCGAGATAATTTTGCAATTATTACTTTGTTTTCAATATAACTTCTTCTTCTTATTATTTTATTCTTATATACAATTGCAACTTGCAATACTTTTTAAGTTAATTAATAGTAATTTTATTATCTATACAATTTCTTAGTTTAGTTTACTAATAACATATATAGATAATACAATTATATACTAGCATCGACAATTTAGAATAACTCTCTAGAAATCCTATTAGCGACTCGAGACTTCTAGAATTGTTGTGTCGATATCTTAGTTCTAAAGTCTTATTAGCAAATTCGATTAATCTTAAATTAATAGAACCAAAATTTAAGAAATAGATTAAGACACATATTATTCGCGCAATATTAAGAGTATTACTTGCACGTTGTTAAGACTCGCAAGCGCAACTTACGAACGCAATCAATTACGCGCAATTAATTACGCAAGAGTAGAAAATACTCCTGCTTGCACATCGCTCTCGCGTAGAAATCTTATAAATTGTTCGATTTTGTTATTTAAATTACTATAATATAAGCGAGTAACAAGTAAAGATGTAATCGAAGCATCGCGAGACTTTGTGCATATCTCGAATATCAAAATTATACTTTTTGTTAAGCTTTTTTTTATTTTTCAAATGCAAGCTTTCAATTGTCTTCTAAGTATTCTCGAGACTAATTTTAGACTACTTGAATTATCTTAGTATCTTGAAATTAAGAGATTGATTATCCAAAATGTCGATAAGATTATAAGTATATCTTAATATTTAATAGAGTACTATAAAATTTAGAATATAAAAGAATTTCAAAAATCGATAAGATTATAAATAAAATATTGAGAGATAATTTTACAAATTAAAGTAAGAATTATATACACTAGAATTAGAGTTATTTCTTACTTCTACTTTTACTTACTTTAATCTTTTTACTTAATACAATTATTATTTCTTTATATTAATATTTATCTAATTTTATTAATAAGTAATACAAGTTTATTTACGTTAACTTCTTTATTATTTATTTTATATAATCTTATTATTAATTGTTAATTTAAACTTCTGTTTTTACGCAATTTTTAATACAATTTTCGATATATCTCTATCGATAAAAGTTCTAAAAATTATTGCGTTTTTCTCTATAATTTTTTAGGGATATATTAATCTATTTTAATTAATACTATTATCTTTAATAATTTAAATAAAATAAATAGATAATATATACAAGTAACACAATTGTAATAGAATAGAATTTAAATTAATTATATTAAAAGTATTTACGAGATATTTGCGCGTTGCAAATACTTGCAAGAAATAATATATATAGAAAGATTACAATTATCTTTTCTTTCAAGAATCTTGTTCCGAGATTTAGGATTATTTTAGGATACACCCAGGATTACGTTAGGGTTACCGAAAAATTCTTGATATATTACGCACTTAGAGATTACTTTAAGACATAATACTTAATATATACTTAGAAATTGTCACAACAATATAATTTTTCTAAGCGTATATTATATTGCTTACAATAATATACTTATATTAATTCTTGTATTATATATAGACACAATCTTGTACTTACAATATTTATAATTATTTTGTTTATATAATTTAATATATTCGAAATTTGCGCTTACAATTACTATTAATAAAATTAGAAGAAATTAATTTTAAAACTTAAATATAATATTTTCGCATTAAATCGAAATATACGCGTAAATACTATTATAATAGAATAGAATTTAAATTAATTACGTTAAAAGTATTTGCAAGATATTTGCACATTGCAAATACTTGTAAGAAATAATATATATAAGAAGATTACAACAATATATCTTATTTATAATTAAAAAACTTAATTTGCTAATTTAAAAGTTTACTTTAAATCTCTCTTATAATAGAATAATTACTTATAATTAGTCTAAACAAAGCAAAATAAATAGTAATAAAGATAAAAGTATTAGAAATAATTATTTGCATTTGATAAATTCTAACTTTAGTTCTAGATATATCTAGATCTATTATAACAAAAGTTGTAGTTGTCTATTACTAATATTTGAGCTTTGTGCAAGATTAAGATTAAAGCTAATAAATCTTGTATTATTTACAAGAATCTAGAGATTTAAGTCAAGTTTTGCGAGAGACAATCTTAATATTTCTTAATATTACATTTATAAATGTGTTTATTCTATATAATAATTATAATCTGTCTATATAAGATACGTATACGTTCTCTTAATTTATTAGATTTGTCTTAAAAGTAGAATTTATTCAAATCGATAAAATTTAATATTTAAAGCGAAAATATAATAGTTTAACGCAATTATACAATTAGCAAGCAACTATAAACATTTGTATATATTGCAAATATTAGAACTTTATATATTAAAATATAATTTAACTTAATTAAGATTTTGCAACTTCGTTAAATAATAAGAAAACAAAACAAGCTCTTCGAATAAATTCTATCTCGACAATATTAATTTAAGTATATAGAATAATTAGATTTGTAAGATCTATAAGATCTTAAGAGAATCTTAATCTATTAAACTTAATTTGTCTCTTAAAACGCAAATAAAAGTATTAAAGAAAAAAGTATTTATAATACTAATATAAATAAAATAATACAAATAGATAATATATTTTTAGCTAATATACTAATATTTTGCAATAAAGAAAGCAAAGATAAAAGTCTAATGCTATTTTATTTTAAGAAATTAAAAAATATTAAAACTTAATTTATTTTTTTATTTTTAAATACTTATTTTAATATTTAATTTGCAAAATACTATATAACAAAACTTAGATTTATAATTGTTAGAAAAACAAATATTATATTTAGAATTTAATTTTAGATATATTTTAAATAGTTATAATAATATTTATATATATATATTTTTTTTAGTAAATATATTATTTTGTTATATTATTATTGTAATTACAATATTTAATTAATATTTTACTCTATATAGACTTGAATTTTATAATAATTTATATTAAGTATATAATAATTTAGCTTAAAAATTATTAGTTTATTAAGTATTTAATAGAGTAATTTAATTTTTTTTAATAATAAAAATTCTAAAATAATTCTATATTTTTTTTTCGAATAATTATAATATATTTTTTATATTAATTGTAAATCGAATTTTCGAAATTTAATTAATAATAATTTTTTTTTAGTAATCGAAGTTATTAAATATATTATTCTTTTATATTATTATTAATAAAATTTATTTATTTATATTGTAATTATAAATATAATATCTTTAATATTATAATATATTTATTAATAATTTTAATTTTAAACAATTTCGAACTTTATTTAAAAAAAAATCTTTTCTCTATTTATTACTTAATTATTATTATTTTTCTTTGTAATATATATTTTGTAATTTATAATTATTTTATTTAAATAAAAAAATTATAATACAATTATAATATTTAATTATTATAATTTATTTAACTATTTGCAAACTTATTTAAAATCGATTTTATTAATATATTTTTTAAGCAAAACTAAAAGTTTGTTTGATATTTATTAATAACATTAAATATAAAAGTATATCTTAAATTATTTATATTAATTTAAGAAATTTTAAATTTTTTTTTTAATATTCTTAAATTAAATATTTATTTTTTATAATATTAATTTAAAGATATTAATTGTTTTTATCTTAAATTAAATAAAAGTATTAAAATCATTAAAATAAGAATCTTGCAATAATTGCAATAGATTATAAAAGTATTAACAAAAAATTATATATATTATTATATAGTATTTTTTTTAGCAATATTTGCTCTTTATACTTTTATTCTTAAATTAGTAATTAAATTATAATAATATTGAAAATATATTTTAAGTTTAATTTTGTATTTTATTTTATAATTAATAGTATTATTATTATTTTTTTTATTTTATATTTTGTAAAAACTTAATTTCTATATAGAATTTAAAATATTAACAAAATTATATAATATATTATTAAATTTTTTGTTTTCGAATAATATTTTGCAAATTTTGTTAAAACTTTATTGCAAATTCTTGTTATAATTTTTATTAAAAAATAAATATTAATTTTAATTGTTTCTTTTAAATATTTAAGATAACTAAATATTGTATTAAATTTTCGAAATTTTAAGTAAATATTTATATTAATTGTTTGTAAAGTTATAAGAATATATTTATAAAAAAAAATTAATATATTATTAATAAATAAAATTAATTGTTATTTACTTTTATCTAGTTTAATTTATTGTATTTTTAAATTTTAAAAATATTTCTTTACTTAAAGATTAATAAAATTGTGTAATTAATATATATAGCAAAGTATCAAATAAATAGAGTTTTAACAAATATAAATATTCTATACTAGTTTTTATAATTTTTTGTAATTTGTTTCTAAAAGATTTTAAAGCAAAATAAATATTAAGTTAAATTATTAATAGCAATTATAAAAACGCAAATCTTAATAAAATTTAGCAAATATATTATCTTTTTATATTATTATAAAAATAAATATCTTTTTAATTATAATAAATAAGTTTATACTTTTTGCAATATTTTAAACTTATATATTTTTTAATTGTATAATAATATTGTTAATTATTGCTTTTAATTCTAAAGTTACAATAAAATTTTAAGTTATTAAATTAATAATATAAGTTAAATAAGAAATAAAATTTTGTTATTTACTTTATTAAAATTCTTGTTAATTTAAAATTCTTTCGAGTTTATCTTTTAGAGTATTATTATTGTTTACGTTATTAATAATAATATTAAGAAATCTGTTTTTAATTTTAAAAAACTTCAAGATTTTCTAAACTTTAATATCAATTAATAATCTATATATTCGATATTAAGAAAAGTATATTTAATAAAATATTTGCAAAATTAAAGTACAATATTAACTTAATATATTAATACTTCTAAGTAGACAACTTTTTAAGAACTAGACTATATATCTAAAGTAATAAAGATATACTAAGTATTTTTAAAATTTATCTTAATTTTTTTACAAATTTAATTGAAGTTTAAGAGAATTATCTTCGATAGTTTTGTGCAATCTAGAAGTACTAACTTTAATTAAAGTATTTTTAATAGTTTTCGAAAATAAGAGTTATTAATAGTTCGAAAGAGTAAATTTAAATTAACAAAAGTTTTGTATAATTAATTATTTTAATTATTTTAAATAAAGAAGAATAGCAAATTAATATAATTTTTCTTCTAATAATAGATTAGTTCTATATTATTTATTTGTATTATTAATTATAATTTACGAAATTAAAAACTAGATTAATTATAATTTGTAATTTAGATCTTTTTTGTTTTAAGCAAAAAGTAAATTAAAGATATTTCTTTATATTTGTTATACTTAAATAATTGTAAGCAATAAAATAATTTAAAAATTTATAACAACTTTTGCAAACAATTTTAGAAAAATTCTCTACAATTAAAGTTACTTAAACAAATTTCTTTTAAAGTTTAAACTCTACTTTTATATTAATCTTTATTGTTTAATATAAATTAACAAATCTTAATTAAGTTTTGTTTAAAATACTTTTGTTAATTGCAATTTGTAATTATTATTTTTAAAATTAAATATTGGTATTTAAATTTTACTTAATATATTTATCTTTCTCTCTTAATATAAATAACAAAAAATTGTTTCTAATTTTATTTAATATTTTGTAAAGAATTCTTTTTCTATTGTCGAAAATAGAATTAAGAAAATTTTAATTAAATTAACTCGCAAATTAATTAAAATATAAACTACTAAATAGAAAATTGCGCAAAATAGATTTTCAAAAATTATCTTCGATTAAAAATAACAATTAATTTAAAGCTTTTAGAGAATTAAATATATTGCAAACAAAAGTAATAAAAATAATATCTTGAAATAATATCTTGAAATAATATATAAAGAATCTCTTCGAAATAAAAGAATAATACAAAATAATAATTAAATTAGATAAAATATTATAGAATAAAATATAGTTGTAAATTCAAGAATATTAAGAGAATCTTTCCAGAATAGAAAAGTAATATAAAATAATAATGTAAGCAATAATTAATTTAAGTAAATTATTATATAATAATATAAACAAGTCTAATTGTAATCTCGAAGTATATTAAATTATATTTTAGTTAAAACCTCAAAGTTATAATAATATAAGTCTAAAAATAGTAATTCTTAATATAATAATATAATTTTCGATTTCTTTAATAATCATTCGATTTAATTTTAATTTTTAAAATCGAAAATCAATTTAATTTAATTAAATTTAATCTCAAAATAATTAAAATTAAATTAATTTTCGATTCAATTTCTAAAGTTAGATTGTTGATTTAAATTAATCTTAAAAGTTAAAATCGAAAATTAAATTAATAGTTAATTTATATAAATTATTAATTAATATTAGAACTTATAAAAATCTTAAAGTTTTTTAAAATTAAAAACAAATTTCTTAATATTATTATTAATAACGCAAGCAATAATAATATTCTAAAAAATAAATTTAAAAGAGCTCTAAATTAATAAGAATTTTAATAGAATAAAATTGATCTTAAATAAGTTTGTAAACAATTAAGCAAATTATAATAATTAAATATTATAATTATATTATAAATTGAAATTTAAAAAAAACTGTTATTAAATTATAAAATATATATTGTAAAGAAAAAAATAATAATTAAATAATAAATAGAGAAAAGAATTTTTTTGATATAAGGTTCAAGATTATTTTAAATTAAATTTATTAATAAATATATTATATTATTAAAAATATTGTATTTATACTTACAATATAAATAAACAAATCTTATCAATAATAATATAAAAATTTATATATCTAATAACTTTAATTACTAAAAAAAAAATTAATAATTAAATTTTAAAAATTCGATTTACAATTAATACAAAAAATATATTAAAATTGTTCGAAAAAAAAATATAAAATTACTCTAGAATTTTTTTTACTAAAAAAAATCGAATTGCTTTATTAAATATTTAATAGATTAATAATCCTTAAGTTAAATTGTTATATATTTAATATAAGTTATTGCAAAATTCGAATCTATATAAAATAAAATATTAATTAAATTTTATAATTACAATAGTAATATAACAAAATAATATATTTACTAAAGAAAAAAATATATATAAATATTATTATAACTATTTAAAATATATCTAAAATGAAATTCTAAATATAATATTTATTTTTCTAACAATTATAATTCTAAATTTTGTTATATAATATTTTGCAAATTAAATATTAAAATAAGTATTTAAAAATAAAAAAATTAATTAATATTTTTTAATTTCTTAAAATACAATAGTTTTAGACTTTTATCTTTGCTTTCTTTATTGCAAAATATTAGTATATTAGCTAAAAATATAGTATTTATTTGTATTATTTTGTTTATATTAATATTACAAATACTCTTTTTTTTTATATTTTTGTTTTTAATATTTCTGTTTTTACTATTGTTTATTTTATCTTGTTTAAACTAATTATAAGAAATTATTTTATTGCAAAAGAATTTTAAAGCAAACTTTCAAGTTAGTAAATTAAACTTGTTAGTTATAAATAAGATATATATTATTATTTATATATATTATTTGTTTGCTTTGTGCAAGTTATTTAAAATAATAATATTAATTAAAATAAATTAATATATATATAAGGAATTACAAAGAAAAGCGCGATAATTTTTAGAACTTTGATTAATAGAAATATGTCGATTTTTATATTAAAAATTGCGTAAAAATAGAAGTTTAAATTAACAATTAATAACAAAATTATATAAAATAAACAATAAAAAAGTTAATATTAATAGACTTGCATTACTTATTAATAAAATTGGATAAATATCAATATAAAAAAAATTATATTAAGTAAAAAGTTCAAAGTAAAAGTAAAAGTAAAAAATAATTCTAATTCTAACATATATAATTCTTACTTTGATTTTTAAAATTATCTCTTAATATTCTATTTATAATCTTGTTAATTTTTAAAACTCTTTTATATTTTAAATCTTATAATATTTTATTAAATATTAAAATATATTTATAATCTAGTATACAATTGTATTATTTTTATATATTATTAGTAAACTAAACTAAGAAATTGTATAGATAATAGAATTACTATTAATTAATTTAAAAAGTATTGCAAGTCGCAATTATATATAAGAATAAAATAATAATAAGCAAAAACTATATTAAAAATAGAGTAATAATTGTAAAACTATCTCGATTTATATTAAGAAGCTGCGTAAAATATCTATTTAAATAGAAGTCTCTTAATCGAATTATAAAATTATAAAGAATAGAATTAGAAATAAAATAAATAAGCATTAAATTAATTAAGATATTTATAGTAATATAATAAAATAATATAATAAAATATACAATTTTGACAATTTAATAATATAGTGCTTTAAAAATTAGCTTAAACAAAAAGTAGCAAAAAAGTTTGCAATTTAGAAGATAGAATATCTTAAAATTATTTAAGAAGCACAAGCAATATATAAGAATACAAATATAATAATAGCGTCTTTCTCTTAAAATATATATATTATTTAAATATATTATTTGTTTTCTACATTTAAGCTAATTAATATTGCAATTAAGTATCGACAATAAATTTAATATTAATAGAAGTTTCCTAATATTTATAAAATTAATTATAAAGATTATTTAATAACAAGTTATATATTATAGTAATTTAAATAATTTAAAAAGAGATAATAATATTAATTCTTTCAATTTGTATAATAGTTTTATTAAGAAATTTGCATTATCAAAAAACACAAAAAAAAGAGAAATTTTTTATTTTATTAATATTAAGATAGAGAATTCTAACAATATTGTTAAAAAGAATAATAATAGTTAAAAAATTCGATATACAATTTAAGAAAATACTAAAATATTAAGTTATAATTATTATAAAGTTACTCATATTAATAATAATAATAAAGAGAAAAATATAAACAATAAAAATTAAGATTATAATAACAAAATAATAATAGAATTAAAAGCAACTCGAATTCGACTATTTAGAATAATAATATAGCAAACAAGATTATTAAGATCTCGAATTAATAATTTTATATACTTAGCTTAAAGAACTTACTATTACAAATTAATATTATAGTATATTATTATATTATACTATTATATTGTATTACTATATTTGTAACAATTTAGATTGTTCTCTCTATATATATTATTTCTTGCAAGTGTTTGCAACGCGCAAATATATTGTAAATACTTTTAATATAATTAATTTAGATTTTGTTCTATTACAATAGTATTTGCGCACGTATTTTAATTCAATACAAAAATATTATATCTAGATCTTAAGATCGATTTCTTCTAATTCTATTAGTAGCAATTATAGACGCAAGTTTTAAGTATATTAAGTTGCATAAACAAGAATATTATAAATATTATAAGTATAAGATTGCGTTTATATATAATACAAGAATTAATATAAGTATATTGTTGTAAGCAATATAATATGCGCTCCAAAAAAAGCTATGTTGTTGCGACAATCTCTAAGCACGTATTAAGTATTATGTCTTCAAAGTAATTTTTGCGTGCGCAACACACCAGGAATTTTTCGGTAACCCTGGGTTAACCCTAGGTTAACCCTAAAACAATCCTGAATCTCGGGACGAGATTCTTTGGGAGAGGAGATAACTGTAACAGTTTAGATTGTTCTCTCTATATATATTATCTCTCGCGAGTGTTTGTAACGCGTAAATATCTTATAAATACTTTTGACGCAATTGATTTAAATTCTATTCTATTACAATATTGTATTATTAAATCTAAAATATATAATTAAGATTTTAAACAAATTAATTACAATTTATAATAAAATTAATGTCTTAACAATTCAAGTTGATTTTTCGATTTAGTTTTTGATTTTAAGTTTAAAATTAAACTGAATTGTTAATTTCAATTTTAGAAATTAAATTGTTAAGACTTTCGATTCGATTCGAATTGAATTGTCAAGATTTAGTTCGATTTTCCGAATCGACCCAATTAGTCTAATTTTTCGTAATAAATCTTAAATATAAAACTAGATATTTAATACTCTATAGAGTTACTTTGCTAGTAAAATTTAATTAAGAGTTAAAACTATTGTAGTTGTTGCAAGTTTCAAGTAGTTCGAACAATTACTTTTCTACAAATGTAATTTGAAACGCAAAAATTGTGTATTACAATAATTTAGTTAAAACTCCTTTAAATCTTACAAAACTATATAAAGTTAAAGCGCAAAGTTAATTCTATCTAACTTTAAATTTTGATGTTAAAATATCAAGAAATGCGAAAATTAATAAAATAATCTAGAGCGATCTTGACAAAAGTTAAGAGATAAAATCTAAAAAATAAAGTTAAGAATTTGCAAACGTTGTAAAATTGCTAAATTTCAAACTAGACTAATTGTCGAATTAAATTTCGATTTCAACTTTAGAAATCGACTTGACTTGACAATTTTAACATTAGAAATCGATTCGAACCTTAATTCGATTTCTATTATTTTGAAATCGACTTAACTTGACTCGATTCGATTTTCGATTTCAATATTAGAAATCGAATTGAATCGTCAAGAATATCAAGAATATTGTCAAGAATGTTAAGAATACTAAAAATAATATAAATTAAGTTAAAATTTAGATTTTTTATTAATTACTAGATAACGCACAATAGTAATACATTTATAAAGAGAAATTTCTAATATATTTATTAATTAATTTAAATAGATTAATTGTTTCTATCAAATTATCAATTAATTGTTACTAAAAATAATAAAAATTACTAAAAATAATAGTCTTAACAATTTGAATCGATTTTTTCGAATCGAATTTCGATTTTAAGTATAGAAATCGACTCGAATTGTTAATTCAATTTTATAAATCGAATTGTCAAGACTTTCGAGTCGAGTTGATACGAATCGTTAAGATTCAAGTCGAGTACTTGATTCGAACTTGATAACTCAACTTAACGCGATTAGTTTATTTCAAACAAAGACAAATTAGATACTAACAAAATTGTCTCGTATTTTAAGACATCTCGCGATTGATCTTTTCCTAAATTTTCTTTTATTATAACATTAGTATTATCGTCAAATTACTCGAGACATTATAGAAGAATCAAGAAATAATGCGTTCTTATGTCTATAAATTCTGTTAGTTTTTTTTCAATTGCAGTTGCGTCTTGAGAAGTAATAAGAGTCTTAAATACAATAGGAATCTCGTCTTTTCTAAGAATTACGAGTAGTATCTGCTTATACTCTAGTATCTTGAGCTCTTTTCGCTGTGCCTTAGTAGACTAAGTACTCGAAACAGACTAACATGCTATAAAAAATAAAATAATTATTTTGCAAAATCAACCAGATATATAATAAAGATTAGTCAACAAATGCCTGCTAGCCATAGTTTGAAATCTATCTCTATGCTTATTTGACGCCCCTCAATAGACTTGTTAACGTCCTTATAATAGGAAGAACAACAATCCACTCTTTTCTTCGTACAATCTTGAATCGATATTCGTATCAACTCAAATGTCTTGTAGTAACTTCTTCAATAAACTCTTTCTTATCTTCTCTTGCATATTAATTCCTCATTGTTGCAAGAAGTCCTTGGTCTTGTTTATCACTAGCTCCTATACGTCCTTCTTAGTTACTATGTTACGCTCTAAAAACACGACGATCAAGATAGTTTTTTAGATCGACTTTTACGATAATATTTGCGACGACTCGATCAGCAACGCGTGTGCCTTGCTGCTGTTGGCAAGACCGCATACGTCCAGCAAGACCTAATCGAATTCCTAGTCTTCTTGGAATTGCTGGAGGGATATAATCTGTGCGAGTAAATCAAGTTGACGTGAATCTTCAGCATTAAATGCGGCTGTTGGACGAAATAAGCATTTTTGATATCGAGAACCACGAGAACCTATCCTATACTTTGGCGCCGAGGATTGTCGAGCAGGTGCTGGAGAGGCCCCATGCTTTAGTGACGCGTTGCCGCCGAAAGTGCCGCCGAACTCGTTACAGCTCTTATCACTGTCTTCGTCGCTTGCCGCCGGAAGTACTCGACTCAGACGAGATTGTTGAACAGGAGCATGACAATAATACGCTCTTTCTGCCGCTCCAGGGGCCTCAAAGGAATGTGAGCCTAAATTCAATGCTCCACTACCAAACGTGCCAGATGAGGCTGCCACCGTGCGCGGTGGTCCTCTGCCGAAGGATGCAAAATTGGCGAACAAATAACCATGCCCAGGCGTACTCGTTCCCATGCCAATAGAGCCTCCGCCTCTGAATAAGGGCTCTAGATGATGGTCGCTATCGCTCGCAGACGCACGAGTATTGCCTTCTTTAGTCGTTTCTTTGTTGCCGTCAATCGCGACGAAAGAGCATCATTTCCCGCCGACCTGATACTGTACGCCAAGTCTTACAGCCTCGCATTCAACCATTCTCTGGAATTGGGAGTCTTTGGCCTCTCGCTCCTTTTCAAAAAGTGCGGATCTCGACAGTTTTGTGTACTTCTGTTTGAGCAAGGTCCCCTCTCTATCTTTGGCTAGAGTGAGCCAGCCTCTCCCTTCTTCAAGCTTATCGATAGCGCTACGTGCAGCGAGTTGATAGACGATCTCGCCAGGCTCTGCGAGAATCTCGACAGGTATATGGTATTCAAGCGGTCCCTAAGACGAGGTTCCTCTAAGGATAACAAAGGTTGGCTTTATATAAAACGCATCTGGCAACATCAGAAGATATATGGTCGCTCTCGATAAAGAGTATAGAGAAGGAATCTCCTGTGGTGATTGGAGAAGCTTTAGAACTGTATCGTGCGAAGCAGGTTTCTGTGCCGCAGCCGGGCAAGTGAAAAACGATTTGGCCTGCGAAACACATCTAAAATTTCACTTTGCAGGTCTATCATCAACGCAATTGATGGTATTACGATGTCAAAATTCTATTGCTAATACAACTTGATATGCTCTACAATCTTTGCATAATTTTGAGACATAAACTTCAAACGTGCGTTGTAGAATCGAGAGTCTAAAAATTCTTAAAATCTCGCTTAAACTATCTTGCGACACAGAAATCTACTTGACACGATAACAACTCTAAAATTCGAAAAAGTCCTAAACGAAACAAAAGCATTTTCCCAACTTGCGTCAACACACATCTACATATCTCAAAATTATGCACAAGTAATCGAATGTATTCACAATAATAACTTCTCTATTGTAAAGACGAGTCAGATGTCAAGGTTTTATAAGTAAAGAGTTTAGGCCAAAAATACAAAAATACGAAAGTACGAGTATTGAGAACGATAAATGCATCGGCAATTCGGGGTGACCCTCTAGGGGCCCTATTAGCGGCCCGGGGCTCCCGGGGCCGTTGTGCCGATGTCTTAGCCCTGGGGCCACATTAGCAGGTCCGGTTGACCTCGGGCCAATAGGGCCAAAATTTGGGGGGTAGATCAAGACACACACCACCCGTGCAATGCCAAGAGCACTACCCGCACGTCGCCAAGGCCCGTCGGGCGCAATCTGCGGGCACTACCCACCACGCGCAATCAACCACGCGCAATCAACCACGCGCAATCAACCACGCGCAATCAATACGCGCAATCAGTTGCGCAAATGTAGGAGATGCTCCTGCCTGCACATCATGCTCGCGTAGAAATCTCACGAATCGTTCGATTCTGCCAAACAAATTACTATGGTGTGGGCGAGTGACAAGCGGAGATCTAACCGAAGTGCTGCGGGAGTCCGTGCGCATCTCGAACATCAAAATTATACTTTTTGCCAAGACTTTTTTGGCCCCCTAAATGCAAGCTTCCCGTCGCCCCCCGGGCCATCCGGGCCCTCTTAGCATCTTGAAATTGGGGGGCCGGTTCCCCGAATTGCCGATGTGTGTTGTTCCTCAACAAGACGTAAAAGAAAGAACACTTTACACCGAGCTTATACATTAGGGGCCAAGGCTACCGCAAGTATCTCATTGCTGCCTAAGAGAGATGTTGACCTCGTTCCTTATTGAGTCAATGTTGATCATTACCGTCAGGTGACTGAGAGGGGTAAGAGACTTTAAAAATTCCCGTCAATACTTCAATACTTATAAGAGTAATACCTAATGTTGTATGCGCAATTCAATCTTGTGTGGCGAAATTGCCTGAGCACTCTCCACATTGAAATCGTAGACGAAGCAGTAATCCTGATTTCGATAGTGTAGCACTACTCGCCTTCCATTCTCAGGCTGGTCTTCCACAAACAAGCACACCAAGATCCCATCCTTTACGACGGCAGACAGACAGAATGACTGTCTGCCTACCCTATGGGCCTACGTTGGTCTGTCACATTTGAAATTTCCTAGACAATCAAAATCTCACGATCACTGTTCACCAAGACTTGGGAACTGCCGGCCTGACTTAGTTTCCAAGCGCTGTGTTGGTATTCCCTGAACCTTGCTCGGCGTAATTTCGGAGAAATTGTCGAAACGCGCTCGGATTTTTGAAGCTCTGCCGCGTTCAACCATCCAGTGACTCATGTAGATGCTTCGTCAATGCATTCTTCTTACAAGGCTTTGCAGACCTGGTACTGTGATCACACACGAGCTTGGGACTTCTAAAAGGTCTAGGTTCAAGCTGTCAGTGATGACTTCCGACCATTTCTTGAACGGCCATGACAGGTCAACCCTCAACAACCCCGTGGACCTCTACCGCCAGAAAATTGCAGAAGATCTTGCCCCGATTACAGGCAAGCCCGAAAACGAGGTATATGACAGACTCGCTTGGACTCAGACCTTGGACAAAGGTGATCTAGGTCTTGCAGTACCCTCTTTGAGGATCCAAGGCAAAAAGCCAGCCGAGCTGGGCGCCGAGTGGGTAGAAAAGTATCCCGTCTCGCAATACGTGGGCAAACCCGTGCAAGCTGGAACTTTCTTGCAATTCTTCTTTAAGCCGGAGTCACTCGTCAAACTCGTCATCCCCTTGGTATTGAAGAAAAAGTCAAAATATGGCGCTAATGATCGACTCGGGTTGCGGGATGAGTCCGACCCTTCTAAGGGCAGGAAGCGGATCATCGTTGAGTTCTCTTCCCCAAACATTGCAAAGCCATTTCATGCCGGTCATCTACGAAGTACCATTATTGGGGGCTTCTTAGCAAACCTTTACGAGGCTGCTGGCTGGGATGTCATCCGTATGAATTATCTTGGTGATTGGGGCCGTCAATTTGGCCTGCTTGCCAATGCGTTCGAGAAGTACGGCAGCGAGGAGAAGCTCGAAAAAGACCCCATCGGACACCTCTTCGACATCTATGTCGAAATAAATAAAATATCAGCTCCCCAGGAAGTCATCATAAGAGACAAGAAAGAGGAGCTCAAGCAAGCTACCGAGACTGGTCGAGATGTCGCGGGTCTCGAGTCGGAAATTGCCAAGCTTGAGGCGGAGAGCGAGAATGAGAAGGCGCGTCAGTATTTTAAGCGTCTGGAGAACGGCGACAAAGATGCGCTTGCTATCTGGAGCCGTTTTCGGGATTTAAGTATCGACAAGTACAAGAAGACCTACGCTCGTCTCAACATCCATTACGACTACTACTCAGGTGAGTCTCAGGTTGAGAAGGAACGTATGGACCAGGCGGCCGACCGACTGAAGGAGCGGGGAATCTCGGAGGATTCCAAAGGTGCAGTAATTATCGACCTGACCAAGCACGGAGCGCCAAAGCTAGGCAAGGCTCTGGTTAAGAAAACTGACGGCTCGTCGCTGTATTTGACGCGAGATATTGGAGAAGCGGTAAAGCGATATGACTTGTACCATTTCGACAAGATGATATACGTTGTTGCAACCCAGCAAGACGTTCACGTTGCCCAGCTTTTCAAAATCCTGGAGCTCATGGGCCACCAAGACATCTCCAAAAAGTGTCAACATGTCAATTTTGGCATGGTTCTAGGGATGAGTACACGCAAAGGGACGGTCAAATTCTTGAATGACATTTTACGGGACGTGGGTGATAAGATGCATGAAGTCATGAGGGTCAATGCAGCCAAATATGAGCAAGTGGAGAACCCAGATCAAACGGCAGACACACTAGGTATTACAGCTGTGATGGTCCAAGACATGACGGGTAAGAGGTGAGTATCAGTCTATTTAGCCATGTTGCTCTTGAACATGTTTTCCTGACCGGGCTGCTAGGATCAACAATTATGAGTTCTCTTTGGAGCGTATGACATCCTTCGAGGGCGACACGGGTCCCTATCTCCAATATGCACACGCTCGTCTATGCTCTATAAGTAGGAAGGCAGGCTTGTCGCTAGGGGACCTGGAATGTGCCGACTGGTCCCTACTTACAGAGTCTCATGCCATCAATCTCGTCCGATTACTGGCCTCATGGCCGGATGTGGTCCAGAATACTCTCAAAACCCAGGAGCCCATCACCGTCCTTGCGTACCTCTTCAAGATGACGCACATGTTAAGCTCAAGCTACGACGTTCTCAAGGTCATAGGTAGCGAGCCAGAGACCTTGAAGGCTAGGATGGCCTTGTACGAAGCCGCAAGACAGACACTGCACAACGGGATGAGGCTCCTTGGATTGACCCCGGTAGAGCGGTGAGTCTCCCCTATGGACCCGAGAAGTCCGCGCCCTGCTCAGCGTTGTGACTGACTGCTCGCAGCATGTGATACTACCATAGCCGGAACACAATCTTCACCTAACATTCATGAGATGGTCTGCAACCATAAATAAGACCAACAAGCGATCAACACTCACCAACGATCGGGTACACGAGGCTGATGGTTTCAACCTGGAAAGACCCCCATAGGCCGGGAGTGCATCCTACCATGCACAGGGAATAAACTACAAAGACCGAGGGCCGTCAACCACGGACTGCCGTCTGAGATTGGAAGATGTCGGGCACCTTACGTCTGGTTTTGTTGTGCTCAATGCCAGCTCAATGGCAAATCCGCGAGGTCATTGCGGAGATCGACGTGTCCTGGACAGAAGGCGCTTGATTGGTACATAGATCTTGGCAAACAGAGCTTAAAAGAGTCTACCGATTTGGCTCCAACACAATCTGACATGAGGTCGCTCGATCCATATCATATATCGCTAATCGCTACAGTGCTGGCACTGCGTCTCATCTATTCGGAGCCTGCAATATGTTCGCGACTTGTTGATGATCGACCGCGGTGTTCGACCTGTCCCATTCTCGCAATTATCAGTGCTGTATTGTCGGGCTGTGGAGCAAGAGCGTGCGGTGTAGGACATAACACAGCACCCTGTCCAAGCCTTGAAAGACATGTTCGCGTTCTGTCGCCGCTCAAGATCATCGCTTTTGAAAGAAGATAGATATCTTGAGCCAAGTCGTTTCGCACTATCTTGTGGCTCTGTGTGCAGGATATTTGTTTTCGGTGGCCTCCCACCGGATCGTGATCGCCCGCCGAACACGATATGGTATTGCTTTCGCACGAGCAATCCGTCGGGCGTGTTGGGTGGGCGGGCCAATAGCTTGCCAACGCCATTCTCTTTTCGAATCAAGGTTTGACGCTCTGCATTCGTCTAAGTCTTTATTGGGTGTTGCACATGTACGTTTTCGAGCCGTCGCAGCGTCTGCGTCAAGAGCGGCCAATGACCGTGACCTGAAGCTGCGAGTTCTTGCAATGCAGAGCCATAACGTGGAGCAGTCCTTGACGACCGTCCACGGGAGAGATCCTCCATGTGCGTCACAATCCCTACAAAGCCGATATCGCCAAATCACATGTGGTTGTCGGGGTTGGTCGCAAAGGTCTTAGGCAGCCATGACGGGTTGGGCCTCCAACTGATCTGCTCACTGCGAACATGCACAGCCACTCATTTCTCTCGGCGCATTGGCACTTCATGCAACGCGCATCAAGTCAGACCGGTTCTCTGCCACCTTGCGAGCCCTTCCCCCGTATTCCAGCGGTCCGGCAGTGAGCACCCTCCAATGGCCGGCTGGTCGACAAGCTCCGCGCATTTCCGGGTCATTATTGGAAGCATGCTGGGCGAAAGAAGGGCACACGGTAGGAAAGCAGCAGAGCATCACAACCTGGTTTGGCACATGCAGCATCCCACGAGTCATCGTTCGATTGCCAACCTGCGAAGGCCAAACCTTTTTCCGCCCTCGTATGCGGTCTTGGGCACTGGGACGAGAGACACTCGAGGACGGGTGATTCAAGCGGCGCGGTGCGCAGTACAGGCGTGCATCCATCGTGGCAGTCGAATCTGAGCAGACTATGCCGGAGCAACAGTCCCAGGCTCGCTTCGCTTCGGTGTTGTTTCTTGACTCATACCTTATTGCATATCAAGGTTGAAAGTGTCTCTGCTGCCTGGGGGCCATGAGGATTAAACCAATCTCCAGATCGAGCGATTTTCGTTTTCCCAATGCTACCCCGCTGTCAGATGCGGACTTTATTTTCTTTCCTGCTTGCTTGCTTATTACCTCTTGCTGTTCCTTCGACTCGGTCCTCGAAGGATCTCGGGGCGGGGGTGCAGCCATCGGACCAATCCTTATCGATAGCCGAAGCTGCTAAAAAGTTGCCCAACGCTGCCTTCAACTCCTGCTCCATACAACCTCTGCTGTCCGCGCTCGCCTGGGCCATTCCAGCCTTGCAATTGGAGCGACGCTCCTGGTGTCTCCCATCGCCGGATTGGCTGGCCTCGACAATATGCCATCAAATCCATCTCTCCCTCACGCCGCGTACTGCGAAGAGTATAATGAGGATGCTCACACCACCATACCCGAAACACGACAGTCAGCAAATGTCGCAGCCAAGCGCTCCAAACCTGATGTAGTGAAGACACGTCTGCCAGAGGCAACTCGCGATGAGTTCAGCGACTCGGGTTATTCGAGCCGGACTGGGGCGACGCTGGGTAGTGGGGACTCGTCGCTAGCATCGAAGACGGATGCCGTGCCATTGGATGCCGGTATCGACGTGGCTGAGGGTAACAAGCCTAGGATCATTCCTCATAAGGAGGCTCAAAGCCCGCCGCAAAGTTTCCGAAAGCCAACCTTGAGAAGGACAGACTCCAAGGCAAGAGGAGGTCCGAGACAGCAGGAGGATTATGACAGTCAAGAGCGGGCTGCAACAATCCACCAGAGTGCCAGGCCACTAGAGAAGGGACATCCTGCCGGTAGCCAGGTCGTAAAGCAGGCTCCGCGACCACCGCTCGAGGTTTCCTCGAAACCAGCGTCTACGAAACCTCTGCCGCCAAGCCCAACCCATCAGGCTCCTATCTTACAGCCCGCGCAAGTACGTCCTCGAGTTACGACGTCACAATCGTATCGGACTGGTCGACCCATGAGCTTCCATGCCGGTGTAACGCCCCAGATATCGTACATGCCACCTTTGTACATACCATCCGTTGCGTACTCCACTCCAGCACCACCTCAGCCAGCTCATCCATCGCAGACAGCCGCTTACTTTGTTCCCCAACAATCTCCCCTACACCCTCAAACGTACCCCTTTCCGCCGTCTCCTTATGACCCACAACCACGCCCTCCAACAAGACAATGGACCTCCGCGCAGCCACAACCTTATAGCCATTCCTTGGTATATAGTCCGGCTCCGGTATTGAATTACACCCAGCGGCCGACCTACTCCCAAAGGACGGTTCCGACACAACATGCTACTCAGACACCAACCGCCCAGACAGTCGATCAATCATCATCACCCCGCGAAAGGCGTTATTCGAGGGACGAAGACTACAGCAAGATGCTTCCTCCGCCAATACCTAAGAAGAGCGCCTCTGAAGCGCATCAGGAACAGCGGCCTTCTATACGTCACGCTGCTACCACGTCGCCAACCCTGCGACGCCGCAGTGGACTCAGTAAGGATTATCAAGACAACCCCAAGGGCCCGCCAAGTCCCCAGAAGGAGAAGCCTAATGTGCGCGAGCCGTCTAGGCGACCCTCTGTATCGAAGCGGCCCTCAGGTACATCGAGTAACAACTCAGCAGTAAGCACTCCCGCCATCGAGCGCGATATAGCTCGCCTGAGCATCGACAGCGAGCGGGCTGCGAAACCGAAACGCAGAATGTCCTATCACGGCCACGAATCCCACCGAGACCTAGAGCGCTCTGCAGAAGCGTATCAAGCATCCATCGGAACCGCCATGCTACCCATGACTGCAGACTCGCTGAATCTGATCCGCAAAAAGACCACAAGCAGCAACACTAGTAGCCGCATCACCGGCTCCGGCCGCGGGAGTCGTGAGGGCAGTGACGTCAAGCCTAGGAGCTCAATGGATCGTCGCGGCGGAAGCGAAGTCAAGACGCACAACGACAACGATGGACTCACAATGCGCTTCAACGCCTCCCATGGTGTCAATCTCGATCTCAAAGGTGGCAGCGTTGAAGGCCGCACGATCAGCCTGAGGCAGAGCCGCGATGGCGGCGATGGCGAAATGGAATTCAGCATTGGTGCGAAAAGCAGCAAGACCAGTAGCAGGACAGAATCAAGGGAGAAAGGCCGGAAGAAATACTCACACTTTGGGGGCAGTGGTATCCGCGAGCTGGAGCCTGCCAGCAGTACAGGCCGTTCTTCTTCGAGGGGTGTCAAGGCGGATGAGGAGAGTAAATCTCGGAGCAGAAAGGTCGCAGGAAGTCGAAGCCGCCGGAGCAGCAGGAGCGGGCACGGCTGATCCGGAGTGCATTCAACATGATGATTTACGAAGATATGATTTACGCAGCGATCTATGCGAGGAACAAGGAATTCCGCGGAACGGTTTCGGTTATTTTCGAATCTATATACATGTGCTTTTGGATGGTTTTCTGACGCAAGCTTTGGCCAAAAGCTGGATTTCGGTTCCTTGAAGTCTCCTCTCAATCCAGTCCTGAATAGCATCCTAGTTTGGTCTTCGAGCGACGAAGCGATGATTGTACGATTTATGAGTGCCGAGAGCGCAATGTCACGATGGGTGTGTGCAAATCGCTACTTGAACGACGGTTTGACTGGGCTTCGAGTGTTGGGATACTGTATATAAATGGGCATACGATGGATATTATGGAAATGAGAGCTTGCTGTTGAAGATTGAGAGCATTTCTCCAAGCTGGATAAGATTGCGTTCAAGACAGTAGTGGTGCCTGCCCAACGTTCGGATGAATACCGCTCGATGTCGAACGATGGTGTAGCAAATAGCCAGTGAGATTCTGAGGCCATCGATACCAGCATCTACCTTGTTGAAGTCTTTTCGGCACTGATTTGCTCTTTTTAGGGGCCAGTGACAACGGTTGCTATGCGCCAACATTGAACCATAAACAATGCGTCATCCCCAGCCACATTTCCCCCAACCATACTCTCAACTCTAACGATTGCGAGTCATGACATCCTTCCTCATGCATACGCTGCTTTCGTGACCTAGAGCACCATCAGTCCTGCTAATCACATTCAGAAAGATAGTATACGACTGTCGGCAACACCACCTCTTATTGTGAGAAAATCACGAGCAACCGGGCTTCGGCCCACTCTCCACCACATCTCTATTTCCCTCCAACAATGGCCCCTTCAACCCCCTCTACCTCGCTCAAGCCTCCCTCAGTCGACAACGATGCTCCGCTCTCTCCCTTTCAATCTACCTACCTCCAGCGCCGAAACCCCGCCCCTCCCACAACCCCCTACAGCCCCGGCGCCGGCACCTTCGACCCGCACAGCATCAACAACCGCGGCTTCTTCGCCCTCTTCGCCCTCATCGGCGTCGCCTTCGTCGTCGTCAGCATCTGGTTCTTCTTCTGGGCCAAGAACGGCGGCTTCGTCTGGCGCAAGGGCGACTGGGATGACTACAAGTCGACCGTCCTACGGCGCAAGGGCCCCAACGGCACCACCCTGAGCGGCGCCACCAAAACGACAGACCTGGGTGGGGGAAGTATCGTCGCCAACGACGCGGAGCAAGAATGGGACGAGCAGGGAACAATCTACTCCGAGAAACCCACGCCGCAGCATAAAGCGAGAGGTGGGAAGAAGGGCAAAGCCCCGTGCGGCAGCAGAAACAACCACGACACCGACGTGCGCGCCTACCGCCACGAGAAACCCGCCCGCGTCGGCGGCCTCAACCGCGAAGCAGACGGCTCCTACCACCACGATTTCGCTTCCTCGACCTCACCTTCCGAGACCGCACCGCACAACTACCGGCGTACCACCTCCAACCCTTTCAAAGCTCCCACAGCCTCCAGCAAGAAACCCCCCACCCCCGTGACCCCTCAAAAGAAAAAAGACTTCTACACCCACCCCCCCTCCTCCACCTCTTCGCAGCGCCCCCTCCGCCCCAACGCCGCGCAGCCGGGCTCGCAATCCTCGACACCAACACGTAGCCGGCAGTCCTCCCCACGGAAGCACAACCCCCATCAGCAGCGCAGCGGGGGCTACACCGCGCCTATTGACTTTAGCCGTTATAGTGATAGTCGCGCAGGGACGGAGAGCGAGGCTGGGTGGACGGAGGATAGTAGAGGCACGAAGGCGTATTTTCATCCGATTCCGGGGTTGGGCGCGGGGGCGGGGAGTGCGGGACAGGGCGGGAGGGGGAGTTATGGCGGGTTTCGGAGGGGGAGGGGGAGGAGGGATAGTTTGAGTGATAGTGAGGAGGGGGAGACGGTGATGAGTTGAGTGGGGAGAGGGAAAGGAGAGGAGATGGGGGTTTGGTAGCATGGGGTTTTTGTGGAGGCGGTGGGGATGGTGGGTTGGGATGTGAATAGGGAGGAAGCCCTTGTTGGCAGCTCAGGGATGGTATTGCGGGTCGATAGATGGAGGAATACATGCTATGAACGGCTACATGAGCCTGCAGAACGGGGCAAAGCTAGAATCGATGCATGGTTATTCAAATGGTCGCAAGGTTGAACGCTTCAGGCATGAGGATGCTTGCCGTATTACATATGTATCTTATTCATCTTTCGAAGAGAAGCCTCTATGGTACCGATAATCGATCAGACCAAGAAACCGCTCAATGTGCACCCAACGCCTCCAATGCCGCATTCCAAAAGCAAACCGCACCAGAAAGACCCCCCTTCAAACGTTGACCTAGACCCAAATCTCCCCTCCAAAAGCAGGCCTCAGCAGGAAGGGCCCCCAACACTAATCCAGCCCAACCCAGCCCAAGCCCCAGAATTTCCTCTTCTTTGTCTGATCCCTCTAATCCCTTCCCTCTAGATGATGTAGTGGGCCCCGCAAACTCACGCGAGAACTCACCGAGCCAGTTATGGCCATCTAACCAAAACCGCCACGGAGTACTTACACAACAAGCTTTTCACATCCTAGACCGGTCTCCTGAGCGTATGCGCCTCCGTGTTGAGCACGAACTCATCCAGGTCCAAGATCTCGGGCTCGCTGAAGATGGCATAGAAGTACTTCAACGTCTCCGCCAACCAGAAGCTCTCCATCTTGTTGTCCTTGCTCGGCTGCTCGGCCGTCACGTCGTCGATCTGTGCGCTCGCGATCTCGGTCTTTGTATGCTTTTCGATCTGCGTAAACATGCGCCAGGCGGCGTCTTGGAGGGTTTTGTCGCCGGTCAGGCGGTACAGGATGAAGACTGATTCGATGGCTTCGGGGCGCAGGAGGTAGCGCGGGTCGGGGATGGCGGTGAAGCCCGTGGGGATGCGGTGTTCTTTGAGGAGGTACTCGGCGCGCTGGGCGGGGTCTTCGATCTTGGAGGAGGTGGTGTCGGTGGGCTGTTCGGTGAGGACGGCGGCGTGGTAGGCTGAGGCGTCCCAGGCGCAGTCAGAGCTTGAGGAGGAGGAGGAGGGGGAGGGGGTTTTGCAGGGCTGCATGAGGAAGATTTCGGGCATGATGCCTGTTTGCGTGGCGTTGTAGGCCCAGATGCAGCCGTCGACGAGCTGGCGCGCGATGGCCATGTCGGAGGGGTGGGCGAAGGCTTTGGAGGCTAGGGCGACCATGCCGCCGGTGAAGCAGCTGAGGTGCTGGCCTTTGGACTGGGGGGTTACGCTTGGTTTTCCGTCGTTAGTGCCTTTGAAGCGGGTGGAGCGCGCGCTGCCGGAGATGAGGATGTTGGCGTTGTCGGGGGTGAGGGGGCGGAAGAAGATGTGTTCCTTGATTGGGGGTAGAGCGGCTTCGTACATTTCGCGGTATTGGGGTGTGAGGCCGCCGAGGAGGAGATGTTGCTTGGGCAGGTATTCGTAGACGGAGTCGGCCATGCCGCCGAGGGTGAAGGACGTGTCTTGGAAGGTGAGGGCGCGGGCGTTACTTGTGGTGGGCCAGAGACCGGGAAGGCTGGTGTTGGGCTGGGCGGTTTGCAGGACATTGGTGATGCGCTGGACGGCGTCGAAGAATTTGGGATCGCCGGTCAGTTGGGAGAGACGGGTGAACTCGAGGGAGAGGGAGCCGAGTTCGGCAATGAGTGTGGCTTCCCCGGCTTGTTGCTTGGTGCCTCCGAGATATTCTTTCCATCTCCAGCGCGTTATGGGCATGCGGTTGGGGGTGTCGAAGCAGCCGTAGACGAGATTGCCGACTTCGAGGGCTTTTTCGAGGAGTTTCGGGTATTTTCCACCGCTGATGTCGTAGGCCCCGAGGAAACCACCCATGTAGCGGATGGTGGTTTCAAAGACGTTGATAGCCGTACTCTCCGTCTTGCTGAAGTCGATTGCGTCAAGGCTCTTGAGCGCTTCCTCGAAGTCTTCTTTCATCCCCATCATCCAGAGGGTGTCTAGTGCGTCTACCAGCGTTGCTGCCCATCCACCAAAACTATCGACGTATCCGGCATTTAAAGGGGTGACCTCGTCCTTGAGCCATGCGTGCTTCTTGTATCCCTCCCACGAATGCACGAAGCTGGCCTTCACCGCCGTTTGCCTGTCCAATCTTTCTTTCTTGTCTGCTTCGCTTTCCGGCCCAAAGTCATGCTGAAGCTTTGGGATCTTGGCGGGCTTGCCAGTGGGCAATGGTATCCAGGAGGACACGGGATAATGACCGGAAGGTTTAGTTGCCAACTGATCATGTAGGCTCGAAGTGGCCGGAGATTTGGGCGATGCTGCATCTGGCGGTAGTAGAGACTGTTGTTCGATAGGCTTATTGGTGACAGGCCTCTCTGGTCCTGGTATCCATTGCGGAGGAGTAGAGATATGGTGCGAAGTATAGAAGTACCAAAAAGTCAAGCAGAAGCAGAAGGCAGTAAGGAGGGATGTTGTCTTCCTTCGAGGGAACATGACGGATCTATACCGCAGGAGAAAGGGGTAAAGAGCGGACGATGGAATTCTCCATCAAGCTGGCTTCCTGGTTAGTCGTTCAATTGATCACTGAGAGTCGGACGAGTGAGAGTATTAGTGATTGGCTGAGGCCACAGTGATGGAGTCGATCCTCCCAGGCGGATCCACCCCTGCCAGAATGAGCAGGATGTCACCGAAGATGCCTCACCTGCCAGGCTGCCACCTTCAGACCTCAAACCTTAAGCGCCTGCCAAGCATTCGGTCCCTCATCAGAGCATGGACTCCAAAGACTTCTTCCGTTGATGTTGAGTGCCCCGACATCAGATGAAGGAAGGCCATTAGAACCATTCCGAGCGACCACCCTTTCTTCTAGCACGTCTTAGTATGCAGCTGCGTTTCGGCTGTGCAGATGATCCTGAGCAGCACAGACCGTCAAGGTCACCCTGCACTGCGAGTGTCTACGCCGACTCCAGTCTTGGTACAGCCACGCCGCAAACACAAGTATCTTCGTTACTTCGTTTGTTCGTATCTGCATGATGCGGGACGAGACGGTAAATTATCATTATTGGTCAACGGCGAGGGAAGTCGAGGGTGTTGGCTGACGTTGAAGCTGAGTATCCCCTGCCTTGGCATAGCACCTTCCCGCCGTTCGTCGGGCGTCAATTGCGTCAAAATCATCTCGGTCTGTAATTTGTTCTCCTGGGTCTCTTGGCCGTACAAGTGGAATGCTTGGACGTTATGACTCTTCAGCTATGGACCGTCATTGGTTAATCTGCCTGTCACATCCACTACAATTGCTTTCGGCTATTCCTCGACGCCATCTCTTCGCGACAGTACATATGTTGATGGAATATCACTTGTAAATCCTTCCACTGGACGTAAATTCCCCGCCCTGTTGTAGACTTACTAAACACGCGCAGTCTGTTGCGAACACCTATTGAAGGTGACCGACTCAACTCCATCCTATATTATTTTTACGGGCTCTCTTATTGAGTGATACGACTACTAGCGAGGGATTTGTTCAGTCTAACGTTACTAAAGTCATCTTTGTTTCAATCACACTCCACACGTCGAGGAGAGACTTCTCATCGATTATTGGGACATCTTACGGGATGATGCATAGGGCGCGTCAGATAGGGGGCTTGAGTGCCGAAGTCAGCGATCTGCAGTGCCCCCTGGGGCTGTAACCGTGTGGCTTGCGAGGCGTAGCTGGGCGCAGGGCAACTTTCATCTCACAGCCAAGTGCTTGGTAAAGGTAAGGACCAGAGACCATACTATATCATATACTATGGAGCCGGCTGCTCGAGATTCGGAATTCGATCTGCAGCCTCACATAGCTCTCTCGAGCGGGACATGAATTCGACCCTACAAGGCTGGGTTGTAAATCCAAACACTCGAGGCACGTTCGACATCATTCGAAGCTCTTTCTTGACGATATTCCTTTGCACATGGACTTGTCTCCATCTCAATGTCCCAGCGGCCAAGGAAGGCGCTTTGAAACCTACACTTCGAAAGTTCCGCTGGATGGTGCTCACGATCCTTGGGCCGGAATTCGTGGTGGCCCTCGCTGCTGGCCAACGTGCCAATGCAAAGCGTATACGAGATCAGATGCATGAGCTAGGCTATTCTCAATGGACGCTGCGTCAAAGTTTCTATGCAAATATGGGCGGCTTTATTCTTTGTCCACGGGACAGCACGCCTTTCCCAATACATGGACTCCATCTCGTCTACCTCGTCAAAGAGGGTTATATGACCTTGCCCTCAATGACCTCAGATGAGATCGCGGACAAAAGCAAGGCCGACGTCCTCATCAAAGCCCTCGTCTGTCTTCAGACCGGCTGGTTCGTCGTACAATGCTTTGGACGGTCTCATCAGGGTCTGCCGTTGACCTCGTTGGAGCTTACCACCATCAGCTATGTATGGTGCACATGGGCCATCTATTCACAATGGCTTAGCAAGCCTCTCGATATTGCGGCTCCTACATACCTGGATATCAAGGCCAGCACGGCTGAAATATTGCTCAAAGCCGGCCCGGAAGCTGCGGAGCCCCACCGCCAAACGCCCATGGATTTTGTGTTCGATGGCCGCCATTCATGGACTTTGGATGTGCAGCCTCTTTTGCACTTTCGTGTTGGTCCCCGCGAAAGGCCCATGCCACGCCTTTTGAATGATAGCCTTCCATGGTTCTCAACCGCGTCTGACACCGTTATAGTCGCTTTCGTCATCCTCTTCTATGGCGTCATCCTCGTGTTTGGGTGGAACTTTATCTTTCCAACCAGCATCGAGCAGTTGCTGTGGCGGATTGCTGCGCTGGTGGTTGTATGCAGCACAGCCGGTTTTGTCGCCTGGGAGCTGCTGTGGGGCATCTTCCGAGCGGCTTATCTCCTGTACATAAACAACAAGAAGCTCACCCCAAGATCGGTTTACTACGTGTATGCGGCTGACTACGAAAAGGCGGATCCTGTGGAGGGATTGCCAGTCCACAATCCGGCGTTCGACTCGAACATGGTCACGTCTACGCAGGTGCTTCTGATTGCCCCTCTGGCGGTCGCCTATGTACTTTCACGACTCTACATTACCGCAGAAGCGCTCGCTTCACTTCGGGCGATTCCTGCTGGTTGCTTCCAGACCGTGGCTTGGGCGACCTTCATTCCGCATTTCTAGCAAGGACCTCTCAAACTTCGTTTCTCTATCCATGAAAGGCAGATGTCATGGTCATAAGCCCTGTAAATGAACAGGTCTTGGAACTCTGGATATGCGACTCGTCGACAACCTATGTCCCACTCGCTACAGTATCCGAGACAGCAATGAAAGTATGAAACGCCTCGAAGTGGCTGTCGAAGCAGGAGGGACTGGTTCAGAAAAACATTCACAGGAACATTACAGGATATTGGATCAGCTGGCCTTCTTGTAGAGCTATGATCATGCTACTAAGCCTAGGGGCTCCAAGCACTTTCTGCTCAGACCAGTCTTTCTGGGCCGCGTAGTTTCGTAACAGCTGACCATGAACGAGGCGGGATACTTGCCAATAATGATTGAGGTGTGAAGGAGCGCAATGATGACACGTGGGTCACCTCGACCAGTCCAGACCTTATAGGCTACGCATCTTGGAGTCTTTTCGACTCAGGTTGCGCGTGGAATTCGATTTTTGGATTGGCTCAATCATGCCTTGATTCAGATCTCCATTTCAGAGAGATTCATACCTCAAGCTGAGAGGCTATCTGCAGACTGATGGCAGGCTGCCCTCTCGGACACGGGGAATAACTCTATTTGAAATATATCGGTGCCAACGTACAATCCAGTGGGTCAAATCCGGTATGGCTTCAAGAAAGCAGAGAAATGATCGGGTACCAGGCTATGGTCTTACCCTCAAATGGCAGCAAGACTACCAGGATATAGCACATGTGCGGCATTCGCACAACACGTTTCTGAATTCAGCTCTTGATGGCTCAGAAGAAGGGTATCGTCGTCCTCAGCGTAGGTACTAATCCCCTTACCCTCACTAACGTTGGAATAGTGGCGAGGCATCAGACCCTCTCATAGTTCCGGAGCTTCTCACGCTATCTCTTATGAACGACATAACGGATCAGCCCCATTGGGATCGAAAGATTTCCGAGAAGCCTTTTACGGACGACTGGAAAAGCCAGGCATTGTCACAACATCCAATGGCGACCCACGAAATAGTTGACTGGGTTCGTCTTGGAGATAGATCTTGCAGGAATCTGCTAAGGACTTCATGCAGTGTGTCCAGGAAGTGGAGGACAATGCTGTTCTCTTTCGCCAGACCGGAATCATTCCCGCTCTCGAATACGGCATTTACAATCTGACACTTTGCTCTCACCATCTGTGAAGTCTTCATTGCAAGCATCGCTTAGACGTCTCGAGTGGACCAGCAGACGTGACAAGAGTCTTTGCTCTGCCGGACTCGAGACTAGAATTGTGGATCCATACCTGTATCCCCTGATCTTCGGGAGAACTAAGATCGTAAATTGCCCCTTTCACAACCCTGATGACTCTATCACATTGTGTGGCCAAGGCAGCTCTGGAATCTCTTGGTCCCCTCAAGATCAGGATTACGGGTCACTCAACGGCGGGGAACGATTCTGTGGCGATACCAGCTACATGTTCCGCAATGCATGGTCGGTCTACCAATGGCTACCATGTGGCGTTGATTTCGAGCTGGAGACCAGCAAGGCACGGTGAGCATGCTATTGGAGTGATCGACAGGGGCGTGGCCAACCATTAATGAGCGCGGCAGGATCGTAAGCTGGATCAACAACGCACATCCTTCACTCGATAGTCAGTTTTACATTGTCGCCAATGAAGTCATTTCTTACTTGGTTCCTCTATTCAATGCTACTCTCATTACTCTTAGGTTTCCAAGGCTCTATCATCGTCGAGTAGATCCAGCAAAGCGTGTGAGCGGAGATCACGGTTGGCCTCAGCGGGAGCCCAGATCTTATCAACCCTTGGTATCGAGGATTTGTTCGAAGTATCTAGACAAAGATTGGAGATTGGAGAGATCAGTCGATGTGGACCTCAAGAGAGAATTTTGGGACGCTGGGATACAAATCATCATTCAAGTTTTTAGCATAGATCTGACTCCGGAAGAGCCAAACTACCCTGGCAAGGAGTGGCATGTTCAGGGCCAATTGGTACGTATGACGGCTGGCGAAACGATCTCCTCGAATCAGGCTTTGTGTTGACTTGCCTGCAAAATGAACGTATCTGCGCTAGCGTTATCTACTGTTATAACTGCGAAAACATCTCAGATGCATCCATGTCTTTCCGTTCTCGAGTCTCAAATGAAGAGCCCATGTGGCTGAATTCGGTCGCTAAAACAACCATGGAGACCGAGGACGTGTATGATATCGAAGACCTTACATCTGCAGTGCAAGAACTTGGCAATTTGACCATTCGAGAAGATCGAGTGATCAGCTTCCCCAACGTAAGAACTCCCCTATCATGTCGTTGGCGGGAAGCCTAACAGACAGCAAGGTTTTTCAAACGAAGATAAATCCGTTCAGCCTTCAAGACAAGTCCAAACCCGGCCAATGCAAGTTGATGATCGTGCATCTTGTCGATCCGAACAGACGTATCATGTCAACATCAAATGTGCCCTGTCAAAGACGGGACTGGTGGGCTCATGACATTCGCCGAAACACTCCGGTGCTTTGGCGGCTTCCTTTAGAGATCTTTGACCAGATCATCGACACAAGTTGCTACCATGAGTCTGAATTGAAGCCTCTTGGCCAGAATGTAATCACCGAATCTCGTACAAGCAATCCAAGATTCAAGCTCACAGCCACCGTAGATGGTCGACGAATTTCCTATTTCCCGCCGCGACGCCGTGTGGTCTAGGGATGGTTTCAACAAAGAGAGAGCTGAGTTGTTAGCAACTCCTTTACTTTTGTTTCGAATCTTTTTCTTCTGACGCACATTTCAAGCACGAAAAATCATACTGCGGCCATGTTGTCCCACAAGTTCGACCTAATATCAGAAGCGCGACGGCATGAAGAGGAAACGGGATATCACTCTCCGTGGAGTCGCGCATTAGCCCGACAAGAAGGGGAAAATATCGACCATCGCCCGATCCATCCCTAAGCGAGCCCCCTGAGTCCAACTTTATCGCTGTACCATTGCGATAACTCTTCTCGGCCTTACAGATGTACATTATGCCTTGTCAGGCGACCACTGCGAAGATACTGGGATATGGGTCACTGCCGATCTCGCTCGAGAGGCTAATCCTGTCCGCCTCAAGAAGCAGAAGTCCACCGCGTGCCATGAGGACGTCGGAATGGTAATAGGATGGACTCGCTTTGATTAGCCAGAGCTTGGCTCAGAGCTACGTTACCGAGAGCAAGACGGTCTCTCCTCAGAATACCCCCAATGGCCCACCAGCATAGCAGCCTTCAAGTCAGTGAAGCAAGTGATCAACATGACTCTCCTCATTGATCTGCTCATCGACTGTGCTTCTCGCCCAGCGAGTTCGTTGTTGCCCAGAAGATGACAACGTGTCTGGTCGCTATCTTGCATGGCGAGATCTGACATTCAGGGTGTTACCAACACCGGAAGAACCGCCCACCATAGCGGTGGTAGTCCTATCGAATTGTTTGAAGAATCATACCTTCGACGGATCTAAGTGGAAGAAGTCTGTGGTCCAGCTACTTTCGCCTAATCTCGCCTTCCGGGATTTCTGCAGAATGTTCGTGATTCTGGCACTATATCGTGGGTACTTCAAGCGGTTCGAAACATGGGCCCAACTGATGAGTTGCCGGCCATCGACACACGGAAGTCGATCAAAATTCGTGGACTCATGTCAAGATCTCGCTGTCATCGACTCTGCAAGTGCAGATGACTATCATTATCTTCCGGGCCAGCCAATGAGACAGCATACCGCTCAGCAATTGTGTGACGCTCTCACAACGCTTCGCGGCCACGGCGAGAAAATTGGGAGCAAACACGGAATTCCTGTCAAAGAGGTTTACCACAGACTCCCAACGCGTTCGTCAAGGACAGGCAGCTAGGGAGACCACTTGTTCTCGTCTTTACGTCTGGGGCTCAGCAGCAATGCACCGACTAGCTTCAGTATCGACGCAATCAGCGCCATTGAATCCCACCCTGAGTACAGAAACATTTCTCCAGTTTTAGCAGAAGCACGGGCTGTAGTGCTCTCTCCTTAGGGTACGCTAAAGGCAGCTCGACTTGCCGGCTCGAATCTCTTCGCCGCGGTCACGAAAGCACACATACGCCAGGCCAATGTCTTCACCAGACTTGCGAAACACGAGTTTCGCAAGGAACGCGAGGCTGTTATCGAGGAAGATAACGCCGCGAAGCCAACGATTGAAGACGGGCCTTGTTTGACTATCATCCACAGAGCGCATAGCTCCAATGATTGGGGGACTCTGAGGATATGAACACGCAGGAGAACATGGTACCTCAAACACCAAGTCATCTGATTCCCCAGCAGACAGATGTGCTCGTTTTGTCGGTCCCGGAAGCGGAAGGCTATAGCAGTGGACAAAAGGACGCTGACGGTCCAAATAATCAGCTGATGAATGATATTGTCCAAGAGATATGAAGCAAGCGATATCGTAATCGTCTTCTCTTCCATGACTCCAAGAAGTACATGAGGGCATCAGTCAGAATCACGACGCCACTTTGGACGAAATAAGGACCTCTCTCCTGAGCCTATTCAAGCCTGAGCGCCGTTTAAGGCAAGGGATATACCCTCACAACCACATTACCGCGTGGTATGCGGTGAAAGACCCAGCCCCATGAAGTAGGCATCACAACCGAGCAAACGTGAGATGTTGTGGAAATACTTAAAGAAGGTTCGACTATACTGTCTGTTCACAGCAATAGCACACTTCCCAGCCGTCGCAGCTATTACCTTCCATATCCTCAATCGCCCATAAAAAGTTCTAAGAGATCACACCCTCCCTCTGCAACCTCAGCGCTTTCTCCTTCATCCCCCTCATCTCAGCCTCAAACTCCCCCCTTGTGACCAACCTCTCCCCCCTCTTCCCGCACAGCTTATTCGTGACATCAAACAGCAGCGCTTCCAACGACGCCTCGCCCGTCTCGTGTCCCACCTGCGGATGCAAAAACGAGGCCTGCCCGCCCCGCACGATCTTCACCATGCTCATAGCAGGTCTGGCGTCGGAGTCGAGGATGCTGCAGATGCTGACGTTGGAGGGAGGCTCGTTGGAGTGGAGTTCTTGAGCGCGTTCTGAGCGTTGTAGGCAGAGCAGTGGCGATGGGGGAGGTGAGATTTGAGGCTTACCGGTGGCTGTGCTGGCTAGGACCATCATGTAGCCTCTGCGGTGGACGGGGTTGGTGGAGCCGGATAGGGTGTCGGCCATGGTCGTGCGTGCGAAGTACTGCTTCTTTTGGAGCCGGTTGAGTTAGGGAATTTATGCTAAGGACGTCTGGGTACGTACCATTACTGGGCCGCAGCAACCATCTGAGTCTTTGTTGGAGCCGCAGTAGCATTTCTCCGAAGAGGCGGCCATCTCGAGCGTTTGGTATCTTAGCCTCGGTACTCTGGGCGTGTAATAATAATGTTAAGTCACAACTTCAACTGCTCCTTGGGGTTCTGCACAGGAGGGATGTACATTCGAAGCCGCGTGTCAGAGAGAATGCTAGAGGTGAAGCAAGTTGAAAGCAGCCCGGAATGTTTGCTTCTCGCTCTCTTGCTCTCACCGCTCGTTTCAGACCTCATAGACCTGCGACTTACCGTCTCCTGTTTGCTGTCAATTCGTCCGCTAGCTTTTTACTACCCTTACGTACCCACTTGCAGGCCTCAATCGTAAGCCCGCCTGATAAACCTGTAGTAGTACGAGCACACAGCTATCTTGTTCTCCGGTCTTCAATGGGCACGAGAACCATGATCTAAACATTCAAAAGCGTTGGCAAGAATATGTTACTGACGAAGCCATGCAGCTCCTACGGAGTACACCCACCGATGGTGTATTCAATCTATTAGAGAAAACCCATCTCTATCTCATCAGCATTTGCTCCTGATCCCTCCTCGCAAGCGAGGTCGATCACATCCAGCTTCTCATCTTCGTTCAGAGCGGCTAAAGCGTCCATGAATCCGTCTGTCGTGAAGAGAAGTCTGACGATTCGAGGACTTCCTGCCTCTGCTCGGTTGTAAGCCTGGTGCAACACGCCGATGAGTGTTTCAGGATTCGAACGATTGGCGGCTGTGTCCAGCAGCTGTAACCCATCGATCATCATGTGGAACGCCTGTGGGGCGACTGTCAAAAGATCCTTCAGCAACGAGTTCGCCGGCCCGGCGGTGGATACTGTCTTGTCAAGAAGACCGAAGCGTGCGGACGAGAAGTCAGCCTGGCTGCAGAAATTGTTGGGTAGGATCTGGACGAGCTGCGTAATCAAAGTGCAGGCCATTCCGACCACGTCGTCGGTTGATGGATCGCAGACGACCGAAATTGCTGGGATATTAGCTCGCTGGGTAGTTGCCACCATGTATGCGCCCAGCAGTGTATTCGAGCTGCATGAATTTGCAATGACCCACCGCTAGAGGAAGACAGGGTATATTCTGGGGATTGAGTGACGTGTGACTAGAGTGAAGTAAGCTATGGAGCATTCATGTTCGATTCAAGGCTGTAACGCGGCGGCTAAATCTGTAAGTAGACTCTCTCGCTATTCGGAAGACCTTCGTTTCTCCAATCATTTTCGAGTATCATCATCAAGACATGGTGGTGCGCACTACTAATTTCTGCCTCTGAACGCTCTTGTACTAGACCTTCTTGGTGTGTCTAATGGCTTCTATGCTTTGAAATGTTGCTCGATCGAGAAGATAGTTACTATGTCAAGCTTGCTAAGATGATGGGGTCTCTCGATTCTCTATTTGAAGTCGAGAGCACAATCCTTCTGACGTTTTGAAAGCATGCGACCACAAGCTGAAAGCGGAAACGAAACAGGTCGATCGAAGCACGAGCGGCGTGTATCTACGGTGCAATGTCATATACAATCGACTTAGGAGCTTTATGACCCACCTATCTCTTAAAGAAAGCTACAGCTCTTCTGTTCGAGGGAACGTAATTTCGTGATTTCGCGCATTTGATCGTAGATCCCAGCCGCTAAACTCTCCTATTGATAAATCAACGGCAATCCTCATGCCGCAATAAAAAGTCTGCGGTTCGCGCTCAATGGAAATAGCTCGCGTATCTGCGTCGACTCCTTGTACAAGGGATACTTGATCCTCACATGTAATCAAAAAGTGAGCTATCCTGCCCCCCAGAGAGTGTGCTGGTCAATCTACTTATTTCCTTTTGAGCAAATCTCCTCATCACCCGTCCCGGTACGCATCGTATGATGTTTCTACCCTTCGGACGAACTTCACTAACTGTTAGCGATACTCTTATAACAATATTCCGTGTCTCGGAAGAGCTCCGAACGGTCTTCTTCCTGTCCTTCTGGTCCGGATAGCTATCACTTCACTTGCTACTGCTGCATCCTTTGGCAACAGATGTGAGTGAGTAGCGGTCGATGGTACCACAAAAGAACAGCCGTATGAGTCCACCCTTACAATCAGCTCCCAGGCGTTGAGCGGACCATAGAACAAAAACTCGATTATTGCTGCATCTGGCATAGAGGGCCCTCCGGCACCGCGGTCCTTTGTCCGTCTCGTATTCCATGCGTTGGCATGGTGCACACATTCTTTAAGTTCATCCGGTCTTCTGGGTGCGAAGCTTCGGTTAAGGGGCAAGATCCAGCCCAAGAGTCGATGACAATAAGAAAGGCCGTGCGCTCGAGCCGAACAAGTCCGAGATAGGAGTATTCCATTCCCTATTATGTTGCCCCTTCTCAGTGGTCATCTACGTCAATGGGTACCTTCAATCCTTTGTTCGGGCTCTGAAACCGAGCCCTCTCAATGTGTTAGTGCAACACTTCGACTCTTTGCCTTCTTAGCGTTGGACTCTGACTGGCTTGTTCGGCCTAACGTCGTTCCGTCATCTCGCTATTTCGTTGGTGCAGAAAGTTGAGCGCACCAATGTTTGCCGGCGCATCGATAGTAGACTGAATAGAGAGCATACATATGCAGAGCGCATCTGGACACCGGATTTGTCTGCTTGTTATCTGATTGAGCAAGTGCTCAGGCTGCCTGATGTGCTTTGTTCGATTGGACAAATAAGCGCAAGTAATAAAGATCTCCCAAAGCCGTAATAAGCGTTCCTTTGCCTTTCCTCTTGATCTAATGCTCCACGGACCAACTGCTATACAATTCAGAAAGGTCTAATATAATATATAGGATCACTTACCGAAGTATGGAAGGGCGCAGGCTTATATAACACGACGTCCACAGATGACGTGGGTTGGACATTGTTGCAGAGGGCACCGATAGTCTCTCAGAGTGAAAGATTTCGACAATGCCATGGTTGTATTCGGGAGTGTGGTGATGAAGGAGAAGCCCTGAACACTTGCAAATGTTGCTTCGACAGAACTTACTCGATGTGATGAGCATCTTTCATCACTGCTTCTTGCCCCATTGGAGTAGTATATAATCCTCTCTCCCCTACCCTTCCAGGAAATACCTCCTTCTCCATCAACCTCCAACTTGCCCTCAAAGCACTTGTCTAACATCAACTTCCCACTTTTACACATCCAGAGCGACCTGCTACCACTCACAAATACCAAGAGTGCCACTAGAAAACCAGAACGATGGGCAACGTCCACTCGCGTCAGCGCTACTACGAGATAGCGGAGGATGCATTCATCAACGCCGAAGACCTTCAATATGAGATCGGTGGACCGCCATGCCAAGGTGCAATCCTCGCGTACATTGACGGCGCAATTTGTGCTCGTCGAATGATACACGACTGCACGCCTCTTGAATTGAACGAATTCCAGCGACTGGCATACCCGATATATGCCCGTTGGGCCGAAGCCAACTACGACAAATTCCCGTGTCGACCAGTCCGTGGTCGTTGCCAGTACCCAGACGAATTCATTCATTCCAATGCGTGTCGATATCGGGTACCATTACCGCCAGATATCGAATACTTTTCGGTTGCGGGCCCTCGACCAGGACACGCTTCCCATACTCACGGTCGACCTGGCCATCATGGTTTTGGCGGACACTCAGGCCCGTCCAACCCCCGTCCCGGTCGTCGTGATAATGATCGCGATTACGGCGGATCGTATTATGGATATTCGGAGGACGACTATGAGTATAGTGAGGATGAGGACGGCGCAGCTTACTCGGATGAAGAAGATCTTCACGCTCGGAGCGTTTCGCAAACGTCCGATCATGGATTTAACCCAGGTCGTCGTCAAGGTGGAGCCACTCGTGGTGGAGCTTCCCGTGGCGGTACTGCTCGCGGTAGTGCCAATGCTCAAGGTAGGGGCTCCGAAGGTGGGGCACCTGATGCTGGCTCAGCTCGTGGTGGTCGTGCTGCCGCACCCGGTAGGGCCTCTCAGGGTGGAGCTTCAGGTGGAGTTGCTGCTCGTGGTGGTCGTGCGGCAGCTCCTGATGGAGCCTCTCGCGGTGGGGATGCTGACACCCGTACCACTCGTGTCCATGGCGCATCGACTCAAGAAGGTAGTTCTCGCGGCCAATCTTCTCATCAGGATGCTCCGCTCGACCAGCTTCCTCGTGGGCGATCTTCTCGTGCTGGAGCTTCTCTCTCTGAGGGTACATCCGTACATGACTTTGCCGATGAAGACGCTGCTCCTCGTGCTGGTCCATCCCGCGGTGCAGCCGCGCAGTCGAGCGCCCCTCGTACCGGGACCGAAAAATGTCACGGTGGCCGGCGACGACGCTGAGCTGTAACAGGCGGAGTGCAAGGTCCTGCAGAAAGGCGGATTGGGAAGGCACAGGTCTGAAAGAGTGGTAATTTGGTGATGGTCATGGAGAATCATGGACAGCCGACTGAACAACATGCATGCTTTTGTATTCAGATCTTAGCTTGAAAAAGCCATTCCCTGCTGATTTAATGTCCATTCCGTTAAACGTGAATCATGTACTGTTGAATTGATAAATTACGAATCGTTGATCGAGTTTGGCTGGCTTCCGCTCACTGATTTTGGCTCAGGGGACGAAGCCGATGGTGTACCTCGTACATCATCCGCTGCGGAGAAAGGTATCAAGATTCCTTCGGAGCCGACGAAGTCTAAAACAAAGGAATGCAGTAAGAATATAGTAAAGACGGAAGATGACAAAATCGAGAAAGCAGGCGCTTAGAGCGGCAAGAGACCTACACTAAGCGAGAGCACGTGCCATGAGCAAAAAGAGCAAAGCATTCAATTAACAAAATGACGATTTAATTGTCCTGGGGTGGACTTATCGAACACGCTCAACATGGCGGATGGTCAGGACGTGGATGACCTACCCTTCGAACTTACCGTGACCGACCACGAGAACTTGGCTCAAGGCGATGAAAAGTTCCAACCTCATACATGGGATGAATTGAAGGAAATCATCGGTATTAGCTATTTCGATCACCTTTTTCGGGTTCCTTACTGAAGGGTTCGCAGCCAAAAATAACCTCTCGATCCTCAAGCGAAAGCCTTCAGACCTCGTCCGCTATATTCGCTGGACGCGCGAAACCATCGGCGCCTACGGATCAATGACAAATTTCGTCTTAAAAGAGCGCCTGTACTGGCAGCCTTTACCTACATCGACGTCTGAGACAGGTCCGCTTTTCGATACTGACAGTGACGTTCCCTTCGGCAGTGCGAAAGACTTCACTATCCTGTACAATGACTGGCCGTATGGAATGTCGCCTGGAATCACCCACCTAGTGATTTGGCTGAAGACAAGGGTTGCAGTGGAAGGGAAGGAAGGGTATCTGACTGCCCAGTCTCGGGACCTGATCGACGGGTTCGTGAAGAGGACCTTCGTCGATAGGGTTCAGAATGATGCAAGAGCGGACGACAAGGTTATGTGGTTCAAGAACTGGGTGGGCCTGCAGAGCGTTCGAGGAGTAGAGCATGTCCATGTCCTAGTACGCAGCGTCCCTCAGTCCATCTTGGACGAGTGGACAGCACCTAGCGGGCTTCATGAACATTGATGTGCTGTGTACAAACAAGTCTTCGTCTTCCCAAGAGACTAGATGACGTATAGATCGCGACAGCAGCAGTTGAACAATAACGCTTTCACTCATTGCCTTATCCTTCGACCTTTTCTTGACAAGGTCTGTAATGAATGAGAATGACTCGATGGCGCGCGTTTGCGGGCTGTGATGATCCCCAACTATTGGAGTTCTCTTGGCTTCGGGTAGCGACAATCCCACATACGCTAGCGCAGATTATGCGCTAATCACAGAAAAATCGCCTACAAAAACCAGCAGCAAAAGCAGGTCAGTTTGACCTCGCGCTTTTGAGCACTTGTAAAACGGAAGGAACCCCCGCTAGGCAGACATGCGATTTCCTTCACAAGTCCGCGTCTCAACACAGCCTAGCGGCTGTCTGAATCACGCTCCTGTTTTGAAAAGTACTTGAACCCCCAAAGTTCTCGCCCTTTTTGATTTCTACCGCAATTGGTCATCAATAATCACCACCATTTCCATCGATTACATCAACCACAAGCCTTTTCCATCAACGGCTACAACCTACAATCCCTTTCCAGTACACTAATAATCATTCAAGATGACTGGACGTAAGTAATGCTCATTTCTCGCGCTATCGCAACTCTTTGGGCTCCATTGTTGTGGTGCTCTCCCGATCGCGGGTTTGGTGTTGCATTTCACCCATACACCAACTTGGGGTACCTTACTACCTCACTAACATACCATTCCCCGACCATTGTACTTATCCTTACTTGCCTCTCACGTACACATCAGAATTCCTGTCATAGTTGTTGTCGCCGCCACCACTTGGCAGCACAACCTCCTTGCCCTTCTATACTCCACCCATTTCCCCTCTCCCAAACCATCTCCCTTTCCTCATATGCACCCCAATCCCTACAACCACTCCAATCATCATCGCGTCCTCGATCTACGAAAATGTTACTGACATTCCCGCAGGCGGTAAAGGTGGCAAAGGCCTCGGCAAAGGCGGCGCCAAGCGTCACCGCAAGATCCTCCGTGACAACATCCAAGGCATCACCAAGCCCGCCATCCGTCGTCTCGCCCGTCGTGGTGGTGTCAAGCGTATCTCTGCCAGTATGTTCTTCCAACCCCCGCACCAACCTCCAGCTCGCTCTACCCTATGATGCCGCGAGCGTTGCTAACATCCTGCCACAGTGATCTACGAAGAGACCCGTGGCGTCCTGAAGACCTTCCTTGAGGGTGTCATCCGCGACGCAGTCACTTACACCGAGCACGCCAAACGTAAGACGGTTACGAGCTTGGATGTCGTGTACGCATTGAAGCGCCAGGGCCGTACTCTTTATGGTTTTGGTGGATAGGTTATCAGTGCGCTGGGTTTAGGCATGTGATGGCTGTTGGTCTGGGTACGGGATAGTGCGATAGGTTGCATGCTTTTGGGGTGTTCATGGTGCATGATGCAGAGTCGGTTACTCTAAGTAGCATGGCATGAGAGGTATGAAATACGATTGAATCATCTTCAGCTTTAAGTTCGTACATTGTGCTATCTTAGTGATGTGAATCCAACAGTGCTCACTTTGACAACTCAACCGAAAAAGCCGATCGCTGATACAGCAGAATTGGGGAGTGCTCACCTTTGCCGGAGTCACCGATGCCGCGGACGCCGCCCACTAGTTTGTCGTAGCCTGATTTGACGCGGTTGAGAGGATACCGTTTGTTGCTAGAAGAACAAGGCTTGATGCGAGAGAGGGCCTACAACAATGCGAAGGTGACCGGATTAAGAGGAGATTCTGGATAGGTCTGAATGAGGAAGACTGGACAACCAGAGCCTGGACACTAGCGAGCCAAGCACTTCGACTGAGGGATAGGCTTCAGCTTCATTCAACGATCATTCATGATGATATCTTTACGGCCGGCGATCAAAGACTCAAAATGTACGTGGTTGAATGATTATCGCAGCTCTGATGGAGCACCCGATCGTCGGCCCCCGTCCGAGCCTGACTTTATTGAGGGCCGAATTCCTGAATCTTCTCATACATCGAAAATAGGCCGAGCTTTCCAATCTAAGTTTGTCCCTCTCCACGTCCGAAGAGCGTTGCCGTCGACTCTGGCTCACTGTACTGCGTACTGCATGATTCTGCGAGTGCTATTCATCTGTTTCTCTTGATTGTCCTTTGCGAACCGATTCAGTCGACCTACGTCTTCCGAGAGGAGATATCAAAGCCCGAAAGTAAGGTAGGTGCAATGTCAACAAGCTGATCCTGGTCCTACTCCTAGGCCGCAATCAGGGTTAGTACAGGCATATAGGTCCCCCACTTCGGGCCGAAAACCACAAGGCTGCGCCGTTAGTCTTATCGATAAGGATGCTGTTGAGGACCTGAGGATTTATTCCAACCAACTACACCGCACCTTAGCCTTGGGATCCGACACAACATTTCTCTCCAAGCGTATATGAAGAGTCGAAGCTGACTGTACTACGCGATTTCATAATATCATCATGTCTAGCGCGCACCGAAGAAAACCCACAGGTCCTTTGTCGCCGCAGTACATAAATGGCGTCTACCTACCGTCCGCAGTGCTACTTCTGGGCGTTGGAGTAGTCAATTGGCATTATCTTCCCGCCGTTGCAGTTGTAACAATAGCCCTAGGGGCATGGCAGGTCTACAATAATCGTCAGTGATTCAGCACGCTCGAGATCGATGGTGATTACTAACACGCCGATAGAAGTCAAGAAAGTCCTCAATCCCGACGCATATCAAGAATTCCCTCTCACAGAGAAAACAGAAATATCCCATAATGTTGCCATGTCTGAGTTCCCATTCTTCTACTGCATAGCATCGTACTGATACCTTCGAAGATACCGATTTAGTCTTCCAAGGCCCACAAATATCCTTGGGCTACCAATTGGGCAACACATGTCCGTGGCAGCTATGATCGAGGGTCAGCCGAAAGAAGTTGTGCGCTCATATACTCCCATCTCATCAGACGAGGACCAGGGCCATTTCGACCTTCTTATCAAATCCTACCCGACCGGCAACATCTCCAAATACATGGCGCAGATGAAGATCGGTCAGAATTTAAATGTCAAGGGGCCAAAAGGCGCTATGGTCTACACCCCTGGGCTCGTACGACGTTTTGGTATGATCGCTGGGGGTACAGGCATTACGCCTATGCTACAGATTATTCGAGCCATAATCCGAGGACGACCGAGGAACCGAGGCAATGATACCACGCAAGTAGATCTGATATTTGCGAACGTGAATAAGGAGGATATATTATTGAAGGATGACCTCGACAAGCTCGCGGCTGAGGACGATGGCTTCAGAGTCTACTATGTCCTTAATAATCCACCCCAAAATTGGGACGGAGGCGCTGGCTTCTGCACACCGGACATGATAAAGGTGGGACACGTCTTGCCTCTATTTTGACGAGAGCAATCGCTTACGTTTACCAGGAACGCCTGCCCTCGCCTGCGAAAGATATCAAGATCCTTATCTGCGGTCCCCCACCTATGGTCAGCGCCATGAAGAAAGCCACCGAGTCTCTTGGGTACGAGAAGCCGAGACCTGTCAGCAAATTGGTTGACCAGGTCTTCTGCTTCTGAAAGCGAGGCTTATTCAGAAGTTTTCGAGTCTGCGAACATTGTCCGATCTCTTGCGCATGTACATTGTACATAGACCTATCTTGTGCCGGCGCCTGAAAAGCGCTAATCTGGTGACACGGGATACAATGGCTGCGTCCGTTATCATGGCATGGTGGCCTCCTTAGGTTCTTTACTCGCCCATGGGGGCTGCCTTTCTAATCGTCCAAAGAGTGCACATTGTGGCTCGTAGAGTGCGATAGTCCCCCAGACATGGTCGTTGGTTCACGGCATAAAACCCTAAATTTCCTCAGGGCTGCTGGCCTTCTTCACCGATACTGCACCTTCTGCCCTCCTCTCTTCTCCATCTTCTTCTGCCTATTGCTTGTTCCACCGCCATTCGCGCCCTCAGCCCCACCATGCCCCGTCATACCAGCCAGGCCCCGCCTCATTCCTCCGAAAGTCGTCCAGGCCAGCCAGATACTGTGCACTGGTATAGCGCTCCATGCCCACCATGCTCTATCTCCGAAGAGTCCAGCGACCGCTACGCAGCCCCAAGACCAGTATAAGATATCCCAAAGGTATTCAGTCAAGCCCTTGGCTTCCAGATCTTCGCCGGCTCTCAGGTCTCCGTTGGACGAGGTGCTCGGACGACCAATCTTCTCAAGCCAGAACTCAATGGCTAGCGCAGGGGAGTAGAGAATGAGGTAGAGGAGATAGGTCGCGCGGGTGCAAGTGGAGCGGAAGAGGATGAAGCGTAGTGCGATGAAGACAATGTTAATGCTCAGGGAGATGAGATGTGTGCGCTTTAGGATGGCACTGTTGCGCGCCGCTTGCTGCTTAGCGGCTTTCTGTAGACAGCGTCAATGGCTTGCTCCTTTGAATTAAGTTAATCGACTCACTTGGGCCATTGAATGAGGAGTCGAAATCTGGTCTGAAAGTTCATTGGCAATGAGACCCAAGATTGAAGGCCGTTGCTCGGCGGTAGAGGAGCGCTAGCGTCTGCGCGGAATAGAGCCGAAGGGTCATGGATCACCAAAACATCACGCTGCCATCAATGAGACCCCGGTTCACAGCTTCGACGATCTTTCAACATAGCTTCTTTTGCGCCATGTATGCCTGCAGCTAATCATCTTTAACCACAGCACATCAGGTGCTTCTCATTCAGTCGAATGCCAGACCGGGATCGTTAGCGATAAGCCTTTGGAATTTTCTGAGCCATCGTGACTCGCCGTGGAAGGGCTCGAGGAAGTAGCATCCGGATAGGAGGACTCCAAAATGGATACGGTTGCTGCAAGAAACCGGTAGCATATCTTTGACTTCAACACTTTCTAAAGATCAATGATCTGATGAGCCGGCCTCTGGATTCCTCCTCCACAACATCTTAAGCGCTTGACCTTTACCTCACTTTCTGGCTCCTTCAGTCCCTTGGCTGACGGCCTGAGGTTCTTTTTCCGTCCTTCAAATTTCAATATGTCGCCGGCAAATCCACATATCGTCAGTCAACTTCGACAGCTTATCTACTATCACCTAGATTGCAACCTTCCTCGAAACGCGTTAGCCTTTGCCGAACGACTGAAAGGTTATGAGCCAAAATCTTCTGAAGCTGCATACTTGGAGGGTCTTTGCTATCTTCGACTGGGACAGCTGAATGCTGCGTATCACTCTACAAAACTACCTGGTACGAGAGGGAATCACCTTGGCTGTTCGTATATCTTTGGACAAGCTTGCCTGGGCTTGGAACGGTATCCTGAAGGAATCGCTGCCACAGAGAAAAGCAAAAACTTGTGGTCATCAAGGAACAGCTGGAGTGAGTAGACGGAAAAGAGAGTAAGGGATTATCTAGGGATGCTGATTGAAGAATATAGATAAGCATACAGACACACGGAGACAGCCTTTACCGGACGCCGCAGCTGTATATTGTCTTCAAGGGAAGTTATGGCACGCCCATCAAGACCTGAACAAGGCGATCGAGTGCTACGCCGAAGCTCTCAAATTCAACCCTTTCATGTGGGATGCCTTTCTAGGCCTTTGTGATCTTGGTATGCTAGTCGTATTTGTCCAAATAGTCGAAGCTGACACAGGGCAGGCGTCAATATTCGGGTAAACAACATTTTCAAAATAACGCCAGACATGTTGAGCGCCTTATCGGGTTCCATGACCGATGAGAACACCTCCAATTTGGGTGAAGCAGCACCTCCACCGACCGGTGGCCTATCTCGCTCTAACGCCTCCAGCAACATCCAAAATCAACCGCCCTCGAGTAATGACCCATTTAGCATATCGAAGAATCGGATCAATGGAGATGTGCGGCCAAGTGCAGGAGGGCCAGTACTTTTTGAGAAGCTGAATGGCAGTCGAAATGTTGTCACGCCGTTGAGCGGAGGAAACCATTATCCAGGACTGGACACGCCTACAGGACCTGGGGGCGGAGTGATTACAGAAATCCATCCCAACAAAGAGGCTCCTGGGGTCACCGCTGTGTCGTTTTCCACAGAGCCACCGCTTGCGCCGATGCGGAAAGCACGAGCGATGCAGGGAATGGGAATGGACTTCGGCGTTGAGGCTCCTCCCAAAATGCGGGCTAAGTCCTCAAGGCCGAAGTCGCGGAATGACAACAAAGATAGTGAAGATGCGGACAACACCAGCCAATTGAGTAGGACGTCGACGTTGAGCAATGGCATTGGTGGACATAAACGTACAATATCCGGCCAAGCAGCACAATCTTCTTCAGCAAGCATAGCAGCGACTATTAACAACGTGACCGCCGCCGACCCAGCCGCCCCGCAAAGAAGAAGTACGCGACTCATCAATCAATTCAGCGGGCGCTTTGCGTCAAGTGGGAGTATAGGTGCTAAGGAAGGCAGAGAGTTGAAGAAAATCAAGCCTACCGCAACCAAGGGGCGGAGCGCAAATGCGTTCAATGTCGGGCGTGTTGTCAGTGGAAACCGCAAACATGGAGACTCCAACGAGCTTGATAGGAAAGAAGCAAAGCCCACCACAGCAGATGCTCCCGTTGGAAATACCAAGCCGGCTGTGAATGACAAAGTGAAAGAGTACGAAAGCCTGCAGTGGCTTTTGGACCTCTTCACGAAGATAGGAAGCGGCTACTTTGCCTTATGCCATTACCAATGTTATGAAGCTCTCCAACTCTTCAATTCCATCTCCGCGGGCCAAAGAGACACGCCCTGGGTTCTCGCCCAAATAGGCCGCGCACTCTTCGAACAAACGTTCTACGCCGAAGCCGAGAAGTACTTCACTCGCATCAAGACCATGGCACCCGCCCGTCTTGAAGACATGGAAGTCTACTCGACAATCCTCTGGCATCTCAAGAACGAGATCGACCTCGCCTTCCTCGGCCACGAGATCGTTGAAACGGACCGGAACTCTCCACAAGCCTGGTGCGCCGTCGGGAACTCCTTCTCCCTGCAACGTGACCACGATCAAGCGCTCAAATGCTTCAAACGCGCCACTCAACTCAATCCCAAATTCGCATATGCCTTCACTCTGCAAGGTCACGAACATGTCTCGAACGAGGAATACGATAAAGCGCTCGCTGCTTACCGAGCTGCCATCGCAGCCGATAAGCGGCATTACAATGCGTGGTATGGCCTTGGCAAAGTCTACGAGAAACAGGGTAAATACGCCTTCGCTGAACGTCATTACCGGTCCGCGGCAACTATTAACCCTACTAACGCCGTACTCCTCTGCTGTATCGGCGTGGTACTCGAAAAGATGAAGAATCCCAAGGCAGCCCTCATCCAGTACACGCGAAGCTGCGAGCTAGCGCCCAAGAGCGCGATGAACAGGTTTAAGAAGGCGAGGGTGCTGATGGCGTTGCAGGAATCGCAGCTGGCACTTCAGGAACTAAAGGTACTCAAGGATATTGCGCCGGATGAGGCGAACGTGCATTTTCTGCTGGGCCGTGTATACAAAATTCTGAGACAGAAAGGAAACGCGATTAGGCACTTCACTACGGCGCTGAACCTGGATCCGAAGGTATGTGAAGCCCCTTGTTCGACCTCGGATCTTGGTAGCTTTGAGCTAACGGTTGGGGCAGGCTTCGCACTACATCAAAGAAGCCATGGAGCAAATGGAAGATGAAGTCGACGATGATGATCCAGATGGCATGATCGCATGAGAGGCGCGTAGAATGACCCCCATGATATGGACTTGGACACCCTTCGAATGAAAAGCATTGGGCATAGCTTTGGCGTAGGAATTCGGCATTTGAGGACGCATTGGGGTTGTCTTGTCTAGCAAGGCGCTGGAACTGACTTGAGAAGGCTGTACTATAAGGCATAAGGGAACGGCAGGAGGAAGGATGAATGCATCCACTTATACTCCCTTTTCACCATTCCTTGACCAAGCTTTAACAACATCTACGTGACAGGAGAAGCTTGCGGTAGTAAAGCCCGACATTTGCTGTCAGTATACCAACACTGTCCCATTATCGAAGATCCTTCCTGCATGCTTCAAATTGTCTGAATGATATCCGGCAAGAATCCATTTTTATTTTAGACCCCCCACGGGCACTAGGTATGGGGGTCAAAGAAGAGGTAGCGGAGCGTTATATATAGAATGTCCCTATACCTATCGCCCATTAGAGTAGTAATTGGCCTCTTTGCAGAGAAACCACCCTCGAGAGTAGTCGTCGGTCACCACTCTCAACTGGTTCTCCTTTCTCTTGTTTCGGATTAGAAGACGATGTGGAAAGTGTCGTCTTCACTTTAATGTTCTCCGTCCATCAAAATTATACGCATATCTCGATATCGTGTATAGCAGGTATTTTGTGCTGGCGATGTTTTCGCGAGCTATTTTGAGCCTTCTATAGAAGTCTGCTCGTGTAGTATCGAATTGAAGAGGGCGAGTAATCAGCGTATAATCGACACATCGTCGTATTATCGTAGGCAACGCAGACGGTCGTTGTGTAAAGATATCGAATTCGAGAACTTCGAGTCGTGTTAGTATAACGATAGTGTACGGCGGCAGTGGGCTTCGGCGATCGCAGGCTTCGTAGAAAACTTTGAGAGGATACTTGGCTCTACTGCAAGCAGTAGGTTCGTAGCCGGCACCACGTGCAGGTGATCCTCGTCGCCGACCAATTGTCTGAATGATATCATGCGGATCCCTGGCAGTTTTCGACGAAGCTGACGATGCCAAGCACCATCTCCACCTCTTGCACCACTATTTTGCTTCCAGCTCTTCTTCCGATTATGTCTAGGTTGCATGATGAGCACGAGCGTCATCTGCACGCTGCTTACCTAGTCCGCTGAGCAAGCTGCAGTGTTGAACCTTTTCAGCCGTCTCCGAAGAAAAATGACCATTGACTGCAGCGAATGTAGCTTTTTGAAGGGTCACAATTTAGGCTGCATCGGAAGGATTGTTTGAATAATCAACATTAATAATCAATGATATTGATGGCAGCCTTGGGCGTCCACCACTATTCGTGACATCCGGCTAGGTCATCTCTTCTTGCTGTACCAGCCTCGAGAGTCGACCGAGATGGCCAGCATCGGGTTTCCTGCTGCTAGTGCCAAGCTTCATCTTCCGAATGGCACGAAGTACGGTTTTGTTCATATCAAGCCGTCTGATGATAAACCCTACCTCTTGCTCTGTCATGGGTTTCCAAGCTCCTCCTATGATTGGAGACACCAGATCAACCACTTTGCTGGACTAGGCTACGGAGTCCTGGCACCGGATCTACTTGGATATGGGGATACGGACAAGCCTTCGAATCCAGTTGCATACCGTCTCAAGAAATTGTGTGATGAGGTCGTGGCTATACTCGATTCATTGGAGATTGATAAAGTCGTTGGGGTCGCGCATGACTGGTAATGCACGCCCCCAACGCCTGTCTTGGACCTGATTAATGCGTGTAAAGGGGATCACGCTTTTTAAGCCGCCTAGGAGATTACTACCCAGAGCGCGTACAGGCCTTCATTTTCCTCGATGTAGGGTATCAGCCTCCAACCAGCCACTTCTCACTCGACGCTGTGAATGATGCCACCGAGCGAATGCTTGGCTATCCAATCTTTGGCTACTGGCATTTCTTCAATTCTGATGATGCCGCATCGCTCATGGATCGAAATGTAGGCTATTGTTATTTGATCGAGATGTAGAACAGGGCTAATGCAATCGTCTACAGCCTGCTTGCACGAACTCGCTCCTTTATTCTGATGATAACTGGAGATACAACATGTGCCCTATTGGTGCAACCCGGTCCTGGTTCGAAGAGGGCAAGATCATACCCACAGCGTCCTGGATATCCTCCGAGGAGCTTGCAATCCATGATCAAATCTTCAACGCCAGTAACGGAGGATACGGACCCGCCTTGAATTGGTACAAAGCACAGATTGCTAATGTGAATAGCGAGGATGAAGCTCCCCTTGCCTCTGGGGATTCGCAGTTCGAACGGCCGACCCTACTGGTCACTTGCAGCAAAGATCCGATCGCAGTCGCAGATATACAGGAGAAGACAACGAAGCAATATGCCAAGAGTTTACGGATCAAGCAGTTGGAGACTGGTCACTGGGTTCAGCTGGAACAACCATCAAAGGTCAATGAGATTATACAGGAGTTCATCGAGAGCTTGCATTGATATGGGTGAGCCCAACATTGAGCGATCCCATGCGCTGGGCCCTTGGGTGCTAAGGTGTGCTTGGTGACCCCTACCGTCAACGGGAATCTCTTCCTGCTGTTGCTTCCTCCAGGTTCTCCGACGATGTCGTTATGATTGATTAACGTTTTGCTGCTTCGACATCAGTCCACCCGTGGCTGTTCTGCCCATCGATACCTGTTCAATACGTTTTCCCAGATTGCAAAGTAACCTGCTCTTAACTCAGGCAGCTCTACAATTTATCACCCTTTGAGCACATGGAATTACATAATAATAGCAGTGGGCTCAGATCGAGACGAGCCGGTGGTTAGTAGCGCCTCGCCATGTCCCCGTGAATAGGTGCCCTGTCTTCAATATTCGCACGACTCCCGCACATCTTAAGCGACATATACTCTGTTGATTCCGCGCTTCTTCAATTATGGCTAAGAACTGCAAATGGGTGGATAAGTGAGTTTGGCATCTTTGGTCCTGTTTATTCGAGCTTCCTTGCCTGAAGTGGAGTTCACTAATGGTCCCCCACGCGCGTTGACATCATTTCTCTCATGAGGAGCCTACTCCGTACTTTACTCGACTTTTCAACCGAGCGCCAAGAGCACGCCATTCTGCATTCTTTCCCTTCTGCCACAACAGCCTTTGGGTTTTCAGATTGCAGAGCGACTCTCCACTGTCTTGGAGCCCACTCGCGTATTTCTACATGTTTTGTCCGCGTCAAATTTTGCAAATGCATTGTAGTATTTCGAAGCTCAGCATAGAGCCTCAATAGCCTTGAGGTCACTGATTATTCCATTGAGTCACATAGCGCAGATATCAAGCATAAAGTATGGCCTCGACTCAGACGCAACAAACTGAGAAGGCCTGGGGACATCCATCCCAGGCTGCCAATTTGGAAGATGAAACAACTTCTGTCTCTACAGAAGATGACCTGGCCGCGGCCATTGTCCCTGATCACGCACAACAGCTCGACCCACAAATCGAAAGACAGGTTCTTCGCAAAATCGATCTGTACCTAATACCGTTTATGTGGGTTGGTTATGGTTTCGTATATTACGACAAGGTAGGCCCCATTTGGCTTTTTCTTCTCGAAACATAGCTACTGACCTTCATAGGCGATTCTCGGTAGTGCCGTCCTTTTCGGAATGACGAAAGACCTATCACTCAGTGTGGTTGACAAGTCCAAGCATCCTTCAACGACTTCGACGTTACGGCTGAGCTGGGCGACTTCCATCTTCTACTTCGGAATGCTTGCAGGTCTTTTCCCTCTAGCTTTCGCCCTCCAACGCTTCCAGCTCGGACGCATCCTTGGACCGATCGTGATAGTGTGGGGCGTGATCGCCATGCTCACAGCCGCAGTAAAGTCCTGGCAAGGACTGTTCGTCCAACGATTCTTCTTAGGCTTCGTTGAGAGTATTGTACCGACAGCCTACATGTGTATCGTCAGCAGCTATTATACCCAACAAGAACAGGCCTTGCGTCAAAGTTGGTGGTTCTCCTCGACGGGTGGCTGGACCATCATTGGCGGCGCAATCAACTATGGGTTTGCACAGATCAGCGGTGGCTCGTTAACTCGATGGCAGTACATCTATCTCCTAGCCGGAGCAATCACCATTCTCTTCGGCATCATATGTTTTGCTGTTCCCAATTCCGCAGTCACGGCTTGGTTCCTAACTCCCGAAGAGCGCGTAGTGGCAGTCGAGCGACTAAGAAGAGGCCAGACTGGTGTCCGTTGTCAGAAGCTCAAGGCTTCTCAACTACGCGAAGCGATCCTGGACATTAAGATCTGGCTAATCGCATTTATGATGGCTGGAGCCTACACTGTCAACGGAGCCGTGAGCGGATTCGGGCCCCTCATCGTGTCGACATTTGGCTACACAACGCTGGAATCGATACTCTTCCAATTTCCTCTCGGCGCCGTAGTCTTCATCTTCATCCTCCTCACTGGCTACCTCAGCAGTCGAATACCCAACATCCGTATCCTGCTGCTTATTCTATGCTGCCTACCCGTCATTGCCGGCTGCGCCATGATCTGGAAAAGCACGTGGAACCATCGTCCTGCTACGCCTGTCGTTGGCTACACCCTCATCGGCTTCTTTGGCCCCGTCGTGAGCTTGATCATAAGTATCGGCATGGCGAATGTAGCTGGGGCGACGAAGAAGAGTTTCACGGCCGCTGCGATCTTCGTGGCATACTGCGTGGGTAACATCGTGGGGCCGCAGCTGATCAAGACGCCGACGCTCAAGCGCCATTACCCAGAACTGTGGTTGGGGCTGATCATCTGCTACTGCATTGTGATTTGTCTGGCAGTGGCGCTCTATGTCACTTTGAGGAGGGAGAACAAGCGGCGCGACGGACTGGGGTTGGATGAGGGGGCCAGAGATCGTTTGGCTTTCAAAGACTTGACAGACAAGGAAAACCCGTATTTTCGATACGTGCTATGAGTCGAGACTTCCGTATGCATGATAGGAAAATATTGGGAAGAATGCGCCAGCTAATCTAAAGTCCGACTGCAAGCACAATGCGCGCAAAGACCTAAAGCTTCCATTTTACTCATCGGCACAATGTCCTTATGGGTAAACTGCATGAACGTAAGCTCTATATTGACAGATATGTCTCATAGCCATGGCTCCGGCGGCGTCAGTGAAGCCGTACGTCCATCAATTCCCATTGGCGACAGTATGCGCCATCCCTGGGCTGGCCGAGGAACCCGATTCCGCAATCAGGAAGCTCTCATAGTGAATGATGGTATCATTCCCAATTTTCCTTGCCATCCTCGAGGAAAGCGCAAATCGAGGAACTTTGAACTTGGGAGCAAATATGCGATTCTTGTACAAAGCGATGACATCTGCACGTTTCGCTGACAGGAGGTTCCGAAGTCATCACGATAATGTAATCGCAAAGAGCCCCACTGCAAAGACATCTTGAAGGAGTTATCAAGGTCGACGACGAGTCTGAACTTGCAGTGACCGAGATGAGGACAGCTGGCGTTCCTCCAGAGACATGTAATGTAGACTTCCTTCGGACTCGGAGAATGTCAAGCGGCTCGGTGAATAGGTTGGAGTGGTAAGTACTCTGATCCTGCCGCAAGAGGACCTGAGTAGACTCACTCCATCCGGTCCAAGAACTTGCACCTCCTGCTCCACATCCAGGCTTCTCTTCTATGTGGAATGGTATTATCTCATTCAAGAGCCCCGAAACTAATATTGCATTAATATACTAATTGTGAAGCTGTCTTCGACAATTGTCGATGCACGATCCGGCCATCATTACCGGTCAGCCCTTCCCTCTTCGGGCCTTAGCGGGCCCAACGTCATGCGGTAGGGGTTACGGAGTGAAGCGGTCCGCGGGTCTGTTGGATGGACCCTTCCAACGGACACGCTGATGTTCTGCCATGCATGTCCGATTCAGTTGTGGAAGTGGTCCGTAGTTGACCGACGGCGTATGTTGAAGCACTTTACTCTTCTTGACTGCTGAACCATTCCGCTCCTGGTTGGGACACTAGAATTGATTTTCTGAGGTTCCCTATTGGCTACCACACGCTTGCTGGTTCAACAGCTCCAGATTCTCCGTCGGAGCTTTTCCACCTTCGCCCACAGATATCCTACTTACCCTCAACATCGTCGTCGCTGCCCTCCGACACTCCTTCGTACTTCCTGTGGCGACTCCTTGGATACTATTTCTACTCACCGGCTCCTCTCCCCTCGCCGCCTTGCCGCATGGCCTACTCTTGAAACCCGCTCCACTCTTTCCCCGCTTAAGTCCGTCTCGCGCTCACGGTCTGGCTCAGATCGAGCCAAACGACGGCACAATATGGCCGGCTCGACAGTGAATGGGGCGCCAAAGACGAACGGCGTCTCAAAAGCTCTCGTCAATGGGCTCAAGAAGTCTCATTCAGCGAAACATAACCTCCCCGCCCACTTCATCGGGGGCAACCACCTGGATGCAGCTGCTCCTGGTAAGGTCAAGGATTTCGTCGCCGAGCATGATGGACACACTGTAATCACATCGGTACGTCTGTTCACCTCTGGCAATCTGCCGGAAGCCGAACTTCTCTGACTTTGCATAACAGGTCTTAATCGCCAATAATGGCATTGCAGCGGTGAAGGAGATAAGATCTTTACGAAAATGGGCATACGAGACATTCGGAGACGAGCGGGCAATTCAATTCACGGTCATGGCGACACCGGAAGATCTACGGGCCAATGCAGACTACATAAGAATGGCAGACCAATATGTAGAGGTGTGTGGCACCACAGCAACACCGACTGAATAATTCTCTCAACTTGTTAGTGTATAACGAGTTAGCTAAGCTCCATTGTATAGGTTCCGGGTGGCACAAACAACAATAATTACGCCAATGTGGAATTGATCGTCGACATCGCGGAGCGTATGAACGTACATGCAGTGTGGGCAGGATGGTAAGCAGAAGCAATATATGCGATTGATTGGACATGGCTAAGCTTTTCTAGGGGACACGCTTCGGAAAATCCAAAGCTGCCCGAATCTCTCGCAGCATCTCCCAAAAAGATCGTCTTCATTGGTCCTCCCGGCTCGGCAATGCGGTCTCTTGGTGACAAGATTTCGTCCACCATTGTGGCTCAGCATGCCAAAGTTCCCTGCATACCATGGTCAGGCGAAGGTGTTGACCAAGTGGAGGTCGACAAGGAAGGTATCGTTACGGTACCAGATGATGTCTACGACAAGGGCTGCACACATAACCCACAAGAAGGGTTGGAATCGGCCCGAAAGATCGGCTTTCCGGTCATGGTAAAAGCTTCGGAGGGTGGCGGTGGTAAAGGTATTCGGAAAGTCGTCAGCGAGGAGAACTTTACAGCTCTATACAATGCGGCAGCGAGTGAAATTCCGGGGTCACCGATATTTATCATGAAATTGGCTGGGAATGCGCGACATCTGGAAGTGCAACTACTGGCAGATGAGTATGGTAACAACATCTCTTTGTTTGGGCGTGATTGCTCCGTCCAACGACGGCACCAAAAGATTATTGAGGAGGCACCCGTCACGATCGCGAATGCTCAAACCTTCCATGCTATGGAGAAGGCCGCCGTTAGCCTTGGAAGGCTAGTCGGATACGTATCGGCAGGCACGGTTGAATATCTGTACTCGCACTCAGATAACAAATTCTATTTCCTAGAACTGAATCCTAGGTTGCAGGTCGAGCATCCGACAACTGAGATGGTCACGGGAGTCAACCTCCCCGCCGCACAACTACAGATTGCGATGGGACTTCCTCTGCACCGTATCCGGGACATTCGCCTATTATACGGCGCCGATCCGAACACTGCCTCGGAAATCGATTTCTCGTTCTCGAAAGAGGATAGTTTGAAGTCACAAAGAAGGCCAACTCCTAAAGGCCATACCACCGCATGCCGGATCACGTCTGAGGACCCAGGCGAAGGCTTTAAGCCTTCAAGTGGTATGATGCACGAATTAAATTTCCGGAGCAGTTCAAACGTATGGGGATATTTCTCAGTTGGGACCCAGGGAGGGATCCACAGCTACTCAGACAGCCAGTTCGGTCACATCTTCGCTTACGGAGAGAACCGGTCAGCTTCGAGAAAGCATATGGTTGTAGCACTGAAGGAGCTTAGCATTCGGGGCGAGTTCCAAACGACAGTGGAATATCTGATCAAACTGCTCGAGACGCCTGCCTTTGAACACAACACCATCACTACCGGTTGGCTTGACGAGCTGATCTCCAATAAGTTGACAGCCGAACGACCTGATACTATGCTCGCGGTGGTGTGCGGCGCAGTCACGAAAGCTCAAGCCGCGAGCGAAGCCTGCATAGCAGAATATAAGCGAGGGGTGGAGAAGGGACAAGTCCCAGCAAAGGACGTCCTCAAGACTGTTTTCCCAGTCGACTTCATTTACGAGGGGGTGCGCTATAAGTTTACAGCCACCCGATCAAGTCTCGATAGCTATCATTTGTTCATCAACGGCTCTAAATGTGCTGTGGGCGTACGCGCACTCGCAGATGGTGGTCTGCTGCTTCTAATCAGTGGCCGAAGTCACAGCATCTATTGGAAAGAGGAAGTTGGTGCCACTCGAATCAGCGTTGATAGCAAAACATGTCTTTTAGAGCAGGAGAACGATCCCACCCAGCTCCGTACCCCAAGTCCGGGCAAGCTTGTCAAGTTCACCGTCGAAAACGGTGAGCATGTAAAAGCTGGTCAGACCTTCGCCGAAGTCGAGGTCATGAAGATGTTCATGCCTCTGATCACACAAGAAGCCGGTACTATCTCGTTGATCAAGCAGCCAGGGGCCACATTAGATGCTGGAGACATTCTGGGTATCATAGCTCTAGATGATCCCTCGAGAGTCAAGCATGCCCATCCGTTCTCAGGCCAGCTTCCGGATCTCGGCCCTCCTCAGGTTGTCGGGAGCAAACCACCACAACGCTTCGCCCTACTACACAGCATTCTCTCCAATATCCTTCAAGGCTTCGATAATCAAGTGATTATGGCCTCCACGCTCAAAGAATTGGTTGAGGTCTTGCGAGATCCAGAATTACCTTACGGCGAGTGGAATGCTCACGCATCTGCTCTGCACGCCCGGATGCCAAGCAAACTCGACGCCCAATTCACTCATATCGTGGATAGGTCGAAAGCGAGGAAGGCTGATTTCCCCGCGAAGCAACTCCTGAAAACGCTCACTCGCTTCATCGAAGAGCACGTCAGCCCAGGTGATGCAGGTCTTCTGAAATCAGCACTGGAGCCGCTCATCGATGTTATGAATCGTTATAGCGATGGTTTGAAGGTCCATGAACTGCACGTCTTCTGTAAGCTGTTGGATACATACTACGATGTCGAGAAGCTTTTCTCTAGCCGGAATGCCAGAGATGAGGATGTGGTTCTCAAGCTTCGCGAAGAGAACAAGGACGACGTCACCAAGGTCGTCCACACTGTTCTCTCTCACAGCCGTATTGGCGCAAAGAACAATCTGATACTTGCTATTTTGGACATGTATCGCCCGAATCTGCCCAACGTTGGCAATGTCGCAAAATACTTCAAGCCATCTCTGCGCAAACTGACGGAGCTGGAATCAAGAGCAACCGCCAAAGTCTCCCTGAAAGCTAGAGAGGTGCTGATTCAATGTGCGCTACCGTCCTTGGAGGAACGTGAGGCACAGATGGAGCATATTCTCCGAACATCTGTCGTTGAGTCGAGGTATGGAGAGTCCTCTTGGGAACACAGAGAGCCCGATTTCGACGCCTTGCGAGAGGTCGTAGACTCAAGGTACACGGTCTTTGACGTCCTCCCAAAATTCTTTGCACATGCCGACCCATGGGTTTCTCTGGCCGCACTCGAGGTGTATGTTCGGCGAGCATACCGTGCCTATACCGTACAGGCTGTGGAGTACCACACCGAGTCGGAACCACCGTATCTCATATCATGGGATTTCCTACTTCGCAAAGTCGGATCGTCAGAGTTCGGGATGCCTGTCACGTCCTCTTTTCCATCGACACCAGCAACTCCAGCCACCGAAGGGGCTAATCCTTTCAAGAAGATCAGCTCTATAAGTGACATGTCCTACCTTGCGGGTAGAACGGCGGAGGAGCCAATAAGGAAAGGTGTTCTACTACCTGTCCAATATCTTGACGAAGCGGAGGAAATCCTCCCGCGTGCTCTCGAGATCCTCCCGTCCGCCGAACCCGGGAGGAGGCCTGTTGCCTCTTCGTTGGATCTCCCGGCCATGAAGCAGCGTAGAGCGCCTTCACCGGCTCCTATCCGGACTAGCGACGAACTGACCAGTGTAATAAACATCGCCGTCCGAGATGCTGAATCTTTGGATGATAATGAAATCCTAGAGAGAATCCAAGACATCATCAGCGACTACAAATCGGACCTTATTTCCAAGAAAGTTCGCCGGCTTACGTTCATTTGTGGACACAAAGATGGAACCTACCCAGGTTATTTCACTTTCCGTGGTCCGCTGTACCAGGAAGATGACAGCATCCGACATATCGAGCCCGCCCTCGCTTTTCAACTTGAGCTAGGCAGATTGTCGAAATTCCGCATAAAGCCAGTCTTCACCGAGAACAGGAACATCCATGTCTACGAGGCTATTGGCAAATCAACTGACAATGACAAGGCTGTAGACAAGCGATACTTCACTCGAGCTGTTGTGCGACCTGGCCGAGTACGAGATGAAATTCCAACAGCAGACTATCTCATCTCCGAGGCTGACAGGCTGATGAACGACATCCTAGACGCCCTAGAGATCATCGGCAACAATGGCTCGGATCTGAACCACATCTTTATCAACTTCACGCAAGTTTTTCCTTTGCAGCCTCAGGAAGTTGAAGAAGCTCTCGCGGGCTTCTTAGAGCGTTTTGGCCGTCGTGCGTGGAGGCTACGTGTCACCGGTGCTGAGATTCGTATCATTTGCACAGACCCATCGTCAGGCATGCAATACCCGTTACGAGTCGTGATCACAAATACCTTCGGCTATGTCATCAACGTCGAGCTGTATGCGGAGAAGAAGTCCGAGAGGGGTGGCGAATGGCTATTCCATAGTATTGGCGGTACAACTAGGATCGGTGCCATGCATCTGAGACCGGTGTCAACACCTTACCCAACCAAGGAATGGTTACAGCCGAAGAGGTACAAAGCGCATCTAATGGGTACACAGTACGTCTACGATTTCCCAGAGCTATTCCGCCAGGCCTTCCAGAACAGCTGGAATAAGGCCGTTGCGAAACATCCATCAATGGCCAACAAACAGCCTCCGCCTGGGGAGTCCATGGAGTATAGTGAGCTTGTGCTGGATGAAAATGACAACCTTGCAGAAGTCGCTCGCGAAGCGGGTACTAACACACATGGCATGGTCGGGTGGATCGTTACTGCAAAAACGCCTGAATATCCCAAAGGAAGGAGATTCATCATTGTAGCGAACGACATCACTTTCAAGATCGGATCATTCGGGCCTCGAGAAGATCAGTTCTTCTACAAGTGTACAGAGCTTGCAAGGAGATTAGGCATTCCTCGGATCTACCTCTCTGCGAACTCTGGTGCTCGTATTGGTATGGCCGAAGAACTTATCCCGCACTTCTCGGCTGCGTGGAACGATCCTCGGAAACCAGAAGCTGGCTTCAAGTATCTGTATCTTACGAAAGAAAAGAGAGACCGCTTCGAGCTTGGGAAGAGAAAAGATGTCATCACCGAACGCGTTGACGAAGATGGCGAAGAGCGTTATAAGATTACCACCATCGTTGGTGCAGAAGATGGCCTCGGTGTCGAGTGTCTCCGTGGTTCTGGTTTGATAGCCGGTGCCACTTCAAAAGCCTACAACGATATATTCACTATTACGTTGGTAACATGTCGATCAGTCGGTAAGTCAATTTCTGACATCATGCTTCATCACAACATTGGCTGAACATTGACAGGCATTGGTGCCTATCTTGTCCGTCTAGGCCAGCGAGCTATCCAGATTGAGGGACAGCCCATCATCCTCACTGGTGCAGCCGCCATTAACAAGCTTCTCGGTCGAGAGGTCTATACATCCAACCTTCAATTGGGTGGTACACAGATCATGTACAAGAATGGTGTCTCTCACATGACCGCTAATGATGATTTCGAGGGTGTATCGAAGATAGTCAGCTGGTTGTCCTTCGTTCCAGACAGGAAGAACCAGCCAGTCCCCATCTTGCCAAGCTCAGACGCATGGGATAGAAGCATCGCATATTATCCGCCTCAGAAGCAGGCCTACGATGTGCGCTGGCTTATTGCAGGAAAGGAAGATGATGAAGGCTTCCAGTCCGGACTCTTTGACAAGGATTCCTTTGAAGAGTCTCTCGGTGGCTGGGCTCGTACCGTCGTTGTTGGACGAGCTCGCTTGGGTGGTATTCCCATGGGTGTGATTGGCGTCGAAACTCGCTCTGTGGAGAATATCATGCCTGCAGATCCGGCAAATCCTGACTCGATCGAGCAGATTACGCAGGAAGCTGGTGGCGTCTGGTATCCCAACTCTGCGTTCAAAACCGCTCAAGCCATCCAGGACTTCAACAACGGAGAGCAGTTGCCTCTAATGATCTTGGCCAACTGGCGAGGATTTTCAGGAGGTCAGCGTGACATGTACAATGAAGTCCTCAAGTACGGGTCTTACATTGTCGACGCTCTGGTCAAGTATGAACAGCCGATCTTCGTCTACATCCCACCATTTGGCGAGCTTCGTGGTGGATCATGGGTGAGTCGTACCGTTCGCAACTTCTTGGTGACAGGGCTAATGGTTGATAGGTTGTCGTTGATCCCACGATCAACCCCGAGTACATGGAAATGTATGCCGATGAAGAGTCTCGTGGCGGTGTCCTCGAGCCGGAAGGCATAGTCAATATCAAATATCGCAAGGAGAAACAGCTCGAGACCATGGCCCGCCTGGATCCAACCTACGCCGAACTCAAGCGCTCCATCGCCGTCTCCGATGTCAGCCCCGAACAACAAAGCGAGATCAAAGCCAGGATGACTGATCGTGAGAACCTCCTCCTGCCCGTCTACAATCAGATATCCCTTCAGTTTGCCGATCTTCACGATCGTGCTGGCCGCATGGAAGCTAAGAATGCCATTCGTCATCCTCTCCAGTGGAAGAACGCGCGGAGATTCTTCTACTGGCGACTTCGCCGTCGCCTTAACGAGGAGAAGATTCTTAGAGCCATGTCCGGTTCGTCCACCCGCGGACCGTCTTCTCGAGCGAATAGCATACGGACCCTGCGTGCCTGGACGAACATCGCGGACTATGCGACTGACGATATGTCAGTCGCAACCTGGTGCGAGGAGAACCGAAAGACAGTCCAGGCCAAGATCGATGCATTGAAGACAGAGGGCGTGGCGTTCGACATCGCAGCATTGTTGAGGAGTGACAAGGAAGGTGGATTGAAGGGGCTCAAGACGGCGTTGGGCATGATGCCGGTCGAGGAGCGAGAGGAGACATTACGGTTCTTGCAGAGCACATAGGAGGGACTCTGTACACAACATACTCTCATTTCTTGTACACCGGTTGGTCACGCGTGCAAGGCGTTCAGTAGATCAAAGGCCAAGAGGAAAGTGGATTTGGGTACCAAGAGGGCCAGAGTAGCTACTAAGCGTATGCGTGATTTGTGCATGTCTTTACTTTCAACATAGTGTCTATTTAATAGATGGTCATACTTCTTGAGCAACAACGATCTCAATCTCTGCTGTCGATCAACGATCTTTGTTTATCTTGGCACTAAAATATCCACAGTAAAGTATTGAGGCACAACAATGCCAAGACTTGTGTAGGCGAAGCCTGCATTTCCGCATGCATGTCACGCACAACAAAACCAAGCTCGTGATGCCCAACATCACAGGGCCCAAACATGTCGACCCAGAGTTCACATGTCTTGATGACTTTACGGCCTTGATGAGATTTCCTGGACCTTTTCCTGTTCTCCCATCCGCATCAACCATTTTGACCAATCCCCCGCAACGAAGCTCACAACCTTTTCCCTACCATTGACAAGCTTTCCAAGCATCGCCGACGCTCACTTTCAAGGATGTTCTACCTCCAGTTCCTCTTCGTCTACCTCCCCCTCACCTACCTCGCGCTCACCCTCCTCCTGTACACCCTCTCCGCACTCCGCATCCTGCCCCCTTACACCTCCTTCGCCGCCCGTCTCCTAGCCTCCTACTTCTCCCTCCTTCTATGCGCTACCTACGGCGTTGTCGTCTCCCTCATCCTCCACCTCCGTGGCAACCACCGCCTCGCCCAACACCTCACCGCCCGCGCCTTCGACCACGTCATGCGCCTCACCACCGGTATTCGCTTCTCCATCGTCTCCGGCGCCGAACACCTTCACATCCGCCCCTGCGTCATAATCGGCAACCACCAATCCGAGCTCGACGTTCTCCTCCTTGGTGCCATTTTCCCGCCCTACTGCAGCGTCACCGCCAAATCCTCCCTGAAACTCATTCCCTTCCTAGGCTGGTTCATGGCGCTCAGCGGGACTGTTTTCATCGATCGCAGCAATCGGCAGGATGCGCTCAAGGCGTTTGAGAAGGCGGCGGAGGAGATGAGGAGGGAGAGGCAGACTGTGTTTATCTTTCCGGAGGGGACAAGGAGTTACGCGAAGGAACCGACGCTGGGCGCGTTCAAGAAGGGGGCGTTTCATCTGGCGATCAGGGCGGGGGTGCCAGTTGTGCCGGTTGTGGCGGGGTGTTACTGGGGGGTGCTGGGGGTGGGGGAGAGGAGGTTCAGGGGGGGCACAATTCCAGTGAAGGGTATGTAGATTCGGACTTGGGGCATACGACGGGATGACCAGCTACTTTGGAGTATATGCTGATTCAAGGCTATAGTTCTTCCGCCGATACCGACCGCTGGCTTGACACCCGCCGATGTCGACGAGCTTACGAGAACGACGAGGGAGGCGATGTTGAAGGAGCTGGTCGCGTTGACGGAGAGTCCATTGGGGCAGAAAGCAGCGAAGGCGGAGGAGGTGCGGCCTGGGGAAGAGGACTTGGCGAAGCTGGCTATGGAGGCACGATGACCGCAGGTCTGGCTATGCCCGGATTGCGCAGCTAAACACTCAACAGGAGGCGGAAAGGGATGGAGACCTCGCTGGGTTGCGGAGGATGAAGAGGGACAGATTTGCTACTAGAGGAAGGGAGCAAGATGTACAGAGTCGAGAATAGATGGAGGGGTTATACGCATCGGACCCTTGGGAACGACTTGGGTTGCATGCATGGAGATGAGGGTACAGTAGAACGGGTAGGACACTGTAACCTATATATGCATCCTGGGCACATCAGCGCAGGCGACTCTCTAGATGAGCTGCAAACCATCAGAAACATGAGGAGGTCAATTGCATGCAATCGATCGCCTAGGCCGTTGATGCCTTTCTGTGAGCTGTGTCTATGATCTCTGGCTCTACCTTTGCTCTTATCGGGCCATGTGCAAACGATTTTCAGTGGTATTCCGCATACTTTATGATTTTAATATTCTAGTCCTTGGTTTAGTCGAGGTCGAACCCTAACACGTGACATGACGCGGAATGTTCGAGGCTCCGCAGCCTCGACACAACCTGTTCTTCAAACGTCTGGAATTTTAAGACCTAGATCCGGAAGAATCGATCAAGAATACTAAGGTCAGCATGGTCGTCAATTACAGCAAGTATGTACACGACTAAGCTTAGCCCCCCGCCATACTGACCCTTTCAGATGGGACGCCCTCGAGCTATCCGACGACTCCGATATCGAAGTCCACCCTAACGTTGACAAACGCTCCTTCATACGAGCCAAGCAGAATCAGATCCACCAGCAACGCTACGACCGAAGACATCAGATCGAGACTCTAAAATACGAGCGAATTGTCAACGATGGTCTCCTCGAACGCATCGACGCCCTCTTGGCGGCTCTACGCAGCCACGAGGCAGAAGCACGGAGCAGTGGGCCTGAGCAATACATGATGCAAGCGTTGATGCAATGCCGTGAAGACCCGTCCAAAGACCAGCCGCAGAAGCCGCCGGAAGGGGTGTATACCAAGAGCGAGCAGCCGCGGTACTCGCAGATGATGGCCAGTTTGGCGGATCAAGTGAAGAGCGACGTGGGAGAGCAGCCGGAGGATTGGTACCGGAGCTACATGAAGGGCATCGAAGGCCATCATACCAAGGTTCAAGATTTGCAGAAGGAGCTACAGGAGAAGCTCGCGGAGCTAGAGAAAGAGGAGGGGAAGAAGATCACGAGCGACTCCATACACACGGGTTTCGACAAGTCCTCGGTATCCAAAGAGCAAGAGAAGCCCAAACCTGCTACGAAGCCCAAGGCCGAAGCAGTAGAAGTGCTGAACCCCGGCTCGCTGAACAAAAAGAAGCTCATCCGCTCCGACAGCGCTCAATCCTCGGGCGCAGACGCCGACGTCGACGAACCCACAGCCGATGCGGAAGAGAACCACGACGACGACGTCGAGGCATCTCCCCTAGGCAAAGAATTCGCAAAGATCAAACCGGGCGACTACAAAGCCTGCCTGGACTTCATCTCGCAACACCGCGAAGTCGTTGCCGAAAAAGAGACCGACGGCCTGCTGATCGAAGGCTTCAACGCCCAGATGGACGGTAAAGCCGCCTACGCCAAACAATGCGTCCATCAAGCTCTCCTGCTGCAGTACTGCCGCACCCTTGGCCGCGACGGCGTCGGCCTCTTCTTCAAGCGGTATGCCCCTCCCTCCACTCCATCCGTTGCCTATACTAACTCCTGCGGCCTAGAATCACCACCCTGGGCCACCAAGCCCAAAAAGTCTTCCTCGACGACGTCACCAGCACCTACGCCCGGATCCGCACCCGCACCGCCGAAATCACCCGCGAGCGCGCCGCCAACCCCCCCTCCTCCTCCGATCCCGTCGAGCAGATCCAGCTCCACGCCGTCGACCCCGGCACCCAGATCCACATCAACATCCCCCAACCCTCCAGCAGCGACGCCGTCGAAATTTCCGCCCGCGCCATCTTCGAGGCCTTTCCCCCAGGCTTGCAGCGCGCGCTCGAGAGCGGGGAGCTGGAGGAAGTTAATAAGGTGTTGGGGAAGATGAGCGTGGAGGAGGCGGAGGAGGTGGTGGAGAGGTTGGGGGAGGGGGGGATGTTGAGTTTGGAGGAGGGGGTGATTGATGGGACGACGGTGGAGGGAAGGGAGAGGTTGAAGGCTTTGGAGAAGGAGGCGGAGAGGGGAAGGGTGGAGGAGGTGGAGGAGGGGGTGGGGGAGATTGAGGTCGCGGGGCCGGACTAGGGGTTGCGTTCTTGTTCTTCCACTGTGAATTAGTATCGAGTATGTTACGTTTGAATGATGGGCAATGCTGAGCAGCCTTGAGATTGAAGCAAAGGTCCCCTTGAAGATCCATTGGTTACTTAGCACGCAAGCTTTCCTTCCCTTCTCCGAGCTATCTACAGAAAAATCCCGCAAGCACACCCCTCTCATCTCACCACCTCCTCTCTCCATCCCCTCATCCCATCCCCACACTAATACCCCCCCGCCCCCGGCGCCCCCTCATCCCCCCTCAACCCCACCAGCACCTCCCTAAACCTCTCCTTCCCCCCCACCCCCGCCCCCTTCGCACTCAAATCCACCAACCTCGCAATCCGCTCCCAGCTCGTCCCCCCCGCACTCGTGTCCTCCCTCCCCGCCAGAAACGCCTCCGCCTCTTTCCTTGTTTTGGCGATTGATTTCTCCTTTTTGCGGTTGTAGCTCTCGTAGAAATCGTCGATGTAGGTCTGTGCTTGGGCGATGGTGGAGGCTTTTTTGTCGGCGGCGAGGGAGGCGCGGGCGGTGAGGGTGCTGGTGCGGGTGGTGCGCCAGGCGCTGTGGTGGGGGAGGGGGCGTTTAGTGGGTTTGGGGATGGGGGTGGGAGGGGGTGGGAGGGATGGAAGGGGCAAGGGAGGGGGCGTGGGACTCACCGTATGGGTTCGGGCTCCTCGTCCTCTGTGCTGCCGCCGTAGGAAGCACCGTAACTTGGCTGCGGGGCGCCGACGCCGCTTTGGAAAGGGAGCGTGGAGGAGCCGGTCATGGTGCCGCCGGGAGCCATGGCCTGTTGGACGTCCAGTCAATTAGCATACCATTCTCCACCACAAACCTAACAGCCACAACTCATCGCCTGATTCCAAGGTCCCATTGCCTTCCCCGATTAGATACGGAGAAAGAGAGCAGCGCGCAGACCTCGTTCCGCGTATCCACGGCCGGGAAACTGCTCTCGAACTCATCCATCATCTCGTTCCCGCCGCCTCCTCCTCCTCCATCTTGATAGCCACCTTCACCCCCTAGGAGATCCTCTTCGCCGCCATCTTCCACCGTAGCAGCGTTGTCGTTCGCGTCTGCGAACTGCGCTGCGTCGTCCCCCAAGGCGGCACGCTCGCGGGTGAGGAAATCGCTGTCTGTGTCGGCGGTGGGGTCGCGGGGGGAAGTCTGTCCTGAAAGAGAGTGATTGTGTCAGCGAGAACTTGAAAGATGGATAAATGGGGGAGATGGTAGGGGTGTGGTTGAGAGGGCTTACCGGCGCCAAAGTCGTCGAGAGAAGGGAAGCGGTCGGCCATGGTGGAATTGCTGGGGGATGGGGAGAGCTCGATTAGGGATTCGTGGCTGGGCTCGTCGGAACCTATGCGTTTCCTGGATGGATAGGATGATGGGGGTGAGGTGCTTCGGATGTGAGGTTTGTAGGGAGATGACATCTTGGGCTTGTTGTGGGATGACGGGAGATTTAGTGGAGGACCGGTGGGATAGGGGCTGTTGTAACACGGGGTTTGAGATTCTGTTTGTTGATGGGATGTTGTTGGATGTGTGGAATGGAGAGGTGAGTAGGTTAGATGAGAGGTTACTGTTGATGATGGTTTGGTTGAACTTGGTGTGTTCACTGTTTGCTGTCTGCATTCACAGGCGAAGGCTCTTGCTTAGTGAGGAGTACTACTTCACTTTCTACAAGAAGAGGACCGCATTATTGACACAACAGACTCGATTTAAGCCATGAGAAGTAGGATGAAATTGACACGCATACTGGCCCAAGAAACCTATCAAAAAAACTTAGTGCCTGCGAAAATTGCGACTATTCGTTCTGGTCCTTCGCCCAGTCAAAGTCCACTGAGGACTCAAGAGAACGTTGCTCTACTCTTCACTCAATCCGGCCTCGCTTCGTGATCAAGCCATTGAGCCGATTGTCTCGCTAGCTTACAAAGGCGTTGAAATATCGGTAACATTGACATTGAAGTAGAAGACATAGACGCCTAGATCACCCCCATCGTCGGTCCCCCTGACGGTGATGGACTCGGTCCAGACCAGTGAATGCGGGTCATCGCTTCGTGTAGGCACCTTCATCGGAGTACTGCGCTAAGCCATGGCCGCCTGTAAAGTCTCGAAGTCAGCATCGCGGTTTCGAGTTATTGAGTTGAGCCAAGAAGCATAATTGTGGAGTGAATGCTGCACAGACTTGTCTAAAGTCTGGTAAAACGCGCAATTAGGGGTAATGGATGCTCGAGATTCATTACCCACCCAGTCAAGGTTCAAGATGCCAGCAGGGTATGGATCCTCAGGAGAGTTGAAGACCGCAACGATTTGCTGGAAGATGTTACTGGTTTCGATTCTCTTATAAGTATCCGCGACCGTGCCTACTTCTCGCCCGTAGCCGCTGAGGACATCGATGTCAGTCAAGCCCCCGGCCGTCTTAAGGAGTTTGGATCCACCTTCGAGCACCCCGGCGACCTTGTCTATGACAGCCAACAGGTTGCCGGCGCTCTGATCGAATTCAACCAATTCCGTAGTGATGATCACGTTTGCTGGGGGCCCGTTATACAGCACGACGTTCGTATTCATGATACGCTCGTTCTCATGACCTAACTGCCATGGACCTCCTTGGTCGCCGAACTTCTGCACGAAAGGTTGCTGTACTGTGCTTGGAACTACGAGTGAGATGGCACCGGATAACTCGTCATTCGATTCTTGTCTCACCTGACACTCAAGGCCTGTCCACACGATCTGAAGTCTCTGCGTTGCAACGGCTACTGGGGCTGGTTCGTAAGCATGTTGTTGCCACTACGACTCTGCAAGCAAGAATTACATCGCCAGATAGTCTTCATAAGAGATATACATAATCAACGTTATAGAGACTTTGTTGTCACCTAGAATAAAGAGGATTTTATCTCTAAAAGAGCGACCAGACGTAAGAAGTACAGTAAATTTGGTGGCGTTTGATAATTGATTCATGTACAAGACACATCGCATAATTGCGCGGCCAAAGGCAATACGTGATTCCGTTGATCCGTTGGTTATTGTGGTCCATCTATGCGGCGGATTGGTTATGGAAGTGTTTTGACGCAGTCTCTGACAACTTTAGGGCATCTTGAGCTCGTGAGAGTTGATGAGGAATCAAGTGCCCGAAGATATTAGTAGCTTGCTCGCCCAAATACTTTCTGGTAATATCTACAACTGACTGAAGTCGGAGAACACTCTATAACCTTGCTGCCATACGATCATTCAGCCAAGGTATGCTGCTCTCGATCTCGGGCAATGTAGTATCGTGAGCCATTTTGCATCTTCGCCTTTTCCACTTGGCATTTGAGTGTTGACTACTAGCCTAGGCCGCTATGAGTTTTGTCGGGGCCCAATATCTGAAATGGGCTGAATTCATGCAGCGAAACACTTGGTGATTCTGGACGTGGTGATGGAAGAATTGTGTATGTAGCAGCAGGAGCAATTCCATCCTCAGGGACGTGGATAGGATTATCTACATGTAGCGGACCCTGAACCACCGCCAAGACCGAGTAGATTGCAGCATAAAGTAGCCACTGCACTCTTGACTTTTGCTCTCGATTACAAGCTTGCCTCTATGCTCTAATTCAAATTCCATTCCGAAGCTCGAACCCGTTAAGATGGCTTACACAGATGATGCCGTCAAGGCCAAATTATCTGCTTTGAACGAGACCCAAGAGAGCATTGTCACCGTCGCCCAGTGGGTATTGTTCCATCGCCGTTATGCGGACCGCACAACGGCAACATTGCTGCAGCGATTGAAGGACTCAGGCTCAAACAAGAGACTCAACCTGATCTACCTGGCCAACGAGGTTGCGCAACAGTCCAGAGCTAGGCACAAGGATGAGTTCATCGTTGCTTTCTCACCGGTGTGTATAACCTTGTGCAGGCAATCTCTGTCAGCTACTAATATTATGAACAGATTCTCGCCGAAGCTGCTGCCGTAGCCTACAAAGGCGCCACATATGAGATTCAGCAGAAACTGCGGCGCGTGATTGAAGTGTGGAGAGAACGCAAGGTCTTTGACGACTCCATACAGGAGGCAGTTGAAGCTCGAATAGACGGTATCTCGCCTCGATGTGGTACCAATTCTTCGCTGACATTACCATACACAGAACTTGACAAGACTCGTTCGAGTGATAGAAAACCTCTTCCAGGAGGCTCGATCCTTTCCTCATCGTCAACTCATGCGCCGTCAGAGCTTCAACCTGTCGTTTCCCAGCAGATTGCTGTCAATAAAGCTACCGCTGCAGTCAAAAATTCTACCCACATCGCCAATAAAGAGTATGACAAGTTGACAGACCCATCGAAAAGCGTACCGACACCGCCAGTCCACGCTGCGAGAATTAGCGCATTATTGAAATCGTTAGCAAGTGCCGAGGGAGCCGTCAATGAGAGCATCAAAGCGCGGAAGGCGCTCATTGAGGGCATGGGAAAGATGATGGAAACGAACCGGGCGGCCCTAGCTCAAGACGAAAGCCAACAATTTGAGCTTGTGAGTCGCAAGACTACCATGGAAGCAAAGAAAAGAGAAGTAGAGGATGGCATAATGCGTGGGGAAGGCCCATCCTCTATGGGAACTCCTGGTAGTGGGCCAGGTACGGGAGAAGCTACGATGAACGGGCACGGAACACCACCACAGGACGGTCCATCAGCCGACCCAGAAAGGCCTCAACCCGAGGAGTTAACACCACCGCCTGTGGAATCGTTCACTCCCGTCGGTTCGCCCCAGCGCGAAACCACAGTGCTACCGACCGACGCTGCTCCTGCACGACAACCAGATGCCGACGCACGAGGACCGCCAGTAGCACCGCCGCTTTTCTCACCTGCCGCAGCATCAATCTCACCAGATGCCCGTGTAACATCACCTTTCGCGCGGGCGCACTCAGGAAGCCCGGGAAATGGCGGTGGACCAGCTAAAAAGCGCCGGCTGGATGATGAATACTCTGGATTTGATAGTGGGGATGCCATGGCAGATCTAGATGATGATGTTGCGGAGCTCCTGCGCGCGGAGAGCGGAGGACATTGAAACAATGTGGGCGAGGGCTGTAGACAAGGAGGATGTGTGCATAAATTCGAGCCAGAGTTGTGTGTTGGCTGCTCTAGGAGGTTGGTAATCTTGATATCTGACCCTGGTTTTGTTTCCAGGGGATGTCTCATAGACTTGCCTTCAAGGCTCACTTTTCACTTTTCTTCCCTTGGCATTCATTGCTCTGTACTTTACCATTTAGTTCAGGGGCAACCTTTGTCAAGGGACGTTCCCTCGGTAAGGCAATTAGAGCATGCATAGCTGCGTGATCAACTACGAAGCCAGGGACTAAGAATTTGTATCTCCCCAGTCGAACTTGTGGCTGGACGAAGACATAGCCGCATCAATAGTTGCCCATGCTAATTAGATTGGCCATTATACTGGAGCCATCGCCAAGACTTCAGTTCATACAAGTGCATAATCCTGAGACCAATCCGGCGGTATCAGAGACACAATCAATCACCTGTCTCCAAGAGACCAATCCTGTCATCAACCTGATGCCAGAGAGGAATAGAGAGAGATGTCAACATCATTAGAAGTCCTGAGACGATAAGATACTCTCTAACGAGTTCCATGAGTGCTTCCACTATTCGCTCGCATGGGTCTTCTGACTCTGGACACAGTATCATGCATCTATTCTCTTCTAGGCTGGCGCATCGGGATCCTAGGCTGCGCTCCCATCCTCATATCGAGGCTTCCTCGGATGTCCTTTGAGCTGGCACCGACGGCTTCGAAGGCGTTGCTTGGCAACACCAACTGACCTTTCCTTTTAGCTTTCCCTAGGTCCTCCAAATACGCCTTTGATGTGCTTTGCTTTTTTCCGAGTAGCTGTTGCTGGTCAGCCAGTTCACTATCCTGTCGATACCTGTTTGAGAGCTCTATTGGGAGACAGGCCCCCTACAAGATCTTTATCTCCAAGCTGGATACAGTCACAGACTGTTTGTAACCATGCACCTCAAGATTATAAAGCCCATTTTATGGTTTTGAGGGACGACGCTCTTGCTCACGCACACAAAGATCAGTGACAGGACCCACTCTTATATCTATGCATGAGATTCTGTTCTCTGCACGCACTAAGGCGTGGACGTTATAAGGCGGCGACAAGATTCCAATCATTGCCAGGGATGGCCAATCCTTTCTCCATGCTCTCAAGTGACGACCTGATAGTCCTGTTCAAGTCGTCTTCAGAAGCAATATAAAGGATACGAGGCAAATATTTCTGAAATTGAAAGAGTGGGAGCACCACCACCACGTCCGCGCCAATTTTCCATTGGCCTCGGTCGATTGTTATATTCATCGGTATGCTGTTGGGGGTCCTGCCTCCGGTCCCCTTGTGGTCATGTTGTTGTATAATCCTGCTGCATGTGTTTCTGCCTGGTGGCTTGGATGGCAGAAACCTCTATACCATCAAGCCTCTCTATCTCCAAGGTCTGTGAATCGTCTGATCAAGCACCCCGCAAGTCCTGGAGGATCATGAGGGATAAATGTATGTACGATTCACGCTGTTCGAAGGCGGGACTATGTACTCCTGTATGATGGGGCTTGTCAGCAATCTGTCCAGGACGACGAGCCCACGTTTGGGCGAGGATCTCAGCCATACTGCACCCTGCCTGACACTGGTCGTATAAGTTCCTCGAGCAGCAGCCTCGCTGCTGGCCGCCACGAGACAGAGTCAAGGTGGGCCAAAACCTTCTAAAGCCATAGGGCATTGAGTTACCCCGTATAGCTTCCTTGGTCTTCCTTTTGGCGCCGCTCTAGGCCTCAGAGCCCACAAAAGGTATGTGGAGAGCGTGGAACCTGGCGCATACTGTCAAGGATGGCTCAGATCACAGCCCAATCATGAACGCATCGGACGGAAGTCGTAGAAGCCATGATCGTCTAGTACGGCGTCAGCATGAAGGTCAAAGTCGTGTGCTTGTACGGATGCTCTGCACGGACTCAGTGGTATGGACGCTCCGGTGCTCGAAGATATCGTGGGACTGTCCCACAACGGCTTTCCGTTATCTTGTTCAAAGGCTCTACGTACAAGAAGGAGAGATCCTCTCCTGGAAATCCACACTGTCCGAAGTCTTACAGGCAGGGACGTCCTCGTCATACAGTTTTTTTACTTCACTGGACCTCCCTTCAGAGCTTTGAATCTCTCCTTTTCCCTGGGTAATTTTTCCTCCTGCCTTGTGCTACAGATGACGCCAGACTAGTCCCCGAGACGGCCCACGTACGCTATCAGCAGTTGATGGATTGGCCAATCGGCGTCTATGAGCATTTGGAATGAGCCGCCGCAAAAGGACTGACTTGACGGGACCCACACCTTCTTCTGGGTGGGTGTGGAACCAGTGATGACAGCGATTGGACTCACATGTCTACATAAGTGATTCTACAGGACACTGATACTGGGACGAGCTTACAACAGCTGACAGCAGTGCCACAAGCTCCACACATGATGGAGAAGCTAAGGATGCCAAGCTATGATGTGGAATATAGGAAGTGAGGGTTTTGGATAAAAGCCCGGTCAACCCTTCCATTCCTTTCAGTTCTCATCTGTTCTTTTTCCTCCTTTACTATCAACATCATTCTACCACTGTCACTCCGATCACCTTGACCAAGTATTATCCCCTTCGATAAGCTTCTAACATTCCGCAAGGCCTCACCAATAGTAGCAACTACTCACAATCATGGGCATCCCCTTGATTTTCATAGTCGCAGGTCTCCCCCTAATGACACTTAGCCTGGCCTCGACTCTCACCGATGCTCCCAACTGCACGGGAACGCCCACCCTCAATGACGAATCCCCCATCGTCCCAGGGGTGGACGTGCCTCTGGGTCTGGTAACCACTCCACCTAAGCTGAAGCATGGTTTCGCGATTGAGCAAGGTGCCGTTGATGGGCCTCCTCTCACCATCCACGTTCAAAACAATGTACGTGATCCTGCATTCCCCCAAATGCTACATGCCATAGACTTTGAGCTGTTCCGTAGACCTCAAGCACTACTCAAACACAAGCAGAGGTACAAAAAAAGCAATACTGACTTGTAAAACTCGATAGGGTGGTGTGGCCGACCTCCAAGTCGCATGGCAGCGTGATCCCTCCAGCCCTGCAAACCTCAATGGCGTCTACAACGGACCCCTAGGCGAATCGACCATGGGAGTCTACCCCACTGGCTGGTCTGGACGTATCGCCGTCGGTCGCAATTCAGACCCGAACGTCATCCAGAAAGGGAGTGTCATTGAAGCCAGCTTCATAGACGGCTCGACCACTGTGGATGTCAGCTATGTCAAGGGCTACAGTGTGCCAATGTATGTATTTCCGCCGTCCCTGAAACCGCAATCTGTATTGCGTGTCAGAAATAGGCTAATATTATCAAAGAACTTGCTCCGTCAACGGTGCCGTCGTTACGGGCTGTGATAGTATGTATACCTAAACAGGAACTTGCCCTCTCATGTGAACCGTCATTAATAACCTACAAAAACAGATCCCTTGTTCTGGTCTGGAATCCCATGTCCAGGTGGTCTACAAGATGGGCCGATCTGCTACAACTTAAGTCCCCTCTACGACTATACCCAGCTCAAGCAAATCGTGTACCAAATTCAGTCCCGCTCCATGAAAGCCCCCATATCAATACCTAAATCAAGCAACCCGTGTCCCAAATGCACTCAACCTCTATAAAACCCCCTCCATCAATCCGCCGCATTCCTATACCTCCCCACAATACCTACTAATCAACTCACAGCCCAATGACGACTCATCACAGCCCCAAGGCACACCCGCTCAAGACTTCTTCCAGCCATGCCAAGTACGTTCCCCATCCCCCATTCTCAGACCTCTCCTCCATCCCCTTCATCCCCACTCATCCCTTTCTCCCTCCACGTCCATGTGTAGCGGGGGCTAAACACCATCCATCCATCGCTAGGGCGCAGCTGTGACTTATCCTAACGACCTCCAAACCGGCAGTCTAGCAGCCAACCTACAAACCAACGAAATCTTCTGCTGCGTCGGCCACGGCTGCCCTCACAACCCGAGCCAGCCAGCAAAGAAACATTCTATTGGAGCGCACGTGAAGCGCTATACAGGTGAAGGCCCAGGGGCCTCCCCAGCTGATGACGCCTAGACACCTGGTTGATGATCTACTGGTCAAGGGTATCTTGTGATGGTTGTGCAGGTCTGTTTTGCATGTGCAGCTTCATGAATGGCATTCGAAGGGGAGCGATGTTGATTACGATGTCCACCTTTTAAGCTTTCAGCAACGGTGGGATCCATGACAGCTTCGTCCTCTTCCCGATAGCGATAGCGATCAAACACCATTACCCTTCTGCGGGTTGACGTATTCTTCGCCAGGCTCTCACGAACAAGAAGCAACTCACCCAACAGGATAACCAGCAAACCAGAGATCGGAAAAGCACCGACGCTGGCTTGAACAGCCATGTCTTCCTCACTATCTGGAGAGCTTCCTGTGCTCCTCCCTCGAAGCACAACGTACCCACACGTCCGCATGCAACGCCCTCGCAGCATGCACGAAACCCACAACGAAGCGGATCCAACAGTCGAACTTCCATCTCGACCACCACTCCCCATCCCCTATCCACCCGCCTCCCCTCTCTCTCTTCTCCAAACCCTCCAAACACATTTCCTCCTCCTGACCCGTACCGTCAGAGGCATCAGAGCTTTTCGTCTTCAGCGAGCTGCAACCTGTTCCCCCTAAACCCCCCCGGCCCCACCGACCTCGAATTCCTTGCCCTCTTCCCAAAAGATTGTCCAGCCACTAGCGCTCCCTCCTCCCCATCTCTCACCCACACGCCACCCCCTCCCCTCGCCATCGCCCCCTCCCCTCCTTCCTCCCTCCTCTTCCCCTCCCCAACCACCACCCACCACGCCCACACTACCCATCTTGAAGCACGAATCGACATCCACACCCACACATCCAATCCAAATCTGCACACTTATCATGGAGGCGGGTGGAGAGAGGTGGAGAGAGGAGAGGGGGTGGGGGGGGGTGTTGATCTAGCGCTAGGGATGCGGGGTTGCGGGATAGAGGGCAGGAGGAATGACAGGGTGGGGGTGGAAGGGAGAGGAAGAGGAAGAGGAGGGGAAGGGGGTGAGGGCTAAGGGTAGTGCTAGGGGGTGAAGGGTAGGGTAGGGTGGGGTAGGCATGGATTTTGGGAGGGATGACTAGAGAGGGGGGGGGGCGAATTAGGGAGGTTTGGATGGTGTGGCGGGGGTTGTAGGCAGGGGTTTGGGGTGGAGATGGTGGTGGTGGTGGTCGAGGAGGAGGTGGTAGAAGGTGGGGCGACTGAGGGCTAGGGGGGAAAAGGGGTGGTCATTGAGGGAGGCTTGCATGGTGTGGCGGGATATTATATGTAGTGGGCTGGGGTTGGGTTTGTGGTAGAGGGATTGATTGAGAGGAAGTAGGAGAGAGGAAGGGGGGGGGGGGGTTGATTGAGACGGAAAAAGGGAAAAGAGGAGGAGGGGCTGGACTCCGTATTAGGGTTGATATGGAGGGAGGTCTCTGAGCTTGTAGCCGCTGGCGGAGCGTCGGGCAACTTGGTTGGCTGCTGGAGGCATTGCTTGAGCATGAGGTTGCTGGGCTGAGGGGATTGCTGGGATGAGAGGATTTTCTGGAGCTTGTGGTCGTGTGGCTTCCGTTGCTCGTGTGTGAAGACGTTAGATCGGTCTTTTGAGGGGATGGGATGGATGGTCCTCGAAATTGGCTTAGGTTCTGGTCCCGCGTGGAAAACGGAGGGTTTTAGAAGAGGTGGGTATGTGTTAGAAGAACGTGTTTGTTGTCAAGAAAGTTTGGCATTAGAGCTAGCAAACGCGGGTGTCTTCTTGACTTCGAGATCGGACGCCTTGAGCTTCATCAGTATCTATGGCTATCGAAACAGAGAGGGAAAAATCTGCTTTAAAGCCTGGCGGAATGTATCGAGAGTGGTCAGTGATGGTCGTCAAGAGGATACAATCGCCCATTGAGGCTGCTGCGAGGTAGGCTGGTTGCTGATGGTACGAGTATCGCAATAGAAAAACGATGGAGATAGGAAAGCAAGATGTTGAACAGAATAGAACTGTTGGAGAGATGATTGTGCGAATATGGGCACAAGAAATCCATTTAATGCCGCTAAGGTAACAAAAACTCCATGCATGCACTCTCGACGTCTATCATACTAGCCATCAGACTATCACTTTCGGATGTTGCGCACCACGCCTGAAATCTGGTCAAAGCCCGAGTCTCCGACAATCCTCGTGTGGTGGCTTTCAAGCTGCCTTACAACATGGCAGCGAGACCGAACACACCCGCAGCAGCAGCCCCTGCAGCCATGATAACACCAGTGGGTTGGCTTGCCGCACCACCCTTGCTGTTCGACGACGATGCCGAGCCCTGTGCAGCTGAGCTCGAGCCCGTGCTCGAGCCCGTGCCCGAACTCAGGCTCGAAGTCACGTTCGTGGCCATGCTAGTCGGGCCGGCGGCGATTGCCGCAGAAGCCTGCTGGTTCCTGAGCCCTGCGATATCCGCACTCCAAATGGAGGCCACAGCGCCTGTGGAGCCAGCCGCGGCAACCCAAGTCGGGGTGGAAACGGGTTGATTGGTAGAAAATACGGCTACTTGAGCCGCGGAGGCGATGGCTTTGGGGATGTCGACGCCGCTGGCTGCGGAGATGGTGCTGAGCTCGGACTTGATCTTCGGATCGTTGACTTGGGAGGAGGCTTGGGCGAGAAGCTCAGAGACCTGCCGTGGACGGGATTAGCATTATGATCGCATACATGGCAAGAGTCGACGTACCAATGATGATTGGTTTGGAGCGGCGAGGTGAAGGGTTTGGCCGGCGCTTATAGGAACATCAGTGCCAACCGTGAAGACCGGTATCGATTGGGCTGTTGTGGTGTCCGCGGCATAGGAGGACGCAACAAGTGAGAGAAGAACAACTGCTGTGGATGTGGTGAAATGCATGATGATGGATGTGTGTGGTTTGTTGTTCTTTATGGGACTGGGACTTTTTACCGTTGTGCAGAGAGCAGATCAATGTGAGAAATAATTATAGTTGTGATCTAAATTGAAATGTTCTGATCAAACGGATAAAAAAGCCAAGTGAGTTGGGGAGGTCTTGGTCACTTATGTGATTTTATCCCTTGTAGGTGTCACAGCATGCCCTGTATTAATTGACTGTGAACAATGAGATGAAATACGAGTACGGCGTCATGGGCTTTGTTATTGTTGCCAGACATGTTTCGGAAGCTGCGAGCGGATCCTTCAAGGGCTCAGCTCAGCACCGCAAAGAGTACCACAGCAGATGACACAGCCCAGAAGGATGGTCGAAGGGCCTTCTGAACCACCCGACCAGCTCTCTTGGTCGAACCGATAAGGATCAGTTGGCTCAGCAGCCGCTCGGCCTTTCTGCTATATTTGACCCATTAGATTCGTAAGCTGAGACGTTGCATCTCCTAATCTTCCTTCAGGATGCAGGCTGTGAGCAGAACATGTTCAGGTGGAGGTAGTAGAAGCATCAAAGCGACGTGAATGGCAATGCGAGCTGTCATATCCGGGGCATCCGAGGCAGCAGGACCAATGCTACCTATGACGATCAACAACAATCGGGGTCGAAGTTGAACACTTGGCGGTTACACATGGCTGTGCCAGTCGCACCTATTTCTGTCCAAGCGTTGGACGTGCTGTAGTGACATGTACAAAGATACGTGGTATGTGCAGAGTTCGCAGGGCGACGAGTCTAGCGGTTTGTGGATTTTCCCTAAGACAGCTCAAGGACCAAGAAAGCGATGCCAATCCCAGAAAATGGCTAATGAACAGGTCGAGACTCGAGAGAGGGTCGGGAAAAGGAGAGGCTAACGGCGGCTAAGTGGCAATAAACGCTTCGGCTTCTTATTTGATTGGCTGCGTCTTGGCATAGCCTTGAAGGAATTCGGCTTACATGTATCATGTGTGCTAGTGAGCATTAGTGAACGACAGTCGTTGTTGCACACTTGGATTGGACTCGTTCAGGTATCTGAGAATAAGCCACGCAATTCCTGCAAATTTCAGCCTCGTCCGACCATCGGTGGGCCGTTTCCAGCCTATCTGTCCTCACTTCGAGAGAACGGTGCTCAGCCTTAATTACCACCTAAGTAGGGTCACTGAGATCTCAAATCCGATTCCTTCGCTTGTAGTCCGGTAAGCCGGCAAGCGTAAGCTAGGTCCCGGCGCCTTCCCGAGATAACTCCCACAATGACTCCGTAGCCATCGATGGTATAAAAAGCCTCGGCAGTTTTAGACGAGGGATGAGAAGAGTATCATGGATCGCAACGTAAATTTCGGCTACACGCACTAGAACGGATCACTGGATAGATTTTTGTGACTAGACCACAGGGTTCGCAATTGATGCGTAGAGCTCGCTAATTTGTCTCGAATATGCCACCCTCCAGGGACGTTGCGTTATATGGAGACCACAACACTTTCGTCCTTTTGTGCGATAAGAAGCTGGCTGAGCTATAGCGGATGGTTTAATACATAGCCAAGTGTTGCGCCTGGACTGATCGGTGTTTGCATTGCTCGACACTTGACGTAGAGATAACTATCCTCAGTTCGCCTTGAGCAAAGTCCTCTTTCATTCTCCGTCATTGACCGTCTCCCACTTCCCTGATCAACCAGGGCAAGCTAACAACTACATTCAAGTTTCAATTATTGCTATTACTCCAGAAGAAAAGACTGAGCGGATACACATACTGTCCAAGTTCCCATCATCGAGTGAGGGACCCCCATCAGCCGCGTAGGAGGAGACTAAAGGGTTGATCGAGATGATGCAAGATCTGATTGAACGACAGGATAAGTTGGCCAAGGAGCACAAGAAGATGGACGAACAGCTGAAGTCAACATAAGCAGACATGGGAAGCCTCAAAATTGGTGTGCACTCGTTGACAGGAGTTGTGAATCTGTAATAGACGGAACACAGCGGGCGGTGCGCGACGGAGCAGCTCAGAAAGTGAATGAGAGATTTAAGTGGTGTATGTTCGCTCAGGGGAAATGGTTGCTCCAAAACGATAGTCTCGTATTCTTTAGCTTTGATATGCTGCCCGTGAGATAGATACCTAAGTTCGAGACGCCATTGACCCTAATACAGAGCACGTTTGGTCCCAGAGACCTTGAAAGGTCAAAGAGATTGAGTAGCTGAGCAAGTCTTGTCTCTTGCCCTTTCATCCAAGACTCGATGTTCGAGCCCTGGTAGCTTGAGTCCGCCTTCAGCGTGCGGCCTGGGCATCTAAATGCTAGAGAAGTCTCCGCCTGTTTGATATTACTTTATAGGGCATATCTTTCTGTTGCATCCAACCGAGAGGAAAGCATCATTTACCCAGATATACTGCCAGACACTAGAGTCGGCCGCGCTGAGGCTTCGATCTGAAACAAGATGATAAGTAAGAAAACTAGAATTGGACGGTCACGAGATGGGTAGGTATATGGAGTGGAGTCAAAAAGGAGAGCAGAGCGGCTTGCTGGCAGTCACAAACCCCATTTGCATACAGCGAGATTCTCAAAGCCCCAGACGATATGCGAGTTCAGGTGGTAGGTGACGCAGATTGTTACGTCAGGGACTGCCGCTGCAATGCAACCCTCAGGCTTGATTTAACGCTCTTGGTAAGCTCAGAATGTGAACACGGAGATACTGTAAGCTCAAGGCATTCTTGCTGGCGGTCGGTTGGAGACGTTGTTGGCTTTCCTGTTCCTTGGCCCACGTACTACACATACAAGACCCGTCCCCGTTCACCAACCCGTAACTACAGCTCCAACTCATATGCTTCTCATTTCCCCCTTCAGAAGAACCTACCTTTCCAGTTCGTCGCCATAGTAGAGATGAATCTAATCGCAAGTTCCATCATAGTGCTTCTCCGATTTTGCCCTCACCGCCGCAGCAAGCAGTCGTCAGAACCTCTTCCCGCTCTCCTTCCTGAATACAAAATTCCCCGACCCTCTCCCTCAGCAACTTTAAGAATTTACTCGGCTGTACGCTCGATACGAGATCTCGAAATACCATTTTCCTAGCCTCCACAGTCAATTCAGCCGTCTTCTGTGTCCGCATAATGTTAACCGTATCGTGGTCTGGATCAGACATGTATTCCACATTCAATATCAAGCTCCCAATCTTGATCCCCACTAGCTCCTCCTCCTCTGTCTCCTTAGCCCCAAAAGCGGGTCCCTAATCCACGTAGCGCTCCAGCAGCCGCAATGTCATACAAAACATAGCCCCCCACCTTCGGACCAAATTGATCCCTGTGACCAACGAGATACTCACCTCCAGTGTCGGGATGAAGCGGGAAAGGCCGGGAAATTGGGTCCATGATGGGTATAAGAACACGGCGGGTTCTGATATCCAGCACTTTTCGTTTTGAGCGTATTCATAGATCACGTCTTCGGCGTGCACTTTGCAGTCCATTTTCCACGCTAGTCTTCCCTGCTTATCGAGCAGACGATGGAGAGAGAGGAGAGGGTAGAGCTCGGCGCGAGTTTGGCGGCTGCAATGGAGTAAAGGAATGATGCTAGATTGTTTGGGGTAGGCAGGGTCGGAGAGCTGAATTTTGCTCAGGTTCGCTCGGGGGGGCATTAGGGAGGGGAGGGGTACAGATAGTGGATTCGAGGAGCTCATGGTTGGAGTTTCAGTTGGGAGTAGGAGCGCGTAGATTTGGAGGCGGAGCTCGGGTGGGAGGGTGAGAAGGGTGTAGGGTTGACGGAGAGACATGATTGTGGGGGGAGGTAGAGCCCGACAGTCGTCAATGGTAAACGTTCGGAATGCAGTAAGGTAAGAAGAATGAACGTGCGCGGAGTCAAGTTTACGTCACCCTCAAGCGAAGACTAGTTCAGGCGCGAGACGCGCGACTCAAAGAGGGCTAGTGAAGCTTTTTAGAGAACGATGTTAGGCCTAAATTGGCCTAATGCCAATTTACCTGTCGGTAGACCCAATTTGGCCTAGTTTCAAAACTGCCTGTACTTAGCACTTTTCGTAGTTGCAAAACTTAGAAATATTATCTTTCTATTTCTTCACTAATTCTATTGTTTTCTATTCATCTATTATATTTGAGTAGCATTTGATAAACGTGTACAAGATTCCTATTTCAAAGATCTCGCAATCAATATTTGTCATAAGAAAGTAAACGACTTGCTATGTTAACTTTAAGAGTAAAGTTGCAACAAGCTTGCGTTTGTACGATCTAAAAACGTTTATTACGATTACAAAGACTTAAGAACAATACAACTTAACAAGCTTTATCTAATTTAACTTATATCTCGCTTTCTTACGAAGATTACTTTAGATTTGCCTTTACACTTGTTAATATTTACACATTTATTAGTCGAAACTTCTTCGCAACAAGATTATTCTTCTACATTATTTAGCTTCGAATTCTATATCTTTTATAAATCAATATATATTTGTCAAATCAATTAATAAACAAATCAATTGCTTTTGTTATTTTCGAGAATCGATTTCTATTAAATACTTAAATAAAACAAAGATATTACAAAGTTCTCGTTATTTGTCTCTTTTGTGTTTGCGTATTTATTATAACTCTCTTAAAATTAATTTATGTTATCGAATAAGCTTTTAGTTTGTACACAACTTAAATTTAATCTTATCTTTTAATTTATTTATCGAAATTGTCTTGCGAAACGATTAAGCACAAAAGAAAAGAAATTTAGTATCTTAAATTCGAGATTATCATTTTTAATCTTATTTCGAAATTATCTTTAACTTAAAAACGTTATCAAATTTATTGACAAATTAAATTGTGTCTCTAAACGTTAATTAATTAGCTATTTTTACTTTTTATTATTATCAACTAAGAAGCGTTTCTTAATACGACAATAATACATTGCTAAGTGTATTTGTTATAAAATTGACGAAATTAAGTTTTACGAAGTCTAATTTTTAAGATACTCAACATCAAAAGAAACAAAGAGTCTTTTTATTGTCTTTAATATTGATTAATATTGTTGTCGAATACAACTTGTCTCAAGTCTTTCTTCATCTAGTTAATCGAGTACTTATTATAGCGAGATAATCGTATTAATCGTATTAATCAATATTGTTATTCTCGAGTTCTAAGATATAGCGAAAGAAGATGCTTGACATTTTCTACGCGTTATTGATTTAAACTTTATAAGTCAAATTCAATATTAAAATCAAAATTTATTGATCGTAAAATGTTTAACGCTTGCGAATAAATGTAAAGAATTAGTAAAGATTTAAATAAATTGTTAAATCAAGCTAATTATTAAAGATTAAAATAACTTAGAAGAAAAGTTTATACAACGATTTTCTATTAAAAATCAAACAAACGTTATACAAGAAGCTCTATTACAAATGTTGAACTTAAATTAGAAGAAAAGGTTCTACTTCGATTACTTTGAAGAGATTCGCGAAATAGAATGCGATTTTTCGAAGAACGTATTTGCAAGTATCTTTTTAAAATTGATCAAAAATCTTAAAGATAAAACTTTAAGAATATTAATAAAAGCTTTGATAAATTAGAGTACGAAGATCAAGAATAAAGTTGCGATCTTATTTAGTTTAAAAAGTATTATTTGTCTTATTAAAAAAGTTCTTAAGAACATAAACAAAAAGAATTCTTTTGCATCGATTAAGATAAATAAGTATTATAAAATAAAATTGACGAATTAAGCATTAACAAAGATTCTAAAAAACAACTTAAAGATTATAATAAACGCTCTAAAAAATAATAGCAAGCTTATGAAGAATATGTTAAACAAAATAATATTATTCAATTGTTAAAATTGATTCATTTTGAATTAGATTTAAGATTAAAACAACAAACGTAATATCAATTCTTAAAACAATCTTCAAATTCTTATTTCGTCAAATGCATAACAATAGAAATAAAATCGAGATTAAAATAATTAATTATAGAATTCTTGCGATCGCGACGCTATAACAAGTACTTAAAAAACTTTTCGTTTTAAAACTATTAACGTCGTCTATTTTAATTGTATTAAATCGAGTTATTTTAGTAAAATTTGCATTAATTTATCGACATTCTAAGAAAAATGAACGAGAATTTAAAAAAAGACGCAAGAGAGATTAATAATTGCGACAATTGCGAAAAAAATAGATAACGCAATTTTTTTTATTGTTGATGCAAATCGTATATTAGTTGACAAGTCGAATATAATTATAAAAGATATCTCTTTATTATTCGAAGAATTTAATTTCGTTTGTTTTAACAATGCATATTATTAAATTTACAATGTTTTCGTTAATAACTTTTTACGTTTTTTTAATTTTTTAGCAATTCACGTTCGCAATACTCTAATAAGTAAAACTTAAATAACAAGATTAGAATAATGTCGTCGTTATTTGCGTGCGAAGAATGCTTCGCAATTATCGAAAACTTGTTTAAGAAAAAGATCTTTGTTACAAAGCGAGATAATGCGAATGTCTTAAAGCGCATTAGTAAAAAAATTAAGATTAACAACAATTAAATACGTTGTAATGCTACGTTAATCAAAAGAATATAACGTAATTTATTGAAATTAAATTCTAAGATATTATACGACGATAATTATCTTATAAATTATTGTTGTTAAGATATTTCTAACAATTAAAGTTTTGTTAATACTTTGTCGCAAATTACATTCAACGAATTTACAATAACAAACACTATAAGATTTTAATTCTTAATTTTATTTATTATTGTTATTAATATAGATTTAATTAAGAAAAATATCAAAACTATTATTACAAACATTCGAATTACTACTTCGCTAAAATCAAAATGTCTTAAAGATAAGAAGATTTTCGATTAACTTAAATAATGCAAGAGTACAAATATAATGCTATTAATAATTTAGCTTTTTGCGATAATATCGCAAACAAAAATAAGTTTAACTAACATTATAAAGATTAAGCAAAAAAAAAAAATTACATTTTGCTTAAAACGTAAAATTCGAAATAAACATTATGCAATTTTTGAACACAAAACTTATAAAAAATACTTATAAATACAATATCGATGCAATACAAGACAAAATTTATAATAATTTTTTTAATTTATGTTATATTTATAATATTTACAATTATTTTTGTTCTCAATTTTAATCTAAGATCTTGTCGCACAAGAATCTAATATACAAGATAATTTAAACTATAACGAAGTCAAAAACTTCAAATTGACATGTTATTTTTATTAATAAGATTAATATAACATTATTAGATTTTCTTTATAAGTCGAATTTAAAATCTTTACTTCTTTCAAAATTTCGAATTATTTCAAAGAATTTTTATACAATTAAGACGCTTAGATTTCGCAAAATTAACACGTTATAACAATAAAACATTAAAAAGATTTTAATTAATTTTAATAGTACACTAAATCTTATCTTATAACGCGTAATTTTTTAGATCGAAGCTATTATTAAGAAGAATTAATTTATAATTATAATTATCGTTAATAAGATTTGTATTAATTTGTCAAGATACATTATTATAAAGCTTATAATAATTAAAGTGTCGCATATAATACAATTCTTTGTAATATTAAGTAAGATCTTTTACTTTATTATACTTAATAAATTCTAATTACGAGACGTTGCAACAATCGATTATTACAAATTTTACAATTATTAAATTCGAGAATCTAATAAAAATTACAACAAGTTAGAGATCGTAAATCTTAAATTCTTCTTACTAAAAAAGATGTTTATAAATAAATGCGTTCTTATAGTCGCTCTTTCACGCGAACAAATCTTAATAAATAATAAATTTCTAATAGATTTAAATTATTAATAGAACGAGTTTGCAAACGCTATGTTAATAAAGATAAAGTTATAGATTGCTAAAGAAGCTAAGATAAACAAAGAGATCAAATTAAAAAATAAAAAGAGTCTCGAAAATACATAAAAGTAAATAAAGAACAAAGATAAAAAAAACGCAATAATATTATAGAAGTTCTAGACTTTACAATGTTAACAATTACTCAAAAAAAAGAATGTAATAACGAAGAATAACGTTAAGAGATAACAAGAAATACGAAAGCAAAAAAAGAAGTTAAAGATGTCAATAATAATAACGAAGACTATATTTAATATAAATATATTTAGAAAACGACACATAAGTTAGACAATTTAATTATTAAATAAATTAACAAGAAAAAAGATATTAAAAACGATAAGCGAATTAACTTAACAAACATATTTAAAAGTATTAACATCTATAATATTATTTTCGAATTTTTTATTGTCGACAATAGAAGAAGTTTTGAGCAATTCGCATCTATCTATTATAAGAGTCGCAAAAAAATAGTCTAAATTCGAACTATTAATATTTAAAGTACTCGTTATAAGCAAATATTTCGAAAGAAACTTATATTTATTCGAAAAAATTGCGTTATTAAGTTGATATTTTACAATATGTCGAATTTTAATTTACGCTAAACACGATAAACTTCAACAAAAATTACAAAGATATCAAAATATCTTTTATTAAACTTCGATAATCTTAGAATAACGCGATATACGATATTAACTAAATCAAAAAGTAATAATTGCGCATTTCTTAGAAGAAGATGCGAAATTCTAGACTAATCGTTGGGTCGAGTTTCGGTACCAACATTCTGGCCCAACCTAGATACTCGATACCAACCTCTTGACCTAGCTTGGAATCGATCTAGGTCAACGATTTCTTGATCCGACCCAATCGACTCGCCAAGCAATCGAAAATGACGTCAAAATGCCAAGATTCTCTATTTTTAAAAAAATTCGCATTATTTAAATTACTAAAAATAGTTTAAAAATAATAACGCACAAATAATGTACAAATGCATTATCTAAATGCATTACTATATAATATTATAAACAAATTAATTAAATTAATCAATTTGATTAAGTTGATTAATGCACTTTTTTAAAATAATCTAAATTTTTCGAGTCTTGGCGAGTTGAGTCGAGTTATACGCTAAGTACTTCATATCTACTCTTTGACTTAATTCAAATACTTGGGCCAAGATTTTTGACCCAAATCGAGTCTTGACGAGCTAGGAATCTAGCTCGAACTCGATGACTCGACTCGACGCGACCAATCTACGAAATTCGAACATTATTATTTAAGATTTTTTATCGCAAGACGATTTAAAGATTACAAAAAAATTATGCTGATAAAAGATACTCTTAAGTTTTAGAAATAGATTTTGCGATACATAGATATTTTGAAATCTACAATTAAGAACAAGTTATAAAGAAAAAAGATTACTCTTTGTTTTAAAACTTAAAAGAATTTGTTCGTTAAAAATGTTCGAAATATGTTGACGATTAATTTTATTAAATATTATATTTCTATTTATGCGAATACAATTTTGATTGTTGCAAGATTAGTATTGTACTTTATAAAAAAGACACAATAACAAAAGAAGAATCTTTTTATTCTAATAAAAGTTAATATCGTAGTTTTTTGTCAATTATTTTAAAGTACTAAATCTTAATTTTTAAGAAAATCGAACGAAATCTTACAAATAATATACGTTTTTTGTTAATTAAATAATGTCACAATAAAGACAAATTACTCGATAAGAAGATTCGAATTTATTTTGAAGAAAGTTTCACAATCTTAATTGAAGCACTTCTTTTAGATTGATGCAATTAATAATTTTTGAACAATTAAAATATATAAGTTTTATGCGTACAAACTTGATTTCTTAGTCTACAATAAACATTATTGCTACTTGCGTATAAGACAAGAAGTTACTAATAATTTTAATATTTACATTCGACTAAAGAATATAGTAACAAACGTAATCTTAATCTTGTTTTTAAAATTTGTCTTATTAAATACAATATTCAACATATTTTTCAATTATTTTGTCGACGACGACGTAAGAGAAGTCGAAACGTTCGATATTATGCTTCGCTTCTTACATAAACATTACTTTTCTTGTCTAAAATAAGTTTTTCTTACTTTAAACTTAAATAAATATAAATTCTTCGTCTCGCGTATTAAGATCTTAGAACATTAAAGAAACAATACAAACATTTATTCGTCAAATAATAAGTTTAAGTCTTTTAAAAAATAATCTACTTTTACGAACAAAGCGAAGCTCGAAAGATTTTTGCATATATTGTTGTTTCTCAAAAATTACATTTTAGATCGAACGAATAAGTTTACGTTTTTTAAGATAACTTTTATTGAGCAAATTACAACTTTAATAATCGATAAAAAGAAACACGTTTTACGAAAAATTATAAATTTTATATAAACACAAAATTATAAAATTATATTTCAAGATCTTAAAAAAACAATATTGAAAAACGTATATTTCGAAGAAGACGATTCTTTGCAATAAAATGTTGTTACTAATGCATCAAAGCCTAATATTAACAATGTTTTTTTTAACTTATTAATTAGTTTTTTGAGATTATTATGTCGAAGACAAATTATAATTATATGCATATAGTAATGTTTTTATTCTTCGAGTTTATAATTACGCAAAGCAAATACTAAATTACGAAATACAAGACGCTATTTGTTGTAAAAAATCTTGCTAAGATACGATAACTAATATAAGAATTCAAATATTTTATTAAACTATATACGAATTATTAGACGTTATTAAAGTGCTTGCAAAGTAAAGATATAACAAGACGATTAACGCGATAACAATTAGTACTCTTCGAATACAATTTGAACATCTATTATATTTTGAACAAGAAACTCGTTATTGTTGACGAATTGTCTTGCATTATAAAATTACTAGTTGTTAACTTATTTTCGATAAAAGTGTCTTTAATATTATTCATAATCGAGAATCTCGAAGTTATAAAAGATTTTTTCTTTACTTAACGATTATCGATCTTATTAACTCAAATAATTTCTCTTAGTCTTAATTAATCACAAAGTTATAAAAAGATATATAACAAAAATAATTAAAAAATTCTTGATACTCTAACATTGTTAAGACGAAATTTACGAATATCTATAAAGTACAAGAACATTTTGCGAAATTATTAGCAAAAATAATCAAACGCAAAGCAAGTTAATTTGTGCTTACTAATAAGAATATGAAACAATTAATTTACAAGAAACGTTAGAAAATTAACTAAATATCTTTATAAAACAAATGTACTTAAAACGTTAATTTTGCTACACAATGTGCATAAACACTTCTTTGATAACATTATCTTGCAACAAAGTATAAACAAGATATATAAATTTATTTGTCGTAAAAATGTCGAAAGCTTTTGCAAAATATACTTTAATTATTAAATAATCGATTTGCTTAAATTTATTTAAGATCTATTTCTTATTGTTTCTTTTCAATTTCTTGATGTTATAAGAATTAACTTTATAGACTTTATTATTTCGATTACAAAAAGCGAAGCACAATTTATTTATCTTAATGTTAATTACTTTATTTGCTATCTTTTCGCAAAAACGATGTCAAGTGTTATCTTAAACAATACGAATTTATTTTTCGAAAAACTTATAATAACTTACTTTAAATAATTAAGAATAATTTACTTAAACAATAAGATGCACTTTAAGAAAAACTTTAATGCAAAATTATAACAACAAAAGATAAAACATTATTTCGTCTTAATTAGTTATTCTTTTTTCGTAAATTTAACGAAACGTTACGTTCGTATAATGTTGAAGATTTTCAAAAACATCTTGCAATACTTCACTAAAATAATATTCGAATAAAATTTATTATTGTCTATTATAGTTAAAGCAATAAACACTTAAATAATGCGCGCGTTTAAATATTTTTTTGCATAGCTTCTTCTAAATTTTTAGTCGAAATATTTTTTAAGAATTGATCAATATAAAGACATTTTAAGATCTCGCATTATTAATAATAAACTTAAAGAAATTTTGAAAATGTTATTTATTATAACGTTACTTAGCGCTATTAATAAGATTATAAATATAAATAAACGAAACTTCGAAAAGAAACTTGCAAAGCTAAACGAACTTCGTAAAGTCGCATTTAACAAACGTATAAAAATAAGCAAAGAACTCGCAAAAAAGTTACATTTGTAGAGACAATCTTTTATAAAAAATAATCTTGTTAAGCTTTGTAAACTCGATAAAGATAATTAAAAGTTACACAAGCTAGAATCTAGATAAAAGAGCTTATATAAAATAAAAAGCATATTAATCAATTAAAAGAGCGTCTAATTAAAGAATCTTAATATCGAGACAATTAAGAACAAATATTATATTAACGATATATTTGTCTTTTTATAACGAGAGAATTACGTAAAATAGACACAAGAGTAAAGATTTGTAATAAACATTATTTCTTAAGTTCAAAATAATGTGCACACTTGAATAAAAGAACGAACGACGATAAAAAAACGCGAAAATTATGCGAAAAACATAAATTCTTATAAGAAAGATTTGAAAATAGACGCTTCTAGCAATTTATAATAATAGAAGACTTTATTATTCTTAACAAAAGAATATAATAATAAACTATTATAAAATTATTAATAAAAAAAAAGAAATCGTCATTAATTTACAATTACTAATAGAAAAGAAAGATTATTTAAAGAGCTTAATAACTAAAAGATTAAAAACAATAAATTCGTTATTTTCTCTTTCTTTCAAATAGTACTTTTATAGACTCTAATACGTTTAACGATTATTATATATATAATATATTTGCGCTACTTAAAACTTTGTTTATTTAGACGCTTTTATCTTGCTTTTACGACTCTCTCTATTCTTTAACAATACGCGAGCATTAAGCTTTGCAATTTTGCGACATCTATATTCTTTATAACAAATTCAATACTTAAGCATTTTCACGAAGATAGAATTTATATAACAAGAATACTCTTTATAGTAAACGTGTTAAAAAACGCAAACTTTTCAAGATCTTATATAATCGTAATAATGCGTGAAGTCAATATAAAAAATGTAATATTTAGAGCAAAGAAAAATCTGCAAATTCTAAATTATTGTTGAATCTTCTTCTTATAATAGATATTTACGATTAACGTTTTTAGTTTTAGAAAAGGTCTTGTTCTATAACATAAAGTCGACATTATAATTGACGTCAAACAATTACGAAAATCTTATAAAAGATATTCGAGTTAAATGAATAACACGTTTTAACACTTATAAAAGATGCTAAGAGTTATAACTTGTCTTAAATTATAAAAGATATTTAAGAAGCAAATAATAGTTACGCGTCGAAGTAAGATCTAGATATTCTACGCAATCTTATTATTTATTAATTCTTAAAATCTCGAATCTTTAACAAACAACAACGTTAATCAACATTATAAATAATTCAAATTTAACTATAAATTTATTTACGATCGCGAATATATTTTAGCAATTCTTTAGTAATACTATTTTATGCACAACAAGTTAACTCAAAATTGCGATTTCGAAATTTTTACTTATATCAATAACTAAATCGACGAAATATAGAAAATCTTGCTTAAATTTTACTAACGTCTTACTTTTAAATAACTATTTATTACGAACGAACGTATCTTTATTATTTAGCGACGACGCAAGAAGCATTGCTATTTATCTTCGTAATTTTACTAAAAACGCTTTGACTTAACGTTAGTTATTAATTCTAAATATAATTTATTAGTTTACGACATATAACAAGACTAAGAACGAAGATATTAACGCAATTATTAATTTTGATCTTCGATACTTAATAGAAGGTCTTTTAATTACAATTAATTCACAAGACACTTTAATCAATCTTAAGATCAATTATTGATCAAATCTTACTCTTGACTCTTTCTTAATAACAACTTAATTCGAGATTGATGTTATAAAAGTTTTACTTAATTTTAATATCTATAAGTCTTAAAACTTTATAAGTAATATCTTAATCTTTAAATTATTGACGAAACGTTTCTCGTTCGATGACGAGCAAAATGTAGTTAATCTTGAAAACAATGTTAAACTTTTTTTCGCGAAGACAAACGCAAATCAAGATAAGATTATAACGAGTACGCATAAGTCTACTTAAGTTGAATTTATAAAAGATATTAATATAAGAGATATCGAGAATTCGACGTAGAAAAATAACGACAAGAAAGATACAAAAAAGAGAAATTAAAGAAATAAAAGACAAGAGAATAAAGATAAAGAAGAAAAGAAGAAGAATAACAAGAATGCTTTAAGTTAGAAATGCGCTTTAGCGAAAACAAAACTTGCGAAGATACGACGCAAGAAATCTATTAAAGCGAAAGAGAAAAAAAAAATTAAAGATAAAGAGATTAATAAGGACAAAGATAACATTATAATAGATATCAAGAACTTCAAAGATAACGACGAGAAAAATATTGTATTGTATATCGAATAATTCTTAAAGAAGCTTTTAGAGATGAAGTTCAATTATATTAGCGAAATTCTTAAACAAATGTCTACATTCAATTAGTTCGCATAAATTAAAAAGAACAAGATTAAGAAATACGCAAACTTAATAATAACGTTGCAAGAAATTATAGATTTTAAAGCATAATCTATAGAATTTTTTAAGATAATACGACGATATATTGATAAAAAATTTAATAAATTAAAGAATGTTAATAAATTAAAGCGACACAAAGATATTATAAAAAATCTCTTCGCAAAGAACTCTTACGCTATAGAAAAAAATACGTCGTTGAAAAACAAATTAATTGATAACGAGTTAATCACTTTAGACGTTACAAAGATGTTAAAGATTGTTCGCAAGATTGCGACTAACTATGTTTAAAATTAAAAAGATCTTCTTTACAAAAATTACAAATACTTAAACGATTTTTAAAAAAAAGATAAAGAATATTTTGAATTTAACAAGACATTAAAGTTATTTGTTTTCAAGAACGATATTAAGTTATTTTGTTAATAAAAAATTAATTTAACTCTTATAGATTACGCAAATTTAAGATAGAAAGCGCTAAAGATTTTTGTTAATAAGCAAACAAGTTTTAATTAATATATAAAGACTAAAAATAGTTTTGAGACGCGAGAGATTTTTTTAACAACTAAAACGAAGTTGATTTATAATCGATTGTACGCATTTTAAAACACAAAGTTTTTAAAAACAATGTAAAGAACAAAGTTAGCAAGAAAAATTGTCAAAAAATTTTACGAGAACTTCTTTGCTATCTCTATAACTACTAATAAGTAATTAAAGAAAATAACTTAACTCTTTTTAGTTACAAATTAGTCTCTACTATTGTAGCACAATTAACTCGCAAAAAAGTACGTTACTTTACTAAAAAAAAATTATTAGTTTAAGAAAGACTACAATAGCATAGTTGAACAATATATTAATATATTGATTAAGAGCAAATTATTGTTAAAATTCGAAACTAACTCTTCTAATTTAGAGTTCAAATTCGAATCAAAGAATAAAGAAAAAGAAATAGTCGTTATCGATACAAAATATAAGCTTAATTTTGATGTCGATCTTAACGTCGCACTAATAAGCGATGCTAATTAGTTAATTAACTAGGCAACTCTATAATAGACATCAAGTCTCTTCAACTTTTTATTAAATCTTCTTCTTCGATTTTCTCGCGAGATTTTTGGTGTTCTTCTATAATTTCGTCGATTGCTATAATAGACGTTCGCAACAAACACTCAATTTGCTTCTACAACTCTTTATTTCGTTATTTTTTCAACATAATTTATCTCGAATTTCTAGATCTATAACAAATATTTATTTACTTTTATATCGTGTAATCTTTAACTTATTTTCTTTGTCTTTCACTTTAATAATTCGAGTTTAACGACTTGTTATAAAAGATACTCTTTTTCTCGCGCTTTTGTCGTCGTCTTTGATAATTTTCTCTTTTTTCTTGTTTTTTTACAATTGATTCTAGCATGTACGCAAACATAATTCGATAATTCTTAAGTAATCTTTAGATAATTTTTAGCGAACAATGCGCTATAAAAGATACACGTTTAGAAGCTTATCTTAAAAGAAAATGATGTTAAGAAGAAAATAATTGTTAGGTCTAAATTAATTTAAAGTTAATTTATCTATCGATAGATTCAATTTGATCTAGTTTCGAAATTGTCTATACTTAGCACTTTTCGTAGTTGCAAAACTTAGAAATATTACCTTTTTGCCTCTTTACTAATTCTACTATTTTCTATCTATCTATTATATTTGGGTAGCAACGAGAATCGAAGAACTTTATCGTGTCAAGCAAGTTTCTATGTCGCAAGCAAAAAAGTAATTATTTATTTAACTCGCGAAAATATATTTAAAATTTCACTTTGTAGATCTACTACTCACGCAATCAACTATTAGATAGCGTTAAAATTTTGACAACAACACAACTTTATACGCTCTACAACTTGTACGTAATTTTAAGATATAAAACTTAAACGTGCGTTATAATATTAAGAATTTTAAAAAATTGCTCAAAGTACTTTCTAACACACAACTTTAACAACTCTAAGAAATTTTTTTGCAAATCTTTTTTTTTTCAAAAAACATATTGAACGAAACAACATCTTATCGCATCTTTAGAACTTATGTTAACACACATTTATATATCTTAAAATTACGTAAAAATTGTAGAATATATTAAGTTATGTTAACATTACAATTTGAGATCGTATAATAATTAATTACGTTAATAATAAATCTATAAAGTAGAATTTTAAATATGTCTTCGCAAGTTAAATAGATGTTACTTTTTCGCTTGCAACACAAAAACTTAAATATTTATTATTAGAAGATTATATTTGCTATACGAAGATATTGGAAGTCTAGTATTGTGCGAAGCAAATTTTTGTGTCGCGATTAAGAAAGTAAAAATCATTTATCTTGCGAAACATATCTAAAATTTTACTTTGCAAATCTATTATTAACGCAATTGATAATATTACGATGTTAAAATTCTATTGCTAATACAACTTGATATGCTCTACAATCTTTACAAAATTTTGAGACATAAACTTCAAACGTGTGTTGTAGAATCAAGAGTCTAAAAATTTTTAAAATTTTGCTCAAACTATCTTGCGACATAGAAACTTGCTTGACACGATAACAACTCTAAAATTCGAAAAAGTCTTGAACGAAACAAAAGCATTTTTACAACTTGCGTTAACACACATCTATATATCTCAAAATTATGCACAAGTTGTAGAGCATATCAAGTTGTATTAGCAGTAGAATTTTGACATCGTAATATTATCAATTGCGTTGATAATAGACTTGCAAAGTGAAATTTTAGATGTGTTTCGCAGGGCAAATCGTTTTTCACTTTCCCGACTGCGGCACAGAAACCTGCTCCGCACGATACAGGATCTGCTTGGAAGAACTTTAGTCCAATGTCGCCTTTGCCACAACAGATAATGCAGTGTGCGGCCTTATTCTGGAAAGCGTTGTTCGTGATTTGTACCGGCGCTACCCCATCCTTTTTGGCCTGCACAACACCTTGGCTAGACCATCCGATAGGACCAATCTGTATCATGGGCTCCAGCACCACTGTAGGATACTGAAATCTAGTGTAGATGCCGCTCCTACCAAGGGCTCTGGAGATGAAACTCGCCACAAGGATGCAAGGAGTCAAGGCAACCGGGCCAATGCTCGACTGTCCCGCAAGAGAAAAATGCCAGAACATTAGACCGCCTGGTCACGCCCGTTCACGTGCCGGATAATTCTCAGGCTGACAGGCAGCCTTCACTTATGGAAGTTGAATTCTTACACTTTCGAATCTGCATAATGCGATCCTGAATCCTTCAAGCCCACCGATTCAGGCTGATCACTCCTGAATTGGGCTAGGCTAGGCGGTGCCCCTCCTCGACATGCTTCGTACTGCAACGGCTGACAGATTTGGAACAACAAACCGAACTCGTCTAATATAGTCTTCCATAATGACCTTGTACGGTCGGCCACGGAGCGTGTTTCGTGGGCGATAGGAACGAGGCCGCGTCTTAGCAGAGATGTCGAAGATGGTCATAATTACCGAACCCTGTTCCGACATCGACCTTGACCGCGCATTCCATATCCTTTCCGATGCGTTTCAACATGTACAGCCAGTCATCGATGCCATCTTTCCCGAACACGATACGCCTCAAGGTCACGTCTTCGGGAGAGAAGCACTTCTGCAGTCAAAGAAGACTGACCCAACTGCTCACTTCATCAAAGCTGTGAACTATGATACCGGTGAAATCACTGGAATAGCTAAATGGCTTATCCTTCAGGGACAGGCGGCCCAGCCCTTGTTGCCAGGGACACTGTTGGAAAGCGATGAAGAGAAGGAGTATGCAGAGCATCTGCTGTCCGAATACCAAAAGTTCAGGTCTGAGGTCATCAAGTCGACGGATGGACATCTCTTAGGTCGGTCTCTCAGTCAAGCGTCATGTGCCGCTAATTTGAAGATCAGTCCTGGACCTCCTTGCCGTTGATCCGAAATTCCATCGTCGTGGAGCAGGCTCCCTGCTCGTGAAATGGGGTACCGACCATGCAGATCACTTGGGTTTGGAAGTGAGTTCACCATGCCACTAGCAATAAGCTTTAAAAGGCTGAACTATACTTGCCTAGGCCGTAGTCGAGGCTTCTGCGGCAGGAGTGCCCGTGTACCAAAAATGCGGCTTCCGTCCTGTGACAAAGATGGAGTTCAGCCTTCCCGAGAAATTTGCCAGCAAACCAATGTCCAATATGCTTTTCATGCGCCGGCCTGCCAAAAGCTCGAATCCGTAAACGTCGCGGCTGCTCATATCACCAATAAGGGCATCGCGGTTTGTATGCATGGAGCCATTGAACGGCTGGCTCCCTTGAGAACGACCCTCTAGCGACTGAGGCTGAATATTTTGTTCATCCTCAAAGACTGTGCAACCGCGCCACGAGTCCATGAACTTAATAGCGAAGTTAGAGAATGCCTAACGTAATCGTTAAGATTTTGATCACGAAGTATGTTAGCCGGGGATTAGAGAAAGTATCAATCTTGTGGTCTTTGTCACTCTTTCATAGCATTTCCGTAAAGGCGGCTGAAGTATTGTGCTAGAAATCATCCTTGTAAGCCGACTGATTTTATTGAGTGCCCTTGGCGTGTCATTCTTAGAGTGTCGGCTTTCTTTTGATACATTTGCCAAAGTCATGTTAGCAAGTCTGTCCTAGGATTGCAACCTTCTTTACCCAACGTCGGTCGTCGACACAATGCCTGATCAGCTGCTCCAGATTGTGTTCGGCTGCAGTTATAGTCACTGACTGAAGGGCTTTGTCAGCCCTCGAACCACATTTACCTTGACATGTGCAGTCAGTGCAGCTCACGACACGTCGTGGGGCACTTTTCTCCTAGCTCCCTCGACCCAGTAGAGGCTTGCGTCAACTTTCTGAATCACTCGCCGAGTGCTTGCACAACAGACAGCTCCCGACCGTCGAAAGCATAAGAGGGCTTGAGTCGAGACAAAATGGTTCCAACACCGATTCAAGAATAGCATGCGTTGGCATTATCGGGTATATTGTTTTTTCTTTATTCCATTGTGTTATAGATGATGACACGTATCTTGGCAACGGCAAGCGAGAATATTCTTTGAACTGTCATATCAACGCTGCCGACTTGTAGGAACGATATGGAATTCGCCTTTGCGAGCTGTTAGTACTGTCAGGCCTTTATGCGACTGCCTCAGTGTATTCCAATCTCCTATGAAAGAAAACAATCCAAAAATCCATAAAAAGCTATACCCCCCCAATGACCCCATCTTCGAACTTCAAGCATTCGCTCGTGACAGACACCATTATTCCCAACGCCGAGCTCACAGCCGTTCATCCAGTTCAGCAATGGCAGTATCGAGAGGTCATTCCGATTGGCCGTCACTCTTACTTTCGTATTCTGCCAATGCATCAGACATGGATGGTCTAGTATTGAAAGAAGCCAAAATAGCCGTCGAATTGCCCCGTTTACGGCTAGGTGATCCAGTCAGGCCCATCTCTACGTAAAAGGGACAACATGTTAGGAAAAGCAAACAATACACTGTACCCCCAAACCCAGCGACCCATCATTGAGAAGCGAGTTCCGAGCAAGCATCAGCTCTTATTCAGCCACCGGCGACGGAGGATTCCACAAGAAGTGACGGAGCTGATTGGGTGAAACGCCAGGGACGACAGTGGAGTGAAGGAGTGCAACAGTGCCGGCGCTGTTGCGAGGTGTGGATAAGGTGATGCCGCATATTGCTGTTGGATTTTGTTTTCTTGAGGCGGAGAAAGACGAGACACAGTCGAAGCGAGGAAGTCCTGTTTGGGTGCTGTAGCGATCGAGAACTCTAAATTTGAGGATACTTCCTTGAGGCGAAAGACGACGGAGGTACAGTACTTCTGGGTGTAAGGGAATAGTGACTGTCTAGAGAAGAGCAATGAATATGAATTCAATTCGGCAAATATCTTAGAAATGCACCAGGCTGCCGGTTAAGATAAGGTCACGACAAGAGTAAGGCAGGGGATACAATCAACGTTGACTCGTTGAAGGAATGTTTTTCCGTCTCCCCAACTTTCGTCAAGGTCTGTGCATCGACCGATCTGTAGTGGTATCTGCAATTGGTCTCCACAAATGGCACCGTGCTTGCTGATGCCATGCAGCGCTTCACTTGTTTAACACTTCGCATTTGAATATACTAGCTCTACGGCTTCGCAACACCGATCTCTTGGTTTACATTTCGTAGTTCCACTTGGTGGACAGCTCGAGTGGGCAGTGGGAATCCAACGATCTACTAATCTCGCGTTAATCATAATACATTTATCAAGCATAATGGGAAAAACCTCCACCCGAGGTAACAAGAAATCTAAGAAGGGCTTTCTCGACTTACCTGCAATTTAGCCCAGCACCGTGCTTGAGTCCTCATTCCGTATGACCATTTCCACTGATCGGAAATCGCAGAGATCCGTCTTCCGATCTACGATGAGCTACTTACCAGGACCGCTGCTAAACTATGCATTCAAGGAGCGAAGGGTAGCATCAATTCTCGCACCCTCAGCATACCCTCGGTCCTCCGTTATGATCCTTCGGCAAGCAGCGAACACTCCATCTGTGACAGGATAGAAGAACGGCTCCGTCACACCGTTACTGTCAAGCGATATGCCTCTCACGAGGACTTCCCATCCTCGGCCATCCTTTCCACCTGCCGCACCACTGCAAGGGAAGCCATACCAATCCTTTACCGCGCGAACACGCTCAGCTTCAAATTTTGCTCTCCCGATCCTGAGGAGACCTCCTCTTTCGCACAGCCATCATACCCCGAACTCTTAAACTATGACCCAGACGACCAGGCCCCTGCCTTGCGCTTCTCTATCTGCGTAACATTCCTCAGCGTCGTCAGCCCCGTCAACGCACGCACCATAACAGCCCTCTCGTTCTCCGGCCCGGACGCCGATCGCATCGCAAACTGCCTCCCGACCGTCACTCAGCTCGTCGCGAACCATGTCCCAAGGCTGCGACGGCTGGAAGTCTACGTTGAGGGGCGGAATAATGATCCGCAGGATAGATGGACCCCGGACTATTATCATCCGAATTTGAGCTCACCGTTTTATGCCTTTTAGCGTAACAAGGCTCCGTGGCCGTTGTGCCGGGTCCTGGAGTCTTTCGTGAACAGGGTGACGTGGTTGAAGGAGTTCGAGTATGAGGGGTAGATGGTGTATCAGGATTTAGGGGAGGATAATCGGGGGGATTTGGCGGAGATTGAAGGGTTTGAAAGAGGTGTTGAGGAGGCATGCTGAGGTTGAAGCGTGCGCTGGGTGAAGTCCCCTGGACAGAAATCTGGCAGTCGAGGGTATCAGCTGTCAGCCTGCGTTTCTGCGACTCTGGTTCGGAAAACCCTTTGCTTCTTTGACATGAATCATGCGCCATTGATTGCCCTTGCATTAGAAAGACATACTGTTTGAGTTCAGCCCGAAACAACCAATAACGATAAACACATACTCAAAGAAAGACTCCCTTCCCAAGCAATAGCTGAAAGGAATCAAAGAGCCTGTATCTGACCACGTTCGTCGTGCTCCGAAACGCGCAAGGACTTGCTGACATGCTTCATCCGGTACCTCATGATCCGTTACCTCTTAGCAGAGGTACCGTTGGGGAAGCCGAGAGACGAAAGATAATTTCAAGCATAGCTCACACCTCATCTTCCTAGGCTTACTTGAGAAGGTAAATGGTAGGCCATAGTAAGGGATTTCAAACCTGTGACAGCATGGACTCAACAACAAACAACAGGAGGAGAGGCTCTGATCATCACTTAGTATGAGGAGCCATTCGTGAATGCCGAGAATTACAGTATCACAAGCAGGCAGCTAGAGACTTGAAAAGAATATCCTTACATGAGTTGGACATGATCAAGAGAAGCCCCGAGCTATATTCTTTACTCGTTGCAACACCCTAATGAATCTCGGGTATTCGCTGCAAACAGAGCGATATTGTAACCCGCCATCTCGGAGAACAGAGTCCTCAATTATTTGACTCTCGGGTAGCGAAAGAGTGAATGTCAACCAGAATGGCCATACCGAGGAGTTTTTCTAGCGTCGCGGTCGTAGTCGACGCTAATATCAATCATGCAATAGCCGACATCATACTCCATATTGCAATCTGCCCCAGACTCACCTCCTGTACGACAGTCCTTAAACAGGGTAGTGTATCGATACTTGAAAAGTTCTAGGAGCTCATGCTTTCGTCGGTGGACCCGGCAATGTGGTTGCATACCTCGGTTGCATGACTGCAACAATGAATCCTAGGCTTCTCGTCCAATTGGTGATCGATGGTATCTGCGTATAGGTGATCGAAACAGGAAAGACCGCATCCGTCGATAGCTCTTTATGCCAACCAAGTATGCTTCCTCTCAGCGACTTCGCTTTTGTACAGTCTTTGTTGTACGGAATGTCATGTACAGAGCAACTCTTCCCAGACCCTTCCGATCCAGTAGCAATTCACCGCTCCTTGCTCCGTCTCTGGAAGAACGCATATCCGCATTACCTCGCTTCGAGAACGCTCCACGATGCCATCTTGCAATGGCCGCCGGCCTCAGGGGCCATACCCGAGCGTTGCGGTTCGTTCATGTGATACCCTTGCACGACATAATGTCCAACATCGCGACTGCGACAAGCTACGCGGCCTGATGCTCACGGCGCTGACCCCACCAAATTGCTGTGGTCATATTTGCCAGTCATGCGTCGATGCTACGGGTAACGCCTGCCAAGATAGAGAGAATGCAATTTTTGCCTCCAGACAAATGCCACTCTGTAAGAGCTGCCAACTCTACGAAGCCAGCCGCCATCCCGATGGATTTTCCAGTTGTGATTGCGACTGGAATCTCTCGCGCTCGCAAAGTTCCCAGTGGAAATGTCTTGATTGCCGGCGCACTGCCTTGAACAATGCAATAGCGCAGAGGGACCAGACGAACGATTGGTACTGGATGATATGCAATACGCGTCTTCACGGATTGACATTCAAGTCGTGCGCAGACAGAGACATGGACTTCCTTGCCTGCCCAGGATGTGGGAAAAAGGTTCCAGACGCTTATGCTGAGGACAAAGATTACCTACCTCCAAGCAGGCGTTCGAACACGGTCACATTCTGCGAGCTCTGTACCGGTATCGAAGTCGTCGCGACGACGGGGCCAAACTGGCAGGCGTCAAAGCTCGCGCCGGATGGCCCAAGGAGGTACACGCGGAGGGTCAGGGCAATGAATGCTCAGAAGCCAGCTTTGTCCTTTCAGGCTTACGGACAGCCTGTTCCTGTGTGGTCGCCGGATCTGCCTCAATATATCGTGCATCCTTAACCTCCGGCTGACAGGTCAGACAAGTCAGACAGCTCTAGGGTGTGACGGTATCTGTTCCGTGACAAAGCCAAACGAAATACGACGATCCGCTCAGGTGTTTGTTGGATATGAGTTCGATCCGTGGTCGACAGCTGTACCGTATATCCCGTCTTATGTCGCATTGTAAGGTGTTCTATCAGTAAAAGGAGTATATCAACGGAAAACTCTTCTGCTATGTGAAGCTCTAGGGCAAATGAATGGTGCCCATTCTCAGCCGCAAAAGGCTACCTTAGGTGACAACCCAAGTAGTGCCAAGAACAGCATAAGCCCGAGGTATCTCCGGTCCGAAGTAGAGCCGGCGAACGTAGAAATTCAATTGAATGAAAGTCCACTAGAGAACGTGAAACTACCTACCTCAATCTTGGGACGATCCAGCATGAAGCGCAAGCTGAATGACGAGCAGGTACCCAGCCCAGTCGAGCCAGACCCAGTCCCGCAAGGAAACACTACGTTCGTATCTTTCGGGCTAGATGCTCGGCTGCTCCAAGCAATCGCCCAAGAGAACTTCTCCAGTCCAACCCTCGTTCAAGCCAAAGCTATACCACTTATCCTTGATGGAAAGGATGTTCTTGGTCAGCAGTGTCTCCTTTCGCAGTGACTGAGTCGCTAAGCTTCCCTTAGCTCGAGCAAAAACCGGCTCAGGAAAGACAGCCGCCTACCTTTTTCCGATTCTAGAAGCTGTTCTTCGCCGCAAAGCTGTATGTAAGGGCTGGGAAATATATTGATGGGATACTCAAGTTTCGTGTAGGCTCGGAAGTCCAGCAAGGCAACTTCGGCGCTCATTCTCGTCCCAACCCGAGAACTTGCGCAGCAAATTACGAAAGTCATCGCAACCTTCACAGCCTTGTGCGCTAAGGAGGTTCGAGCCGTCAATCTCACTCAGAAAGTCCCCGATGCAGTTCAACGCTCGCTCCTCGCCGATCTGCCAGACATAATCGTCTCAACGCCCGCTCGGGTCTCACTAAACCTCAATACATCAGCCCTCGCACTGGAAAGCCTGACACATCTGGTGATTGACGAAGCTGATCTGGTGCTCTCATATGGCTATGAGGAGGATCTACAGAATATAAAGAAGGCTTTGCCGAATGGAATCCAGACAACGTTGACGAGCGCGACGTTGACAGTGGAGGTCGAGACATTGAAAGGGCTCTTCTGCCGAGACCCGGTCGCGCTTGAGCTTGATGAAGCTAACGAAGGGAACAATGGGCTTACGCAATACATTGTCAAGTGAGTCCACAGAACCGTGGGTACCGAGGGTCTGGGTGTTAACATTATATCGCAGTTGCAGTGAGGACGAGAAGTTCCTATTAGCCTACGTTATATTCAAATTGAAACTCATCAAAGGCAAATGCATCATCTTCGTTGGCGATACGGATAGATGCTATCGGCTCAAGCTCTTCTTCGAGCAGTTTGGGATCAAGACTTGCGTCCTGAATTCCGAGTTGCCCGTCAATTCCCGCATACACGTCGTTGAAGAATTCAACAAGAACATCTATGACATAATCATTGCGGCAGACGACCATGAAGTTCTTGGCGAGCGCAGCTCCAAGAAACTTTCAAAGAGCAAGCCGGGCAAAGAAACAGCCACCGAGCTTAGCGAGAGCGTCGAAGACAGCACACTTCCCAATGGCAGGATTCCAGACCAAGCCCACAACAAGGATGCACCGCCTGCTAATTCCAAGAAGAAGTCCAAGCCTTCCAAGAAGTCTCAAGAATACGGCATCTCCCGCGGCATCGACTTCCAACACGTCACCTGCGTCCTAAACTTCGACCTCCCCACCACTCCTACCTCCTACACCCACCGCATCGGCCGCACCGCTCGCGCCGACCAACCCGGCATTGCGCTCTCCTTTGTCATCCCCGCCGCCCTCTTCGGAAAGCACAAACCCACCTCCTTCCCCACCTGCGCCCACGACGAAGCCGTTCTATCCGCCATCACGACCGAACAGCAGAAGCTCGGCCGCGAACTCAAACCCTACCACTTCGACATGCAACAAGTCTCCGGCTTCAGATACCGCATGAACGACGCCCTGCGCGCCGTCACCAGCACCGCAGTACGGGAAGCTCGCGCCCGCGAGATCCGGCAGGAGCTATTGAAGAGCGAGAAGCTGAAGAGGCATTTCGAGGAGAACCCGGAGGATCTACGGCAATTGAGACATGATGGCGAAATCGGGAAGGTTAGGGTGCAGAGCCATTTGAGGCATGTGCCGGGGTATCTGATGCCGCAGGGGGTGGCGCAGGGGGTGGTGAAAGAGGACGTGGGGTTTGTGGGGTTGAGGAAGGAGACGGAGAATAGGATACGGAAGAAACGGGCGGAGAAGAGGGCAAGAGGGAAGGGAGGAAAGGGGACGATGAAGAGGGCGGATCCGTTGAAGACTTTCAATGCGAAGGGAAGGGGTAAATAAAATCTCAATATGATATCTCACAGTCACGGCCAGGAACAATATACAGAACCGTCTAGCACGCCCATTTCTCCATCATCAAGTCCTCCCCTCCATGCTACACCGATCCTCCCTCCAATCGCCATCACAAACCTCCTTCTCCAATCTCCTCTTTCGACTCCAGCTCTCCCATATTCCTTCCCCTCACCACATCCTCCAATCCACCACCACAGCGACCATTCAGCTCATCCCACCCCTCCCCATAGCTAATCCGCCCCTTTCCAACCGTTTCCCCCTCCCCCTCCAGGCGCATATTCATCCCCCCTCCGCCCTCCCCACTCCCCCCTCCCCACCAAACCCCCAGCTCCCTCATTCCACGCCCCTCTTCCCATCAACAACCGCACTTTCAATAATCCTGCGTCCCGAGCCATGAAACACAATCCCGTGCCGTGCTCAGCACAGACTCCATCCCGTCTTTGGAGATGGCATGCACCTTTGAAGTGTAGCTATGTTTCGAACCAGAATAGAAACGGGTCGCTTAGCGGATGTGCATATGGCACGGCAGACGTGATAGATTGGACTGTATGTGTATGTGGGGAACGGGGTTGCGGGAGGGATGTAGGGAAAGGAGTTGGGGGAGGTGTGGAGGAGGCGGGTTGTGTGAGGTAGGAGGATACGAGAGATCTAGTTTGAGGGGGGCGAGGGG